>Ga0207929_1000001_pt1 | contig 422918 bp, 442 predicted proteins | sample NGESurdeep072012_FD_184466 | JGI IMG/M metagenome (GOLD analysis project Ga0207929, IMG submission 184466) | Arctic peat soil microbial communities from Barrow, Alaska - NGEE Surface sample 53-1 deep-072012 (SPAdes) | ecosystem: Environmental > Terrestrial > Soil > Wetlands > Peat ... | reverse complement strand
AGCCCGGCGCCGCCAGGTGCAGGCTGTCGAAGGCGTGGTTGGGATCGTAGGCGAAGGTGCCGTCGGCATGCACCGTCAGCAGCGCGCCGGACGGCAGCGCGAACGGCGTCCCCACCGTGCCGCCCGTGACCCCCGTGACGCTGAACACGCCGCTGCCGTCGGGATCGTGGTCCGCGCCCGAGCCATTGTTGTTGAACAGATTCAGGCCCGTGCCGATGGCCGTCGCCTGGTCGGTGGTGAAGGCGTCGTTGCCGGCAATCGCCGGCCGGTCGATGGCAAAGCTCAGGCTCGAGCTGGTGGTGCCGCCATGACCGTCGCTTGCGGTATAGGCAAAGGTGTCAAGCGGATGCGAACCCTGCGCCGCGGCATTGATCGCCGCCGTGAGGTCGGCGACATAGGAGTAGCTGCCGTCGGCATTCAGAGTCAGGTGACCATAGGTACCGGCAGTCGAGGCGCCGACATTGCCGGCCAGACCGGCGACTGCGGACACCGTCAGGGAATCGCCGTCCCGGTCGTTGTCGTTAACGAGCACACCGCTGCCGGCGATCGCACTCGCCGTGGCGCTCTCGGCCACGTTCGCCGAATCGGAGACCACGGTCGGCGCCCGGTCGAGCGTCATGACGAGATTGGTCGTCGTGGTACCGCCATGGCCATCGCTGGCCGTGTAGGAGAAGGTGTCGGTCAAGTGCGAGCCGGTCGCCGCGCCGTCGATCGCCGCGGTGTTGTTGGCCAGATAGCTGTAGCTGCCATTGGCGTTCAGCGTCAGATGGCCATAGGTGCCGGCGACCGAGGACCCGACGTTCCCGGCGAGGCCCGCGACCGCCGACACGGTGAGCGAGTCGCCGTCCTTGTCGCTGTCATTGGTCAGGACGTTGCCCGATCCCGACGAGGATTCCACTGAAGTCCCGGCGTCGGCCACGACGGTCGGTGCCCGGTCGATGGTGAAGCTGACGTTCTGCGTGGACACGCCGCCCAGGCCGTCGCTCACCGTATAGGTGAATGTGTCGAGCGGATGCGAGCCGTTGGCCGCTCCATCGATCGCCGCCGTGTTGTCGGCGAGATAGCTGAAGCTGCCGTTGGCGTTCAAGGTCAGGTGGCCGTAAGTCCCCGCCACCGAAGTCCCCACATTGCCGCCCGAACCGTTGACCGCCGTCACCGTGAAGGCGTCGCCGTCCTTGTCGCTGTCGTTGCCAAGCACACCCGTGCCACCGGTGCCGGCCGTGCCGCTCGAACTGCCGCTCTCCAAGGTCGCGTAACTGTCCGCCGCCACGGTCGGTGGCCGGTCGATCGTAAAGACCAGCGTCGAATTGGTGGTGCCGCCATGGCCGTCGCTGGCGGTATAGGCGAACGTGTCGAGCGGATGCGAGCCGTTGGCCGCGCCATCGATCGCCGCTGTGAGGTCGGCGACATAGGAGTAGCTGCCATTGGCGTTCAGCGTCAGATGGCCGTAAGTGCCGGCGATCGCAGCACCGACATTGCCGGCCGAGCCGGCGACCGCGGACACGGTCAAAGAGTCGCCGTCGCGGTCACTGTCGTTGACGAGCACGCCGGCGCCGGCAGTAGTCGTCGCGGTGGCACTGCGCACGACGCCGTTGGCGTCGGCCGCCATAGTTGGCGGGCGGTCGAGCGTGACGACGAGATTGGCCGTCGTGGTGCCGCCATGGCCGTCATTGGCCGTGTAGGAAAATGTGTCGGTCAAGTGCGAGCCAGTGGCCGCGCCGTTGATCGCTGCAGTGTTATCGGCCAGATAGCTGTAGGCGCCGTTGGCGTTCAGCGTCAGGTGGCCATAGGTGCCGGCGACCGAAACACCGATATTGCCACCCACGCCGTTGACCGCGGACACGGTCAGGGAGTCGCCGTCCTTGTCGCTGTCATTGGTCAGGAGGTTGCCGGATCCCGACGACGATTCCACTGAAGTCCCAGCATCGGCCGCCACGGTCGGCGCTCGATCGATGGTGAAGCCGACGTTCTGGGTGGTCACGCCACCCAGGCCGTCGCTGGCCGTATAGGTGAATGTGTCGACCGGATGCGAGCCGTTGGCCGCCCCGTCGATCGCCGCCGTGCTGTCGGCCAGATAGCTGAAGCTGCCGTTGGCGTTCAAAGTCAGGTGACCGTAAGTCCCGGCCGCCGACGCGCTCACATTGCCGCCCGAGCCGTTGACCGCCGTGACCGTGAAGGCGTCGCCGTCCTTGTCACTGTCATTGCCGAACACCCCCGTCCCGCCCGTGCCCGACGTTCCCGTCGACGTTGCGCTCTCCAGAACCGCGTAACCGTCCGCAACCAGCGTCGGCGCGCGGTCGATCGTCAGCGTGGTGCGTGCGTCGTTGAGATCCGAGGTCGTCGGGTTGGCGACCGTGATGCCGTCGCTGACCGTCCAGTCGAGCGTCCGCGTCGGATGGCTGCCTGTGCTGTTGTCCGTGCCGGTGTCCTGGAAACTGATCTGGGACATCAGCGTCGCGTATTCGGATTCCGTTTCGTTCCCGGTCAGCGTCAGCGTGTGGGTGCTTGAATTCCACGACACCGCGATCTTGCCGCTATCCACCGTGCCGCTCTGCTGGCCGCTGATGAAAAGCTGGTCGCCCGTCTGCGCATTGATGACCTGGATCTTGGCAAACCCCATATGCAGCTTGTTGGATGCACCGTCCTGCGGATCGGTGATCGTGGGCGCGGCCGTGAGCAAGGTGAGCGCGCTGCCGCCCTGCACAGCCTCGGTCGCGGTGCCGCTGAGAGTGTGCGTGCCGCCGTTCAACGTCGGCAAAGGATCGAAATAAAGGCCGGTCGGGCCTGAACCGCCGACGGAATGGTCGATGGTCAGGAAGTCGCTGTTGCCGCCCGTAAAGGTATGTCCGTCGGCGCTCAGCGTGAGCTGGACCAACTGTGAATCCGAATTGTCGGAGACATAAAGCTGGCGGTTATTCGGATCGAACGCTATCGGATTGACGCCCGAGCCTTGGTCGTCGGCGAAGCCCAGCGTGACACCGCCCGGCATGCTCATCTGCGTGGCCGTACCGCCCGCAATCGGCATCCAGAACAGCTTGCTGGTGCTGTTAGAGGCGTTGTTGACGGCGAGATAGATGATGCCTTGCGCTTCATTGAGCGCCACGCCCTCGATGTAGTTGTTGTTGTCACCGGCGGCGAATTGGCTGTTCAACGAGAGTTGTGTGGGTGTCGGTGCGGTGCCGCCGCCGACCGAGCCCGTGGTGCTGACCACGTAAACGCCGTTGGTAGCGTTCCAATTGGTGCCGCTGCCGAAAGCGAACGAATGACCGTTGCTCTGGTCGACAAAATACAGATTGCCGTTCTGCAAGTCGTATTGCATCGCGACGATGTTGGTGGAAGAAACCGAGCTGCCGTTCACATGACCGTTGTTGTCGTCGTGGAACAGCATGTGGTTGAAATCGGTGACCACGCCGGTCGTCCCGTTGTAGGGCGAGGTCATCGCGCCGGTCGCCGGATTGTAGGTGATTTCCAGAATGCCCGTGTACTGATCGCTCTGGCCGAACAGCCCCAGAAAAACGATGTGATTGATCGGATCGACCGCGAGCGCGTTCACCTCGTCCGCGTCGACGCCCGTTCCGAAGACCTGATCGATCTGCTGGATCTCGCTGGCCTGACCGCTTTCCTGGTCGTTGGTGATATGGCCGTCGCGCAGCGTGTTGTCGCGGTTGAAGGCGAAATAGAGCCCGCTTGCGCTATCGAGACCGACGTTCGAGAAGACGTTATGATTGGTCGGACGGTCGGCGGCATCGTGTCCGGTGCCGTCGCTGTCAACGTGATCGAGCCCCGTGTTGTTGAGATCGTCGACGCCGAACCAGAGTTGACCGCTCGGATCGCCGCCGGCGATGCCGTCGGCAGGCGTTGGATGGACGGGCGGTGCGGCGTCGGACGTGTGTGCACCGCCCAGGAAGGCTGCGACCTGCGCGTTCAACGAGTGCGTGCCAAACTGCGGGATCGCATCGCCGCGCGCGTAACCGGGGAATCGCGCGCCGTCGCTCTGAAGCGCGGCGGCCAAGTCGTCCGGCAACGGCACCGCCAGCGGGGCGATCGCGACGGGTGCGGAAACCGGCGTCAGCATCGGGCCGATGCCTGGAGCCAAAGCCGCCAACCCGGTAGGGCCGGCTGCGGGGGCGTTGACGCGCGAATCATCGACCACCGGCGCAGCGGCATGCTGGGCGTCCGCGACCGGCGTCGCGCCGCCCAGCGCGCTCGCGGCAACGAGGGCGAAATCAGATTTTGCCTGGAGCGCGAAAGAAAAACCATCGCTCGCCGTTGCCGCGGAAATCTTCCCGTCCAACAGGGTGTCGCGTACTCGGCCGCCGATCATAACTACACCCCTCAGCTACGCGAACACATCATGCCGCAAGGCTTCTTCGGCCATACCGCGGACGCGCCACGACCAATTGCGCACGCTTGCGCCCACGGCCGTCTGCAGAACCAAGCCCAGCGGCATGTCGACGAAAACGGGAGGCCTGTTCCAATTTCGGAACGGCTACGCTGCGTTCGAGCCGTCGAAAGCCGCCATCACGTCCCTGTCCAAAGCCATGCTCCATACGCCACCGATTACGGCCGATTGCGATGCAGCCGGCAAAAACGTTGCCGATTTCGCAATCAGGCCTTCGTCAGTATGAGCGGCTTGGTTCGAACTGACTGCCGACGAATATCGAACACAGCGTTCTGACTTAGGAACGGCACTTACGCCGTACATCGTCACTGGTGCCCGGTGACGCCGGTGTCATCGCACGCAAAGCATTTAGCTTCAGACAGGGACGCCGCCTCGCCGCCTCAGCGGACCGGAACACGTCCGCTCGACCCTCGCAGCGAGATTAACTGTTGCGTTTCCCTCTGCCTGGCGTGCAAATCTAGCCGGAGCGGAAGGACGGTTTGCTGCGTGCCATCGAGTAACGGACGGAATGTTCCCAAACGACAGCGCCTGGCGCCGATCCGGGAAGGCGTGTTGGACTGGGAGGGCGCGCGAGTCTTCCTCGAAATCGGGCGCACGGGCAGCTTCCGAGCCGCGTCGCAGGCGCTGCACCAATCCACCAACGCGCTGCGCCACAAGGTTGACAGGCTCGAGAAAAGCGTCGGCGAAACCTTGCTCACGCGCCACTTCGACGGGGTACGCCTCACGACGGAGGGCGAACGCGTGCTGGCGGCCGCAAGGCGGATGGAAGCGATCACCTTCGCACTCTTGCGCGGCGACAATCGCATCGGATCCGACCATGGGGAGATCAAGCTCGCCGTTACCGACGGTCTGGGCACAGCATGGATCGGACCGCAACTGGGCGCCTATCGGCGGGCACATCCGCGTCAGACCGTGAACCTGCTGTGTCGGATGCCAGCGGCCGATATCCTGCGGCTCGAAGCGGACCTCGCAGTTCAATTCGTGCGGCCGCAGGCGAAGGATTTGAAAATAGTCAAGCTGGCGCGATTGCACAGCCTACCGTTCGCATCGAGGTCGTATATCGCAGCGCACGGCACGCCCACGACCATCGCAGAACTCGCCGAGCATGATATCGTCTACCAGACCGCAGACCAAGTTACGCCGCCGGAAGATATTCCGGAAGACGTGCGTGACGCGCTTCAGCGCGGCAACATCGTGATGCGAACCAACTCCAGCACGACACATTACTTTGCAGTCGTAAGCGGCGTCGGCATGGGAATGCTGCCGACCTATGTACGGTGCATGGGGTCGTCTCTCGTTCCCGTCGACCTGAAATATCGTACCCAACACGATGTCTGGCTGGTCTATCATCCCGACGCCGGACGGCTTAAGCGCGTTCAGCAGTTGATCGAATGGCTGATCGAGATATTTTCGCCGCGGAGGTTTCCCTGGTTCGGCGACCACTTCATTCACCCCGACGATCTGCCGCCGATCAAGGGATGGCTTCATCCCTACGACGTCGTCGCCAACAGGGTCGATCTCGCCGCAAAGCCGCGGCTCCTCTCCGCGCCGTAAAAGAACGTGCGGCGTTGACTGGTCGACATTATCGGATGAGCATGGAGTGTGACGACGGTCAACGGAACATCGGATAACGACTTCATCCACATTCTGGGTGACGGGCTGCTTGCGCCGGCCGGATATAGCGACAATCCCGCTGCGACCGACGGCGACGATATCATAAGTCCCGGCCTGGGCGACGACAGCATCCATGCCGGCGGCGGCGACGACCTTCTGCAGTTTTTCGGTGCCTTCACGGCGACGGATCAGATCGACGGCGCACTGGGAAACGACACGCTGGCGCTCGATGGAGACTATGCGGCGGGCGTGACGTTCGGCGCATCGACCATGGTCAATGTCGAGACCATCAGCCTCGCCGCGGGTCACAGCTACAAATTGATCACGGCCGACGCCACGCTGGCTGCAGGAAAGAGTCTGAAGGTCGATGGCTCGGCGCTGCCTGCCGCAGACATATTGACGTTCAACGGCGCGGCGGAGAGCGACGGGCAGTTCACGCTTGTGGGTGGCGCTGGCGACGACGTGCTCACGGGCGGCGCAGGAAACGACTTCCTGTATTTATATCAGGGTGGCAACGACACCGCCGATGGCAACAACGGAAACGATGTCTTCGTCTTCTTCGGAACCCTCACGGCCGCCGATCGGATCGATGGCGGCGCCGGCAGCGACATCGTCTATCTGCATGGCGATTATTCGGCGGGCGTCACGTTCACAGCGACGACAATGGTCAATGTCGAGACGCTCAGCCTCGACGACTCGTTCAACCTGGGCAACACGTTCAAATTCACCACCAACGATGCGACTGTTGCACCGGGCCAGACACTCACGGTCGATGGCTCCGGACTGCAACCTTCCGGCACGATGACCTTTGACGGCGCGTCGGAGACGGACGGCGCATTCGTCATTCTGGGTGGGCGCGCGAACGATTCGCTGGCTGGCGGCGCCAGCGGCGACATGTTCCGAGGTGGCGCCGGCAATGACACGATCGACGGTGGTGGTGGCGTCGATACAGCAGCATTTTCCGGTAGCCATTCAAGCTATGCCGTCTCCTATAGCGCCACGACGCAAGCGTTCACGATCACCGATCAGCGCGCCGGATCGCCCGACGGCACCGACACCACGACGGCCGTGGAGCAGTTCCAATTCTCTGACGGCGTCTTCACCTATGACACATCCGCCCGCGTGACGTCGCAGACTGTCAGCAACGCAGACGGCAGCAAGGTGCAGACCCTTTACGATGCTGCCGATACCGCGCCTTGGGCATCGCAAGTCACGATCTTCGACACTTCGGGCAGCCTCGCCAAGCAGACGGTGAACAACGACAACGGCACGCGTTGGGTGAATACGTACGATCCGGCCGGATCGGCGAGCTGGTCGTGGATCACCGACAGCTACGATGCCGGCGGACACCAGATCTCGCAGGCCGGCACGAATGACGACGGTACGCACTGGCTATCGCTATATGACAAGTCCAACCAGTATGGCTGGGCAACCGCCACTCTTGGGTTCGATGCGAATTGGAACCAGACCTCGCTGACCGGAACCAACGACAACGGAACCCACTCGGTCACCATGAGCAACATAGCGGAAGCCTTGGACACCGCGCTGTGGTTCGCGACGCCCTATGACGCGAATTTCGACTCGGCGCCAGTGAATGCCGTTCTCGTAGGAGGATCGGGCAGCGATGTTCTCTACGGCCACAACGGCAATGACACGCTGGAAGGCAGCGGCGGCAACGATTTTCTCGTCGGTGGTCGCGGCAACGACATACTCACGGGTGGAACGGGAGACGACAGGTTCGTGTTCAGGACCGGTGACGGTTTGGACACGATCACGGATTTTGTGCCGGGCGACACCGGCGGCGACGTCATCGATCTGCACGGTTATGGTGTGACGAGCTTTGCCGTCCTGCAGGGGCTCATGAGCCAAATTGGTTCCGATGTCGTTGTCGCTTTTGATGACGTCAACCACATCGTGCTGCAGCAGGTGGCTCTCGCGCAACTCAATGACAGCGACTTTATTCTCAGCTAAAGGACCTATTGGGACCCGTTGAGAAGCGCCGTGGCGCGATCGAGCCTGTCGCTATAGGCATTCAATACATCTGCGGTCAGTTGGGCGTAACGATCCGCATCGCTCCACCTTCTGTCTTCGATCGCTTCACGTACGCCGGGCAGGGTCTTGGCGCCATAGCCGGTCAGACGGCCGGGTGCATAGATCAGATTCTTGAACCATACGCGGCCCGGCAGGCCAGAGTCAGACAGGAGCGTCTGATCGATATCGCGCATCAGGCCCCATAGCGCAGCACGCCGTTCTGGCGAAAGACTCGCGGCATCCTTGCCGATGGCGGCGTCATAAGCTGCGGCGCTTGTCTTGAGCCGGTCGATGGCCGTTTCGAGCGGTTTAAGCTGGAGCGCCGGCACTGCATCAAGCGCGTCCGGTACTCCACCGGTCTTCGTCGGATCGGCGGCAAGATCAAACGCATGGTCTTGAAGCAGCTTGGCCTGCAGCTCCGCTTCCTCACGCTCCGTCGTCTCAAGTTTTTTCAATTCGGAAAAATAGGTGGAAACGCGTTCGGCGAAGTCTCCCGCTTGTTGGACGGGGGTCTCAGCTTCGGACACGCGCAGCACCAACCGGCCAACGGTTTTGGCGAGCAGCGCGTCATATACAAAACCCGGATCGACGAAGCGACTGTGATGTTCATAAGTGTCGTAGCGCGAGTGATAGACGCCACCGCTTTCGCCCTCGCCGCCAAATCCAAGGTTCAGCGCCGGCACACCCAGATGTTGAACGAAGGCGGTATAGTCCGAACCACTGCCCAAAGGTTCAAGCGGAAAGTCCGCCATCGGATTTGCAGCGATCTTCGCGTCGACTTTCGCTTCCGGTTTCGCGTCCGGCGCGAGCGCCGCTATCCGCATCTGCGCGCGATGTCTTGCGCCGATCGAGACATGGGTTTCCGGGTCGATGACGGCGTCGGCGACTTCATTCATCAAATGCTCAAAGTCGTGGCTGCCGCCAACACTGAGTATGCCGCGGCCATTACCGTCTGTGTTGATGTAGAGAACGGCTTTCTGTTTCAGTTCGTCGCCATGCGTTTCGGCCCATTCGGTCGAACCGATCAGACCCGGCTCCTCCGCATCCCAGCTTGCATAGAAGAGCGTGCGTTTCGGCCGCCAGCCTTGTCTGACAAGACGGCCAATCGCCTGAGCCTCCGCCAGGAGCGCGACTTGACCCGATAACGGATCACTTGCGCCGAACACCCAGCCGTCATGATGATTGCCACGCACGACCCACTGGTCCGGAAAAACCGAGCCCCGCATCACGGCAATGACGTCATAGATGGGTTGGAGCGACCAGTTAGACTTGACCGCAAGATGCACTCGAACGCGGCCAGGGCCAACGTGATAGGTGATCGGCAATGCGCCACGCCAGCCGCGCGGCACGACGCGTCCGTCCAAAGAAGCAAGCAGAACCTGCGCATCGGCATACGAGATCGGCAGCGTCGGAATCTTCAGGATGGTCAGCGCTTCCGATATCGCCAATCGCTTGGCGTCCTTCGTGGCCCCGATACCGGGTGTCAGCGGATCACCCGGATACAGCGGCATTTCTTCCACCGAACCCCGCTGGATTCCCCGGGGCGGACGCGCCGGACCGGCGGGATAGGATTGATCCACGCCATAGCCGTCATCGGCGGGATCGGAATAGATGATGCAGCCGATCGCTCCATGCTCCTGCGCAAGTTGGGGCTTGAGACCACGCCAGCCGGAACCGTAGCGGGCGATGACGATCTTCCCTTTGACGCTGACGCCCAGACGTTGAAGCATCTTGTAGTCGTCCGGCATGCCGTAGTTCACATAGACAAGGCCGGCGGTCACATCGCCATCGCCCTGATAGGCGACATAGGCGGGCAGTGCGTAGTCCCGCGCCCGCGCACTTGAATCACCGGGAATTGGCGGCTCTTGCAACGTCGCCCTGAAAGGCTTCTTGCCAAGGAGCTCAAGCGTCTCGCTGACCGGTATCGGATAGAGCACATCGAATGTTTCAATATGCGCGTCCCATCCCCACGCCTTGAAGCGGGCAAGTATGTATTCGGCGTTGGACTTGTCGTGCGGGGATCCCACATGATTTGGCTGCGAAGCCAGGAGTTTCATCCAAGCGCCAAGATCGGCGGGATCGATCGCGGAGTCGAAACGCTGCTCAAGCGCATTTTGACCGCTGGTTTCAGTTGGCGAGGCAGAGGCCGCGAGAAGCGTAAGCGCGCAAGCCAAGCAGGCTGCTGGCAATAGCCGAAATTGACCCACGATGTTCTCGCTTGCTATCCCACGATGCAGGCTACCCTCCAGCTAGACAAGAATCAAAGCTGCCCCCGACTGGACGACCGAACAGGTGCAGTACCAGTCGCGCACCGGATTCCGTTCACGCTGTTCCTATCGGGCCGGTTCGTTCAGGACAACGCAGCGGCAGTGAGGGCGCTTGGCGCGCTAGACTTCGTCGAGCTTGAGAACCACGGTTGGGACCATCCCAACCGGATGCAAGTGCTGTCGGACAAGGACGTACGCGAGCAGATTCTGAGGACCGATGCTGAAATTGCGCGGCTCACCGGCCGTCGAACGGCGTTTTTCCGCTTCCCTGCCACGAACTACAATGCGCGAACGCTCGCCGACACCGAAGGTCTCGGCTTTCGCGTGGTGCATTATCGCTGGGAGGTGGGCGATCCGGATCCGCATGAAACCGCCGACCGTATCGTGCGCGAGACGCTCGAAGGTACCAAGCCGGGCGACATTCTCATTTTTTACATCAACGGGCGTGGCTGGCATACGGCAGAGGCGCTTCCACGTCTGATCGCCGGATTGCGAAAGAATGGCTATCGCTTCGCGTTACTGAAGGAATATCTGGCTGAGAATCGCAGCCGTTTCCCGGATCGCGACGACACTCGGTAGGCGCGCGGACAGGCGGTTGGTGGGACCTGCGACTATGGTCTGTGGGCTTCGGTTTGACCGTGGTTTGACAGGTCGCGGCGCTGCCCGCCATTTCGTGCCGATTTCCGGACACTAACCCACTGATGCTGTTGAAGAAACCTGGAGCGGGCGAGGCGAATCGAACGCCCGACCCTAACCTTGGCAAGGTTATGCTCTACCCCTGAGCTACGCCCGCGTTCCAAGTTGGGCGGCGGTTATGGCCCAGCCCGGTCCCCGATTCAAGCTGCTTTAGGCGCCGATCTTAACGGCGGGTTTCGCCACGCCGTCCGGTGGGTGTTTAAGTAAGGCGCTGGCGGGCGTGGTTCGACTGACGAGGCCCGGCTGCGGCAACCCCGACAAGCAACGGAGTAGCGCTGCTGCCCGCGTTAAACCGGCACGCCAAGCGCCCCAGAAGGTCCAGTCCATGACGATCCAGGGAGTTATCGCCGCTAACCGCTTCGGCCTCGGGGCCAAGCCCGGCGAGGTCTCCCGAATCTCGAGCGATCCCAAAGCCTGGTTGCTGGCGCAACTGACGGCCGAGAGCGAATTGCCCGCGCCGTTGCGCGCCCTGCCGTCGACGGTCGACGATATGAGCGCCTTTTTCAAATGGGTGCGCCAGATCGCCGTCGAGGCCAAGTCGCACGGCATGGACCCTTACCACTTGCGGCCGCAAGGCTCTCCCGCAGCGGGCTCTACCGGAACGGCAGGCGACGGCATGACAGGCGGCGGACCGTCTGGTGGCGCAATGTCCGGCGGCGACACCAGCTTCAGCATCGAGCGCGAATATGTAAAGGCCTTCTTGCCGCGCTACGCCGTCGCCGTGAAAGCGCGCTTCGATACCGCGGTGGCAACGGAACGCCCCTTCTTCGAACGTCTCGTGCATTTCTGGACCAACCACTTCGTGGTCTCGGGCGCCAAGCCCGGCGCCATCACCATGCCGCCCTCCTTCGAGCGCGACGTGATCCGTCTCAATGTGGCGGGCCGCTTCATCGACATGCTGATGGCCTCGTCCAAGCATCCGGCGATGCTGTTCTATCTCGACAACTATCACTCGATCGGACCAAATTCGAAGGTCGGCAAGGACCCATCGTTGCGCGCGCCGAAAGAGCAGCAGGCCTTTGCCATCCCCCAGGTTGCCGGTCTCAACGAGAATTTGGCGCGTGAGATCATGGAACTGCAGACGCTGGGCGTCCGCAGCGGCTACACGCAAACCGACGTGACAAACTTCGCCCGCGTCATTACGGGCTGGACGATCGCCACCGCGCCGCGTGTGCCGCCCTACAAGCTCGTCTTGCAAGGTCGTCTCAACGCCAAAGGCCTGTTCGAATTCGACGACGAAGAGCACGAGCCCGGCCCGCAAACCATCATGGGCAAGGTCTATGCACAGACCGGTGTCGACCAGGGCGAAGCGGTTCTGAACGACCTCGCGCGCCATCCTGCCACCGCGCATTTCATTTCGACCAAGCTGGCACGCCACTTCATTGCCGACGACCCGCCGCCAGCGCTGGTCGAGCGTATGGCGAAGGTCTTCTTGTCCAGCGGCGGCGATCTGAAACAGGTCTGCGCCGAGCTGGTGAACAGCGCCGACGCCTTCGATCCCGAGGCGCGCAAATTCAAGACGCCGGAAGAATATGTAATCTCGGCAGCGCGCGCGCTGCCCGCGCTGCAGGCCGATCCCGGCTCGCTGTTGCGCGCCTACGGCGGCATGGGCCAGACACCCTATAACCCGCCTGGACCAAATGGCTGGCCGGATGTGCAAGCCGAATGGCTCGGCGCAGACTCGGTGTGGAAGCGTTTTGAGTGGGCCAGCCAGGCGGCACAAAGCGTCGCCAATACGGCGATGGACCCGGTCAAGTTGGCGCAGGATGTGCTCGGCCCGTCGCTTTCCAAGTCCACCGAACAGGCGATCGCGCGCGCGGGGAGCCCGGCGCAAGGCTTGACGCTTCTGCTTGCCAGCGCCGAATTCCAGAGGAGATGATCATGGTCACGCGCAGATACGCTCTGGGACTACTTGGCGCCGGCGCTGTGGTTGCCGGCCTGCCACGCGTGGCGTTCGCCGCCGCTGATACCAACAAGCGGTTCGTCGTCATCCTGCTGCGTGGCGCGATGGACGGCCTGTCCGCCGCACCGGCCTATGGCGATCCGGATTACGAGAGTGCGCGCGCCGGCTTAGGCCTGCCGACGCCAGGCCAAAGCGGCGGCGTCCTCAAGTTGAACGACATGTTCGGCCTGCATCCCAATCTCGGCGGCATGAAGTCGCTCTACGATTCCGGCGAGTTGATCGTCGTGCACGCGGCTGCCACGCCCTATCGCGACCGCTCGCATTTCGACGGTCAAAACCTGCTTGAGAACGGTTCGGAACAACCTTACGGCCTCGACACCGGTTGGCTCAATCGTGCACTGATGCAAATTCCTGGCACTGGCAAGCCGCTGGGTGTGGCGCTTAATTCGCACATGCCGCTGATGATGCGTGGGCCCGCGGCAGTAGCCTCCTGGGCGCCATCATTGATGGCGCCTCCGGACAGCGACACGGTGCAACGCCTCGCCTCGCTCTACGGCGAAACCGATCCGGTGCTGGCAAAGAATTTCGCCAATGCGCAAGGCGCGAACAGCGTGGCGATGGGCGCGGGCGGCAGCGACGGCAGCGGTTATCGTGCCTTCGCGGGACTTATGAGCGCAGCAGCGAAATTTCTCACAGCACCGGATGGCGAGCGCATCGCCATGGTCGAAATCGGCGGCTGGGACACCCATGTAAACCAGGCCGGAGCCTTCAGCCCGCTCTCCACCAATCTGCTCACGCTCGATCGCGGCCTCGCCGCGTTGAAGGCGGGTTTGGGGCCGGTATGGAACGATACGGCGATTTTGATCGTCAGTGAATTCGGCCGCACCGTTGCGATGAACGGCACGCAGGGAACCGATCATGGCACTGCCGGCGTTGTCTTCGCAGCGGGTGGAGCGATCAAGGGCGGCCGCGTCATCGCTGATTGGCCGGGCCTCAAGCAGGCCGATCTCTATCAGGCGCGCGACCTCAAGCCGACAACCGATTTCCGTTCGATCGCGACGGGTGTCCTGCGCGATCACATGGGTTTGCAGGGCGCTTCGCTCACGGCGGTATTCCCGTCAACGTCGCCGATTAAACCGCGAGACGGGCTTATTCGCGCTTGAACACCGGTTCACGCTTTTCGGCAAAGGCGGCCAGCGCCGCTTTATGATCCGCGCTGCGCCCCAAAAAAGCGAGTTCCTTTGCAATCACGACCGCAGCTTCCTCCGGCGACAGGTCCGGCGCCAATGCGGCGGTGCGCTTGGTCGCTTCGACCGATAACGGCGCGCGGCTGGAAATGCGCGTCGCCAGCGCAATGGCCTCGGCCATCAGCGCCTCGGGTGCATGTACCGCCGTCACCAGTCCGAACTTGTCGGCCGTCGCGGCATCGATCGGGGAACCGGTCAGCAGCATGTGCTTGGCCCGCGCCACGCCGATCAGCCTGGGCAGACGATAGGCCGACGCCATCAAGCCGACATTGACGCCGGAGCAGACGAACTTCGCTTCCGTCGAAGCGACGCGGATGTCGCACACCGAAGCGAGCTCAAGTCCGCCGCCGAGGCACCAGCCATTGACCGCCGCGATAACGGGCAGACGATGGCCCTCGATGCGCGCCAGTACCCGGCCGAACTCACCCAAATGTGCGCTGCTTTTGGCCCTCTGCGCTTCGGCCTGTTCCTTCAGGTCGTCGCCGCTGCAAAAGGCGCGCGCGCCACGCCCGGTCAGGACGATCGCGCGCAAATCCTTGTCCGCGTCGATCTCGTCCAGCCGCGCCAGCAGCGCAGCGCGTGCCTCGCGGCCCAGCGCATTCATCGGTGGATTGTCGATCTCCAGCAGCGCGACATCGGCCGTCGGACGTGTGAAATGAATCGCCCTCATTTCGCCCACAATGCCAGCCAGTCGGCGAGGCCCTGCGGCGTCATATGCCGCGCGTCTTCCAGCGCGGAGATATGGCCGGCATCGACCAGCGTCTTGCCGTCCGGCTCGACGATCAGAACCGCCGGCACGCCGCCCGCCAGCGTGACGCCGAACCGCGCCAGTATCTGCAGGTTCTTGTTGTTGCGCCCGGTATCGACGCTGACGACTTCGTAATGCGTCGCGATGAACGGCTTCAGGTCGGGCAACTGCATGATATTGGCGAGCATGACGCAATCGCCGCACCAATTGCCGCCCAGATCGATCAGCACGCGCTTGCCGTTCTTTCGCGCGCGCGCGAAGGCGGTTGCGACTTGGGCATCCGCATTCGCCGCTTCGTCATAGGGCCGCATGGTGACGACGGGCAGATCGGTCATGCTGGCGAGCTTGACCTTCGGGGCAGGTGCAGCCCCGGCGGGCAGTGCGAGCGCGAGCACGGCAATCGCAGCAAAGGCAAATCGGACAATCATGCGGCCAGTCCTCTTCCTTCGAGCAGCGCGTCGATCTTGGGATCGCGGCCACGGAACAGGCGATAGGCTTCCGCGAAATCGCGTGTGCCGCCCGCCGAATAGATGAAATCGTGCAGACGCTTCGCCGTCGCCGGGTCGAAAGCATTCTTTGCCTCGGTGAACGCCTGGAAGCCGTCGGCATCCAGCACCTCCGACCACATATATGAGTAGTATCCCGCCGAATAGCCATCGCCGGTGAAGATGTGCAGAAAATGTGGGCTCGCATGTCGCATGACGATTTCCGTCGGCATGCCGATGCGATCGAGCGCGGCCTGTTGGAATGACGGCATGTCGATTGCGCCGGGGTTCTCCAGCGCATGATAGTCCAGATCGACGAAGGCGCTAGCCAGGAACTCCACGGTCGCGAAGCCCTTGTTGAAATTCCGCGCCGCGTTCAGCTTGTCCAACAGCGCCTTGGGAATCGGTTGGCCGGTCTCGGTATGCACCGCGAAGCGTTCCAGCGTCTCGGGTACGTCCATCCAGTGTTCGAATATCTGGGACGGCAGCTCCACGAAATCCTGCGCCACATTGGTACCGGCAAGGCGCGGATACTTCACCTGGCTCAAGAGGCCATGCAGCGCATGGCCGAATTCATGGAACAGCGTCTTGGCCTCGTCGAACGACAACAGCGCCGGTTCACCCTTGGGGAAGTTGCAGTTGTTCACGATGAGCGGTGTTACCGGCTTGCCCATATTCTCCTGATTGCGGAACGAACTCATCCAGGCGCCGCCGCGCTTGGAACTGCGCGCGAAATAGTCGCCGTAGAACAGGCCGACGTGCTGCCCGCCCTGCGTCACTTCCCACACCCGCACATCGGGATGATAAACTGGAATATCCTTGCGCTCGGCGAAATCGAGCCCGAACAGTCGATGCGCGGTATGGAACGCCGCCTCGATCATCTTCTCCAATTGAAAATACGGCATGATCTCGGCCTCATCGAGATCGTAGCGTTCCTTGCGCAGCTTCTCGGCGTAGTAGCGCCAGTCCCAGGCCGCGAGCTCGAAATTGCCGCCTTCCTGCGCAATCACCCCTTGTAGCGCGTCGCGTTCTTCCAGCGCCCGCCGCCGCGCCGGGGCCCATACTTGGTCCAACAGATCCCGCGCCGTCTGCGGCGTCTTGGCCATCGTGTCGGCCAGCTTGTAGTGCGCGAATGTCGGATAGCCGAGCAGCTCAGCCCGCTCGGCACGCAACCGCACCATCTCGCCGATCAGCTTGGCGTTGTTATGCACGTTGGGATTGTCGCCACGCGCCGTCCACGCCTTGAATATCTTCTCTCGCAGCTCTCGGTTGTCGGCGAATTGCAGAATCGGCTCGACGCTGGAGCGTGATGTCGTCACGGCGTAGGGCGCCTCCAACCCGCGCTCCTTGGCAATCTCGGCCGCCGCCTCGCGCGCAAACTCCGGCACGCCTTCCAGATCGCTCGCGTTCAGCGGCAACACGTAGGCCTGTTCGTCCGCCAGGACGTTCTGTCCGAAGTTCGTGCCCAGCGTCGCCAAGTCCTCGACGATGACGGCGAGCCGCGCCCTAGCGGCGCCATCCAGCTTGGCACCAGCCCGCACGAAATCGAGGTGATAGCGCTCCAGCACCCGCTGGCTCTGGGCATCCAGACCAGCCGTCGCGCGCATAAGCGCATCGATCCGCTGGAACAATTTCGCGTTCAGGTAGACGTCGCTCCAGTGCCTGGCCAGAATCGGCGCCATTTCGCGTTCGATCTGCTGAAGCGCATCGTTGGTATGCGAGGCGGCAAGGTTGCCGAACACCGCTTCCACCTTGCGGAGCATCTGGCCGCTATCCTCCAGCGCGACGATGGTATTCTCGAAGCTGGCGATCTCGGCGCGCCCCGCGATCGCATCGATTTCGCCTGCGTGCGCCGCCAGCACCCGGTCATAAGCGGGCCGAAAATGCTCGGGCTCGATTCGGTCGAAGGGCGGCGCCTCGAACGGCGTGGTCCAGGTTTCGAAGAAAGGATTGCTTTTGGCTGTCATACGTCTCGTTGTTTTTGGGGCTGGCCAGCATCCTAGCAATCACAGGCATAACCGCAAGAAATGGGCACGGCTTTCACAGCCGCGTGTAGGGGACTGGATAAAGCGCCATAATGTGCTAGGGAAATCCCCGATATCGAAAATCGCTCAAGGCGAGTGGACCCCATGAAAACGGCTCGGATCGTAGCGTCGGCTCTCATCGCGACGGCATGTGGCGTTGCACTGTCCGTGGCTGCGGCGAAACCTATGAAACCAGCCGCCACGCCCACCGCCGAGGCGCCGGTCGACCCCGCCTATATGTGGGATTTGAGCGATCTTTATCCCTCCGACCAAGCTTGGACTGCCGGTCGCGACCGCCTGAAGGCTGAGATCGACACGCTCGACAAATACAAGGGCACCCTCGGCCGAAGCGCCAAGGACATGCTGGCCGCGCTCAGCGCCTTCAGCGATGTGCAGCGCGCCACGACACGCCTGGGGGCTTATGCCAGCCTCAAGGCCGATGAAGATGTCCGCATCGCGGCCAACCAGGAACGCAACCAACTCGCCGCTTCGCTGGCGACGCAATTCGGCGAAAAGACCTCGTGGTCAACGCCGGAGATACTCACCATCGGTGCCGACAAGGTCCGCAAATTCGAGACGGACGAGCCCGAACTCGCCCGCCGCTTCGGCTTCTATCTCGACAATGTGCTGCGCGGCGCGCCACATACCTTGAGCGGTGAATCCGAGAGCGTACTCGCCTCCGCAGGCGATGTTCTCTCGCAACCAAATTCAATCTACAGCGTGCTCGCCAACGCCGAAGCGCCGTTCCCTTCCGTCACGCTGTCGGACGGCTCGCAAGTCGCCATCGATCAGGCCAGCTACTCGCGCTACCGCCAGTCGCCGGTGCGCGCTGACCGCAAGAAGGTGTTCGACGCCTTTTGGGGCATGTGGAAGAAGTACGAAGGAACGCTCGGCGCGACGCTGACCGCGCAGGTCATGGGCGAAGTCTTCAACGCCAAGGTTCGCCACTATCCCAATTCGCTGGCTGCCGCCGTCTTCCCCGACAATATGCCGGAGGCCGTTTATCGCCAGCTCGTCGCACAGGCCAATGCCGGTCTGCCGACGATGTACCGCTACCTGAAACTGCGCAAGAAATTGCTCGGCATCCAGGACAATCTCGCCTATTACGACATCTACCCCACGATGTTTAAGCTTGATCATCCGCAGCATTTCACGGTAGCGGATTCCGAGCGCATCGCACTGGAAGTGACCGCCGCCTACGGTCCCGAATATGTCGCCGACCTGAAGAAGGGCTTCGCGGGCCGCTGGATGGATGTGTTGCCGCGCGCCGGCAAGGCTGGCGGCGCCTATATGCAGGGCGCGGCCTATGACGTGCATCCTTTCCTGCACCTCAACCACAATTACGATTTCCAGGCCCTGTCGACCTTCGTGCACGAATGGGGTCACGGCGTGCACACGCTGCTGACGCATGACGCGCAACCGTACGAACTATCGAACTACTCGACCTTCACGGCCGAAACGGCGTCGATCACAAACGAAATGCTGCTCGACGATTACATGGTCGCGCATGCCGCGAACGATGCCGAGAAGCTCTACTATCTGGGTGAAGCACTCGAACTGATGCGCGGCACTTTCTTCCGCCAAACCATGTTCGCCGAATTCCAGCTCGCGCTACATGAAGAAGTCGAACAGGGCCGCGCCCTGTCCGGCAAGCACATGTCGGAAATCTATTGCGGGCTCCTGAAGAAGTATCACGGCGACGCGCAGGGCATCATGACGATCGACCCGGCCTATTGCACCGAATGGGAGTTCATCCCGCACTTTTACTACGGCTTCTACGTTTGGCAGTACGCGACCTCCATGGCTGGCGCGGCGACCTTCGCCGACGCCATCGAGCATGAGGGCAAACCTGCGCAGGATCGTTTCATTGCGCTGCTGAAGGCCGGCGGTTCCGATTATCCCTACAATATCTACAAGAAAGCCGGCCTGGACATGGCCTCGCCCGATCCCTATCGCGCGCTGCTCGCGCGCATGGATCGGACGATGGACCAAATCGACGCGCTGCAAGCCAAGCCGCACTGACAAGCGCGCGTTCTTGTACCGGATAGGATGAGGACGTCACCGCTTATTTCAGTTCAAATACGACCGTGACATTCGCCATTACGCTTTGCTCGCCAGCCGCGGTCGGTGTTGCGACACCGACCACAGTCGTCGCCATTGCGCGATACATGGGTCTCGGCGCTTCGGTCGTTCCCTCCTGGATCGCAATCACGCCGCCAAGCGTCACACCGGCGGCCTTGGCATAGGTTTGCGCCCGCGTTCTGGCATCGGCGATGGCCGCGTCGCGCGCCGTCGCCTCCAACGCATCCGCGTCCCTAATGGAGAAGCTGACCGAACTGATCTGATTGGCGCCGGCTGTAACCAGGGCGTCCAGCGCGGGCCCAAGTTTCCTGGTGTCGTCCAGAGTGACGTCGACTTGGTTGGAGACTTGATAGCCGACGATGCGCTGCAAGCCCGTGACATTCTGGTTGTAGGGTGGGTATTGCGGCGAGACGGAGAAGTTCGATGTCTGGATCGCTTTGTCCGGCACGCCCAGCCGCTTCAGCGCCTCGAACACCGCCGTCATCTTGCGTGCATTCTCCGCCAATGCCCCGGCGGCAGTGGCATCGGTTGTTGTCACGCCGGCCGAGAGCTGCGCCTGATTCGGCGCGGCGCGTGCTTCGCCAACTCCCGATACCGTGATCGTATGCGGCAGATCGGCCGCCTGGGCCATCGCGAGTGGTGTGAATGACGTGACTGCTGTCAAGATAGCGGCGCCGGCCCACCGGCGAAGGCAAGGAAATCTCATGACGCGATCCTTTCAAATGGTCCGGCAAAGCCCTGTAACACGCTCGCCGCAGGGTAGGGCGAAACTGCGGCGGCTCCGGGGCCGGTCCCTGGCCCTATCTTACACAATGCCGCGAGCGGGCACTGTTTCGGCACCGCCCAAATTCCTGCTATGGGACGCGGTAGGGCCTGTAGCTCAGGTGGTTAGAGCTGACCGCTCATAACGGTCTGGTCGCAGGTTCGAGTCCTGCCGGGCCCACCAGTCGCCGTTCGCTGGCGCCCGCAATTCCGCCCCGGATACGAGGCTGTAACCCAGGCGGACTTGATCGCGGCCATGACTCTAACCCGCGACGGTGAGAACGGCCGTTTTTAGTTGGACGGAATTGTCGCCAACCATGATGTCGAAAGCGCCGGGCTCGACGACGCGTTTCATGTCGTAGTTGAACATCCGAAGTTCGTGCGTGCCGACCGTGAAGGTCACGGTCCTTTGTTCGCCAGGCGCCAGCGTGATGCGCTGAAAGCCTTTGAGTTCCTTGACCGGTCGCGTGACAGAGGCGACCTGCTGATGAAGGTAGAACTGGACGACTTCGTCGCCGGCACGGCTGCCGACATTCTTCACATCGACCGAAACCGTCACCGAGCCATCGGGTTTGATGGTTGCCGCTGACAGGCGCGGCGCGGAGATATCGAAGGTCGTGTAGCTAAGGCCCCAGCCAAACGGGAACAGCGGCGCGACGGTATCGAAGAGATAGCCGCGATGGGCGCTGGGCTTGTAGTTGTAGAACATCGGGAGCTGGCCGACGGAGCGCGCGATGGTGACCGGCAGGTGGCCACCTGGGTTGGCGTCACCGAACAGGATGTCGGCCATGGCGGTGCCGGTGTCCTGGCCGAGATACCAGCCTTCCACTAACGCGTTCGCCTTTGCGGCGATGTCCACGACCGAGAGTGGGCGGCCGTTGATCAGGACGACGACGACAGGCTTGCCCAGCGCGAAAATCGCGCTGGCGAGTTCATCTTGCTGACCGACGAGACCGAGACTGTCGCGGTCGCCCAGATGTTCGGGGGCCCAGGCCTCGCGGCTGGTCTGTTCGGTGTCGCCCAGCACCAGGACGATGGTGTCGGCGGTCTCGGCTACCTTCAGCGCGTCCTTGATGCGCGCCTCGTTTTCGGCCGGATCGGCGAGTTTGACCTCGTCGGCACCCCATTCGCTGCTTTCGGTGATGCGGACGCCTTCGGAATAAACGACGTTGACGCTGCTCCCCAGCTTGGCCCGAATGCCGTCCAGGACATCAACCATGTGGCGCGGCACGCTGGAATAGCCGCCCAGATGCATCGAACCGGCGTTGGGCCCGATCACGGCCAATGTCTTGAGCCCGTCGCGCCTGAGTGGCAAGGTGCCGTCATTCTTCAGCAACACGACTGCGCGGCGCGCGGCTTCCAGCGCCAGCGCATCGGCTTCAGCGTTGCCGGTGAGCGCATCGGCGGCGTCCACGTCGGAAAAGGGATGCTCGAACAATCCGGCATCGAATTTCAACGTCAGAAAGCGGCGCACAGCGGTGTCGATTTCCTTCTCAGTCACCCGGCCGGCTCTCACCGATGCGACCAGCGTGCCGAAGGACGCACCATTGGGATTGTCGAGATCGACGCCGGCGCGCAACGCGCGGATCGCCGCCGCCTCGTGATCGGCTTCGATGTGGTGGATGTCGGCCATCTGCTCGATGGCGAAATAGTCGCTGACGACAGCGCCCTTGTAGCCCCACTCGCCGCGCAGCACCCCGGTCAGCAGCCATTTGTTGGCGTGGCTGGGCACGCCATCGATCTCGTTGTACGAAGCCATCACGGCGCGAACATTGGTGCGAGTCACGGCTTGCTCGAATGGCGGGAAGAAATTCTCGCGCAAAGTGCGCTCGGAGATTTCGGCCGGGCCGACATTGGTGCCGCTCTCGGGCTGGCCATGGCCGGTCATGTGCTTGAGTGTGGCGAACACCTTTCCGGGCGCGAGCGGTAGAGCGTCGCCTTGCAATCCTTCCACCGCGGCGACTCCCATCTCACTGACAAGATAGGGATCCTCGCCGAAGGTCTCCTCGATGCGGCCCCAGCGTGGATCGCGCGCGACATCGACCACCGGCGACAGCACCTCGCTCACGCCGCGGGCGGCAAGTTCGCGTCCGGTGACGGCGTTGACGCGACGAACCAGATCGGGATCCCAACTGCTGGCGAGCGCGATGGCTTGCGGAAAACTGGTGCCGTCCACCACGACGGCGCCGTGCAGGCCTTCCTCATGGAAGAAAACCGGAATGCCCAGGCGTGTGTGTTCGACCGCCCAGTGCTGGATGGCATTGATGAGCGTCGTAGCTTCGCGCGTGTTTCGACCGCGGCCGTCGAGCTTGGTGCCCTGGAAGTCGGAGGGACGCGCGATTTGGCCGATGCCGTAGGGCAGAGATGTGCTCGCCTTCGCCGGATCGAAATTGCCATCGGGACCGAGGACGCTGTCCTTGTTCTGCCAGATGGTTCCGATCTGCGCGACTTTCTCCTCCAGCATCATGCGCTTCAGGAGATCTTCGACGCGCGCGGCGACCGGCGCGGCGGCATTTTTGTAGAGCGGTATCGCGGCTGGCTTGGGCACATGAACAGCCGGGTGCGCGGGTTTGTGATGCGGCGCGACGGGCTTGGCGCCGGTGAAAACGGCAAGGGACAAGATCGCGGCCGTCAGCATGGAAGCGCTGGAAACCGCCCGTTGAAGCGTCATGGCCGCCTTCCCCTGTTTTGTCGTGCTAACCCCGCCGTGCGCGGTCGTCGGACTATCGTTGGTAACGCTATCAGACTAAGAAACATAAGGCTTTTTGTCAAAGGTGTCGTCAAATGTCCGACCGATAATCGCGTTCGCGATATTCGAAATAGTCGAAGTCGGCGGGGCGCGCGGTTCCCGCGCCGTCTTGACACGCCATGCCGACAAAGGCGCCAGTGAAATTGGGATTGCCGGGTGCGGTCGCTTCGTCGGACAGGATGCTGGCGTCGAATGTCTGTGGCAGACGCTGCCACGCATCGCCATCGACGCGGTAGGAAAAATAGAGGCGTTCGTAGTCGACATCGGCGCGCAACACGATGTGCTTGCCTGACGGGACCGGAGTCGGCACGCTGAAAGCATCGGCCTGCGGCGAGTCGGGCAGTGCCGACATCACACGAATGTGCTTGCCGAGAGCCTCGTCGTGCGAGACATGCAAATAGTGAAATTTCGTGCCGCTGTAATAGCAGACGAGACCGGCGCTTTGCTGATAGTGCTCCGGCGCGAATTCGAGCGCGGTTTCGGCGGAATAACAGAACGCCTGTTGACGCCGCGCGACCAGCGCCTGGCGGAACAGGCTGCCAATGGTCTCGCGACCATAGAGGCGCAAATGTCCTGGTCGCGCCGAGAGACTGAACAATTCATCGGGATAAGGCGAACGCAGCCACTGGAACGCAGTCGGAAGGGCCGGCGTGTCGAAGTCGTGGCGAACCGGTTCCGGCGCGAAGGAATGAGCGGGAAGATCTGGCGCCGTCACCTCGATGTTCGGGACGCCCTCCCCGGTTGGCGTGCGCAACCAGCCATCGGCGTCCCAGACCATGGGTTGGATCGCCGTCTCGCGCCCCATCACGCAGCGGCCGCGATTGGGCAAGGGCCGACCACAGAGATAAACCATGTAGGTCTCACCGTTCTGGGTTTCGACAAGGTCGGCGTGGCCGGCACGTTGCAACAGCGCATCGGGACGGTTGTGCGCGCTCATGATGTAGGTGTCGGGATGCAGTTCGTAAGGCCCTTCGAGGCGGCGTGAGCGCGCCATTGTGACCGCGTGGTTCCAGCCGGTGCCGCCTTCGGCCGTAATCAGGTAGTACCAGCCATTACGCTTGTAGAGATGCGGCGCTTCGGTGAGACCGAGCGGCGTGCCCCTGAAAATCAACTGGCGCACGCCGATCAAGCGCCGTTCGCTGTGCGAATATTCCTGCAGCACGATGCCGGCGAAGCGATTGTTTCCGGGACGGTGGTCCCACAGCATATTGAGGAAGTACTTGCGCCCGTCATCGTCGTGAAACAGCGACGGGTCGAAACCGCTACTGTTCATGAAAATGGGATCGGACCATTCGCCGTCGATCGTGGGGCAGGTGACGAGATAGTTGTGAAAATCGCGCAAGCTGGCGCCGGATGCGCCGACGACACTGGTGCGGCCATAGCGCTTCACATCGGTGTAGATCAGCCAGAACTGACCGTCCGCATGTGTCAGGCATGGCGCCCAGACGCCGCCGGAGTCGGGATCGCCCAGCATGTTGAGCTGGCTTGCCCGCCGCAGCGGCCGCGTCAGCAAACGCCAATGGTTTAAATCGCGCGAGTGATGGATCTGCACGCCGGGAAACCATTCGAAGGTCGAGGTGGCGATGTAGTAGTCGTCGCCGACACGCACGATGGACGGGTCCGGGTTGAAGCCCCTCAGGATGGGATTGCGAATCGTCATGACGCCTCGTGTGGTGCGCGCACCAGCGTCCATAGCAGCGCGGCGCCAGCAAGGTCGAGAATGCTGAGCGCGACGAAAAACGGCGCATAGCCGACTCTCGTCACCAGCGCACCGATGAGCAGCGAGAAGACCAGCACGCCGGCATTGCCGCAGGTGCCGGCCATGCCGGCGACGGTGGCGACGGCGTTGCGGCGGAACAAATCCGACGCCATGGTGATGACGGTGATCGACAATGTCTGGTGCGCGAAGCCCGCGAGGCAGATCAGCGCAACCGCCATCACCGGGCTGTGCACGAACCCGACGAAAACGACGCCGGTCATCATCAGGGCGCCGAGGGTAAACGTGCCACGGCGGGAATTGATGAGGCTCCACCCACGTCTCTGCAGGAAGTGACCGACGGCCGGGCCAAACAGGCAGCCCAAATCGGCGGCAAGGAACGGCAGCCAGGCGTAAATCGCGATCTGCCTGAGATCGAAGTGACGAACCGTCGTCAAATAGAGCGGCACCCAGAACGATAACGTGCCCCAGGTTGGATCGGCGAGCATGCGTGGCAAGGCGATGCCCCAGAAATTTCTCTGCCGCAGAATCCTGAGCCAGGATGGTTGCGCGCCGTCGCTTTGCAGATGGGCTTCTTGACCCGACGCGATATGCGCGCGTTCGGAATCGGTGAGCGCGGTGTGACCGCCCGGCGGCTCGTAGAACCAGAACCACAGTGCCGCCCACACAAGGCCCAGCGCGCCGGTAATGACGAAGCCGCTCTGCCAGTTGTAGGAGAGGATGGCCCAGGCAACGAGCGGCGGCGCCAGCATCGAACCAACGGAGGCACCGATATTGTAGATGCCGCCGGCGAGGCCGCGTTCGCGCGCCGGAAACCATTCGGCGATCACCTTCATGCCACCGGGGTTGGCGGTGCCTTCGGCGAAACCGAGCAAGCCGCGCAGGCCCGCGAGTGTCTGCCAATTGTGCGCCAGGCCGTGCGCCATGCTGACCAGCGACCAGATCAGCGCGAAGCCGGCCATGCCGTATTTCAGGCCGCCGACATCGAGAATATAGCCGGCGATCGGCTGCAGCATGATCGTCCCCTGAAAGGCACCGGTGATCCAGGAATATTGCTGCGTCGAGATGTGCAGATCGGCCATCACGGTCGGCGCGGCGACGGACAACGTGCTGCGCGTCAGGAAGTTGAGGATCGCGCCCAGCATGATCAGACCGATAGTCCACCAGCGCAGGCCGAGAATCTTTCGAGAAGGCACTCGGTCAGCCTCGGTCTAGTGGGTGGAGGAAACGCTGCGCGAAAGACAGGAAGAATGGCCAGTTGGGCTCAGGCGTATGGCCGTCTTCGTGCTGACGAAAGGCAAGATTGCCGCTGGCCAGCGCAGTGCCGACAGGCGGCATCTCCACCGCATCAAGACTCTGCTTCCCCAACAATTCGTATACCCGACCCGCCTCAACCTCCGCGAGGAACATGCCTCGCGCATCGACCCAGCCATCGCCTTTCGAGCCGACGCCGATAAACACGGGGCGCGGAGCAGAGAGCGCGATCAACTCATGGGCATCGACCGGAAGATCGCTGGTGCCGAGCGGTCCAGCATATTTGAGGAAATTGCCGGCGAACCAGTGATACTCGTTCGTACCGGCCAGGTTCTCGATCCGCTCACCGAAGTTGCGGCGCAGCAGTCCGGCGCCGCCGGCGCCGGACGATGAGACATAGGCAATGGCGAATCGTTCGTCATAAGCCATGGCAACCAGTGCCGCTTTGCCGTAACGCGAGTGACCTGCGATGCCGACCCGCCGCTCATCAACCGCCGCATCGGTTTGCAGATAGTCCAGGACACGACTGGCACCCCAGGCCCAGGCACGCAGAGCGCCCCAATCGTCGGGCTTTCGCGGGCGTCCCTTGTTGCCAAGGCCGATGATGCCGCCGGCCAGGCCCGCGCCGTCGTCCGGCTGCACCGAGGTCGCGATAAGCGTGGCCGCACCCCAGCCCTTCGCTAGCACCTGCTCGCGCCAAGTCGAGGCCGGACTGGTAAGAGTCTTGCCGGAGCCGATCTGCAGAATAACCGGAACGGGCTCGCGCGCACTTGCGGGCAAACTCAGCACTAGCTGTATATCCACAGCACGAGGATCGGTTCCGCCAGCATGGCCGATAAGATGTCGTGTGATTGCCTGCAGGTTACCTACCGTTTCCACCGCACTGTCGATGATCTTCCAACGCACATTCGGCAGGTGCGGTGGCACGCGACCATAGACCTCGCGATTGAAATCCGCAGCGATCTCCACGCGCCGCCGGCGCCACTGCGCCGCAGATGTAACGAGCCGGCCATTCTTGAATCTTAGCGGATCGGGCAAGCTCGAATACGGACTGGCTTTGGCCTCATCGTAGTTGGCGGCGTTCGGTGCGGCAGGATCGTTACCGTTCACACCCGGCCGCAAGGCCGAGATGTGCAACAAGCCCATCAGGCGTTGATGATCCTGCTCCGCAGTCAAGGGCGTGGCTGCCAGCATCCCCAGACCCAGCACGATGGCAGCAACGCGCCGCATCTCAGCGCAGCTCCAGTACGACCAGCGATTTCGATGGCATTTCGAAGCTTAGCGCGTCGCCGTTGAGCGTTACGCCGTTGAACGATGCCGGCTTCACGGCATCCGGCTGATCGAACGTGTTGTGCGCGTCCATCGCGGTGGCCGTGAGGATAGTGCCGCTGACCGTGTGCATTCCCGTGACGGTGGCCGCGATATGCGCCGGCCGGTGCGGATCGAGATTAACCAGCGAAATAATGATACGGCCGTCGACTGTGCGCGCCGCTGACGATTGAATCGCTGGTACAGAAGACGTACCGAAGCTGTAACTGGGAGTCGTCAGATCGATGGCAAGGTTCGTAGCGCCCCGGAATGGCTTGTACATCATGTAGACGTGATAGGTCGGCGTCAGCATCATGCGTGGCCCATCGGTGTGAATCATCGCTTGCAGCACGTTCACCATCTGGGTGATGCAGGACATGCGCACGCGATCTGCATGGGCATGGAAGATGTTGAGCGTGAGCGCTACCGTCAGCGCGTCGCGTAGCGTGTTCTGCTGATGCAGGAAGCCGGGATTGGTGCCGGGTTCGACATCGTACCAGTTGCTCCACTCGTCGACATACAGCGCAACCTTCTTCGCCGGATCGTATTTGTCCATCACCGCGCTGTGCGCGGCAATCATGCCGTCGATCTTGAGCGTACGCTGCATGATCGACATCCATTGATCTTCGCCGAAGCCTGTGGCAGAGCCCTTTGGCCCGTCGAAATTTCCCATCGGCAGCGCAAAATGATGCAGCGTGATCGCATCCATGTCGTGAAACGTATTCACCTTCATGAGCGCTTCGGTCCAGGCGACGTTGTCGCCGTAAGCGCCGGCGGCGATCCATTTGGGGCGGTTGCCATCGGGCGTTTTCGCAAAGGTCGCATACCAGTGGTAGAGATCGGCGTAGAATTCCGGACGCATATCGCCGCCGCAGCCCCACAATTCGTTGCCGAAGGCCCAATAGTCGAGATGCCACGGTTCGGCGCGGCCGTTTTTGCGTCGCCGATCGGCAAGTTCGGAATGCGACGGCGAGGTCATGTATTCCAGCCAATCCTCCGTTTCGCGCGGCGAGCCGGTGCCGACATTGGAGTCTATGTACGATTTGGAGCCCAGCTGCTGCATCAGGTCCATGTATTCGTGGATGCCGACCGCATTGATCTCCTCCACGCCACCCCATGTGGTGTTGACGCGCACCGGACGTTTCGCGCGAGGCCCTATGCCGTCGCGCCAGTGATACTGGTCGGCGAAGCAGCCTCCCGGCCAGCGCACCACCGGCACGCCCAAGGTCCGGAGCGCCTTGACGACATCGTTGCGGAAACCGCGCGTGTTGGGAATTTTCGACTGGGGGCCAACCCAGAGGCCGCCATACATCCCCTGCCCCAAATGTTCGGCGAACTGGCCGTAGATTTCCGGCGCGATGACGGCGAGCGGCTTGTCGGTGTGAACAGTGAGCGTTGCCTCCACGACCGGCGGCGGCATATCGGGCGCACTGTTCGCCAAGCTTGCCGTGACCAGGAGCGCTAGAACGGCGAATGCGGCGTTCCTGCCGATGTGATTTCTCATGCCGCACCCGTCATCGTCGAGCCTCAAACTTGAGCCGCGCCACGCATAGTGGTAACGCTACCTTCTACGGGTCACAAAACAAAAAATCTCAATAACCGCGCTGCGTTGGCGAACAAAATTGGTGCATTGCAACATGAGAGCCAAGCTGCTCGGAATGGTCGCAGGCGTCTTCGCGGCGCTTCTCACGTTCGGGCCGGCCGCAGCGGCGGATATCGCCCTGTTCGACGGCAAGGCCGTGGCCGGCGTCATCTATGCCGGCGATGAACCCATTCACAGAGCCGCGGAACTGCTGGCGCGAGACTTAAGCGCACTGACAGGCAAGGCGCCGATCGTCGCCAACACGGCGGACGGCACAAGCGGCACGCTGATCATTATTGGCCAAATGGATGCAGCCCCGATCGCGGCGCTGCTCAAGGCGAACGGAATCGATCCCGCCCCGATCGCCGGGAAATGGGAGACCTATGGCCGCGCGGTTGTGACAATCCCAGGCAGAACGAAGCAAAAGGCGTTGCTGATCTTCGGATCGGATGTGCGAGGCACCATCTATGGCGTCACCGATCTGTCGCGCGAGATGGGCGTCTCGTCATGGGAGTGGTGGGCGGATGTGACGATCCGCAAGGTCGCGTCAATCAAGGTCGATGGGTCGCAGCGCTACTCCAAGGAGCCCAGCGTCAAATACCGCGCGATCTTCCTGAACGACGAGGATTTCGGTCTGAAGCCGTGGTCGGCGATGACATACGAGCCGGAGGTCGGCTCGATCGGACCACGCACCTACGCGCGCATCTTCGAACTGATGTGGCGGCTGAAGGCCAACACGATCTGGCCGGCGATGCACAAGGGCACGATCGCGTTCGACGACGTCCCCGGTAATGCCGAGATGGCGGCGGCCTATGCGATCTTCCATGCGACGTCGCATGCCGAGCCGATGCTGCGCAACAACGACCGCGAATGGGATCCGGCGAAGCGCGGCGCCTTCAACTGGCTGAGCAACCGCCAGGGCTTGCTGAACTATTGGGACGAAGCGGTCGCGAGCCATGGCGGTTTCGAGAACATCTACACGATGGGCCTGCGCGGCGTCGGTGACGTCCCCATGGCCGGCGCCAACTCTCCGGCGCAGATGCGTGACGTCCTCGAGGACGTGATCGCGCAACAGCGCGGCATTCTCGAGCACCACATTGGACGGCCGGCGAACCAGATCCCGCAGGTGTTCACGCCGTACAAGGAAGTGCTGCCGGCCTACGACACCGGCCTGAAGGTGCCGGACGACATCACGCTGACTTGGCCGGACGACAATTACGGCTACATCCGCCGCCTGAGCAACGCGGCCGAGCGGGCCCGTGGCGGCGGCGCGGGCGTGTATTATCACATCTCATACTGGGGTACGCCGATGTCGTATCTCTGGCTGGCAAGCACCCATCCGTCGCTGATGTGGGAGGAGATGCGCAAAGCCTATCTCTACGATGCGCGGCGCATCTGGGTTCTGAATGTCGGCGACATCAAGCCCGGCGAATATCTGTCGCAACTCTTTCTCGACATGGCGTGGGACGACGATGCCTTCGCCGATATCGCCAGTGTCAAGGCGCACTTGCACAGATTCGCGGTGGACACCTTCGGCGCGGAGCATGCCGACGCCGTGACCGACATCATGTGGCGCTACTACGACCTCGCCTTCTCGCGCAAGCCGGAATTCCTCGGGTTCAACAACCACTATCCGACGACGGCGCCGCGCCAGACCGACTACGACATGCTCGACTTCGGCGACGAGAATGAGCGGCGGCTCGAAGCCTATCGCGACATCATGGAAAAGGCCGGCGCCCTCGCGAAAACACTGCCGAAGGACCGGCAGGATGCGTTCTATCAGCTTGTGCAATATCCGGTCGAAGCGGCGGCGGAGATCAACGCCCGCGTTCTCAACCTCGACAAGGCGATCGCCTACGGTCTGCAGCGCCGTGCCAGCGCCAATCTCTATTCGGCTCGCGCGCATGCGGCGCAGGAGGCGCTGTTCGCCGGCGAAGCGTACTACAACAACACGCTGTCGGGCGGGAAATGGCGCGGCATGATGAGCATCGCGCCAGCGCATCTGCCGCTCTACGCCGAGCCTCAGGTGCCGATCTGGGCCGGCAAGGACGACAAGACTTGCGGGGTGCAGGTGGAGGGCGGCGGCTATTATGACGGCGGCGGATCGGCGCCCGCTCTGCCCTTGTTCCGGCGCGAATTGGCGCGCGAGCGCTATATCGACATTTTTGTGAAATCGCCGGTGGCCACGCGTTGGACCGCGCAGACGAGCGCGCCGTGGATCAAGCTCGACCAGAGCGCCGGCGCTTTCGCGGACCGGACGCTGGAGGCGCGATTGCACGTCACGGTCGACTGGAAGCACGCGCCGCAGAACGGCCAAGGTGTGGTGACGCTGAAGTGCGATACATCCGATACCGTGTTTCCAGTCGCTGTGCGTCTGGCGCCCGACAACGCCGTCAGGAACGTCTCGTTCCTGGAACTCGACCACATCGTGTCGATCTATGCGACGCATGCGGACACCATGAACGGTGGATGGGAGACGCTGAACGGCTTAGGCCATACCGGTACCAGCCTGCGCAGCAAGATCGACATGGCGTCCGTCGATGCGGTTGCCAGCGGCGCGCCGGCGGCGCGGTACACCTTCGCGACGGAGACCGGTGACGATCCAGCGACATTGCGCGTGATAGCGCTGCCGATCCTGCCGATCACCTCGGACAATGGAATACGGGTGGCGGTGAGCCTCGATGGTGCGGCGCCGGTGGTGCTCGACCTAAAGACTTCGGAATTCAGCGCGACGTGGAAGCAGAACGTGCTGAGCAATGAGGCCATCGGCGAAATCAACAATCTTCGGCTCAAGCCGGGGGCACATGAGATGACGGTATTTGCGCTGGATCCGGGCGTGATCCTCGACCGCTTCGAGATCGCCTTCGCGGGCGCGCCCCGTGCCTACGACCCGGTTCTTGAAACACGGATCGCGAAATGAGCCAGGTGTCGCGCCGGGAAGTGCTTGCGGCGGCCGCCGCGGGGGCGGCGCTGGCGGGCTTCCCCGCCCTTGCGGATGATGCTGCGCCGGACTCGCTGAACGCATTGGCGGCGGCGAAAGGGCTGCGCTTTGGCAGTTGCATGGGTACCGGGCCAAGCGGCGCGCCGCGGCCCGCGGGCGTGAGCGGGCAGCGCGCCAACCAGTTCGACGATCCTGAATTGCGTGCGATCTTCGTGCGCGAGTGCGGCATCCTGGTGCCGGAAAACGAACTCAAATGGTATGCGTTGCGACCGTCCGCGACCGAGTTCGACTTCGAACGCGCCGACAAGCTGATGGCGTTCGCGGCGAACAACGCCCTGCTGGTGCGCGGCCATACCCTGCTGTGGAACCGTGACGAGTGGATGCCGGCCTGGGTCAGGACCTATGACTTCGGCACGCGGCCCGGAACGGAAGCCGAGCGCCTTCTGACCGGGCACATTACGACGGTGTGCAAACGCTATCCGCAGATTTTCTCGTGGGACGTGGTCAACGAGACGATCAACCCAGATACTGGCGGGATGACCGAGTCGGTCTTCACCAAATATATCGGGCCCGAGGTCATCGATATCGCATTCCATGCGGCGCGCGCGGCGGTTCCGAAGGCGCAGCTGGTCTACAACGATTACATGAGTTGGGGGCCCGGCAACGCCAAGCACCGCGACGGCGTGATCGCACTATTGGAACGGCTCAAGAAGAACGGCGTGCCGGTCGAGGCGCTGGGGGTGCAGGCGCATATCGGGCCCGGCGCCTCCGCGACGACGCCGACGTTGACCGCGGATGGCGAAACCGAGTGGCGCAAATTCCTTGACGCCGCGACGGGGCTGGGGCTCGACCTCGTCATCACCGAGTTCGACGAGGGCGATCAAAACCTGCCCGCCGACATCGCTCTGCGCGACCGCGCGGTGGCCGATTTGGCGCGGCGCTATCTCGACGTGATGCTGAGCTATAGCCAGCTGCGCTATGTGATGGCGTGGGGACTGGTCGACAAATATTCCTGGCTGCGCGACCGCTGGCCGCGCGCCGACGGGTTGCCGAAGCGGCCGAGCCTGTACGACGACGACTATCGGGCCAAGCCGATCCGGGCGGCGGTCGCCGACGCCTTCCGCGTGGCGCCGGCACGCAATTGGCTCGCATGACAAAGCGGCGTCCTATCAGAGGCTTCTACATGAAACCGTTCCTGCGCTTGCTGGTGACCGTTTTCGCGCTGGCTGTGCCCACCTTGGCGCGGGCGGAGGATGGCTACGATCTTTGGCTGCGCTACCGGCCGATGGAGAAGGCCGCAGTTGCGCAATACCGGCCGTCAGTGGCCGGGCTTCTGCCGCGCGGCGCGTCGCCGACGATCAGGGCCGCGACGGACGAGTTGCAGCGCGGTCTTGCCGGCCTGTTCGGAAAGCCGGTTGCGGTCGCGGCCCAGATCAACGGCAACGGTACCATCGTTTTCGGCACGCCGGCGAATTCGCCGCTCATCAAGAGCCTGTCGGGGGCGCTGAGCAAGCTCGGACCCGAGGGCTATCTGATACGCAGCATAACCGCGCAGGGTCATAAGGTGACGGTGATCGCGGGCAACAGCGATGCCGGCGTGCTGTACGGCGCGTTCGCCTTCCTCAAGCTGATTCAGACGCGCCAGAGAATCGACACGCTCGATGTCTCGTCGTCGCCGCGGCTGATGGTGCGCATCCTGGACCACTGGGACAATCTGAATGGCACGATCGAGCGCGGCTATGCCGGCTTTTCGATCTGGGACTGGCACAAGATGCCGGACTACATGGAGCCGCGCTACACCGACTATGCGCGCGCCGACGCCTCGATCGGCATCAATGGTGTGGTGGTGAACAATGTCTCGGCGCAGGCGGAGATCCTGACGCCGCTCTATATCCGGCGCGCGGCGGCTCTGGCGGCCGTGTTCCGGCCTTACGGGATCAAGCTCTATTTCTCCGCGCGCTTCAGCGCGCCGATCGAGATCGGCGGTCTCAAGACGGCCGATCCGCTCGATCCGGCGGTGAAGGCGTGGTGGCAGGCGACGGTGGACGAGATCTATGAGGCCATTCCCGATTTCGGCGGCTTCCTGGTGAAAGCCAATTCCGAGGGCCAGCCGGGGCCGGGCGACTATCATCGCAGCCACGCCGACGGCGCGAACATGCTGGCCGATGTGTTGGCGCCGCACCATGGCATCGTGATGTGGCGCGCCTTCGTCTATTCGGCGGAGAATCCGGTGGACCGCGCCAAGCAGGCCTATGACGAGTTCGTGCCGCTGGACGGGAAATTCCGGGACAACGTCGTGATCCAGGCGAAGAACGGCGCGATCGACTTCCAGCCGCGCGAGCCGTTCCATCCCCTGTTCGGGGCGCTGCCGCACACCAACATGTTCCTGGAGGTGCAGATCACCAAAGAATATCTCGGCCTGGCGACGAGCCTGGCCTATCTCGCGCCGCTGTATGAGGAAGTGCTGCACGCCGACAGCCAGGCGCGTGGGCCGGGTTCGACGGTGGCGAGGGTGATCGACGGTTCGCTGTTCCACGGCACGCTCACCGGGATGGCTGGCGTCGCGAATGTCGGAACGGACCGCAACTGGTCGGGCTCGGAGTTCAACCAGGCGAACTGGTACGCCTTCGGCCGGCTGGCGTGGAATCCGGACGACAGCTCGCGCGCCATCGCGCAGGACTGGGCCCGCATGACGTTCAGCAACGATGCGAAGTTCGTGACGCCGGTGGTGAACATGATGATGGCGTCGCGCGAGGCGGTGGTGGACTACATGACGCCGCTGGGGCTGCATCACCTGATGGCGACGGGGCATCATTATGGGCCGGGGCCGTGGGTGAGCGATCTGAAGCGCCCGGAATGGAACCCGGTCTACTATCATCACGCCGACGCGGTGGGGCTGGGCTTCGACCGCACGCCGACGGGCAGCGACGCGACCTCGCAATACGCCCCGCCGGTGGCGGCCGAATTCGCGGACATCGCCAGGACTCCGGAGAAGTTCCTGCTGTGGTTCCATCATGTGCCCTGGGGCGCCAAGATGAAGTCCGGCCGGACGCTGTGGGACGAGCTCGTCATTCGCTATGACGGGGGCGTGGCCGCGACGGGGCGGGCGCGCGAAACCTGGGCGGCGATGAAGCCTTATGTCGACGCGCAGCGCTTTGCCGAGGAGACGGCGTTTCTGGCGATCGAGGAGAAGGAAGCCAGGTGGTGGCGGGACGCCTGCATCGCCTATTTCGCGACCTTCTCGAAGATGCCGCTGCCGGCCGGCCACGCGCCGCCGCCGCAGACGCTCGATTATTACAAGGCGATCGCCTACCCCTATGTGCCGGGGCACTGAAGCCGTTCAGGACGGGTTCAGGCTGGGCGCATCAGGGTCGAAGGTGGGAATGAACGACCGAAGGGTTGCCGCGTTATCGTTCCAACATGGAGGATGGCCCATGAAGACCGCTTACATCGTAATCGCCGGCCTGCTCGCCACCGCGCCCGCGGCGGCGGCGACACAAGGCAAGATATGCATCGATCCGCATTACAGCTATCAGGCGCACTATTTGAGCGGGCACGACATCGTGGCCAAGGCGACGCTGGGGAACGACCACCGCGAACTCAGACTGACGACCACCTGCTTCAATCTGAGTTCGGCCTTCCAGATCTCGCTCTCGACCGAGTTCAGCTGCATCGACAAGGGCGACCAGGTGGCGACGAACACGATCGACGGCGAACACCAGAGCTGCCGCATCACGCATGTCGAGCCGTATGTGCCGGCAACGTCCGGAGAGCACGGCTAGCGGCGGCCACAAAAAAGGGCGGCCCCCTCGACCGCGCATGCCGGCCGAACTTCCGCCCTGGTCTCAAGCTACTTTGCTGGCCGTAGACCGGCCTTTACGGCCAACCAATCAGCGCTTTCGCTTCTCCACCACCGGACGCCATGCATTTTCGGATGGGCCCCACCAGGCCAAGGCGAGCTTACCCATCCAAATCCGCGCGGGTGCGCGCAAGCTTGCACCCTTTGCCCTGCTGTCCCCCGCTTTGCGCTATCGCGATCCGCGCCGACGGCCACCGCAACATGGCGGGCCGTCGATCCAACATGACACTCAAACTCCTCAAGTATTCAAAGACTATAATAAGTATTCGCCAAGTGATTTCAAGGGCTTGATAAGAAATTTAATGCAGCGCCGAATTCGCGAACGGAATCAGAGACGGCACATTACATGGGGGCGGTTTTGACCGAGGCTTATCCCTGATGGGCGGGTTCCATCCGGCTCGCGGGACGGCCCAAGCGCCATGCGTCGTCCACCTCCTGGAGCATGATTATCGCTGTTGTCTTGCCTTGAGGAGTTCGGTCTCATAAAAGGCCAACGCGTTTTCGGTATCTCCCAAGCGTTTGTCGTTCGCCAGGACCGCGCGCTGCGCGGAAACCAAAGAATCGACGATCGCTTCGGTGTCGCCTCGCATGCGCCAAAGGATATAAGCCGAACCGAAGAGGTCGATGCTGTCGCGCGCGATACCAATCGGTTTGACCGCCGCACCCAGCATTTGAGCCAGGCTATCCGCCTGCTGCGCGAATTGATGGGAAACCCCGTCTCCTGACTTGGTGGAAACGTCGTCCATTCCGCTTGCCACGAGCTTGATGGCCTTGGACAGCACGTCCCTCGTCTCGGCCGGTATTTCCAGTTCCCCAATCAACTCCAGCGTGCCGGTGATCGCCGATTGAGCCTTTTCCCGAGCACGATCCCGATCGGCTCCCGCGGCGGCAGCCGCGACAACATCCAGCAGCACATGCAACGAATTCACGCCGGCGGCGAATTCCTTGGCATCGCGGGGAGAGAGTCCCTTCAGTTTCCCCAAAATCGCCGGAGACACGACAAGCGACAAGATATCGCCGACGCCGTCGTAAACGAGTTTCTCCCGCATCTCACCCATTTCGCGCAGATAGGCATCTTGGTTCGATCGCAAGGCCAAAAGCCTGTCTCGCTCCGCTTCCAGTTTCTGTTTGCGCGCCCGCAAGCGATTGACTTCGTCCTGCACGAATTGCGCGTGCCAATGGGAGTCCAGCGCGACCGGATCCACGGTCGAAGGCGGCGGAGCCGAGTTCGGCACGGCGGTGCCGCGGCAAATCGGAGTGATCGTGATCACATTTCCGGCCCGGCTCTGTTCGTCATGATCCCATACCGTGCCAGGCGGACAGGGAGGTCTTTGCGCCTGAGCGGCGAGCGGAAATTGGCTGAGACAAAAGGCCAGAATCACCGTTTGCCGGGCAGACCCCCGGGTCCAAATCATAGCGAGCCTCCGCTAAGGCTTCGAACCGTCGGTCGGTCCAGCCCCGCTCGCCGAAGCGCCCGGCATTGCTCCGACGACCTGGGGCGCCGCATATTTGGTAATGACAGCGATGCTCGCAGCGGCGTCGGTCGCATGCTGAACAACCGTGTCAACCCATATCTTTTGGCCGGCTTCGTCCGGAGGCGGCGGAGACGGCGGGATCGTTTGCGCGATTTTCTTCTGCACGTAATTCCTCAAGAGCTGATTGTTCAATGCGCCGCCAAAATCCCGCGTGATCTCCTGGCTGGCCGCGCCACCGTGATCCATGATCGCTTTGCGGAAATCCTTGTTGCGAATTTCGTCGGCGAACAAATGATCGCCTCGAAGGGTGCCCGCCGTGCCGACGGAGTTGGCGATCACCGCGGCGTCCGACAGGCGTGCCGCGACCGCCGCCACCGGATCGTCCGCGGGAACGTCGAAGCCGACGCGGGCAAGCGCGGTGGCGGGGATATCCCGCCCGGCCGACGACGCTTCCGAAGAGGCAGCGACGATGCCTAGGAGCCGGCTGAACGTTCCGCTTTGCGCCAATCGAGACAGGCCTTCGCCATTTTCCGCGACGTACCGATCGGTGGCGTCCTGAATTGTCTTGGCATCCGCCGGGCTCGGAATCCGGCTGCTGGCCGCGATCATCTGGGCTTCGAACATGTGCACGTGATATTGCGCGAGCAACATGGCGGCATAGTGATTGTCGGCTTCGGCCGATTGCAAAAGCAGCGCCTGGTAGAGACGCCCAATGGTCTCGTCGTTGGCGCCGGGATTGGCGTCTCTTAGCGCATCTACGTCTGCCTGTTGCGGCGCTTCGGCCGCGGACATTTCGACAGCCGACGCCGCGGCATATTGTTTGAGCTGATCAATCACCGGCTCGAATTGAGCCTGTTGCTCCGGCGGTAGCTGTTTTTGGCGCCACTCGGCCGCCTGCTCTTGATTGCCGATGCAACTCATGTCGCCCGCCAGTGCGCCGCAGACGGTAAGCGATAGGCCTAGCGCGATGTAATATGCCTTTTTTGGTCTGAGCGTCATGTGCTGTTCCTTCCTATTTCCGAGAGGTGTCAGCGAAGCTTTGGTCGCGACTAGGGAGCGGGCGCCGGCGGCAAACAATTTGTATTGGCCTTGGCTTCATCGAACATGTCGAAGCGCCCCATGCGCTGCATGTAATTTCGCCAGGTAGCGACGCACTTGCCTTGATCGTTTGTCAGCCGATATGCGCCGGCGAGCTCGTTTATTGTATCCGGCGCAATCTCGTTGGGATCCTTGTCCGCGAGCGGCGCAAGCCATTGGATTGCGTCGGCGACCTGGCCGAGTTTCGCGAGCGAGTCGCCGATGGCGAACATGACGGCATTCGATTGCGTGCCTGCGTCCCACATCTGCCGCGCGCGCGCCAGGCAGGCTTCATAGCCCTGACGCTCGTCGGGCGCATTTTCCTTCACCGCCCCGAGCAAGCCGGCAACCACCCAGTCGCGGCTGGGATCTTGCTGGTACTGCGCATTGTAATAGTCCAGAACCTTATCTTTCTTGCCCTCGTCGTACAAAAGCGTGACGTATTTCACAGCGTAGGACATATCGTCGGGACGCAGGCTTGTGAGCGTTTCAAAGTCGGTCTCGGCGGATGCGAGATCGCCCTGCAGCCAATGGACTGTTGCGCGCCCCAGATAAGCGTCAGCCTGGTCGGGATCGATGGTCAACGCGTCCGAATAGGCCTGGATCGCGTCGGCATATTGTTGCTCGGAGAGCAGGGCATTGCCGCGCGAAACATCGGCCTCGGCAAAACTACTGTCGTACCCCAGCGCCGCACTGAAGGCCGCAAGCGCCTCGTCGATGTTGCCCTGCTCCTGGGCTTGCAAGCCTCTTGCCCATACGAGTTCGGCCTGAGCACGATCGGGGGGCGCTGCCGCCGCCGGTGCCGCTGCATCCGCGGCCGGCTGCGGTGCCGGTGGCGGAGGCTGAATGTGCTGAAAACTCCAATACCCCGCGGCGACGGCAATGGCGATGCCCAGACCCAGCCAAATCCAATCCCTGCGCATAGTGGCCCCCTTCAACGACGCTTCCGTTGATCCCGGTCTGAACTCCGTTTGTTTGCTTTGATGAGATGTATCTAGTGGCGCGTTCCCGTGCAACTCACCTCATTAAGCGTTCGCAGTTGCAGAGCTTATTTCGCATCGAAGCGAAAAGCAGCCCGGCAGGCGGCAATCGCACCGCTCAATAGTCAAGTGAGCGACGCTTCCAGATTGTCGTAGGCGGCGGCGATTGCGGCCACGGCGCGCGGATCGCCGGCCAGGGCAGGCGGGAAGATCTCGCTCAGCGACAGGAAACGGGGGACGTCGGCGGCGGCCTGGCCGGTGCAGCGCGATGCGGTCTGCACGAGCTTGATGCGAAGCGGATCGTTCAAGGTCTCGCCGCGGCGCGTGGCGTCGCGGACGAACAGCATCCAGGCGGCGATGGGCACGCAAGCCCCGGCAATCGGACGCCCCAGCTTCAGCAAGTCGGCGATGGGTTCGAGAAAGCGATAGGGCAGTTTCAGCGAGCCGTCGGCGGCGATCTGGCTCAGGCGGTGCTGCACCGCCGGATTGCGCAGCCGCGTCAGCAGCGCGCCGATATAGGACGGTATCTCAAGCCCGCGCGCCGGGCGCAGCGTTGGCTGCATGTCTCGGCGCATCAGCGCTTCGACGAAAGCCGCGAGCCTAAGGTCGCCCATCGCCGCCCCCACCGTGGCATGGCCGAAATGGAGCCCGAGATAGGCGAGCGCCGAATGCGCGCCGTTGAGCAGGCGCAGCTTGGCCTGCTCATACGCATGCACATCGCCGGTCAGCTGGGCGCCGACGCTCGCCAGATCCGGCGCATCGGAGCCCAGATCGTCCTCGATCACCCATTGCGCGAAACTCTCGCGCTGCACCGGCACGGCGTCGGCCAGGCCGATCGCTTCGGCGACGCGGACGCGCAGAGCGTCATCCGAGGCCGGCGTGATGCTGTCCACCATGGTGGCGGGAAAGCGGACCGTATCCTCGATCCAGCGCACCAGGTCATGGCGGCCGAGAGCCAAGGCGTAACCGAGCACGGCACCGCGCAGTTTTGCGCCGTTGGACGCGACGTTGTCGCAACTCATGACGATGAAGGGCGCGAGCCCGGCGGCGCGGCGGTGTTCGAGGCCTTCGCTCAGCCAGCCGATCAGGCTGACCGGTGCGGCGGGCGCGGACAGATCGTGCGCGATGTCGGGATGATGGACGTCGAGCGAACCCTGCGCATCGAGGCAATAGCCTTTTTCGGTGACCGTGACGGTCGCCAATTTCGCGGCCGGATGTTCCAGCGCGGCCAGGGCCCGCCGCGGCGCCGCGCGCACCGCTATGTAATCGCCGAGCGCGCCGACGACGCGGTAGCGCGGCGGCGCGTCGAGCTCGGCCAGGGTGTAGAGATGGTCCTGCCGCGCCAGGGCGGGACCGGACGCGCCGCCGCGCAGCGCCAGGCCGACGATGCCCCAACGCGGATCGCGCGGCAGCAAATCGTCGACATAGGACGCGATGTGGGCGCGGGCGAAGGCGCCGGGGCCGAAATGGACGATGCCCGGCGCGATGCGGGCGCGATCATAGGCCGGCGCCGCGATGCCGGGGCCCAGCGCCGGCAGGGTTGCTTGCGAGAGCGGCGGAATGCTCACCATCGTCCATGCTGGTCCGGCGGGGCAAAGCCTTCAACAAAAAAATGAGCGGTGCACATGGAGGGTGCGCCGCTCAAGAGTAACCGGGGAATTCGCACTCGCCACCGCATCCCCAAGGGGGAGATGCGGTGGTACTCACATCGCGGGATCAGAAGGTTCCGCGAATACGCTAAAGACGCATCCCTTGCCTGACCGTCATCCCCAGCGCTGCCGGCGAGGGGATGACGGCAGGACTTTGATCAGAACGAACCGCGGAGGCCGAACATGAACAGGCTTCCCTGGTTGTAGACGGTGAACGGCGCCGACGGATACTGGAAGAAGCTCCGCAGCTTGCTCTTGGTCAGATTCTGGATGTCGAAGGTGAGCTCCGGATCGGACGGAAGATCGCCGAAGACCTCCGAGAGTTTCAGGCTCGACGAGAAATCAAGCTGGCCGTACGGCGCGCCGAACAGGAACGCGCCACCCGGACAGCCGGCGGCCGCAGTGCTGGGCAGGCAGATGCCGTTCTGGTTCGAACCCGACGAATAGGTCCGGTCGACGAAGTTGTAGGACAGGCGGACGCTGGCGCCGTGATTTTCGTAGTAGCCAGTCAGGTTGTAGGTGAACGGCGCGACGCCGGTTGCAATCGCCGGCGCAGCACCACTGCCCTTCTGGTCGACGATCGTCAGGTTGGCGGTGATGCCAAAGCCCTTAAGACCATAGTCGGCCAGCAGGAAGTCCAGCGGCTGGACCCAGTCGAGCTCGATGCCGTTCACGGTCAACAGACCTTGGGCATTGACCTGCTTCTGGATGATGACCGTGGTCGGGCAGGTCGTATCCGAAGTGCAGCCACGGGCAATGAGGGCCGTCTGCTGCGTCGGCGAGACCGTCGAGAACATGATGCCGTACTGGGCGAGGAACGAGAACGGCTCGGTCGTGTTGCCCAGCACGGTGAAGCCGCTCAGCCCCTTGCGGAAGATCGAAGCTCCGATATAGCCCTCGCCGCCGGTATAGAGCTCGGCGCCGAGGTCGATGTTGTTGGAGTAGAACGGCGCCAGCGCCGGATTTCCGATCGTGGCCTGCGCCGCGGACGGATCGCCGAAGCCCACGCCGGGCAACATCGAACTCGGATTGGGACGCGTCATGGTGCGCGAGATCGAGCCGCGGACCTGGAAATCGTCCGCGACCGAATAGACGACGTTGAGCGACGGCAAGAACGAGCCATACGTGTTCTTGGTGAGCGTGAAGGTATTGAAGTTTGGATACAGACCGCCCTGATTTGCCGCCGTCAGCGCCGCGGTTGCCGTGAGCGGCACATTGCGGTTGTCCGCATGCGACACATACCCGCCGATGGTCTGATGGGTCTCGACGAACCGCAGGCCCACATTGTAACGCAGATCGCGATTGTCGATGTTGAACACGCCGTTCGCTTCGAGGTAGGCGCCGTAGTTCTTCTCGTCTACCAATCCGCCGGAGGCGCCGGTATTGGTGCCCGTCGAGAGGGGCGCATTGGGGAAGTCGAACGAGGCGTAGTGCGCGTCCTTCTCGATCTTGGCGTAGTTCGCGGTAATGAACCCGGCCGGTCCGGCGCTCAGGTAGCCGGCAAGCGCCGATTGCGGGATGAGCGATCCCTGATAGGTGAAGGTGGCCGGGTGGCCGGCCGTGTAGTTCGTGCCGAGTCCAGGATAGGTCGGATAGCCGCCCGGCACCGGATTCGGCGTGGCGGTGTTCAGACCCTGGCAGGGCGGCTCCGCGTTCGGTGACGGAACGAAGACCGACGGGTTGTCGCCGCAAATCGCGTTCTGCCAGGCCTGGCTGTTGTCGTAGCCCTTAATGCTGCGGTAGGCGTCGTCAAAGGCGGCGCCGCCCTTCACCATGAGCTTGTCGCCGCCCCATGACACGTCAAAATGCGAGCCGTCGGTATAGGTGTAGCGCTGCTCGTCCTGAACGTTCACGCGCCCGCCATTCCACTCGAAATTCGCCGGGTTGTTCAGGTCCAGATTCGTGCCGATCGTCGGAGTGAGGCCGGTGTTGGTGTAGTTCACCACCACACCGCCGACCGGCGGCGTTGGGCCCGGAACGCCAGCGGCGTTTCCGGCGCTTGGCGTCGTGATGACGAGAATCGTCGGGGAGTCGCGGAAGAAGTGGCTGCGCGTCGCATTGAACTGGAGTGAGACGTCCAGCATGTCCGTCACTTTCCAGTCCATGCCCGGATTGACGCTGACGAAGTCTTCCTTCTCCTTGTAAGGGCGCGCCTCAAGGAAGAACTGCGCGTTGGCGAAAACGCCGCTCGTCACGACACCGTTGGCGTCGAGCGCCAGCTTCTCGGGGATCATCGCGCCGTTGCGGCCGACCCAATCCATGTCGCTGCGGTCGAGGTTGTTGTCGAGCCGCCCGCCGATGAAATCGACGTAGAAATGCAGGCTCTCGGTCGGCCGATATTCGAAGCTCGCGATGCCGTTGAAGCGCGACCGCGTGCCCTTTTCGTACATCGCGCGGCCCAGGCGCGGGATCAGCGCATTGCTGATCTGCTCGACCGTGAGGCCCGGATTGAGCGAAGTGAGCAGCGCCTGGTTCACGAGCGCGCCCGGAACGAGACCGCCGGTCGTGACGTTGTTGGGAACGTTGGCCGGGACCGTCCAGTTGCCGCCGCCGATCAAGTTGCAGTCGGCCGCCGGGCACATGGCGGCATTGAGCTTCGGCGTCGTCCAGCCGATGGTCTCGAAGCCCGTCGTGTACTGATGGTTGATCTGCCCGGTGATGCCGAACAGGAAGCCGAACGGGCCTTCGGTGTCGCTGGCGATGAGAGTGCCGCGCGGCCCGGTTCCGGCATGATCGGCCGAACTCTGGGTGCCCTGGAACGAGTAGGTCAAGTGCATGCCGGGTTTGTCGAACGGACGCATGCTTCGCATGTTCACCGTGCCGGCGGCGCCGCCCTCGACCATGTCCGCGGTCGGCGACTTGGCGACGGTCAGCTGCGTGAACAGTTCGACCGGCAGCATGTTCAGGTCGACTTCGCGGTTGGTGTTCTGCGAGTCGGTCGCGCCGGTCGAGGACATCGCGACCTGGGCATTGTTCAACAGGACCTTCGTGAAGCTCGTGCCGAGACCGCGGATCTGGATGTCCACGCCCTCGCCGTCGACTTCACGTATGATGGTCACGCCGGGAACGCGGTTGAACGACTCGGCGATGTTGGTGTCGGGGAATTTGCCGATGTCCTCGGCAAAGATGGAATCGGTGAAGTTGGTCGAGGCACGCTTGGCGTCGGTCGACGCCGTCAAGCTGGCGCGATAGCCCGTCACGACGACCGTTTCGATCGCGTCCGCGTCCGCGGCATAGGCCGGGGCCGTTGCGACGAACACGGCGCCGATGCCGGCCAGCAAAGTCGTGCCGCGCAGCATGGACTTCGCGCGGTTGTTCAGACTGCGAAAATTCGGACGCATGCAAACCTCCCCTAATGTTCGGCGCCGCCCGGAGCGGCCGCTGCAGAGCGGCGCGTCCTTTTGTTAGCGGTAGCGAACTGGCGTTTCCTGTTAATCCCCATGTTATGGTAGCGGTCCCATAACGTTGTATGTTTATTCCTCTATGACGATGGCGTCAAGAGGATTGCGTCTTGCTGCGCTGCAAACGCGCAACGGAATTTCAGACAGGGTGTCCAATTGGCAACGCTCGAGCGAAGCGCAGCGCCGCTCGCGAAATCGAGGAAATATGAAGCGCCCGCCGGCACCGTCGGGATGCCGCTGTCGTCGCTAAGCCAGACGCCGGCGCGTAGCCGCGTTCAGGCCGCGGGCTTCCCGCCCCACAATTCCTGGATCGCTTCCAGGCTGCGGCGCTTGGTTTCCGGCACGAAGCGCATCACGAACAGCGCCGCCAGGATGCTCATGGCGCCATAAACCCAATAGGCGAAGCCGTGATTGAAGGACGCGTTGAGCGCCGAATTGCCGTCCAGTATCTTGAACGACCAGGAGACGAAGAGGTTGGCGATCCATTGCGCCGCGACCGCGATCGCCATGGCCTTGCTTTTGATGGAGTTGGGGAAAATCTCGGACAGCATGACCCAGGTGACCGGGCCCCAGGAAAGCGAGAAGCCGGCGATGTAGGTCACCGCGGCGACCAGCGTCCAGATTCCGACGGCGTGCGCGTTGAACAAAAAGCCCAGCGCGAACATCGCCACCGCCATGATGGCGGCGCCGGTGATCAGCAGCGGCTTGCGGCCCCAGCGGTCGACGGTGACCAGCGCGACCAGCGTGAAGACGACGAGCGCCAGGCCGACGACGATGGTCTGGGCCAGCGACGAGTCGGTGCCGAAGCCGGCATTCTTGAACATCAGCGGGCCGTAATAGAGCACCGCATTGATGCCGATGAACTGCTGGAACACCGACAGCATGATGCCGACGAGGAGGACGAGGCCGCCGAAGCTCATCAGCGGCCGGGTCTTCTCGACCAGCGTGCTCTCGATGTCCTTGAGCGTGGCCTGGGCAGTGACTTCATCGGTGATGCGGCGCAGGACCGCGAGCGCCTTGTCCTTGTGGCCGCGCAGCACGAACCAGCGCGGCGTATCGGGCGCCAGCAGCATGAGCGCGAAGAACAGGACCGCGGGAATAGCTTCAGAGGCCAGCATCCAGCGCCAGCCGGTGGCGAGACCCCAGGCTTCGTCGCCCTGCAACGCGATGGCCCAGTTGACGAAATAGACGATGGTGATGCCCATCACGATGGCGATCTGCTGCAAGGTCACCAGGCGGCCGCGATCAGCCGGCGGCGCGATCTCCGCGATGTAGAGCGGCGACAGCATCGAGGCGACGCCGACGCCGACGCCGCCGAGAATGCGATAGAGAATGAACGGCGTCAGCGCCGCCGGGCCCATGCCGCCAATGGGACCAAGGCCGAATTCCGGAACGGCCGAGCCGACCGAGCCCAGAAAGAACAGCACGGCGGACACCAGCAGGCCGCCCTTGCGGCCGAAATAGGTCGAGAGCGGTCCGGCAATCGCGGCGCCGATGACGCAACCCAACAGCGCGCAGGAGATCGCCCAACCCGAGAGACTGTCGCGCGACGCCTCCGGCAGATGTTGTGGCGTGATGAAGTTGTGGTCGATCGCGGACACCGCGCCCGAAATCACCGCCGTGTCGTAGCCGAACAGCAAGCCGCCGAGCGATGCGATGATCGCAAGCCCCATCACGAGACCTGAATTGGCCTTGGCCATGAATTGATCCCCTATGCTTTCTCAATCCCGAGCGTCCGCTGTTCGACCGACAACGGTTCGTTCCTGATGCAGAGCCTATTGATAGCGATACCAGCGTGCAAGCGGTGCCTGATTGTTAGCGCTGATCTTCGCCCACCCCCGGACGGAGCGCGAGATAGTGCCATCTCAAAAAATGAGCGGCTCATTGGGCGCCACCCAAACGGTCGCGAGTCCGTTCCATCACCCTATCAAGCAGCGACCCGTTTGGTCGCGGGACTGACTGTGGACAGGGCTAGCACTCACGCCCACAGTCAGGCGCCGAACAAGTCCGGGGCCAACAGTTGCGCAAAATCCTGTATCTCGCGGCGGCTGTTGTGGCGGCATTGGCAACGCGCGAGGCCAGCTTCGCGACGCCGCCCGGCTCGCCGGACGAAGTGCGATCTTTTCAGATTCCAGGGGCATCCGTCGTGGCCCTAGTGGACGTCAATGTCGTGGATGGGACGGGCGGCCCGGCTCGGGCGCATCAAACCCTGATCATCAAGGACGGCCATATTGCGCTGGTCGGGCCTATGGAGACGGTGCAGATCCCCTTCGGTGCCGACCAGCATCGACTCACGGGCCGCACGGTTCTCCCCGGACTGGTGATGCTGCATGAGCATATGATGTATTTTTCGGGCTTTCGGGTCTGGCATTCCCAGGCGGTGAGCTTCCCGCGGCTCTACCTGGCTGCCGGGGTGACAACGCTGCGCACCGCCGGCACAGACATGCCCCTGACGGACCTGAACCTCAAGCTGGCCATCGACGAAGGCCGGATCGCCGGCCCGCGGATGTTCGTCACCGGGCCATTCTTCAACGGCTACAGTGACCACTTCCTCGGTGACGACATCGTGCGCACCCAAGCCGAGGGGCGGCGGGAGGTTCTCTACTGGGCGGCCCACGGAGCCACGTCCTTCAAGGTGTACTCCGATTTGACTCATGACGCAGCCAAGGGGGTTATCGAAGCGGCGCACGCCCTTCATCTGACCGTTACCGGGCACCTCGGCCGGATCAGCTGCCAGGAGGCCGCCGAGCTCGGTATCGACAATATTGAACATTCTTTCTCGGCATGCCTCACAGAGCTCGGTGCCAGTGGGCTCGAGCCTGACGGACGGCCGCCGCATGCACCCGACCCCGCCAAGGCCAAGGCCCTCATCCGCTTGCTGGTGAGACGGGGAGTCGTGCTGACGAGCACACCGGCGTCGGCGTTGGACACGCCGCTTTCGAGCGAAGAACGCACGTTCTTTCACCCCACAGCCCTGGCGAACTATGACGCTTGGTTCGCCCGACCCCATCCCGAACTAGGCGCCCCGCGTGATTACGTCCGCGCCCTGGAACTCCAGTTTGTCGCCGCCGGCGGACGAATGGTAATTGGTTCCGATGCTCAAGATTCGGGCCAGATCGCTGGGTTTGCCGACGACCAGGCGCTTGAGGCGCTGGTGGCGGCAGGTCACCCACCACTGAGCGTGCTCCGCATGGCGACACTGGACGGCGCTCACTTCCTTGGAATCGATCGGGAGGTGGGCAGCATCGAACCCAAAAAGCGCGCCGATCTGATGGTCGTCGCCGGCGACCCGTCGCTCCGCATCGCCGACATCGAGAATGTCGAATTGATTTTCAGAGACGGCGTCGCCTACGACCCTAAGAAGCTTCGCGACTCAGTTCGAGGCATGGTCGGCTGGCATTGATGGACGCTTGCGAAGGAGCAGGTCGGCACCCATTTCAGGGTGGATAGTCGAATGTCCGCAACGGATAGAGCGTGGACAAAGACGGAAGTGACTTCAATGATTATGCCTCGGCGTCTTCTTCGCGACGCGGCGGTATTTCAGGGCGGGCTCCATCACGGCGCCGCTGTCCATCTGGCCGACGGTGGCGCGGAAGATTTCCTGCCAGACGGTGGCGGACTCGGGGACGGGCGGCAGGTCCTGCGTCTTGCGGCGCGCGATCTCGTCTTCGGAGACCAGCGCGTTGCAGGTGCCGGCGTTGAGATCGATGCGAATGCGGTCGCCGGTGCGCAGCCAGGACAGGCCGCCGCCGATCGCGCTTTCCGGCGAGGCGTTGAGGATCGACGGGCTGTCGGAGGTGCCGGACTGGCGGCCGTCGCCCAGCGTCGGCAGGCTCGCGATGCCCTGTTTCAGGAGCGCGTCCGGCGGCTGCATGTTGACGACTTCGGCCGAGCCCGGCCAGCCGACGGGGCCAGAGCCGCGGATCACCAGGATCGTGTCGGCGTCGATGCCGAGCGCGCCATCGTTGATGCGGTGATGATAGTCGTCGGAGCCGTCGAACACGACGGCGCGGCCTTCGAAGATGTTCTTCTGGCCGGGCCGCGAGAGGTAGCGCTTGCGGAAATCGTTTGAGATCACGCTCGTTTTCATGATCGCGAAATCGAAAAGGTTGCCTTTCAGCACCAGGAATCCGGCGCGTTCCATCAACGGCTTGTCGTAAGGGTGGATCATTTCACGGTCGTGGGTCCAGCGGCCTTCGATGTTTTTCGCGAGGCTTTGGCCGGTGCAGGTCAACGCGCCGCCATCGATGCGGCCGGCGCCGAGCAGTTCGCACAGCACTGCCGGCACGCCGCCGGCATGGTGGAAGCGCTCGCCGAGATATTTTCCGGCCGGCTGCATGTTGACCAGCAGGGGCACGTCGTAGGCCGCGCTCCAGTCGGCGGTGGTCAACGCTACTTCGGCGTGGCGGGCCATGGCGACGATGTGCGGCTGCGCGTTGGTCGAACCGCCGATGGCGGCGACGGTGGCGATGGCGTTGAGGAAGGAGGCGCGGCTGAGAATCTTCGACGGCGTCAGGTCCTCATAGGCCATCTCGACGATGCGCTTGCCGGTTTCGTAGGCGATCTGGCCGCGTTCGCGGTAGGGCGCAGGGATCGCCGAGCAGCCGGGCAGCGACAGGCCGAGCGCTTCGGCCACCGCGTTCATCGTCGAGGCCGTGCCCATGGTATTGCAATGGCCGGCCGACGGCGCCGAGTCGCAGGCCGCGGCCATGAACTCTTCCTCCGTGATTTCGCCCGCGGCGAGCTTGCGGCGGCTGCGCCAGATCACGGTGCCCGAGCCGACCAGTTCGCCCTCATGCCAGCCGTCCAGCATCGGGCCGCCGGAGAGAACGATCGCCGGTATGTCCACCGTCGAGGCCGCCATGATCGCCGATGGCGTGGTCTTGTCGCAGCCGGTCGTCAGCACGACGGCATCGATGGGGTAGCCGTACAGGATCTCGACCAGCGTCATATAGGCGAGATTGCGGTCGATGGCGGCGGTCGGGCGGCGGCAATTCTCGGCGATGGGATGGGTGGGGAATTCGACCGCGATGCCGCCGGCGTCGCGGATGCCGTCGCGCACTCTTTTTGCAAGTTCAAGATGAATTCGGTTGCAGGGCGACAGGTCGCTGCCCGACTGCGCGATGCCGACGATGGGGCGGCCCGAGCGCAACTCGCCCGGCGTCAGGCCGTAATTCATCATGCGCTCAAGATAGAGCGCCGCCATGTCGTTGCGGCCCGGCGCCGCGAACCAGTCCGAAGAGCGAAACCGGGTCACGGGTTTGCGCGTCGTCATGATGATCTTCCCGATTAGAACCTACTTACAATGTCATGGCCCGCGAATGCGGGCCACCCAGTTGGGACGGGCTCGATATCGAAAGGCGATGCTCTACTCAGCTTGCAACTTCGCTGCTTGGCGTTACCTGAGTGGCCCGTTCACACGCTGTCGCTATGAACTCGCGGGCCATGACAAGCAGATAAAAGCGGCTCGCCCTACGCGAGACCCGCGACATCGCTCTCAAACCGGAACAGCCCGCCGGCGAGGGGTTGGGCGGCGCGCTGCTCGTCGCTGAGGCCTTTCCAGGCGGTGGTCACGAAGACGGTGCGCAGGTCGGGGCCGGCGAAGGCCATCTTCGTTACGTTGGCGCAGGGCAAGCGCACCTGCGCGAGGAGCTTTCCTTGCGGCGAATAGCGACACACGCCCCAGCCGCCGTAGAGACCGGTCCACAGGCAGCCTTCGGAATCCATCACCGGCCCGTCGGGATGGCCAGCACCATCCTCGATGGTCGCGAAGACGCGCTTGTTCGACAGATCGCCGTTCTCGGCCACGTCGAAGGCGTAGATCGTCTTAGCCAGCGTCTCGGTGTGATAAAGAATCCTGCCGTCCGGGCTGAAGGTCGGCCCGTTGGTGATCGGGATCTTGCAGTCCATCGCCTTGGGGCCTGTCTTGTCGAGCCGGTAGAGGCAGCCGGTCGGATCCTTCTCGCCATTGTCCATCGAGCCGAACCAGAGCCGGCCGAGCGGATCGACGGCGCCGTCATTGAGGCGATTGCCGGGCTTGTCGGGCTCGACTTCGAACAGCAGCGTGAACTTGCCGCTGGCCGGATCGAAGCGATGCAGGCCGGCCTGGAGCCCGACGATGAACTCGCCGCTCCTGCCCGGGACGATGAAGCCCGGATTGGGCGGCGTGTCGTAGCTCTTCATCGAGCCGCTGGCCGGCGCGAAACGGTGAATCTTGTCCAGCTTGATATCGACGAACCAGACCGTGCCCTCATGCGCCATCCAGATGGGACCCTCGCCCAGCTTGCATTTGAGGTCCCAGACGCAGACGGGTTCGGGATCGTCGCTCATCGCCAGCCGGCATCGATCCAATATTCGTGGCCGGTGCACATCCGGCCATCGTCGGAGGCGAGGAATAGCACGAGCGCCGCGACATTTTCAGGCTCGATGCGGGCTTTCAGCGATTGCTGGCCGACGATCTCGTCCTCGCCTTCGGGCGTGTACCATTTCATCTGGCGCGGGGTACGGACATTGCCCGGCACCACCGCGGTGACACGGATGCTGTCGGCGCCCAATTCGCGCGCCAGCGCGCGGGTCAAGCCCTCGATGCCGGCCTTGGCGATTTCGTAGATCACCAGATCGGGCAGGCCCAGATGCCAGGAGATCGAGCCGAAGTTTATGATGGCGCCGCCGCCCCGCGTCTTCATGCCGGGCGCCGCTTCCTTGGCGCAGAACAGCATGTGGCGCAGGTTGACCGCGATGCGCTCATCCCAATAGGCGGGCGTGATTTCGGCCAGCTTGTGGCGGTCGTCATTGCCGGCGTTGTTGACCAGCACGTCGATGCCACCGGTTTCCCTGAAGAAGGCGGCGACGGCGCCAAGATCGGTCAGGTCGCAGCGGTGGAACACTGGCGCATGGGCGCAGCCGTCGAATGCCTTTTCCAGCGCGCGGCTTTCCTTTTCCAGGATGTCCAGGAAATGCACCTCGGCGCCCTGCCGCACGAAGGCGGCGACGATGGCCGCGCCGATGCCGGAGGCGCCGCCCGTGACCACGACGCGCTTGCCTTTCAGGCTGGGATAGACGGCTGACGACATGGATCCTCTTAGGCCCAGGAATAGGCCGTTTTGGTCTGGGTGTAGAATTCGACGGCCGCGAAGCCCTGCTCGCGGGCGCCGTAGCTGGATTTGCGGCTGCCGCCGAACGGCACGTGGTAGTCGACGCCAGCCGTGGGCAGGTTGACCATCACCATGCCGGCGCGGACGGCTCGCTGGAAGTGGCGGGCGTACTTGAGCGAATTGGTGCAGATGCCGGCGGAGAGGCCGAACGCGCCGGCATTGGCGGCGGCGAGCGCCTCCTCGTAAGACTTGACGCGCATGACGGAGGCGACGGGGCCGAAGACTTCCTCGCTGTTGATCCGCGCGTCGGCCTCGGTATCCGCGATCACCGCCGGACTCATATAGTAGCCGGGCTTGTCGAGCGTCAGGCGCCGGCCGCCGCCGGTGAGACGGCCGCCTTCCTTCACCGCGATATCGACATAGGAGAGGTTCTGCTCAAGCTGGGTATCGCTGACCGCCGGGCCCATCTTCGAGGCGGGATCGAGCGCGTCGCCGACGGTGAGCGCCAGCGTCTTTTCCGTGAGCGCTTCGACGAAGCGCCTGTAGATGCCGTCAGCCACGATGATGCGGCTCGACGCGGTGCAGCGCTGGCCGGTGGCGAAGAAGGCGCCATCGAGCGCGCAGGTCACGGCGCGATCGAAATCGGCGTCGTCGAGCACGACCAGCGGGTTCTTGCCGCCCATCTCCAGCTGAACGCGGGCCTGGCGCGCGACGGCGGCCGCCGCGACCTGGGCACCGACGCTTTGGCTGCCGGTGAAGGAAACGCCGTCAACGCCGGGGTGTTTGGCGATGGCGTCGCCGACCCGGCCGCGACCGATCACCAGGTTGAAGACGCCGGCGGGCGCGCCGCATTCGAAGATGATGTCGGCCAGCGCCGCGGCAGTGGCGGGCGTCGGGCCGGCCGGCTTGAGAACGACCGTGTTGCCGAAGGCCAGCGCCGGCGCGGTTTTCCACGCCGGTATGGCGATCGGGAAATTCCACGGCGTGATCATGCCGAAGACGCCGACGGCCTCACGGAAGGTCGCGACTTCGACGCCGGGGCGGACCGAATCCAGGTTCTGGCCGTGGCGGCGGATCGCCTCGCCGGCGAAATATTTGAAGATGCGGCCGGCGCGCGCGACTTCGCCGATGCCTTCGGGAAGGGTCTTGCCTTCCTCGCGCGACAAAAGTCTTCCGAGCTCCTCGCGGCGCTTGAGAATGGTGTCGCCGATCTTGTCCAGCAAATCAGCCCGAATCTCTGGCGAGGCGCCCGACCAGGCGGGGAAGGCGGCGCGCGCGGCGCCGACCGCGGCGTCCACTTCGGCGGCGCCGCCATCGGGGAAGCGCGCCACGATCTCGCGCGTGTCGGACGGGTTCACACTGTCATGCGGCGTGTCCGCCGCGACGCGCTCTCCATTGATGAAGTGTGTGAGGGTGTCGGTCATGCGAGCAGACCGCGCTGGCTGAGGTTCTTCATCAGGTCGCCGACGCCGAAGCTCCAGGGCGGCGCGGCCTTGGAGGTCGTCACCTTGTTTTCGAGGACGCCGAGGCGGGGCGTGGAGACGCGCACCAGATCGCCGATCTTGTGGGTGAAGCCGCGGCCGGGCGTGTCGCGATCCTGGGTCGGCGCGAACAGCGTGCCGAGGAAGAGCGCGAAGCCGTCGGGATACTGATGCTCGCTCATCGCCTGGCGGCAGAGGTCGAGCGGATCGCGGCTGATTTCGGCCATCGTGCTGCGCCCTTCGAGACGATAGTTCTCCGGGCCGACGATATCGAGTTCGAGGACGGCCTTGCGGACGTCGTCCATGGTGAAATTGGCGTCGAACAGGCGGATGAACGGGCCGATGCTGCAGGAGGCGTTGTTGTCCTTGGCTTTTCCGAGCAGCAGGGCGCTGCGGCCTTCGAAGTCGCGCAGGTTGACGTCGTTGCCGAGCGCGGCGCCGAGCGCTTCGCCTTTGCGGTTGCAGACGATGACGATTTCGGGCTCGGGATTGTTCCAGTCGGAATCGGAGCGGATGCCGATGTAGTCGCCCCAACCCACCGAGGACAGCACCGGCGCCTTGGTGAAGATTTCGGCATCGGGGCCGATGGCGACTTCGAGATATTGCGACCACAAGCCGTCGGCGATCAGCGCCGCTTTGAGCTTGGCCGCCTCGGGCGAGCCGGGCTTGACCGCGCGCAGGTCGGAGCCGACGCGCTCCTTCAAGGTGTTGCGGATGTCCTGCGCTTTCGAAGAGTCGCCGCGGGCGCGTTCCTCGATCACCCGCTCGACGGCGGAGACGGCGAAGGTGACGCCGGCGGCCTTGACGCATTGCAGGTCGAGCGGGGCGAGCAGACGGGCCCGGCCCTGCCCGTCCCAGGCTGGTTTCAGATTCAGATCGCCAAATTCGCCGAGGTCGCGGCCGGCGGCCGAGCCGGCCCAGCCATCCAACAATGCCGCGACGGTCGGCGCCGATTGCGAAACGTCCCAGACGCGGCCGTCCCGGACCAGGATCGGCGTGGGGCCCGTTCCGAGATCGAGGCGGCCGACGAGGATCGCCTCGCGCCAATCGCGCGGCAGGAACTCAGTCATTGCTGGACCCTGCATTAGAGCGGTTCATCATAGCATCCCACGCGGCGCCCTGCCCCCGGGCGCTCTCAGCTTTGGTTGCGCTACCAACAGCACCCCGAGCCCATGTGTCAAGGGTTGGCGTGACTTCAGCCTTAGCGGGGCGTGGGGTTGAGGCGGCCGGTGGACTCGCGCGGGATCAGGGTAAATTCGAGCAGTTTTTGCACCGGCTGCTGCTCGGCGCCGGCGCGCTTGCGGCGGATTTGCTCGAGCAGAAGCTTGACGGCTTCGCGCGCCATTTCGGCGATCGGCTGGCGCACCGTGGTCAGCGCCGGCCAGACCGTGGTGGCAAGCGGCGTGTCGTCGAAACCGGCGATCGTCAGGTCGCGCGGCACGTCCAGGCCCATGCGGTGCGCCACCGCGACCGTGGCGGCCGCCATGTCGTCATTGCTGGCGAAAATGGCGCTCGGCTTCTTGGCGGCGCGCAGCAGCTTCTCAGCCGCGTCGAGGCCGGAGCGGTAGGTGAAATAGCCCTGCGCCACCTGTTTGGGGTCGGGCTTGAGGCCGGCTTCCTCCATGCCCGCGACGAAGCCACGATAGCGCTGCTCGCTCGCGGTCTGGTTGGGATGGCCCATGATGAAGGCGATTTTAGAATGGCCGAGCGCGATCAGGCGGCGGGTCATCTGCCGCGCGGCGTCGAAGTCGTCGATGCTGACGGCGGAGAGGCCGGGCGCCGGGCGCCCTGTGGCAACGACGACCGCCGGGATGTCGGCATCGGCGACGGCGGTGAGCGCCTCCTCGGAGTCGCAGAGCGGCGGCGGCAGGATGACGCCGTCGGCGCCGGTGCGCACGAGCTTTTCGATGGCGGCGCGCTCGCTGTCCGGCCCGTCGCATTTTTCGATCACGAGCTGGCAGCCGGACAGGCTCGATTGTTCCAGGCTGCCGACCAGGAACTCGCTCAGATAGGCGGCGGACGGGTTGGAGTAGAGCAGCCCGACGCGCACCGCGTTGGCGCTGGCCAGGCTGCGCGCCGCGAGATTGGGCGAGTAGTGCAGCGTCTTGATCGAGGCGGCGACCTTGGCGCGGGTCGATTCGCGCACATTGCTCTCGCCGTTGACGACGCGGGACACGGTCATGGGCGAGACGCCGGCATGGCGCGCCACCTCATGAATCGTCACGACATTGTTGCCGCGGCGCCCGCTTTTCTGGGCCAAATCGTCCGCTCCCGTTGCGTTGGGCACTGCCGTAGCAAACCGGCGGGCAAAGGAAAAGAGCGCGCTACCATGGGGGCGGTGGAGACCACGTAGCGCTTCCTGCCAAAGTAAGGACCTACTCGCCAGTTCTTCTGTCAATGCTCCCAGCCAAGAAGCACTTCTTTTCGAAGCTTGCGATAGCCCTTATCCGGTACCCGGCCGATGGTCTGGGGCCAAGCGCGCAGAACGCCCAGCCTTTCTGCGCGACTCAGCGGGACCGCCTCCTTCAAATGTCCTGCGAGAAGGAAATCGATAACGACAACAGGTGTATCCCTTTCGTCGATCATTTGCCTTAGTTCGGTATCCGAAAACACCGATCTCTTTCCGGTCAGGCGCAGGAGTTCACGGAGGTCTTTGGTCACTCTGACGCGCTCAACGATTCCGACGGTCGTTATCATCTGCGACAGATTCGTTTCAAAACCCTTGGTCTTGTAGAACAAGAGTATATCACCAGCCCGTAACGAGCCTGTTCGGGCGCGGCAAATATAGACCTTTCGAATTGTATTTCCCGGACGTCCAGATTGCCCCTGAGAGATCGCACCGTTCGGTAGCGAAGACGCCTCGACACCCTGTAGCTCCGGAAAAAGTCTTTCGTGCCATTTTGGCCTTATCGGAACGCAAAACTTCCTGATCATATGATGGTCGAGAAAACGTGGATAATGCTTGCGATGAACGGCCAGCGGCGCAATGGCGCGTTGGTCACCTAGGTCTCCCGGTTTCATCACTTTTTCAAATACTATTTGGCCGTCCGACAACGTCTTGGTCTCCTCAAACCCAAGGCGGCCGATCATCAAAATCAACGCTTGCTGTTTTGGAAAAACCGTCAAATAGACCAACTCAAAGACGTTCCTTTGCGCGTACCACAAACACTGCTTAAGAAGCTGTTCGCCGAATTTCTCACCCCGAGCGTTGTCGCCAACTTTCAGGGTGCAGATCTTGAATACCTTGTCGCCCAAATTGTCTAAACCTGCTTCAGTTTGGTTCTCCTGCTTGAATATCAAAATCGCACCAAGTTTTCCGTTCAACGAAACTGTCCAGCATAGCCTGTGGTCGCGGATGCATTTCTGAAACCATGCATCGAATCCAGGATAGTCCTGACGGATCGACGCAAAGATCGGGTCAGTTTCATCCAGCTGATAAACGCCCTGTTCAACTATGCTCGGCAGCGAAATCGGGTGCGGCTCGAACGTATTGCGAACAAAGGTCTCGGCTTCGCTTATGTTGAAGATGCGACGACCAAGGTCCACATTATAACCTCGACGTGTCAGACCCTTGTCTTCCGTTACAAGAAAATCGACGACGTTTCTGCGAAGCGAAAATAACAGTTCGACGTCAATTGCGTCATTTTCGTTCTTAATAGGCCCAAAAACGGTCTCTAACTTATTGGCGGAGGGAAGCTTGGCGCGCCTCAGCGTTTCGAATTTTTTCAACTTAGATAGCGTGATACGCCGTCTGCTCGCGTTGGTATCGCGCAAGATATCGTCTCGGCTAGCTTCGTGAACGAAGACGCGACATCCATTCGCGTGGCATTTCTCCAGAAAGCGAGAAAACCTATCTCCAACGATATGGTCGTCCTCAAGACCTATGACAATGTTTGTATCGAGGAGAAATTTAAGGGTCGCCATCGAACAATTGCTTTTCAACGTCAGCTGGCAAGTACATGAAGGACTGAGGAGGCAAAATGCCAAAGCGAGATTTCAAGTCCTCGCGCGGAATAGGGTTCGCGAGAGACGTGATAGATCGAAGCACGACGCCGCAACCAATGGATTGGCCCAGGAAATAGGCGTCAAAGGTGGCTCGATCAACGCAAGAGGCTTTTCCGTGACGTTGCCAGAGGCGCTCCAGAGCCAATCGATCAACGCGCTCGATAACGGCAAAAGCGACGACCGCCTGGACAGGGCTGGACGAATAGATGAAAGCCTTCGATCCTCCCGCAACGTCTTCTGGAAACTTGCGCCTCAACTCGACGGTTTTTCTTCCGTCAACTATCGCGATTGCGTACTCCGGCTTAATGCTGAGCAGAAGGTCCTTTGTGAAGAGATCAGCAACGGCCGACGCACTCCCAGCCTTCGCCATCTGATCACTCCTGTTGCGCCGCTGTCCGGAACCCCGGGGACCGACCATGAGGATAATTCACATTCGAGTCTATGCCCACACCCGTAGGCAGACGCACACCCCCAAGGGACGCAGAATCGTGTTCATAAAGTCGCTTTTTCGGCCTACTCCTTCGCGCCCGGCCCCGCTGCGATCGCGATGCGGACCAGATCCGACAGACTGCGCGCGTTCATCTTGCCCATGATGTGGGCGCGGTGGATTTCGATGGTGCGCGGCGAGATGCCCAGTTCGAAGGCGGCGATCTTGTTGGAGCGGCCGGCGACGAGCTGATCGAGCACATGGCGTTCGCGCGGCGTCAGCAGCGCGATCATGTCCTGTGCCGCCTTGATCTCGGCCGCCTTGCCCCGCCGGCTCTCGCCGATATGCAGGGCGCGGGAGACGCCGTCGAGCAGCATCTTGGCGTCGAACGGCTTCTCGATGAAGTCGATGGCGCCGGCCTTCATGCCGCGGACCGCGAGCGGCACGTCGCCATGGCCGGTCATGATGATGATGGGCAGTTCGATGCCGCGGCGTGCGATCTCCTCCTGCAACTCCAGGCCGTCCATCTCCGGCATGCGAATGTCGACGATCAGGCAACCCTGCGCCGGCACCGGATCCTTGAGAAAATCCGCAGCAGAGGCATAGGCCTTCACGGCATAGCCGGCCGATTCGAGCAGGACGCGCATGGAGTCGCGCACTGCGCTGTCGTCGTCGACCACGAGAATTCGCGTTTGGATCGTCATCGCTCAGCCTGCCAATTCCGCGCGGGCGGCCAGCCGGCACCGCCGGCGGCGGCGCAGGCGCCGAAAAATTCAATGGCCCCGTCGACAATCTGCTGCGGACAGCGCGAACTTTTCCTCGTGGCGATACAGCCAATCGCCGCTAGAATCCGCGCGCCTAGTGGTGCGTGACTCTCCATGGTTCCTCGTGTCCTGGTGCATAAGCAACGCAACGACACGCAACGCAACGGAGGCTACCCATTTCAGTGTACGCAATCGCACAACTTTGCGCTAGGATTATCTTTGCATCAGTCAGTGCGCGGACGATCCCTTGACGGTTCGGACGGGTGAGCAGATTTGCACGCCCCGAGAGCGAAGCGGCGACTATACCGCAACCCTCAATTTGGCGCGCGGCTCGAAGGATGACGGCGCGGGCAGGAAATCGCGCGCCAGCAGGCGTTGGACGGAACGCGGCGACGCTACCGCTCCGCCGACGATCGGGCTCGAGATCAGATTGGCGCCGTGGTCGCGCGCCGCGCGGATGGCATCCGGCGTCGGGGCGTCCAGGACGAAGCTCAGGATATGAAGGCGCTTGGCGGCGGCGCAGACCTTGGCGACCTCGTAATCCATGGCCGTCAGGCTGGCGCCGCCCGCCGCCAGAGACACGCCGATGGCGTGCAGGCCGGCGCTTTGATAGTCGCCATGGTTGGACGTGCGCGCGGGCAACAGGGCGGCGACGGCGCGGCAGAACGGCTTGACCACGCAGACCAGTTCCGACAATCGGCTCTGCGGTACGCCGTAAGGCAGATCGCCGATCTCGAATATCAGATAGGGCCGCAGGGCCGAGGACAGGTCGCGGCAGGCCGAGACGATTTCCATGCGCCCCGCCGGCGCGGTCAATACGTCGTAAGTCAGCGGAATCGAGACGAGGAAGCGCTCGCCGACCTTCATATGCTCGGTCAGGGAACGCGCCGCATGCGCGATGCGCGACAGCGTGGCGCCGAGTTCTACCTTGACGTCGGGGGTGGCCGTCGCGGAGACGCCGGCGAGCGGATCGGTGGCGCAGCGCCAGGTCGTGATCGCCTCGCGCTGCGCGTCCCACAACGGAACGTAGCGATGCGAATATTCCGGCGCGCTGGGCGCCGCCGGACGCGGCGCCGTGCGACGCGCCGCCAGCCGCTCGCTCTCGGAGATGCCGTCGAGACCGGCGGCGATCGCCAGCTGGATCAGTTGCGGCCCGCCGACGTCGACGGTCTCGACCTCGTCGCCCTGCAGGCGGACGGCCTTGGCGATACGCAGCTGTCCCAATTGGCAGTGACCCAGCATGCTGGTGTGCAGTTCGTGCGCGATGCGCAGGCAGAAGATCTGCGAGGCTTCGGCAACCGCTTCGGGCATGCTGACAAGAAACGAGGTGTCGTCGAGTTGGACGAAGAAATCGGACGAACTGAGCTTCTGCCGCAGCAGCGATTCCAGATGCGCCGAGACCGAGCCGCGCAGCTTTTCCCAGCGCGCGCCGGCCTCGGACTTGATCTCGTCAAGCCGGATGATGCTGACGCAGCCGCGTTCCAGCAGCGCCGGCGAGACGATGACTTTCAATTCCGGCTTGAGCGCGTGGCGCATGGCGTTGTTCCCGGATTAGGCGACGGCCGCCACTCTTGCGGCGGGTTCGATCAGCCAGGCGTCGAATGCAGCCGAAGCGAGGTCGCAGGCTTGCTGCAATTCGCCGATCAGCCGCAAGATCTGGCCGCCGTCTCGCGCGCCGCAGGCCATCTCCAATTGCCGCGCCAGCAGGCTGGCCCGCTCGGCGCCGAGATTGCCGGCCATCGAGACGATCTGATGGGCCAGGCGCGCGATGGCGACGTAATCCTTGACGCTTCTGGCGGCGGCGATGTCCAGCATGAGCTGCTCGGTACCGGTCCGGTAGAGCGCGATGAGATCGGCGACATGGGAGCGCGGCAAGTGCGCTTCGATCTCGGCGAGTTTCGAGAGGTCCACGATCCTTTGCGGGTTGGCGTCGCCGGGTTCACCTAGCGGCGGCGGCCCGGCCGCGCGTGACGCAACGCCCGCCAGCTTGGCGAGCAACAACGGTATCTGCACCGGCTTGGAGATGTAGTCGTTCATGCCGGCGGCGAGATATTCTTCCCGCGAGCCGCTCATGGCGTTGGCGGTCATGGCGAAGATCGGGATGCTGCCTTTGGGCTCGCCGAGGGCGCGGATCTGGGCCGTCGCCTGGACGCCGTCCAGCTCCGGCATCTGGATGTCCATCAGCACGACGTCAAAATCCGAACGACGCACGGCATCGACCGCCTGGTGGCCGTTCTCGGCGATCTCGACGCTGTGACCGGCCTTGTCGAGGACGACCTTGGCGAACTTCTGATTGACCCGATTGTCCTCGGCCAGGAGGATGCGCAACGAGCGCCCCGTAACCGGTGCTTCCACCTTGGCCGGCGGCGCCGCGGTCACTGGCACCGGTAGTGTATGCGGCGCACTGCGTGCGCTGTAGATGTTGACGAGCGTGTCGAGCAGTTCCTGTTGGCGGACCGGTTTTTCCAGAACCGCCTCCAGGCGCAGCGCCGCCACGTTCTTGATCGACGAGCGGCCCGCCGAGGACACGATCACCAGCTTGGTGTCGGCAAGATGCTCATGGCCGCGAATGCGCTTGACCAGTTCATCGCCCGAGAGACCGGGCATCATCTGATCGAGCATGACGAGGTCGTAGGGGCGGCCGCGATGCCAGGCGCGCTCCAGTTCGGCAATCGCCGCGAAGCCGTCGCCGGCGGTCTGGACCGACATGCCCAGGCTGCGCAATTGGCGGCCCATGATCTCGAGATTGAGGGCGATATCGTCGACCACCAGGACCTGCAGGCTCTTGAAATGGTCCGGCAGGGTCTCACGTTCCGCGATGTGCGCCGTCGACCCGACGAGCGGGATCTCAAACCAGAAGGTCGAGCCGATGCCGACGCGGCTGCTGGCGCCAATCGTGCCGCCCATCAGCTCGACGAGTTGCTTGCAGATGGCGAGCCCCAGGCCGGTGCCGCCGAAGCGGCGTGTCATCGAACTGTCGGCCTGGCGGAATTTCTGGAACAAATGTGCGCGCACGCTTTCGGCCATGCCGATGCCGGTGTCGGTCACTTCGAAACGCAGCGGCGCGACGCCGGCCGCGCCGGGAGCAAGCTGGCCCCGCTTGACCGCCACCTGGATCGAGACGCCGCCTTTTTCCGTGAACTTGACGGCGTTGCTGATGAGGTTGAGCAGTATCTGTCGCAAGCGCGTGGGGTCGCCGCGATAGGCGCCGCGCGCGGCTGGCTCGACGAACATCGCCATGTCGATGGCTTTCTCGCGCGCCTTGGGCGCCATGATCGCGACCGCGCTTTCGACGGTTGCCACGAGATCGAAATCGATGATCTCGATTTCAAGCTTGCCGGCCTCGAGTTTCGAGATGTCGAGGATGTCGTTGACCACCGTCAGCAGGGACTCGCCGGATTCGCGCACGACTTCGGCGAAGCCGCGCTGCTCGGCATCCAGCTTTGTCTCGAGCAGCAGATTCGTCATGCCCAGCACGCCGTTCATCGGCGTGCGGATCTCATGGCTCATATTGGCGAGAAATTCCGACTTGGCGCGGGTGCCCGCTTCGGCTTCTTCCTTGGCGCCGAGCAAGGCGACCGACGCGGCCTTGAACGCGGTGGTCGCGCTCGCGAGCAGACCGATCTCGTCGCCGCGGTTCGCACCCGGCACTTCGACGTCCAACTCGCCCCGCGCCAGACGCGTCATGGCCTGCGTCAGGCGCACGATCGGCGAGATGATGTCCGCGACCAGCGCGAGAAACACCGCGAGCGCGACCACGAGCACCAGGAGAATTGCGCCGATCACGATGTAGGTCGAACGCGTTCCGGCCGTCACGCCGGCAGCACTGGCTTGCGACGCCTGGGAATCATTGATGGCGGTGAAGCGATCTATCAGGGCGTCCATCTTGTCGTATGTCGTGTCCATTTCGCCCATGAAAAGCACCGTGGCTTCGTTGCCGCGGCGGGCCGCAACCAGAGCCTCGAAGCGATCGTTGGCGCGCAGATATTTCGGCATCAACGACGCGAGGGCGGCGGCGATGCGTTTTTCCTGGTCACCGCCGATCGAAGGCCGCATCGATTTCAGGTTGGTCGCGATCCGCACGCGCAATCGGGCAATGTCGTCCTTCGCGTCATCCACCTGACCGAGCTTGGCCGCCATGAGAAGTTCGGCTTCTGCGACCCGTATGCTGCCCAGATCGGCGTCAACCTGCCCCCCGAGCGCGACGCCCGGCAGCACGTCGGAGTTGGAATAGCGATTGAGCTCGGCCATCGCGTGAATCTCAAAGTAGAAAAAGCCGCCGAGGCAGGCGATCAACAGGACGACGACGCCGAAGAGAAGCGAGAACCTGGTCTTGATGCTCGTCGTCCGCAGCGTGGCAAGGCGCAGCAAGCCCGCGGCCGTATTGTCGCTTGAAGACATGACGTTCACTCGGTCTGTTCGTGCTTCGGCGGATCATCGCGGTCGCACGCTCAATAGCGCGTTAATCGGAACTCGCGCGCCTCTATGGATTTGTACGTAAGCGCAGCGGCATGTCAGCCGCGCGGGGAATTCGGGCCGAAGGCGATCGCGATCCAATGCAGAAGCGCTTCTTCCGAAAAGGGCTTGCGCAGCACCGTCAGCGCACCGGCTTGAGCCGCGCGCTCGCCCAGATGTTCGGCATTGGCGGTCATCAGGATCACGGGCGTGCGGATGTTGCGCGCGCGCAGTTTCTCGAGAAGCTCAAGGCCGCTCGTGCCGGGCATCTGGACGTCCACCAGCAGGCATTCGCCCGCGAGACCGGCGGCTTTTTCGAGGAATTCGTCGGCGGAGGCAAAGTTCTGCGTGCCATAACCGCAGGCTTCAAGCAGGACGGCGGTCGAGTCCCGCACGCTGTCATCGTCGTCGACGATCACAATTGTCCTGGACTGGGCACCACTCACGGCTTCGGCTCACGCTTGGCTATCGCGGCGAGAGTGAGCCTTCGACCTGCCGGGCCATAGTACGGGGTTCTACATAGAGCCGTTTGGGTACAGCCCCGCTTGGCGCGCAATCCGCAGCAGACCCTGCGCCGCCAGCGGTTCGGGGTCCACAATCGTGAAGGCAAGACCGGCCAGCGAAAGGGCCGCGCCATAGGCCGCGGCCAGCGCGCCGCGGGCGGCAAGAACGATGGAGCCTTCGCGGCTCGCGGTTTTGGCTTCGCTTGCGATCTCCGCGCCGATCAGGACGCCGCTGACGAAGGACGCGGTGTGCTCGGCAGCGAGCGCGCCGAGCAGGCGGCGGGCGCGCGCCTGAAATAGACTCTGCGTCAACGCCGCACTTTGTTGCGATGCCGCCAGACCGGCCGCAAAAGCTGGCGCGGACTCGGCTTGCGGGACGGGCGTTGCCAGGGCTCCCGCCGCCAGCAGCGCGGCGCGCAATTCGCCGGTCATGTGGGTGCGGAACGCCGCGACGCGGCCATCGGCGAGATCGACCCATTTGCTGTGCGTGCCGGGAAGGCAGAGCGTGGCGCGTTGCGCAGCCAGGCCCATCAGCAGCGTTTCCTCGCCGCGCATGACCTCGCAGGTCTCGCCGGCGACGAAGGACATGCCGGGCACGATGCGCGCGGTTCGCGCGAACGGCGCCGCGATGAGCGCACGCGCCAGATCGTCGAGGCCGGCCGGCGCGCTTGTGTAAGGCGCGTACAGCCAGCCGCGGTCGCTGCCGATCATGCCGCAGAGCAGGACGGGAGCGGCAGGCCAGCGTTCGAGCCAATCGCCCAGCAGCCGGCGCAAGCGTTCGTCGAAGGCACCGCTGGCTGCAAAGACTCCGTCGTCCGAACGGCGCACGCCGGCAATGGCGCCGTCGGGCGCGATGGCGAACGCCCGCGCGCTCGACGAGCCCCAATCGACGCCGAGGAGCGCGATCTCGCTCATGCGCGCGCCAGCGCGGCGCGCAGCCGGGGCCAGGCGAGGTTGAGCGCCAGGCCGCTCATGACCAGCGCGGCGGCGAGCAGCTTCCACGATTGCAGCGGCTCGTTCATCAGAAGCGCCGAGGTGCTCATGCCGAACACCGGCACCAGCAACGCGAAGGGCGAGACGGTGGCGGCGGGGTGGCGAGCCAGCAGCCAGCCCCAACTGGCATAGCCGAACATGGTGTTGCCGAGCGACTGATAGAGCACGGCCGCCCAGGTCAGCGCGTCGGCGGAGCGCAAGCCGCTTTCGATCGCGGGCAGACCTTCGAACAGCACCGAGAGCAAGAGCAGAGGCGGCACCGCGAACAGGCTGGCCCACACGACATAGGCCAGCATGTTCACCGTGCCGCCCGCCTTGGCGACGAGATTGCCGCCGGCCCAGCTCAGCGCGGCGAGCAGGGTCAGAGCGAGGCCGAGCGGCGTGACGTCGCCGCCACGATGCAGGACAATGAGCGCCAGGCCCGCGGCGGCGAGCCCCAGCGCCAGCCACTGGAACGGCCGCACGCGCTCGGCGGTGAACCACATGGCAAGGCCGATGGTGAAGAAGACCTGGGTCTGGATCACCAGCGAGGCGAGGCCCGGCGAGATGCTGCGCGCCATCGCGATATAGAGCAGGCCGAACTGGCCGGCGCCGATCAGGATGCCGTAGGCCGCCAGATGGGTCCACGGCACCGCCGGGCGCTTGAGAAAAAAAGCCGCCGGCAGGAAGGCGAGCGCGAAGCGCAACGTCGCAAAGAGCAGCGGCGGCAGATGCGCCAGCGCGATCTTGATGACGACGAAATTGCTGCCCCACACCACGGCCACGGCGAGGGCGAGCAGCAGATGCGGCCATGGCAGATGAGGCGATTTGGCGGTCATGGCGATCATGCTTAGAGGCAATCCGGCCCGGCCAGAAGCGTCAATAATGCATTCCACCCCCAATCAGGCGGCGGGCGGAAGCCGGGTCTCGTCCAGCCGACTGATGATCATGATCTTCTGCCAGATCTTGCGGCCGAGGTCGGAGGTCAGGGCCTCGACTTCGTTGACGGCGGCGAGCACCGCGCCGTCGGGATTGCGGCCGGCATAGAGCGCGGCGAGCTTGGCGATCAACGCCAGCATCTCGGCGCAATAGTCGAGATAGCGCGAGAGCTCGAACTCGCTCATCCGCCGCTGTGGCGAGGACGGCGTCGCCGGGCCGCCGGCCAGCACGATGGTCGGATCCTTGGTCAGCTGGTGCATGTCGACGACATGGGCGAAGGAGCGCAACTCGAACAACCGGTGCAGGATGCGCCGCCGCTTCAGCCGCTGCTCCAGCGTCAGCACGAACCAGATCGCGGCGAAGGCGAGCAGCAGCAGGTTGACGATGGAATCGAGTCCTTGCGTGATGCCGACGACGTCGGAGCGCCGGATCACCGCGCTCCAGTCGACGAGGCGCGCGACATAGACCTGTGCCGCCAGCCCGGCAACGATCACGGCGGCGGCCAGGGCGCGCAGCGCGACGTTTGGCCGGCTGAGCAGGCTGACACGCGAGGCGGTTTCGAGCGCGGTGTCGGTCAACTCGGCGGCCACCGCGGCCAGGCCCGAACCCGGAAAGCGCTCGGCGATGCGGTCGCGCAAGCGGGCGACGGTCTGGACGATCTTGCCGGGATCGAGAACGTGGGCGTTCATCCCAACCGTATAGCGCGAAACTCGGGCGCCGCAGAAGGGTGTGCGGCGCCGTGCGGGCTTGCTACAAATCGGTCTGCTTCGGGGCTTGGGATGGCGATTGCGCAGCGTGCGAATCCGGGACTGACGGCGCGGCTGATCCATTTCTATCGCCGTTCGGAAGGGGCCCGCGGCCTAGTGCTGCTGTCGCCTACCATGCTGATCATGGTCGCGGCGCTGGCGGCGCCGATGGCGCTGCTGGCGCTCTACAGTTTCTGGACCCAGGACGGCTATGCGCTGAACACGCAAGCGACGCTGGCGCAATATGCCACCAGCCTGGGACGGGCAACCTATCGCGAACTGTTCTATCGCTCAATCGAGATTTCGTCGCTCGTGACGCTGATCACCGTTCTGCTGGCCTATCCGATGGCGTATTTCGTCGCCTTCCGGGTGGAGAAATCGAAATTCGTCTGGCTGATCCTGCTGACCATTCCGTTCTGGACCAGCTATCTGCTGCGCGTTTTCGCCTGGAAGCTGATCTTGGGCTACAACGGCGTGATCAATTCGGGGTTGATGAGCCTGGGCCTGATCCGCCAGCCGCTCTCCTTCCTGCTCTACAATCCGACGGCGGTGATCGTGACGCTGGCGCATGCCTGGGCCGCGTTCGCGATCCTGCCGATCTATGTCAGCCTGGAAAAGATCGACCGCTCGCTGCTGGAGGCGGCGGCCGATCTCGGCGACGGGCCGATCCGCAGATTTTTCCGCATCACCCTGCCCCTGTCGCTGCCCGGCGTGATCGGCGCGGCGGTGCTGATCTTCGTGCCGACGACGGGCGACTACGTCACGCCCTCGCTGGTCGGCGGCTCGGACGGGGTGATGATCGCCAACGTCATCGAGGTGCAGTTCGACAAGATAGGCAACTGGCCCCTGGGCGCGGCGCTGGCGATGGCCAGCATGGCCGCGGTCGGCGTGGCGACGCTGCTGTTCGTGGCGGCGATGCGCGCCGCTGCGGCGAGGATCCGCTGATGCGCAAGGGCACCGGATTGTTCGCCTACGCGATCTTCTATCTCGCCTTCCTCTATGTGCCGGTGCTGTTCCTGCCGCTGTTCTCGTTCAACGATTCGGTGTTCATCGTCTTTCCGCTGAGCGGCTTCACGACCAGATGGTACGGCCAGATGCTGGCCGACGGCGCCATGCTGCACGCGCTGGGCAACAGCCTGGAAGTCGGCGCCATCACCGCGATCCTGTCGACTGTGCTGGGCTTGCTGGCGGCCAAGGCGTTGACGCGCTACCGTGTGCCGGGCGGGCCGGCCCTGCTCGCCTTCACCTCGCTGCCGCTGTTCATTCCGGACATCGTGCTGGGCATTTCGATCCTGATCCTGCTCAACGCGCTCGGCGTGCCGTTGTCGCTGGTGACGGTGATCGGCGGGCATTGCCTGATCTGCGTGCCGTTCGCCATCACGGTCCTGATGTCGCGCTTCGAAGGCTTCGACCGCAGCCTGGAGGAGGCTTCGCTCGACCTCGGCGAGAACGGCTGGATGACGTTCTGGCGCGTGACCTTTCCGCTCGCCCTGCCCGGCATCGTCTCCAGCCTGCTGCTCACCTTCATCGTCTCGTTCGACGAATTCCTGATCGCCTATTTCCTGGCCGGCAGCGAAGCGACGCTGCCGATCTACATCTGGGGCCAGCTGCGCTTTCCCTACAAGCTGCCGGCGGTGCTGGCGTTGGGCGCGCTGATCCTGGTCGCCTCGGCGATTCTGGTCGTGTTCGCCGAATGGGTGCGCAGCCACGGCATGAGGGAGCGCAAGCACACGATGGTGGGTGCATGACTGACATCAATGGACGCGCGCGCATTGAGCGCGACGACTTCCTTCACATCGCGCATGTCAGCAAGTCCTTCGGCGGCGTGACCGCAGTGGACGATGTGGATATCGCGATCCGGCGCGGCGAATTCTATTCGCTGCTGGGGCCGTCGGGCTGCGGGAAGACGACGCTGTTGCGCATGATCGCGGGCTTCGAGTTTCCCGGCACGGGCGAAATCTACATCGAGGGCGTGCGCATCACCGACACGCCGCCGCATTTGCGGCCCTCCAACATGGTGTTCCAGTCTTACGCGATTTTTCCGCATCTCAACGTGTTCGACAACATCGCCTATGGCCTGCGCAAAGAGCGGCTGGCGCGCGCGGAGCTGACGCGGCGCGTCGAGGAGGCGCTGGCGATGATCAAGCTGGACGGCTTCGGCGGCCGGCGGGCGGAGGAACTGTCCGGCGGACAGCGGCAGCGCGTGGCACTGGCGCGCGCGCTGGTGCGCCGGCCCAAGGTGCTGCTGCTTGATGAGCCCCTGGGCGCGCTCGACAAGCGTCTGCGCGAAGCCATGCAGATCGAGCTGCGGCAATTGCAGAAAAGCGTCGGCATCACCTTCGTGTTCGTGACCCACGACCAGGAAGAGGCGCTGTCGATGTCGGACCGCATCGCGGTGATGTCGGGCGGCAAGATCTTGCAAGTGGCGAGCCCGCGCGAATTGTACGAGGCGCCCAATTGCCGTGAGGTGGCCGATTTCATCGGCGAGATCAATTTCTTCGACGGCGTGGTGACGGCGCAGGGCGGCGGCTTCGCCGAGATCGACGCGGGGCCGGCCGGAGTTGTGCGCGCGGCTGCCGGCGACGCGGTGGGGACGAAGATTCTGGTCGCGCTCAGGCCGGAAAAGATCGCGCTGGCGGCGGATGCGTCGCCCAGTGCGGTGCGCGGCACCGTGACGGCGGCGGCCTATCTGGGCGAACGCAGCCACTACAACATCGCGATTGCCGGGCGCGCCGAACCGGTGTCGGTGGCGGCGCAGAATGCTGAAAAGATCGTCACGCGCGGCCATGCGCCGGGAGATACGGTGCATCTCAGCTGGGCGCCGGACGCGGTGGTGGTGTTGCCGCGTGAGTGAGTGCCCATCCCGCCGGGAGTGAGCTATCTCATCACGTCGGCAAAAATCTCTCGCACTTTTGTTTGCGCTTCCGCAAGGCGTCGTTCGAGTTCGGGGAAATCGCTCGCGCCGGCGGCGCGGACCAGGAGGGATTTGAGGCCCGGCGTCGCTTCGTCCGGTTCGAGCGTGCCGTCGAGAGCGATACGGAGGACTTGCATCAGCGCATGCTCGAGCGCGGCGCCTGCGATCAGGGTTTGCGCCGCGGCCGCCGCAAGGACGCCGGCGGCTTCAAGCTTTTGCAGCGCGGCGATGGTGTTGGTGTCCAGCGTTTGCGGGCTCGCGGCGCAGAGCTGCAGCGTCTGGGCGATGAACTCGATGTCGACCAGGCCGCCGGGCGCGAATTTCAGGTCCCAGCGGTTCTTGCCGGGGAATTGGCTGCTGAGCTTTTCGCGCATATCGCGGGCGTCGGCGATCACTTTGGGGCGCGCGACGGCGGCGGTCAGCGTCTTGCGGATCGCGCGCTCGACATCGGCGGCGAGACCGGGCGGCGCGACGATGACGCGGGCGCGGGTCAGCGCCATGCGCTCCCAGGTCCAGGATTCCTCGGCGTGATAACGCGCGAAGGATTGCAGGCTGACCGCGGCGGGACCTTTGTTGCCGGTGGGGCGCAGGCGCATGTCGACCTCGTAGAGGCCGCCGGCGGCGGTGTGCACGGTGAGCGCGGCGATCAGGCGCTGCGCCAGGCGCGCGTAATACACGATGACCGGCTGCGGCCTTGGGCCATCGCTCTGTTCGACGCCGGACGGGACGTCATAGACAAAGATCAGATCGAGATCAGAGCCGGCGGTCATTTCCCGTCCGCCAAGCTTGCCCATGGCGACGACGGCGAACTGGCCGCCCGCAATGCGCCCGGCGGTTTCGGCGAGTTCGGCTTCGACGGCCGGCAGCAGACTGGCGATGACGCTTTCGGCGATGTTGGCGAGCGCCGGGCCGGCGGCCGCCGCGTTCGCCGTGCCCTGGATGATCTGCACGCCGACGCGGAAGATCTGCTCCTTGGCAAAGCGGCGGGCGGCGTCGAGCGCGCCTTCATAGTCGCCGGCGCGCGCCAGAAGGTCGTGCAACTGGCCGTCCAGCGCCTCGCGCGACGGAAGCGTGCGCAGGAAATCGGCGTCGATCAGCGCATCGAGCGTCGCCGGCGCCCGGCTCAAATGCTCAGCGAGGCGCGGCGCGGAGCCGACGATGGCGGCGACGAGCCTGAGGAATTCCGGACGCGCCAGAAACTGTGAGAACAGCTGCACGCCGGCCGGCAGGTTGGTGAGGAAGCGGTCGAACTGCGCGAAGGCGGCGTCGGGATCGACCGTCGCCGCCAGCGCCGGCAGCAGCGCGGGGATCAGCTTGGTGAGGAGTTCGCGGGCCCGCGCGCTGCGCGTGGCGCGGACGCGGCCGTGATGCCAGCCGCGGATGGCACCCGAGATATGCGCGGCGTCGCGAAAGCCCATCGCCTGCAAGGTGCTAAGCGTGGCGGGGTCTTCTTCCACGCCGGTGAAGACCAGATTGCCTTCGCTGGCGGTCAGGTCCTGTTCGCGCTCGAACAGGCGGGCGTAGTGGCCCTGGACGGTCTCAAGCTGCGCCCGCAAGCCGGCATCGAACGCGGCGGCGCCGGCGTAGCCCATGAAGCAGGCGACATGGGCGATGCCTTCGGCCGACTTCGGAATCGAATGGGTCTGCTCGTCCTCGATCATCTGCAGGCGGTGCTCGAGCGTGCGCAAAAAGCGGTAGGCGTCTTTCAGCTCGGCGGTCGTGCTCTCCGACACCAGGCCGCGGGCGCACAGCGCGTCGAGCGCATCGACGGTGCGGCTTGGGCGCAGCGCCGGGACGCGGCCGCCGAGGATCAATTGCTGCGTCTGGGCGAAGAACTCGATCTCGCGGATGCCGCCGCGTCCGAGCTTGATGTTGTGGCCGGCGACGGCGACGGTCGAATGGCCGCCATGGGCGTGGATCTGGCGCTTGATGGAATGGATGTCCTCGATGGCGGCGAAATCCAGGTTGCGCCGCCAGATGAAGGGCTCGATGGATTTGAGGAAGCGGGCGCCGGTCGCCGGATCGCCGGCGCAGGCGCGCGCCTTGATGAAGGCGGCACGCTCCCAATTCTGGCCCATGCCTTCGTAATAGGACTCGGCCGCGTCGGTGGAGATGGCGACCTGCGTCGCGCCGGCGTCGGGGCGCAGGCGCAGATCGACGCGGAAGACGTAGCCGTCGGCGGTGATCTCGGTCAGCAGCTTGACGATGCCGCGCACCAGATCGACCGCGGCGCCGCGCGGATCGTCGCGCTTGCGGAAGGGGAAGACGCGGGGGTCGTAGAAGACGACGAGGTCGATGTCGCTGGAATAGTTGAGCTCGAAGGCGCCGTACTTGCCCATGGCGAGGATGACGAGGCCGGTGGAGGCTTCGAGCGCCGCGCCGTCGCGCTGCGCCATCTGCGCTCGTTCCGCCGCCTCGCGCAGCACAAAGCGCAAGGCGCCTTTGACGCAGGCATCGGCGAATTCGGTGAGCGCGGCCGTGACCTGTTCCAGCGGCCACAGGCCGGCGATGTCGGCGGCGGCGATCGCCAGAGCGGCGCGGCGCTTGGCGATGCGCAGGCGGGACATGGCCTCGGCCTGGGTTTGTGCATCGGCGGCGGAGAGCGCCAGCGCTTTGGCCGCGGCAATGATGCCGTCCGGGCCATCGCTCAGGAGTTGCGGCAGAATCGCGTGCTCGCGGATGGCGAGGCGGGCGAGGAACGGGCTGTTGCCGAAGATGGATTCGAGGAGGGCGCGGTGCGCCGGCTCCGGCGTGAAGCCATGCTCGGCGAGGGCATCGAAGGTGCGGGCCGCGCGCGCGGGATCGAAGGGCGGGGGCGGTGCGGCGGTCGAGAAGGCGGACATGGGATCCAGAATGTCATGGCCCGCAAATACGGGCCATAAGGTTGTCAATTAAAGCTCCGATGTCATCCCCGGCTGAGCGTTGCGTTAGCAACGCGAAGGGAAGGGGACCCAGGCGGCGACAACGATCCAGTCTTGAAAGAAAGTCCGCGCGATCCTTGAAGGACCTTCCGTTGTCGCCGCCTGGGTCCCCTTCCCTCGCCGCGCGAAGTGCACGGCTCGCCGGGGATGACAGCGGCGTTTTTCAGCGCGCTCTCGGCGCCGGTCTTGGGAAGCGCATCACGGCGCGCAGGCCGGGGCGGTTGTCCTGTAGCAACAGCTTGGCGTCATGCAGGCGGGCGACGGCGGCGACCAGGCTGAGGCCCAGCCCGGTGCCCGGCGAATTGCGGCTGGCTTCCAGGCGGACGAAGCGCTCGACGACGCGGGCGCGTTCGTCGAGCGGGATGCCGGGGCCGCTGTCGGCGACGCGCAGTTCGACGCCGTCGGGCGTTTCCAGCGCCGTCACGGTGACCTGGCCGCCGGAAGGCGTGTATTTGATGGCGTTGTCGACGAGGTTGGCGAGCGCCTGTGAAATCAGACTTCGGTTGCCGTCGATCATGGTGGCGCCGGCCGGCTCGATCTTGAGCGCGACGCCCTTCTCCTCGGCGAGCGGCGCGTAGAGTTCGGCCATGTCCTCGGCGATCGGCGCCAGATCAATCGGCGCCATCTCGCCGCGCGTCACGCCGGCATCGGCCTCGGCGATCAAGAGCAGTGCGTTGAAGGTGGTGATCAGCGAATCGGTCTCGGCGACGGCGGCCTCGATCTCGGTCGTTTCCGCACTTGCCGGGTCGAGGTGGCGCAGGGTCGCCTCCAGCCGGTTGCGCAGCCGGTTGAGCGGCGTGCGCAGATCGTGGGCGACCGAGTCGGTGACCTCGCGCACGCCCTTCATCAGGCGCTCGATGCGGTCGAGCATGGCGTTGAGATTTTCGGCCAGCACGTCGAATTCGTCGTGGCTGTCGCCGACCGGCACGCGGCGGGAGAAGTCGCCGTCGATGATCTCGGCGCTGGTGCGGTTGATCGAATCCAGGCGCGCCAGCATGTTGCGGCTCATCATGGCTCCGCCGACCAGGCCCAGCAGCAGCACCAGGCCGACGGTCCAGGGCAGCGTGGTCGTGAACAGGCGCTCGGTCAGGTAGCGCTCATGCACGTCGCGCGCGACCAGCAGGTTGATGCCGCCGGCCAGCGCGAAGACGCGGCCGCGGGCGCGCCGCGTCTCGAAGCCGCTCTCGATCGGGCGCTGATAGTCGAACTCCACGAAATTGTCGGGATGCTCCATATTGGCCGGCCAGGGATCGAGATTGCCGACGATGCGGCGCTTGAAGCGGTCGGCCAGCAGGTAGAGGCCCAGCCCGCTATGCTCGGAGCGGCTGCGCACGACCTGGCCCAGGCCATAGAGGCCGAGCTGCTGGTATTGCTCGGAGAGGCCGACAATCTCCGCCTCGATGGTCTGGTCGGTCTGCGCGTCGAGCGCGCGGCGCGTGTTCCAGTAGGTGAAGGCGATCAGCGCCGCCACGGAGATGGCGAAGACGGCGACATAGACAAGAACGATGCGATAGGCCTGCGTTCGCAGTATGCTAGGCGCGCGCACGGATCATGCCGCCGTCCGCGTCGCACGAATCATGTAGCCCGCGCCGCGCACCGTGTGCAGCAGCGCCGTATCGAAACCCTTGTCGATCTTGGCGCGCAGGCGCGAGATGTGGACGTCGATGACATTGGTCTGCGGATCGAAGTGATACTCCCAGACGCTCTCCAGGAGCATCGTGCGGGTGACGACCTGGCTGGCGTGGCGCATGAGATATTCGAGCAGGCGGAATTCGCGCGGCTGCAGGTCGATATCGGCGCCAGCGCGCTGGGCGGTGCGGGTGAGCAGATCCAGTTCGAGGTCGCCGACCTGAAGCCTTGTCTTGACCGCCTGCGGCGAGCGGCGGCGCATGAGGGCATCGATGCGCGCCAGCAATTCGACGAAGGCGTAGGGCTTGGTGAGATAGTCGTCGCCGCCGGCTTTGAGGCCCTTGACGCGGTCGTCGACCTCGCTGAGCGCGGAGAGGAACAGCACCGGCGTGACGTTGCTGTGCTCGCGCATGTCGGCGACGACCTTGAGGCCGTCCATCTTGGGCAGCATGCGGTCGATGATGGCGACGTCGTAGGGCCGCGACAGCGCCAGCGTCAGCCCGGTCTCGCCGTCGGCCGCGTCGTCGACGACATGGCCGGCCTCCTTCAGCCCGTTGACGAGATAGCGCTGAGCTTCCAGATCGTCTTCGACAACGAGAATGCGCATCGGCCCTGCTCCGCATTTGAAAAAAGGGTCCGCGCCGGCGGCAGCAACGGGGGGGATGGGGCCGCCACCACCGGCGCGGGGGCCGGACGATGCTTTCGCACCGTCCGGTACTCTTAAAGCTCGAAGCGTTCCGCTTCGAGTCAATTCAATTGGGCGCCTCCGCGCCCGTTATGCCTGTCCGATATCGACGGCGACGAAACGCGTACCGCCTTGCGTCGCTACCAGCAGCAGGACCGTGTGATGTCCGGCCGACCGCGCCGCGGCGATCTGGGCCAGGATATCGCGCGGCGTATGCACCGGCTTGTTGGCGACCGACAGCACCACGTCGCCCGGCTGGATGCCCTTGTCGCCGGCATCGCTGTCCGGATCGACGCGCGTCACCAGAACGCCGTCGATGGTCTCGTCGATGTTGAAGTTGCGGCGCGCTTCGGGCGTCACCGCGGAGAGGCCGAGCCCCATGGCCTGAAGATTGGCCTGGCCGCCGCCCGCGCCTTGCGCGTCGTCGCGGCTGTCGGGATCGTTGGCGGACGCGACCTGCTGATCGGGACGATTGCCGATCTTCGCCGTGATGGTCCTGGTCGCGCCGTTGCGCAGCACCGTGAAGCTGGCGCTGGCGCCGGCCGGCAGGGACGCGATATGGCGCGTCAGGTCGCGGCTATCCTCGACCGTGCGGCCGTTGAGCGCGGTGATGACGTCGTAGGTCTGGAAGCCGGCGCTCGCCGCCGGTCCGCCGGCCACGACTTCGGCGACGATGGCGCCCTTGGGTGAGGTGATGTTCAGCGTGGTGGCGATCTCGGGCGTGATGCTCTGGATATTGACGCCCAGATAGCCGCGGTCGACATGGCCGTGGGCCTGTAACTGCGCGATCACGTCATGGATGGTCGAGGCTGGAATCGCGAAGCCGATGCCGACGCTGCCGCCGGACGGCGAATAGATCATCGAGTTCATGCCGATGACCTGGCCGCGCAGATCGAAGGTCGGGCCGCCGGAATTGCCGCGGTTGATCGGCGCGTCGATCTGGATGAAGTCGTTATAGGCGCCGCCGCCGATCTCGCGTCCGAGCGAGGAGACGATGCCGGCGGTGACCGAATTGGAGAGGCCGAAGGGATTGCCCACGGCCACGACCCAGTCGCCGACGCGGACCTGGCGGTCGTCGCCGAACTCCACGGTCGGAAGCGCCTTGTCGCTCTTGATCTTGAGCAGGGCGATGTCAGTCAACGGATCGGTGCCGACCAGCTTGGCGTCGAAGCTGCGCCCGTCGGGCAGCTTGACGGTGATTTTGTGCGAATTCTCGATGACGTGATTGTTGGTCACGACGAAGCCGGCGCGGTCGATGATGAAGCCGGAGCCGGCGGAGATCGCCTTGCGCGGCGTGCGCGGCGCGGTGCCGCCCTGGCCGTATTGATTGAAGAAGTCGCGGAACGGCGCCGGCAGGGCGTCGGCATTGGCCGGACCGGTCTCGACCGTCTCCGAGGTGATGGTGACGACGGCCGGGCTGACGCGCTCGACGAGGTCGGCGAAGCTGAACGGGGCGCCGTTTTCCAGCATGCGCGGCGCCGTGCTGCGCACCACCGGATCGGCGGCCGCCAGGACGCGCGGCGCCGGATCGGCCGCCGGCCGGACACCGGGAACGAAGGCAAAGGCGCTGAGGCCGACCAGCACGACGACGGCGGCGGTCCCCATGGCCAGCACATGGCGGTGGCGACGGATCGGATTGGGCTGTTGTTCGGACATAGGCTGCTCTCCTGGAACCTGCGACGGGCGGGCACGATACGCCCAGTAACCCCCAAATCTTACTCAATTCATTCCGTAACATTAAAGGTCTGTAACTACTTCAGCCAGCGCCGGATTCTCGCGCGGATGTGAAGGACGGACCTTTTGTCAGGGCTCGCCGGCGCTCGCCTTGCGGCCGGCCCGGATCACAACCCACATGGCTACGCCCGCAGCCATTATCAACACAGCAAAAGGTGTCAGCCATAAGGCATAGGTGTTCGCGGCGAAGGGCGGCTTCATCAAAATAAAATCGCCGTAACGCGCGACGAGATATTGCTTAATCTGATCGTCGCTCTCGCCGGCCTTGATGTGCTCGCGGATGAGACTGCGCAGATCGGCGGCAAGCGGCGCGTTGGACTCGTCGATCGACTCGCCCTGGCAGACCATGCAGCGCAGTTCTTTTTGCAGGGCGCGGGCGCGCGCCTCCTGTGCCGGATCGGCAAGCGTGCCGGGCGCGGGGGCGGCCGCGGCGCCGGCGGCGCAAAGGAAAAGAAATATCGCGGCCAGCAGACGCTTCATTCGGCGGGGGCCGGAACAGCGTCGGGCATGGCGCTCGCCTTGCGCAGGCGGCCCCACAAGGATGCGAAACCGCCCAGCGCCATCACCAGCGCACCCAGCCAGATGAAGGGCGCCAGCGGATTGACATAGGCGCGCAGCGTCCAGCGGTTGCCATCGCGACGGTCGCCGAGCGCGAGGTAGAGGTCGCTGAAGATGGTGGTGCGGATCGCGGTCTCGACCGTCTCCTGGCGCTCGGCGGGAAAGACGCGGCGCTCGGGATGCATGACGGCGATGGCCTGGCCGCCGTTGAGCACGGTGATGTTGGCGCGCGCCGCCTGATAGTTCGGACCTTGCGCGCCGACGACACTATCGAGGCGAAGGGCGTAGCCGCCGACATACATCTGTTCGCCGGGGCTGAGGACTTCGAGCGCTTCGCTGCGCCATAAGGTCGTGCCCGCGACGCCGATCAAGGTCACGGCAAGTCCGGCATGGGCGAGCGACGAAGCGATGGCGCTGGCCGGCAGCGCGCGCAAGCCGCGCCTGGCAATGTCGATGGCGCTGGCGGCCACCAGCCAGCCCGCCACCGCGAAGGCGCCGGCGCCGGCCAGGGTTGTGGGCGTGGTGAACGCCAGGATCGCGAGCGCCGCGACGGCCGCGATGCCGAGGGCAGGCGCCAGGATGCGCAGGGCAGTGCGCAGATCGCCCTTGCGCCAGCCCAGGCGCGGTCCGAACGGCACCAGCACCAGAAGTGCGAAGAAAATCGGCGCGAAAGTCAGCGCGAAAAACGGCGGGCCCACCGAGATCTTGGTGCCGGTCAGCGAATCGAGGACCAGCGGATAAAGCGTGCCGACGAACACGGTCGCGGCCGCGGCGGTGAGGAAGACGTTGTTGAGCAGCAAAGAGGTTTCGCGGCTGACGGGTTCGAAGGAGGTGCCTTCCTGCAGGCTTGGCGCGCGCCAGGCGAACAGCGCGAGCGCGCCGCCAATGGCGGTGAAGATTAGCGCCAATATATAGAGTCCGCGCGTCGGATCGCTGGCGAAGGCGTGCACCGAGGAGAGGACGCCGGAGCGCACCAGGAAGGTGCCGATCAGGCTGAGCGAAAAGCCGGCGATGGCCAGCAGCAAGGTCCAGCTGCGGAAGGCGCCGGTGCGCTCGGTGGCGAGCGCCGAATGCAGCAGCGCGGTGGCGATCAGCCAGGGCATCAGCGAGGCGTTCTCGACCGGATCCCAGAACCAGAAGCCGCCCCAGCCGAGCTCGTAATAGGCCCACCAGGAGCCCAGCGCGATGCCGAGCGTCAGCGCGATCCAGGCGGCGAGCATGAACGGCCGCGCGGCGCGGGCCCAGTCGCGCTCTTTGGTGATCAGCGCGGCGGCGGCATAGGCGAAGGCGGCGGAGAGCCCGACATAGCCGATGTAGAGCATGGGCGGATGCACCGCGAGGCCGAAATCCTGCAGCAGCGGATTGAGGCCGTCGCCCTCGAACGGCGCCGGATCGAGGCGCACGAACGGGTTCGAGGTGAACAGGATAAAGAGGATGAAGGCGGCGGCAAGCAGGCCCTGCACGCCGAGCGCGGCGCTGGTCAGACGCTCACTGCCGCGGCGGGAGAAGGCGACGGCGGCGGAATAGATGCTGAGCACCAGCACCCACAACAGCATGGAGCCTTCGTGGTTTCCCCACACGCCGGAGATTTTGTAGATCATCGGTTTGAGCGTGTGCGAATTCTGCGCCACGTTGAGGATGGAAAAATCCGAGGTGATGGAGGCGTAGGTCAGCGCTCCGAAGGCGAGGCCGACGAAGACCAGCAGGCCCGCGGCGCTCGACGACGCGACGCGCCGCGCCAACACCGCTTCGATGCGTGCGCCGGAGAGCCCGGCGATGGCCTCGACGATCGCAAGCGCCAGGGCGAGGCAGAGCGCGAGCTGGCCGATCTCGCCGGTCACGTCTTATTCCTCTTCATTGGGCGCCTTCCTTCCAGCGGCCGGAGCGCTTGAGCGCATCGACGACTTCGGGCGGCATGTAGCGCTCGTCGTGCTTGGCGAGGACCTCGCTGGCGGTGAAGGTGCCGGCGCCATCGAGCGCGCCGAGCGCGACGACGCCCTGCCCTTCGCGGAACAGCGCCGGCAGGACGCCGCGATATTTGACCGGCACATTCGCCTTGCCGTCGCTGACCGTGAAGCGGACATCGGCGCCGGCACCGTGGCTGACACTGTGGGCCAGGACCAGCCCGCCGATGCGGAAGGCGACGCCAGCCTGGACGTGCTTCGCGAAGACGTCGCTCGGGCTGTAGAAGTAAAGGACGTTGTCCTTGAGCGCGAAGAGGACGAGCCCGGCCGCGCCGGCACCGGCCGCCACAAGGGCGACGGCAAAAGCCAGGCGGCGGCGCTTTTTGGGTGTCATTTCATATCGGCTGCAAATCGGGCGGACTATAGTGAGAGGAACCGTCACGGTCCAAACGCCGGCGGGCCTCGCTTCCGCCCAAATTGCCGCACAAGGTCGTAACATACCGAGGGGTTCTTCGATGAACAAATTCCGTGTCGTCCTTGCTGTTATGGCGGCTCTGCTTCTGTCGGCGTGCTATCCGCCGGTGACCAGAAGTCCGGTCGGCACGACCGCCGCGCAGACGCCCGATCCGGTCCTGCTGGGCACCTGGAAAGGCAACAGCAGCGACGGCAAGCCGTCCTACTTCCATTTTTTGCTGCAAAGAGGCGGCACGATCACGGCGATCATCGTCGAGTCCGGGCCCAAGGCCGAAGACTGGAATTACGTGACGCTGACGACGGCGGCGCTGGGGGCCAACCGGTTCATGAATGCGCGGATGCTGCTGAGCAACGGAATACCGGAAGGCGGCGATCCGGCGGTGCAGCCGAACGGCACCGTGCCGGTACTCTATCGCATCGACGCCAAGGGCGTCCTGACGCTGTCCATGATGGACGAAGCGGCAACGAAGGCCGCGATCCGCGCCGGCAAGATCAAGGGCACGATCGAAAAGGGCGACATGGGCGACGCGGTGATCACCGCCGCGCCGGCGGCGCTCGACAAATTCCTGCAGACGCCGGCAGGGCTGGCGCTGTTCGCCAATCCGTTCTTCACGCTGAAGAAGGTGGAGTGACGACGATGAAGGTGCCGTCCTTTGCTTTTGTCGTGCTCGCGGGTTTGAGCCTTTCGGCCTGCGTCAGCGTCAAAGAACCGATCGGCACCAGCGTCGGTTACGTCAACGATCCGGCGCTGGAAGGGCTGTGGCTCAGCGCGCCGGACGACAAGAAGCCGCCGTCCTATATCCACGTCCTGGCGAATGACGACAACACGTTCACCGTCGTCGGTGTGGCGCAGAAGCATGGCGACGACAAGGCCAGCTGGGGCGTCCTGCAGGTCACCACGGTGCGGCTGGGCGCCAACCGCTACATGAACGTCCACGAGGTCAGCGAAGACGGCAAGCCGAAAGAGGCCGACGGTCCGGATGCGAACATCCCGCTGCTTTACACGCTGAGCGGCGATACGCTCTCGCTGTTCGCCTTCGACGACAAGAAGACCAAGGACGCGATCAAGGCCGGGCGCATCGAAGGCAAGATCACCCAGAACAAATTCGGCACCGGCTCTTACGACACCGTGGCGATCACCGCGGACGGACCGCACCTCGACGCGTTCCTGAAGGCCATGGATGCGCCGGACCTGTTCGGGCCGGTGATGGTGCTGCACCGGGTGCCGCCGCCGCGCTGAGCGCGATTCTAGTGCGCCGCCTTTTGCAGCATCGTGTCGGCTAGACCCGTCTCGTAGTTCAGGCCTTCCACCGTCAGCACGACTTCGCGCGGCCATTCGGCGCGGGCCAGGCCCTTGCGAGTCAGCGCGTTCCACACCGCTTCGTTGTAAAGGCCGGTCGCGTCCTTGCCTGCCACGATCGCGTCGCCGAGATGAAAATGGTCGCCATGGGCGCCCGGAAACTGGGCGATGACGACTTCGCCGTCCGGGCGCTGCGTGGCGGCGCCGGGAATGCGAGCGAGGGCCTGGAACAGGGTCAGGGTGCGAAGCTGCAGCGGGTTGAGCTTCAAGGGATTGTGTTTCGGCGGCATGGCGGTCCTTGAATGGGCGGATGAGCGCCTCCCCTTTGGCACGCTTGCACGCGCCATGCAATTTTCGCCCCCGGCGCTATAGTCGGCCCGTCATTCGAACGGGGACCACAGCGTGAGCGCAGCAAGCGACGGACCTTTCTTCGGCATCCGCGTCGTCGATTTCGGCCGCTATATCGCCGGGCCCTATTGCGCGGCGCTTTTGGGCGACCTCGGCGCCGACGTCATCCGCGTGGAAAAACGCGAGGGGCGCGAGGACCGCACGCTCGTGCCGCTCGCGGAGAACGAAGACGGCACGCCGCGCGAAGGCGCCATGTTCCTGCAGATGAACCGCAACAAGCGAAGTCTCACCTGCGATCCGATGAACGAGGCCGGGCGCGAAGTGGTGCGGCGGCTGGTGCGCGGCGCCGATGTGGTGGTGGCGAATCTGCCGGCGGAGACGCTCAAAGCCATGGGGCTGGATTGGGCTTCGGTGTCCAAAATCAATCCGCGCCTGATCCTGGCGGTCGGCACGGCGTTCGGGCTCGAGGGGCCGTATGCGACGCGCGTCGGCTTCGACGGCGTGGCGCAGGCGATGTCCGGCGCGGCGTATTTCTCCGGCAGCGAAGAGCAGCCGGTGCGCTCGGCGGCGCCATGGGTCGATTTCGGCACCGCGTCTTTGCTGGCACTCGGCGTGGCGGCCGCGCTGCGCGCGCGCGAGGCGAGCGGCCAGGGACAGATGGTCGAGGGCGCCCTGCTGCGCACCGCGCTGACGTTTTTTTCGCCGACGCTGATTGAGGAGGAGGCGCTGAAGATCGGGCGGGTGCCGTCGCTGAACCGCAGCCAGACCGCGGGACCGTCGGATATCTTCAAAGCCAGGGACGGCTGGATCACCGTGGCGGTGAACGGCGATCCCTTGTTCCGCCGCGCCGCCAAGCTGATCGGCGCGCCGGAATGGCTGGAGGACAAGCGCTTCGCCTCCGACAAGGCGCGCGGCGATCACGGCGAGATCATTTCGGCGCGGGTCGGTGCCTGGGTGGCGCAGCGGACGAGCACGGAAGCCATCGCCGCTTTCGAAGGCGCGCGGGTGCCGGCGGGACCGGTGTACGCACCGCGCCAGACGCTGGACGATCCGCATGTAAAGAGCGGCGATTTCTTCGCCGAGGTGGATTTTCCCGGTATCGGCAAGGCGAAGGTGGCGGCGACGCCGGTGAAGCTGCACGGCACGCCGGGCACGGTCCGGACGCGGCCGCCGCTGCTGGGCGAGCATACCGATGAAGTATTGCGCGAGCTGGGATTCAGCGGAATGGAGATCGCGGCGTTGAAGCAGGAAGGGGCGGTGTAGGACAGTGAGCATAGAAAGCGACCGTCAAGTTTTGCTCGGTCTGCTGCGAAACACTGGAACCGATCGCCTTCCCGGAAAATTGCTCTACAGTGGTCTCGGCACGCTAAAGCCGGGAAAACTTTATCTTCTGGGCTACAATCCAGGCGGAGACGCATTGATCGAACAAAGTACGGTAAGTGAGCATCTGTCTTCACTTACCGCCGACTGGAACGAATATTTGGATGCGAAGTGGCGTCGGAGCGCCAAGGAGCTAGCAGCAGGAACAGCGCTGCTGCAGAAACGAATCCAGAACCTGCTGCAGGTTCTTTCGCTACCAGTTCGTGAGGTGTGTGCATCGAACATCGTGTTTGCAAGAAGTGCGCGAGCAGATGATCTCTCCAACTCCACCACTCTCGAGGCGAATTGCTGGCCGGTTCATCAATGGATATTGGAAAGAGTCCAACCAAAATTGATTCTTGGGTTGGGAAACGATGTATTCGATGCGTTGCTTAAGCAAGCTGAGCATAAGAGCGTTATTGACGAGACGCCCTCGGACCATGCCGATTGGATGTGCCGAGCCTGCGAATTGGAGAATTCGGGTCGTAAATACCGTGTGGTGTCCATCCCACATTTGAGCGTCTACAAGATCGAACACCGACAGCGTGTACTGGATTGGTTACGTCAGCAGATCGAGTAGCAATTTTCGGCTTGTTCACGCGATTTCATTCCAACATAAGCGGTCCGATTTCGCCATTACCGCTTCATACGGTAATCCATTTTTTCTTCAGCAACAAAATTGGGTCGCCCGCATGAAGCGGGCGATGACGGCTTTGGATAGTTTCATTTGGCCCCAGACGACCGCGGTCTGCATCACTTTTTATACGGCACGGTCTTGCGAAATTGCTGTTCGGGCCAGGCGAAATCCTCGCGGCGGAAATTCGCGCCGAAATGGGCGAGGTAGCGCCAGACATTGTGCAGGATGTCGGCCTTCCACAGCGCGGGCAGCGCTTCGATCTCTTCGCTGCCGAGCGGTGTTGTCGAACAATATCCATCCACGACCGGGTCGTGATAGCCGCGCCTGGTCTGTGCCACGTCGGCGGCGCGGGCGTCGATGCGGCTGGCTTCGAAGTCGATGATCCCGGTCAGCACGCCGCCGGAATAAAGCAGGTTGGCGCCGATCAGGTCGCCATGAATCAGCGCGCGGGGAAACTGCCGCGCACCGAGCGCCGTCAATTGCGCCACGACCAGCTCAGCCTGCGTTTCGAGCAGGTCCGCCAGCGCCGGATCGCCGGCGCGCAGCGGTTCGAGCAGGCGCGCGCGCCGAGCGGCATCGCCGGACGGACCGGTCGCCGCATCGGCGGCGGCGATGCGGCCGGGGCGTTGCGGCTGCGTCGCGCCGCGCAGCTTGCTGTTGATGTGCGCGGTTGTGCGGCCGTCCTGCCGATAGTCCTCGTCGCTTTGCGTTTTCCTGGGGCGGCCCGGGAGCAAGGCAAAGAGATCGTAGAGGCCGCCCTCCGCCTCGAACGGATCGCCGAGCGGTACCGGAACCGGCAGGCCGCTCTGTGCGGCGATGTTCAAGGCTTGATGCTCCCAGCGCACCGAGTCCGCGCCGGCATCCCAGCCGTAGCGGCGCAGGATGAAATCGCCTTGCGGCCCCGCGACGCGCCAATGCGCGTTGTGACGCTTTCCGATCAGACGGATACGCCGCGGCGCGACGCCGAACTGGCGGACGATATCGGCGATGGACATGGCGGCAATCTAGCAGCGGCGCGCGACAGGCCGCTAGGCGGACTTCGGCGGAACGCGCCGCACGCGGCGGATGACGAGTTCGTCGACTTCCAGGCGGCGGATGCGGGCGCGCTTGATCGTCAGCGTACCGATGGCGAGGTAACCGACGGCGAAGGCGCCCAGCGCCAGCGCACCGAGCGCGACGGCGGCGGGCGATGGGCGTTGCGGACGATCCATGCGGGACCTCGCCTTTGGTTTCCGCTCAGACGATAGCGAAGAACGCGACCTATTTCAGCGTGGCGAGATAGGCCGCGACGTCGCCGGCCTGCCCCGCATTGGAGAAGCCGGTAAAGGTCATCTTGGTGCCTGGAACCACGCTCGAGGGCGACTGGAGATACGGCACCAGATTGGCCTCGCTCCAGACGATGCCGGCGCCCGCCATGGCGCGCGAATAGGCGTAGCCCGCCAGCGTGCCCGCCTTGCGCCCGACGATGCCGAAGAGGTTGGGTCCGACGCGATTGGCACCGTCCTTGGCCGCCGTGTGGCAGACCATTCAGCGCTTGAAGAGGTTCGCGCCGTTCGCCGCATTGCCGGTCGCCGACGCGCCGGATGCGCCGGATGCGCCGGCTACGAGCGCGGCGGCGACGACCGAGGCCGACAGAAACTTCAGAGTGCGACCCATGTGAAGATCCTCAACGTGTTGTTGTCGGAGGCGTTGCGGCCGAAACCGTCATAGTTGGCCGCCGCGCCGTCGAACTTTGTGTAGAGCGTGTATTGCAGTCCGGCGCGGACATTGAGCCGGCCGGCGATGTGTTCCATGTCCCGACCGAACAGCGTGCCGTCGACCTGGAAGGTCAGGCCGCTGCTGTTGGGCTTGAAGGTAGCGTTGTCGGCATAGAGCAACGGATCGGCGCTGCCCCAGGTGTCAAACACGCCCACCGAACCACCGATTGTGTTGTGCCAATAGTAGGACGCATCCAACCGTACATCGTGGAGCGCGTTGGTGAGGTTCGCCGCTCCAAGCAGTATCTGCGAGGCGGCAAGGTTCTGATGCTCGTCGGTGTAGCGCGCGTTCACCGTGTAGATGTTCTTGCCGTCGCCGATGAACTGATAGGAGCCGTCGATGCCCAAGTCGCGGTAGCGGTCCGTCGTGCCGGCCGACATGTCGCCGCCCGGATAGAGATTGGCGAGCAGCGCGAAGGCGCCGACTTCGAAGTTCTGCGCGCCGAAATCCTTCTGCCAAGCGACGCGAAAATACGGCGCGGCGCCGCTGACGATGCCGGCGCCCTCGTCGGCACCCATCGCGCTCAGAAAATTGTGCGACGGCGTCCAATAGGCGGCAACCTCGGTGTAGAGGCTCGAATCCCAATAGGCGTAGGCGCTGACGCCCAGAACGCCCTGCGCCAGACCGCCGTCGAACAGCGTCGCGGCGGCCGGCGCCGGCGCCAGGTCGCTGCCCGTGTAGGGATAGCCCCAGGCGGGAAGCGTGTTCCAGGCGTCCTGAACGCCCGGCGCATTGTTGAGGCTGAGGCCGGCGAGCACATCGGAGCCGAACACGGTCGCGCGCGTGATGGCGCGCAGATCGAGATTGTCCCAGCCGACGGCGCGGCCGACCCCGTCATAGGTCCATTGGGTGAAGCCGCCGAAATGGCTGCCGACGCCGCCGGCGACGAAGACGCTGATCTGATCGATGGTGGCGTTGTTGTTGACGCCGTAATGCGGCGCCGGCGGCCCGGCCTGATCGGAAGCGGTGTTGACGAAGGCGGCGATGGCCATGGCGGAGACAGGATTGGTGAAGCTTTCTCCAGCCTGCATTGTGTAGCCCTCCAACTTGAATTGGCGGCCGAATTGGGTGAGCTGCGGTCCGAAACTGCCGATGTGGCAGGCGCTGCAGGGCTGGCCGGTCTGCTCGGCGAAGCTGGGAACGGCGAATGCGGCGGTGGTCGAAGCCGCCAGCGCAGTAACTGCGAGGGCCAACGCCGCGAGAATTTTTCGCGCCGGGCGTGCCGAGCGGTCGAATTGCCTACGAGCCATCGAATTATCCTGAAAGTCCGGAGACAAACAGCGCCGTTCGGGCGCTGGACTCCTCGAGTCGGCGGAACAAACGGACGCGTTCTCGCCGCGGCTGCGAGTCATCGATTGCAGAAAATGCCGGATCGTCGTGGCGCCGACGCGCCTAACGACGAAGCAACGCGTCCAGGTGGAATCGGTTCCAATCGGTATGTGAAAGAAACGTCAGATTGGACGGCTCAGGCCGCGGCGGCGGCTGCCTGCGCGGCCTTGCCGCGGCGGCGCAGGAGTTCGGCTTCTTCTTCGCTGAACAGGATCGCTGTCAGGGCGCAGACGATTTCGAACTGGCTTTCGACCACGGCGCGGCGCGGGCCTTCGGATGAGCGCAATTCCTTGACCACGTCTTCGTTGTAGCTGCGCAGGAGCTGGCACATCTCCTCGTCGGCCTTCTTGGCCGCGGCGCCGAACGAGGCGGCGACGGCGAGGTTCTTGCAGCCGACCACGAGCCGGGCATAGCGCAGGCCGCGCTCGGTCTTGTCCGGATCGATGGCGCGCGCGAAGTCGGGATATTTCGGGCCGCCGCCGAAGCTGCCGCTCTTCTGTATCGGCAAGGCCGCGGCCAGTTCCTTGGGCGCGCGCTCCATGAAGCCGTCCATAACTTCGGCGAGCGCGGCGCGGTCCTTCATCAGGCGCTGGCCCCATTTGCCGTCGCGGCGCATCTCGATGCCCTTGACGATGCCGCTGGAGAGCGTGGTGAAATTCGCCAGATTGTCGAGCAGCGCTGCCTCGTCGAACATCGGATGGCGCGCCTCGCGCACCGCCTTGCCGTAATTCTCGATGTCGCCGAAAATGATTTCGCCCACCAGGCCCATGTCGGTGGAGCTGATCAGCGTGTCCTGGGTCTGACGCGAAATGCTGAGCGGCAGTTTCAAGGCTTCCCAGGGGCGCGCCAGGCGGTGCATGGCGATGACGGCGACGTAGGGCGCGGCGTCGGGCGATTTCTCCGCCAGGCGATCGTAGATCTTGCGCAGCGGCCAGAGCAGATCGTCGGTCAGGGTCGGCACCGGCTTGGGCAGCGCCGCCTGCAGCTCGGTGACATCGGGGCCGACGGCGAGCAGCAGCGCCATCTCGACGGCGTCGGCGACGACCATCTCGGAGCTCAATGCTATGCGCGCGGCCTTCTGGCCGGCGGCATCGCCGAGCCTGGCCTGCATCGCAGCCGACGCGATCGCCCAGAACGCGGCGGCGCGCTCGCGCGCCTGGCCGTGCTGGCCGGCGAGGATGAGAGCCTTGAAGTCCTTGATGTAATCCTTGGATTGCTCGACCAGCAGCGTCTGGCTGATCCAGGCCCAGACCGGCGTGACGCTGCCGCGCGCGATCGAACCTTTCTGCTTGGCCTTGCGCGGATGCAGGGTGAAGAGATCCTCGAACGGCATGCAGAAGGCGCGCAGCGGCGTCGGCGTGCGGTCGGCGCCGGCGGCGCGGCGCAGAGCGGGACGCAGGCCTTCGAGAATCATTTCGTGCGGCAGGAGCTTGCCGTCGACCAGGCGGTCCACTTCCACCGCTTGCGCCAGGCGCGCGGCGATCTGCTCGGGCAAACCGCCCAAGAAAGATTTTAGCAATCCGGTTCGTTCCGGCGAGATCATGTGGCCCCGAAAGGACGCAACAAAGGGGACAGGATTGCGGCCTTACCCGTCAGATATAGTCGAGGGACGGTTAATGCGATGTTGCCAGCGGAATACTGAAGACAGAATACGGGGATCGGAAACCCTTCTGATCCCCGTATTCTGTGCTCTGGCGTCCGATTCATGCAATCGCCGGTAGTGTCAGCCTGACGCCCAGGCCGCCGAGTTCGGAGGCGCCGAGGTCCAGCGAACCGCCGTAAAGCTTGGCGATGTCGCGGACGATGGCGAGGCCGAGGCCGCTGCCGGGGACGCTTTCGTCCAGCCTTTCGCCGCGCTCGCCGACTTGGGCGCGCTCCTCCGGGGTGAGGCCGGGGCCGTCATCCTCGACCGCGATCAGCAGGCTGGCGCCGCCCGGCGCGGCGCTGACGCGAACCCGCCCATGCGCCCACTTGCAGGCGTTGTCGATGAGATTGCCGGCCATCTCCTCCAGATCCTGGCGCTCGCCCTTGAAGGCAAGACCGGGCGGGCAGGAGAGTTCGATCGCCACCGCGCGGTCCTGGTGGATGCGGCGCAGGGTGCGGACCAGATCGTCGAGCACGCTTGCGACCGGCGTTCGGCTGCCCAGGACGGCGAGCGCGCCGGCGGCGCGGGCGCGGGTGAGATAGTGATCGACCTGGCGCCGCATGGCGACGACCTGGCGGTTCACCGCGTCGGCCAGCGGCCCCGGCTGCGCCTCGGCTTCGCTGGCGAGGACCGTCAGCGGCGTCTTGAGGAAGTGCGCGAGATTGGAAACGTAGGAGCGGGCGCGGCCGACGACTTCGGCGGAGTGTTCGATCAGGCTGTTGAGCTCGGAGGCGAGCGGTTCGATCTCGGAGGGGAAATGACCTTCGAGGCGCCGCGCGCTGCCGGCGCGAATGCGGTGCAGCGCCTGCGTCACCCGGCGCAGCGGCTGCAGGCCGACGCGGACCTGGAGGAAGACGGCGGCGATCAGGCCGAGGCCGAGCACGACGAAGGACCAGATCAGCGTGCCGTTGAAGGCCGCGATGCGCTGGTCGAGTTCGGCGGTGTCGGCGGCGACGTAGAGCATGTAGGCGCGGCTGTCGTCGGGCTTGGCGGTGGCGGTGATGGGAAATTCGATGCGCCGCGACAGGATGCGCAAATGCTGGCTGTCGGGGCCATCGCCATAGCCGGCGGCGACGCCGTCCTTGGCCGGAGCGAAGGCGCCGAGCCTGAGCGTCTGGTCGAGCAGCGAATGGGAGATCAGCGACTTGCCGTTGCCCACCGGCGTCACCTGCCAGTAGTCGCCGGAATAGGCGCGCTGGAAACTGGCGCTGAGGTAGCGCTCCTGCAGATGGATCGCGCCGCTTGCATCGTGGCCGGCGGCGGCGACCAGCGCATCCAGATCGTCGCCGATCTCCGAATCGAAATCGCCCTGCACCGAGGTGCGGAAGGCGCTGGACAGAATGAGCCCGCCGCCGACCAGCGCCAGCACGGTCCACACTGCCGCCGCGGCGATGAGGCGGCCGGCGAGGGAATTGAGGCGCAGGCGGGTGAGGATGGGGGTTTGGACGCGGCTCACGATTTGGCTTTCCTGCGCGTCTTTAGACGTTCAAGAAAAATTGTCATCCCCGGCGAGCGGAGCGGAGCGTAGCGAGGGAAGGGGACCCAGGATGAGCCGCTTGGACAATCGCGAAGAACAAGACGCCGCTTCATTCTGCTGCTTTCCAAATGCGGCTCATCCTGGGTCGTTCCTACGCTGACGCTTCGAACTCCCCTCGCTGCGCTCGGCCGGGGATGACAACGGTGCTTCAGTTCAACTCGCCGACTTCTCGTCCAAACAATATCCGAGCCCCCGCACCGTCTGGATCAGATCGGTGTCCAGTTTCTTGCGCAGTCTTCCGACGAAGACTTCGATGGTGTTGGAGTCGCGGTCGAAATCCTGGTCGTAGAGATGCTCGACCAGCTCGGTGCGGCTCACCACCTTGCCCTTGTGATGGGCGAGATAGGAGAGCAGGCGGTATTCCAGGCTGGTCAGCTTGACCGGATTGCCGGCGACGGTGACGCGGCTGGCACGGGTGTCGATGCGCAACGGGCCGATCTCGATCTCGGAGGTGGCAAGGCCGGCGGCACGGCGCATCAGGGCGCGCATGCGGGCGAGCAGTTCCTCGGTGATGAAGGGCTTGGCGAGATAATCGTCGGCGCCGGCGTCGAAGCCAGCGACCTTGTCGCTCCAGCGGTCGCGCGCGGTCAGGATCAGCACCGGCATGGTCTTGCCGTCCTTGCGCCATTTCTCCAGCACGCGGACGCCGTCCATCTTGGGCAGGCCGAGATCGAGGATCACCGCGTCATACGGCTCGGTGTCGCCGAGGAAGTGGCCCTCCTCGCCGTCGCTGGCGGTATCGACCACATAGCCGGAATCGCCGAGCGCTTTTTTCAGCAGGCGCTGCAGGTCCTTGTCGTCTTCAACGAGCAGAATGCGCATGGTCAGTTACCGCCGTGATGATGATGGCCGCCGCCATTATCGCCGCCATTGCCGCCACGTCCATTCGGGTCGCCTCCGCGACCATCATGCCAGTCGTGGCCGCCATCATGTCCACCGCCGCGCCAATCGCCGCCACCATGGCTTCGATTCGGATCGCCGCCGCGCCAATCGCCGCCGCCATTGCCATTGCCGCCCCCATGACGGCCGGGCCAGTCCCCGCTGCCATTGTCGCCGTCGTTCCAGTGGCTGCGATGGCCGCGCTCATTGTCGTCAGACGACGAATCGTCCTGGCCGCGCGAGCGATTGCGGTCGCGCCAGCCCTGGCCGCCCTCGTCGCCGCTGGAACTGGTGTAGCGGCCGCTGTCGGCGTCGGCGTTGAAGTAGAGGATGCGGCCCTCGGGCGTCAGCCATTTGATCTTGTAATGCGTGCGGCCTTCGGAATCGGTCCACGGCTCGGCATCGGAGAGGCGGCCGGGATGTGCGCTGCGAATGTCCGGCAGGATGCTGTCGAGCGTGCCGCGCGCGGACGCCGGGCCGGCGAGTGCCAGCAGCAGCAGAACGGACGTGAAGAAAAGCCGGGAGCGCATGGCTTTATCTAGTTCCTGGCAAGTGAACCCAGCATGAACGGCATGTCCAGAACCCGTTCAGAAGCAAGGGCGCATCTTACGCGACATGGAACGCAGGCTCCAGTTGCCGAGCGTTCCTTAACCAGGCCCCCGGCCTTCCACAGGGAAGATTGGGCCGCAAGGAGATGGACATGAACATCAAGAAGATCCTGACGGCCGCCGGTGCGGCCACCGTTTTGAGCCTCGCCGGCGTTTCGGCGGCGGATGCCGCGCCGTTCCATGACGGGTTTGGTTACCATCCGCTGCGGCACGAGATTCGCCGCGTCGTTGACCACCGCATCGTGTTCGACAGCATGCGCGCCCGCCACATGCGCTATATGGGCGAGCCCTATTTCCTGCGCGGTCACTATGTCGTGCGTTCGTTCGACCGCTTCGGCCGCGTCGCCTTCGTGGAAGTCGACCCCTATACGGGCCGGATCATCGGTTTCATCCGGCTCTAACCGCAAGTCGGGTGTGAAGATCTTGAGGCGTGTGGTTCCGCAGTAAGCCCCTCCCTGTAGGAACCCCACATTCAAGCGAGAGCCCGCGTTGGCGAAAGCCAACGCGGGTTTCTCATTTTTCACCGCGCCGCCTGCGCCGTGCGGTGTTCGCGCAGCAGCAGGAACAGCGAGGCGCCGACGATCAGGGCGGCGCCGAGCCAGAGGCGGCCGGTCGGCAGCGTGCCGAAGACGAACCAGCCGGCGAGAATGTTGAGCGGCAGCTTCACATGGTCGAAGGGCTGCACATAGGCGGCGTCGGCGCGGGCATAGGCGAGCGCCAGAAAGCCCTGCGCCAGCGCGGTGAGAATGCCGACGGCGACGATCGCTTCCAGCGCGAAGGTGGAATGCGGCACCAGGCCCGATGGCACCGCCAGCACCAGATTGATCGGCGCCAGCAGCAGCAGCAGCCAGGCGGTGCTGGCCGAGGCGCTCTCGGTGGCGAGGAGCTTCTTCTGGCAGAGCGAGGCCCCAGCCCACAGCGCCGCGGCGGCGACGGGCAGCAGATCGATCGCCGACCAGCCACCGGAGAACGGGTCGAGAATCACCACACCGCCGACGAAGCCGATGCTGACCGCGAGCCAACGCTCGACGCTGATGGTCTCCTTCAGGAACAGCCCGGCGCCGAGCGTGACGAAGAAGGGCGAGGTCATCACCAGCGCTATCGCGGTGCCGATGGGTACGGCGTGGGCGAGGCCGGCGACCCAGCACTGCACGCCGAAGGCGCTGAGCACGACGCGCAGACCGTGCAGAGCGGGCTGGCGCGTCGCGAGCGCCGAGAGCCCGCGCCGCACCGCCCAGGGCAGGATCACGACGAAAGCCACGAGATATTGCAGGAACGCCGCCGTCGGCGCCGGCATGCCGGCCTGCACGGTGGCGATCTGCTCGAGCGTGTTGACGCCAGCGAACGCCGCGCCCGCCAGCACCATCCAGAGCGCGCCCTGCAGCGGCGATTGCTTGGCCATCATGCGCTGCCTCAAGCCGTCTCGCGGATGACAGCCCACTCGGCGAGCGCGGCGCGCTCGGAGACCAGGCTGTTGATCGGCGCGGCGTCATCGGCATGACCCACCGCCATGCCGCAGAAGACCATCTCTTCCTGCGGGATTTTCAGATAGTCGCGAATGGTTTCGTGGTACGGCGCCCAGGCTTCCTGGGCACAGGTGTGCAGGCCGTGCTCGCGCGCCAGAAGCATGATCGACTGGATGAACATGCCAAGATCGGCCCATTGGCCCTGCTGCATCTGGCGGTCGATGGAGAAGATGAGCCCGACCGGCGCGCCGAAGAATTCCCAGTTCTTGACGAATTGCTGCAGGCGGCGCGCCTTGTCCTCGCGCGGGATGCCCATGGTGGCGTACATCGCCTCGCCGACCTGATAGCGCCGCGTCTTGTAGGGCTCGGTCAGCTCGGGCGGATAGATGTGATATTCCGGCACGCCGCCGCGCGGATTCTCCGCCATGCGCGCCCTGGTGCGGCGGACGAGCTCGTCGCGCGCCTCGCCGATGAGGACATGGACTTTCCAGGGCTGCAGGTTGCCGCCGGACGGGGCGCGGGCGGCGGTGACGAGAATGTCCTCGATCACGGCGCGCGAAACCGGATCTGCCCTAAAGGCGCGGACCGATTTGCGCGTGGCGAGCGCTTCGCTGACGTTCATGGCTTAAGGCTTTCGATGGCGATTGGCGCATGATGACCCGCTGCGGGTGAGCCATGCAAGTTCCGCCGCGTAACCCCGTTCGTCATCCTAGGCGGCGCTTGCGCCTCACCGTCCTATGTGTCACACTACGAGTATGACACTACTACGGTTCAAATTGCGCGCCGGTCAGTCGATCTTCGAACAGGTGCTGTTCGCGGCCAAGAAGGCCTTTATCGGCGGCGAGTACCAGCCGGGGCAGGAATTTCCCTCCGTGCGCGTGCTGGCGGCGGAGCTGAAAATCCATCCCAACACGGCGCACAAGATCGTGCAGCACCTGATCCAGGAACGCTGGCTGGAGGTGCGGCCCGGCATCGGCACGATCGTCGCCAAGCCGCCGGAAGCGCGGCCCGGCGACAGGAAGCGGCTGCTCGCCCAAGAAGTCGAAGAGCTGGTGGTCGAGGCCAAGCGGGTCGGACTGCCGCTGCGCGACGTGGTCGAGGCGATCGAAGAGCACTGGGCGAGTCTGGACCGGACAAAGGAAGGAGGCCGCAAATGATCATCGAGGCCGACGATCTGCACAAATCCTTCGGACGGCACGACGCGCTCAAGGGTGCCAGCTTCGCCGTGCCACAGGGCGCCGCCTTCGCCCTGATCGGCGCCAACGGCGCGGGCAAGACCACGACGATCAAGCTGGTGATGAACATCCTGACGCCGTCGCGCGGCAACGCCACGGTGCTGGGCGTCGACAGCCGAAGACTGTCGCCGCGCGAGCTGGCGCAGATCGGCTACGTCTCGGAGAACACCGAGCTGCCACCGGGCCTGAGCGTCGCGGGCTATCTCGACTATTGGCGGCCGTTCTATCCGGCCTGGGACCGGGCGCTGGAGCAGAGCCTGCTGGCGCAATTCGACCTGCCGCCGGCGCGCAAGATCCGCGACCTGTCGCACGGCATGCGGATGAAGCTGGCCTTCGCCGCCGCGCTGAGCTACCGGCCCAAGCTGCTCATCCTCGACGAGCCGTTCAGCGGCCTGGATCCTTTGGTACGCGACGATCTGATGGAGGTCCTGCTGGGCCAAGCCGGCGAGACGACGATTTTCGTGTCGTCGCACGAACTCAACGAGATCGAAGGCATGGTCAGCCATGTCGGTTTCCTCGAAGACGGCAAATTGCTGTTCCAGAACGCGATGGAAGACTTGAGCGCCAGGCTGCGCGAGGTCCGCGTCACGCTGGAGGGCGCGGCGGCGTTGCCGCTCGCGCCCCCCGGCACATGGCTCAATCCGCGCATCGCGGGCAATGTCCTGACCTTCGTCGATACGCAGTATTCCGCCGACGAGTTGGGGCCGCGCCTGACGGCTCTGGTCGGTCCGGTGCGCCTGCTCGAAGCGCAGCCGATGGGCTTGCGGGCCATGTTCACCGCGCTCGCCCGCCGCGCCAGAAACGCGGAGGCCTGACATGATCCGGCACATCTTCAAGAAAGACCTCGCTCTGCTGTGGCCTTATATCGCCGCCGTCGCGGCGTTGCAGTTGGTGCGGGCCGCTACCGTGATCACGCTGGGCCTGTTCAGCCAGCCCAGGGCGCTGCAATTGTTCTGGCAGGCCTCCAGCCTGATCTTCCAGGCGGCGCTGGCCGTCCTGATCGTGCTGGCCGTGCAACAGGACTCGATGCAAGGCACGCGGCAGGACTGGCTCGGCCGGCCGGTCAAGCGCCGCGACCTGCTGCTGGCCAAACTCCTGTTCGTCGCCGTCGCGATCTTCGGACCGGTCTTCGCGGCCGAAGCGCTGATCGCGGCGACGCACGACTTTTCGGCCGGCACGGTCGTGGCCGCCGCTTTCGCCACCAGCCTCAGCCAGTTCATCACGGTCGGCTTGCCGGTCCTGATCCTGGCGTCGCTGACCGGCACGCTGCTGGAGGCACTGGCCGGGCTGCTGCTGGTGTGGCTGTTCACCTATGCGCTGGGCTTTGTGAACCTGAGCGTCGATCTGCTCAACAACCTGACCGTGAATCTCAGCGTGCTGTGGCAGCAGATGGTGCTGAAGGACATCGTCATCATCGCCGGCGCGGCGATCATCCTGCCGCTGCAATATTTCCGGCGGCGGACGCTGCTGCTGCGCGGCGTCTTCGCCGCCGGATTGCTGATCGCCATGGGCGTCTCGCAATTTCCCAAATCCACCGCCTTCGCGATCGAACGCGCGCTGTCGCCCGACCCGGCCTTCGCACCCGCCGTGTCGATCGGGTTCGACGCCAGCCTGGGTCCGTTCACCTCCGGCGGCAGCGAAGGTTTGCCGAGCGATCCGATCTTCTACCTGCCGCTGAAAGTGGCCGGGCTGCCGCAGGGCGCCATGCTGACCGGCGACCGTTTCGTGATCACGCTGACGGATCTGGCCGGCAACGTTTTGTATCACGACGCGCCCGTCCGCAACATGTCCGACGAGACCAACCATGACGGCGATGCCGGACTGCGCCTGCGCCTGGCGGATACCGATCGCGGCACGGTGCGCCTGCACCAGGGCTTCCGCATTCCGCTGGCGCTCTACGCCCGCATCAAGTCGATGCCCGTGCGCGTGCGGATCGACTATTCGCTGACCGTGCTGAAGCAGACCGTGACGACCACGATCCCCGCCATCGACGGCCGGAAAGTCATTCCCGGGCTCGGCCTGTGCGCCTCACGCCGCCGCGTCAGTTATTTCGGCGACATCGACGACAATGTCGACGTCTATTGCTATCGCACCGCGGACTCGCCCGATTGCACGACCAGTTTCGTGCGCGACCGCGAGAGCGGACAGCGCGATCCCGTCCAGGAACTATGCTACGGCCTGAATTACGAGCCGCAGATCCTGCGCGTGGCCGAGTTGACCCGGCCCGGCCAGACCGTCGCCTCCTACCGCTTCATGAGCCGCGCGCTGCCGAGCGAACCTTATCCGGTCGGCATCGATCGGGTCGCGCAGAGCGATCTGGTGCTCACCGGCTACGCGCCGCAAGTGCATTACGCGCGCAGTCTGATGACGCCGCCGATCCGACTGGGCGACTGGGCGATCCGGATCGTGCGGCACATGCCGCGCCGGATGGTGCAATAGCGCCACCCGATCTGGGCCAACGTCCGCGAGTTCCCTGGGCCGGCGGTGGTAAAGCCGCCACCGAGCGGCCGCGGACCCGCGCGAAACGCCGCTATTTACCAAGCAAAACGGTGCATTCGATTTATGTCTCGAAATGGGCTTATGCTGCCGACAAGCGGCGTGACGGGACGAAGAAGCCCGGCCATTGTTGGGGATATGGATACATGCAGTGGGCAAGCGTAACGCGCTTCGTGGCGGCGTGTGGGGTCACTCTGGCTCTGGGCGGCTGCGGCGGCCTGCTGCTGCCGAGCCAGAGCGAGATCGGTTCGTCGAAATTCGATTCCTTCGGCGCGGTGCACGGCGCCTTCGACAAGATCGCGCTGCGCCAGACCTCCATCGACGAGATGTCCGGCCTCGGCTTCGACGCGGACAACACGCCCAATGTCGCGGTGCTGTCCTATCTCGACATCGTCGAGCGCTTCATGCCCAACAGCTCGATGGCCTTCGACAAGCTCGATCCGGCGGTGCAGGAGTGCATCATGGCCCGCACCAGCTGCAACGGCTATGTCTTCAAGATCGAGCATCACGATTTCCAGCGCACCGGCAGCCTGTTCCTCGACCTCTTCGGCTTCGTCCATACCACCGAGGAAACCGGCTGGACGGCGCAAGTCCTGGTGCTGGTGCAGAACGGCCGCGTGACGCACAAGCTCCTGTCGGGCGAGCCGCACGTGCAGATCGTGCGCGACGACGTGCAGCCGCTCGGCCCGATGCAGAACCTGGGCGGCATGTTCGTGGCCGGCAGCTCGGTGGCCCTGCGCACGATCAAGTAACGCGGCTGGCGCGGACCACGGGCGGCGCTTAAGCTGCGCCGTGACCAACACCGACATGCGGACATCCAGATGCGCGCGGCGTGTGACGCTCCTCGCGGCGGCGCTTGCGCTGGTCAGCGGCGGCGCCGGCGCGGCGGTGTCGGTTCCGATCGATATCCACAACGATCACGTCTTCGTACAGGTTTCGCTGCCGCATGCGGCGCCGCTGTGGTTCCTGGTCGACAGCGGCGCGGCGGCGCCGGTCAATCTGATCGACCGGCGCGCGGCGGACCGCGCCGGATTGCGCGGCAGCGGACAGCAAACGGCCGGCGCCATCGGCGGCAGCGTGCACCTGATGTTTTCGCCGCCGGTGAGCCTGGCCATCGGGACGGCGTCCTTGCCGCGCGCCAAGCTGGGCATCATGACGCTGGCGGACGGCGCGGCGCAGGAAGGACACCGGGTCGACGGGTTGCTGGGATTTGCCTTCTTCAGCGCCTTCAATCCGCAAATCGATTATCCGGCGCGCCGCATGATCCTGTCGGCTTCGCCGCCGATGATCCAGGGCGCCGTGCCGCTTGCGATCCTGAACAAGAATTGCCTGGTCGCGGCGCAGCTTGTGCTGGCCGCGGGCGCGGCGCCGCTGACCGTCAAGCTCATCATCGACACCGGCTTCGACGGCGCGCTGGTCCTCAACAGCCCGTTCGTCGCGCGTCACGGCCTGCTGAGAGGAAAAAACCTGTCCGTCGCCGGCGCGTCGCTGGGCGGCAGCACGACGGGCGCGCTGACGCGTGTCGCCGCGCTGTCGATCGGCGCCGCACGGGAGACCAACGTCCCAACGCGCCTGTCGCGCGACACGCAGGGACCTTTCGCGGCGGGCGATGCCGACGGCTATGTCGGTGGCGCGCTGCTGGCGAATTATTCCGTCCTGTTCGACTATGCCCATGGTCGGCTGAGCTTGCTGCGCCGCGCGGCGCGGACGATCCCGTAGGACGAAAATAGACGGGCGCCCGGACGGCCGTTTTTCGCTATTATCGGCCGATGACGGGGCCACGAAATCCGATTGCCTGGCCGGGCGCGCCGCTGGCGCTGGGCTCGGCGCTGCTGTTCGGCGCCAGCACGCCTTTTGCGAAACTTCTCCTCGGTCAGGGCGCCAGCCCCTGGCTGCTGGCGGGATTGCTTTATCTCGGATCGGGTCTCGGCCTTGCCGCCGTCGCGATGCTGCGCTGGTCTCTCGGCATCGTTTCGAACGAGGCGCCGCTACGCCGCGCCGATGTTCCCTGGCTGTTCGCGATCATCCTGTGCGGCGGCGTGATCGGACCCCTGCTGTTGCTGTTCGGCCTGGCCGAGACGTCCGCGTCGTCGGCGGCGTTGCTGCTTAATCTCGAAGGCCTGGCGACGATGGCCATCGCCTGGATGGTGTTCGGCGAGAATGCCGATCGGCGAATCCTGACCGGCGCCGCGGCGATCCTGGCCGGCGCGCTGGTGCTGTCGTGGCACGGCGGCGCGGCGCATGTCGGCTGGGGCGCCGTACTGATCGCAGGCGCCTGCCTCGCCTGGGGCATCGACAACAATTTGACGCGCAAATTGTCGGGCGCCGATCCGCTGCAGATCGCGGCGCTGAAAGGCGTTGCGGCGGGCGCGGTCAATCTCGCGCTGGCGCTGGCCGGCGGCGCAGTGCTGCCGCATGGGTTTGTAATCGCCGGCGCGGGGACAATCGGTTTTCTGGGCTACGGCGTTTCGCTCGTCCTGTTCGTGCTGGCGCTGCGCCAATTGGGAGCGGCGCGGACCGCGGCCTATTTCTCGACCGCGCCCTTCATCGGCGCGGCTCTGGGGATCGCCGTCTTCCACGAGCCCGTCACGCTGCAGCTCGCCGCCGCCGCCGTGCTGATGGGCATCGGGCTTTGGCTGCATCTGGCGGAGCGCCATGCGCATGCCCATGTCCACGACGATCAGGCGCATGAGCATCGCCACGTCCACGATGCGCATCACCGCCACGATCATGGTCCCGGCGATCCGGCCGGTGAGCCGCACAGCCATTGGCACCGCCACGCGCCGCTGGCGCACAGCCATCCGCACACGCCGGACCTGCACCACCGGCACGGTCATGGCTGACCAGTCCGGCGGTCACGCCATCCCGTTTCGCGAGGCGGCGTGGACCTGGGCGCGGATCGCGGCGCTCAGCTTCGGCGGACCGGCGGGCCAGATCGCCGTCATGCACCGCATCCTGGTCGAGGAGAAACGCTGGATCGGCGAAGAGCGGTTCCTGCATGCGCTCAATTACTGCATGCTGCTGCCGGGGCCCGAAGCGCATCAGCTGGCGGTTTACATCGGCTGGCTGCTGCACCGGATTCGCGGCGGCATCGTCGCCGGAACGCTGTTCATCCTGCCGGGGCTCATCGCGCTGGGCGTGCTGAGCTGGATCTATGCGGCGTTCGGCGACGCCGGGCCGGTCAAGGCGCTGTTCTTCGGACTGAAAGCGGCGGTGCTCGCGGTGGTGCTCGAGGCCATCCTGCGCATCGGCCGGCGGGCGCTCAAGACGCGGGCGCATCTGGCGGTCGCGGCGCTGGCGTTCGCCGCCCTGTTCTTCTTCGCGTTGCCGTTTCCTGTTGTCATCGTGAGCGCCGCCGCGCTCGGCTTCGCCGGCAATCGTATCGATCCCGCCTGGTTCGCACAGAGCGGCGGGCACGGCGCGGCGGCGCAGGAGGCCGGACCGCCGGCGGCGATCGACGCGGCCTTCGCGCGCGAAATTCCGCGTCATGTGCGCCCCTCGCTTGTCCGCTTCGTCGCGATCGCCGCGATCGGCGGCGTGCTTTGGCTCGGCCCGGTCGCGGCGCTGCAAATCGCGCTCGGTTCGCACAACGTCTTCGCCGCCATCGCCGCGTTCAACGCCAAGATGGCCACCGTCACCTTCGGCGGCGCCTATGCGGTGCTTGCCTACATGGCGCAGCAGGCGGTCGAACATTACCACTGGCTCAAACCTGACGAGATGCTGGTGGGCCTGGGCTTCGCCGAGACCACGCCGGGACCCTTGATCTGCGTCGTCGAATTCGTCGGCTTCCTGGCGGCGTGGCGAGAGCCCGGCGCGCTGTCGCCGACGCTGGCGGGATTGCTCGGCGGCGGACTGGCGATGTGGACGACCTTCGTGCCGTCCTTCCTGTGGATTTTCCTCGGCGGGCCCTATGTCGAGGCCTTGATCGGCATCAAGGCGCTCAACGCCGCGCTGTCGGCGATCACCGCCGCCGTGGTCGGCGTCATCCTCAATCTCGCCGTGTGGCTGTTCCTGCACACGATCTTCGGCAGCGTCGAAGTCAGACACATCTCCGCACTGGTGCTGAACGTGCCAAACTTCGCCACGCTCAACTGGCCGGCCCTGATCCTCTCCGCCGCCGCCGTCGCCGCGATGCTGCGGTTCAAGGTCGGGATGTTGCCGACTTTGGCGGCTTGCTCCATCGCCGGCATGGTCTACTATCTGATCGCGGGCGCGCCTTGATCTGTCGTTGGAAACAACAAGCCAGGGAGTGTTGCCATGTCAAAATCGTTCGATCGCCGCCAGTTCTTTGAGCGTTCGGCGCTCACCGTCGCCGCGACGATGGCGGCCGCATCGCCGTCCATGGCGCTTGCGGTTGCGCCGGGCGGTGCAAATCCCGCGCCCTACGACGTCAAGCCGATGCCCTTCGATGCCAACGCGGTGAAGGGTCTGTCGGCCAAGATCCTCACCAGCCATTACGAGAACAACTACACCGGCGCGGTGAAGCGGCTTAACGCGATCGGAACGCAACTCGCCGCCCTGGATTGGGCGACCGCGCCGGGCTTCGTCGTCAATGGTCTCAAGCGCGAGCAGCTGATCGCGATGAATTCCATGATCCTGCACGAGCATTATTTCAGCGCGCTGGGCGGTGAGGGCGGCGATCCCAAAGGCGCGCTGGCCAAGGCGATCGGACGCGACTTCGGAACGCTCGACCGTTGGCGCGCGGAATTTTCGGCGATGGGCAAAGCCGAAGGCGGCGGCTCGGGCTGGGTCGTCCTCAGTTATTCGCCACGCGACAAGCGGCTGGTGAACAACTGGGCCGCCGACCACAGCATGACGCTGGCCGGCGGGCACCCTATTCTTGTGATGGACATGTATGAGCATGCCTATCAGATGGACTATGGCGCGAAGGCCGCGGCCTATGTCGATGCCTTCATGCAGGGCATAAGCTGGGACGGCCCGAGCGCGATCTTCGAGAAGCTCTGAGTACTTCGTCTTAGGTGGCTCGCATGCGAAATCTGCCGCCGATAGCGGGCCTGCTGGCCCTTCTGGCCGCGGGTGGAGGCTACGGCGCCGAGGCGCTTGCGCACACCCAGCCGCTACCGTTCGGCAAGTCCTATTCCCTGGTGGGCGATTTTCCGCTCGGCGCCGCCACCGAACGCATGGACTACCAAAGCGTCGATTCCGCCGCGCGGCGGCTCTACATCGCCAAAATGGGAAGCGGACAACTTCTGGTCTTCGATACCGGTCTGAACACGCTCCTGAACCAACTCGACGGCTTTGCGAAAATCACAGGGATCCTTGCGGTTCCCGAACTTCACAGAGTCTATGCCAGCGTGCCGGGCGCGGGAATCGCCGCGTCCGTCGATGTCGGCCTTGGCATGATCGGCTTGTCGCCGGGCCATGGGGCGATTGCCGTTCTCGATACGACGAACTTGAAAGAGTTGGCACGGCTGCCGGGCGGCGTGTTTCCCGACGGCATTGCCTTCGATCCGGTCAATCGCCGAGTCTTCGTGTCGGACGAACTGGGCTCGGCCGTGCTGGCTTTCGACGCGACCCAAAATCGCCCCCTTGGGCACATCGCGATGGGCGGCGAGGTCGGAAACGTGCAGTACGATCCCTTCACCGCCCGGATTTACGCGCCGATCCAGTCGCGCGACGAACTGGCGGTCATCGACCCGGTGAAGATTACCATTGTGGCCCGGCACAGCCTGGCGGGGTGCCGTCACCCTCACGGTCTGGCGATCGCGCCAGACGCCGCGATCGGCTACGTGGCGTGCGACGCCAATGACGTGTTGCTGACCGTCGACCTCGCCACCGGCCGGGTCCTGGGTGAACACGCCGTTGCGCACGATCCCGACGTGCTCGCCATCGACCCGTCAGCCAAGCGTCTCTTCGTGGCTTCGGAGTCCGGGACGCTCTCGGCCTTTGACATCTCGACTGCCCGTTCGCCGGTGGCGCTTGGCGATGTCTTCGTCGCCGACGGAGCGCATTCGGTTGCCGTGGACCCGGCGACGCACCGCCTCTATTTCCCTCTGGCGAATTTGGCCGGGCGCGCGGTCATGCGGGTACTTTCTCCCCGGCCGTAGCGCCATGTCCTTGGCAAGCGCGCAGAGACCTTATGTTCGCGACGCGGCGTCGAGCGCGGCGTCGACTTGCGGGCGCAGGGCGGCGGTGGAGGATTCGGCTTTGGCGAGCGCTGTGTGCACCGCGGTGACGTCGTCAAGCGACAGGATGGCCTGACCCTGCGCCAGCAGCGGCCCGAGCTGGGCGAGCGCTCCGGCGAGGGCTTCGAGGATCTGAACGATGAGGGTTGCGAACATCGGGGCCTCCTATTTCGCAGTCAGGGTTTTGAGCTGGGCGATCAGCGCGGAGGCTTGCGCCAGGGCGGCGAACACGCCCGGCGCATTGGCAAGCGCATCGGCCCGGTCGGCGGCGTCGAGCATGGCGCCGGCCTTGTCGTAGAGCGTCCTGGCCGCCGCCGCGTTCGCGCCGTGCAGCGCGCCGCTCGCCGCCGCCTCTTGCAACGATACGCCGACGGCCTGATAGGCCAGATGCGCGACGGCGAGCGCTTTTTCGGCGTCGGCCGTGGTTTGCGGCGCGGACTGCGCCAGGCTTGCGCCGCCCAGCACAGACGAGACAGTGGCGCAGCCGCCGAGCGAGACGGCGAGGACGCAGGCGAAGCCAAGCTTTCGCATGGTCATTGTCCTGCCGCGGCGGTGGCGACGCCGTGGCGCACGGTCATGGCGAGAATCGCCGGCAGCGCGATGTTGAGCGCGGCGAGCAGCGTCATGTCGCCGTCGAGCCAGCCGCCGAGCGCGCCGAGCACGGCCAGCGTGCCGACGATGTAGGTTTTGTAGCCGATGAGCATTGTCGTTCTCCTGGTTGGTTGCCGCGAGGCGGAATGCGCCGCGGCGGTGGATTTGGGCGGCCGCTTCAGTTCAGCGCTTCGACGATGAACTGGCTCAGCTTGATGGTGGTCGTGCCGGTGCCGGCCGCGCTCCATTTGGTGGCGACCTGCAGGGTGAGCGCGCCGTTGGTGGCGAGCGCCACGGGCATCGCGGTGTTGTCGACGGCCGCCACAGCGCCGACATTGTTCGAATTGGCGACGATGCCGCATTCGACATTCGCCGCCACGCCGGGCGCATCGATCGCCTGCAGGAAATACTGCATGCCCCACTGCACATTTGTGAGGCTCGCCAGCGGCGCGCCGGGCGCGTTGTGCGCCAGCACGGTGCTGCCGGCGAGCAGTTCGAGCTCGAGCGACGGCGGCGCCGAGCCCGTGGTGAGGCGGAACAGGCAGGTGATGCGCAGCACGCGTCCGGCTTTGAGGAAATTCGCCGGCAGCGCAAAATTCGGCGTGTGATTGACGTAGGCGCCCGAGCCGGAGGCGCTGTCGTTGACGCTGCCGCTGTTCTGCACCGACAAGGTCCTGGGCACGGTGCCGTCGACGTGGTTCAGCAGGCCGGTGGTGCGGTCGATGGTGAGGGCGGAGGTCCAGCTCGAACCGTCCGGCGAGACCTTGAGATGCAGATCGTCGTCGCCGGTGAGGCCGATCTCGGCGCGGCCGGAATAATTGTCCTGGTAGAGCAGCGAGGCGGTGTCGCCGGCGCCGTGCTTGTTGAGCTTGGCCTGCACGCCGGCGCCGGTGTTGTCGAACAACAGCGCGGCGGATTTCACCGCCAGCTTGTTGGTGGTGTCCGCCGTGGTGTTGACGCCGAGCAGCGGCAGGTTCTGAAAGGCGAGGATGCTGGCGTAATCGACCCAGGCGCTGCCGGTGAAGACGATGAGAACGTTCTCGTCGACGACATAGGCGGCAAGGCCGGTGAACGGCGCGTAGAAGCGCCAGGCACCGTCCGCGGCGTAGGCGATTCTGCCGTTCTGGCCGGTCCAGGCGCCGCTGGCAGTGGCCTTGACGAGATAGGTGTCGCCGTCGGCGGGCGAAGACGGCGGCGCGCTGAGATCGCGGTCGAGCAGCCGGGCGAAGACGAGCGCGTCGAGCTGCAACAGCGCTTCGTTGTGCGTGACCTGCGGCTGCACCGGGGTCAGCGGCAGCGTGGGCAGAGCAAGACGCGGCGTGACGTCAGACATAGAGAGACTCCGTTTTCTTGCCCCCGCGCCCGAGGGCGGAGGAGAGCTGATAGACGTTGACGACAAGCGGAACGGGCAGGCCGCTGGGGAAGTCGGCGGCCTGCTGGGCGGCGGTGTAGGCCTGCGAGGATTGCGGCAGCGACGCGAAGCTTCGTATGACGGCGCCGCCGCTCATGATCTCCAGATCGTAGCTTTCGCTCGCCTCGCTCAGCGGCGTCGCGACGAGGTCCCAGCCGGCGGCGGCGGGCGAGCGGTCGCGCCGCCGCCAGTCGATCAGGATGTCGCCGGACGCCTGGCGCTGCGCCCGCACGTGAAAGGGGCTGAAGGGCCGAAGGCCGACGGCGGCGAATTGCAACTGCGCGCCCTGCCAGGCCGGGTCGGAGATCGGCTTGCCCGGCGGACCCCAGCGGTAGTTGAAGGACAGCCGCGCCTCGCTTTGGCTGAGCGCCAGCTGACGCAGCGTGCCGTCCAGCACGACGACGCGCGCGCCCGCCGCGACGGGCGCCCGCATCGCCGCTTCCGTTCCGGCCTGGCCGCGCAGGAGCCTGGTCAGGGTCCAGGCGTTCGGCGCCGTCAGTTCGGCGGTCGCGAATTGGAGCACTTCCCAGCCGCCATCGGAATTTTGCAGGGCGAGCGCGTTGGCGCCGGCGAGCACCGACAGATCGTCCCGCGATTGCAGGCTGCCGGAATAGAGTTTGACCTTCAGCGCATTGACGCGATCCCAGCGCCAGACCGGGCCCGAATAGAAATCGTCTGTCGTGACGCCGAGCGTCGCCGGATTGCTCAGCGTGGTGTCGAGCGTGTAGTTGGCATCGCTGGCGCTGCGCAGGATCTGCACGCTGCCGGGCCACGGCGCGGCAAAGGCCGCGACATGCGGCGCCCAGGCGATCTCCTTGCCGGTGAGCAGCGGCAGGTCGAGGAAGACGAGCAGCGCCCGGCCCGCCAGCGCCAGGCTTTGCGCCTGTCCGGGCGCGCGCGACGGGCCGGTGAGCGGCTCGTAGATGCTGGGATCGGTGGCGACGGCTTCGATGGCGCGCGCCGCCGCATCGTCGATCTGGGTGATGCGCAGGCGGTGCGAACGGCCGCCGCTGTCGAGCGTGATCTCGTCGGCGACGTCGCGCGCCAGATGCGACGGCGGCAGCGACAGCGTGGCGCTTTCGCGCATCACCCAGGCGTCCTGCAGCAGGCGCTCCGCCATGCCGATGGCCTGGCCCTGATCCATGACGATGGGCAGCGAAGACGTCGCCACGCGGTTCGACGACACGGTCAGGCGGCGGGCCTCGGCGGAGGCGGCGCGGTAATCGGCGTCGGCGTCGATATAGGACAGGCGCGAGGCGTTCGGCAGGTCCGTCTCCTGGGCGCGGGTCAGGGCGAAGCCGAAACTCGCCTCGCCGTCGGGCAGCGCCAGATCGGTCTGGGCGAGCACGGGCGCGTCGGGGCGGCCGCGCGGCACGAAGCGGATCACGCCCTGGCTCTCGACCGCGTCGAAATGGAAGGCGACGGCGAGCGGGGTGAGCGCGTCGCGCGCGCTCATCGTGTCGCTGACGGCGAAGCCGGTGACGAGGCCGTCGAGGCCGCCGGTTTCGGTTTCGTCGAAACTGGAATCCCCGCAGATCGCGTCGACCAAATTGGTCAGTTGCACCGCGCCGAGGCGGCCGTTCAGCCAATGGCCGAGGCGCCAATTGGCGGCATCGCCCCAGACATCAGTGCGCGCCGGGAAGAAGGGATAGGGCCGCGCGTCCCAGCACCACACATATATATTGGCGGCGTCGACCATGCGGCCGCTGTAATGCGACGAGGCCGGGTTGTTGGCGGCGTCCGCCCAGAAGGCGAAGTGGGATTCGAGGAAGCGGCGCTGGATGAGGTCGTCGCGCTCGCCGTTGGAATAATAGGGTAAAGCGGATTCCGAGGATTTGGGATCGACGAAGACGTTGGGCTGGTTGGCGCCCTTGTCGACAGCGGGGCAGCCCAGTTCGGTGAACCAGATGGGCTTGCTCCCCGGCGTCCAGGATGTCGGCGAGCCGCTTTCGCTGCCGCCGGGGCGGTCGTAGTGCGCATTGCTCCACCAGTTCCAGAAATCCTTTGCGCGCCAGACCCAGGGCTTGCCGAGGCCATCGGTGATCGGGGTGCGGATCTGCGCGGCGCGATCGGCGTCGGAGGCGTAGTACCAATCGTAGTCCTCGCCGCCCTGGATGTTGGAGGTGAGATAGGCGCGGTCGTGGATCGCGGTCGGGCCGGTGGGCGCATAGTCGAACCCAGCCGTGCCGTCGCGCCAGTCGGCGAGCGGCAGATAATTGTCGATGCCGATGAAGTCGATGTTCGCGTCCGACCACAGCGGATCGAGATTGAACAGCAGCGCGCCGCCGCCCAGTTGATGGTTGTTGTACTCGCTCCAATCGGCGGCATAGCCGAGCTTGGTGCCGGCGCCGAGGATGGCGCGGACATCGGCGGCGAGCGTCTTGAGCGCGGCGATCGCGGGATAGGTCGCGGCGCTGTCGCGCACGCGGGTCAGGCCGCGCAATTCGCTGCCGATCAGAAACGCGTCGACGCCGCCGGCGGCGGCGCAGAGCTTCGCGTAGTGCAGGACCATGCGGCGATAGCCCCAATCGGCGCCGCCGGTCCAGCTCACCGTGGTGCCGCTGACGGAGAAGTCGGATGCGCCGGCGCCGCCGAAGAAGGCGTTGACCTGCGTCGCCGCGGCGGCGGTCAGATCGGGCGAGCCCGAGACGCCCGGCGCCGGCGAACAGGTGACGCGGCCGCGCCAGGGATAGACGGCTTGCGCCGAGGCGCCGGTGTAGGGATCGCTCAGCGTGTTGCCGGCCGCGATGTCCATGAAGACGAAGGGGCAGAACAGCACGCGCAGGCCGCGCGCGCTCAAGTTCTGAATCGCGCTGACGACGGAGGCGTCCGACGGCGTGCCGCCATAGGCGGGGCGGCCGTCGATCTGGCTGACGAGATGCGCGTCGGCGCGGGCGACGCCGTCGACGCTCCAGGTCTGCGGATAGGTGGTCTTGGCGGCGGTCTCGACGCCGGGCTTGAGCGTGCAGCTGCCGGCGCGCAGGTCGCTGCCGAACCAGCCGGCGACCAGCGAGACGGCACTCACATTCGGCGCCAGGGCCGTGAGCTCGTCGAGCGAGGCGTCGATGTCGGCGACACCCGAGGCATTGTGCGCGTTCTCGGGCGCGGTGGCGCCCTCGCCGTCGTCGTCGCTGACGATCGCGGCGTCGTAGACGAACTCGCCGGCGCCCGGGATCAGCGCGACGCCGCTCAGGCAATTCTCCAGCGCGGCCGGATCCGTGGCGGAGAGATTGTGGAATATCTCGAACTGCAATTGCGGGATGCGGTTGGCGAAATCGGCCAGCGGCATGTCCTCGAACACGACATAGGCGAGGCCGCGGAAGGCCGGGGCGTTGTCCGCGCCCTCGATGTCCGCGATCAGCGGATCGGGCGTCTGGCTTTCGCTGCCGGGATAGAAACGCGTCGTGAAGCGCGACAGGTCGATCAAATTGCCGTCGGCCCAGACGCGGCCGATGCGGGTGGCGCCGGCGCAAAGCCCGACGGCGAAGGAGATGGAATAGAGGTAGTCGGTCTGGCTGACGGACGGGCCGCCGAAGCCCTTGCCGCCGCCGCTGCTCTGCGTCGCGGTGCTCTCTTTATATTGGCTCGCCCAGATGAGCTGGCCGGCGCCGCGCACCCGGCCATAGAGGCGCGGGATGGCGGCGCCTTCGCTCGAGGTCTGCAGGTTGGTGTCGCTGAGGCGCGGGCCGGTGCGATGCGTGCCGGGCGCGAGGGCGGCGTCGATCTCGGTGCCCAGGAAGGCGCCAAGCGCGCCGCCGATCTGGGCGCCGCTGATGGTGGCGCCGAACAGCGAGATGCCGCCGAACAGCGAGCCGCCAAGGCCGGAGCCGACGACTCCGAGGACCAGGGATGCCATTTTGGATTTCTTTCGGATGCAGAAAAACGAAAACGGCGGCATCGCTGCCGCCGTGTCCTTCGTTCGAATGCTTGAATCGTTACGGCGTCACGCCGTAACCGGCATACCTGTCGGCGATATTCGGGTCGATAGCCCTGGCCGCCGCGATGTCTGCGTTGCCCAGATCGGCGTGGCCGAGGCGGATGTCCGCAAGGCCGCGGACGTAGAGCGCCGACGCCATCTTCGCCGCGACCGCCAGGGCCGCGTTGCAATCGGCCGCCGCATTGGCGAACTGGCCCAGCCTGAAGCGGACGAAACAGCGTGACTGCAGGATCCCGGCGTTGTTGGGCTTGAGGCGATCCGCCTCGTTGCAGTCGGCGAAGGCAAGCTCGAGCTGTTGATTGTGCTTGCCGCGCGACCAACACGCCTCGTTCAGCATGTCCGCGTCGTTGGGGTTGGCTTTGATCATCGCGTCCAGTGCGGCCGACAACTGTCCGGGCGAACCCAGCTTTTCGGAGACTTCGCCGAATTCGCTCCACAAGGGGGGATAAGCGCCCGGCTGCAATTTAATCGCCATCCGCAGATCGGCCTGCGCCGCGGCGTATTTGTCCAGCCGTTCATACGCCTTGGCGCGATAGAACAGGGCCTCGGCGTCATATTCCGTTTGCCAATTTTCCTGCAAGGTGCGGGAGATGAAGCCGGTGCAAGCGGCGATCACATGCCCCGGCTCAAGCGCCGGGTCGCCCTTGCAATCCCCCATGAAGACGGTTTGCGCCAGGGCAGGCGGCGCGGACTGCAAGGCGGCGAGGACCAGGATTGCCGCCAGTCCGATGGCTGAGTTTTTCGTGCTCATCTCAAACTTCTCCCCGGAGACGCAAGGCTTAAGGGCGGCGGCGAACGCTCCTTCGAACGGGAACGCGGCTCAGGCGGAAATTCACGGCAAGACTAGACCTGCCGGTCCGCACTGACCAGTCAGGTCAGCCGAAAGGCGTAGGCCAGTCTGCTGTGCCAGAACGGCGTGAGCGTCTCTTCGGCGACGCGGCGGTTCTGGCGGGCGTGGATCAGGGTGACGATCGTTTCGCGCGCGCCCTCGAACGTCAGCGGCAGGACCTGGCTGGCGACGATGCCGCAATGCTTGGCCGGACCGCTCCGCGTCATGCGGAACAGCGCGACGTCGCCGGGCGCGAGGTCGGCGCGCTTGATCTGCGTCATGTGGCGGCGGAGCGCCTGGTACAGCGACTCGGTGACGGTGCTTTCGGCCCAGTCGGGCGAATAGGGCGGCGGCTCTTCGGGCTCCTGGCCATTGAGCTCGCGCCAGACGCCGCGCAACAGGCCGAGGCAATCGCAGCCGGCGCCCTTGACGCTGGCCTGGTGGATGTAGGGCGTGCCGATCCAGGAGCGGGCGACAGCGATGACCGCGGTGCCGGGCGGAGCGTGCGGTCCCCCACCCGAAAAATCGCTCCACGATTTTTCGACCTCCCCACAAGGGGGAGGTGAGTCTTTAATTTCCATATCTGCTTCCTCCGTCGAGACGTTGCGATGACGACGGCGCGGACAGGGCGGCGTCGTTGCCGGGCATGTAAGGGAACCCGCGAAAATTGATGCCGTTGGCGAATTTCGCCTTGCAGGTGGCGAACTGCTTGTCGCAGCCGGCGCTGACGGTGAAGGCGTCGCCGGGCGCGACCGCTTCGCTCATCGCCTGCCACAGTTCGATCGAGCCGGCGGCGTGGCGCTTGATTTCGCCTTGCCGTCCGGCATTGGCGCCGCTGGTAAAGCCGAGCCTGCCGCCGCTGAACCAGGCGCCGACATAGGCATCGAGGCCGGAGACGCTAAAGCGGCGATTGTCCGTGGCCGAGACGACGGCGCCGCTCGCCGTGAAATCCGACGACGCGATGTCCTTGCCGCAGCGTGCGTCACCGAGATCGGCGTCGCAGGAATAGGCGTAGACGCGGCCGACCGGCTGGTTCAGCCGGTGCGCCAGGCCGCGCACTTCGGCGGAGAAGCCGGAAGCGCCGCGCTTGACCTCGCCCAGATTGCCCTTGCGCATGAGGACGCGCTGTTCGGGCGCCGCCCAGTTGACGCGCCAGATCTCGATCGCCGCGTCGTCGTAGAGACCGGCGGCGAGATCGGCCTCGTTGAGCGACGCCGAACTCAGCGCACCGAGCACGGTGAGATTGTCGATGGCGAGGCCGAGCGACGACTGCACCTCGCTGGCGGTGAAGCCGCTGACGGCGTCATAGCTTTGCGAATCGAAGGTCACGGTTTCGTCGTGGTCGGTGAAGCCCTGCGCGCCGCCGTCGCGGCGCACGATCTTCCAGCACCAGCACAAAGTCGTGGCGCCGGAGGAGAGATGGTCTTGCAGACCGTCAGGAAGAGTTTTCATATTTAGCTCCGCTGTCATCCCCGGCCGAGCGTTGCCTAAGCAACGCGAGGGGAAGGGGACCCAGGCCTTGAAGCGCCTGAGGCGCATATAGGCCTGGGTCCCCTTCCCTCGCCGCGCGAAGTGCGCGGCTCGCCGGGGATGACAGTCTTATTTTGCGTTCAACTTCAAAGCGCGATTTCCACCAGCGGGATGTTCGGGATTTCTCCAGCCGTGAAGCTGGCGAGGTTGATGGAGAGCTGATCGCTGTCGAAGCGGACCGGGGTGTCGAACTCGAAGCCGGCGGTGAGGGCGCCGGTCGGCGCGCTCGCGAAGCTGACGAGCCCGGTCGTGCCGTCGACGGTGAATCCGCTCATGTGTTCGGTGCCGGCGACGGCGATGCGAACCGTGCCGGCGACGGGCTTGCTGATCGTGCGCGTCCAGCTCGCGGGACCCGAGGTGTAGGTCTTGCTCAACTGGAACTGCGTCGTGACGCCGTCGCCGCTGCCCAGCGCCTGGTCGAGCGGCGCCGGCGCCGCGTCCGGCGCGCAGGATTTGAAATCGCTCCAGTCCTTGAAGCGAAAGCCATGCAGGCGCCCGAGCCTGGCCTCGAAGAAGGCGATGACGCCGTGCAGATCGCCCAGCGATTTGACGCCATAGCCGGCGTCGAAGCGGCGGCGCGAATTGGCCCACACCGCGTTGCGCTCCTCGAAGCCCGAGCCGAGCGTGACGATCTCGGTCTTGCGCTCCGGCCCGCCGGTGGCGTGGAAGGCGATGGCGGTGGGGAAGCGGATTTCGTGAAACATGGGTGTCTTTCATCTCCCTCTTGCGGGGAGGTTGGAGCGGTTGAGCGAAGCGAAGGCGGATCGAACTCCCCGCAAGAGGGAGATGAAGTTATTTCTCCGGCAAATACCGGTCCCAGAAGTAGAACTTCAGCTCGCGGCGGAAGGCGGCGAGCGCGGCGAGGCCGAAGAGCGCGGCGCCGGCAAGCAGGAACAGGTTGCGCCGCAGGCCGAGCGCGGGCGTGACGTACCAGCGATCCTCGACGGCGTAGATCATGCCGCGCGCCGGATCGGGATGCAGCAGGCCGCTGCGGTGAATCTCCTGCGTCAGCTCGTAGGACCAGAACAGGACGAGCGCGCCGAGCAGCAGGGCCGCGAAGCTCGTCCAGCGAATCCAGTCGTTCGGCGTCGTCGGCATGGACCGAGTGTAGCGCCGGTCGCCGGTTGCCACAATTTCGACCATCACAAATTCCTCTGGCCGCGCGCCAGGGCACGGCTGAGCATGGCGGCGATCTGGGACTCGGATTTCAGGAAACTCTGCGCGTCGCGGGCGGTGACGTTGAGCGTGATCGCGGGGCGGCCGAGCGAAGCGTTGGGCGCGATGGCGCCGGCGCTTTGCGGCACGAAGAGTTCGGGGCCCTGCTCGCCCACCAGGTAGGGCGTGCCGGCGTCGACGGGACCGCCCGCGGCGCGCGCCCCGCCAAGCGGCAGGATGGCGCCGGCGACCTGGGTCAGCAGGCTCTCGATCGGCTTAACAAGGAACTGGGTCGTGGCGATGCGGTCGAAGTCCGAGAGTATCGCGCTGACCAGCTGGTCCATCGAAGTTTTGCCGGAGAGCACGGCGCGGGCGATGGTGTTCTCCACCGAGGTGAAGCTGCGCGTCACCGCGGTTTCGATGGCGCCGGTCGCGCTTTGTACCGGTCCGCCGACGAAGGCGGCCAGCGCGCTCGCGGCGGCGTCGAGGCTTTGGTTGAGCGGTGTATCGGCCATGGTTCAATCCGGGTGTTGCGACATCAGGTGTTCAAATTCGGTTCGCGCCAGCGGGCGGCCGCGCGGCGGCGGCGTCACGAGGGCGCGCCATTCGGGGAGCGAGAGAGCCCAAAAGGTCTGCGGCGCGAGATGCAGATTGGCGAGGCCGTGACTCATCCAATCGCTCCAGCGAAAGGGACATTGTCTGCCCCGCCCTGTTCCTTCTCTTCGAGACCGGCGGCGTCGAAAGCGTCGGTTACGGCAGCGACCAGCGTGCCCAGATCGCAAGGCAGGCGCAGCACGTCGGCCGGCGTGAGGTCGTGACCGCCGCCGCGCAGCAGCGCCGCCGCGACGACGGCGAGATCGGCGGCGCGCACGGTCTTCAGCCGCGCGGCGACGCCGGCGAGATTGTCCAGGCCGAGACCGTCCTCGATCTCGGCCAGCGCGCCGAGCGTGAGCAGCAGGCGGTACTGGCGGCCGCCGGCGGCGAGCGCGGCTTCGCCGCGGATGCGATTGGGCATTTTGAATTCCCCCTCCGCCCTTCGCCGCTAACGCGGCTACGGGCACCTCCCCCGCCAATGCGCTGCGCGCATGCGGGGGAGGCGGACCTGTGCCAAGGTTAGAGTGCTGTAAACGTCAACGCGCCGGCGCTTGCCAGCGACAGGGCGAGTTTGAGTTCGCCGTCATAGGGGCCGTCATAGCTCAGCGACGTGACCTTGAACGGGCCTGCGATCGTGCCGAAGCTGGGGATGACGACGGTCCAGTTGGCGCAGGCCTGGTTGAAGAAGGCGGTGCGCAACGCCGCGTCCGAGCTTGCGTCCTTGAAGACGCCGGAGCCGGAGATCGCAGCGGTCTTGACGCCGCCGCCGGCGAGCAGCTCGCGCCACTGGTCGGCGCTGTCGGCGTTGGTCACGTCGATCGCCTGCGCGTTGAAGCTGAGCTGCGTGGCGCGCAAGCCGGCGACGGTGGTGAAAACTTCCGGATCGGCGCCGTCGCCGATGACGATGTAGGGAAAGGCGGCGCCCCGCGGCACGGCGTCGAAGACGCGCGGCGGATCGCCGACCGCCTCCTTGACGTCGTCGCTGACGCACAGCGTGGCGAAGATCGTCTGCTGCAGGGCCCAGCTCGCGGCGCTCATGCGGGTTCTCCGGACAGTTCCTCGCACAACAGCGCGAGATAGGCGGTGCGCGGGCCGTTATCGAGCACGGCATGGACGCGAAAGAGCCGTCCACCGGTCTCGACGCGCTGGCCGGCGGCGAGATCGGCGCGGCGGCGCAGGACGATGCGGTGACGGACGCGCGATTCCAGATGCGCCGCGCCGAAAACGTCGCCGGCGCCGAGCGGCGTCAGCGCGATCCAGACGCCGGCGAAGGCGTCCCAGGATTCGGAAAAGCCGCCGCCGCCGTCAGGCGTCAGCGTCCGCGCGACGAGCGTCGCGCGCTGGTTGAGGGTGCGGAGCATGGGATTTCCCAGGAGGTGATTACAGTTTCAAGACGCGATACGGCGCCAGCAGCGCGAGGCAGCCTTGCGGCAACTCGGCCGGGGCGTCGCCGCGGTTTTCGTAGAGGAAGGCGACGAGTTCGAGGACGGCTTCGCGCAACGGCGCGGGCACGTCGGCGGCGGCGCTGCCGTAACCGGCGGTGAAGGCGATGGCGACGGCGTTGAGGCGGCGCAGATCCGTCGGCGGTGCGCAGCTCTGCTTCAAGGCGAGGCGGTTCGCGGCCGCGTCGACGAGATAGGTCGCGGCATCGAGCACATGGGCGCTGTCGTCGCGCGCATAGGTCGTGACCGAAGCCACCGTCTGCAGCGGCGGCAGCGGAATGGAGATCACTTGGCGCCAGGTGTCGAGCCACAGCGTCCAACCTTGCGTGATCAGGGCGCGGCCGGTGTGCCATTCGGCCCGGGCGCGCGCCGCGGCGATCAGCGTTGCGATCAGCGCGTCGTCGTCCGACGTGTCTATCTTCAGATGCGCCTTGGCCTCGGCGAGCGTGACGGGCTCGAGAGATGGGGGCGTGGTGAGTTGGAGAGACATGGGTGTTCCTTATCCTCTCCCGCACTTCGCGGGAGAGGACGGTTGGCGCGAAGCGACAACCAGGTGAGGGGAAGTGGTGAGGGGGAGTTGGGGGACGACTCCCCCTCACCTGACCGTCGCTACGCTCCGGTCGTCCTCTCCCGCTTCGCGGGCGAGGATAAGAACGCTAAGACGCGCTGAACTTCATCAGCTTGATGGCTTCGAAGTTCTGCACGCCGCCGCCGACGCGCTTGGTCGTGTAGAACAGCACGTAGGGTTTGGCGCTGTAGGGATCGCGCAGGGTGCGGATGCCGATGCGGTCGACGATGAGATAGCCGCGGGCGAAATCGCCGAAGGCGATCGAGTAGGAGTTCGAGGCGATGTCCGGCATGTCCTCGGCCTCCGCCACCGGATAACCCAGCAGCGTCGGCGGCTGGCCGGCGGCGGCGCCCGGCGACCAGATGTAGTTGCCGGTGGAGTCCTTGAACTTGCGGATGACGCTTTCGGTCTTGCGGTTCATCACCCAGGCGCCGTTGGCGCGATAGGCCTGCTTGGGCGCATAGGCAAGACTGACCAGCGCGTCGGTCGGGTTGGACGAGGCGAAGGCGCCGTCGGCACCGGACGCGACGTAACCGATCTTGGTCCAGGCCCAGGAGGCGTCGGCGACGATGGTCTCCGACAGGAAACCCTTGGGCTGCGTCGTGCCGTTGCCGCTGACGAACGCTGCGCCTTCCTGTTCGGCGAAGACGATCTGCACCTCGCCGGCCAGCCATTGCTCGATGTCGACCGCGCTGTCGTCGAGCAGCGTCGGCGTCGCCGCCGGCATGGCGTAGAGCTCCATCGCCGGGAAATCGATCACGGCGAGCGTCGGGGTATTGGTCTGCGGACGCGCGTCGGTTTCGGCAACCCAGCCGGTGGCGGCACCGGTGGTGGCGATGGGTTTGCGATAGACATTGCCGCCGATCTGGCGCACCGAGGCGATGGCGCGGATCGGCGAGGCCTTCGCCAGCACGCGGTCGATGGTGCTCTCGATCTCCAGCGGCACGGTGTAGCCGCCATCGGCGTTGGAGCCGGCGGAGAAGGCGGACGTCTTCAGCTCCAGCGTGTCGAGGCCGCCGCTGTCGCCCTTGCGGACATAGCGGTCGAAGGCGGCCTTGCGTTCGAGAACGTCGCGGCCCTCGGATTTGCGTTCGCCGCCGCCGAGCGAGGGCCGCGCGGCGTCCAGCGTCAGGGCGTCGAGCAGGCGTTTCTGCTCGCCGAGCGCCTTGTCGATGCGGTCGACCTTGTCGTCGGCGACGACGTCGGCCGAGCGCTTTTCGAGCGCGGCCAGGCGCTCGTCATTGGCGCCCTTGAAGCTCTCGAAGGCGCGCAGGAAATCGTCGAACGCATCCTTGATCTCAGGGGTGGCGGCTTTGGTTTCGTAGTCCATGTGGTCTTTCTCCTTGGTTGAACAAAAAATGCGATGTCATCCCCGGCGAGCGTCGCGCAGCGACGCGAGGGAAGGGGACCCAGGCGGCGGCGCTGCCGAGGCGCGGATAGGCCTGGGTCCCCTTCCCTCGCCGCTGCGCGGCTCGCCGGGGATGACAGTTGTGGCTGAACGAAATACAGCGGCAGCGCGTCCCAATGCGTTCGCCGCCGCACTCTTCTTTCCAATCGCCGTGACCTCGCTGCCGGCGAGCAGGGGGAAGGTCACGACGGAAATTTCCCAGAGCTCGATTTCCAAAAGCGTGCGCGTGCCGCCGGCGGCGTCGCGGCGCGCGCGCAAAGTGCGAAAGCCGATGGACAGGCCGTTGAGCGCGCCTTTGGCGATAAGCGCCGCGACGTCGCGGGCGCGCTCGACGTCTTCGATGAGGCGGCCGCGGACATAGAGGCCGCGGACGTCCTCGCGGATCTCGTCCCAGACGCCGATCGGCTCGTGCGCGAAGTGCTGATAGAGCATGCGCACGCGCGCGGGCGGGCGGCGGCGCAACGAACGGGTGAACGCCCCGGGCGCGACGATGTCACCCGCCCCGTCGGCCACGTTGAAGAGCGAGGCATAGCCTTCAAACTCGCCCGGGCCGAGCGCGGCGATGCGCGCAGGCGTAGTCGTGTGCGCGAGGCGCGGCCTCGCGTATTGGACGATGGTCACTTTTCGATAGCCTTCGATTGTCATGGCCCGCGTCCGCACGCTGTCGCTACGGACCGGGCCACCCAGGTGACATCCGTCACTGGTTGAGAAAATCAGATCTCGGAATCAATTTCCGCCTCGGCAGCTCACGAACTGGGTGGCCCGCAGTCGCGGGCCATGACAGTTGTGTTTAAGGCGCGTGTTCGGTTGGTTCCGGCGTTCGGTCGAGTTTCGATTCAATCCGCGCCAGCGCCGCTTTCATGTCGGCGACCTGTTCTTCGAGCACGGCAACGCGCTCGATGGCGGCCTGGTCGCGGGCCAGCGTGCGTTCGAGCACGGCGATGCGATCCGCCGCCGAGCCCGCCCAGAACAGCGCGCCCGCCGTCTGCAACAAAAAAGCCGCCACAAGGGCAGCCGGGAATTTTTTGTCCAGCACAGGCTGGAGATGTTCGGCGATGAGGCTCATGCCAGCACGCCCTCGCCGTTCGCCGGCCCATACCCCGCCGCGGCGCGTTTTTCGTTGGTCGTCAGGAACGTCGCCTGGTTGAGGCGGTCCCAGACGCTTTCGCGTTCGATGGCCAGCGCGTCGACGGCGTCGGCGTCGTAGGCGAGGCGCAGGTTTTCGCCGAAGCGCGGGGACAGCCAGCGGGTCAGCGACGACGCGGTGCGCGCCACCAGCGGCAGCACGGTCTGGCGCCAGAAACTTAAGTTCGCCTCACGGTAGTTCGAATAGGTGTTGTCGCCGGGAATGCCGAGCAGCATGGGCGGCACGCCGAAGGCAAGAGCGATCTCGCGCGCCGCGACGTCGCGCGTGGTGGAGAAATCCATGTCGGCGGGCGTGTAGCTCATCGATTTCCAGTCGAGGCCGCCTTCCAGCACCATCGGCCGCCCCGCATTGCCGGCGCCCTGATAGGCGTCTTCGAGCTCGCGTTTGAGCCGCGCGAACTGGTCGTCGGTCAGGCCCGGCGCGCCGTCGGGGCCGCGATAGACCAGGGCGCCAGAGGGCCGCGCGGCGTTGTCGAGCAGCGCCTTGGTCCATTGCGCGCCGGCATTGTGGACCTCGATGGCGGTGGCCGCGGCCTCCAGAGGCGAGAGGCCGTAATAATCGTCGAGCGGATGGAACAGCGTGGTGTGCAGCACGGGAAGAAAACCTGTCGCCGCGTCGCGCGCGATGCGCGTGGTCCTGCCGTCCACTGTGTAGTCGTAGGCCGCCGGCCAGCCGCGAGCGCCCGGCACCACGGCGACGCGGTCGGGGCGCAGCGTGTAGAGCGCGCGCACCTCGCCGCCGGCCAGCGCCGCCTCGAGATAGGCGTTGCCGGCGCATTGCAGGAAGGAATACCAGCGCGCGAAGAAGGCCGTGCCGTCTTCCTCCGGGTTCGGCCGGTTGAGCAGCGCCAGCAGCGGGTGGGCGGCGAGCTCGGCAGCGCCGTCATAGAGCAGGAACGGCACCGAGGCCGCGCTCTCGGCGATGGTGCGCACGCAGCGATAGACGATGGCGTTCTTCATGACGCCCTCGCGGGCGAGGCCTGCGTAGTCGCGCGGCGACCAACGGGCGCGGGCGCCGAGCGAGAGCGCGATGAGCGGCGCGGTCTTTTTTTCCGGCGGTTGGCGGCGGAGGAATTCGAACATGGTTTTTTTCCAGCAAGATTGTCATGGCCCGCGAATGCGGGCCACCCAGGTGACACACGTCACCTTTCATAAAGTCAGATCTCAGATTCGTTTTCGGCGCCGGTAGCGCGCCAACTGGGTGGCCCGCATTCGCGGGCCATGACAGTTTGATTTTGTCGCTTCAAAGTTTGCGTACCTTCGGCACCGCTTTCCGCGTCGTCGGAAACAGATGCGCCAGGGCCCAGACCATCGCGTCCATGCGGTCGGGGCTGGGGCCGGTGCCGTCATAGGTGCACATCTGGTCTTCCAGTTCCGGCAAGGCGCCGACGTGATGGACGCGGCCGGCTTCGTAGTGCGAGGCGATCGGCGTGGCGCGGGTGCGCTTGTCGCGCGTGGCACGCACCAGCCTGACCGGCAGGGTGGAATGCTCGGCCAGCAGCACGGACTTGACCATGTCGCCGCCCTGGTTGGCTTCGGCGATCACGGCGTCGGCGCCGTATTGCTCGAACGCGTCGGCGACGCGCTGCGCCCACTGGTTGGGCGTGCAGCCGCCGGCGGAGAGGTCGGCGAGGATGTAAGCATCGCCATCTTTCGTTTCGTCGCTCTCGCTCGCGCGACCGGCGACAACGATGCCGCATTCGTCGCCATGGGCGCTGGCGGGCGGGTCGACGGCGACGACGACGCGGGCGAGTTCGGGCGCCTCGCGGACGCGGTTGTCCTCGATCCAGGCGCGGCGCCACAGCGCGTCGTCATTGTCCTCGATCAGTTCGGCGTCGAGCTCCTGGCGGCCGAGGCGCGAGCCGCCATAGCGATGTTCCATCGTCTCGATGAATCCGGGCGCGAGATTGGCCGCGTTGTCGACGGTGCGGCTGACCGTGGTCGCGACATCCGGCGCGGTCATCAGGTTCTCGATCGCTGCGATGGCGCGCGGCGTGGTGGTGACCATCATGCGCGGATGCTCGCCGACGCGCAGCGCCATCAGCGCCATGTCGAGGGCGCCCTGCGGATCGGCCCATTTGGCGAACTCGTCGGCCCAGATGGCGTCGAACTGGTGGCCGCGAATGCCATCGGGCTCGTCGGCCGACAGCACGGTCGCGACAGTGCCCGTGCCCGTCCACAGCACGCGGCGGTTCGAGGGCTCGAATGTCGCGCCAGCGCTCACTTTCAGCAAACCGGAGATGCCTTCGATCATGACCGCACGCGCGTCGTTGAAGGTGGCGCCAATGAGACCGATGTGTTGCATGGTGCCCTGGGCGACGCCTTCCGCGATCCATTCGGCGCCGCTACGCGTTTTTCCGGCGCCGCGTCCGCCGAGGAACAGCCAGATTCGCCAGTCGCCCTTGGGCGGGAGCTGTTCGTTGCGCGCATTTTCGTCCCAGTCGTCGATGACGAATCCCGAGTCGTTGTCATTGAGGCTCTCCAGGAATCTTGCCAGCTCTGGAGCGCTCAAGCTGGGCAGTAAGTTTCTTAGCGAGTCGTGCACGTATTTCTCCCGGTTTTTCCATGCGTCTGACGGTCTTGCGCAGCGTCTCGCGCTTGGCATCGAGCAAGGTCAGGCGCTCGAGCGAGGTCTGCAGGGATTTCAGAGTCCGGGCGTGCTGCTCGCGTTCGTCGCTCGTGTCGGGGTATTTGCCCGACGCATCTTTCTTGTCCGAGATCTGCTCGCTCGCGCGCTCGACGCGCAGCAACTGCCGGTTCAGTTCATCAAAGAGTCGTTTCACCATGTCGTCGATCCATCCCGGCGGGACGTCCTCTGCGCTGATGTTGGTCCAATGTTTGGAATGCGTGCGCGCGTAAACGCGCGCGCCGTCTTCGGGCGTCGTTTCCATTTGCTCACACCTGTGGGGATTTACGGGAGATGGGGTTTGGACCGACTCGGTTCAAGGGGTCGGAAAAAATAAATTTTGCCATTTCTTATCCCGGTGAGGGGCTTGGGCGCAGCCACGCGAAGCGCGGCGAAAATTTTTTGCGATACGGGATAGGGCTTTGGGTGCAACGCAGCGAACGATATTTTCTTTCAACGCGAAAAAAGTTTTTTGGCGCGCCGGCGGATGAAAACCGCGCCGCCGCGAGGGGCGCGAAACGGCCGCCAAAACGACGTTCGCCGGCGCCGTGAATCGCGGCCAAACGCGCGCGCCGCGACCGCCGGCATCCGCTTGCAAGGTCCGCCGCATCCAACGGACGTGAACTCACCGCCGGGGACCTTCATGAACCGCAAGGGCATCATCGTCTACTATGCGCTCACCTACGTTTTCGCCTGGGGGCTGAGCGCGCTGTTCCTGCTGTTCCCGGCCTGGATGACGGGGCATTTCGGGCCGGTGACGTTGTGGAATCCGGTCATCTTCGTGACGATCTGGACGCCGACGATCTGGGCCTTCATCCTGGCCTACGCCTTCGACGGCACCGCGGGCCTGCGCGATCTGTTCATCCGCACCTTGCGCTGGCGCGTCCCGCTGCGCTGGTATCTGGCCGCGACCGTCGGCATCGCGGCGCTGGCGCTGACGGCGCGTTTCATCCGCGCCGCTGTCGACCATACGCCGGCGCCGCCGGTGCTCGACTTCGCCGCCTGGCCGGCTCTGGCGTGGTACGGGCTTTCGATGCTGGTGATCGATCCGGGGCCGATCGGCGAAGATCCGGGCTGGCGCGGCTATGCCCTGCCCCGGATGCTGCAGCGTTTCCATCCGGCGCTCGCAGCGGTGCTGCTGGGCGCGGTGTGGGCGGTGTGGCACCTGCCGGCGTTCCTGTTCTCCGGCATGCCGCAATCGGCGCTGTCGGTCGGCTGGTTCCTGCTGGCGGTGGTGTCGCTGACGGTGCTGATGAGCTGGGTCGCGGTCAACACGCGCGGCGCGGTGATCCCCGCGATCCTGATGCACTGGGCCGCCAACCGCTTCATGGCGTTGGAAGGCGACGGCGCGATGTACACCGCCGTCACCTTCACCGCCGCCGCCGCCCTGATCGTGGCCGCGACGCGGGGCCGGCTGGGCCTCACACGCGAGAGCGGCAACGCGGCGGATTTGCAGACGACGTTTTGATCAAGCCTTCAACCGCCCGATGCATTCTGCCATCCTGACGGCATGGACGAAAATCCGGCGACGCATCTGGTCTGTCCGACGGCGCTCGTCGACGCGCCCGTGGACGTCGTCTGGTCGCTGCTCACGCAGCCGGCCGGATGGGGCAGCTTCTACGACCTGCGCGTGACCCAAGTGACGCCGCCGGGGCCGGCGGCCGCGGGACAGATCGTCAGGTGCGAGGCGGGCCCGCGATTTCTGCACCTGAAAATCGAAATGCGCCTGGACGAGATCGACACGGCCGGCCACCGACTGCGAATGCAGGTGACATTTCCGTTCGGCCTCACGGTGCGCGAGGATATGAATTGCATTGCGGTCGGCGAGCGGCAATGCCGCGTGAACTATCGTTGCGGCTTCGGATTTCCGAACGGGTGGCGCGGCAGGCTCCTGCGTTTGGTCCTGCGCCGGCAAATCGAGGCCGGTCCGCGCGATTCGATTGCGCGGCTCAAGCGCGCGGCGGAACAGCCAGGACTTCAGCCGGCGGCCGGTTCGCATCGCCTATAGGTGGTCGGCGGAAAGAGCGGCGAGGCGTAGCGAAAGCGCGCGTAACTCCCGTTCTCCAGCGCGTTGAAGACATATTCGACTTCGCCGTCGTTGCTCTCGCAAAAGTGGCCGTCTGCGATCGGCATCAGCTGCGGACCGCCGGGCTCGGCGAATGCCAGCCCCTCGCCGGTGGGGACGAGCCGGCGTTCGGCCGTATCCGGGGTGCCCTCGGCGCGGAAGCTGCCGGCGCAGGCCGCGAGCGCGCCTGCCGTGAGGGACTTGCGGGGCTGGACGACCGGGGCTTCGCCAAGCACGGCCCGCACAAGTCCACGCGCGACGCGGTCGAAGGCAAACTGATAGAGGTTCGACAGCACGATCGTGCTCACATCCTCGTCGCGACAATGCAACATATGGCAGGCAAATCCGCTGATGCCGCCCGCGTGGTGGTAGATGCGCCGGCCCCGATACGTCGCCGTTCCCCAGCCGTAGCCGTAAGGAAATTCGCTTCCGTCGCTCAAGACCGTCGGCCGCAGCATCTCGGCCTGGCTCTTAGCCGACACCAACAGGTTGGTGCGCACAGCTTTATCCCAGCGCGCGAGATCGAGCACGGTGGATCCGAGGCCCCCCGCGGCATGATAAGAGGTCGCGCTGACATAGGACGCGTTCTCGATTCCAGCGCCGCCGCGCTGATAGCCGGCGGCCCGCCGCGGCACGACCGGCTCGTCGAAGAGATATAGCGTTCGCGACATGCCCAGCGGGCGGAAAATCTCGCGCTCGAGAAATTCGCGGTACTTCATTCCGCCGACCCGCTCGATGATCGCGCCGAGCAGCACATATCCCGAATTGTTGTAGAGGTAGCGCTCGCCGGGCTCGAAATCGAACGGCAGGCCCGCGATCCTGGCGACCAGGTCCTTGAGCGACGCATGAAGCCGCGCCGCGCCGTTGGTGTGGTACGCCAGCGAGCTGTAGGTCTGGATGCCGGAGGTATGGTTGAGGAGGTGGCGCAGCGTGACGCGGCGTCCCCGCGTCGGGAAGTCCGGCAGATAGGTCTCAAGCGGCGCGTCGAGCGACACGAGCCCGCGCTCCTTGAGCATCATGATCGCTGTCGCGGTGAACTGCTTGGTCAGGGACGCGATGTGGAACACGGTGTCGGGCGCGATCGGAATGCCCCACTCGACATCCGCCAGGCCATAACCCTTGCAATGGAGAAACTCTCCATCGCGCAGCACCGCCACGGCCGCGCCGGGCGCATCGGGAGCGACTTCCGCTCCGAGGGCCGCATCGATTTCTTCTGTGAGCCTGGTCATTGCACCCTCGTTCGTGAACCACGGGGCGCAGAACATATACATACGAATGCGAGGCGGGCAGTCTTGATCGCAACCCGGTTTCAGGGCATCTTATCATCACCGGATGACGCCATCGGCGTACCACTCGGTTGCCCCACCAAGAACCTGTTCCGGCCGCGCAGCCCGCGTTGTCCGGCGACGTCTTGCGCTCAAACCTTGCGCGCCAGCGAGGGCGACAACGCGATCAGCGACAGGATCTCGAACAGCATCTGGGCGCCGAGCTGGGCGGTGTTGGTGGTGGCGTCGTATTGCGGCGCGACTTCGACGACGTCGCCGCCGACCACTTCGAGGCCCTTCAGGCCGCGCAGCAGCATCTGGACTTCGCGCGGCGTCAGCCCGCCGACCTCCGGCGTGCCGGTACCGGGCGCGAAGGAGGGATCGAAGCCGTCGACATCGATCGAGATGTAGAACGGCTTGCCGGCCAGGACTTGCAGCGATTTCGCGATGACGGCGTCGACGCCCATGCCGGCGAATTCCTCGGCATGGATGACCGTCATGCCGGATTCGTAGGAGAATTCCCACAGATACTCGGCGCTGCCACGGATGCCGATCTGGATGGTCCGCTCCGGATCCAGCACGCCGGCGAGAACGGCCTGACGGAAGGGGCCGCCGTGATGGAATTTGGCGCCTTCGAAATCGCCCCCGGTGTCGCAATGGGCGTCGATATGGACGCAGCCGACCGGCTGCCCCGCGCCGACCGCCTTGAGGATGGGATAGGTGACGGAGTGATCGCCGCCGACGCTGAGCGGGCGGGCGCCGCTCGCCACGACCTCGCGGCAGAAGGCTTCGATGTCTTCGATGCTCTCAATCAGATCGAAGCGCGAGCGGAAGGGGACGTCGCCGATGTCGGCGCATCGGATCCGCGACAGCGGCGCGACATCCAAAAAATGATTGTAGGGACCGATGCGCTCGATGGTGCGCACCGCCCGCGGACCAAAGCGCGCGCCGCTGCGATTGGTGACGCCCAGATCCATGGGCACGCCGAAGAGCGCGACATCGAGGCCGGCGCTGCTGTGCGCCTGCGGCGCGGCGAGCAGCGTGGGGATGCCGCTATAGGGCTTGCCGCGCACGCCCGGCGCGCTGAACAGCGCGTCGAAGACCTTCTTGAACTTCGCATCGAAGATGTCGTCGCCGGCGGCGAAGCGCGCACGCAGCGCGTCCAGCTTATCTTGTTTCATGGCACTCGCGGGCGCGGGTTTCGCCGCGATGGTACTGCATTCCGCCGAAGTTGCCCGGACAAAAGCAGCCGACCCTGCACGCAAGCGCGGCTCGACGCGACTTTACGCGGCCTTGGCGCGGACATAGCATCGCCGCCGGCTTTTCACCCGGGGGACCGCATGAGCCGAGAGCTTTGGGCGACCTATTCGGTCAAGGACCACCTTAAGCCCCGCGACCTGGCCGTCGATCTGATGCTGTTCGACCGGCTCGTCTTTCCGGTGCCCGAGACGGGCAAATTTCCGCAAGACAGCGGACCGCCCGATGCGCAAGGTCCGGTGGCGTGGAACGCGGAGCCCACCGAATGGGCGCGGTGGGAGCAAAAAAAATGGGACCCGGCCGCGCAGAGCGAAATCCTCGACCTGCTCGGCCCCCTCGCCCGAAGGGTGCCGTGGCAGAGCGCGGGTGAAAAGGGGGATCCCTATCGCGCGGAGGCGACCAGGCTAGCGGCGCAGGGCATTCCGGACTATGCCTTTGTCGCGACGCGCACGCTGCTGACGCGCGATTTGCCGGCCTCTGTGGAGGGCGTCGCGGCGATGGGCCCGTCCTACAGCTCGTACGCGGAGTTCGAGCGCGAATGCGGCGATCCGACGGCAGCCTCCGCCAAGACATTGCCCGGCAAGACCCTGGCGACCGTGCTTGCCTCGGAATTTTTCGTGCCCGACGTCAGCGACCTGCGGCTATCGGCGAAAGAATTGCTGAGCGAGACCGTGTCGTTCGTCACCGGCGATGCGGATTTTCGAAAGCGGCGATCCGCCTTCAATGCCTGGCAGCAGAACTTCATCCGCAACGGCGCGACCGATGCCGAGTCGATACGCCGCGCGGTGGAGGAAATGCGCGAGCTTGTGGAAGCGTCGAATGCGGCGGCCGGGAAACTGAAAATAAGAAAGGTCGTTCAAAATATCTTTCGCCTCGCGCCTTGCGTGGTTGCGATTGGGGCCGCCGTCACGGGCCACCCCTTGGCATTTGCGGGGGCCGAAGTTGGTCTCATGGTTGGCAGCTTCGTGGTTGACGAAAAATTGTTCAAGTCGGCCGAGAACCAGGAATATGCTCCGACCGCGTTTGTGCGCGACGCGCGCCGCCATTTTGGTTGGCAAGACGTGAAGAAGAAGCACTGACTATTCTGAGTCAGGACGCGGCCGCCATTCTTCCGCAAACCGCCGTAACGACCAGCCGTGCCGCGCCGGCCGCCCTTCCTTACAATCCGTTAAGCCCTAAAGCCTTGATTGTGCCGCAAATATGGGCGAGTTAGCGCGTCCATGGCTGGCGAACCCTTCCTCGACCGCGTCACAGAAAATCTTCAGGCGCTGGCGGCGTTTTTCGTCCGCCGCAAACGCTTCTTCGCGCCGCTTCTGGCGATCGTGGTCGCGGCCATTGCGGTGCCGCTGGCGGTGCTGCTGGCGCTGCCGACGGTGCTGTCGTGGTTCGCCTCGCCGCTCGACATGTCCAAGGATCTCTACGCGGTCAACCGGCCGATCGCCTTCACCTTCCTGGACGCGGGCGGCAACGAGGTCGGCCATCGCGGCGCCATCATCGGCAAGCGGCTGACGCTGGAGGAGATGCCGGCCTATCTGCCGGCCGCCTTCATCGCGATGGAAGACCGCGATTTCTACAATCACGGCGGCTTCTCGCCCAAGGGGCTGGTGCGCGCGCTGTGGACCAATTGGCGCGCCGGGCATGTTGTGGCCGGCGGCTCCACCATCACGCAGCAGACGGTCAAGATCGTCTTCCTCGGCCAGCAGCGCACCATGGGCCGCAAGCTGGAGGAACTGGTCGACGCCGCCAAGCTGGAAAAGTCGCTGACGAAGACGCAGATCCTGGAGCTCTATCTCAACCGTATCTATCTGGGCTCCGGCGCCTATGGCGTCGACGGCGCGGCGCATGTCTATTTCAACAAATCGGCCAAGGAGCTGACGCTGCCCGAAGCGGCCATGCTGGCGACGCTGACGCGGGCGCCCAGCGTGTTCTCGCCGCGCCGCGACCTGCCCAAGGCGCAGGCCCGCGCCGCCATCGTGCTGCGCGCCATGGTGGAGACCGGCGCGATCAGCCAGGCGCAGGCCGACGCCGCCAACGCCACGCCGGCGGTGATCACCGAACATGGCGGCGAAGACGCGCGCAATTACTATTTCGACACCGCGGCCGACGAAGCGGTGCGCATGGCGACGCGGAACGGCGTGGCGCCGAACGTGGACCTGATCGTGCACACCGCGCTCGAGCCCTGGATCCAGGACGCGGCGCGCGCCAACGCGATCAAAATCATCAAGAAGAGCGGGCCCAAGGTGAACGCCAGCCAGGCGGCCGTGGTGGTGATGAAGCCGGACGGCGCGGTGGTGGCGCTGGTCGGCGGCACCGATTACGACGAGAGCACCTTCAACCGCGCGACGCAGGCGCATCGCCAGCCGGGCTCGGCCTTCAAGCCGTTCGTCTACCTCGCGGCGCTGGAAAGCGGGCTGACGCCGTGGGACCAGCGCGCCGACGAGCCGGTGGACATCGACGGCTGGACGCCGACCAATTTCGGCGGCCGCAGCTTCGGCACGCTGACGCTGGCCGACGCGCTGGCGCATTCGGTCAATACGATCACCGCCAACCTGGCGCAGGAAGTGGGCGTCGGCGCCGTGGTGGCGGCGGCGCAGCGCTGCGGCATCCAGTCCAAGCTCGACCAGAACGCGTCGCTGGCGCTGGGCACCTCGGAAGTGACGCCGCTGGAATTGACGCGCGCCTATGCGGTGTTCGCGGGCGGCGGGCTGACGGTCTATCCCTATTTCGTGACGCAGGTCGAGGACGGCGGCGGGCACGTGCTCTACCGCCGCAAGCCGGACGGCTATCGCGAGCGCATCGTGGCGAGCCACGTCAATCGCGACCTGGTGGCGATGCTCTACGGCGTGGTCATGCACGGCACCGGCATGTCGGCGGCGCTGGCCGGGCACGAGGCCGGCGGCAAGACCGGCACGACGCAGGATTTCCACGATGCCTGGTTCGTCGGCTTCACCGCCGATTACGTCACCAGCGTGTGGGTCGGCAACGACGATTCGACGCCGATGAAAGCGGTGACCGGCGGCTCGCTGCCGGCGCAGATCTGGCACGCCACGATGACGGTGGCGGAGAAGGGCCTGCCCTCGACCAAGCTCGACAAGTCCGACGTGCAGCCGCCGGTCGACGACAACGCGATCTTCGGCGGCGAGGCCTATACGCCGTCGACCGGCGACGACGAGGGCGGCGGCGGCTACACCGTCGGCGGCGGCGGCGACAACGGCTATCAGGGCGGCGACCAGCCGCCGCGCGACGACAACGGCGACCGCGGCGGCGAGCACAAGAATTTCTGGGACTGGCTGTTCAACAGGAGAGGCCGCGATTCGCAAGGGCGGCCGGTGGCGCCGCAGGATGGGCAGCAGCAGGGCGACAACGGACAGAATCAGGATTCGAATTAGTTAGCTTGGGTTTGCTGTCCCTGGGCCTGATTTTAGGACCTCATCGCGCTGAGCACTAATAGCTATTCAACTTTCGCGGTACGCAACGCCCTCTTGCGACTCGAATTGTTCCGCCTTATACAACCCTTATCGATCCGTCCTGCGGAGGCTGGTGCCTCTCGCCTTGATCCGACGAATTGATGGTCTAGGAGAGTAAAATGAACCCCGCAAAAGCGGCGGCCAACTCGGCTGCCTTTTCTTTTCCCTACATCACCTGCAGAAACATTAGCGCCCCCGAGGATGACGGGGCGGGCCGAAAGATCTATTCCGGTCACGCCAAGGCATCGGCAGTATTGGCGTTCGAAGACAACGAAAACGTCCGCGAATACCTTGTCGATGCTATGGGCAAACAAAAGCGCATGCCAACGCTGGTCCACCAGGCGATTCGCAAAACTCTCAAGGATAATCCCGACCAGTTCTCCGTGCTCAACGGCGGAATGGTGATCGTCGCACACGGTGCCGAAATCGACGACAAGAACAAGATTATGCTGCTCAAGCGACCCAGCATCATCAATGGTTCACAGACACAGGGCGAACTTCAGCGGTACTTTGATCGTCGCAATAAGGACGAGGAGTTCGAGCCGAGCATCAAATTCGAGGTCATCGTGACCGATGATGACGACCTGATCGCTGAAATATCCATTGCGCGAAACTTTCAAAATGATGTCCGTGCTATTTCGATTGCCGGCCGCCGTGGACAATTGGACGAGCTGGAAGAAGCGCTTCAGCGCGGTTATCCGGGAACACACCTGCGTAAGTCAGAGTCGGATGTGATCGCCGACGGTGAATACGTTGACACAGAAAAGCTGATTCAGGTGATCTTCGCACTCATGCCCACGTCCCTTATCATGGAGATGGATGCCGACCATGATGCATCAAAAGTCTTCGCTTACAGTCAGAAGACGCGGTGCCTGAAACTGTTCACACGGCTGACAGAGAAAAAGGAGGACGATGAAGGCGCGAAGAAAGCTTATCGATTCTTCCTGGATGTCGCGGGCGACGCATGGAAACTGTATGAGAAGTGGAAGGTTCACCCGCTGTTCAAAGGAACACGTATCCGCTCAATCGAACGGGAAGGCGGCGATATCGTCGAGGTACCAGACGGCATTATATTTCCTATCCTGGGCGCCCTCTCTGCATTCTTCAGCGAAACCGGCCGGAAATGGCGCTTCAAGATTCCAAGCGCATTCGACGAGCAAGAACTCGTCGACGCGGCAGCGAGCGCCTACATGGAGATCGCCGATCACAACCCACAGACGATGGGCAAGAGTAAGGCGTGCTATTCAACGTTACTGCGATTGACGGGAATTTACGCCCGCCTCCTCAGCGACGGCTAACACCTATCCGGCGGTTAGATCGCGCCCGGTCTAACCGCCTGGGTCCCCTTCCCTCGCGCTGCTTCGCAGCGCTCGCCGGGGATGACAGCGAGAACTGAATTGGGCAGATCGCAACACACTCGCGCTCAAAAAAACTCAACGCTTTCCCAGTTCGCGCGATGCTCTATGCAAGCGCGAGGTTTCGCGGACCGACGACGCCGAGACTCTTCGCGTCTAGCGCCGCGGCCAGCGGCCCCACCAGAAGGTCGGGTCTTGCGACGGCATCGGTTCGTCCTTGACCACGTGCAGCGGCAGCGGTCGCAAGGGATCGTCGGCAAGGGGCCGCGTGCAGCCGGCGCTGTTCTTCAGGAAATCGTATTCGCCGTGGCACATGCCGTAGAGCGCGTAGTTGTAGGTCAGGAACGCGACGCCGAGCATCGCCACCCCGGCGACGATGAAGGTCCGCTGCGGCCCCCAAGGCGAGCGCGTGTAGGCCCAGTGCTGGAACACGGCGGCGGCGATCGTCAGCACGAGCGGGACAGCCAAGAAGATCATGCGGCCAGCCTAAAACCGGCCCGGTTAAGGTTTTCCTGCGCCGCTGCGTCGCGCGGCAAAACCCTGCTATAACCGCCAAGGGGGAGGCGCATGCGCACGGCACTGAAAATCCTTGGCGTCATCGTTGTCGGCACGATTGTGGGCCTGGCGGCGACGTGGTTCACCGTCTTTCGCGGCACCATGGCGGGCGGGGTCGCGGACGGGCCGTGGAAGACCAGCCTCTATGCCGGATCGAGCGAAGGCGGGCCGTACCTGCGCGCCTCCATCGCGGTGCACGGCCTTTTGGCGCTGAGCCGGCAGGAGACGATCTACTACACGGCGACCTCCGACAGCGACGGCGCGGCGCTGAGCGGCGCCTGCCTCTATTCGATCGTCGGGCGCGATCCGCCGACGCGATGGTGGAGCATCACCGCCTATGGCGCCGACGATTATCTCATAGCCAATGCGGCGGGACGCTATTCGGTGTCGATGAATTCGGTGGCGCGGCGCGCCGATGGGACGTTCACCATCACCGTGTCGAAAGACGAAGCGGCAGCGAACTGGATTCCGGTCGCCGACGCACCGTTCAACCTGTCGATCCGGCTGTACAATCCGGCCGCCGCGGTGGCGGCCGATCCGGCGCATGTCGCGCTGCCGGTCATCCGCAAGGTGCATTGCGCATGAGCGCGCTGGGACGGAACTGGACCTGGATCGCGGCGGCGCTGGCGGTCGCGGTCGTCGTGCATGTCGCAAGCGTGTTCGCGGTGCCGCGGCTGATCATGATGCGGACGATGACGGCCATCGCGCGCAACGCCGGCGGCGTCAATCGGATGACGCATGGCAAGCGGCCGACCTCGGCCTCGCGCGGCGTGGTCAGGCCGTCGCCGGATCTGCTTTATTCTTCCTGCATCTTCGACCTCAAGGCGGCCGGCGGCGCGCTGCACGTCCATGCCGCCGGCATGCCCAGGACCTACTGGTCGGTGTCGTTGTTCGATGAAGACACCAACAATTTCTACGTCGTCAACGACCGCCAGGCGAAGACCGGCAGCGTGGACTTCATCATCGTTCCGCCGCACCAGGACAAGCCGCCGCTCGGTACGGCCGTGCGCTCACCGAGCGAGCGCGGACTGGTGCTGTTCCGCACCCTGATCGACGATGAGACGCATGTCGCCGACATCGACCGCGCCCGGCGCGGCGCGGCGTGCGAGCCTTTCAGCGCGACCGGTCCCTAGCTGTCATGGCTCGCGTCCGCACGCTGTCGCTACGGACCGGGCCACCCAGTTGAAACAGTCGCGATGATGACGACAATGGCGCATGGAATGAGGTCATATAAGGTCTCGGAGATTTGAGAAGTCGTCACCTGGGTGGCCCGCATTCGCGGGCCATGACAATTGGGGTTTGGGCATGAAAATCTTGCCGTTGCTTGCCGCGTTCGCAACGTTTGTTTTGACGGCGCCCGCCCACGCCGCCGCGCCCGCGCCGCTCACCAAAATCCGCTTCGTCACCGACTGGAAGGCGCAGGCCGAGCATGGCGGGTTCTACGAGGCGCTGGCGCAAGGGCTTTACAAAAAAGCCGGGCTCGACGTGACGATCATCGAGGGCGGGCCGACGGTGAACGTGCCGCAATTGCTGGCCGGCGGGGCGGCGGATCTGGGCATCGGCTCGGACGACTTCATCGCCATGAACCTCGTCAAGAGCCATGCCGGCATCAAAGCGGTGATGGCGATCTTCCAGAAGAACCCGCAGGTGCTGATCAGCCATCCCAGGCCCGACGTGAAGCGGCTCGCCGACATGAAGGGCAAGCCGATCATGATCAGCGACGCCGCGACCGTGGCGTGGTGGCCGTGGCTGCGCGCCAAATACGGTTTTTCCGACACCCAGATCCGCAAATACACCTTCAACCTGGCGCCGTTCCTGGTCGATCCCTTGGCGATCCAGGAAGGCTATCTCTCCAGCGAGCCCTACACGATCGAGACCAAGGCGCATTTCAAGCCGCAGGTTTTCCTGCTCGCCGACAACGGCTTTCCCGGCTATGCCAACATGGTGTTCGCGCCGCAGAGCCTGATCGACGGCAATCCCAAAGCGGTGCAGGCTTTCGTCAATGCGACGCAGGCGGGCTGGCTGAACTATCTCAACGGCGATCCGGCGCCGGCCAACGCGCTGATCAAGCGCGACAATCCGGAGATGAACGACGCGCTAATCAAACAGGCGATCGCCAAGCTGAAAGCCTATGGCATCGTGCTGTCGGGCGACGCGGCGACCTTCGGCCTGGGCACGATGACGGACGCCAAGTGGAAACAGTTCTTCGACACGATGGTGGCGGACGGGCTCTATGCCAAGACGCTGCCCTACAAGGACGCCTACGATTTGCGCTTCGTCCACGCCATGCCGGTGAATTTTCAGTAGGCATGTCCCCGCTCCTCTCCCTTTGCGGCATCGCCAAGACCTTCGACTCGGGCACGCAGGCGATTGCACGGCTGGATCTGGACGTGGCGGATGGCGAGTTCGTGTCGCTGGTGGGGCCGTCGGGCTGCGGCAAGTCGACGGCGCTGCGCATCGTGGCGGGGCTGCTCAGCCCCGATGCGGGCACGGTGACGTTCCCGGGCGGGAAGCCGCAAACCGGTTTCGTCTTCCAGGAGCCGACGCTGATGCCGTGGGCCAGCGCGCTCGGCAATGTGCGCCTGCCGCTGGACCTGGAACACATGAACCGCGGCGAGGCCAACGCCCGCGCGGCGCGGGCGCTGGCGCGCGTCGGCCTTGGCGGTTTCGAGAAGGCTTATCCGCGCGAGCTTTCCGGCGGCATGAAGATGCGCGTCTCGATCGCGCGCGCGCTGGCCGCGGAGCCCAAGCTGCTGCTGATGGACGAGCCGTTCGCGGCGCTGGACGAGCTGACGCGCCAGGCGCTGAACGACGATCTGCTGAAATTGTGGGTGGAGGACGCGCTGAGCGTGATCTTCGTCACCCACAGCGTCTATGAGAGCACCTACCTGTCGTCGCGCGTGGTGGTGATGAGCCCAAGGCCGGGACGCGTCGCCGCCGACATCGCGCTCAGCCCGCCGCCGGAGCGCGACGAGACCTATCGGCTGACGGCTGAATTCACCCGCGACGCCGGCCGCGTCTCGGCGGCGCTGAAACAGGCGATGGCGGCATGAAGGCCATTCACATCCGTTTGCGCTTGGCCGGTTTGCGGCGCTTGACGACCTTGAGCAGCGCCTCGTTGATGCGGCCCTGCCAGCCGGGGCCGTCTTCCTTGAACGCGCTCACGACGACGGGATCGAGCCGCAGCGTGACATGCTCCTTCGGGTTTTCGAGTTTCGGACGGCCGAGGCGCACACGCAACCGCTCGGCGGCTTCGACGATGCCGGGAATGACATCCTCCGCCGGGCGGGCGTTGCGGAAAAATTCTTCCGTCAGTTCGGGACTCTCTTCATCCGGCACGCCATATCCCGGTGGCCGCTGTTTTCTATTGCGGATCATACATTCTTCTTTCTTTTCCACTCGCGCGGCGAAAGCGCAAGATGCGCATCGCTCGGCCACGTCGCGTGAACGCCTCCCGATGCAGTTGCCCGTCCCAAGGAACGAACGCCCGAAAACGATCTTCGCCACAGTTCACGCCAAGGACCGGTTTGCAGATCGCGCTTGCCCCATCGATAGCGGCAAGGTCAGCGAAATCGAGACCGTGCCTGACCAGATTGGCCGCGCGCTTGACCGCGTCCCATTCGAACTCCCGCGCTTTAATGTAGCACATAAATGTCGGGTGGCAAGCATTTTCGTGCTACAGAAAAGCGGAGAAACCGCTTGAATTCCTGGGCGAAATACGTCGTGCCGGCCGCCGTCGGGGTCGCGGCGATCGCGTTCTGGGAGTGGCGGGTGCATGCGCTGGGCATCTCGCCGCTGGTGCTGGCGGCGCCGTCGGACATCTGGCACGCGTTCCTCGCGAATTTCGCCACGCTGATGGCGGCGCTGTGGTTCACGGTGAAGATCACCATGGAAGCCTTCGTCCTGGCGACGCTCGGCGGCGTCGGCTTCGCCGTGCTGCTCAGCCTGAACCGCGTCGTCGAATACGCGCTCTATCCCTTCGCCGTCGTGCTGCAGGTGACGCCGGTGGTCGCCATTTCGCCGTTGCTGCTGATCTGGTTCGGCTATGAGCACGTCAACGAAGTGCTGGTGACGCTGGCCTGGATCATCGCGTTCTTCACCGTGCTGTCGAACACGCTGACGGGCCTGCGCTCGGCCGATCACAATCTGCTCGACTTGATGAAACTGTACGGCGCCTCGCGCTGGCAGGTGCTGTGGCGGTTGCAGCTGCCGAGCGCCCTGCCCTATCTGCTGGCCGGCATGAAGATCTCCGGCGGCCTGGCGCTGATCGGCGCGGTGACGGCCGAGTTCGTGGCCGGTTCGGGCAACGATCTGGGTCTGGGCTGGGTCATCACCCTGGCCAGCCGCAATCTCGACACCGCCGAGCAGTTCGCGGCGCTGGCGCTGCTCTCCATCCTGGGCGTGACGATCCTGTTCGCGATGACCGCGCTGGAATGGGCCCTGCTGCACCGCTGGCACGACAGCGCGGTGAAGAAGCAGGGTTGACGAAACGGCGGAAAGGCTTACCCCGCCCACAATACCCGATAAGGCATCGCGACGAGTTTTGCGCCGAACGGGACAATCTGCGCGCCATCGTAGAGTACGACGCCAAACCTGAAATATTTTCCCGTGTGCTCCGCCAAACGCTTGAGCCCTTTGAAGTCGTCCGCTGAAACGCTTGCGCCCGCCTTGACTTCTATTCCGACCACATCGCGCCGGTCGTTTTCCATCACAAAGTCGATTTCGATCTGATCCTTGTCACGATAGTGGAATATTTCGGGCCGGCTCCTGCTCCAGGCCGCGGCTTTGGCGATTTCGGAAAAAACAAAGGTCTCCAGGACCGGTCCAAGCGGTGTGCGATCGTGTTTTACGCGGTCCGCCGAAAGGCGGAGCAGCGCGCTTAGCAAGCCGGAGTCCAGAAACTGTATCTTCGGCGTCTTCACGAGCCGGCTCAGCTCGTTGCGTTGCCAAGGCCGGACGCGGCGCAGAATGAAGAGGTCTTCAAGAAGCTGGACATAGTGATCGACGGTTTCGCTGTCGAGCGCGATGTCGCGTCCGATCCGGCTGAAATTGGTCAACTGGCCCGCGTGCCGCGCCAATATTTCCACAAGCCTGGGTACCTGGCGCGCCTTGTGGAGCGTGGCGATTTCCCGAATGTCGCGTTGCTCGATTGCCTGAACATAAGAGGCGTACCAAGCGTGCTTGCGTTGCTGCGATTTTCGCGTGAGCACCTCAGGGTAGGCGCCGGCCAGCACGCGCGGCAGGATTTCGGCCACGTCGCGGCCGGCGAGCGCGGCGTTTGAATGCGAGAACATGCCGGCGAAGCAAGCATCGATAAAGTGCGGAGGTTTGCGCCCAAGGATTTCACTTTGGGCGAGCGGCAGGAGCCGGATGACCTCCACCCTTCCCGCGAGCGATTCCTGGGCCTTGGGAATGGCGAGGATATCCGCCGAGCCGGTGACCAGGAATCGGCCGTTGCGGCGGTCTTCATCCACCGATTGTTTCAATGCGAGGGCGATCGGTGGGACACGTTGCACTTCATCGATGATGGCGCGATCCAATCCCCGCACGAATCCCGTCGGATCGTTTTGTGCCGCCGCCCGCTGGGTCGCGTCGTCGAATGTGATATATGGCCGGCCATGGGCCCCAAACGTCTTGGCCAGCGTGGTCTTGCCGGATTGGCGCGGACCGGTAATGGCGACGATTGGCGTATCCGCAAGGGCTCTGCGAACTTGCGCCGCCGCAAACCGCTGATACATCCCAGGCACTCCGGTTCCGATCATGATGAAAGCGTCCAATATCGATTTTGTCAACGTCCAATATCGATTTTAGGAGCGTCCAATATCGATTTTGAAGCTGGCCAACCCCGATTTTTCGCCTCATCCGCCCGCTTCATCGCCAGCAGGCGCGCCGGGACGAGGCCTTGGCGAGGACGAGGCCGGACCGCGTTGACAAGGGCGCGCGAGCCGGGCGCAATCGCGGCGGCGTCCATGAAGCGAGGGCAAGATGATTGTGATTTGCGGCGTGGTGCGCCTCAATCCGGCGCGCCGGGGCGACGCGATCAAGGCGGCGCTGGTCATGGTGGCGCAATAAAAAAGCAGGGTTGACAAATATGATAATTTTGCCATATTGCCATGACTGACGAATTTCTAAGACCGGTGATCTGGATGGGTGGCAGCCGAGGCGATCTCGCCGCTATGCCGAAACCGATTAGAGATTCGTTTGGCATCCGGCTGCAGGATTTGCAGCGTGGCAAGAAGGTCCACGACAGCAAGCCGCTGCCACGTCTTGGCTCAGGCGTTATGGAGTTGCGCGAAAGCTTCGACAAGAACGCCTACCGCATGATGTACGTGCTGAAACTGAAGAAAGCGATCTACGTACTTCACGTCTTTATGAAGAAGTCGAAAGCTAGAATCAGCCTACCGAAACCCGATGCGGTCACCATCGCAATGCGATTGCGGAACGCGCGAATAATGGACATGGAGAGTTGAATGGCCAAGGAGCCCTTGTTTGAACGCAGCAGTGGCGATGTGTTTATCGACATCGGTTTCACGCCCGCGGAAGCCGAAGAGCTGAACGCGAAAAGCGCCCTGATCAGCGCCATCAATGACACGATCCGCAAGCGGAAGCTCACTCAGGTTGAAGCGGCGAAGATCTGCGGCACGGATCAGCCGACGCTATCGAAGATTATGCGCGGCCGTGTGGAGAGCGTGACGATCGATCGGCTGGCCGGATTTCTCAGAGCGCTTGGCCGGACGGTCGAAATCCGCATCAAGCCGTATGACGCCAAGGCCAAGACCGGACAATTGCTCACGGTCGGCTAGCCCGCGTTGACAAGGGCGCGCAAGCCGGGCGCAACCGCAGCGGCGTCCGTGGAGCGAGGGTACGTCTCGGAGGTCAGGCTGTTGGCGGCAAGCCGACGCTAGGCCCGATGTCGCGCGGCACGATGCGCACCGGCGCGGACTCGGCCATCGCGATCATGGCGATCAGGCTGGCGGCGGTGAAGATCAGCAGATACCAGGCCGGCGCCAAGGGATTGTCGGTGACATGGATCGCCCAGGCGATGACCGGCTGCGTCGTGCCGCCGAACACCGCGATGGAGGTGGCATAGACGGTGGCGAAGATGCCGCCGCGCACCCGCTTGGGCAGCGACTCGCCGAACCCGACATAGAAGGCGCCGGCGCTGATGTTGAGCAGGATCGACAGCATGGCGGTGCCGAACAGCAGCGCCGTCGTCGAATGCTGGTACACGATCAGCAGGAAGATCGGATAGACGCTGAGCAGGAATGCGGCGCGCGGGATGATCATCAGGCGGCGGCGGCCGAAACGGTCCGACAGCCAGCCGCCGGCCAGCGAGGCGGCGACCCCGAAAGCGCCGTTGACCAGCGTGGCGCTGAAGGATTGCGACGAGCCCATGTGCAGCGTGGTGCGCGCGAAGGTCGTCATGTAGTTGAGGACATAGGTCGCCACCGTGCCGCCGGCGAGAATGGCAAGGCCCGTCCAGATCGCGCGCGCGTGATCGTGCATAATGCCGAAGAAGCCGGCGGACCTGGCGTCGTAATGCGGCAGGTGATCGGCGCCATGCAGCGTCTCGGGCAGGTTGCGGCGGATGTAGAGGCCGTAGGGCAGGATGAGCGCGCCGATGAGGAAAGCGATGCGCCAGCCATAGGCATCCATATGCGCCACGCTCAGCATCAGGCCGAGCAGCAGCCCGACGCCGCCGCCGACCACGCTGGCGATGCTCTGGCTGGCGCTCTGCCAGGAAGCGTAGAGGCCGCGGCTGTTTTGCGGCGCCGCTTCGACGAGATAGGCGGTGGTGGGGCCGACTTCGCCGCCCAGCGCGAAGCCCTGCAGCATGCGGGCGAGAACGACGAGAATGGGGGCGAGAACGCCGATCTGGTGGTAGGTGGGAATGAACGCCAGCGCCAGGATGGCGACGCCCATCAGCGTGAAGCTGAGCATCATCGCGGGGCGGCGGCCGACGCGGTCGGCGTAGAAGCCGATCACCACGCCGCCGACCGGGCGCAGCAGGAAGCCGGCGCCGAAGGTGCCGAGCGAGGCCATCAGGCTGCCGAATTCGCTGTTGGTGAAGCCGCCGGGGCCGGAGGGGAAAAACGCCTGGCCGATCTGCACCGCGAAGAAGGCGTAGGTCGTGAAATCGTAGAATTCGAGCGCATTGCCGGCCACCGCCGCGGTGACGTGACGGCGCTTGATCAGCGGCGGTTCTGCGGCGGCGATGTCGGACAAGGAGACCCCGGTTTCAGCTGAGCCGCTAGCTTTGCACGATGTTGAGGGCGCAAGTCCATCGCACCGGCGGTTGCCGAGGAGGGCTGGGAAGACAGGATTGTCCCTTGGCGGTTCGAGCGATATGGGCGGTCGGATGAATTCTCAAACCTTCCAAAACAGGCTATTGTTGCCGCATGGACAAGCTCCTGGAGCGCATCACATCGGAACCCGACAAGTTCGGCGGACGCCCCTGCATTCGGGGATTGCGCATTCGCGTCGTTGACGAGCTCGATCTGCTGGCCTCCGGGCTGTCGCATGCGCAGATCGTGGCGGAATTGCCCGACCTCGAATTGGACGACATCAAGGCGGCGCTGGCATTCGCTTCCAAGCGCGTCGATCACCCGCTTATCGCAGCCGAGTGACGATCTGACTCGACAATCACCTTTCCCCGGCGCTTGCCGTCTGGATCGCGGAGGAATTCGGCGAGGCCTGTGTTCAAGTGCGCAATCTCGGCTTTGCCCGCACATCCGATCGTGAAATATTCTCGGCGGCGAAGCCGACCGCCCGTGTGTTCGTCACCAAGGATCGCGATTTGGGACATCGCCGACATTGTCAGCTTGATCGACTGCACATCGATAGCGCAAACGACTAGTTTGACCTGAAAAGGTCTGCCTTGTGATATGCCTCAGTGATTGAAATTACCAATTGCAGCGAGTCCAATCCAACTTTGCGTCCCACAAGATGATCGATGCACTGGCGAATTGGCTGCCCAAGAATGTTGAGCAACCTGGCCCCATCGCTCGGGGATACAGCCTCTCCGTCCTGTGCTGCAGCGAGTCGGTCGAACAGCGTCGCGAGGACGTAGCAGATGGTTTGCTCGGTGCCGGTGCTGCTGCGAAAGCAATCCCATGCCGCTCGCTCAATCTCATAGAGCTTGGTTGAGCCGGCAATAAACCCAGTCTCAAGCATGTCGGTGCAGAGATTGTGCAACCGGCGCGCCGTCAGACTGTCGGTGGACATCACCAAGCGGGAATTGGGAAGTCGCTCTTCTTAAATAGCGAAACGAGCAAGATTCCGCGGCTCGCAAGCATTTGTGCCGCTCCCTCTTGCCGATCCACCACGACGAGGGCGCGCTTTACAAAACAGCTTGGATGCCCAGCATGGAGACCCTCGACAGCATCCCTAATGGAGCCACCCTTTGTCGCTACATCATCGACTACCAACACTTCGGCATCATTGCGAACGTAGCCGTCAATACGCTCCTTTGCCCCATGTGGTTTGGCTTCTTTGCGAACAAAGAAGGCGTCGGTCTCGTAGCCCCTAAGATGGCCGATGACACCAACAGCTTGCGCAATCGGAATCGCGCCTTGGACAAGGCCGCCGATACAGTGGATGTCGTGGCGTTGCATATAGTCCAACACGACTTCGGCTATGAGGCTGGCACCTTCGCCTAGCATTGTCGTTTGGCGCAGCTGAAATAGAAATTTGCTAGGAGCGCCCGACGAGAGAATGAAATCTCCGGTCATGAATGAGCGCTCCAGGATGATATCGTGGAGTCGCTTCCAGCGCGGATCATCGCGGCGAAGGACTTCGTCTTGGGACTCTGGAATCGGTGATTGGACCGCTGCGTTTTTACTCACCAGGATGCTCCCCTGCGTCCGCGAATCACTTGTCCCTGACGCAAATTACAGTCCCCGAGTCGCATTGCCACATCCATGTAGTGTGGGTTTTCGAAGTGCCCACAAGATATTGGCGGCACCGGTGAAATAGGTCGGTGTCATAGACTTCGCAAAACACCAATGCAAGCAATATGTTACGTGGCCAGGCAACACCTTAGAATCTCTCGCAAAACGAGCTTTAGAATCTCTCGCAAAACGAGCTTTGCGGCTAAACGACTCGGCCCAAACAACCTTTGTGGATGCGACCAGCAGTCCAATTGTAACAATGCCGCGGCGCTGCGGCTGGTCGCGGATGGCGAGCCCCTGGTTGAAATCGGCGGCGATTGAGGCCGACGTGTCTTGGTCGGCACGCCGTCTCGCTTCATTCCGCCAGAGCCACGCCGTCGGGGGTGGCGATCAGTTTTTTGGGCACCAGCGCCAGCACCGGCAGGATGAGGGCGTAGACGACGGTCGTGGCGATGACGCAGACGACGAAGCCGCCGTGGAATTCGTAGAGGTTGGTGCCGAGCAGGTTTCCGAAATTGCCGGCCAGCGCGAACATGCTCCACGCCAGCATCATCAGCGTGCCTTCGAGCCCCCTGGGGCAGGCGCGGATCATGAGGTCCAGATAGGCCGCAGTGGCGACGCCGCCCAGCAGCCCGATGGGAATTGCGGCCACCAGCGCGGCGTTGACGGAGTGGATGAAAAGCAGCGGAATCATTTGCGGAATGGCGGCCAGCGTGCCCCACCACAACAGCGCGCTGAGCGGATAGCGCGGACTGAGATAGCCGAACAGCACATAGGTGGGCACGAAGGAGATCGTGAAGATCGCGTTGTAGGCGCCCCATTGCGCGTCGCTGGCGTGCAGCGTGTTCGACAAATAATACTGCAGCACCGTCGTGCCGCCGGGCGAAAAATTCCACAACAGCCAGCTGGCGAGGGCCGGATAGATCGGCCAATGGCGCGCCAGGCGCCGAAGGTCGGCGAGAAAATCGTGCCGCGCGCCCCGCGCCAAGGCGAGATGGCCGTAGACCGCTTGCGGCTTCCACAAGCCGATGGCGGCAATCGACGCCATCGTCGCGGCGAGCAGCAGGAACAGAATGCGCACCGCCACGCCAGGGCTTTTGTGCTCCAGCCAGCCGCTGAGGACGCCGCCGAGCGCGTACGCCGCGAAGATCGTCACGGTGCCGGCGAAATTCCACAGCGCGCTGATGCGCCCCGACATCGCAAGCTGCTGGCCGATGGTGGAGCCCAGCCCGTTCCAGGCGCTCCACAGGAACAAAAAACAGATCGACGTCAGCACCGAGCAGATCAGCAGCATGGCGAGCGACACCGGAACGAAGGCGAAGACGGCGAAGGCAACCGCCGACGCGGCGCCGAAGAGCATGACATAGCCGCGATCGCCCAGGCCGAAGGGCGACCAGAAATCGCGGACCATGCCGAAGGCGAAGGAGAAATAGCTCGGGATGCCGGCCCACAGCGCGAAGGTCGCCAGGCCGTTGGCCGACAGATGCAGCTTGTTCTTCAGAAGGAAGGACAGCGGAATGATGTGGAAGCCGGACGAGATGTTGACGAAATTCAGCACCACGATGACGACGCCGCAATACAGCAGGATGCGCGTGCGCGTCGCGCCGGCAAGACCCGGCGTCCGGGGCACGGCGATGTCGGTCACGAATTCTCCTCGACGCGGGGACTGGCGCGTCAGCTTTGCACGACACAAGGGGGCCGCGTCCACCGCCATTCGGTGCTACGCTCGCGCCACGCATCCGCGCCCAGGAGAGCCCGCATGTACGCCGCCATCCGCCACTATCATTTCGAGCCCAAGAACGGGCCGGAGATCGACCGCAGGATCCGCGCCGATTTCGTGCCGCTGCTCAAGAAGACGCGCGGCTTCGTGCGCTATTACTGGCTCGACACCGGCAAGGGCGAAGGCGCCTCGATCAGCGTCTTCCGCGACCAGGAAGGCGCCGACGAATCGATCGCGGTGGCGGCGGAATTTTCCCGGACGCATATGGCCGGACTGGTGACGCAGAAGCCCGACGTGATCGAGGGACCGGTGCGGGCGCACGATTGACGGATCGACATCCACGCTGCGCGGCCGGAACGGACCGCGTATGCCGTCCCGATTCCTATTGCAGGTTCATCCGAATCTTGACGAGCGCGGTCGCCCCGACCACCGGCGCCGCATCGGCGGACCACAGATTCATTTTCATCACCGACGCCAGCGTCACCGCCGCCTCTGAGAATCCCAACCCGTCCGAATCGCCGGCGGCCGGGGCGCAGCCGGTCAGGCTGCCATCGGGACCCACCACGCAACGCGCGACGCCGACGCCGGTGGTCAGGCCTTTCGCGGCGGCCTCCGGCGGAAACACGCGCGGCGCATTGTCGGGATCGAAGCGGACGAGCCAAACCGGCGCGTTCACCGTCGGCCGTTCGGCGGCGGCCGGCGGCGGAAAGCGGATCGGCAGGTCCACCCAAAGCGGCGTTCGCGACGGCGTCGCCGCCAATTCCGGCAAGATGCGAAATTTGTTCATCAGGCTCAGCGCGGCCTTCCCGAAGCCCATATTGTCGGGGGTTTCCTTGATGATCTGGCACTTGGACAGGTCTCCGCCGCTCTCCACCCGGCAGTGCGCCACCGCATAGCCCACAGCAGCGCCGGCGCCCGCCGGATAGGCCCGCGCCAGATCCTCGAAGCTCGCCGCTTGAACCCATACCGGATGGTCCATCATGGTCACATCGCGCATCTCGAGCGCATTTCCGAGCACCGGACTGTACATGCCCACGGCCGGATGTTCGGCATCGGCTTTACGTCCCGGATTATCTGCGATGCTCGTGAATTGGGAGATCGGCGGCTTGAAGTGGATGGCGAGCGCCATCGTCGAGGCGATCGGTCCATTGGGTCCCATCGCGGGCTTCAACAAGAAAGTCGGCCGCAACTCCAGGGCGGCACGGCCAAAGCCGAAGCCTTCCGGCGTTTCCGAGGCGACGCTGCACGATTCGGCCAGGCCGTAGGCGTCCACCTGACAACTCAGCGTCACCTCGCCATTGGCGCGGGTCTGGTAGGCGGATTTGGGCCACACCGCCACATAGGTACCGATCGTGTTGTCGTCGGCCGGCATGTCGACGGTCGCGGCGGCCGGCCGATCCCGCGGCGCCGTCACGATCACGGTTTCGGTTCGGCCCTTGGGTGGCGTCGTCGAGTCCTGCGTCGTCGCGGCGAGAACGGACGGCTGCAGAAACGCCAAGACGACGACGGTCACAGAGACGCCGGCAAATTTCGCCGCAAAACGCGGCCTTGGTTCGGAAATCCGGTCTTTCATGGAGCCCCTGCTGGACGAGGTCGGCGATGCGACGAGGATAGCATTTTCCCGTGCTGCGTTGGAGTCTGGGGCAGCGCCGGAGCACGATTGCTAAGGGGAATCGAGGATACGGCCGAGGGGCCGGCGCAAGGTCAGCGCCAGCGTGCCGCCTGTCGCGGCAATCGCCGCGTGCAGGGCCCAGAATTCCAGCGGGGTCATGCGCTCATAGAAGGTACCGATCCAGCCGCCCAGGATGTTGGACAGGAACAGCGAGAGAAACGCGATGCCCATCAGCGTGGCGCGCAGCTGCGGCGGGGCGCTGCCGGAAACCAGCGCCAGCAAGGTCGGCCAGTAATAGAGAAACGCGACGCCCAGGATCACGTCGTAGAACACGGGCACCAGGACCGGCACGCGCGCCCACAGCGCACAGCCCACCACGAGCAGCAGATTGGCGGCGCAGGCGAGAAAGGCGCCGGTGGCGATCTTGGCGATCTCGGCCGGCTCGCCGCCATGGGCAGCCTGCCAGCGCCACAGCGCGATCAGCACCGGCACCGTGACGATGCTGACGAAGGAATCGATGGAGTTGAACCAGGCGACCGGCATGTGAAAGCCGAAGAGGTTCAGATCGACGTCGCGGCTGGCCCAGATCAGTCCCAGATTGGTGTTCTGGTAATAGGCGATGGAGTGAAAGATGGTGATTGCCATCACCACGAACAGCGCGGCGATGACGCGCCATTCCTTTGCGCTCAGCGGCGTGCGCGCCGTGACGGCGGCGGGTTTGGTGTGCATGCTTTCGCTGAGCTCGCGGTAGCCGATCAGATAGGTGGCAAGGCCGAACAGCATCAACAGGCCGGCGAGACCGAAGCCGGCATGCCAACCGTAGAGCTGCGCCAGCAGGCCGCACAGCAACGGGCCGGCGACGGCGCCGACATTGATGCCGATGGAGAAGATCGAAAAGCCGCGCGTGCGGCCGGCGGCATCGTCCTCGGCATAGAGGCCGCCGACTTGCGTCGAGATGTTGCCCTTGAGCAGGCCGCAGCCGACGATCAGGAGCAGCAGCGCCAGCAGAAACGAGGCGTCGAACGCCATCGCCAGATGTCCGGCGCTCATCAGACAGGCGCCCAGCACCACCGCGTTGCGCCGGCCGATCAGGCGGTCGGCGACGAGGCCGCCGAACACCGGCGTGAAATAGACGAAGCCGGTATAGAGGCCGTAGATCTGCGAGGTCAGCGCCAGCGTGCTCATCTTGCCGAAGATAGATTCGAGTACGGCGCGGAAGACGCCGAAGCCGGCGACGTGCTCGATATGGCCGGGCAGCAGCAGGGCGCTGCTCATATAGAGCACCAGGATCGCCGTCATGCCGTAGAACGAGAAGCGCTCCCAGGCCTCGGTGAAGGCGAGATAGGCCAGCGCCCGCGGCTCGCCGAAGAAGGTGCGGGGTGTCGATATCGCGGCGGCGGTCATGCGAGGTCTCTCATATGGTTCTCATCCTCTCCCGCACTTGCGGGAGAGGACGACCGAGCGCAGCGAGGTCAGGTGAGGGGAAGTCTCTTACGCAACACGTCCCCTCACCTGCTTTTCGCTTCGCGAAAAGCGTCCTCTCCCGCTTCGCGGGCGAGGATATCAGTGCTTCAAATACTTGTCGTACCAATCGAGATAGCGCTGCAGCACATCGCGGCGGTAGCTGGGGATGGTGAGGCCGTGGTACTGGCCGGGATAGACGATGAGCTGGGTGTCGATCCCCAAGCTGCGCAGCGCCTGGTACATCTGCTCGCCATTGTGCAGCGGCACGTTCATGTCCTTGTCGCCGCCCAAGAACAGCGTCGGCGTCTTGATGCGGTCGGCGTGCAGGAAGGGATAGGAGATCTTCTCCCACACCGCGGTGGTCTTCCACGGCACGCCGAGCTCGGTCTCGTAGTCATGGGCGTACTGGTCGTTGCCGTAGCCGCCCAGGATGTCGGAGATGCTGGCACCGCTGGTGGCGGCCTTGAAGCGGGTGTCGCTGGCGATGACGTAATTGGTCAGCATGCCGCCATAGGACCAGCCGCCGACGCCGAGCCGGTCCGGATCGGCGACACCCCGCTTCACGGCGTCGTCGACGGCGGCGAGTTCGTCGGCCACGTCGGGGCCGCCCCAATCGGCGAAGATCGCGGCGCCATAGGCCTGGCCGCGACCCGTCGAGCCGCGCGGATTGGCGGCGATGACGGCATAGCCGTGCGCCGCGATGAGCTGCCACTCGAAGGCGAAGGCGAGCGGAAACTGCGATTGCGGGCCGCCATGGATGCGCAGGATCGCAGGCAAGGCGGCGCCTCCGGCGCCGGGAGGTTTGAGGAGAAAGCCGTGCACCTCGGTGCCGTCCTTGCTGTTGAACGAGGTTTCCTCGACGGCCGCGAGTTTCACGTCCTTCAGCCAGTCGTTCTGGTGGCTGAGTTGGCGCGGCGCGCTGTTGCCGTCCCAGGCGAAGACCTCGGGCGGCAGCGACGGATTGGAAATCAGCAGCGCGGTGTGGCCGCCCGCGCTATCGAAAGCGGAGATCTCGTCGCGGCCGCCGACGATGTGCTGGATCGCACCGCCGGCGGCGGGAACGCGCGCGAGATATTGCGTGCGGTCGTCCTCGACCAGGAAATCGATCGACTTGCCGTCGGCGGACCACAGCGGCGCATCGATGTTGCGGTCGAGCGATGCGGTGAGGACGCGGGGCGCGCCGCCGGCGACCGAGACCACGGCCAGATGGGTGGTGGCGTATTCGATCAGTTTGGGATCGCCGCCCTGGCGGTAGGCGATGAATTTGCCGTCCGGCGACCAGGCCGGCGGACTGCCGCCGAGCTGGCTGTCGGCGGCGTTGTCGGCGCCGATATAGGTGGTGAGCGCGCGCGGCCCCGCGCCCTTGCGCGCGTCGATGACGAACAGGTCCCAATTCTCGTCGCGGTCGAAATCCTTGTGGCGCTTGGAGACGAAAGCGATGGATTGGCCGTCGGGCGACCAGGCCGGCAGCGCTTCGTAGTAGTCGCCCGGCGTCAGGATGTCGAATTTGCGGGCGGCGATGTCGAAGACATAGAGGTGATCGCGCAGGTTTCGCTGATAGCCGGCGATGTCCTGCATGAAGGCGAAGCGGTCGATGACGATGGGTTTGGGCGTCTTCTTGTCGTCGCCGCTGTCGTCCTTGTCCTGGTCGGCGACGATCAGGGCGAGGCGCTTGCCGTCCGGGCTCCAGGCGAAATCGTCGACGCCGCCCTTGAAGTCGGTGAGCTTCTGCGCTTCGCCGCCGAGGCGGTCCAGCAGCCAGACCTGGCTGTTCTTCTTGTCGTCGGTGCGGCCGGAGAGGAAGGCGAGAAAGCGGCCATCGGGGCTGAAGCGCGGCGAGGATTCGCTCTCGCCCTTGCGCGAGGTGAGCTGCACGCTGCGGGTGCCGTCGAAGCTGGTCATCCACAGATGGGTCTCGCGCTTGTCAGCGGTCGCGTCGACGGTGCGCACAGTGTAGGCGACCCAATCGCCGGCCGGCGAGACCTGCGGATCGCCGACGTCGCGCATGCGGGCGAGATCGTCCAGCGCGAGCGACCGCTGCGGCGCGGCGTGGGCGGTCGTGAGCGACAGCAGCGTGATCGCGAGCGATAGTGTCAGTGCCGAGCCATGCGTCATCGTGTAATCCAGTTTTCCAGAGTGAGGCCGGTGATGTCGGAAAAATCCGCTTCGTTGTTGGTGACGAGGATGGAATTTGTGCTGATGGCATGCGCGGCGACCATGCGATCATAATCGCGGCCTTTCACCCAGCCGCATTGTGCGAGGATGCGGCCATAGGCCCGCGCGGCATCGGCATCGAAGGCCAGCACCGGGATGTGGCGGACGACGGAGTCGATGCGCGGTTGCCGTACCGCAGCCAAGGCCGGTCGCTTGTGCAGACCGCGCTCGAGTTCGACCAGCGTCAACGCGGACATGAAGACGGCGCCGCTGTGCGAGGAAAATTTTTGCAGAACGTCAACATCGCCGTCGCGCAAATGGATCGCGATATTGGTGTCGATGAGGTAGGCCAAACGGGGCTTACAAGGATTCCCGATCGGGCAATTCGATCGGTTCGCGTTCTTCGATCTCGGACGGCACCGGCATGCGCCGCAACTCGTCGACCATGGCCTTGAGACTGGGGTGGGCCGGACGGATGGTGATCACATCGCCGTTGCGCGTGACCTCCAATTCCGCGCTCATATCTTCAAAGGCGATATCCGCCGGGATGCGAACCGCCTGACTGTTGCCGGATTTGAACGGACGGGTTGTCATGCGCATCAGGTTAGCTCCGCGGATTCGCTTCGTCAATACATGTATATACATCGATAAATTGTAAATATTCCAATGTGTTAGTGGCTATTGTGACCGACGCTCTCGGCGTGCGCACTTAGAAATGCGGCAGCGGCGGGAGCCAGTGGGTGTCGCGCGACAGGGTGACGGCGAGCAAAGCGGCCAGGCCGAGGATCGCAAGAAAGGTCCCCAGCACGCCGATGAAGCGAAACGGCGACGGCCCGCTGCTGATCGAAAGGCCGATGGCGTGCAACAGCCGGAAGACGACGAACGCGACGGCGAAGATCGGCACCAGCGTCGTCCACTGGCCGCTCGCTTCGGTGAGCGCCAAGAGGATGAGAAACAGCGGCGCGTTCTCGGCGAGATTGCCGTGCATGCGGATGCGGCGCAGCAAGGCCTCGCTGCCGCCGTCGCCGAGACCGGCGCGGTATCTGCCGCGGCCCCTGGCGGTGTAGAGCATCAACAGCATCTGCAGCACGGCCAGCGGAATCGCCGTGGCGGCGGTGATGTAGGGAAATGTCATGGCGTGCCCCCGTCCCAATCGCAACGCAGGCGGCAGCCTAGCACATTGCCAAGGCCCGGGGCGATGGACCGCGCGGACCGCCGATGTTAGCCTGAAGGCGTCTGGGATGGAGGAAAGCCATGTTTGCCGTCGTCCGCCACTATCATTTCAAACCGCAGGACAGCGCCGCGATCGACAAGGCGATCCACGACGACTTCGTCCCGCTGATCAAGAAGGCCAAGGGCTTCGTGCGCTATTACTGGCTCGATACCGGCAAGGGTGAAGGCGCATCGGTCAGCGTGTTCAAGGACAAGGCCGGCGCCGACGAGTCGATCCTTCTGGCGGCGGATTACGTCAAGACCCATTTGGCGAAGCTGATCACGCAGAAACCCGAAATCATCGAAGGGCCGGTCCGGGCGCACGATTGAGCGCCGACGCGCGTCCAAGCTCGGCCGTGTCGGCCGCGCTCAGATCCAGCGCCGACGCGATGCGGTACTGCGCGCGGGCGTCATCCTTGCGGCCGAGCCAGAAGAGCGCCTCGCCCCATTTGAGATGCAGGCGGCCCCAATGGGGCGCGTATTTCGAGGCGTCGGCGAATTTGGCAATCGCGAGATCGGAACGGTTTTCGGCGATCAGCGCCTCGCCCCACAGTTCGAGCGGATCGGCGAAGTGCGGCCCGGTCCGGTTGGCGGCCGCGAATTTCGCGATGGCGCCGGCGAAGGCGCCGCGATGCAGCAGCATCTCGCCCCAGCCGCTCATCGCGAAAGGGATGGACGGCGCATCCTGCACCGCGCGGCCGAACCAGTAGGAGGCGGACGCAGTGTTGCGCTTGGCGTCGGCGATGCGCCCGCGCATTTCCAGACACAGCGTGCAATCGAGCGGCGTCAGCGCGATCAGCGTATCGGCGCCCTTGACGTCGCCGCTCCTCGCCCGGGCATAGGCGAGCAGCGGCCAGGCCCAGGTATGGCGAAGATTGTCGATGCCGTAGACGCGTTGCGCGGCCCGGTCCGCCGCGACCATATCCGCCGCCGCGCGCGTCCACTGCCCGACATTGGCGAGGAGAAAATAGTTGGGCGTCATGTTTCCGATATAGCCGCTGAACGCCAGCGCCGTTCCGTCGTTCCATTGCGGATGCTCGGCCAGCAAGGCGCGGGCGGCGGCGCTGTCATGCGCCCGCGCCAGTTCCGAAGCGACCAGCAGATCGCCATATTGATAGCCGTCGAAAATCTGCTGCGAGACCTGGCGCGCCGCCGTGGAGGAACAGACGAAATCGCCGGCAAGCGTGCAAAGGCCCACGGGTATCAGAGGCCGTATTGCGGCGGCGGCCGAGGCGGAAAGACTCTCCGGCGTCGCTCCCGCCATCAGGCGCGCCTCCGCTTTGAGGTCCTTCAAGACCGCCTCGTTCTGACCCAGCGGAAATACGTCGCTGACATGCGCGAAATAGCCGGAGGGATCGGTTGGCGCGAGCCGGATGCCCATGTCGGCGAGCGCGATGGCGCCGCGGTCGTCGCCGGTGAAGGCGAGCGAGTTGGACCAGAATATGTAAGCCCAGGCGCGATCCGCCGGGGCGCCGCCGAGCGCGATCGGGCGCAGGAAGGCGATGGCCTGGGCGTAGGAGCCCCTTTGATCCAGGACCGCGGCGTAACGATAGGGCTGCGTCTGCGCCAACATCTTTTCGGCGGCGCGGTCGAGCAGCTTGTCGAGGTCCGCCTCGGGTCCGGTCACCGTGATGCTGGGCTTGTTGTCGGCCCTGACCGTCAGCGCGATGCCGTTCGCAGTCGGCCACACCTCGCCGCTGACATGGGTCTCGTGACCGAGCCAGCCGCGCAGCGAGCGCGAGAACTCGCCGACGGAAACACCGGTCTGCGGAATCTCCACCTTGCTGTCGTCGCCCCAGTCGCCGCGAATGGTGTCGGCGGAATGGAACGCCACGGGCTCCGACTCGACGACGAGGCCGTTGAGCTTGTCGAGCAGGCGCTGCGCCAGAAGCGCGCCGTCCAGGCCCTTGGCGGCGAATTCCGGCGGCGTCTTGAAAGCACGCACGACGAGGCCGCCGGCTTCATGCGCGCTCCACATCGCGATGGCGACGACGAGCACCGCGCTGACCGCGGCGAGGGCCAGCGAGGCCTGCCAGGCGGCGCGCATCCAGTCGTTGAAACGCCGCCAGCGCAGATGGGAGAGCGTCAAATCGCGCTGCTCGTGCAGATCCTCCATCTGCAATTCGAGATAGCGGCTCTGCTTGCGCAAGAATTCGCGCGCCTCGGCGGCGACGGAAGGATCCCTGCCGGCCGCGCCCAGCGCCAGCCCGATCGCCGCGGCGGCGGGCTCCACGACGGGGTCGTCGGCGCCGATGTCGAAAGCGTCAGACATGCGGGGACATCATACGCTGGAGCTCGGCTCTCTCGGCAACGGAGAGATCGAGCGCCGCGGCGATGTCGAACTGTTTCGCCGCGTCGTCGCGCTTGCCGGACCATAGCAGCGCCTCACCCCATTTGAGATGCAGCCGGCCCCAGTTCGGGGCATAGCGCGCGGCTTCCTCGAACTTGGCGTCCGCGAGGTCGGAATGGTTCTGGAAAATCAACACCTCGCCCCACATCTCCAAAGGATCGGCGAAATGCGGGCCTTTCTGGTTGGCGAGCGCGAAATGCGCGATGGCGCCGTCGAACTTGCCCCGATGCATCAGCATCGCGCCAAGGTCGGCATCGGCGAAGGGGAGTGACCGCGCCAGATGGAGCGCGTAGTCAAACCAGTATTCCGCCCCGCCCCAATTTCGTTTTGCCGCGTCGATGGTGCCGTGTATTCGGGCGCAAAGATAACAGTCGAGCGGAGCCTGACCGATCAGTGCGTCGGCGGTTGCAAGCCTTCCCTTGTCGCCGGCGGCCAGCATGGCATTTGCTTCGGCCAAGAGCGGCAGCACCTGGCGCTCCGCCAGGCAATCGCTCTTCTGGCAGTCGCTCAAGGCAGCGTCGCGATGCGAAACGACATCCGACCAGCGATGCAGACGCTCAAAAACCTTCAACACATGCACACCATCCAAACCGGCGAGACCGTTCAAGGCGGCCTTGTCGTGCGTGGCGGCGAGGGCTTCCGAGACAAGGGTCGCGCTGGCCCCGGCCAGGCCCAAAGTCGCGGCAAAGTCGCCCTGAGCGCTGGCGCGTCTGGCCGAAAATTCATCCTTGAGCCGCGCGGCAGGCCACCGCGCGTAATCGGATGAAGGGGGATTGGCGATCAGACCGAGCAATGCCTGCGTGTGTTGAAACGCATCCTCGTCGTAGCCGAGCGTCTCTTCCGCCACGATGAGGTCCTTGTAGGCGAACGGAAAATCGGCGCTACCGCCGGGTCCGCCCTGCGGATTGACGGCGCCGCGGAGAAATTGGACGGCCTTCAAATATCTGGCGCTGTTGTTTGCGGCGCTCGGGCCGGGCGAATCGTCGAATACCCTGGCAATTCCCCAGTTCTTCGCCAGATAGTCGAGCGCTTCAAAGGCGATCTCCCGATCGTGATCCGAGCCCTCACGGGCCACCTTGATATAGATGGACTTCGCGTCGTTGTAATTGCCCTGATAGGCGAGGAACGCAGCGTAGCGGTACAGTTCAAGCGCGCGATAGACGCAACCCGCCGCTTCGGAAAACAAGATCTCAAAATTCGTGCCGGCACTCGAACAAGCCGCGGCGCCGTTTCCCGGATGCGCCGTCAATCTGTAGACAGGCGCGGCCGTGCCCGCCGCCGGCTTTTCTTCATACAGGTCGGCCGAAATAACGGTCTCGTTGCTCAGCCGCTTGAACAAAAAGTTGTAGACGTCGCCGAGCGAGAAGGATGTGGACGGAATATCGATCTTGATCGGTATTCCCGGTTCGACAATTTGAAACGTCTTCTGCGACGTGTGCCTGAAATTCGCCCGCTTCAGACCCGAACTCAGCAACGTGTTGTCATGAAGATGGATGAAGAGCATGTGATCCAGGAAGCGGCGCGCCGCGACATCACCGGTCAGTCCGCCGGACGCCACATCGGCGGGTACCGAAAAACTCGCAACGACATAGCCGTTGGCCTCCGACGCCTGAACCCCGTAATAGATCAGTGCACAGACACCAACGAGAATGAGAAATGTGGCAGAGGATTTGAACGGGCCCTTCCTTAGCAATGCCCAAACCTGCAAAATCCATTCCCAGGAACGCATAACTCTCTGCTTGGCGCCCAAATGTCGCCATGGCATCCGTGGCGGCGGCGGCGGCGGTTGCTGCCGCTCCAGCGCGTCCGCCTGCAGGCGGACAAGCCGCGCCTCCGCGCGCGCCTGTTCAAACCGAGCCCGGTGCTCAAGCAGTTGGCGCGCCTCAAATACCAAACCCTGATTGTCGGGTTGTTCCTTGATGGCCTTCTGGATGGCATCGATTGCCGCGCCATACGGATCAAGGCTGTCTGGTGTCATTGGCTCTTCCCCCTAAAAAAGGCGGAGAACGCGGGCAGTGCCGGACCGGCAGGAAGCCTCAACTCCTTCAGCGGAACAATATCCCGCGGCGCGATCATGCGCACCGAACGGAACCACGGCAATCGCTGGCGATGGCTGTCATATTATACAATTTCTGACCGTATTGAATTTTATTTTACATGATTGTCATGTGAAGCATTGAAGTTTGCGGCGCGGCATGTGATTTACCCCTTATGGCCAAGACCCCCGATCCGCAGATGCTAACCGCGAACCGTCTGGTCGACGGCGACGTGCTCTATTGGAAGAGCGGCGGCTGGGTGCTGGCGCTCAGCGAGGGCGACGTCTTCGCCGATCCCAAGGACGCCGACGCGGCGCTGGCGGCGGCGCAAAGTTCGGTCACCGGCAATGTCGTCGTGGCGCCGTATCTGTTCGACGTGAAGACCGACGCACGCGGAATCCATCCGGTGAAGGAGCGCGAGATCATCCGCGCGGCGGGGCCGACGATCCGCACCGATACCGGCAAGCAGGCGGCGCCCCATGTATCGGTATGACGAATTCGATGCCCGGTTCGTGGCGGAGCGGGTGGCGCAGTTCCGCGACCAGGTGGCGCGACGGCTGTCGGGCGAGCTGACGGAAGACCAGTTCAAGCCGCTGCGGCTGATGAACGGCCTCTACCTGCAACTGCACGCTTACATGCTGCGCATCGCGGTGCCCTACGGCACGCTGAACGCGCGGCAGGTGCGCAAGCTTGCCCATATCGCGAGGGCCTACGACAAGGGCTTCGGCCATTTCACCACGCGCACCAATCTTCAATTCAACTGGATCAAGCTGGTCGACGTGCCGGACATCCTGGCTGAACTCGCCAGCGTCGAGATGCATTGCATCCAGACTAGCGGCAATTGCATCCGCAACGTCACCGCCGACCAGTTCGCCGGCGCGACCGACGAGGAGATCGAGGACCCGCGGCCGCTGGCGGAGATCATCCGGCAATGGTCGAGCCTGCATCCGGAGTTCGTCTTCCTGGCGCGCAAGTTCAAGATCGCGGTCGGCGCGACGCAGCATGACCGCGCGGCGCTGCAATATCACGACATGGCGGTGCAGATCGTGCGCAACGCGGCCGGCCGCGTCGGCTATCTCGTCATGGCGGGCGGCGGCATGGGCCGCACGCCCTATGTGGCGCATGTGATGAACGAATTCGTGGAGCGCGAGGACATCCTCGCCTATCTCGAAGCCGTGCTGCGCGTCTACAACCAGGACAGCCGCCGCGACAACATCCACAAGCAGCGCATCAAGATCCTCATCAACGCCATCGGGCCCGACGAAATGCGCCGCCGCGTGGCGCGCGAATTCGACGAGATCCGGAAGGCGGGCACGCTGCAGCTGCCGGCGGCGGAACTGGCGCGCATCACGGCCTATTTTGCAGCCCCGAATTTCGCGGCCCTGCCTGACGACATGCCCGTTTCGGATTCGAAGATGGGGGGCGATGCGGCGTTCGAGAACTGGAAGAAGACCAACGTCCACAAGCATCGCGCGCCGGGCTATGCCATCGCGACGATCTCGCTCAAGACCGTCGGGCAGATTCCGGGCGACGCCAGCGCCGACCAGATGGACGCGCTGGCCGATCTGATGGACCGCTTCGCCATCGACGAGATCCGCGTCACGCACGAACAGAACCTCGTCCTGCCGCATGCGAAAAAGGCCGACCTGCCGGCGATCTTCGCCGCGCTGCAGGCGCTGGATCTGGCGGCGCCGAATGCCGGGCTGATCACCGACATCATCGCCTGCCCGGGGCTCGACTATTGCGATCTTGCCAATGCGCGCTCGATTCCCGTCGCGCAGGACATCGCCCGGCGCTTCGCCGATCTGGACCGCCAGCACGATATCGGCGAGCTCAAGATCAAGATCTCCGGCTGCATCAATGCCTGCGGCCATCATCATGCCGGGCATATCGGTATCCTGGGCGTCGACAAGAAGGGCGTGGAATTCTACCAGCTGCAGCTCGGCGGCTCGGGCGCGGAGGATGCCAGCATCGGCGACATCATGGGCCCGGGCTTCGGCATCGCCGAGATCGGGCCGGCGGTCGAGCGCGTGGTCGATGCCTATGTCAAGCTGCGCGACCCCGGCGAGCGCTTCTTGGACACCTATCGCCGGCTCGGCATGGAGCCGTTCAAGAACGTCGCCTACCAGGAACAGCTGCATGCCGCTCATAACGGGTAACGCCTTCGCCGACGACCCGTTCACGACGGTCGCCGACGACGCGGCGCTGCCGGCCGAGGGCGGCGCCATCGTCTCGCTGACGCGATTCGGCAAGGAGCGCGAGACGCTGCTGGCGCGCAACGCGCCGATCGGCGTGCGGCTGCGCGCCGACGAGTCGCCCGAGCCGCTCGGCGACGACGTGCAGCGGCTGTCGCTCGTGGTCATCGAGTTTCCGAAATTCCGCGACGGGCGCGGCTTTTCCTGGGCCCGCATGCTGCGCACGCGGCTGGCTTTCACCGGCGAGATCCGTGCGGTCGGCGATTTTCTCTACGACCAGATTTCCTACCTGCACCGCACGGGCTTTACCGCCTTCGAAGTGCCGGAAGGTTTCACGCTGGAGCAGTTCCAGCGCGCGCTGGGCGAGATCACGAACGTCTACCAGCCGAGCGCGGACGGGAAGAAGACGATCCGGGAGCTGCGGGCGGGGAAATAGGCGCCTTTTTCGCGGCTGTTTGCATCGCTTCGGCCAATTGACTAGTGTTACTTGGATTTTTCCAGGTATTACTTCATGACGACCGTGACAAGCAAAGGCCAGGTGACTATCCCCAAGCGTGTGCGCGATGCGACCGGTCTTAGACCTGGAGCCAAAGTCTCCGTTGAATACCGCGATGGCGGGGCGCTTATTATACCAGAGCGCAAGGCCGGCAAGATCAGCAAGAGCGATTTCATGAAACGCATAGAAAAAGTACGTGGCACGCTCAAGCTCGGCATGTCGACAGACGAATACATGAAGATGATGCGGGGCGACGATTGATCCTGGTCGACACCAACGTCTTGCTCGACATTTTGGCCGAGGATCCGGTGTGGGAGCCATGGTCGACCAAGGCGTTGCACGAAGCGCGTGCAAGAGACAATCTCGCCGTAAACAACGTAATTTACGCTGAGCTGTCGCCCGGCTACCAGAATATCGGCGAGCTTGACGGAGTTCTCGACGCGCTGGGAATTGCCAACGCAACAGTGCCAAAGTTCGCACTTTTCTTGGCAGGCCACGCATTCCGACAATATCGCCGCCGCCGCGGCGTCAAAACTGGTGTGTTGCCCGATTTCTTTATCGGCGCGCATGCGTTTGTCGAGGACGCGATATTGCTGACTCGCGATCCGCGTCGCATCCACTCATATTTTCCGGCCGTCGCGCTGATTTCGCCGTAAGGTCACCATCGCATATTGAACCGCCCCTGTGACAGCGCCGCGAATCTCGCGCAGAGTGGCCGCGTCGGGAACGCGGGGCGCGAGGGATGGCGGGCAATTCGGTCGGGATTTCGCAGACGCCGCCGCGCGGCCTGCCGCTGCGCCATGTCTGGGCGGTGTCGCTGGGCAACGCGCTCGGCTTCTACGATTTCCTCATCTACGTCTATTTCGCGGTCTATATCGGCAGGGCCTTCTTTCCCGCGCATGACGAGACCGCGAGCCTGCTGCAGACCTTCGGCGTGTCGTTCATCGGCTTCGTCGCGCGCCCCGTGGGCGCCATGATCATCGGCCCGATGGGCGACCGCATCGGGCGCCGCGCCGCGATGATGCTGTCCTTCGTGCTGATGGGCATCGGCGTCATCGGCGTGGCGCTGACGCCTTCTTATGCCCAAATCGGCGTCGCGGCGCCGGTCCTGGTGATCCTTTTCCGGCTGGTGCAGGGCTTCGCGCTGGGCGGCGAAGTCGGGCCGACGACGGCCTATCTCATCGAGGCGGCGCCGATCAAGCGCCGCGGGCTATACGCGTCCGGCCAATATGCGACGCAGGATGCCGGCGTGCTGGTTGCCGGCCTGATCGCCACGACGCTGGCAAGCCAGCTCGACGCGCAGCAATTGCAGGACTGGGGCTGGCGCGTGGCGATGCTGTTCGGCGCCAGCATCGTGCCGTTCGGCCTGTGGCTGCGCAGCAGCCTGCCGGAGACCCTGCATGCGGTAGACGACGCGGCGCTGGCGCCCGACGGAACGACCGGCGACGTGTCGATCAAGACGCCGCTGCGCCCCTATCTCGCGATCATCGTTCTGGGTCTGATGATGCTGGCCTCGGGCACCATCGGTTCCTATGTCAGCAGCTACATGACGACCTATGCGCTGACCACGCTGCACATGGCGCAGACCGTGGCGTTCGGCGTCATCATCGTCAATGGCGCGTTCTCGGTTCTGTTCGAGCCGATCAGCGGCTGGCTCTCCGACCGCTATGGCCGCAAGCCGGTGATGCTGATCCCCGGCTTCATCCAGCTGGTTCTCATATTTCCGGCGTTCTGGATGATCTCGCACTACCGCACGACGTTCGTGTTCTACGCCATGATCGCGCTGACGACGATCCTGGCGGCGTTGAGCACGCCGCCGGTGATCGTGGCCCTGACCGAGCAATTGCCCAGGAAGGTGCGTTCGGGCGTGGTGGCGATCGTCTATGCCTTCGCGATCGCGACCTTCGGCGGCTCGACCCAGTTCATGCTGACCTGGCTGCTGGCGTTCACCAAGGACCCGCTGGCGCCGGCCTATTACTGGCTCGCCGCGCTGATCGTCGGCCTGAGCGCCATGCTGCTGGTCAAGGAATCGGCACCGGTGAAGACGGGAAAGATTTGAGCCATGTGGACGCTGCTCGGGATCGCGGTCGTGGTCGCGGGTTTCGGGCTTCGGATCAATCCGCTGCTGGTGATCGCGGCGGCGGCCGGGGTCACGGGCGTCGCGGCGGAACTCTCCGGCGTCGCGCCCGGACTGACGCCGCTGAAGATCGTCGCGGCCTTCGGCAAGGCGTTCGCCGAAAGCCGCTATGTCAGCATCGTGTTCCTGGTGCTGCCGGTGATCGGACTGCTCGAGCGTTACGGCCTGCAGGAGCGGGCGCGGGCGCTGATCGGGCGGCTCAAGGGCGCGACGGCGGGGCGGCTGCTGCTGGCCTATTTCCTGCTGCGCCAGGTCGCGGCGGCGTTCGGCGTTCCGTTCGGCGGCCAGGCGCAGGTGGTGCGGCCGCTGCTGGCGCCGATGGCGGAGGGCGCGGCGGAGACGCAGGCCGGCGAATTGCCGGCCAAGCAGCGCTTCTGGCTGCGCGCCCATGCGGCGGGGTGCGAGAATATCGGGCTGTTCTTCGGCGAGGACATCTTTTTCGCCATCGGCTCGATCCTGCTGATCAAGGGGTTCCTGGCCGCCAACAAGATTTTCGTCGAGCCCTTCGCGCTGTCGGTGTGGGCGATCCCGACCGCGATCCTGGCGGCGGTCATTCACGGCACGCGGCTGCTGCTGATCGACCGGCAGTTGAAGCGCAAGGCGGGCAAGCCGTGATCACCCTCGAATACGTCTACGTCCTGACCGGCCTGATGGGCGCAGCGTTCGCAGTGCTGAGCGCGCGCGACAGAACCAATCCCAAGCGCTTCGGCAACGCGGCGTTCTGGGGCTTGCTGTCGCTGAGCTTTTTGTTCGGATCGTGGATCGGCGATCTGGCGAACGGCGTGCTGGTGATCGCGCTGATCGCGGTCGGCGGCTTCGGCTTGATGCACAGGGGCGCGGCGGCGAGTTCAACGCCGCAGAGCCGCAGCGCCAGCGCGGCGGCGCGCGGCAATGTGCTGTTCCTGCCGGCCCTGATCGTGCCGGCCGTGGCGCTGGCCGGCACGCTGAGCTTGAAGAATTCCGGACTCGTGGATCCCAAGCAGGCGACGCTGATCTTTCTCGCCCTCGGGGTGCTGATCGCGCTGGCGGTTTGCCATGCCTGGCTCAGGCCGCCGCTGCTGGCGCCCATCGAGGAAGGGCGCCGGCTGATCGACACGATCGGCTGGGCCGCGGTGCTGCCGCAGATGCTGGCGTCGCTCGGCGCGGTGTTCGCAGCTTCGGGCGTCGGCGGCGCGGTCGGGCATCTGGCGACGCAGTATCTGCCGCTCGGCACGCCGTTCGCCTGCGTCGTCGCCTATTGCCTCGGCATGGCGCTGTTCACGGTCGTGATGGGCAACGCCTTCGCGGCGTTTCCGGTGATGACGGCGGGGATCGGCCTGCCCCTGATCGTGCACCGCTTCGGCGGCGATCCGGCGATCATGAGCGCCATCGGCATGCTGGCCGGCTTCTGCGGCACGCTGATGACGCCGATGGCGGCGAATTTCAACCTGGTGCCGGCGGCGCTGCTGGAACTGCCCGACCGCAACGGCGTGATCCGCGCGCAGCTTCCCACCGCGCTGATGCTGCTGGTCGCCAATACGGGGTTGATGGCGGGGTTGGTGTATCGGTTTTGAGTCTTGCCCAAATCCGGATTATATCCATAATATGGATAATCCGGAGAAAGCCATGGTCACGACCACCGCCGCCGACTTCCAACGCAATGTGGGCGAGTTTCAGCATCAAGCGCGCCGGGAGCCCATCGAGATTACGCGCCATGGACGCCGGGAGCTGATTTTGATGTCCGCGGAGCAGTATGACTGGATGCGGGCCGTGATGAAGCGGTCATTTCGTACCGAAGAGACGCCGGAATTCATCATCGAGGCGATCCGCAAAGCAAAGGTCCGACCGCAGCAGCCCAAGCGAAGCCCAAAGTCGCCCAAATAGATGGCACTGCCTGAAGCCCAGCCAGGCCTCGTATTCCGTTATGACTATCTGTGGAATCGCGACGCCCGGGAGGGTCGACCCTCTGGCAAGGATCGCCCCGCCTGCATCGCAATGACGACCGGCATCGAGATCGATCCGCATGTCGTCGCCATCCTTCCGATCACCCACAGCAAGCCCACTGGCAAAACGGTTGGCTTCGAAATCCCTCCGTTGGTCCGCCGGCGGCTTGGGTTGGACGACGAGCCGTGTTGGGTGATCGTTTCAGAGCACAATATCGATGAATGGCCGCCGCCGGGAATCGCGCCGCTACCGGGAACCAAAAAGGTATTCGCATACGGCGTGTTGCCATCCGGCTTGTTCGAAAAAATCAAGAAAGAATTTCTCAGGCAGTTCGACCAAGCACGCGGTGTGCGGCGGTAAAGATACATGCTCTCCCATCTCTCCTTTGGCGTCGAAGACCTGGACCGCGCCACCGCGTTCTACGAAGCGGCGTTGGCGCCGCTCGGCTGTGTCTGCGTGTGGCGCAACGCGCGCGCGTCGGGCTTCGGGGAGCCCGGCGGCAACGATCGGCTGGCGCTGTTCGCGCGGCCGGGGACGGCGCGCGCGCCGGGCGCTGGGTTTCACCTGAGCTTCATCGCGCCGAGCCGCGCAGCGGTCGACGCTTTCCACGCAGCGGCGCTCAAGGCCGGCGGAAGCGACGCCGGCGCGCCGGGCCTGCGGGCGCATTACAGCCCGACCTATTACGCCGCTTTCGCCATCGATCCCGACGGGCACAAGCTGGAAGCGGTGCACCAATAGCAAGTGGGCCAAGATATTTTCTTGACCCCCCTGCCCCTTTGCCGCAAAGAGGCCCCGCCACACTGACAGTCAAGAGGTGTCTTCGCATGAACGCACCGACGCGCATCGACGCCGTCCCCCGCTTCGGAACGATCGAGAAGGCCATCGCCACGCTGAAACCGGGCGAGCCGCTCTATTGCATCTTTCCGCAGAAATTCGCCGACGCCGCCAAGCGCTTCCTGGATGCGTTCCCGGGCGATCCGCTCTACGCGATCAAGGCCAATCCGGCGCCGCTGGTGCTGGAGCAGGTGTGGGCGGCGGGCATCCGCCATTTCGACACCGCCTCGGTGCCGGAGATCGAGATCGTCAAGAGCCGCTTTCCGGACGCCTATTGCCATTTCATGTCGCCGGTGCGCGCGGTGGGCGCGGCCAAGAAGGCGTTCGAGCAATACGGCGTGACCGATTACGTGGTCGACTGCGACTACGAGCTCGACAAGCTGCTGGCCGAGACCAAGGCGCCGAAGAAGCTGCGCATTTTCGTGCGCATCGCCACGCCCTTGGGCGGCGCGGTGCTGGAACTGTCGAGCAAATTCGGCACCACGCCGGCGGAAGCGGCCAAGCTGCTCAAGCGCGTCGCCGAATCCGGCGCGGCACCGTGCATCACGTTTCATGTCGGCTCGCAGTGCCTGTCGCCGTTCTCCTATGCGCAGGCCATCGAGATGGCGCGGCGCACTTCCATGCTCGCCAAGGTGGAGCTGCAGGCGCTCGACATCGGCGGCGGTTTTCCGGGGCCGTATATGGGCGACGACGTGCCGCCCTATCACTGGTATTTCGACACCATCAAGGAAGCGCTCGAAACGCTGCCCAATCCGAAGATCCCGCTGATCTGCGAGCCGGGGCGGGCGCTGATCGCCGAAGGAATGTCGCTGGTGACGCAAGTCATCCTGCGCAAGGGCGACCGGCTTTACATCAATGACGGCGTCTACGGCTCATTCGACGAGCTGACGCTGCCGGGCTGGAACGCGGATTATCCGGTGCGGGTGTTCACGCTGGACGCCAAGGGCCGGGCCCTGCCGCTGCCCGGCGCGACGCTGCCGTTCCGGGTCTACGGCCCGACCTGCGACACGCTGGACGTGCTGCCGCGGCCGATCATGCTGCCGGCCAATATCGGGCCCAACGACTTCATCGTCTTCGACGCGATGGGCGCCTATTCGGTGGCGGTGCGCACCAGCTTCAACGGATTCTTCCCGGACAGCTGGGCGATCGTGGGGAATTGAGTGCGTAGCCGCGAACAGAATGTTCACGCGGAGACGCGGAGCTCGCGGAGCGCTCCACGAACTCCGCGGCTCCGCGTGATACCCGTCGCCGCGGCGCTCCTGTTCGCGCTCTGCAGCACCTCAAGCGCCGCCGAGCCCGGCTGGCATACCTATAGCGACGCGGCGCGCGGCTTTTCCATTTCCTATCCCGACGGCTGGACGGTCAATCCGAACTTCACCGACAAGGGCTATGGCTACGCCCAGGGCGACATGGACGATTTGCGCACCGGCGTCGGGCTCTCGCCGACCATCGATCTCGCGCCGGGCACGACGCTGGACAGCAAGAGCCTGGTGCTGGCGGTACAGTTCGCGCGGCCGGGCGACACCTGCAAGGCCGGCGCCTTCCTCGCCGATCCGCCGCCGGACTATTTCACCCAGCTGCAGGAAGACACGCCCGACCTGGCGCACACGCTGGCAGAGCCCGGCGACATATACGCGGTCGAGCACATCGTACGCATCGTCTCGCGCGCGCCCTGCGTCGCGCTGCAGATCTATCTGGTCTATGCCCAGATCCGTCCGCACGATCCGGCGCCGCCCAAACCGTTCGACCGCGCCGCGGTTTTCGGCCTGCTCAGCCGCATCGCGGCGACGCTGAAACCCATCAAATAAGCTTTACGGCAAACAGAACGTTAACGACTTCGGGCTAGCGTTGCGTCCCTATCGGGGATCGTTCATGCCGAGTCCGAAAGAACGTCTGTGCCATCTGCTGGAACTGGCCGCGCAAGGCCCGGAGCAGCGCGCCGCGCTGGCCGGCGAGGTCGCCGATCTGCTGCTCGACTGGCCGGCGCAATATCCCGATGCGATGCGCGCGACGTTCGGCGCCCTGCTCGAGAAGATCGTGCGCGAAGTGGACGCGCCGGCCGCCCTGGCGGCGCGCTTCGAAGGGCGCGAGGATTTTCCGCTCAGCCTGCTCAACGAATTCTTCCTCGCCGCCGGCCCGGCGATGCAGGACGCGATCCTGACGCGCAACGACGCCGAGGGCGCGATCCCGAACCTGGTCCTCGACGGCGATGCGTTGCTGAGTGCGGCGCGGACGGCCAAGGACTTCGCACCGGCGCTGGCGCGGATCGCCGCCGTTCCGGAAGCCATGGCGCAGAGCATCGCGCGCGACGCGCGCGCCTTGGCGACTTTGTGCAAAGGCGCCGGCATCAACCGCGCCACCTTCTCGGCGATGGCGATCCTGACGGGTCCGGTGCGCTCGGTGCACGAGAATTTCGCGATGCTGACGGTGTTCGACCGGGTGCCGGAAAACGGCGCGGCGCATCTGCTCGCCTTCTGGCGCGCGCGCTGCGACGGCGCCGCGAATGTCAGCGCCGCCGCTTAGGCGCTCAGCCGCGCGTGCGCTGCCGCGCGATGGAGTCGTGTCCGTTTGAGCGCGTTCGTGGCGGCGGACGCACTCTTCCACGATTGCAGGACGAACCAATTCACCGGCACATGAATGAAGCGCGGTGCGCAACCCGGACAGGTTTGTGCGTATTCGCACCGCATCCGCAAGACCATTGACTCTGTCAACATTTGGCGAACACACTTGTCTGCTGTCGATCCCCTGTATTCGATGCGTGGCGGCCGCTTGTCGACGGTCCGCCTTCGTTCGACGGATGTAGCCCCTTCGGGGCGAGCCGCGTTCTTGGCTTCTTTATCTTAATGGGCTGCGCAGGCCTTAGCGGCATGCGCATGGGGGCGAAATGTCTGGAAAATTCGAGCCGCTTCGCGGCTGCATCGTCGTGGCACTCATGGCTCTTGGGCTTTTCGGGTGCACGTCTGCGTCTGATGCCCTTGTCGGCGGACCGAGAATCAATGAAAACGTCTACATGCCGCGAAATGCCGGCGTCGCGGAGCCCCATGGCGTCGTTCGCGCCATAATCCCCCGGCCTTGCCGGCCAGGTCCCTTCGATCCCGAACTGATCCCGCCGAAAAAGAACGGCGACAGTGACCCATTGCCGCTCACGCCGCATTCGCATGTGAGCGCCGCCGAGCCGCTCGACGGCAGCGCCCCCGATTACACCGCGGACGCGTTCGAGGAATACGCCTACGCTTTGTCCAACGACAAGCCGAAACTGAATACCTGCGTCGATGCGATGAAACAGCTGATCGACATGCGCTGGGCCGATTTCGAGCATGCGATCAACGGATCGCTCTCGACCAGCAATTTTCTCGTCGACGCGGCCGTGACCGGCCTGACGACATCGATTCCACTGGTCGCACCCGGCACCAAGAGCGTGCTCGCCGCAATCTCGGCGGGCCTGCTGGGAACGCGGAAGAATTTCGACGAGGACATCCTCTACAGCTATTCGATCAAGACGATATTGCAGCAAATGCGGACCGATCGCGCCGCGCAAGGGGCGGTCATCGAGGGTCATCTCGACGGCCGCAGCACGCCCTATCGGAACATGTATCAAGCCGAAAGTGACCTCTTCGAATATGCCATGGCCGGAAGCTGGGATCACGCGATGGCCTCGCTGACCACCAACATCGCCGCCCAAACCGCCGCCTGTCAGGCCCGGCTGCGCGACCAGAAAATGTCGCAGCCGACCGACACGCTGCCCGATGGGCAAACGCCGACATCGACAGCCACCGATCCTTGCAACGCACCGCCGCCGGCCAAGCCGGCGCTGGAGCCGGTCCCGATCACCTTCAACAATACCGCCATTGCCCCCAATCAGGATGCAGCACTCGATCAGGTTGCCGCATTGATCAGGGCTGGTGTGACTGCGGGCACGATCTCCGGCGTCGTCGTTACCGGCGAAGCTCCAGCGAGCGAGGGGGCAAACGCGGCCGCGAACGCCCATCTGCGCGCCAAGGCGATCATCGATGCGTTGACCAATCCGGCGATGGCCACTCGAAATGTTCCGAACGACGATATCGAGGAAGACCCCAACCCCAATCTGACCGGCGCGGCCAGGGCGGTCATATCCTTCCTAACGCCGACCCCCGCTCCCTCGGGCGAACAACATGCACCTTCGGCAAAAACGGGTGCGCCGGAACCTCCCGCGCCAATAACCACAGGCCTGACAACCGATTCCTTCAAGAAAAATGCGGTCTTCCAGTTGAAGGACGGCGCAATCCCCGGCGTTCCGAACGGCAGTTCGTTGCGGATCACCGAGGAGGAAGTGCAGGGAGACGGTACGGTGACCTATGTCTTCAGCGATCCCGCCAATCCCGGCGGATGGCTGAAGACGAGTCAGAGCAAGTCTGCAACCGATTTGTTGGGTCTTGTCTCGGCGCTGCTTGTTCCCGGCGGCGGGTAGTATCGCCTTACGCGTTCACGTCGTGTCGCTCGCGCGTCTTGGCGAATTTGAGGTTCGGGAATTTGTCGGCGACGTAGCCGATTTCCCATTGGCTCTTGGCGAGGAAGACCGCGGCGCCGTCGCGGTCGGCGGCCATGCCGCCGCGGTTGGAGGCGGCAAACTTCTCCATGTCGGCATCGCTGCCCGACAGCCAGCGGGCGGTCTCGTAAGGCGCGGGTTCGAGATCGGCGTCGAGGCCGTATTCGGCGTTGAGGCGCGATTTCAGGACGTCGAGCTGCAAGGGCCCGACGACGCCGATGACCCAGGCGGCGCCGATCTGCGGCTTGAAGACCTGCGTCACGCCCTCTTCGGCCAGGCTCTCGAGCGCGCGGGTCAGGTGCTTCTGCTTCATCGGATCGGTGAGGCGCACGCGGCGCAGGATTTCCGGGGCGAAGTTGGGGATGCCGGTGAACACCACGTCGCCGGTTTCCGACAGCGTGTCGCCGACGCGCAGCACGCCGTGATTGGGAATGCCGATGATGTCGCCGGGCCAGGCTTCGTCCACCGTCTCGCGCTCCTGGGCGAAGAACAGGATCGGATTGTGCACGCCGATGGCCTTGCGCGTGCCCGACTGCGTCAGCTTCATGCCGCGGCGGAATTTGCCGCTCGCAAGGCGCAGGAAGGCGACGCGGTCGCGATGGTTGGGATCCATATTGGCCTGAACCTTGAAGACGAAGCCGGTGACTTCGGCGTCGGAAGGCTCGACGGTGCGGCCGCGCGTCGGCGCCGGGCCGGGCGGCGGCGCATTGTTCGCCAGCGCCGAGAGCAGGTCGCGAACGCCGAAATTCTTCAGCGCCGAGCCGAAATAGACCGGCGTCTGGTGGCCCTCGCGATAGGTGCCGTGGTCGAAACGCGGCATGCCGGCGCGGACCAGTTCGACGTCCTCGTCGAGCTTGTTCTTGTCCTCGGCCGACAGCAGGGCCGCGACCGCGTCGCCGGCGATCCGGTCGGTGCGGCCAAACGGCATAAATTCTTCCGTATACAGATCGACGGTGCCGCGGAAATTCTGCCCCATGCCGACCGGCCAGACCATGGGTGCGCATTCCAGCTGCAGCTGGTCGGAAATCTCGTCGAGCAGTTCCAGCGGATCGCGGGCCTCGCGGTCCATCTTGTTGACGAAGGTCATGATCGGGATGTCGCGAAGACGACAGACCTCGAACAGCTTGCGGGTCTGCGCCTCGATGCCCTTGGCGGCGTCGATCACCATGACGGCGCTGTCGGCGGCGGTCAGCGTGCGGTAGGTGTCCTCGGAGAAGTCCTCATGGCCCGGCGTGTCGAGCAGGTTGAAGATGGCGTTCTCGTACTCGAAGGTCATCACCGCGCTGGTGACGGAGATGCCGCGCTCCTGCTCGATCTTCATCCAGTCGGACTTGGCGCGCCGGGCCTCGCCGCGCGCCTTGACGCGGCCGGCGGCATGGATCGCGCCGCCGAGCAAGAGGATGTGCTCGGTCAGCGTGGTCTTGCCGGCGTCGGGATGCGAGATGATCGCAAAGGTCCGGCGTCTGGCGGCTTCGGAGGCAGGCGACTGGGTCATAAGGCGCGGGGGAGTAGCAGGGTAGTGCCCAATTGTCATCCCCTGGCAAGGTTGAGCCATGGCAGGGCGAGACATAACAGCTATAGCGATGCTATACTTAAATGCGGGTGTGAATGCGATAAGGCGCAAAGGACGAGATATGCAATCGACCGAGGCCGATACACTGATCCCGGTAAAACAAGCCGTTCAGAACGCACTGGCGTATGTTCGGGAGTTTGGTGATCTATTTCCATCCTTGAGCGGCGCACGTCTTGAAGAGACCGAGTTTGACGACGAACGTCACGAATGGGTAATCACAATGAGCTTCGAGGAAAGCGCGTTGTATGGCGGGGGACGCCTCTACAAAATATTCCGGGTCGACGCCGCATCAGGTGACGTGACTGCGATGCGATATAGGCGCCCGGAGTAAGCCGCGGTGGATTCCACCGTCGCTACGTCTCTACTCGCCAGATACAAGTCGAGAGGTGCAATCCTAGATACCAACTTGATGCTGTTATTGATTGTGGGCACCTACAGCATTGGCCGCATTGAGACCTTCAAGCGCACGTTGAAATATACCTCCTCGGACTTTCGTCTCATCTCTAACATGCTTGCCCGAATGGATCGTCGCATCATCACGCCGAACATATTTACAGAGACCGACAACTTTTGCCGGCAACTACCCGAGAAGGAATATGACGCGGTGTCCCGAACCATGGTTAGGCTTTGTGCAGAATTCATGGAGGTTTACACACCATCGCGCGACGCCCTGTCCCATCCGCTTTACTCGCGCCTTGGAATCACCGATTGCATTACCCTCGCTTTGGCGAGCGAAAAACACTTGGTCATCACCGACGATTTTGCACTGGCAAACCGCATCACGAGTATGGGCGGCGATGCCATTAATATAAATCATTTGAGACGCTTTGACTGAGTCGGTGTTTGTGCGCAGATTGGCGTCTCGCAAATCCCAAGAATGGGATATCTCCGATGCCCTCACGCGCCTGGCGCCTGCTCCGTGACGAAGGCGACGTCGTGGCCCGAGGCGCGAAGATCACGAACAAGCCTGGCTGACACACATTCATCGGCCAGCCAGCGCAAGACGGCGGCTCAACCGAAGATAAGTTCGTCGTTGCGGATGTAATCGGCGGCAAAGAACTGAGCCGCGCGAATGTCCTCGCGCGTGATATGAGGGGGGTCGTCGATGATCTGCTCGTCGCTGAGGCCGGCGCCCAGCTTTCGCAACAGCAGTTCGACCGTAATCCGCGTGCCCTTGATGACCGGCTTTCCAACCATGATTTGCGGGTTCATCTCGATGCGTTCGTGCTTCATGGCGGCGCCACCTGGTTCCACGCCGCTATTTTAACACCCCTTGCCGAAGGGACAAAGGCGCCGGCAGCATGGCCCGCGCAGCCCACGTCCGGCGGTCGCGGGGGAGATCGGCGGGAACTGTCATCCCCTCGAACGGCTTTGCTCTGGCTTTCCGCGCCCAATGCGCTACCGCTGTCGGGGCCGGTAGCGCTTCGCGGCCTTCGCACTGGACGCGCGCCGCGCCGTCAAGAATGATAGAGAACGGCCGGGGCGCCGTGCAGGGGACGACGAGCGATGAAGAAACAAACGGCGATGGTGCTGGTGTTGGCCGCGATCTGCCTGGCCGCGCCGGCCTGGGCCCAATATGGCGGCGCGACGGGTCCGGCGAGCGAGAATTCAACCGATCCCTCGGGCGACCACCGCGATTCCGGTCCGCGCAGCTTGCCGCCGGATCCGGAAGGCAAGGCCGAAGACCTCAGGCTCAACGGAAAATGCGATCAGGCGATTCCGATCTTTCGCGCCTTGGCATCCTACGGCGCCGGTTTTGAGATCGCCCATTACAATCTCGGACTCTGCCTGCTGGAGATCAGCAAGAGCGAGCCCGATGCGGGGCGCGCCGCGGGCCTCAAACAGGCGGCGGCCGTCAGCATCCTCAAGGCCGCGAACGCCGGCCTGCCCAAGCCGCAGGCCTTGCTGGTGACGATGTATCTGGACGGCGTCGGCGTGGCGCCCGATCCGGTGGCGGCCGGCACCTGGGCCCTGATCTATCATGAGAACGGCGCGCGGCTGGCGCTCGGCCTGGCAAACATCCCGCCCGACCTGCAGGCCCGGCTCGACAGCGCGCTGACGCAGACAAGCTGGGCCCAGGCGCAGGCGCGCGCCGACGCCTGGACGCCGATCGCGGCAAAGAACTAGATCGGGCGGAACTGATCCGTTCACCGGCAACAAGAAGGCGAGACGATGAAAACGACGCTTGCGAAGTTTTGCCTTGCCGCCGCGCTGACGGGCGCGCTGGGCGCCATGCCGGCGCTCGGCGCGCCGCCGGCTGACTGCAGCACAGCCGCCATTCCCGACACGCCGGTGGCCGGAACCGTGGGCGGCAAGCCCTTCAGCGTCAACCGCGCCGAGGTCCAGATCGGCGGCGGCTTCGCGGTCAATGAGACCAAATTCGACTCCTATGACTTGACGCTGGAGATGGACGGCATCTTCAATGCCTTGACCGCGCGGGCCATCGTCAAGCAGGGCACGCGCGCCGACGGGCGCGCGTTCCGCGTCCTGCCGGTGGATTCGGTCGGCGACCAGCCGGCGGCGATTCCCGGCGTGCCGGAGGTGCAGAGCTGGGAAATCCAGCTCGGCGACGTCGACGACAGCTTCACCCACAGCACCGGCTCGCTGCGGCTGGAATTCGGCCAGCGCAAGGGCGGCATGCTGCCCGGCAAGATCATGCTGTGCGTGCCGGAAGACCATGTCGCGATCAGCGGACGCTTCGAGGCGACGATCCGGCCCTGAGCGTTTGCGCGCGCGCAAAGCACCCTCGTGCAGCACGAGCGACGGCGCGTCTATTGCAGCTTGAACGAGTCGATGAAGGCGTTGAGGTCCGCGATCTGGCTTTGCGTTGCGGCCGAGGTATAGACCATCGTCGCCACATAGATGCGCGGTGTGGCCTTGTCGAGGATGACGATCATCCCACGCCCCTTGATCGCGTGGTCGCCGGTCTCGAAGGTGAAAAAGATCGCGGGCGAGCCCTGCAACATGTCGGTGCGCGAGTCGGTGATCGCGCCCTGCAAGGGGGCGACGAAATTGTCGCGCTCGTTTTGCAGGCTTGCCGGCACGTTGAGCGTGAACGGCGCATCGAACGTATCGACCACGACCGAGGTGACATAGACGCTCGGCTTGGCCGATTTGAACAGCACCGCCGTCGACAGGGTGCCGCCCTTGTCGTCTTTCTCGGACGGCTGGGGCGGCATGATTTCGGGCGCCGTCACGAAGTCGGCCGCGAAGCCGTAATCGGTGGACGCATAATGAGCGGCCACCGCGCCCTGGGGGAGCAACACAAACAGCGCCAACAGAATTGCCGCCCATTTTCGCATGACCGTCCCCGAGACTTGCTGCCCAAGGCTGACCGCCGGCGCCCGACCTGTCAACGCAGCGCGCGGAGCAGCATCAGCGCGGGATTGTCGGCGCTGAGCGTCTTGACGGTGAGAAAACGCGCCCTTGTTCTCGGCGACGTCGACGATGTGCATGGGATCAGGTTTCCTGCGTCAGCCGCGTCACCGCCCAGGCGTAGTTGCGCACGCGCCATCGGCCGTCCTGTTTCATCAGCACGAAAGCCCAGCCGCCGTCTTCCGCGAAGCGGCGGCCGGCCGCCACGCCGCTCCAATGCGTCGGCAAGGAGAAGAAGACACGGTCGCCGTCGCGGGTGAAATCCTGCGCCGGCCCGAAACGGTGCTTGAGAGCGCTGAGCGCCGTCGTGTGCTTGCGCATGTCTTGCGCCCACAGCGCCACCGCATCGGGGCCGCGGAACAGGTGCGGCGCGAAATTTTCCAGGATCGTGATATCCCCATCGGCGAAGGCGGAGAGATTTTCCTCACCGCCGCCGGCGATGAAGCGCGCGATCCTCTCCACCGGTTCCAGCATCGCGGCGTCGGGCTGGGCGGCCTCAGTGCTCATTCGGCGTCATCGTGCTTGCGGGGGTGGCGAGCGCCCAGCCCTTGCCGGTCCAGCGGTAGACGTCGCTGCTGATCGCGGATGGCGCGCCGTCATACGCCGCCTTGGCGCGGGCGCCCAGGGCGGCGATGTCGGCGGGGCTGTCGCTCCGGATGAAGAGCAGCAAGTCGCGTGATGGCACGGCGATGAGGAGATGTCCGCCGACCGCGAAGCCGCTCCCATCGGCGCCGAACAGCGCGCGCGACGCGGCGTAGGGCCCGACGATCGCAACGATGCCGTCGGCGGGCGGTGGCGCAGCCGGCAGCGGCGGCAGCGCGTCTCGCGTGCGCGCGTCACAGAGATCGAACGCCGCGTCGACGCTCAGGTTCAAATCGGCGCGGTCGGCATTGAGCATCAGCACGACGCCGCCGCCCGGCACAGGCTTGTGACAGACTTCCTCCAGGTTCGCGAAGGCGCGCCGCGAGATCGGCGCCATCGGTTCCGGCTTGACGGGGCAGGCGCCGGACGTTCCGTGCGGCACGGCATTCGCGCAATTCGCCGCGAGGCGCAGCGAGCTGCGCAGGCGCGCTGGATCGGCCACCGCGAGCCAGGCGGCCGTGCGTCCCAGCGACTGGAGCATCGCGACCTTGCAATTGAAATTGGACTCGGCGCAGAGGCGGTAATAAGCGCTCTGGTCCAGGTGAACGACGCGTCCGCCCGGGCGCGTGACATTCAGCGTCAGGCCGTCGACGTCGACCCGGTCGCCGGGCAGAAGATTGATCGCCTTGTCGACGATCCAGGCCATGAAGGCCGCCGCGTCCTGCGGCAGCATTTCGGCGGGCGCGGGTCCGTTATTGGCCGAGGGAAACCGGCTGACGACGCCCTGCACGTAGTCGTGCGTCTTGCCCGGGCACTGCGGCGGATCGGCGACGCAGGCGTCGTGCAGCGGCTTGAATTCGAAGACCAGATTGGCGCCGACCTCGGGGCCGATGGCGAGAGCGAACGGCGCCGTCACGCGCACCGGCGCCGGCGAATAGAGCTGCAGCTTCTGCTGGATGTAGGCCGTAAAGCCGGCATCGTCGAGCGGGATGCCGTCGGCGAGGGCGGCGGCCGGCAGCAGCAGGAAGGCGGCGCCGTACAGAACGAATGAAAACCACGATTTCATCGCTTCGCCCGATTATCGATGGCGCGGTTTCTATCACACAATCGGTTCGTCGACGAAGGCGCGGCCCTGGCGGTCCTCGATCTCGACGATCCAAAGATCGGAATCGTATTTGACCTGGCGCTCGAAATAGGCTCGCGCCTTTTCTTCCTCGACGTTCTCACCCAGCGGCCGCGCCCAGACCAGGTCGCCCGCGCCGTTGCGCGCCTGGTTGAGCACGGTGCAGGTGCCGTCGAGCTTGGAGACTTTGAGGAAGATCGCACCGGCTTCCTCCGAACCCTTGCGCACGACATAGGCCTGCGCGCCCTCCACCTCCGCCCGGCGGACGATGGCGCGGACGAAAATCCCGGCTTTGAGGCGTGGCGTCATGGCGGATAGTATAACCGATGGAGTCGCGCGATGACCAAGGAAACCGTCTATCTGCTGGAAGTGGCGATCGAACCCAAATCAGAGGTCGCGCGCGCCAGCCTGCGCGAGGCGCTGGAGCAATTGACCGCCGTCGACCTCACCTTCGGCACGGCTATCGATTCCGAGAGCGGCCAAACCCTGCTGAGAGGGACAAGCGAAGCGCAACTCGAAGAGAAAGTCGGCCTGCTGCGAAGCCTGTACGACATCCAGTTCGCTGTCGGCGCACCGCAGGTGGCCTATCGCGAGACGCTGAGCCGTCCGGTCTCGATCAAGTACACGCACAAGAAGCAGACCGGCGGTTCCGGCCAGTTCGCCGAAGTGTCGATCGACTTCAGGCCGTTGCCGGCGGGCTCAGGTTTCGTGTTCGAGAACGACGTGGTGGGCGGCTCGATCCCGAAGGAATTCGTTCTCGCGATCGAAAAGGGCCTCAAAGCGCAGAAGGAATTCGGCCTGCTCGCCGGCTTCCCGGTGATCGACTTCAAGGCGACGCTGACCGACGGCAAGTACCACGAGGTGGACTCCAACGCGCTGACCTTCGATATCGCGGCGCGCCGGGCCTTTCGCGAGCTTGCTTCCGTTGGTGCGGTCAAGCTTCTCGAGCCGGTCATGAAGGTCGAAGTCACGACGCCCGGCGATTTCCTCGGCGGTGTCATCGGCGATCTGAACAGCCGCCGCGGAGAGGTTGAGAGCACCGAAGACGGCGAGCTGCAGGTTATCACCGCGCTGGTCCCGCTTGCGAGCCTGTTCGGCTACAACCATTCGCTACGGTCATTGTCCCAAGGCCGCGCGCGATGCGCCATGCGGTTCGACCACTTCGCCGACGTGCCGATGCCGGGCAGCCCTGATCCGAAATTTCCGGCAGCCGCCGCGCTGCGCGTGGCGTGAGCTAGCTCACGCGCGGCGTGTAGGCGACCGAGGTCAGGAGGCCGCAAGGGACGCCGCCCGCGTCGCCGAGCGGTGCGATGAAACTCTCCGCTGTCAGGTAGTCGAGATTGAGGGAGCGGAACTGGGAGACGAAGCGCAGCGGCGCACGCTGTTCGAACGCGGCGTCATAGCTGCCATACCAACTGGCGATGTGTTGCGCGGGGATGATCTCATCGAGAGATTTTCCGGTGCAGTCGCCGGCATAGTGCGCCAGGGCGCTGCCGAAGAAGCCGAAACGGAAGCGGCGCGGCGCGCCCGGCTCCTGGATCAGTTCCTGGAAGGCGATGTCGCGCAGATGGCGGATCAGCGCGCGGGCGCTGAAATCGACGCGCATCGGCAAATCCCGGGCGCCGCGCGCGGCCTGCCAGACGCCCACCAGATCTTTCAGCCTGGCATTGTCGAAGGCGAGCGTGTCGTCGCAACGCGACGGCCAGTCCGCGCGCTTGGCTTGCAGGTTGAACCGTTCGCAGACGGAAAGAGGCTTGGCCGGCATGATGCGAGCCTCGCAAAAACAGGTCACCAAGGCGTGAAGCCGGCGTTAGGAGAAATACCTAGCGACTCTTGCCCTCGTTCGTGACCCGCTATGCGTCGACGAGATCCAGGCGGCGCTCGATGCGGACCAACCGACCGTCCATGTGGTCCAGCCGTGTGTTGATCGCGGCAAGCTGCAATTGATGCTGGCCAAGGTGATGTTCGACCGCGGACAGGCGGACTTTCACGTCCATCATGTCTTGTTCAATCCGCTCGATGGAGCTGCGCATCTTGCGCAGCATCTCAAGAACCAGATTTTCGGTCTCTTCCGTCATGGCGGAACAATAGCAGAAATCGGTCGTTTCTCAAATCAAGCCGCGCGGAACGGAATGATCTTCGCTTCCTTGGGCACGACGCGTTCGCCGTTTTCGCCGACGGCGGCGAAGGGCAGGCGGACACGCACGGTGGTGCCTTCGCCGAGCACGGATTCGAGCGTCGCCTCGCCGCCATGCATCGTCGCCAGCGCCTTGACCAGCGCAAGGCCGAGGCCCGTGCCTTCCCTGGAGCGGACATGCTCGGCCTCGACCTGTTCGAACGGCTTGCCGAGACGTTCCAGATCCTTGGCCGAGATGCCGACGCCCGAATCGGCGACGCTGATCTCGATGCCGCCGGCCGACGGCGCGGCGCGGACGCGGACATCGCCGCCGCGCGGCGTGAACTTGACGCCGTTGGTCAGCAGGTTGATCAGCACCTGCTTGATGGAACGCTTGTCGGCGAAGATGGTGCCGGCGCCCGGCTCGACGGAAAGCTTCAGCGCCACGCCGGCGCGCTCGGCATGCAGCTTGACGAAGCGCACCGCGGATTCGGCGGTCTCGGCCAGGTCGAACACTTCCTCGAACAGGTCGAGCTTGCCGGCTTCGATCTTGGACATGTCGAGCACCGAGTTGATCAGCTCCAGCAGATGGCCACCCGACTCATGGATCAGGCGCGAATATTCCAGATAACGGGCCGAGCCGACGGGGCCGAACATCTCATGCGTCATCACTTCGGAGAAGCCGATGATGGCGTTGAGCGGCGTGCGCAATTCGTGGCTCATATTGGCCAGGAAGCTCGACTTGGCGCGGTTGGCGCCTTCGGCGGCGTCGCGCGCCGCGATCAGTTCGGCTTCCTGCGCCTTGCGCTCGGTGATGTCGCGGGTGACGGCGACGATGTCCGACGCCTCGCCGTGATGCGGCGGCGCCGGACGGCAGCGGATTTCGGCCCAGACATAGGAACCGTCGCGCCGCTTCATGCGCACTTCGGCCGAGGCGGCGCGGGCGTAGTAAGCGGACTCCATGAAGGCGGACTGCATCGCCTTCAGATCGTCGGGATGGACCAGCGCCGACGGCGCCAGGCCGAGCAGATCGGCCGGCGGCACGTCCAGGATCGCCTGCGCCGCGGGGCTGGCGAAGCGGATGCGGCCGTCGGAGGAATGGCGCGTGATCAGATCCATCGCGTTGTCGGCCAGGAAGCGGTACATCGCGGCGCCTTCGGCGGCGGCCTCGTCGGCGGCGCGCTGGCGGTCCTGCGCGGCGGCGGCGACGAGGGCTGCCTGGATTACGGCGGCGAGCACCGAGACGGCATAGATCTCCCATAGCGGCAGCGGCAGGCGCGACACCGGCAGCGCGCCGACCGCGCCGATCGCGGCGACCACGACGAGCGCGACGGAGGCGGCGGCGGCGGCGCGCAGCACGGCGGGGCGGCCACCGGCGAGCGCCGCTTCGGCCGGAACCAGCGCGAACCACACGACCAGCGGCGACAGCACGCCGCCCGTCAGCGCCGCGAGATAGCCGATCAGGACGGCGAAGATCGCCAGCGCGGCGGTTTCCAGGACGTTGAGCGCAATGCGGGTGAAGGCGAGCAGCGCCAGAATCGCCGGCGCCATCAGGCCGGCGATGGCGATGGCCTCGGCAACGTCCGGACGGCCGACCACGGAGACGAAGGCGAGGCTCAAAACCGCCCCGACCACGGCCTTGGAGGCCTGCACCATGACGAACAGCCGGCGCAGAGCGCGGCCGTCCGTAGGCGGATTATTCTTCTTAACAGCCATTAGGCTTTTGCCGACTCAAAGACCACGACCCGCGCCCATGGTGGGTGGCCAAGCTTAACGAACCTTGAAGAGGCTCCAACTTCGTTCGTTAATCCGAAAGACCTGTGGCAGGACTTATTCACCGTTTGTTAGGGATGATGACGCGATTCGGGCGCAATCGGGCGCCGCCTAACCAATCGGCAACAGGTTCCGCCAACAATCCGCGCCGTCGAAGGGACGGTTCGCTTTGGGGCTTGCGACGGCACAGAAGGTGCTCGCGCCACCGACGGGTGCGCTTGAAGCGGCGGCGGCAGCGCCCGCGCTGCTGGAGGCGCTCGACTGCCTGCGCATCGCCATCACCATGTACGACGCCGATCAGCGGCTGACCTACGCCAACCAGCATTTCGACTATCTGTTCCGCGGCCTGCCCAAGCGCGAGGCGCTGATGGGCATGAGCTATGGCGAGATCGTGCGGCTGGAGGCGGGCGAGGTGGCGCACGAAGCCTTGAGCGGCGGCGTCGAGGCCTTCGTGGCGCGGCGGCGGGCGCAGCTGACCGACGGCGATTTCAAGCCCTTCGACCTGGCGCTGAGCGACGGGCGCATCATCGAGATCAAATCGCGGCGCGCGCCGGGCGGCGGCTGGATCGCACTGTGGAGCGACGTGACGCTGGCACGCCAGGCGCTGGGGCGGCTGGAGACCGCGATCGGACTTTCCGCCGACGCCTTCGCGTTCTTCGACGGCAAAGACCGGCTGGTGGTGTGCAACCAGGACTACGCCGCGCTGCACGGGCAAAAGCCGCAGGACATGCGCGGCAGGGAATTCCGCGAATTGCTCGACGAGGCGGTCCGCGCCGGGCGCGTGCGCATGGACGGCGACGGACAGGCCTGGATCCAGCGCCGGCTCGATCTGCACCACTCGTCGGCCGGCGCGATGACGCTGGAGATGAAATCGGGCGCCGCCTATCTGGTGCGCGACCGGCGCACCCGCGACGGCCATGTCACGGTGCTGACCGACATCACCGACGAACGGCGCGTCGAAGCCGCGCTGGCCGAACAGTCGCGCTCGCTGGCGAGGACGCAAGCCGAACTGGCGAGTTCGCAGGACGCGGCCGAGAAGCAGGCGACTTATCTCGCCGATCTGACGCGCCGGCTGGACGCGGCGGCGGCATCGGCCGACACGACCAAGAAGACGCTGCTGCGCACGATGAGCCACGAGCTCAAGACGCCGCTGAACGCGATCATCGGCTTTTCGGATTTGCTGGGCCAGATGGCCGAGCGCTTCGGCCCCGCCCAGGTCAAGGAATACGCGGCGCTGATCCATGCCGGCGGGCACAATCTGCTGCGGCTCATCAACCAGATCCTGGATCTCACCAAGATCGCGGGCGCCAAGTTCGAGCCGCAACTGGCGCGCATGGACGTCTCGGGCGCGCTGTGGATCGCCAAGGACGAATTCGCCGAGCGCGCGGCCGCCAAGAACATCACCATCGACGCCGATGCCTGCCCGGTCGGGCTGGTGGCGGAGGTCGACGAGAACGCCTTCGGGCAGATGGTGACGCAGCTGCTCGACAACGCGGTGTCGTTCACGCAGGACGGCGGCACGGTCAGCTTGAGCGCGGCGCGCGAGGGTGGACGCATTCGATTGCGCATCGCCGACAACGGGCCGGGCGTGGCGGCGGCAGACCTGGCGCGCATCCTGGAGCCGTTCGAACAAGTCGGCCGCACGACATCGGATCACACGCACGGCGCGGGCCTCGGCCTGACGCTCGCCAAGGCCTTCGCCGAACTGCATGGCGGCACACTGAGCATCGCCAGTGAACCCGGCAAAGGCTTCACCGCGACGGTCGAACTGCCGGCGGCGGATTAGAATTCCGTAACCGGCCGGCCGGTCGCTCAGCCAGATTGGTCTTTGCTCTCACCGCTTTACTTGCCAGTATCGCCGTCATCGGAGCAAATCGATCTGAAGGCGCTTGATGGGCGAGACGACGGGCATTGCGCCCGCAGACACCGCACTGACGCCGCAGGAGCGGCGGCTGATCGCCTGCGCGGCGCGCGGCGAGTGGTGGCGGCCCGAAGCGATCGAAGGCCAAGACGCGGACCCTGCCAATGCCGACGGCTGGAGCAGCGCGCGCCGGCTGCGCGCCGAACTCATCCATTGTCTCATCGCCGGCGACATCTGGCCGGGTGAAGCCCAGCCCTGGGCCTTGGGACCCAAGGGCTTGCGGATCGAGGGCGCGTTCGTGGCCGGCGCCTTCGACCTCGAAGGGGCGACGCTGCGCGGCACGCTCTGGCTGCACCGCTGCGTCTTCGACGAACGGCTCAACTTCGCCGACGCGACGACGCGGACGATCAGCCTTTCCGGTTCGCATTTGCGCCGGGGCCTGGTGGCGCCGCGCGTCACGATCCGCGGCGCCCTGCTTCTGAGCCATGGCTTTCGCGCCTCGGGCGGAATCGACATTCGCGACGCCAGGATCGACGGCCAGCTGGGCTGCAGCGGCGGCCGCTTCGAGAATCCCGGCGGCGTGGCGCTCGACGCCGGCGCCCTGACGGCGGAGGTCGTGTATCTCAACCGCGGCTTCAGCGCCACGGGCGAAGTTTGCCTCATCGGCGCGAGGATCGAGCGCCAGCTCGATTGCATCGCCGGCACGTTCGACAATGCGGGCGGTTTCGCGATCAACGCGACCTCGCTTGCGGTGGGGCATAGCCTGCAATTGCGCGACGGCTTCTGCGCCCATGGCGAGGTCAATCTGGTGCGCGCCACGATCGGCGGCAGCCTGCGCTGCGAGCATGCGACGTTTTCGAATGCGCCGGGCCTGGCGATCGACCTCTCCATGGCCCATGTCGACGCCGGGTTCTCGCTGCACAATCTGCGCCCCGCTCCAGGCGCGACGCGCGGCCTCGAAGGCCGGTTGATCCTCGACCAGGCGCAGTGCCGCACCTATTGCGACGATCCCCGCGCCTGGCCCGAGCCCGGACAGCTGGTGCTCGACGGCTTCGTCTATGAGCGCTTCCACGCCAGCGACACGCGCTGGCGCACGCGGAAAGACTGGCTCAAGCATCAGGTTCGCGGTCACCTCGACGGTTCGTTCCGGCCGCAGCCCTGGACGCAGACCATCAATGTCCTGCGCGCCATGGGCCATGACGGCGACGCCCGCGAGCTGGCGGTGCAGCGCGAGCTGGCGCGGGCGCGCAGCAAGGGCACCGGCGGCGTCGAGAAATTCTGGCTCTACGCGCTCAATGTCTTCGTCGGCAACGGCTATAAGCCGTGGCGCGCGGCCTGGTGGTCGGCGCTGTTCGTGGCGCTCGGCTGGTTCGTCTTCGCCTCGGCCGGAGAGCAAGGCTACATGGCGCCGCGCGACGGCAATGTGCGCGTCTCGGAGGCCTGGAACGTGGCGCCGCCGAAGGTGCCGAGACTGCCCAAGACCTATCCGCCGTTCAACGCCCTGGCTTTCGCCTTCGACAGCTATCTGCCGGTGATCGCGTTCGAACAGGACGAGAGCTGGGAGCCGTCGACGCAGAAGACGCTGCGCAGCGTTCAGGCCGCACCCGACCGCGCCCTGTTGGGGCTGACGCCGCGCTGGCTGACGCTGCCGGACGGCTTCTTCGCCGGCGGCTGGCACCGCCTGCTGTACTGGATTCTGGAAATCCTCGGCTGGATTTTCGTCTCGCTCTTCATCGCCGGCATGAGCGGCATCATGAAGAAGGAGTAAGGCGGCTTCGGGCGGTCGCGCTTCACAGCCGCTCCGCCTTCGCGTAAGTGCATTGGGTCGGCGCCGCGATTCGCAGCGCCCCGCGTATGCGTAAGCGTAAAGGCATTTCGATGAACACCCCAAGCGGCGCGCCAGCCAGCTTTATAGCGGCGCCGCGCCATCCCGATCTCAAGCATCTGTTGGAATATTGGACGGCCAGGCGGGGTGCCCGGATGGCGCCGGCGCGCGCCGACATCAGGCCGGCCCAGATCAAGACTCTCCTCGCCGATGTGATGATCTGGAATGTCGATGCGGATGGCGGCCCCTACACGATCCGCCTGGTGGGCGACAGCATCGTGCGCTTCGTCGGCCGCAACAACACCGGCGCCGATGCCACGACCGGCATGCCTGAGGACGCCGCCGCCATGATGACCGCCGTGCTGACCCGGGTCGCCCGCGAAAGGGCGCCGCTCTTTCGCATCGGCAAAGTGTATTGGCTGCCGGACAAATCCTATCGCGATTTCGAGGCCTGCTATCTGCCGCTGTCGTCCGACGGCGAAACCGTTGACCTGATTCTGGGCGGCGTGAAGTTCGACGTTGGGGCGTAGGCCGCGGATTTTTTGCCGCATGGCTCACTATGTAACTTGACTGTTACGTAACACTAGTGTTACATAGAGGCATGACAGCCTTCGCCGCCCTCGCCGATCCGGTCCGCAATCAGATTGTCGCCATGCTCGCGGCGCGCGACATGCCGGCGGGAGACATCGCGGCGCGCTTTGACGTGTCGCGGCCCGCGGTGTCGCGCCACCTCTCCGTCCTGCTCAAGGCCAATCTGGTGCAGGTGCGCGAACAGGCGCAGATGCGCGTCTACAGCCTCAATCCCAAGGGCCTCAACGAGGTCGACGACTGGGTCGCGCAATGCCGCCAGACCTGGAACGCAAGACTCGACGCGCTCGGGCGGCAGCTGGATGCCCTGGCAGAGCGCAAGCGCAAAGGAGCAAAGCCATGACAGCCATCCCGCGCGGACCCGACAACGATCTGATGCTCGGCGAATTCACCGATCGCGAGACGCTGCGCTTCGTGCGCGACTTTGCACACCCGCCGCAAACGGTGTGGCAGACGCTGGTCGACAAGGCGCAATACAAGACGTGGCTGTGGGAATGCACGCGGTTCGAAGCAAGGCTCGACGGCCAGTTCCGCTTCGACATCAGCGGACAGATCTGGGAAGGGCGGATCCGCGAGTTCGAACCGGAACGCCGGCTCGATCTGGGCGGCCATATTCGCTTCGAACTGTTCGCCAGCGAAGGCGGCTGCCGGCTGATCTTCACGCTGAAACGCCCGCCGACGGGATGGAGCCCCATGGCGCTGGCGGGCTATCAGGCCTGGCTCGGCCGGCTGACACGGCTCATCGCCAAAGCGCCGCGGGAGGAAACGGAAGCCTGGGCCTCGGACCTGTGGGAAGGGATGTTTCCGGTCTATGAGCGCCTGCTGCGCCGGCACGTCTCCGGCGGCGCGAAGATCGTCTGGCGCCTGCATTTCGACGACAACGCCGCCGCGCTGACGGCGGAATCGGCGGCGCAGCTGGACGAACTGGTGGCGATGCCCGAGACGCGGAGCGAATTGAACGTCGTCGTCGACGGCTTCGGCGACGATTCCTGCAGCCAGGACGAGAGCCTCAAACTGTGCCGCAGCCGCGTCGACAATGCTTGCGCCCATTTGCGCGGCCGCGGCATCGCGGCCGAGCGCATCGCGGTGAGCTATGTGCTGGGAAATTATCACCCCCTGGTATCGCGCGAAACCCAGGCCGGGCGGGCGTTCAACCGCCGCATCGAATTGCGCCCAACCTATTGATCCGGCGGCGGCGTGCCAGGACGCGACAACTCGATTCAAATTTGAATCAAGGACGCGCAAACTTTGTCTCAAAGTCGAACAAAGTTCGTCTCAATTGCACGCAAAACTTAATTCAAGACGGCGCGAAAGCGGCAGCTTTGCGTTAGGCGGATTAACGCCAAGTGTCTGAATTAACCGGATTGTCTTGAACTTTACCGATTCGTTTCAGTTCGTATCAAAGGCGGCCGGGCATGATCGGCGCATAAGACGAGCCATACGTCGGTAGAGGGTGTCCCAAGATGATTTTGCGCGCGATTTTCTGGATCGGCCTGGTGTCGTTTCTCATGCCGCATGAGCCGGATCTCGGCTTCGGGCGGCCGGGCGCGGCGTTGTCGTCGCTGTCGTCGATGGCGCCGGCCAGCATCGGCTCGCTGATCGAATCGACCGGTGCGGGCGCGGGCAATGTCCAAGCCGCCTGCACGACGCATCAGGAAGCCTGCGCCGGCTCGCTCTCCGTCCTGGACGGCTTCCAGGCGGTGGCGATCCGCAGCATGGATCAGGTGCGCGCCGACCTTGAGGCCAACCGCACCAAGCTGCATTGATTTGACAGCACCGGTCGGGCGCGGCCCAATGGGCCATGGACCTGAGCGAACATCGCGTGGTGCCGCTGCGCGGCTTTGACGAGCTGGCCGTCGGCGAGGTCTTCAACATCGCCTCGCGCACCGTCAACGATGCCAACTTCGCCGCCTTCCAGACGGTGAGCCTGGACAATCATCCGATCCATTACGACGTCGAATATTGCAAGCGGCTGGGCTATCCCGCGCCGCTGGCGCATGGCCTGCAGGTGCTGAGCTTCACGGCGGCCGGCGCCGGCCTGTTCCCGCATGTCATCGGCGAGAAGCTGATCGGCTTCATCGAGGTGAGCGCGAAATTCCTCAAAGCGGTGTTCCCCGGCGACACGCTCTATCCGGCGCTGACCATCTGCGAACTCGTGCGCCAGAACACCACCGGCATCGTCGTCCTGCGCGCGACGGTGCACAACCAGAAGCGCGAGCTGGTGCTCGATGGCGTGCACAAGTATCTGATGCGGTTGTGAGTTCGAATCCGGCGGAGATTGCGCGTCGATCGCAACCGGCAAACTCACGTAGAGGTTGCAGAAAAGGCAAGACCCCGCTCCTCAATCCGTGCTAAATTGAACGCATGAATAAAGCTGCCAAAACTCCAGCGACAATCTCAATGGCTGAATTGGCCGATATCGCGGCAAAGGCGTCGCGTCTCGCCGGCGACGAAGCGCGCGCCGCCGGCATTAAAGTCGCTGGCATAGACTTGTCCGACCGTCTCTGGAACAAATCCGCAAGCGAGGTGCAAGCAAAAATTGAATGACTGATCGCCAGATTCTGGTGATCATTGTCGGACCGAGCGGTTCTGGAACATCAACGGTTCCACGTAAGCTTCAGGAATACGGCATTGCCTTGCGGGCGTCCGCCTGATGAGTTGCCCTTCGAATCTTTGTCTAGCGCGACGCACCACCTTCTCCCCCCTCCTCCATCCGCCAGCCGCGCAGCTTGGCGCCGCCCCGCATGCGCATGCCGTAGTGCTCGGCCAGGCGGTCGAGCGCGATGCCGAGCACGACGCGGCCGGAGCGGCCGGGCCAGCCCTTGGCCTGCTCGGCTTCCTCGAGACCGCGCCAGTGACAGCAGACGTCGAACAACAGATCGGATAGGCCCGGCCCGACGGCGCGCATCGCGCCCGTGAAGCGCTGCTTGGCGGCGAGCACGGTGTCGCTGATGAGATGGCGTGCCAGCTTGCCGCGGCTACGCGTCAACAGCGGCGCCGCCAGATCGATGCCCAGCCGCGGGCTCAGGCCCGCCAGCGTGTAATCGGCGCGCAGCTTCTCGCCGGCGTCGAACTGCGCCGCGTCGATCAGGCCGCGCTGCTTGAGGCGCGCCAGCGGGCATTCGCCTTCGTCCACGGTGACGGGATGTTCGACGCCGCTCTGGTCCTTGACCCATTTGCGCCGGCGGATCTGATGCTGCGCGGCGAAGGGATCGGCCTCCGCTTGCGCGCGGCGCAGCCAGCCCAGTCCGGCGTCGCTCAGCACATAGGTCTGCGCCGAGCCGGCGCGCGCGATCCAGCCGCGCCGGACGAACGCCGCCACCAGCGCGGTGGAGGCTTTGGCGCCGTCCCGCCGGACGGCGCGCGAGACGACGCGAAAGTCCTCTGTGCCGTCCGCGCAGGGTCGCAGATGCGCGCCGGACGCGCTCAGCTGGCGGAAGATGCGCCGCGCCTCGCGCGCGATCTCGTTTTCGCCCAGCGCGCTCATGGCCGCTGCTCGCAGACGCCGCGCAGCGTGGCTTCGAGCCAGCCCAGCGTGCGGTTGAGTTCGGGATCCTCGCGCATCGCCTCGACGCGCTGGATGGCGTGCGCGGCGGTGGACGGGTCGCGGCCGAAGCAGCGCGCCACGACGGTCAAATTCATCGCGAAGACGATGTGGGCGAGATACATCGCGACCTGGCGCGCCAGCGCCGCCTGCGGCGCGCCGCGCGAGGCCGCGCGCAGGTCGTCGATCGGCACGCCATAGGCATGCGCGACGACGATCTGAGTCATGCCGGCGCGCAACGGCACGAGCGCGTCGGGTTGGGTGAGAAGACTGTCCGTCCGATCCATGAAACATCCCCTGTTGCCGGTGACGGCGCTGCAGGCCGCCGTTCCGGAGGAATACTATCCTAGTTTTCAGAGGGCTGGATAAGGAATACAACTTTAAGTAGGCAAATGGCGGAAAAATCGCATATTTTATGGTTCGCTATCCATACCCCAGATTGCAGAGGCGTGACAAACGGATAGCCCAAAATGGGGGGCCGGCAGGTGAAAATGGAGCGGAAAAATCCTCCCGGGACGGCGGCCCAAGTTGTGGGAGCGAAGTCTGGTTTGTGATGAAAGTCATAAGAAGCAGTCGCGATTCGCACTGAACTCGGCGAGCCGCTTATCTTGGGAGGACGCGACACCAATCGATCAATCAGCGGCGATACCAACCCTTCCATTCATAAGGCATAGAAACCATGTCAAGCAGTGAGACGAGCACCCAGAATATCCTGCAGGACCTGCTCTCAGCTCTCGCGAACCCGTCAGAAGGTCGAATCTTCGCGTTGATGGGACCAAATGGTGCGGGAAAGACGCGACTATTAGAAAAACTCAAAATTGAATTAGCTCAGAAAAATATTACATGTCTTGCCTATCCAGCGCTGCGACAAGTCACGTTCCATGCAGGACTGGAGACGCGCACTGCACTGCATCTACCTCCTAGCACTGCCAACGATGACATCTGGGGCAAAGTAAAAGAGAGATTGATCTCGCACGACCATGCACGTGATGGTCTATCCGCTGATAGCGCGACGGGCATGTTGATTCGCGCGTTGCTCATGATGAGAAGTCAGCGAACCAATTTGCACATGGAAAAGTTGCTCGAGTGGCAACGCGGCGGGAAGCCTGGCGCCGAACCCGTTGAAGAGCCAGATCCGCTCAAGATATTCGAGCAGAATTTGCAAGCAATACTTGGCTACGAATGTGAGGTGATAACGAACCCTTCGCACGGCGGAATCGATATCGTGTTTCGTTACCGGGGGAACCAATTCAACACGCGAAATTTGTCGGACGGCGAGAAGCAGATTCTCATGCTCAGCGCCTTTCTGATAAAACAAGACGGAAGCCGTTTTGTGTTTCTGGTTGACGAGCCGGAACTATATCTGAATGAGGCAAGGGCGATCGAAATTTGGGAGTCGCTTGAGAGAATTTTTCCATCTGCGATTTTCCTCCATGCAACTCACAGCATTGTGTTCGCCACGCGCGAGACCGTGGATAAGACTTATCTAATCGGACTAACAGGCGTCGTGGAACAAATGGACACGAGACAGCCCGTTCCGCCATCGGTGATCCGATCGATGGTGGGCGCAAGAATTCAACTTCTTCGTACGAATAAAATTCCCATCTTTTGCGAAGACACTCTTCTAAAGCTCATCGTAGAAGACCTGTTTGACACCAAATTGGTCGAGCCCATTGCGCTCGAAGGAAAAGACTCCGTTACCGCGGCTGTAAGAGGCGACGTTGGTTGGGGAAAGTGTCGCTCCGAAAACGGCAGATTTTGTGGAGTCGTTGATCGGGATGCCAAGAACGACGATGAGGTGGCTGTCTTGGAAAGAGGTGGCGTTTTTTGCTTTCCATACAACGAGGCTGAATCGCTTCTCCTTGATCCGACATTTGCGGTGTGGATGTTGTCGCTCTACGAAAAACGGGTCTCCTCAGACGAATACAAGAAACTTCTAATCGAGAGCGCCGTGCGCGGCGTTGGCAATACAGTTCAATTGATGAAAGAGCACGTTTGTCGTTGGAGTTCCCCAATTCTGAGATACCAGCTTGAACCCAGTCGCGACCCGTCTACTGCGAAAATTATCTCGATCGATCCGCCCGAGAAACTGCGTGAGCAGTTCGAGAGTCGCGCTAAATCCATCTTTGACGCGATCCAGCAAGGAGACGTCGATGCCATCCTTCGCTTGTTTAAAGGAAAAGCTCTTTATTCGGGCGTTGTCGCGCTATGCCATGATAGACTAGGAACCAGATTAAATCCGAACGCTTCCGTGCATTACGGCATCCTAAGAGGAAGAAGCGATTTCAAGGCGGTCATTGCGGACGTATGCCCCCTGGCAGAATTCGGAAAACGCATGGGCGGTTACCTATATGCGGCCTGAGTCGCGTCGCACGCCTGATCATAGTTTCGTTGTTGCGATGATTGTGTCCGCCCTAGATCAGCAGTGGCTTTGATTCAGCGCCGTGTCGTGATGTCCGTTCGCGGGCCGCCGTCGCGGATGGTCTTGCCGCGATAGATCACGGCGCCGATGAGATTGGGCGTCTGGCCAATCGCCGTGCAGAACGCGTCCCAATGCTCGGACGGCAGCCACAGAAGCGGTGCCCTGGGATCGTCCTCGATCGCCAGATCGACGAGGTCGCGGATATTCATGCGCGGAGAATACCTCTCCCTCGCTCTGGCTGCTAGACGAACGTCATCTTGCCTTCGGGCACTTCGGCGATGCTGACCTTGCCTTTGCGGGCGACGCGGCTGCGGCGTTCCTCGCCGGTCCAGGTGGTGAGGCGCTTGGTCCGGCGGTCGGGGCCGAAGAAATTCGGCGCGACGATGAACGAGCGCGGCGCCTTGATCGCGCCTTCCAGCTTGCGCGCGATGGTGGCGGCGCTGACCGGATGGGTGAGGACGTCGGTGACGCCGACGTCGCGCGCGTGCTCGACCTGGCGCTGCCGCGCATTGCTGTAGATGATGAACAGCGGCGTCATCGGGTTGACGATGCCGGGTGAGCGCCGCGCCGCGACGGGAAACGTCATGCCCTTGTATTGCTCGGCGGCGGCGTCGCAGAAGATGGCGGCGAAGGTTTGGCTGCGCAGCGCCTCGATGGCGCGCGCGGATTCGGCGACCGCCGCGATCTGCTTCAGGCCGAGCAGGCCGAAGGCGGTGCGCAATATCTGGACGCTGGCCGGCTTGCCGCCGACGAGCAGCAGACGCAGATGGCGAAGATCCGCTTGTCTGTTCATGTCACCATTACCCCGGCCGCAGTCTAGAAGCAGCGGTTTAAGCGGCAGTTAATCGGGTGATGAACGTGTTTTTCAGAACCGTGCCGACCTGATACATTCACCGCCATGAGAAAAGTTCCGTTTACCATCCGCCCCGCCCGTCTGTTGGCCGTGCTGCTGGCGCTGACGCTGACCGGCTGCATCTTCTTCGAGACGCCGCGCGAGCGCGCCATGCGCAACGATCCCAACTTCAAGGCCGGCTATTCCGACGGCTGCGCCAGCGCCAATGCGCGCGGCACCAATTATCGCGGCGACCAGGTGCGCGACGGCGCGGCCTACCAGTCGAGCCAGCCCTACCGCGCAGGCTGGAGCGCGGGCTATGCGACCTGCAACAACCAGCTGCGCGCGCCCGATCCCAATGTCGGCGGCATGCCCGCCCCGAGGCCTCTGTGAGCGCGGTTTTGCGCTCGCCGCGGCTGCGCACCGGGCTTTTGGCGCTGTTCGGCGTTCTGGTGTTCACCTTCGGCATGCTGTTCGCGAGCTATGGCCAGGCCGATCCCTGCCGCGCGCTGGCGGTGGAGCGAGCGCGGCGCTCGGCCGCCGGCGCCGTCGTCGAGCCGTGGACGCGCGTGCAGACCAGCCAGATGTCGACCGGCGCCTGCGCCGGCGGCCTGCTCGACTCCTGGGGCGAGCGGCTGACGCACTACCTGCCGCGCGCGAAGCATTAAGCGCGCGTTAACCAAGGACGTCGAGACTGAGGTCTTGACAGGCCCTTGCGATGGGCAAACTGTCACATATTCCGTGTACGTCGTTATTGCTCTTTGTGAGGAGCGTTTTTCGCGATGCTGGGTCATCTGGTCTATAACCGCGGCGCGAACGAGCCGCTGGACATGCACCGTCCGCTGCTGCCGGCCCTGCTGCGCGCGCTCGCGGCACTGTTCCGCCGGCGTTAAAGCGAACGTCCAATTCCGCGCGTTCCACCATGGCCGGGTCGAGCCCGGCGATTGATATGGATTGCGTCGAAAGGCGCTGCCGGGAGCCCTAATACGATCCCGGCGCCGGCTGTTCGAGGACCAGGAGCTGGATGTCCTTCCTGGGCGCGAAATTGGTCAGCGTGGATTCGAACCGTGTCGCGCCGGTCTTTTTCAAATCGCCCGCCCAGCACAGCGACAGGATGTTGCCCGGCTTCAGCTTGTCGATCGTCAGATGGAATTTTCCGATCGGGCCCTTCCAGTTGTTGGCGGTGACGATGACGAAATCCGTGGTGTACTGGTTGTACATGCCGTCATTGCCCGACGCCTTCTTGATCGCGGCGAAGCCGGCGCGAATCGCCGACACGGTGGACGCGTCCAGGCAATAGTCCTTGGTATAGCCGGCCAGCTCATCCTTTTCGCTCAACGCCATGGTGGTGAAGAAGGTCTGTCCCGTCACCGGCTGGTAGGTGTGGTCGACGCTGACGGTCTGGCCGGCGGGGAAGTGCATCTTCCACCAGAATTTCGTCTTGGTCGTCCACAGGGCGTGGAAATTGTCGCTGCCGCCGTCCTCGATCAGGCCGGCCTTGATCAGCGGCGCGCGCCTGGCCGGCGTCATCTTGTTCAGCTTGTCGTAGCCGCCGCCGATCACGACGTTGAGCGGCGCGCCGGCGGCGAGAAGCTGTGCGGTGACGTCCTTGCCGTGATAGAAGGCGCGCTCTTCCGGCGTCGGGACGATCCGCTGGCCGTCGACCGTCAGCGCGAAGCCGACGAAATTCGGCGTGGTGCCCTTGGTGCTGCCGATCGGCGATTCGGCGAGTTCGTAATTGTCCACGTCGGGCAGCGGGAAGGCGACGATGGTGTCGATATCCTTGCCGCTGTCGTTGACGAAGGTGTAGTGGACCTTGACCGCGTTCGGACTGAGATAAAGATCTTCGGTCGCCATGCGGATGTCGGCGTTCCTGGTCAGCACGATGCCGCCGGCGCCGAGCCGGGCCGAACTGTCGTCGGCCAGCGCGGCGGGCACCAGCGCCGAACACAAAAGAGCGGCTGGCAAGATACGGTTCATGGAATTTCCCCGATAGGAACGGCGGCAGCAGCTTACGAGTATTTGCGCGGCGTCCACCACGGAAAATAGGGCGGCATGTCGGCCGACACTTTTTGCGGGAATTTCGCCGGGCGCTTTTCGAGGAAGGAGACGACGCCTTCCTTCACGTCGGCCGAGGCGCCGCGCGAATAGATGCCTCGACTGTCCACCTTGTGCGCTTCCATCGGGTGGTCCATGCCGAGCCCGCGCCACATCATCTGGCGGATGAGCGCGACGGAGACGGGCGCGGTGTTGTCGGCGATCTCGCGCGCGATCTCGCGGGCGCGCGGCAGAAGCTGATCGGCGGGCACCACTTCCTGGACCAGGCGCCCGGCCAGCGCCTCTTTGGCGTCGAACACCTTGCCGGAGAAGCACCAGGACAGCGCCTGGGCGATGCCGACGATGCGCGGCAGGAACCAGCTCGAGGCGGCCTCCGGCACGATGCCGCGGCGCGAGAAGACGAAGCCGAAGCGCGCGGTCTCGGAGGCGAGGCGGATGTCCATGGCCAGCTGCATGGTGACGCCGATGCCGACGGCCGGGCCGTTGACTGCCGCGATCACAGGCTTGAGGCTTTCGAAAATCTCCAGCGTCAGGCGGCCGCCGCCGTCGCGCACGCGCTCGTCGCTCCAGTCGACGCTGTCGGCCGGGCCGGCATTGCGCTCGGGCCGGTCGGTGCGCGCCGTCGCGTCGAACGTCGCGGCGCCGGCCGAGAGATCGGCGCCGGCGCAGAAGGCGCGGCCCGCGCCGGTGACGACGATGCAGCGTACGGCGTCGTCCTTGTTGGCGCGCCGCAACGCGTCGATCATCTCGTTCATCATCGTGCCGGTGAAGGCGTTGAGCTTCTCGGGCCGGTTGAGCGTGATGGTGAGGATGGCGTCTTCGACGGAATAGAGGATTTCTTTGTAGGTCTTCTGTTCGGCGGACATGGGCGCGATCCTTTTTCTTCTGGCCCGAGCATAGCCGAACCGGCGATTGCCGCACGGGCAGCCATGTGCTACATATGTGCTACATTGGAGCCCTGCCCATGAAAACCATGAACCTGCGCGACGCCAACCAGCAATTTTCCAAACTGGTGCGGGAGGTCGAAGAAACCGGACAGCCGGTCACGATCCTGCGCAACGGCAAGCCCGCCGTGCGGATTTCTGCTGTCGTGCCCAAGCCGCTTCCGCGCACGCCCGAGCAGGATGCAGCGTTGGCACGGCTGCTCGATCCCAAATACCATTTCAAAACGCCGGAAGGCTGGAAGTTTAGCAAGCAGGAGATTTGGGACGAGCAGATCAATCGCTTCACGTCTGTACGCGGCGTGCCTGACCGACCCGGTTTGAAGAAGCCGAAATATTCGCGCAATCGTGGATGAGATTCTGACATTGGATGCCAATGTCTTGGTCTATTCCCAGGACACGCAAGATTCATTCAAGCACGCGATCGCCAACGAGCTGATCGCGGGATTACGCCATTCAAACGCGATTCTGACGGCGCTTACGCTTGGAGAATTTTTCAATGCAGCCGCGCGGAAATTTATCACCCCCACACGCGCGCGCCAAGTGCTCGAAGATTTCAGCACGCTGGTTCCCGTCGTGAGCTACGAACCGCACCATTTGCTAAGAGCGGCTGCTGAAGTCGAAGTCGGGCGTTTTTCCTTTTGGGACGCGGTGATGCTTTCGTGCGCCGAGGACGCCGGCTGCACCATCTGTCTCAGCGAAGACATGAGCGACGGCGCGCGGCTCGGCAACATCGTCGTGCGCAATCCGTTCGGGCCGCGCGGCCTCAACGACGAGGTCCGCGCATTTCTGCAGCCCTGAACCGAAGAGCTACTCCGCCGCGACCTGGTGGGCTTGCGGATTGAGCTGGCCCTTGGCGATCGCGTCGTCGACGGCCGAGATCGCGCGCTTGAGTTCGGTCAGCGAATCCTCGATGTCGATCTTCTGGCGCTCGAGCTTGTGCAGCTGCTCCTCGAACTTCTTACGCGCGTGCAGCGTCTGCGTCACGCCGCCGTCATGGTGGGTGTCGTAGAGATCGAGGATCTCGCGGATCTCGCTGAGCGAGAAGCCGACGCGGCGTCCGCGCAGGATCAGGATGATGCGGGCGCGGTCGCGGCTGGCATATATCCGCGTCTGCCCGCGCCTTTCGGGCGCAATGAGCCCCTCGTCCTCGTAGAAGCGCAGCGTGCGCGCGGTGACTTCGAATTCCTTGGTGAGCTGGCGGATCGTATAGGTGCGGTTCATTACCCTTTACCGGGTCGCTCGGCTTGTCGCCTTGTCGCCCGGCCTCCCTGACAATTTCTCAGTTCGGGGATTTTGTATTCCGCTTACGTCAACGTCAAGCGGCTCGACGGAATTTCCTGGCGCCGGGAGAAATGTCAAAAAGCCGTGCCAGGTTGCGGAGTTACAACCATAAGGAGGGCGCGATGGCCGACAGCATCTATATGATTTTCAGCCAGCAGGGCAGCGTCACCGGCCGGCTGGTCCTGGGCGTTCATGCCTCGGCGCCGAACGCCGTGGTGCAGTGCACGCTCGATCCGAGCCAAGGCGCGCAGGTCTGGTCGATCCAGACCATTCCGGGTGCACCGCATGTCTTCCTGATGCACGAAAGCTCGGGCCTGTTCGCGCAGTTCGCGAGCCAGCAGGGCGGGCAGATCATGCTGGCGCCGCTGGATCCGCAGGATCCCAGTTTCGCGCTCCAGCTGCAGCCGACCGGCCGTGGCTATGTGGCGGTCAACAATGTCGACGCCAGCATGGTGATGGATGTGCAGAGCGGCTCGACCTCGGACGGCGCCCCAGTCATCGCCTGGCCGTGGGGCAGCGGCGCCAACCAGCAATGGCTGTTCGGTCCGCCGACGACGTAGCGCGGCATCCGATTGCGCTTTAGCCGCGCAAGCGTACGCGTTTGCTCATCGACTCGCGCTCCAGCGCGGCCTCCAGCGCATCAAGATTTTCGAGCAGGCCGGGGGCGGCTTCGGCGCATAGCGCCTCGGTGGCGGACGCGATGGCCTGCCACAGCGGCTGGAGTTTCGTCACCATGCGCTTGCCGTGCGGCGACAGCTCGAGCAGCTGACGGCGCGCGTCCTTCGGATCGGGCCTGGCGCGCACGATATCTGCCGCGATCAGCTCGCGGCGCAGCTGGCTGATCGCGGCATGGGTGATGCCCAGCAGCACGGCCAGCTCGCCGACGCTGAGAACCCGATGCTCGCGCAGCGCGCTGACCAGCGCGAACCAGCGCGGCTGGAAACTCACATCGTGCTCGCGATAGAGCGCCTGGACCTGACGGTCGAGACGCTCGGAGAGGCGGCGCAGACGCGTGCCGAAAGCGGCCGCGCCCTTCTGGCGGACATAGTCGGTCATGTTATGTAAGCACTTACATGACTTCGCGCGACTCGAAAAGCCGGCCGTCCCGACAATCGCCTGACTTGGATGCCTACGGACAGATGTCCTTGTCCTGCATCATACGGTGCAGGCTGCCGAGATGGCTATCCGCGAAATCGCACAGCGGCGCGCCGAGCGCCTTGGCCTCGGTCGGACGGTTCTCGTAGGCGACAGTGATCGCCAGCAGCACCGTCACAGTCTTTTCAAACTCCGGCGTGAGTTGCGCCGCCAGCAGATTCTTGGTGGAGAGCGCCTGGCGCAACTGTTCTTCGGCGTCGGCGAGATCGTGATCCTGACTCAGGAAGGCAAAGCCGCGAAACAAATGTGCCCGCGGATCGTGCGGATAGCGCGCCAGAAGGTCGTGCGCCTTGTCGGTGCCGATATCGATGTCGCCCGGCAGTTCGGCTTCCGGGATCAGGCCGCTGGCGGCGTTGGCGACGACCGCGGCATTGCCGGGCTTGCCGGCGAACAGGGCCAACGCCAGGAGGCCGACCGCCAGGCCGGTGGCGCCCAGGCCAGCACCGAAATTGTTGAACGCCGGACGTGCCTCGCCGCGCGACCACGACAGCAACAGCACGACGCCGGTGGACAAACCCGACAGCAGGCCGCCGAGATGACAGCCGTAGTCGGTATGCGAGTCGCCGGCGAACGGAATCAGCGATGGCAGGATCAGACGCAGCGCCCAGGTCTGCATCTTGCGCCCCTTGGGACCGCTCCTGGCGCTGGAGCCGCAGATGAAGGCAGCACCCAGCACGCCCATGATCGCACCCGAGGCACCGACGCCGGGAATATCGGCGGGGTTCAGGCAGAGCGAGGCGATCGCGCCGCCGAGCGCGCCGATGGCGAACAGGCCGGCGAACCAGCGCGGGCCGATCAAGGGCTCGAGCATGAAACCGACGAAGCCCAAAACGACAGCGTTGCCGATCAGATGCGAGGTGCTGGCATGCAGCAGCGGCGCAGTGAACAACCGCCACCATTCCCCTGACCGCCAGATGAGGTCGCCCTCGATGGCGCCATACGTGGCGAGCGTCCGGGCGGAAAGACTGTTGCCGTGGGCGGGCGAATAGCGAAGCTCGAAGGCGAAGATCACGCTGAGCAGAACCAGAAGTCCGATCGTGACGAGCGGAAAACGCACGACCGGCAGGCTGCCGGAAACCGGCCGCGCTTCGGCCGGCTGGACATAGCCGGCCGGCAGGGAGACAGCCGCCTTTGCCTGCGGCAGCTGCGGTGAGCGCACCTGTATGCCGCGTTTGCCGAATGCCGCCGCCATCGCTCCCTCGCCTTGAAGCCGGCGCAGGATGACAGATGTTTCATCTCCAACCGGTAAAAGAAACTGGTGAACGCGCGTTGACCAGACTCTTCCGCGGCAGAGCTTGTCCTATTCCGCGGCGGCGCGGATGGCGCGGTCTTCCTTGTCGAGATTCCGGGCGGCGAAATCCCAATTGGTGAGACTCTTCAGAACGGTCTCGAGATATTTCGGCCGCTCGTTCTGATAATCCAGGTAATAGGCGTGCTCCCAGACGTCGAAGGTGAGCAGGCAGTTGATGCCCTTGGCCATGGGATCGACGGCGTTGGCGGTCTTCTCGATGGCAAGCTTGCCGCCCTGCGACACCAGCCACACCCAGCCGGAGCCGAACTGCTCCTTGCCGTCGGCGGCGAGCTTTTCGATCAGTTCGGCGGGCGAACCAAAATCGCGCTCGATGGCGCGCAGCAGGGCGCCGGCCGGCTTGGCCGGTTTGGGCGTCAGCGAGCGCCAGTAGAAATCGTGGTTCCACACCTGACCGGCGTTGTTGAAGATCTTCTTGTCGGCGGAGCCGTCGCGCGCGGTATGCGTCTTGCGGACGATCTCTTCCAGCGTCATGTCCGCGTAGGGGGTTCCCTTCACCAGCTTGTTCAGCGTCTCGACGTAGGTCTGGTGATGCTTGTGATAGTGAAAACCGATCGTGCGCGCCGAGATCGCGGGTTCCAGGTCGGATTCGTTCCAGGGCAAGGGCGCAAGCGTAAACGGACCTGTCATGACGGTCTCCTCGATAGGGCTCATTTGGATAAAGCGGCGGCGGCGGAATCGTTCCGGCCGCGAAACAATGAGCGATTTCGTGAACTTGGCTTCGCGCTTGTCACTCGACTTGCACAATGCGCGGGTAGAGAAACGGCGCCCGCGGGGGTCCATGGAGGACACGATGCCTGCCTACGACATCTGCTATCTGGAAGAAGACGGCGCGCTGGCCTGCGCCTTCACGGTGCAGTTCGAAAGCGAGATGCGCGCCAAGATCCTGGCGCATGCCATGAAGCCGGCCGATTGCCACCGGCTGGAAGTGTGGCACGGCAAGGCACTGGTCTATTGCCGGCCCGAAGCCCGTCTTGACGCGCGGCGTCCCATAGCGCAAACGCGCCCACATGAGCCTGGAAACGTCGCAAGCCCTGCTTGACCGGATTGCCACTGCGTTTGCGCAAGTCAACGGCGTGCGCGCCATCGTGCTCGGCGGCAGTCGCGGCCGCGGCGTGCATCATGCCGCCTCGGACTACGACATCGGGCTGTATTATTCCGGCGAGCTCGACATCGTGGCGCTGGAAAGAGCCGCACAGTCGCTGAACGATGCGGACATAAGGCGAAACCCCTTGGCGGAAGACGCCTCGGCGCCGCTGATGACCAAAATCGGCTGGTGGGGGCCGTGGGTGAATGGCGGCGGCTGGCTGACGATCGGCGGCGAGCCGGTCGACATCCTTTATCGCGACGCCGCGCACGTAGCGTCCGTGATCGCCGAGACCCAGGCCGGGCGGTTCGAGTGCGCCTATCAAACCGGCCACCCGCACGCCTTCGTCTCGACCATCTATGCCGGCGAGATCGCGACCGCCAAAGCGCTGCACGATCCGCACGGCTTGGTGGCCGAGGCCAAGGCCCAGCTCGAACCCTATCCGCAAGCGCTGCGCGATGCCGCGATGGCGCGCTTCAGCGACGAGGCGCGCTTCTTCCTCGCCATCGCGGCGAAAGCGGCCGGCAAGGGCGACGTGACCTATGTGACGGGCTGCGCCTTTCGCGCCGCGTCCTGCTTGCTGCAGGCGATCTTCGCGTGCAACCGGCAATGGCTGCTCAACGAGAAAGGCGCGCTGGCGCTGGCCGCAAAATTTCCGCATGTGCCCAAGGATTTGCGCCTGAACCTGGAAGCCGCCTTCGCCGAACTCGCCGCCGGGCCGCAGGGCTTGATCTCCGCGCTCGGCGCGATCGGCGATCTGCTGGATGAGACCGCGGCGCTGGTCCAAGGCTGAGCGTTACTTCGTCTCCGTGAAATACGGTCTGCCATTCGCCGTCTGCACCATGATGGGCATGGCGTGATCGACCAGCGCGGCGGCGTCGAGCAGGACGGCGTCGCTGCCGCCGACCTTGCCGCGGGCGCATAGCTTGGTCCCGTCATGCCGCGCAATGAAGTCGTCAACGATCAGCGCGAAGAAGCGGTCCGGCCAGTTGGCGTGACAGCCCGCGCTGCTGGTGTTGAACTCCTCGCAATCGAGCCAGACGCGTTCGCCGCCGCGCAGCAGCGGCACCTTGTAGCGCGCGATTCTCTTGCCGGGAAAATCGGCGATGTGCTCGGCATAGTGCATCAGCGTGACGGCGTCATGATCCGAGCCCAGTAGCAGGACCTTGCCGCACGCCGCGACCAGCTTTTCGAGCGGCGAGCCCTTGCCGTGCGGATAGTTCCAGACATTGTCGGTGGTCAGCCAGTCCGCGCGGGCGCCGCGCGCCGCGATGCGCATCGTGACGCCGTCGCTGTACTTCGTGCCGGGCCAGGAGCGGAAGAACTCGGCCAGCGTGCCGTCGCTGCGGTCGGCACGAGTGGCACCGGGATCGAAGGCCGGCTGATGCGCAAGAATTTGCGCTTCTTCCGCGGCGGAGAACTTGCCGCGCCCGACATCGTCGAACCCGTCCGGACAACCCGTCACCATCATCATCGTGCCGCCGGGCGAGACCGCGTCGACCACCGTGTGATGGATCTCGTCCGGCCCGCCGAACACCGGGCCGACCGCGCGTACCGAAGCATGCACCATGACGGTGTCGCCGGGCGCGAGGCCGAGGCGGGCAAGATCATGGCAAAGCGATTGGCGGGTGTAAGCCATTCAAGTCTCGAACAGGCGTGGCAGATCGCGGGCGCCGTAGACGACGCGCGATACATCTATACCATCATCGACGATGCGAAAGAGAATTAAGTAGTTTCCAAAAGCAGCTGAGCGCAGCCCGGATTCCAGATCATCGCGACGCGTATAGATTTTTGGTGCCAAAGCGATGCGTGCAGCCTTGGCCTGGAGTTGGGCGACAAAGTTTTCGGCATTTCGGGGACTGTCCAACGCGATACGGTCCGAGATTTCCGCAAGATCGAGAAGGGCCCGGCTGCCATAATGTACGTTCGTCACGTCCGTTTCTTTTTGGCTTTTGCAACAGCGCGAATCCGAGCGCGCAGCTTGGCATAGACTTGTTCGGCGGGTATCCTCTCGCCGCGGTCCAGAGCGTCACTGCCCTCCTTCACCATGCGGCGCAGATCGTCGATCGTCTCGACATAGGGATAGTTCGGCGGAAACGGCCGCTTCTTGGGGCCCTTCCATTCGCGCACCGCTTCGCGGATCACTTCGCTGGTAGAAGCATATTGGCCGCTGTCCACGGCGTAGCGGATGTCGGCGACCATCTCCTTGGGCAGGGCAATAGAGATTTTCTGGACTTTTGCCATGGCGTCTCCGGTAGGAAGAATTGCTACTTCTTCCTACCCGATTTCGCGTCACGCCGCCAGCAGCTTTTCCTTCGTCGCCCAGTCCAGCGTCCTGGCCAGGGCGCGTTCCAGGCGGTCGAAGAGTTCGGCGATCTCGCCTTCCGTGATCACCAGCGGCGGACACAGCGCGACACGGTCGCCGAGCAGGGCGCGCACGATCAAGCCTTCCTCGGTGGCGAAATTCATCAGCGTGGCGCCGGCCTGTTTGGCGGGATCGAAATTCCGCTTGGTCTTCTTGTCGGCGACGAGCTCGATGGCGCCGATCAGGCCGACGCCATTGGCTTCGCCCACGAGCGGATGTTCGGCCAGCGCCTTCAGGCGTTTGAGGAACACCGGCGCGACGTGGCGGACATGGCCGACGATGTCGCGGCGCTGGTAGATCTCGATGGTCTTGAGGGCGACGGCGGCAGCGACCGGATGGCCGGTATAGGTGAAGCCGTGACCGAACGTGCCGATCTTTCCCGACTCCTGCTCGACGATGTCGCTGAGCTCGGGCGACAACAGCACGGCGCTGATCGGCAGATAGGCGCTCGACAGCGCCTTGGCGATCGACATGCTCTCGGGCTCGAAGCAATAGGTGCCGCAGCCGAACCAGTTACCAGTGCGGCCGAAACCGGTGATGACCTCGTCGGCGATCAAGGGAATGCCGTGGCGGCTGAGCACAGCAACTATCGCATCGAAATAACCGTCCGGCGGCAGGATGACGCCGCCCGCGCCCATCACCGGTTCGACGATCATGGCGGCAATGGTGTCGGGGCCTTCGCGCTCGATCAGCTTTTCCAGATTGGCGCCCATGCGGACCGAGAATTGCTGTTCGCTCTCGCCGGGCTCGGCGCCGCGGTAGTAATGCGGACAGTCGGCAAATTTGGCGAAGTCGAACGGCAGGTCGAAGCTCTTGTGGTTGTTGGCAAGGCCGGTGAGCGAGGCGGAAGCCAGCGTCACGCCGTGATAGGCCTTAGCGCGGCTGACGATCTTTTTCTTCTTCGTCTGGCCGCGGGCATTGGCGGCGTACCAGTACAGCTTGATCTGGGTATCGTTGGCTTCCGAGCCGGAATTGGCGAAGAACACCTTGCCGGTCGGAAACGGCGAGATCTCCTTCAGCTTCTCGGCCAGCGCAATGGCCGGCTCGTGACTCTTGCCGCCGAAGAGATGGCCGAAGGACAGTTTCTTCATCTGCTCGGCGGCGGTCTCGGCGAGTTCGTTCTCGCCCCAGCCCAGCGCGGTGCACCACAGCCCCGCCATCGCTTCGATGTAATCCTTGCCGCTCTCATCATAGACCCGCACGCCCTCACCGCGCGCGATCACCATCGGCCCGGTCTCGCGGAATTTGACGAGGTTGGTATAGGGATGCAGCACGCTCGCGACATCGCGCATCTGGGCATTGGAAAGGGGCATGGCGAACTCCGATATCTGAGGGCGCGCTTATAGCACGCGTTCAGATCTTATCGCCGTCCACCGGCAGCGCCGTCGAGCGGCCCATATAGCGCAGCACGGCATAAAACACCGCGCCGGCGGCGAGCCATGACAGGCCTGCGATTTTTGCATTGGCCTCGGCGTTCCACAGCACATAGGCGACGATGGCGAAGCCGATGCCCGGCGCCGCCAGATGGCGCGCCCAGTTGCGGCTGCCGCCGCGCAGGACGAAATGCGCGACCACCGAAACGTGCAGGACGAGAAATCCCAGAAGCGCGCCGAAGCTGACCATGGAGGTGAGCAGTTCGAGCTGCTCGACCATCAAGAGCCCCAGCACCAAGGTCACCGCCGCCACCAGGAAGATCGCGTTCTGCGGCACCTTTCGCGGGCTGACCGTCGCGAGCAGGCGCGGCAGCTTGCCGTCGCGCGCCATGCCGTAGAGCAGGCGGGCCGTGGCGGCCTGCGCCGTCAGCGCGCCGGCTATGCCGGCAAAGAACGTGCCGGGCACGGTGAGCAGGAATTTCAGCCAGTAGCCGCCGACCGTCGTGGCGATGTCGTAGAAGGCGGCATTGGTCGCATCGCCCTCGGCAAATTGTGTGCGGCCCAGCACGAACAACGAGGCCAGCCAGGTCTGCGCCACGAACAGGAAGGCGCAGATGCATAGCGACAGCATGGTCGCCCGGGCCACGGCGCCGGCGCCGCCGCGCGACTCTTCCGACAGGGTCGAAATCGCGTCGAAGCCCAGAAAGCTGAGCACCGCCAGCGACAGCGCGCCGAAGATCAGGCCGGGCGAAATCTCGTGCGGATTGTAGAACGGCGCGAATGACAGATGCGCGCCGCCGACATGATGCACCAGCGCGATGCCGGCGACGGCGCCGAACACGGCGAGGATGATGAGGCCCAGCGCCAGCAGGATGACATTCATCCGCGCCGTGGTCTGGATGCCGAAATAATTTATGGCCGTCGCGAAGGCCAGCATGCCCGCGACCCAGACCGGTTTGGGCACTTGCGGCAGCGCCGCGTGCATGGCGATGGCGCAGGCGACATAGTTGAGCGCCGGCAGCAGCAGATAATCGAGCAGGATCGCCCAGCCGGCGAAGAAGCCCACCGTCTCGCCCAGGCTGCGCGCGGCATAGGTATAAAGCGAGCCGGCCACGGGAAAGGCATGCGCCATCGCCATGTAGGACAGCGCCGTGAACAGCATGGCGATCAGGCCGATCAGATAGACCAGCGGCACCATGCCGTGGCTCGCGTTGAACACGATGCCGAACACCGCGATCGGCGCGCCCGGCACAATGAAGACCAGGCCGTAGACCAGGAGGTCGAACAGGCTGAGCGAGCGCTTGAGCTCCTGCTTGTAGCCGAAGGCCTCGACGCCCGGCGCCGCCAAGCTTTCGTCCGTCATGTGTTCTGCCCCGATCCCCGCGGCACCCTACGGTGCACCGTGCGGGCGGTCTATGCCGCGAGAAAGCGGCGCATGACGCGCTCCGCTTCATCCGGCTGGTCGCGGTGCACGCCATGGCCGGCACCTTGGAAGACTTCCAGTTGCGCCAGCCCGCCCGGCATCTCGGCGACGATTTCCTCAGAGCAGATCACCGGCGTGATGGGATCGTAGGTGCCGACCGTGACCAGCGTCGGACAGACGATGTTCGCCAGGCCCGGCAGGGCGTTCATCGTACGCATTTCGCCCAGCGCGAAGTGGCGCGTGACTTCCGGCCGCGAGATCGCACGGCGGCGCGCGGCGGCCTGTTCTTCCACCACGCCGCCCGGCGGATTGTAGTGCGGCGAGCAGACGCGCATGTATTCGGCGAAGGACGCGTCGCTGGTGTCGGTCCAGAAGCGTTCCGCCACGGCGCGCGCCTCGGCTCCGCCGCGCTCCTCCATCAGGCGATAGGTTTCCTCCAGATGCATGCGCGCCGCGGTGGAGGACAGGATCAGCTTGGCGGGATGCTTGGGATGGCGCGCCGCATAGGCCATTCCCACCATGCCACCGAAGGAGTTGCCGTAGACCACCGGCTTATCGATGCCGAGCGCGTCGCACAGCGCCTTCACGTCGTCGCCCCATTGCGCCAGCGTCCAGCTTTCCGGCGCGCCGCCCGAGCGGCCGTTGCCGCGATGGTCGATATAGACGATCTGATGCGTGTCGGCGAAGCGGTCGAAATAGGGCCGCAGCGTCGAATGATCGAAGCCCGGCCCGCCATGCATGACGATCAGCGCCGGCTTCGGCACCATCCGTTCGCCGTCGATGGCGAGGCCGGAGCCTACCGTGTCGAAGAAAATGCGCGCGCCGTTGACCTCGATCTGCATGAACTTACCTGCTCGTGGAGTCGCGAACGCTACCGCGCACCAAATCGATTGTTAAGTCGCGAAGCGCTGCCGCGTCGCGACGGCCGCCGGACGGCCGTAGCAGCACGCCAGCCAGTCCTGAATATGTGGAAAAGAAGCGAGCGGCAGCTTGGCGGCGCGCGAAGGCGACAGCACGGCGGCGACATTGAGATCGCCGACCGTGAAATGATCGCCGACCAGCCAGGCGCGCCGCGCCAGCGTCGCATCGAGAAACGCCAACGCTTTTTCGACGACGGGTTTGGCATGAAGCTCCGCCGCCGCGACGAGATCGCGCAGCAACGCGTCGCCCTGCACCCAGGGCTCGAGCTGGCCCTGCGCCCACAGGCTCCAGCGCCAGACTTCGGCTTCGCTTTCGCGCGTCGCGGGATAAAGCGGTTCCGCGCCGCCCGAGCCGTATTTCTTCGCCAGATATAGATTGATCGCCAGCGACTCCGACAGCGCGAACCCGTCATCGACGATGGCGGGAACGGCACCGGCCGGATTGACCGCGAGGAAGTCCGGCTCTTTCAGCTTAGGATCGTCAAAGGCGAGCGGCATATGGGCGTAGTCGAGCCCCAGTTCGGCCGCGCACCACAAGACCCGCATGGTCCGCGAACGGTGGGAGCCGTAGATGGTCAGAGTCATGAGGGAATTTGCGGGTCGCCGCGGCGGGCTGTCAACGAGATTGGCCTCAAAACCAATCCAAATCGCCGCGTTGCTCGTATCCCCGCCGGTTCCTATGATAGTCACCGGAAAACAGGGGGTTACGCCATGTTGGGTCTGATGCAGGATTGGCCGTTGCTGGTCCACAAGATCATCGACCATGCCGCGCTGTATCACGGCGACCGCGAAGTCGTCAGCCGCAGCGTCGAAGGTCCGATCCACCGCACCAATTACCGCGAGATCGGCACCCGCGCCCGCAAGGTGGCCGAGGCGCTGGACCGGCGCGGCATCAAGCCGGGCGACCGGGTGGCGACGCTGGCCTGGAACACCTGGCGGCATATCGAGACCTGGTACGGCATCGCCGGCGTCGGCGCGATCTATCACACGCTGAACCCGCGCCTGTTCCCCGACCAGCTCGTCTACATCGCCAATCACGCCGAAGACAAAGTGATTTTCTTCGACATCACCTTCGCCGATCTGGTGGCGCAGATCGCGCCCAGGCTGCCGAGCGTCGAGCTCTATGTCGCGCTGACCGACGCGGCGCACCTCCCCAAAGCCAACATCCCCAACCTCGTCGCCTATGAGGACTTCATCGCCGGCAGCAGCGGCAAGTTCGAATGGAAGGAGATCGACGAGAAATCCGCCTGCGGGCTCTGCTACACCTCCGGCACGACCGGCAACCCCAAGGGCGTGCTCTACTCGCACCGCTCCAACGTGCTGCACGCCCTGATGTGCGCGCAGACGGATGCGCAGGGCGTCTCCACCCGCGACAGCATCCTGCCCGTGGTGCCGATGTTCCACGCCAACGCCTGGGCGCTCGCCTTCAGCGCGCCGATGGTCGGCGCCAAGCTGGTGTTGCCGGGGCCCAAGCTCGACGGGCCGTCGATCTGCGCGCTGTTGACCGACGAAGTGGTGACCATGACGGCGGCGGTGCCGACCGTGTGGCTGGCGCTGCTGCAATATCTCGAGACGACCGGCAAGACGCTGCCGCACATGAAGCGCGTGATGATCGGCGGCTCGGCCTGCCCGCGCTCGATGATCGAGACCTTCGAGAAGAAATATGACGTCCAGGTGATCCATGCCTGGGGCATGACGGAGATGAGCCCGCTGGGCACCGTCGGCACGCTGAAGCATCACGTCGCCGAACTGCCGCACGAGCAGCAGCTCGACTACAAGTGCAAGCAGGGCCATCCGGTGTTCGGCGTCGAGATGAAGATCGTCGACGATGCCGACAAGGAGCTGCCGCATGACGGCAAGGCGTTCGGGCGGCTGAAAGTGCGCGGGCCGGCGGTGGCGAAGGCCTATTTCCGCGGCGAGGGCCAGGATGCGTTCGACACGGACAACTGGTTCGACACCGGCGACGTCGCCACCATCGATTCCGAAGGCTACATGACCATCACCGACCGCTCCAAGGACGTGATCAAGTCCGGCGGCGAGTGGATTTCCTCCATCGAGATCGAGAACGTCACGGTCGGCCACCCGTCGGTGGCGGAAGCCGCGGTGATCGGCGTGCGCCACCCCAAATGGGACGAACGGCCGCTCCTGATCGTGGTCCTCAAGCCCGGCCAGAGCGCGACGCGCGAGGAAATCCTGGCCTATCTGGTGGGCAAAATCGCCAAATGGTGGATGCCGGACGACGTGCAGTTCGTCGGCGAAATCCCCCACACCGCGACCGGAAAAATCCAGAAGACCGCCTTGCGCGAGCAGTTTGGCAGCTATCGACTACCCACCGCCGCGGAGTAGCATCGGCTTCATGCGTTCACAGCACATCGCGGCGATCCTCTCTCTCATCTGTTTCATCGCCGGCGCGGCCGTCGCGCTGACCGCGTCGCACGGGACGGTGGCCGGCTGGTGGGACTACGCCACCGGGCTGAAGATCGCACTGCCCGGCTTCGCGCTGGGCGTCGCGGGTTCGGTCAGCGGCGGGCTGTGGCTGCTGCGCGCCTTTAGGCTCAACAACAGCGCCGGCTGGAAATTCGGCGCGGCAGGGCTGGCCGGTTCGCTGCTGCTGGCGGGCATTCCGCTCAACCAGCTGCGGCTCTATTTCATCTCGCCGCCGATCCACGACATCTCCACCGATGTCGAATATGCGCCGCCCTTCGTGGCGCTGCTGCCGCTGCGCGCCGGGGCGCAGAACGGGCCCGAATATGACGGCATGACGCTCGTCACCTATGGCGGGCGGCGCACCCTTACCGCGGCGGCGCAGAAGAAGGCCTATCCCGACATCAAGTCCTTTGTCGCGCTGCTCAACGGCCATGAGAAGCCGGACATCCACCCCACCAAGATCCTGTTCTGGCGCGGCTTCGAGCGGGCCAAGGATCTGGGCTGGACCGTCGTCGCCTTCAGCGAGACCGACGGGCGCATCGAGGCGACGCATACCAGCTTCTGGTTCGGCCTCACCCAGGATATCTCCATCCGCGTCAAGCCGGCCGGCAAGATCGGCGCCCGCCTCGACATCCGCGCCAAGAGCCGCACCGGCGACAACGACATGGGCGCGACCGCGGCGCTGGTGCGGGCGTATCTGAAGGCGCTGAAGTAACCTTGCCCTCCCGCGGGGAGAGGGTGTTTCCCGCGGATCTGCGAGGGGAAAGCCGCATCCCCAGTCTCACCTGTCAATCACAACGGTTGCGCGAATTGCATCGAGCAGCTTCAACAATTTCATTCGGTCAAAGGGCATTTCTCCTTTGGCCTGATCGGAGCCATCCGCGTGATAGCCGATCGAATAGTGCACGCCGACGCAAGGTTCGGTCGAAACGCGCCAGACGAAGTCCTCATAGGTATACCAGCCGCCAGGATCGCCACCGACAACATGGGCATAGTCCGGCCTGTCGGTTTCGAAGGCCGAGTTGTAGTCCGGCGGTGGCATGGCAATAAAACTCCAGGCCGCGCAGTGCGTTCGGAACGAAGGAAGCGGAACTATTGTGAGGTGCACGCTCCCACTGTTCAGCGTCGTATTCGGTTGGAGATCGCCGACGGGCATGATGGCGAGCGCGTATATGCGCGGCGGCGGGTCTTCACTTATCGGGTAGTCATCGTCGAAGTAGTCCGGATTGGCTTTCCAGTCGCTGGGAAAGGAAACGGAAAAGCCCCTTACGTCGCGATAGGTTTGCCAACCGTCGGGTGGGGCTGCCAACGCTGCCGGCGCGAGCGTCAGAAGTGCCGGCAGAATGAGAATTAATCGCCTCATTTCGGTCTGGCGGGACTCTTGGCTGCGATATCGATGCGCGCGATGTCATCGATGGGCACGCCATCGATGTCACAATCTCTCACGCCGACATCTTCGCCGTGACCGTCCGAGAAAACCATGTGTGCCGCGAGCGGAGCATCGCCCGCTGCGAGCGTTTGGCCGCCATTGACGATGCGAATTTCCACCCGTCTGAGCATGTCCCAGGGAATGAGGATTCGCGCGCCGACCATTACCGCAGGAAAGCCGTATCTGTCCTCGACCGGAGTGCTGAGCGAGCGATCACCGTTGCGTTTCTCGTAGCCCAGGAACGTTTCCGGATTGATCACGTTTCGCACTTCGCCGGTGCGTTTGGTTATCCGCAACTCCATATCGATGGCTTTTCCAGCATCGTTGCCTATCCCAGCCGCCCAGGCCCAGTTCCGATCTTCGATCATCTTGAGACTGGCAATAGCGCGGATGGGAATCACGATACCGCCTCGCGCCGTTTGGCCTTCGATGCCGCGGTCGGTGGTGTCAATCAGTTGCTTGCGACTCTTTGAACCGTCCTTCAAACGGACCGTTGCCGAGATCGACGCAGGCCCGTCGCAGAACTGGCCTCCCAGTTCGCCGCTCAAATCGCCTTCGGGCTCGGAGAAGACGATAGAGTCGATCGCTGACCACGGGATTTCGTCGCCGGATGTGGAGCCTGGTTTGCGCGCAACGACGGCGCGCAAACCTGTACCATCGGGGTCGCCGCTCAGGGGATACTCGCCGGCGTCGCAAAGGCGAAGATAATAGGCTTGCGGTTCCACCACGATGAACGTCGCGCCTTCACGGGTCGTGATCTCCGCGACGGCGCGTGTGACGACTGGGCGAGGTTCGCAGCCGGCCAACAAAGAGACCACGGCAAAAGCCGCCAATACCGGCCCAAGTCTTTGCGGGCCGCGATTGAACCGGCCGCCAACGGAGGCTGCATGTCGGCTCGTTGGTCTGTTCATATTGTCCGATCCGAGCCACAAGGCGAAATGCCTTGAGCGAATATTCATAACGCAATGACGGAATTTGAGCCACTTCGCAAAATCGGCATTTGCTCGCCAATTGCCGCGATCTTTGACCGGCTCATGCCAAGTGTCGCACCAATCCCGCATAGTTGAGGCCAAACGATGGTTCGGCGTTCGCTGAAGCATAGCGGTCGCCGCGCACGCTATCGTGCCGACGATCCTTTGAGTGTCCGCCCATGACCGTGACCTGCTGCATCCGCTATGTGCTCGATCCCTACAAGCGCGAGGCGTTCGAGGCTTATGCGAAGAACTGGCTGCGCATCATTCCGGCCTGCGGCGGCGGCCTGGTCGGCTATTTTCTCCCGCATGAGGGGACGGACAACATCGCGCTGGCGCTGATCTCGTTTCCGTCGCTCGCGGCTTACGAGCAGTACCGCGCGCGGCTGAAGGCGGACAAGAAAGGCGCCGCCAATTTCCGCTTCGCGCAGACCGAGCGCTTCATCCTCAGCGAGGAGCGCACCTTCCTGCGCCCGGTCGAGCCGTGATCGCGGTGATATTCGAGGTCGAACCGCGCGACGGGCAGCGCGAACACTATCTCGCAATCGCCGCGGCGCTGCGGCCGCTGCTGGACGGCATCGACGGTTTCATCTCCATCGAGCGCTTCGAGAGCCTGACCGTGCCCGGCAAAATCCTTTCGCTGTCGTTCTGGCGCGACGAGGCGGCGGTGGCGGCGTGGCGCAATCTGGAAAGCCATCGCGTGGCGCAGGCCAAAGGCCGCGGCGAAGTCTTCCGCGACTATCGCCTGCGAATCGCGTCGGTCGTCCGGGATTACGGCATGAACCAGCGGACGCATGCGCCCACCGATTCCAGGATCGCGCACGGTTAGGCGATCACGCCGTCCTTCATGACCATGTGCGGACCGGCGAGCGCATTCAAGTCGGCGAGCGGATCGCCGTGCACCGCGATCAGGTCGGCGAGAAAGCCTTCGCGCACGCGGCCCAAATCGTCCGGACGCCGCAGGATCGCCGCGTTGACGGATGTGGCGGCGGCGAGCGCTTCCTCGTTCGTCATGCCCAATTTCGCCATCGAGATCAGTTCGTCGAGATTGCTGCCATGCGCGAAGACCCCGACATCGCTGCCGCAGCCGATGACGACGCCGGCCTCACGCGCCAGTCTGAATGCGTTGGCGGCCTGCGCCATCCGCGCGGACGCGCCGCCGCCCGGTTTGTATTCGCCGCGATAGAGGCTGATCGCCTTGACCGCCATCAAGGTCGGCAGATACGCAATGGATTTGAGCTGCATCAGCGCGAAGGTCTGCGGCGAGCCGCCATAGCCATGCTCGATGGTGTCGACGCCGGCCAGGATGGAGCGCCGCATGCCTTCGTCGGAGGTGGCATGGCTGGCGACGGGGCGGCCGAGCGAATGCGCCGCATCGCAAGCCGCACGCATCTCGTCGATCGAGAAGGTCGCCACCGTCTCGCCGTTCGGGCCGGCGCGGTAGTCGGCATAGAGCTTGATCCAGTCGGCGCCGTGGGCCGCCTGGTGGCGCACCGCACACACCACCTCGTCGACGCCGCTAGCCTCCTCGGCGCCTTGCGGAAAACAGCAATCGGGGCGGAAATTCTTGGCGGCCGGACCGTAGGAGCCGGTCGCCACGATGGCGCGCGTCGCCACGAACAAGCGCGGTCCCGGCGTCAGGCCTTCGGCGATGGCGCGCTTGAGCGCGACGTCGGCATAGCCCGCGCCCTCGGTGCCCAGATCGCGCAATGTCGTGAAACCGGCGGCGAGCGTCGCGCGCGCGTGATTGACGGCCCTGACGGTGCGATAGGCCTCAGCTTCCTTCAGCACCTGATCGTCCCACGGCGTCTCGTTGTAGGGATGCAGGAACAGATGCGCGTGCAGATCCATCAGCCCCGGCAGCAGCGTGCAGCCGGCGAGCTCGACGCTCTCGCCTGTGCCGCTGAGTTCGCCGCGCGGCGCGATCCTGGCGATGCGATTGCCGTCGACCAGGACGGACAGATTCTCGCGCACGCCGTCCCTGGCGCTCCAGATGCGCGCGGGATGCAGCGCGATCACGGCGCGCGCCAGGCCAACGGATGGTCAACCAATGCACGGTCTGCCGTCACGAGCTTCAAACCTTCGATCTGACACTGCGCCAGCAGCATTCGATCGAACGGGTCACGGGTCAGCGGATCGTCCGCGAGTTCGGCCAATGCGTGATCCTCGTCGATGGGCAAGAGACTATATCCAAGTCCAGTCAAATAGGCCGGAAGGTCGGCAAGTGCGATGTCCGCGGCGAGTTTGCCGATGCGGGTCTTGATCGCAATCTCCCAAAGGCTCACCACGCTGACGACGAACTCGTTGCCGTCCTGTGTCAACAGGGACCTTATCTTGACGTTTAGCCTATCGACCTCGTGTCGAGTGAGCGGAACGACGATGTTGCTGTCGAGCAGAAGCCTCATCTTTTCCCGCTTTCTTGCGTGCGGTCGATTTGTCGCCTAGCGGCCGCTTCGGCGTGTCGAAATCTTCGGGCAAGGGCGTGATCAGGAAATCTTCGGGCAGGGGATCGTCGAAATCCGGCGCGATGTAGGAGAAAAGCTTCGTTATGCCGCGCTCGCGCAGAAACTTTTCCCCAGCCTCCCAATTCGTGCCGCCCTTCTTCTTGTAAGGCACGATCTCGCAAACCGGCTCGCCGTTGCGCGTGACCGTAATCTTCTCGCCGCCTTCAGCCGCGCGAACGAGTTCGGAAAAACGGTTCTTGCCATCCTTGACCGAAACGGTGCCCATGCCGGAAAAGTAGCTACCGGTAGCTACTTTTGTCAAGAGAGCCGGTAATGCCCGTTTTCCAGCGCCACGCGCCCCTCGGTCTCCAGCTTGATCAGATGCGCCAGCACCGAGCGCGAGGCGGCGGGGTGCAGGCGCTTGTCGACGTCGGCATACATGCGCGCGACCATGGCGGGGATCGTCACCAGGCCATCGCCGATGCAGGCCAGCACCTGGCGCTCGCGGTCGAGACGATGCTCGCGATAGGCGGCGAGAAAGGGCTTGGGATCGGCGATCGGCGCGCCATGCGTCGGATAGAGCGTGAGGTCGTCGCGCTTCTCGAGCTTTTCCACGGATGCGATGTACTGCGCCATATCCCCGTCGGGCGGCGTCACCACCGTGGTCGACCAGCCCATGATGTGATCGCCGGTGAACAGCGCTTTGTCTTCTCTCAATGCGAAACACATGTGGTTGGAGGTGTGTCCCGGCGTGTGGACGCATTCGAAGGTGAAACCGTTTCCCGCGATCACGTCGCCATCCTTCACGCGCACATCCGGCACGAAATCCATGTCGCCGCCGGCTTCGACTTTGGGCCCACCTTCGCCCAATACGCCGTCGCGGCCCGCGCCGTGCGGACCGAAGCCGTAGGTCTTGGCGCCCGACCATTCCTTGAGCGGCTTGGCCGCCGGCGAGTGATCGCTGTGGCAATGGGTGACGAGGATATGCGTCACGCGCCGTCCGCCGAGCACGCGTTTCAGGGCCTCGACATGCTCGGGCAGATCGGGGCCGGGATCGATCACCGCGACCTCGTTGCCGCCGACGATATAGACGCCGGTGCCTTTGAAGGTGAACGGTCCGGGATTGTTGGCGACGACGCGGCCGATTCGCGGCGTGACGCGCACCTCTTCGCCGTAACGCGCCTCGAACTCCCGGATGAAAGGAATGGCCATCTGCTCTTCAGCTTTCGCCGTCGCCGGGCGGGCGCGTGTTGATGCGGGCATGGCGCTCGATCGAGGCGGGATGCGAGCGCGCCAGTATCGCGCGGATGCGCTTGGGCGCGCGATGCGCGAAATGCTCCAGCATGTAGGAGAACCAGCGCATGCGATGGCGGGCGCGCTGGATCAGCCGGCGCATGGTGCGCGAATGGTTGATCAGGATGGCCAGGCCCGCCATCAGCGGCAGCAGGCCGACCAGCGGGATCGGGATCGGCATCGGCGTGACCACCACGCCGACGATCGTCAGCAGCCAACCCGCCGTGAGATAGAGGATTTTGCGCAAAAACACGTCCGCATGTGGTGACCGGCTCCATACATGGGCGAGCGCCGCCGCCGCCGCAACAGGCAAGCTTTCACAGGCAGGGAACGTCGAGTGGTGCGGAATTTTATTGCTGATTGAAGACGTGTTGTAACTATCCTGCGTCTATTCGGCATCCCAGCGCTCAAAAGTTTGTCGGTATGCCGTAAACGCATGGATATAAAGGACTTACTGCCTGCTGTATCAAGCAATTAAATTACTCATGATATGGTGAATATAATCGTGTGTTGCAGAAATGCACTGGCGATACCCCGAAACATTGACGTACCGTAATGGAGCTCGCGCGGAGTTCCGGCTGCGTGAGCACTGGCAACACCACCGCCGGTTAAAACCGGAACTCTCTGGGGAGTAAACATGTCGCTACGGACCGTTCGCGCCGCCGTCATGGCGGGCGCCTCGCTGGCACTTTTCTCAACCGCCGCTTTCGCTGACATCGAAATCGTGACCGTCACCGCCGAAAGGCGGAGCGAGAACATTCAGACCGTTCCCATCGCGATCACGGCGGTGTCGGGCGCGCAGCTGAAAGCGGCACAGATTCGCGACTTCAACGACCTGCAGCAGGTCGCGCCCAGCCTGCTGGTCTCGACCGGATCGGGCGACACCACGGGCGGATTGGTGCGCATCCGCGGCGTCGGCACGACGGGCAACAATGCCGGTCTGGAAGCCTCGGTCGGCGTGTTCGTCGACGGCGTCTATCGCAGCCGTTCGGCGGCGGTCCTCGAAGACCTCTTGGCGGTCGATCGCGTCGAAGTGCTGCGCGGTCCGCAAGGAACGCTGTTCGGCAAGAACACGACGGCAGGCGCCATCTCGATCGTCAGCATCAAGCCGACGCAGGAATTCTATACCGACGTGACCGCGTCGGTCGGAACGCTCGGCGCCTACCGCGTCATCGGCGACATCAATGCCGGACTGACCGATACGCTCGCCGTCAACCTGGCGGGCGTCTTCAGCCAGCGCGACGGCTTCCTGATCGATGTCAATGACGGACACAAATCCAACGGCCGCAACCATTTCGGGCTCAAGGGACAGGTGCTGTGGACGCCGACCCCCGATCTGGAAGTGCGCGTCATCGGCGACTACACGCAAAAGGCGGACAGCAGCAGCGATGCGGCCTACGCGCTGTATTCGACCCGCACCCGCCTGCTGCAGGACGTCGTGCAGTCGGCGGCCTCGCCGAATTTCGGCAAGGTCTTCCCGACGTTGGTGACGCTCGGACAATCCGGCCCGGCGACCCAGTCCGCCAACTACCAGGCATATAGAATCGGGTCGAATTTCCCGCGCGTTTCCGACGTCAACGATTGGGGCATGTCCGCCCAGGTCGACTGGAACATCAACGACAATATCTCCCTGACCTCGATCAGCGCCTATCGCGACTTCAAATCGCTGGATTCGACCGACACCGACTATTCGCCGGCCGACTTCATCCGGGCCCAGGGCGGGCGCGGCGAGCTGCGCAACATCACCCAGGAGCTTCAGCTCAAGGGCACGGTCGGTCCGATGGACTGGCTGCTCGGCGCGTTCTATTCGGACGAGACGGTCAAGCAGCTGACGCCGGGCCAGTTCGGCGCCGACGCTTCGCTGGTGTGGGCGCATATCGCCTTCGCCGGAACGCCGGTGGGTACCGATGCCGGCATCGGAACGCTGGCCTGCATCCTGGGCAACGCCAACGTCGTTCCCTTGTGCGTCGCCAACGGCCTCGGCGGCCCGCACGCGCCGCTGTTCGGCACGGGCGACGGCGTGGCGTGGCATTTCTCCACCCACGGCAACAGCCTGTCGTTCTTCACCCACGACACCTGGCACATCAACGACCATCTGTCGGCGACGATCGGCGCGCGCTACAACCATGAAAACAAGCATGGCACGTTCGACGGCGGCGTCAGCAACTGGCATAGCGCGGCGGCGCAGATCGTCGCTTGCGGCACGACCGACCCGTTCGCGGTGTCCAACGCCCTGGTCGGCGCGTTCGCCATCTTCTGCCACCGCACGCCCTACAACCAGGTGATCGCGGAAGACTCCGTCACCGGCACCGGCAATCTCAGCTGGAAACCGTCCGACCGGCTGATGTTCTACGCCAGCTACAGCCGCGGCTATAAGGCGGCGCCGTTCAACCTGGATCCGAGCTGGAACAATCCGGTGCCCGTCGCACCGGCCGTCGCCAATTCGCCGCACGCCAAGGCCGAATACGACGACAATTTCGAGCTCGGCGCCCGTTCGCAACTTCTCGACGGCAGGGCGATCATCAACCTGACGTTCTTCCACGAGCGGTTCCGGAACTTCCAGATCAATACCTTCAACGGCCTCACCTTCTCCGTCGCCAACTTCAAGCACGTCTTCGCCGACGGCGGCGAGCTGGAGATGACGATCGAACCGATGGATGGGCTGACCCTGAACGACTCGGTGACGTATGCCGATTCACGCTACGGGAACGACGTGGCGACCATCGGCTTCCCGCTTGGGGCGCCGACCATCCTGGCCGGCGCGCGCCTGACCCAGGCGCCGTTGTGGACGATCAATACCGGCCTTAACTACACCGCCGACCTTGGCGTCTGGGATACGTCGGGCTTCGTCAGCCTGAGCGCCAACTACCGTTCGAGCTACAACACCGGCTCGGACCTCAATCCCTTCAAGCGCCAGGAAGGCTTCGTGACGGTCAACGGCCAGATCGGCATCAAGACCAACAGCGATCGCTGGGAGCTGGCGCTGTACGGACGCAACATCTTCAACAAGCATTACAACGTCGTTGCGTTCAACACGCCGGCCGAGCAGGCCACCGGCGCGCCGTCGGTGAGTTCGGCGATCAGCGTATTCCCGGGCGATCCAGCGACCTACGGACTGTCGCTGACGCTCCACGAATAGACGCAAGGTCAAAGACACGGTTGCAAAAGGGGCCGGGAGGCAAACGCTTCCCGGCCCTTTCCTTTACGTTCCGTCGCGGCGTGTTTGACCCCCTGGGCGGCGGTGCGTAACGTCGCCAAAAATCCCGGAGGCAGTTCATGAAATTCTACAATTCGATCGGACCCAATCCGCGCGTCGTGCGCATGTTCATGGCGGAGAAGGGGCTCACGATCCCGTCGCTGGACGTCAACCTGATGGCGGGCGACAACCGCAAGGAGGACCACCTCAAGCGCAATCCGCAAGGCCAGATGCCGTGCCTCGAACTCGACAATGGCGACTTCCTCTCCGAGATCACGGTGATCTGCGAATATCTCGAGGACAAGAATCCGAAGCCGGCGCTGATCGGCACGACGCCAGAGGAAAAAGGCGAGACGCGGATGTGGACGCGGCGCATCGATCTGAATATCTGCGAGCCCTTGGCCAACGGCTTTCGCTTCAGCCAGGGCCTGGCGCTGTTCCAGAGCCGCATCGTGACGGCGCCTGAGGCGGCCGACGGCCTGAAGAAGATCGCGCAGGACCGCATCAAATGGCTGGACGGCCAGATGGCGGGCAAGGACTTCGTCGCCGGCAAACGCTTCACGCTGGCCGACATCCTGCTCTATTGTTTCCTGGATTTCGGCGGCCAGGTCGGCCAGCCGCTCAACCCGGAATTCACGACACTCGGCGCCTGGTTCGCTCGCATCCAGGAACGCCCGTCCAGCAAGGCGTGACGCGGTAAAGGTTCCATTGTTAAGCAATACGTACGAATTCGTACTCGACCCGCGAAAAGTCATGCTTAACATCCGCGGATGGATGACGAGGTACCCGCGACAGTGAAGCGGCATACGGCGCTCAATATTTGGGCGGCGTGCGTCGCGTTTTTGCTCGGCCCCTCGCTGCTGGTCTGGATTGTGCGCGCCGTGGCGCTGGCGGCGCAGTGCGCGCCGGGGCCGGAGCCGTGCCGCGGCATGATGCTGGGCGGCGGCTTGCGCGATGCGCTGACGCTGTCCTGGACGGTCAGCACCGACACGCTGATCCTGATCGCGGTGGCGCTGGTCGCGTCGGTGGCGTGCCTGTTCGCGCGGCGGCCGTTGCTGGCGGCGTCGACGCTGCTTCTGTTGCCGCTGGCGGCGCTGATCCTGCCGATGGCGGCGGTCTACAGCGCGATGTACCAGGGCTGTCCGGTGAGCGAGTCCGGCATCGGCGACTGCACGCTATGGGGCGCGCAGATGGGCATGAGTTTCCACACCGCCGCCAGCGTACCGTGGCTGATCTACGGCTTCGCGCCCTATTCGTTTTCGCTCGCCCTGATGCTGGGCATTATCGGCTGGTTCCTGCTGCGCACGCGCCCGCTCGGCCACGCCACGGCCAATCCGCACCGCTTCCCCGACGACCGCTTTCGCCATCGCGACTAGGGCTGACCGCCTTCAGACCGGCTGCATCTCAGACATAGGGCTTGGAGTCGATGGCGCCGATCAGGCCCTTGATGGTGCGATAGAGGAAATAGACGAACGCCGCCGCCATGACGAAAAGGCCAATGAACAGCCACACCGTCGCCACGCCGATGGCCATCAGCATGAACCAGACCCAGAAGGCGTGGATCGCATTCTCGAAATGGCTTTCCCAAACCGTGCCGCGGGCTTCGTCGCGCTTGATATAGGCCAGCACGACGCCGGCGATGCCGGCCGCGCCGCAGGTGAAGACGGCGCCCAGATAGAGCCCGTAGACGATGATGGCCAGAGTGCGGGTGTCGGTGGACGGCACCGCCGGCACGGAAGACTGGGGCACGCTATCGCTCATCGGTTCCTCCCCTTCGAAGCGACACATGATGTGGGGAGGGCCCGGCGCGGCGTCAAGGTTGCGCCGGGGCGGGCTGCTCCCATTGTTGCCCGAAATATCTTGCCGACTATGACGCTATGCGTTATAGTCGGGCATGATCCGGGGTTTTCGGAGCCGCGAGACGGAAATCGTCTGGTCCGGCCACAGGAGCCGCAGCCTGCCGCCGGACATCCAGCCGGCGGCGTTGCGCAAACTGATGATGCTCCATCGCGCCCGCACGCTGCAGGATCTGCGCATTCCGCCCGCCAACAGGCTGGAACAACTCAAAGGCCGGCGCGCCGGAACCTGGAGCATTCGGATTAACCGGCAGTGGCGGATATGTTTTCGCTGGAGCGATGGAGATGCGAGCGATGTCGAAATCGTCGACTACCATGACGGATAAGCCGCGCAAGGCTGCGCGCGCGGATACGCTGCTGCCGCTGATCACGCCCGGAGAAGTCCTGCTCGAGGAATTTCTGAGACCGATGCAACTCAGCCAGAATGCGCTGGCGCGGGCGGTTCATGTGCCGCCGCGGCGGATCAACGAAATCGTGCTCGGGCAACGCGCCGTGACCGCCGACACCGATTTGCGCCTGACGCGCTATTTCGGTCTGTCGGAGGGTTTTTTCATCGGCCTGCAGATCGACCATGATTTGCGCGCCAGAAAGCGCGAGATCGGTCCCGAATTGTCGTCGATTTCGGTACGCCAGGCGGCGGAGTAATCGGCCGCCGGCCGGACCGGGCCGGCTACTTTGCGCATTCTCCCCCGTTCCCGAATGGTCTAGGGTGCCGCCCAGTCGAAGGGGTTCACCGACGGAAGCTGCGGCTTCGCAACCAATCGAGGACATCATGAGAAAATTCGATCTTCTGGCCGGCGCCGCGCTTGCGGGCCTGCTGCTGGCCCCGGTTTCCGTGCTTGCCGCCGACGCGGCGGGCGAGATCGTCACCGCCTCCACCCATGCCGATCTCGCCAGCAAAGCGGCCGATCTGGCGGGAACCCAGATGCATCTGCATCACGCGCTCAACTGCCTGGTGGGTCCGGGCGGCGCGGGCTTCGATCCCAAGAACCTGAATCCTTGCGCCAATGCCGGCACCGGCGCAATTCCCGACACCGCGGATGCGGCGAAGAAGAAGGCGCTGGAGGCGGCTGCCGCCACCACCCGCGCCGGCCTCGCCGCGACCGATCTGGCGACGGCGCAAAAGGACGCGGCGAACGCGGCCGGCGCGCTGAAAGCGATTAAATAATGGTCTGCCTCACGCCGTATTGAGCGCACCGGTGCTGAGCAGCGCGGCGAACAGGCGGCGCAGGTTCTGCGCCTGAGGCTGCAGCACTGCGATATAGCGCGCGTCCCGGTTGAGATCGGGACGCGCCCGAAGACCGCCTTCGAGCTCGATGACCCAGCCTTTGGCGATCAGCTTGGCGACCTTGCGGCGCACGGTCTCGCGCGGCAGACCCGTGGCGCGCGACAGCGCCATGCGGCTGATCAGCAAGGCATGCTCCGGCGGGATGGTCGATTGATAGCTGCCGTACAATTCGCGCAGCTTGGGATCGCTCATCGCTTTTTCGGAATTGCGGTTCGAGATGGTGAGAAAGATCACCGCCGCTTCGTAGTCGTGATCGAAAATCTCGCTGATCCCCTCGGCGGAGCGCAGAATGAAGTCCGCCACGAAGTGCGCGATGGCGCGCGAGTTGGGATGATCGCGGACCGAGGGCCCCGGATCGGGAAGCGTGGCGTCCGGCAGTTCCTTGGCGACGACGCGCCCAGCCTCGCGCGGTTTCTTGTCCGGCATGTATCCCCCAGTATTACGCGCTAGTCGAGTTTTATCCCGTTCGCCTTCAAGCCGCGAAAGAGTTGCCGCAGCGCCTCCAGATTGAAGGCGTTCAGTTCGGTGTTGTTGCCCAATCCGATCGGGTTGTCGGGGGTGAAGACCAGACCGTCCGGCTGCTCCCGCAATATTTCCTTCTCGATCAGGCCGGCGACCCGGCGGCGCACGGTTTCCAGCGGCACGTTGATGTCGCGGCTGACCGCGTTGCGGCTGATGCCGGTCCGACCCGGCTCGGACGCTGCGGCTTTGGCGGGCACGCGTTTCTTCGGCGCCGGTTCAGCCGGCCGCGCCGCGTTGGCATTGGCGATGGTCGTGACCAGGGCAAGATCGAGAAGATCGAGCGGAAAGCTGCGCAGAACCTTGCCCGCGATCGCCATCATATAGGCAATCGACAGGGCGCCGGCGATGCGGGCGTCATCTGCCTCGGGCATCCGGTTCTCCGCGCGAAGCTGAGTTTTGGTTGAGCATGCGGGCACGATCCCAGTAAAACGCAAGTGAACGATCCGATCCCGGCAAGTGAACACAACACCGATACTCCTGCTTACCCATTATGGTGCCCGTGCTTCCACAACGGAGTTACCCAATACGGGTATTCGGCCAAACTCGGACCAACCCATCATCCAAGATTGTTCCGGGTTCCCACTGGGGGAACTCGCGCCGATGCAAGGCGCCTGGGAACCAAGCGCGACGCCGCGCGCTAACGTTTCGACGAAGGAAGGGGGACGGCGTGACGCTCATTCAACATGCGCATGACAACGATCGGCGCCGTCCGTTCTGGCTGCCGCACCCCTCTCTGCTGGCCGTTATCGCGCTGCTCTGGGTCTTGGCAGCCGCCGTTGACGCGGTGACCCTGCTCGGTCGTTAGCGCCGATTCCGCCATACCCGTTTTGGGTAGAACCAAATCGTTACGCCATCTTTACGGCCGCGAGGACAGGGTAAGGGCTCTTCTTGCCGGGCATTTTCGTGGCTCTCGATCGTTCCATCCGCTCTCTGACGGCGCTGACCGGCGCCTCGACCAGCCGCGTGCTGAACTTGGCCGCCATCGCGGCCGCCAACCGGGACAATCCCGAGCATGGCGGCGCGCCGTTCTTCACCGCGCCGGTCATGAACACTGCGATCCTGCTCAAGCACCGCGTACGCTCCGACGAGACCTATCTGTTCGCCGACACCAGGGGTGTCGCCACCAAGATCATCGTGCCTTTCGACGTCAACAACCTCAAAGCCGGCGGCCGCTCCTTCTTCGTCAACCAGCGCGGCTATCACGACAGTCTGCGCGAGATCGGCCATTACTGCGCCCGCCCGATGGAACGCGATCTGCAGGTGCTGCGGATCGTCGACACCCTGCCCTCGCTCGATCCGTTCCTGCTGCGCGAACATTTGCGCGGCCATGCGGTCGAGTGCGCCGACTGCTATTTCGCAATCTCGGCCGCCGACCGCGAAGCCATGCACGACTATGTCAGCAAGGGCATTCGCCGGCTGATCGAACTGGCGACCGACGGCACCAGTGACGGCGCCGCGACGACGCGTCTGGTCGAGGCACTGCTGTCGAGCCAGGTCGACGAGAAACTCGAACCGCTGCGCCTGACGCTGCTGATGGACGCGGAGGATTTCCGCGAGGGCGTCTTCAGCTGGCGCGGCTTTCTCTACTACAAATGGTGCATGGAAAAATTCTGGCCGCAGGTCGTGACGGTGCTGCGCGAGATGCGGGCGCTGAAACCGATCGGGACCGCCGAGTGCCGCACATTCCTGCGCACCAGCCAGGCCGGCATCATCGAGCGCGTGCGCCAGGCCGGCCAGTCGGTGCAGCGGATCCTGAACGTCTACGACGCGGCCTATGACGATCTGGTCCGCAACGAGACGCCCCAGACCTTCCGTGATTTCCTGCTCAGCGCCCCGCACCTGTTCGTCGATCTGGGCGAGAAGATGGGCGTGATCTCGCACATCGTCAGCTTCTGGCGCTACCGCTTCCCGGAAAACATCAGCCCGTCGATCGACGCGCAGGAACTGTCGACGATCTTCCAGGATTTCGTCTCCGGCTTCACGCCGGTCGACGACATGGCGTTTGTCTAACCTTTTCTCCCTCGCCCCCACGAAGTGGGGGAGAGGGTCCGACAGCGGCCGCTGTCGGACGGTGAGGGGGTGCTGATGTGGGTCTTCGATGGCGGACATCGAGGATAGCAGCTGCTACAGCGCGAAGTCGAAACACTGTGCCAGTTCCTGAGAGACCCCCTCACCCTGCCCTCTCCCCCGGAGGGGGAGAGGGTTCTTTGGATCTACGTCCTGTTCTGCTGCTGCTCCTGGCGCCGCTTGTAGGCGCCGCGCTCGATCGCTTCGCTCATCTCCTTGCGCCATTGCGCGGTCAGGCGGGTGCGCGGCGTGGGATAGCGCTCGCTGAGGAAATCGGCGGTGCGCACGCGGTCGGTGCGGAAGCTGCGGAAGGCCTTGCGCAATTCGCACCAGGCGACGATCACCCGCACCAGCTCCCAATAGGACACCGCGATGGGCCAGATGACGCGCTCGGTGGCGCGGCCCTGCTCGTCGCCATAGGCGATGGCGATCTTGGTCTGCGCGTGTATCGAGGCGCGCACCCGCGCCATGTCGACCGTGTCGCTCTCGATCCGCTTCCAGTTGGGTGACACCAGAGTCGAATCCAGCGCCAGCGGTTTCAGATGCGGCGGCACCACGATGCTGATCTTGGCGACGAGGTCGCGCGCCGCCCGCGCCAGCGCCGCGTCGCCGCGGCCCATCACCCATTGCGCGCCCAGCATCGCCGCCTCGATCTCGTCCGCCGTCAGCATCAGCGGCGGCATGTCGAAGCCGTCTTCCAGGATGTAGCCGATGCCCGCCTCGCCGCGGATCGGCACGCGCTCTGCGAGCAATTGTGAGATGTCGCGATAGATCGTGCGCAGCGAGGTTTCGAGCTCGCCGGCGATGTCGCCCGCGGTGATCGGACGCCGCTTGCTGCGGCGCAGGATCTGGATGATCTGGAACAGCCGTTCGGCGCGTCTCATGGTCTATCCCTGTCCGTCATGCCGCGAGTTTCTCCACCGGCACCAGCCGCGCGCTCGACGTCGCGGTGGCGATGAGGCGGCCCTCGCCGTCGCACAAGCGCCCTTCGAGGAAGGCGATCGTCTTGCCCAGCTGCACGACCTGGCCCTCGCCGAACAGGCGGCCCGCCCGCGCCGGCGCGAGATACGTCACGTTCATATTGACGGTGACGGTGTAGGAACGGCCTTCCGTCATCAGGAAAACCGCCGGACCCATCGTGTCGTCGAGCATCGCGGCGACGAAGCCGCCCTGCACGAAGCCGGCGGGGTTGAGAAATTCGGCGCGCGCCTCGAACGACAGTCTGGCCCAGCCTTTCGCCGCATCGTGGTCGAGCAGTTGCCAGCCGAGCAATTTGGCGCAAGGCGGCATGGGATAGGCGTCGAACACGGTCGCGCGCATGAAAGGTCCTCCGTGGCGCATGCATCCTCCTGCCAGACTGCTGACAGCATGTTGTCAGCAGCGGACGCCTAAGAAAAGCGCCTGATTTCAAAAGGAGCGGTGCGATGATCGTTTTGTTCGGTTTCGGCCCCTTGTTCGGCCTGCCAGATCCCAGCCCTTTCGTCATGAAGACCGAAGTGCAGCTGAAAATGGCGGGCCTGGCCTATCGCCGGGAGCGTGGCGGGCCACAGGCGGCGCCCAAGGGCAAGATCCCCTTCATCGACGACGACGGCACCGTCGTCGCCGACTCGACCTTCATCCGCTGGCATCTGGAGCGCGCGCATGGCGTCGACCTCGACCGCGCGCTCACGGCGGAACAGAAAGCACAGGCCTGGGCGGTGGAGCGCCTGATGGAGGATCATCTGTATTTCGCGCTGCTGCACGCGCGCTGGATGGACGACGCCAATTTCGCCAAGGGGCCGGCGCAGTTCTTCGCCGGCGCGCCGGACGGCGTGCGCGAAGCGGCGCGCGAACGGGTGCGCGGCGCGCTGCACGCTCACGGCCTCGGCCGCCATTCGCCGGACGAGATCGCGCTGCTGTCGGCGAAGAGCCTGGCGAGCCTTTCCGGCATGCTCGGCGACAAGGACTATCTGATGGGTAGCGAGCCCTGCGGCGCCGACGCGACGATGTTCGGCCTGCTGGCGGGAATCCTCACGCCCTATTTCGACACGCCGCTGCGCGATGCGGCGCTCAAGCATGGCAACCTGGTCGCCTATCGCGACCGCATGATGGCGCAATACTATCCGCAGTTCGAGCGGCAGGAAGCGGCCTAGCCGCTACCTGCTTGCGCCGTCGAATTGCACGATCGGGGTCGCGGCCACGACCTCCGGCGCCATCAGCCTTGCGTTGACGCCCATGCGCTGCCCGGCCTTGTCCACGGCTTGCCAGTGGGTCAGGCAGCGGCAGGTGACGCAATGGTGGAATTCCAGCCACTTGTGGCCGCGCAGGTAGATCGTCGTGGCGCCCGCGACGCGCACCTGCGGCCGCATATAATACGCCCACAGCGCGCCATAGCGGCGGCAGACGCCGCAATTGCAATCGGTCAGTTTGGTCGGCGCTGCGTCGATCTCGATGCGCACGCCGCCGCAATCACAGGATGCCTCGATCATGACTGTACCTCTCGCTTGCGCTGCTCGGCCGAAATGATGGAGCATCCTGGCCGACGGAGGAAGCCATGAAACAGGTACTGATTGCCGGCGCGTCCGGCCTGGTCGGGCGCGGCGCCATCCGCGCCTTCGCGAACGATGGCGAGGTGATCGCCGTGTCGCGCCGCAAGCCCGAAGGCATCGGCGGCGTGCGCTTCGTTCCGTGCGACCTGTTCGACGCCGCCGCCTGCCGGGAGACCTTCTCGCGTATGACGGGCGTGACGCATCTGGTCTTCACCGCGCTGTACGAAAAGGACGGCGGCCTGCTGGCGAGCTGGCTCGATCCCGAACAGATCGAAGGCAATGCGGCGATGCTGCGCAACCTGTTCAAGCCGCTGGCGGCGGCGGCGAAGAGCCTTCGCCATGTCACCTTGCTGCAAGGCACCAAGGCCTATGGCGCGCATGTGCGGCAGATTCCGGTGCCGGCGCGCGAGGACCGCGACGAGCTCAAATCGCAGCCGAACTTCTACTGGAACCAGGAAGACTATCTGCGCGGCAAGCAGCGCGGCAGCGGCTGGACCATCACGATCTTAAGGCCGCAGATCATCTTCGGCGACGCCATCGGCGCGGCGATGAATCCGATCGCCGCCTTCGGCCTCTACGGCGCGCTGCTGAAGGAACGCGGCGAGCCCCTGCATTTTCCCGGCGGCGTCGCCAATGTGTTCGAGGGCGTCGATGCCGACCTGGTCGGACGCGCGATCCGCTGGGCGGGCGAGGCGCCGGCGGCGCGCAACCAGGCGTTCAACGTCACCAATGGCGATGTGATGACCTGGCGCGACACCTGGCCGGCGATCGCCGATGCGCTCGGCATGGCGGTGGGCGAGGATCGCCCGCTGCAGCTGGCGCAGGCCTTGCCGCCGCGCGCCGCCGAATGGGACGCCATCCGCCGCAAATACGCTCTCGCCGCGCCGGACCTGATGGAATTCGCCGGCAAGTCGCTCGACTATGTCGACCTGCTGATGGCCGGCGACCGCGTCCGGGTGCCGATCCTGGTCTCGACCGTGAAGCTGCGCCAGGCGGGCTTCACCGAGATGCTCGACAGCGAGACCATGCTGCGCCAAGGCATCGCGCAGATGCAGGCGAGAAAGCTCCTGCCGCCGCGCGGCTGATGAAGGTTGCGCGCCCGCCTCACGGCGTAACGGGATCGTCGCTCTGGATGATCGTGCGTTCTTCGCGGTGGGCCGCATAGGCCTTGTCGATCCGGGCCTGGGCGCGGGCCAGCGCCGCGTCGACCGTCGCGCGGATCTTCTGGTCGTCGATCCGGGCGATTTGCGCGCGGGCATCCGCCAGGGCCTGATTGATTTCGGCGTTGAGTTGCGGACGCATCTCCTCGACCCGCCGAATCTCGATTTCGTGCGCCCGGACCGTGGCCATCGCGCGGGCGATCTCGGGCTTCACGCGCGCCATGGCGTCGTGGATCGCGCGGTCGGCGTTCCGCATCTCGATGCGCACGCGCCGCAGATCGTGACCGTTGTGCGCTCCGGAGATCCGCACGATGCGCACGACGGAATCGACGCTTTCGACAGCGCCGGGCGCCGGCGGCGCTTCGGCCATCATGGGCGGCGCCGGCGGCGTGGCCGCAGTGGGCGGTGCAGGAGGCGCCGGTATCGCTGCCTCCGGAGCCGGCGGCGCGGGCGGCACGGCGTCCGTGGCGGGCACCGGCGGCGCGGGCGGCACGTCCTGCACCACCGGTGCCGGCGGCGCGGCCTGTGCGAGCGAAGGACGGGCGGCGACGAATGCGCCGGCGGCCAGAAGGGCGACAGCGGCCATTTTCACGACATCCATGGAAGTCACTCCCGATCGTTGTTGGGTTGGAGCCAGAATCGATTGCACCCGCGCCGGCAGCGCCGACGGCGCCGCCATGGACAGGGCGGTGGAGAAGCCTTGGGCGCGGAATTCCCGCGCCATCTCGAGCAGTTCGCCGGCATAGTCGGACGGCGTCATGCCCGAGGCGATCACCGCGTCGTCCGCCGCGATCTCCGCCTCGCGCCGCAGCGCGCGCGCACCGAGCCAGACCAGCGGATTGGGCCAGTAAAGCGCGCAGGCGACGAGCGCCAGAATCTGGCCGAGGCCGTCGCGGCGAAGGACATGCGCGAGTTCGTGGCGCAGCACCGCCTGCAGCCGCTCATGGGGCCAGAACTGCGCCTGGTTGGGCAGCAGGATGACGGGACAGAAAATGCCCCAGGTCACCGGCCCGCGCTCGCCAAGCGACAGACGCATGTCGTAGGAGCGGCCGTGCGCCAAGGCCGGCAGTTCGCTGGCATCGAACGGATGTGCGACGCTGTCGCGGTGCAGCGCGCGCAGCAGAAAGGCGGCAATCAGATGGCGCAGCGCGATCAGAACGACACCCGCGAGCCACAATGCGATCAGCCCGAACGCGGCGTCGCCGATGCCGAACGAAAATCCCTCCGCCGCGGGCGGCGGCGCGGCCGACGCCAGGCTCAGGTCCATCGGTATCATGCTCTGGATGGCAGGCGCCGGAACAGAGAACACGATGGCGCCCGGCACGACCGCCGCCGCCACCGGCAGCGCGATCAGCACGGCGAAGGCCGCGGCCCAGATCAGATGACGCAGGCTCGCCCGCCCGGCGAACGACGCAAGCCAGGCCAGCGCCATCGCCAGCGCCGAGGCCGCGAGCGCCTCGCCCGCGAACAGCAGCACGCGTTCGGCCATCAATTCGCTCATCGTCCCTCCCGCTTGGCCTTTTCGATCAGCCGCGACAGCCGGTCGAGTTCGTCCCGGGAGATATCGGCGTCCTTGGCCGTGATCAGCGCGGCGACCGCCTGCTCCACGGAATTGTCGAAGAACGTGCTGAGCAGCGCGTCGATCGCGCGCCGCCCCATCTGCTCGCGCGCCACCCTGGGCTCGTAGATATAGCGTGTGCCGTCGCTCGCATGGCGCACATGGCCCTTCCGCTCCAGGATCGCCAGAAGCGAGCGGATGGCGGTGTAGCTCGGCGGATCGGCGATCTCGTCCAGGATTTGCGCGGCGCTCGCCCGGCCGAGCTTGTAAAGCGCGTCCAGGATCTCGCGTTCGCGGCGGGAAAAGCGGTCTTTTTTCGGTGTCTTCGCGACCATGCCAAAAATTTGGCACCAAGACCGGCGTCTGTCAATCCGGCTGTCGAATTTGTGAAGACGGTGAACCGCGCGTCATCGCAAGTCTGCCTCTAGGCGCGCTCGTCGTGGCTGACGCCGGGATGGACCTCATGCTCGTTCTTCTCGGTGAGCGAGGCGATGTAGTCCATCAGTGCGAACAGGACGCCGGAGCCCAGGAAGGTGACGTGCAGGATCACCATCCAGCGCAGATGCTGCTCGTTGAACGGCTTGTCCAGTTCGACCAGCGTCATGAAGGCGCGCAGCAGCGAGATCGCGCTGATCGCCACGATCGAGCCGATCAGCTTCATCTTGAGGCCGGAGAAATCCAGCGTGCCCATCCATTGCGGCCGGTCCTCGCTGCCGCCGGTGTCGATCTTGGAGACGAAATTCTCGTAGCCCGAGAACACCACGATCAGCACCAGGTTGAGCGCCAGCGACAGATCGATCAGCGACAGCACGGTGAGGATGACCTCCTCGGTCTTCATGCCGATGATGTGCGGCGCCGCCGCGACGATCTCGCCGACGAAGGCGATCAGCAGCATGACCAGCGACAGCACCAGCCCGACATAGACCGGCGCCAGCAGCCAGCGCGAACTGAAGAGCAGCGATTCGAGCGATTTTTCGAACAGGTTGCGCGTGTGCATGTGTAGATTTTCCCTCGGAATGACACGGTCTTCCGCAGGCAAACATTAGACCACGCCGCGTGGCGTGCACAAATCCGACGGCTCTGTAACCTTATGCTTGACACGCGGCGGATGTAACGTCATGGTTTACATATGATCGGATCGTTGCGGAACAAGGCGCTGCGCGCATTGTGGGAAAAGAACGATCCGTCCGGCGTGAATCCGAACGCGGCAGCCAGGATCGGGCGCATCTTGTCGATCCTGGACGGCGCGGAGAACATCCGCGACCTGGATGTTCCGGGCTTTCGCTTTCACGCTTTGAAGGGATATGACCCGCGACGCTATTCAATGCGCGTGACGGGCAACTGGCGCGTCACATTCACGTTTGAAGTGGGTATCGCCGAAACGGTTGAATTGGAGGACTATCATGGCTCTTAAACGCGCGATGCCGCCATCGCATCCGGGCGAAATCCTGCGGGAAGATGTTCTGCCCGCGCTGGGGCTTTCCGTGCTCGACGCCGCGGCAAAGCTCGGCATCACACGCCAGACGCTGCACCGCATCATCGCGCGGAGCAATCCGCGCCCGGTGACGCCGGATATGGCGGTGCGCCTGGGCAAGCTCGTCGGGAACGGCCCACGCCTGTGGCTCAATCTGCAAAGCGCCTACGACCTGTGGCACGCCGAACGCCGCGTCGACACGCGCAAGATCCCGACCCTGCAGGCGGCGGAGTGACGATGGACAACTATATTAATGCTTCGGCGTCTCCCGACGGCGAACTTGTCAAGGAAGTGCATGCTTACTTTGGACTTTGCATGTATTTCGCGCAAGTTTTCGAAACAGAACTAATCAATACACTTACTGCTCTGGAAACCGCCACGGATGAAAAACCGTTCCGCCAAACATACGATATGTACTATGCGAAGCACGAAGCCCTTACGTTCGGCAATCTCGTGAGAGGTTTAATCCGTCACAATTTCTTTCCGAGCGCATTGATTGAAGAAATTAATGCATTAAAGGCAGATCGCGATCATTTGGCCCATCGCTTCTTTCGCGACCACGACCTCAATTTCATGACGGTGGGTGGGTGTTACATCATGATTGAGGAGCTTGAGACGCGCCGGAAGAAATTTATGGATGTAGATCGGCGAATTTCCGAACTGGGGACCAGGGCATTCGAAAAGCTGGGATTTGACACAGAGACGCTTCGCAAGGAAACGGACAAGATAAAGGAGGAAATGATCAGGGAGGCGCAGGCACGTTACAGCTCGGCGGCAGGCACAGTTCGCGGCGGTAGCCGAACATGAGGGGCGCATAGCCCGGTGTTGTTCCTGACACATTCTGGCAGCAGGAAGGCTGCAAAATACGGCGTCACGCCCTATATTGGCCCCATGGCGCACAACAACGGCATGATTCCCCGCTATGCGAAGGGGGGCAAAGGCTCTCGTTCCAAAGGGATGAGCGAAGCGGCGGGCAAGTTCCGCGATGCCGCCGCCGCTGTGCCGTTGGCGCCCGCCGGCGACGCTTATGATCCCGCCCCTCCCGACACAGGAATAGGCAACCTCTCCCTCCATGGCGCCACCGGCGCGGAGCTCCCCGTCGGCGGAGCCGACAATCAAACAAACAACTTCGTGCCGCATCGCCCCGCGCGGCCCGAGAAATCCGAAGGCGGACGAGCCTTCAAACTCGTCAGCGACTACCAGCCGGCCGGCGACCAGCCGACGGCGATCTGGGATCTGGTGACGGGTCTGCGCGGCACCGACATCGGCAACGACGCCGGCGCCCGCCCGCAAGGCGACGGCAGGATCGTCAACCACGGCACGATCGGCGAGCGCGACCAGGTGCTGCTCGGCGTCACCGGCTCGGGCAAGACCTTCACCATGGCCAAGGTGATCGAGGCGGTGCAGCGCCCCGCCCTGATCCTCGCGCCCAACAAGACGCTGGCGGCGCAGCTCTACAGCGAGTTCAAGCAGTTCTTCCCGGAAAACGCGGTGGAGTATTTCGTCTCCTATTACGACTACTACCAGCCCGAAGCCTACATCCCGCGCACCGACACCTATATCGAAAAAGACTCCTCGGTGAACGAGGAGATCGACCGCATGCGCCATTCGGCGACGCGCGCGATCCTGGAGCGCGACGACGTCATCATCGTGGCGTCCGTCTCCTGCATCTACGGCATCGGCTCGGTCGAGACCTATAGCGGCACCGCCGTCACCATTGGCAAGGGCAAGACGCTCGACCGCATGGCGATGCAACAGCAGCTCAGCGCGCTGCAATACCGGCGCAACGACAACGCTTTCGCGCGCGGCACCTTCCGCGTGCGCGGCGACACGGTCGACATCTACCCGGCGCATTATGAAGACCGCGCCTGGCGCGTCGAGCTGTTCGGCGACGTCGTCGATTCGATCACCGAATTCGATCCGCTCACCGGCAAGCCCTATGGCGGGCTCGACACGATCAAGATCTACGCCAATTCGCACTACGTCACGCCGCGCCCCACGCTGCAGCAGGCGCTCAAGGGCATCAAGGCCGAGCTCATCCTGCGGCTCGAGGATTTCCGCAAGAACGGCAAACTGCTCGAAGCGCAGCGCCTGGAACAGCGCACGCAGTTCGATATGGAAATGATCGAGGCCACGGGTTCGTGTGCCGGCATCGAGAACTATTCGCGCTGGCTGACGGGGCGCAAGCCCGGCGAGCCGCCGCCGACCCTGTTCGAATACCTGCCCGACAGCGCGCTGGTGTTCTGCGACGAGAGCCATGTCAGCGTGCCGCAGATCGGCGCCATGTACAAAGGCGACTACCGCCGCAAATCGGTGCTCGCCGAATACGGTTTCCGCCTGCCCTCCTGCATCGACAACCGGCCGCTGAAATTCGAGGAGTGGGACGCGATGCGCCCCGCCACCATCTATGTCAGCGCCACGCCCGGCCCGTGGGAGATGGAGCGCACCGGCGGCGTCTTCACCGAGCAGGTCATCCGCCCCACCGGGCTCATTGATCCACCCGTAGAGATCCGGCCAGTGGAGACCCAGGTCGACGACGTGATCGCCGAATGCCGCGAGGTCGCCAAGCGCGGCTTTCGCACCCTCGTCACCACGCTGACCAAGAAGATGGCGGAGGACCTCACCGAATACATGCACGAGCAGGGCATCCGCGTGCGCTATATGCACAGCGACGTCGAGACGCTGGAGCGCATCGAGATCATCCGCGACCTGCGGCTCGGCGCCTTCGACGTGCTGATCGGCATCAACCTGCTGCGCGAAGGCCTCGACATCCCCGAATGCGCCTTCGTCGCCATCCTGGACGCCGACAAGGAAGGCTTCCTGCGCAGCGAAACCAGCCTGGTCCAGACCATCGGCCGCGCCGCGCGCAACGTCGACGGCAAGGTGGTGCTCTACGCCGACCGCATCACCGGCTCGATGGAACGCGCCATGGCCGAGACCAGCCGCCGCCGCGCCAAGCAGGAAGCCTACAACACCGCCCACGGCATCACGCCGATGAGCATCAAGAAAAACATCGCCGACATCATGGGCAGCATGTACGAGCGCGACCATGTCACGGTCGACGCGGGCGTCGGCGAAGACGGCGCCACCTTCGTCGGCCACAACATCAAAGCCACCATCGCCGACCTCGAAAAGCGCATGAAGGAAGCCGCCGCCGACCTGGAGTTCGAGGAAGCCGCCCGCCTGCGCGACGAACTCAAGCGATTGACCGCGGTAGAACTGGCCGTCGCCGACGACCCGTTCGCGCGGCAGAGCGAGGTAGACCGCGCCGTCGACGACGCCTTCCTAAAAGCCGTCCGCGACGGCTCCGGCAGCGACGAGGTCGATAAGGCCTCGCGCGGAGGACCGAAGCACCAAAAAACCACCCGCAAACGCATGCAACGCGCGAGCAGGCCGGGGGTGCCGAAGACTTTCGGCAGCCGTTCGCGCTGAAGCAGCCGCCTTCTGCTCAAATCCAATGATCCGCAGCACGAAACCAAATCCCCACTGTCATCCCCGGCGAGCGGAGCGCAGCGTAGCGAGGGAAGGGGACCCAGGCTTATGAGAGCCTGAAACGTTCCAAATCTTGGCTCGCCCTACCGCTTCTTCTTTTTCGCGGGCGCCGCATGCAGCTTCACCCCCGGCGCATCGCCAAACGTAAACTCCACCCCCGCCGCCTCAAACGCGCGCACGATGACATCGAGCGTCGCGTTGCGCGGAGTCGTCTGCCCCGACTCGAATTGGCGCACCGTCACCACGCCGACGCGCGCCGTCTCGGCCAGCGACCGCTGGGACCAGTCCAGCAAAGCGCGCGCAGCGCGGCATTGAGCGGGTGTGATCATCCCGCTCGTTTAATACGTCTCGACAATCTTCGCCAGAACCGGCGAAAAACGTTTGATATGTCTATTATGGCGCTTTACGCTCTATCTGTCCATAAGCGACAGATCGGAGCCAAGTCCCGATGCCGAAAAAATCCCACGCGAAGCGCAACAAAAAGAATCCCACCCGCACACCGGAACAACAGCGCGAGGCGATCTACGACCTCGTCGCCGACATGGAAGAACCGCTGAACGCTGCGTTGGACTTATCGGGCGTCCTCTACTTCATGGGCCTCGGCCTCAGCGCCCTGGAAGACGACGCCGCCAATCCCATCCTCACCCTCGCCAGTACCCAAACGCGCCAGTTGGAGAAAATCAAAACGATGTGGAAGGCGATCTTCGCAGCGAGCGGCGAGGCGAAGTAATGCGAAGCGTCGCGGCATGGAAGCGCAAACAACTCAAGAACCCCAAATTCAAAGCCGCCTACGACGCGCTTGAATTCAAGTTCATGCTGATCGGCGAACTCATTGCCGCGCGCACAAGATCGAAACTGACCCAAGCGCAAATCGCCCGCCGCATGGGCGTCTCGCTATCCACTGTCTTGCGGATGGAGGGCGGCCGAACGCCTTCGCTGACGGCGCTGAGGAATTACGGCCGTGCGACGGGCAGCAGAGTCGAGATCAAGCTGTTGCCGATGGCCGCAAACGCACGCAGTCCGCTAGCCGGCCAGGCGTGCCGGAGACGTTTGGGAGCAGGAGTCGGTAGAAGCGGTGATTAACACGACCAAGGGCTATTAGGCTCACCTCATACCACTCAAGTTTTCAGACCTCGACAGTCACAACCATTAGTGGAACTATGTGTACCGAAACACATGGTTTCCCGATGCGCGATTCTCCAGAAGAATTGGATTCCGGCCTCGTCGCCCTTGAGAAATTAATTCAAGAAACGCCACTTGACGTCAATTGGAACGAGGCAGAGACCCGGCTGCACTTCATTGACAGGCTGCTATGTGATTGTCTTGGCTGGCCGAAGAATTCTTTCGCCGTCGAAAAAAATATACATGGCGGGTATGCAGATTACGTCCTTGGCCAGCCCAATTCGCTAATTGTCGAAGCGAAGAGGGTCGACGATTCATTTCAAATCCCTGTCACCCCGCGAGCGGGGCTTATTCGCAGCATTCGCTCACTTACAAAAACGTCCGATAACCTTCAGTCGGCGATGGAACAAGTAGTTAGATACTGTGCTGGGCAAGGGGTCGAGTATGGTGCTGTCTGCAATGGCGCTCAACTAGTGGTATTCATTGCAGTTAGACACGACAAACCACCACTTGATGGACGCGCACTGGTTATCGAGAGCCTCCAAGAATACAAGAAACACTTTGTGGAACTCTGGCAGACGCTTTCGCCAGAGGCAGTGCGTCAAAGGCGTTTGACGCGTATGTTGAGTTTAGACTCAGAGGCACCTGTTCCCCCAAAACTATCCGCGACGGTCTCGAGTTTTCACGGCCATCGCTACAAGACCCCACTGCAATCCGATTTGCGAGCGCTAGCCGACCTGCTAATCAACGATATTCCCGAGGCCGCAGACGTAATCGAACAATTCTACGATGAGTGCTACTGCGACACTGATCAATTGAATCAGTATGCGATTTTGAACGATCGAATTATGAGAGATCGATATGCCGCACTATTTGAGAACAGCACGGACGCTCCGACGGTCGAAGAACTTCACTCAAACGACCTGACATCAAACTCGATGAGCAAACCGATTGCTGTTGAGGCCCTCGCAAAAAGGCCAATTGTTCTTCTTGGCGATACAGGGGTTGGTAAATCATCCTTTTTGAAAAATTTAATTATCAGAAAAGCCAAATCGGAAATCCAAAACACTATTTATTTGATGGTTGACTTGGGAATGAGCGGGGCACTGACCTATCGGATTAGAGACTTCATATTGAACGAAATCGAATCTCAACTCTACGAACGATACAAGGTTGATGTGAACGAAAAAGGGTTCGTTCGATCTATCTATAATTTGGAGGTCAAGCGATTCCGCAAGAGCATTTTTTCGTCGCGCGCCCCGAAAAACGAGGAGCCGACTGGCACGACTGAGTTCTTGCAGACTTTGGTGCGCAATCGATCTGAGCATCTTAGAAAGGCTGTTGCTCATATCTCGAAGGGTCGAAAAAAGCAGGTTGTCGTCGTTATCGACAATTCGGATCAAAGAGATTTTTTTGACCAACAAGAAGCATTTCTGGCAGCGCAAGAAATTGCCGCAAACTGGAATGCCCTCGCTTACGTTTCGCTTCGGCCACAAACCTACTATGCATCTAAACTTCGGGGTACCTTATCTGCATACGCAAATCGCGTATTTACAATTTCGCCTCCCCCACCCCACGAGGCTCTTGCCAAGCGTTTGAACTTTGCTTTGCGAATCGCCGGCGGGCAAATTCACCCCGAGGTCTTGAAGCAAATCTCAATAAATTTGAAGAGCATAACGATTGTATTGCGCGCAATTGTACGTTCGATTGATCAGAATCCTGAAATTCGCCGTTTCATAGCCAACATCACGGGCGGAAATGTTCGGCAACTAATGGAGCTTTTTACAAATTTTATTGGAAGCCCTAATGTTGATTTCAATAACATCATTCGAATCGAAGAAAGCGAGAACGATTATCTTGTGCCTTTGCACGAATTTACCAAACACGCGCTGCTCGGCGAATATGCGCACTACAGTCCGTCTACGTCGCTCGCTGCGAACGTTTTGGACGTAACCAGTAACGATCCTCGCGAGCATTTTCTCTCGCCGATCATACTGGCGTATTTGAATCTTCCGGGATCGCACCGAAATGTTGAAGGTTTCGTTCCGGTAGATCGTATCATGGGTGAATTGCAGTCGTTTCGATATGTCCCCACTCAAATTCAGAATCAGTTACAACGATTGGCTGAGAAGAACTTGATACAGCCGGCCGGTCGTGCGACCGATCTCTCGTCTGAGGGCATTGTTTCGGCTCCATCGCTTTATGACGACTTTCGCATAACCTCCGTCGGTGCCTATCACCTGCTTGAATGGCTACCGACGTTTGCGTATGTCGACGCGATGTCATTTGATACGCCGATATTTAACGAGACCTGTTTGGACGTTATGACGACCAACGCAAATTCATTTGATATCAGCATTAGGTTGCGCAGAACGGAGGAATTTTCTCGATATTTGTGGGCGCAGTGGCATATTGCGGATCTGATTGTTCCATATTTCAACTGGACTGCCATCGCTCGACGAATTGAGTCGTCTTTTGCATCTGTAAGGTCGAGCATCAAGCGTCGTGAGAATTACATGACTTAGGGTGAGCCCATAAATTCTAGAATACTTGTGGCTGCTTGAAATGGTGCTGGCTCTTACACTCCACGCTCTTGGTAGTCCCCGACCGGTCGAATGAGATTTCAGACTGGGCAAAGCTGCTTCTCTTACTATCCTCCTTGTAATCCCTCCCAATAAAGCCCATATAACATCCACGCGGCTCGCACGGCCCGTCAGACGGAGCGCTCCTGCGCGCCGGCTCCGCCAAACAGCGCGCCGGACGAAGGAAACCCTTCCCCTACAAAACCTGATGCTTCGTGACCCTCGTCCGTTCGCGCATGACGCGCGCGCGGAAAATCCATGACTTCAGGAAACAGACAATGACCATCGGTACCGTGAAATTCTTCAATTCCGCAAAAGGTTTCGGCTTCATCGCTCCGGAAGGCGGCGGCAAGGACGTGTTCGTGCACGCCACCGCGGTCGAGGCCGCCGGCATGCACTCGCTCAACGAAGGCGACAAGGTCTCCTTCGACACGCAGCCCGACGCCAAGGGCAGCAAAGCCGTCAATCTGAAAGCGGCTTAAGTCTTCGCTAGGGCGCGCGCGGTGGCGATCCCGCCGCCGCGCCGCCCGCCGCGAAGCGAAGGAACACAACATGGCCTTCCACAATCCGATGAACCCGCCTGCGCGCAGCAAGGAGGGCATCCGCCGCAAGGCGATGGACCAGTTCGCCGTGCCGCGCGGCACCCAGCACACCATCCAGCACGAACTGGCGCTCGAGCGCGACGCCGCCGACGCCAACACCGCCAAGCTGAAAGCGCTGCGCCTGGAGAAGGAAACCGCCGACCGCGAAGCCGCCGCTCTCGCCGCCCTGAACGCCCCGCCGCCGAAACCGAAAAAGCCGCGGACGAAGTTTATACTGGGATAGAATTTCACCCTCCCTTGCGTGAGGGTAAGAGTTTCGCCACGCCACGCCGCGCACGCCGCGCGCCATCATGCTTAACCCGCGCCCGCTTTCGTTTGGATTTTTCCTCTGCTAGCGTCGGCCGCAGGGACTGGGGGCTTCATGACATTGGTTCGGGCGGCGGCCTTGCTCGCCGCGTTGCTGTGCGCGGGCTGCGCCACGGTGCTGGACGGCTCCACGCAGCCGATCACCGTCGCCACCACGCCGGTCGCCGGCGCCGATTGCGTCGCTTCCAACGACGTCGGCAAATGGCCGGTGGTCTCGCCCGGCACCGTGGTCATCCACAAGAGCCAGAGCGTGCTGATGATCCTGTGCAGCAAGCCGGGCTATGCCGACGGCAAGTTCTACGCCGCCGGCCGCATGTCGTCGGCCTCGCTGATCAGCGGCATGGTGCCCTATGTCGGCCTGATCAATTCGGCGGTCGACGCCTCCAGCGGCGCGGCGCTGACCTATCCCGACTACTACAGCATCGAGATGAAGCCGCTGCCGGCCGACGCCACCGCCGCCGCGGCCGCACCGCCGCCGCAAACCGCCGCGCCTGCCGATTCCACCACCTCACACTGACAAAGGAATACCCATGAACCCCGTTCGCGTTCTTTGCGTCGCCGTCCTCGCCGCCCTGCTCGCCGGCTGCGCCGGCAGCATCTCGGCACCCACCGCCGTCACCGCGCTCTCGACCGAGCAAAAAAGCGCCCTGCGCCTCTCCGACATCACCGCCGACGCCGATGCCGGCGTGAAGATGTCCGACGGCGATTTCGGTCTCATCGCGCAGAAGGTCCGCACCTATATCCAGGCGCAGTCGCCGTCCGTCTTCGCCGGCGGCCCCGGCGCGCTGAAGATGAAGATCCACTTCACCAAGTTCGACCGCGGCAGCGCCTTTGCCCGCGCCATGCTGATCGGGCTGGGCCAGATCGTCATCGAGGCGACCGTCACGCTCGAGGATACGACCGGCAGGCCGGTGGCCGAATACAAGGTCGCCAAGGACTTCGCCATCGGCGGCGTCATCGGCGCCACGACCAGCGTCGAGGACGTCGAAGAGGGATTCGCGAAGTCGGTGGCGGAGGTGGTGAAGTAGGGGCGCGACGACAAAGGCCACCGGCATGGCCGACATCGATGACGCGCCCACCGCGATACCGGTGATCGGCATGATCGCCGGTCTGCTGCCGGCGGCGTGGTGGGCCTACATCGTCATCTTCGATGTCGATTGGCATCGCTCGGTGCGCCTGAACGGCCTGTGGATTTTCGCCCTCGCCATCGGCTGCTTCGTCGCCTGGGTCGTCACCTTCATGGCCGTCGCCACCGCCCTGCAGAAAATCTGGGCGGCACTTGGTGGGCGGAAGCGCTAGGGGGCTGCACCGCGTTGCCGAACCGCTCTGCGTTCGGCGGCGCTCAGATTTTTGGCGCGACCGGCGCATCTGGAATGGCGGCGCCCCAGGACTTGATCGCCAGTACGATGATGCGCCAGCGATTGATTGCCGAGGTCAGATTGTCCGCCCAGGCCGCGTCGCCGCCCGTGGGATATTTCCCGGCCCGCAAATCATCCAACTTGACGCCCTTCAACTCGATATGGGGAAGATCCGGAAAACGCGAATTCAAGTCGGCCAGGTCGAGTTCCTTGGCGATGGCGTGCATCCGCAGGAAGGCTTTGTTGTCGGTCCAATCTGGTTTGTTGTCCTTGACGGGCACCAGATCCACCGCAACGCCATAACTGTGGATCGAACCCCAGGGCTTGGCGTTTGTGACGGTGCCCATGTTTCCGTCCAACCGTCCGCGCGCGTAGTAAACCAGTTGTGTCGATGGACTGCGAAATCCTTCGAACACCTCAAAATGCAGGCCCTCCTGCTGTAGACGCTGGAGCAGCGTCACCACTTTAGCTCGCAGCACTGGATGAAGATGGTCAGGATTGCGGTCGATGCTCTCGGTGCTGGCGGCGCCGAACAATCCATGCTGGTTCAATTCTTTTTTCGCCAGCGGGCTCAACGGGACGCCGGAATAGCCCGAGAGCACATTTTCAGCCCAATCGCGAACTCCGGGCTGGTCTACGACGCTGGGATCGGCCTTGAGCATATCCTCGGCGAGTTTCATGACTTCGACTTGGATATCCTTGTCCTTGAGATTAGAGTTCAGGGCGTTTGCGGCGAAGCCGAGAACGACAGGAACGAAAATCATCGCGACCGCCGTGGAAATCGCACCAAGTTTGTCCCAGAGGTCTTTCTCACGTGCTGGCGGCTTGGCCGGCACGGCAATGCCGGATTGAAGAACGCGCGCAATCACGTCCTCAAGCGCCTCCACTTTTCCCTTTAAGGGCGCAACCGCCGCATCGCTCTGTGATGAGGGGCTGGCGCCAGCGTCTGTTGAGTTGGTCATGCCAATACCTGCAACGGGTTGAATACGCGCCGGCGTGAATACTTATCCGATGGCAAAGAGTCCGCGAAAATGGCTTCACGACAGCAATAGAATGGAATCGATACTGCCGCCAAACCGCATGCAGAACAATACTTGTGCCCGTGCTTGCCACCCGGTTTCCAGTACGCGCGCGCTGCCTTACCCCGCTCTCACCCCAAACCGCTCCGCGCTCCTGGCCTTCGCCTTCGCCGCCTCCACCGCGCGGTCGCGCGGTGGGGCGTTGCTGACGAGCGCGGCCAGCAGATGATGCGCGGCGTGGGTCACGTCTTCGACCGCTTGATTGAACGCGGCTTCGTTGCTCTTGCTCGGGCGGTTGAAGCCGCTCAGCTTGCGGACGAATTGCAGTGCGCTGGCGCGGATCTCGTCGTCGGTCGCCGGCGGCTTGAAATTGTGCAGCGTGCGGATGTTGCGGCACATGCGATGGGCTCCCGAAGTCTTGCGCGGCGCAGCTTAGCGCAAGTGAAATCGGCCGGCGCGATGTTGCATGTTCTGTATTTGTTCTATAAACTCCGTGCGCAATTTGAGAAGGCGCAATCCGTGACGGGCTCAGCGGAAACGGGGAATTGTGATCTCGCCGGCGGTGATAATTCTTCGGCCGCGATCCTTCGCACTCGCACGCGGCGGGGCCGCCTTGGAGCATGCTCGCGCGAATCCTTATCCAATACGTTTCACCAATCCGATGAACCGCTTAGGCCAGAGAGGAGGGATTTGAACCGCGAAAATCGAACGACCCCCCACCCCCCTGCAAAATTCAGCCGAACAATTATGTTGTCGAATAAGGCCGGTTCCCGGCAACAATCACTCGGCCGCGCGGGTCACGGCGCCCCAGACGGCCGGCGGCTCGTAGCAGCCGCGGCAGCGCACCTGGTATTCGCCGGCGTCGCCGACCACCAGCTGCTGCTCGCCCGGGACGATGCGGTGGGAGATGTAGCCGCTGTCGGAGCCGCAGACCATGCAGACGCCGGTCAGCTTCTCCACCGAATCGGCGATCGCCAGGAGGCCCGGGATCGGGCCGAACGGGTTCTCGGCGAAATCCATGTCGAGGCCGGCGACGATGATGCGCAGATGGCTGTCGCGGCGCTCGCGCATCAGATCGCGCAAGGCGCGGCCGAACCAGCCCAAGGCGTCGCGCAGCGGCTCGTCGAGCGGAAAGAACTGCGCCTCGTCCACCGCCAGCACGTCGAAATCGCCCAGGCCGACGACGCGCGCGAAGTCCTCCTCGTTGCGCACCATGGTGGCGGAGAGCTTGTCGGTGACTTCGGTGGTGCCGTCCGGATTGACGGCCCGCGCCGCGATGAAGCCCTGGGTGCGCGTGTCGCGCGCCGGCTTGATGATGCGCAGCCGCTTCTTGGCATAGAGCACCCGGTGCAGCCGGGCGATCAGGAGCTCGGTTTTTCCCGAGAACATCGGCCCGACAATGACTTCCAGACGCGCGGCCATACTCGCGATTTTCCCAGCGTTTCCTTCGCCCAGCGGTCGCACGATTCGCGCTCACGCCGGAAGGCGAGGAAACAATCCATCCCAAGGCTTGTGGCGGCGCGCCGTCTTTGTCCGCACAGAGAACAAAGCGGAAATTTCCGCGCAATTCCGCCCTTTTTCCATGTGGATTGTATCTTGGTCTCTAAAGGACTATATGAGCCCCACGTGGTTCTTACGTCCCGTCAGACGAAGCGCTCTGTAGATACTGACTCGCTTCCAGCGCGCCGGCCGATGCGGAACACTTCACCAAAGCCTGATGTCTCGTTTTCCACGCCCGCCCGTGCATGTGCACGGGCGTAATTCACTGACTACAGGAAAATGAAATGACAATCGGTACCGTGAAGTTCTTCAACACTGCCAAGGGTTTTGGATTCATCGCTCCGGAAGGCGGCGGCAAGGACGTGTTCGTCCATGCCACGGCGGTCGAAGCGGCGGGCATGCGCTCGCTGAACGAAGGCCAGAAGGTCTCGTTCGACATCCAGCCGGATGCGCGCGGCAGCAAGGCGACCAACCTCAAGGCCGTCTAAGCCTTCGGGATTGAAATAGGGACGGCCGGCGGTGGGGCAAAACCCCGCCGCCGGCTTTCCTCCTTTTTGGCCGTGAAAGGATTTTTTGCGTGAACACCAACAATCCGCTCAGCCCGCCGCCCCGCGACCGCGACGGCGCGCGCCGCAAGGCCCTCAATCACTTCGCCGCCAGCGAACAGCGCGACAGCGCCGTCAAGCTCGAAATCAATCGCGAACGCGCCGCCAACGACGCCAAGACCGCCAAGCTGCGCGCCCTGCGCCTGGCCAAGGAAGAAGAAGACCGCGCCGCCGCGGTGCTCGCCGCCGAAAACGCGCCGGCCGCCAAGCCCAAGAAGCCGCGCAAGAAGGTCGTGCTCGGCTAGCTTTCAGTATCCCACCAATTTGCGCTGCGCTTCGTTCAGCTGCGGCGCCGGCGGGCGCTTGTAACGCTCGATCCCGGGCGCGTTTGTGATCTGCGGAAATTTGTCCGCATTGATGAACTTGTCGGTCCAGTTGGTGGTGGAGATCACGCCCGCGACGGCGCGCTTTCTCTCTTCCAGCACGTCGGGCGGCGTCAGCCGGCGCGGCATCATGCAGACCAGGCTCACCGCGCGCATCAGTTGCGGCGCGTCGTCCGGCGGCTCGAGCGCCGGGCTCGAGCAATGCACGGTGCGCGAATCCCACAGCAGCAGGTCGCCCGCCTCCATGGCGCACATGATCGGCGGCGTCCCGGCCAGCATCGGATCGTCGGACGGAAAGCGGAAGTGATCGACGCTGAGCGGCACGCGCCCCAGGCGCTCGGGATAGACATCCGGGATCGTCGCGAACCGCTTGTGGCTGCCGGGGATCAGCACATTGCCGCCGACGCGCGGCGACGTCGGCAGCAGGTTCACCAGCCCCTGCACGCATTGCCTGCCGGGCCGCGTGATCGGGTGCTGGTCGATATGCAGCCAGGAACCGCCGCGATTGGTCTTCCACTCCGGGCGGATCGCCCAGGGCCGCCACAGCGCCATGCCGTCGAAGCTGACGAGCAGGTCGTCGGTATCCCAGATGGCGGCGAAGCTCGTCTTCACATTCGGCACGGCGCGGATGAACCATTGCGCGGCCGAGTGGCCGATGCCGTGGCCGGGCAGGATGCCGCCATGCACCGCGGTCGGCCATCTGTCGTCGTCCCAGGTCGTGACGTCGTTGCGGTCGACGCCGGTGCCGAGTTGTTCGAGATAATCCCAGGTGAGGTCGAGCGCGCGGCGGCTCTCGTCGGCGCTCAGCACATTGGCGATGACGACGTAGCCGTGCTCTTCGAGATAGGCCATGCCCTCCGCCGAACCAGGCGCGAAGCGCGGGACCTGGATGTAGGTTGGGCTGAGCGGCCCGGGATCGGTCGGCTCCAGATCGACGCGGCTTTGCCAGATCTTGGGCTTGGCTTCGCTGACGGACATGTCGGGCTCCCCTTCGGACGGCCAAAGGCTACGCCGGTTGGACGGGCGGTGCTAGCATTGCTCATGGCTGGGAGAGCAGGCGATGACGGAAGACGAACGCGCAGGCTGGGAACGCGACGGCTACTTCATCCGCCGCGGGCTGGTGGCGCGCCACGACTGCGCTGCGATCGTCGACGAATTGATCGGCGTGATCCGCGCCGACCCCCCGTCGGCCCACAAGGGCGCGGCATTCTACGGCGCCGGCGAATACCGCATCACCACCGAGACCGTGCCCACGGCGCGCATGGCGCAGGCCGAGGACGAAGTCTCCAAAGTGTTCAATGCGCACGCGCTGGGCGCCACGCGCGCGATGGGCGAAAGTGAAGCGCTGGCCGGCCCCGTGTGCGACCTGCTCGGCCCCGAGATCGACTGCTTTCAGAGCCAGTTCATCCTGAAAAATCCCGGCGTGATCGGGCAGCCCTGGCACCAGGACTCCTACTATTTCTATTTCGACAAGCAGCCCCAGGTCGCGGCCTGGGTGGCGCTATCGCGCGCGACACTCGAAAACGGTTGTCTCTGGGTACTGCCAGGTTCACACCGGGAGCCGATCCACAAACACATCCCCGACCGCCGCCCGGCCGCGAACAAGGGATATCTCGAAATCGTCGACGCCGATTTCGGCGGTCGCATGGCGGTGACGATGGAGGCGGGCGACGTGCTCTTCTTCCACTCGTTCCTGATGCACATGTCGACCGACAACCGGGCCGACGAGCGCCGCGCCGCGATGGTCTACCACTACGGCCGCGCCGGCACGAAGATCAAACCCGACCTGCCGGCTGCGATGGTGGCGAGCCTCAACGCCGTGAACCGCTGGGTTCCGGTGCGGCGGGCAGTGGTGTAAGCGCCCGCGCCGGCCGAGCGACGTCATCGTCGACGTCAAGCCAATTCAAATTCACCCACCGACAGGCCGAGCGCGGAGACCTTGTCTTCCAGGATGGCGCCGAAGAATTGCTCTTCGATGGCGTCGGCTTCGGTCAGGTCCGGCGCGAGTGTCGTGCCGTTGCCGAAGGCGAGGCGGCAGAGATTGGCTCGGTCGAACTTGGCATGCGTCAGCTTGGTTCCCCGCAGCGAAGCACCGCGAAGGTCGGAATTCGTGAAATTGGCGTCGCGCAGATCGGCGCCGTCGAACTTCGCGGCCTGGAGGTGGCTGCCGGAAAAATCGAGCCCGATGCAAACCGTCCCGCGAGCGGACAGGCCGGTCAGCGACCGCCCCACCAGCAGCTGGTGCAAGGGGCGCAGATCCTCGCCGTCGAGAACCCCCGGTGCACCCTGCGCACCGCCCGAGTTGATCCAGCTCTGATGCGCATCAAGCTTCGCCTTGAGCTCATCGAATTTTCCGGCCGCCATCGCTGTGACGTCGGTCACGCAGCCGGCCAAAGCTTCGGGTGGGACAGCAAGGTCCTTCAGATCGACACCGATCAGAACGGCATTCTTGAACGTCGCGTTGCGCAGCTTAGCACCCTTGAAATTCGCATCCTGGAGCAGGGCGCCGGTGAAGTTCGCATTGTCGAGCTTGGCGTTGCCGAAGGAAACGCCTTTCATCGAACAATTCGAGAAATCGACGCCGCCCAGCGTATTGGCGGAGACATTCTGGTTCGATTCGCGGTTGCGGTCGAAGATCGAGATCTCGCCCTTGCTCACAAACATCATCGTCGCGGCACGCAGATCGGCGTTGTCGAGCAGAGCGTAGGCCAGCTTGGCGCCGTTGAAGGAAGCGCCGCGCAGATCGGCGCGCGGCAGCCGCGCCGATTGCAGATTGCACTGGCGTAGATCGGCGCAGTAAAAGCTGGCGCGCTCCAGATTGGAGCCGCTCAAATTCGCGCCGACCAGCGATGCGCCGGCGAAGTCGGCTTCGGTCAGGTTGCGGTTGGCGAGATTGAGCCTGTCGAGATTGGCGTGGGTGAGCTTGGCGCGCAGGCTGCCGGGGCGGCCGGCGAGAAAGCGCTCATGCGCGAGAAGGAGCGTGTTCAATTCCGCTTGCGAGAGTCGCGTGCGCTTTTCCTCATACATATTCTTGAGCATCGGAATTCTTCCCAATACGCGCAGGCTCGTCCCTGCCACACCCAGTCCGGGTCGAAACCCATGACCTTGGCTTGAGTCTAATCGCGGAAAGAGAATTCTTGCTTACGAAAGATGGGCAGGAGAGCTATTTTGCCCCAATTTGGGTAGGAACGCCGCGCTCCGTGGCTCGTCGTCTTGAACATCCTTGGCGGAGTGCCGGCTATTTGGTCGACCAGCTCCAGCCCGTGATCTTCCACGCGCCGGCGATTTTCTGCATCGCGAACGTCATGATGCCGGCTTCGTGCACCGGCTTGCCCTGACGCTTGAAGTTGAACGTCGCGGGAAAGACGGCGTAGCCGCGGTCTCCTTCGGCCAGGACGTGGCGGGGTTTGGCCAGCGTCATGCTCGGCTCGGTCATGCCCCGGCCCTTGGCGAAGACGCCATAATCCGCGCGCCATTGTGCGAAGGCGCCCGCGCCCCAACCAGGCATGCGGCGTGAACTCGTCGACGATCGAAGGCGACGGCGCGTAATAGGCAGCGGCGCCCGGGAAGTCGTTCTTGTGCAGCGTGTTATTGTAGGCGTTGATCGCGACCGCGATGTCGGTGGCGTCGGATGCGGCGGCGGGGGCCGGCGGCCAACAGCGCGGCGGCGAAGATCAATGAGCGGATCATGACGGCATTCCCCCGAAGCGTTCGGGGAAGCCTAGCGCACGTCAGGCGAAAGCAAAACGGACGTGCCTTGCAGCACGCCCGTCTTGTGATCGGCCAACTACAACCGATCAATACCAGCCGTGATGACGATGCGAATGGCGGTGACCCCAACCCCAGTCGCTGCGGTCGTGGCGGTGGAAGCCGCGGCCGTGGCGATCGCCACGATCGGAATCGCGATCGCGGTGATAGCTGCTATGGCCACCGAAATCGCGTGCGCTGGCCGGCGTGGCTGCTGCAGCGGCGGTGAGGCCGACGAGCGCGGCCAGGACCGTGGTCTTCAGAAACTTGGACTTCGACAACATGTCATTCTCCTTGAAGGAAGCATCGAGACGTTGAGGCTGAGCCTTTGCGGATGAATGGGAAGCCAACGGATCTGGGCTTGTTTGCGGCGCTGAGCGGTTTCGCGACAGGTCGCGAAACCGCGGCTGGCCGGTTTAAAGACCGGCCATGGAAAAAGGCGCGCCTCGCAGCGCGCCCTCTTCGCAGGATTTGACGTGAAGGCTTAGCCGTAGCCGCCGCCATGCGCCATGTGATGGTGGTGATGATGATGGTGATGGTAGTGATAGTGATGCGTGCGCGCCTGGGCCGGCGCGGCCACGGCGAGAGTCGCAACAGCGACGGCCAAGGCCAAAAGGGCCGATTTCACTCGGTTCGAAATCATGAAAGCTCTCCCAAGAGGTGTACGGCGCATTCCAAAACGATGCGCCGGGACAGCATAATACCGATTCGGCGGACCAAATTGAGGTTGTGACGCGCAAAATAGCCCACCGCAACGCAGCAAATTGCGCTATGATCCGCATACGGCATAGCGCGGCCGCGCTCGCCCAACCTCGCAGAGCCCCTGCCCGCCCGTCGCGGGCCCGGACCCGGCGCCGACCAGAGGAGTCTTGCATGGCCGAACCCATCAAGGACATTGCCCGCCGCAAGACGGGCGCCACCTTCACCGCGTCCGAAGCGCGCGACGCGCTGGTGAAAAAGGCGCTGGAAGCCGAACGCCACGCGTTCGAGGCCAAGACGGCCAAGCTGCGCGCGCTGCGCCTCGCCAAGGAAGCCGCCGACGCGGAGCTGGCGGTCAAGCTGGCGGCGGAGATGCCGCCGAAGAAAACGCCGACGCCGAAGAAGAAGGCCGTCAAGGCGCGTTAGAATCCGCCGCGCTCTCCAAAGAGAAGGTTGCCATGCGACGCCTCGTTCTGTTCGTCGCCGCGTTTGTTCTGTGCGACACGGCCGCCTGCGCCGCCGGAGCCGATTTCGACAAGACACGCGCGCAGTGTCCGGGCTTGGCGAACATCGATCTCGCTGCCGTCGCGGCAATGACGTTCGACGTCGCCGGCGTGCGCGAGACACTCGCCGCCAGGGCCAAACCGGAACTGGGCGATGCCGACATCGTGTTGCGCTTCCACCAGTCGGCCGGCTTCGGGCCTGCACCTTACACGATCGATGCGACCGCGCGTCATGTGAAAGGGCAATGGCTCTACATGCGCCAGCGCAAGCCCGGGAAGGCGGATCCACCCCAGGGCATCGAGACAGTCGAAGGACCATTGCCGGCCGGCGCGGCTCGCGCATTGGACACGGCGCTGGCCGATTCGTGTTTCGCGCGCGAACCCAACTATGCGCCGCGCACGATTCCGCTGCTGGGCGGCGACCGCGAAACCTGCTTCGATGGAGGCCAATTCCTGCTGCAGATCGAGCGTCCCGGAGGCGTGCGCACGATCCGGCACGATTGCGCCGCGCGCTGGCGGGCCGGCGAGATCATGCTGCTGCTGCGCAATGCGGCGCCCGAACCCGGAACGACGCACGGATCCATGCCGCGCTAATGGGCAGGAACGGTCGACAGTCGCTCAAGCAAGGCGCAGCGACATCTCTTGTCAGGAGCTTAACTCGCGTCTCGATTTGCCAAATGACCCGCGAATACACGAAAATCACGACATGACACCCGACAAAGACCAACCCGTACGCCCCGGCGGTTTCGCCCCAGGCGGACGTTCCGGTTTCGGCGGCCGCGCCTTCGATCCCCGCCTGCTGGAAGGGCCGATTCCGCGCTCGCTGTTCCTGCTCGCCTTCCCGATCATGGGAGGCAATATCCTGCAGATCGCCTATCAGCTGGTGGATGCCTTCTGGGTGGGCCGGCTGGGCGCCGCCGCGGTCGCCAGCATCTCGGTGTCGATGCCGCTGATGTTCCTGATGATGTCCGTCGGCATGGGCTTTACCATCGCGGGCTCGACGCTGATCGCGCAATATGTCGGTGCGCGCAACCGCGCCATGGTCGACCATGTGGCGGGCCAGACGCTGCTGACGGTCGTGGCGGTGTCCCTGGCGCTCGGCCTGCTCGGCTTCGTCATCGCGCCCTATCTCCTGGAATTGATGGAAGTGGCCCCGGACGTCTATCGCAACGCGCTGGGCTTCCTGCGTGTGACGTTCCTGAGCCTGCCATTGGCCTTCATCTATTTCTGCTTCCAGTCGCAGATGCGCGGCGTAGGACAGGTGACGGTCCCGCTCTACATCATCGCGGGTTCGGTGTTCATCAACTTCATTCTCGATCCGCTGTTCATCTTCTATTTCGGCTGGGGCGTGGTCGGCGCGGCGCTGGCGACAGCGGTCAGCCAGACGGTCTCCGCCACCGTGGCGATGGTCCTGCTGACGTCGGGTCGCTATGGCATCCAACTCAAGCTGCGGGAGCTGCGGCCGGATTTCAAATTCATCCTGCGCGCTTTCAATCTCGGCTATCCGGCGGCGATCGAGGGTTCGGCGCGCGGGCTTGGCGTCACGATGATGATGTTCCTGATCACCAGCTTCGGCACGGTGACGACGGCGGCCTATGGCGTCGGCGGCAATGTGATGCAGTTCGTGGTGATCCCGGCGATGGGCTTCTCCATGGCGACGTCGACGCTGGTGGGCCAGAATATCGGCGCCGGCAATATACCGCGCGCCGAAGCGGTGGCGCGGCTGGCGGCTTTAATTACGTTCGGTGCGCTGACCACGTTCGGCGTCATCGCCTTCGCCTTCGCCAATCACATCGCGGCGTTCTTCGTGCCGCGCGACAGCCACGTGATCCATGAAGCCAGCGTCTTCATCCGCACCGTGTCGTGGAGCTTCGGTTTCATCGGCGTCCAATTCGCGCTGATGGGCGTGTTGCGTGCCAGCGGTAATATGTTCGCCGCGATGGTCATCAGCCTGGTGTCGCAATGGGTTCTGACCTTCCCACTCGCCTTCGTGCTGTCGCAACGCGCCCATCTGGGCGCTCACGGCATGTGGTGGGCGTTCCCGATCGCCAACGTCATCACTGCCGTGGTCAGCGCCATCTGGTTCTCGCGCGGCGATTGGAAGAAGCAGCGCATCATCGAGACCTTGGCCGAAGAAGAGGAAGAAGAGGTCAACGAACAGGTCATGGTCTGACCTGTCCGCGATCCGTCCGTTCTATTCGTTCGCCTGGAAATCCGGGAAGCGCAGGATGACCCGTTTCTGCGCGCCATTGCCAAGCGTAAACACCGCCGTGGCCGGCTTGGCTTGCGAACCGTTGATCGACGCCGTGACGTTATAGGAACCCGGCGCGCCTTTCACCAGGACCCAGGGGCCGGCGCAATTCAGATCCGCGACCGGTTTGCCGCCATCGGTCAGAGTCACGTGCGCGCCGGAAAGATATTGCGCGCCGCCGTTCGAAAATTCGATGCGAATCGGATAGGCCGCCCATTGCGGATCGTCCTTGGCGGAGCCGACGCCCGTGCAAACGGTCTGCAGGCCGCCAAACGAAACCGGCGTATCCATCGCCATGGGCTGCGGCATCGCCGGCGCCATCATCGCGGCCACCAACAGGATTGCTGCGCTTGGAAATGTCATCATCGAGTCCTCCGTGAAATCGCATGCCGCCTGGAAAGGCGGCATGGCAGAAACGTGGCGGATCGTCGTTCGTTCCAGTTGGCGGACGTCAGGAGAAGCGTTCCCACGCCGCCTGTCGCGAAACATTCAGCGCGTTGGCGATATCGGCCCAGCTGACCTCACGTTTGCGCAGAATGTCGACCGTGTCCTGCACCCGGTCGCGCACGTGTTGCAGCACCGAATCCGCCGCTCCCAGATAGGTCAGTAGCTGCTCGGTCGGCACATTCGTCGGCCAGTCGATCTTTGCGGGAACCGCCAAGGGATCGGGGTCCGACGTGTCGGCGATGATCTTGTCGCAAAGGGCGACGCACTCATTGCAGATGAAGACGCCGGGGCCGGCGATCAGCTTCTTCAGGACGTGCTGCGACTTGCCGCAGAACGAGCAGAAACAGATGCGGGGATCGACGGTGGCTTCCGGAGAGGGTTTGGCGGAATTCATGGTGGAGTTCCATGTCAGGGTTACCCTGACAGTCAAGCTTCACCTGACACATATGTCAAGGCAAACCTGACGAGAAATTCCGCCGCTCCAGTTGTATTGTGCAACCGCCGACAATCGGGGGGTTACAATGAATCGAGCTATATCCTGCGCCCTGCTTGGCGCGGTCCTTATCCTGTCGCCGCCCGCTCTGGCGGCCGCGTCGAAGGCGCGCGCCATCGCCAAGCTGGTCGGAAGCGACGGCGCGCCGGCGGGAACGGCGACATTCACGGCGACTTCGCATGGCGTGCTGATCCAGTTCGACCTGAAGGGCCTGAGCCCCGGCGCCCATGCCATCCACATTCACACCTCGGGCAATTGCGATCCCAAGGTCGCGTTCACCTCCGCCGGTCCGCACTTCTCGCCGGAGCCGAACAGGATGCACGGCTATCTCAGCCCGCATGGCGTCCATGCCGGCGACCTGCCGAACCAGTTCGCGGCCAGCGACGGAACACTTCACGCTTCGGTGATCAGCAATGCGTTCTCGCTGGGCAACGGCAAGAAATCGATCTTCGATCGCGATGGTGCGTCCATCGTCGTGCATGCGAGAGCCGACGATTATGTGAGCCAGCCCGCGGGCAATGCCGGCGACCGCGTCGCCTGCGGCGTCATCATGCGCACGGTGGGGCCAGGAACGCGCAAGGGGGGCACGCATCGCGCGCATAAGTAACGCGAAATGAATCGTGCATGATCGTTTTCACGCGTCGCGGGGAAACGATCATGCTTGTGCTCCATCAAATGCAAATGTCGGGCAATTGCTACAAGGTGCGCCTGACGGCGCGCCAGACGAACACGCCGATCAAGCTCCAGGAATACGGGCTGCATGACGGCTCGACGCGCACGCCGGATTATCTGGCGAAGAATCCGAACGGCCGCGTGCCGATGTTGGAGTTAGAGGATGGGCGCTTCCTGCCGGAGTCCGGCGCGATCATCTGGTATCTCGCCGAAGGCACCAAGCTGGTGCCCGAGAGCAGATGGGATCGCGCCCAGGCCCTGCAATGGATGTTCTTCGAACAGTACAGCCACGAGCCTTATGTCGCAGTGGCGCGCTTCTGGCTGAAATTCGCGGACAAGACGGAACTGGCGCAGAAGCAGCACTTGGTTCCGGAATGGCACGCCAAGGGAAATGCCGCTTTGGGCGTCATGGAAACGCACCTGTCCAGGCATGATTGGTTCGCGGGAAATCGCTACTCCGTTGCGGACATTGCGTTGTATGGCTACACGCACTGCGCCGCCGACGGCGGTTTCACTCTGTCCGATTATCCTGCCCTGTCTCGTTGGCTGAAGCGCGTCACCGAACAGCCTGGGTACATTTCACTCGACGAAACCTGGTGACGCAGGAACGGATGGCTGGCATCTTTTTTTGCTTTGCAGCAACCCACCTTGAGCGCCGAAGGGGATAGACAGCGCCGGCGTTCCCACAGCAGGATATGGTGAACAAGGGGGAATATCATGGACAATTCCAAGAAAATCGCGGCCGAATTTCTCGGCACATTCTGGCTCGTATTGGGCGGCTGCGGCGCCGCGGTGCTGGCGGCCGGCGTGCCGGAGGTCGGCATCGGCTATCTGGGCGTGGCGCTGGCTTTCGGCCTCACGGTTCTCACCGGCGCCTACGCCTTCGGCCACATCTCCGGCGGACATTTCAATCCCGCGGTGACTTTCGGCCTGTACATGGCGGGGCGCTTTCCGGCCAAGGACCTGCCCGTCTATTGGGTGGCCCAATTGCTCGGCGGCATCGCCGGCGCCGGCGTTCTGTTTCTTATCGCCAGCGGTCTTCCCGACTTCAGCGCCGGCGCGAGCGGCTTCGCCTCGAACGGCTATGGCGATCACTCGCCGCAGCATTACTCGATGATGGCGGGTGCGATCTGCGAGATCGTGATGACTTTCATGTTCCTGATCGTAATCCTGAACGCGACCATCGCGGCGCCGAGCTATGCGCCGATCGCCATCGGTTTCGCCCTGACGCTGATCCACCTGATCTCGATCCCGGTGACCAACACGTCGGTGAACCCGGCGCGTTCGATCGGCGTTGCGATCTTCCAGGGCAGCTGGGCGCTAGAGCAACTCTGGCTGTTCATCCTCGCTCCGCTGGTCGGCGCAGCGCTGGCCGGGCTGCTGCAGCGCTGGCTGGCCGGCGGCTCGGAACGCCAGACCTCGGCAAAGCTCGCGTCCTAGGACACGGCATGGCATCCTCACCTGGCGCGTTGGCGCGCGGGTGAGGACTTGTCTTGGGCGGACCTGCCATTGGCGAATTGCTGGACGGTGACGTGCTGAGGCGCGCGTTGACGGCGCTGGCGCGCGAGTCCGGCGACAAGACCAAGCTGCGCAAGGATTCGCTGGCCCTGATCAAAGGCGCGTTCCAGGACGGCCGCCAGCGGGTGAAGGACGGCGTCGAGAACGGAAACCTCAGCGGACTGGTGGCGGCGCGCGCGCTGTCGGGCCTGCAGGACGTCACCATCCAGGTGATCTACGATTTCGCGGTCAAGCATTTCTACTACGCGCAGAACCCGACGTCGTCGGAGCGCATCTGCGTCGTTGCCACCGGCGGCTACGGGCGCGGCGAGCTGGCGCCAGGTTCGGACATCGATCTGCTCTTCGTGCGGCCGTTCAAGCAGACGCCCTGGGGTGAGAGCGTCATCGAATTCATCCTCTACATGCTGTGGGACCTCGGCCTGAAGGTCGGGCACGCCACCCGTTCGCTCGGCGAATGCGTGCGGCTCAGCAAGCAGGACATAACGATCAGAACGGCGATCCTGGAAGCGCGCTATCTGTGGGGCGACGAGAAGCTCCATGAAGAGCTGCGCAAGAAATTCTGGGCCGAGGTCGCCACCGGCACGGGCCAGGATTTCGTCGAGGCCAAGCTGGCCGAGCGCGACGAACGCCATGCGCGCCAGGGCGTCAGCCGCTATCTGGTCGAGCCCAACATCAAGGAAGGCAAGGGCGGATTGCGCGACCTGCAGACGCTCTACTGGATCGGCAAATACGTCTACCACGTCGAGGAAGCCGGCGACCTGGTCCAGCACAACGTCCTGACCAGGGACGAGTTCAAGATCTTCCAGAAGGCCGAGGCCTTCCTGTGGGACGTGCGCGTGCGTCTGCACTATCTGGTCGGCCGCGCCGAGGAACGCCTGTCGTTCGACGTGCAGCCGGACCTGGCGGCGCGCATGGGCTTTACCGGCGACAATCCGCGGCGCGCCGTGGAAGCGTTCATGAAGGCCTACTTCCTGGTCGCCAAGGATGTCGGCGACCTGACGCGCATCTTCTGCGCCGCGCTGGAGGATCAGAACCGCAAGCGGCGGCCTTCGTTGGTCTCCATGCTGCCCGGCTTCCTGCGCCCGCGCACCAGCGGCGACGATTTCTATGTCGAGAACGGACGGTTGACGGCGCGCGGCAACATCTTCCGCGCCGATCCGGTCAACATGATCCGGATATTCCACATCGCCGACGCCAAGAAAGTGGACGTCCATCCCGACGCGCTGCGCACCATCACGCGCAGCCTGGAACTGATCAACGACGACGTGCGGCGCGATCCGGAGGCCAACCGGCTGTTCCTGGAGATCCTGTCGTCGCGCAACGATCCGGAGCGGGCGCTGCGCCTGATGAACGAGGCCGGCGTGTTCGGCCGCTTCGTGCCGGAGTTCGGCCGCGTCGTCGGCCTGATGCAATTCAACATGTATCACCACTACACGGTGGATGAACATCTGATCCGCGCCGTCGGTTATGTCGCGTCGATCGACCGCGGCGAACACAAGAGCGAGCATCCGCTGGCGACCGAGATCATCAAGCGCGTCAAGTCGCGCGCCGCGCTGTATGTCGCGATGCTGCTGCACGACATCGCCAAGGGACTGCCGGGCGATCATTCCGAGGTCGGCGCGGCGATTGCGCAGAGCCTGTGCCCCCGGCTCGGACTCGTTCCGGAAGACACCGCGGCGGTGATGTGGCTGGTGAAGAACCATCTGGTCATGAGCGACATGGCGCAGAAGCGCGACATCTCCGATCCCAAGACCGTGAAGGACTTCGTCGGCCAGGTGCAGACGCCTGAGATTCTGCGCCTGCTCTTGGTGCTGACGGTGGCGGACATCGCGGCGGTCGGCCCCGGCGTGTGGAACGGCTGGAAGGGGCAGCTGCTGCGCGAGTTGTATTACGAGGCGGAGTCGGTCATGTCGGGCGGCGACGCGATGCCGGCGCGGGCGGCGCGCGTCGAATACGCCAAGGCGGCGCTGATCAAACGCATCGGCGACCTGCCCAAGGCGGAGCAGGAGCGGGCGCTGACGCGGCATTACGACAGCTATTGGCTGGCCTTCGACGACGCGGGCCATGAGCGCCATGCGCGGCTGATGACCAGGGCGGACGCGGAAGGGCGTTTGTTCAGCCTGGCGGCGGAGAGCAACGACTTTCGCAGCGTGACGGAGATCGTGCTCTATACGCCGGACCATCCGGGCCTGTTCTCGCAACTGGCCGGCGCAGTGTCGGCTTCGGGCGGCACCATCGTCGACGCCAAGGCGTTCACCACCTCCGATGGCTTCGCGCTCGACGTGTTCTCGATCCAGGACGCCGAGGGCGACACGTTCGGCGACGCGGCGCGGGTCGAGCGCCTGCGCCAGTCGATCGAGCGCACGCTGCGCGGCGAGGTCTATCCGCGCGCCGCGATCGCCAAGCGGCCGGGGAAAAAGCGTTCGAGCGCGTTTCGGGTCGCGCCCCGGATCAACTTCGACAACGACGCGTCGGCCAGCGCCACCGTGGTGGAGGTCGAGGGGTTGGACCGGCCGGGCCTGCTCTATGACGTGACCGACGCCATCTTCCAGTCGGGGCTGTCGATCTCCTCGGCCATGGTGTCGACCTATGGCGAGCGGGCGGTGGACGTTTTCTATGTCCGTGACGGCTTCGGCCACAAGGTGCGGCATGAGGAGCGGCTGAAAGCCGTGCGCGAGCGGCTGTTGAAGGCGCTGGCGCCGGAGGCCCTTGAAGCGGTGGCCGCCGCCGGGGCCTGAGCCGCCCTCTTCCAACCGGCGCGCCAAGACGCTATACCGCCTCGTCAAGCACTTGATGGGAATGCGCCGCAATGGTCCGGCACCGTTCAGCCCTGTTCGCTCTCACCCTGCTTTGGCGGGGCTGGTGACGCGCGTCGATCGCGCCTAAGGCAACACGTCTTCCCCTCTTCGCTTTTCGGATACTCCCATGACCCATCACCAGCGCGTCCTTTCCGGGATGCAACCAACCAATACCCTGCACCTGGGCAATTATCTCGGCGCGCTCAAGAACTGGGTGCGGATGCAGGACGAGATGGAATGTTTGTTCTGCGTCGTGGACATGCACGCCATCACCGACGATGCGGGCTACCGCAAGCCCGCCGACGTCGCGCACTCCACGCGCGAGGTGACGGCCGCCTATATCGCCGCCGGCATCGACCCCAGGAAGAGCCCGATCTTCAACCAGTCCCGCGTGCCGGCGCATGCCGAGCTCGCCTGGATCTTCAACTGCGTGGCGCGGCTCGGCTGGCTCGACCGCATGACCCAGTTCAAGGAGAAATCCGGCAAGCACAAGGAACGCTCCTCGGTCGGCCTCTACACCTATCCGGTGCTGATGGCGGCGGACATCCTGGTCTACAAGGCGACGCATGTGCCGGTGGGCGAGGACCAGAAGCAGCACCTGGAACTGGCGCGCGACATCGCGCAGAAGTTCAACGCCGACTATGACGCGCCGGATTATTTCCCGCTGCCCGAACCGGTGATCACCGGACCGGGCACGCGGGTGATGAGCCTGCGCGACGGCCTCAAGAAGATGTCGAAGTCGGAGGAGTCCGACAATTCGCGCATCAACCTGACCGACGACGCCGACACCATCGCGCAGAAGATCCGCCGCGCGAAGACCGATCCGCATCCGCTGCCCGGCAACGAGAACGAGTTCAAGGGCCGGCCCGAAGCCGAGAACCTGCTCAACATCTACGCCGCGCTGGCCGACGAGCCGGTGGCGCAGGTGCGGGCGCAGTTCGCGGGGCAACAGTTCTCGACGTTCAAGAACACGCTGAGCGATCTGGCCGTCGCCAAGCTCGGCCCCATCACAGCCGAGATGCGCCGGCTGATGGCGGATCCGGCCGAGATCGACCGCATCCTCCAGGACGGCGCGGAGAAGGCCAAGGTGCTTGCCGCGCCGGTCGTCGCCGAGGTGAAGCGGATGGTGGGGTTCGTCGGATAGCGGACCCCATAAGACAAGGGCGGCCGCTTCGAGTGCTGCTCGATGCTCCGCCCTGGTCTTTCGGAAGCGGGGAGGCTGGCCGGCGAACGGCGTGTTACGGCCGGCCGCTCGAGCACCTTCGCTTCGTTCCTCCGCGGTCCGCTGCGAATCGAGGGTCCGGCTGATCCCGGCGTCCCGGGGGCACGAGTGTCCTATTCGCGGAAGTGCGCGCGCGTTCGCACCGAACCTGTCTGATGACGCGAGTGGCAAAGTTGGCGGCCCGGCGGCCTACAGATGATGTCCGGACATGATCGTCCCCTCGGTTACCCACTGGGGTAAATGGGGAACAAGATGTGGGTTTCAACCCCTAGTTGAGGATTTATTTCTGACAGATTGTCAGTTTAGAAAACTGGCGATTGCGACCCACGTAGCAAACGCAAACGCCACAGCTATTGCAAAAACGCCTGCCCAATACTCGCGCGGGTGAGATGCGCGATGAACAATCGCCGGTGCGCGCCAAGGGATTACGTCGATGGACGTTCCGGACGCGATGGACATAACTAGGATCGCGCCGATGAGCATCGCGACGGCAACAAATGCGATCTCCATTAAGTAACGCCCTGCTTCTTGCAAGACCCGCGGTCATGGGCGGTTCGCCGCGTCCATGATAGCGCAGAGGTGCTTCATCCTCAGCAATTCATCACTGGCTGTCATGGCCCGCGAATGCGGGCCACCCAGGTAACATTTGCTCCGGCTATGCAGGTTAGACCTAGGTCCGCCGCATTCGCGGCGGATGACACCGGGTGGGTGTGAACCGCTTCAGCTTTTTCCGCCCACCGGCGCGTCCGGCGCGATGCCGTAGCTGAACATGATGTCGTGGGTGCGGGGTTGGAGGTGCTGGCCGCCGTCGACGACGATGGTGGTGCCGGTGATGGACGGGACTTTCACCAGGAAGCTCAGCGCCTCGGCGATGTCTTCCGGCTTGCTGCCGAGGCCGAGCGGGGTGCTGGCGTGGGCTTTGGCGAAGCCTTCGGCGGTTTGCTCGCCGCTGCGCAGCGTCAGGCCGGGCGCGATGCCGCAGACGCGGATGTTGGGCGCCATCGCTTGCGCCAGCAGGCGCGTCGCGGCTTCGAGCGCGGATTTCGTCATCGTGTAGGAGAGAAAATCGGGATTGAGGTTGAAGACCTTCTGGTCGAGCAGGTTGACGATCAGGCCCTTGGCGCCCTCGCGCAGCTGCGCCGCGAAGTCGCTCGCCAGCAGGACCGGCGCGTGCAGGTTGACGGCGAACAGTTTCTGCAGGTTCTCGCGGCTGACGTTGGCGATGTCGTCGTATTCGAAGGCCGAGGCGTTGTTGACCAGCAGCGAGCAGAAGCCGAGAGCCGCATTGGCGCGGGCGAAGAGATCGGCGAAATCGGGCAGCGTTTCCAGATCGCCTTCCAGCGCGACGGCGCGGCCGCCGGCCGTTTTGATTTCGGTTGCCAGCGCTTCGGCGTCCTTCGCCGAATGGTGATAGTGGATCGCCACCGCCCAGCCGTCTGCCGCCAGGCGCCGCACCAGCGTGGCGCCGATGCGCGCGCCGCCGCCGGTGACGAGGGCATAGCCGGCGCGGTCGGGACTCACGATCTCACTCGGTAGACTTCAACGCCAGCGCCGGCCGCTTCGTTGTAGATGTCGGGCTTGAAGATCGAGACGCGGCACGCCTGCACGCGCTTGTCGCGGAAGCACAGCTTCACCAGTTCGTCGAGCAGGGTCTCGATGAAAACCGTGTGCTTGCGGCGCGGCCATTTGCGAATCGCTTCGCGGATGTAGTCGTAATCGACGATCGAGGAATGGCCCTTGATGGCTTTGGCCGGCGCGGCATAGAGCTCGATATTGATGACGATGCGCTGCGGCTTTTCGGGATGGCGCTCCCAGGGATGCAGGCCGAGCGGAACCTCGGTGACAAGGTCGCGGATCATCATGCGGACATAACCCTGGTCCGTGGACCAATGTGTCGCGGAGGGGCTGCCATGCGGCGCTTTCTTCATGCTCCCGCTTTAGCATTCGCCGCCGAACGGGTACAACAGCCCATCCCGACAAGGCCTGCCGCCCGATGAGCAACAGCAATGTCAGCCGCCTTCCCATCGCCAGCGCCGCGCTGGCCATGCGGCACGTCTTCATCCGGAACCTGGAAGTGCTGGCGCATATCGGCGTCTACGGCCATGAGCAGGGCAAGCTGCAGCCCGTGCGGATCAATGTCGATCTCGCGGTCGAGGACACCGCAGCGCTCGAGGACAAGCTCGACCGCGTGGTCGACTACGCCGCCATCGCCAACAAGATCCGCGCCATCGTCGGGGTGGGGCACATCAACCTGGCCGAGACGCTGGCCGAGCGCATCGCGACCGCCTGTTTCGAGGACGCCCGCGTTAAGACGGCGCGCATCCGGGTGGAGAAGCTGCACGCCCTGCCGGGCGCGGAAAGCGGCGGGGTGGAGATCGAGCGGGAGCGGGCTTAGCTACTCCTGTCATCCCCGGCCGAGCGATGCGATAGCATCGCGAGGGGAAGGGGACCCAGGATTGTGAGCGCCTGAGGCTCTGCCAATCCTGGGTCCCCTTCCCTCGCCGCGCGAAGTGCGCGGCTCGCCGGGGATGACAATGAGTTGTTATATTCGACCCATGGACTCGGATCAGACATCGCACCCCAAGGAAGCTCCGCTCAAAGGCGTCGAGCGGATTCAGGCTTATCTGAAGACGCTGCCGGACGCGCCGGGCGTCTATCGGATGCTCGATGCCAAGGGCGACGTGCTGTATGTCGGCAAGGCCAAGAGCCTGAAGAAGCGCGTCACGTCCTATGCGCGCGGGGCGCCGCATTCGGACCGGCTGATGCGGATGATCGCCGACACCGCCGAGATGCTGTTTGTCACCACGGCGAGCGAGACCGAGGCGCTGCTGCTCGAATCCAACCTGATCAAGCAGCTGAAGCCGAAGTACAATGTCTCCTATCGCGACGACAAGAGTTTTCCCAACATCCTGCTGCGCGAGGATCACGCGTTTCCGCAATTGCTGAAGCATCGCGGCGCCAAGACGACCAAGGGCGTCTATTTCGGGCCGTTCGCCTCGGCGCTGGCGGTGAACCGCACGCTGAACACGCTGCAGCGCGCCTTCCTGCTGCGCTCGTGTTCGGATTCGGTGTTCGAATCGCGCACGCGGCCGTGCCTGCTGTTCCAGATCAAGCGCTGCAGCGCGCCCTGCGTCGGGCGGGTCGACGGGCCGGGCTATGCCGAGCTGGTCAACGAGGCCGAGCTGTTCCTCAACGGCAAGAGCCGGATCGTGCAGGAACAGATGGCGCGCGACATGAACAAGGCGTCGGAGGCGCTCGATTTCGAGCAGGCCGCCAAGCTGCGCGACCGCATCCGCGCCATGAGTCATGTCCAGCTCAACCAGGGCATCAATCCGTCGACCTTCAGCGACGCCGACGTCTTCGCGCTGCACGAACAGGGCGGCGAGACCTGCATCCAGGTGTTCTTCTTCCGCGCCGGGCAGAACTGGGGCAACAAGCCGTTCTTCCCGCGCTCGGGCCTCGAGCTTTCCAACGGCGAAGTGCTGGAGGCCTTCATCGGCCAGTTCTACGACGAGCGCACGGCGCCGGCGCTGATCCTGCTGTCGGATGCGGTGCCGAACGGCGATCTTCTGGCCGAGGCACTGTCGCTGCGCGCCGAGCGCAAGGTCGAAGTCCTGGTGCCGCAGCGCGGCGAGAAGCGCGAGATCGTCGAGATGGCGCTGAACAATGCGCGCGAGCAGCTCGGCCGGCGCATGGCGGAGAACAGCGCGCAGCGCGAACTCCTGAGCGGGGTCGCCGACGTCTTCGGGCTGGAGACGCCGCCGGCGCGCATCGAGGTCTATGACAACTCGCACATCATGGGGAGCAACGCGATCGGCGGCATGATCGTGGCCGGGCCGGACGGCTTCGAGAAGGGCGAGTACCGCAAGTTCAATATCAAGGGGACCGAGCTCACGCCGGGCGACGACTACGCCATGATGCGCGAGGTGCTGACCCGGCGCTTCTCGCGGCTGATCAAGGAGGACGAGGATCCCAAGACCAAATGGCCGGACCTGGCGCTGATCGACGGCGGGCCGGGGCAGCTCTCCATCGCGATGCAGGTGTTCGCGGATCTCGGCGTCGAGGACGTGGCGCTGGTCGGCATCTCAAAAGGGCCGGACCGCGACGCGGGGCGCGAGCATTTCTACCTGCCGGGCAAGGCGCCGTTCCGGCTCGAGCCCAAGGACCCGGTGCTCTATTACCTGCAGCGGCTGCGCGACGAGGCGCACCGCTTCGCCATCGGCAGCCATCGCAAGAAGCGCTCCAAGGCGATCGGGGCCAGCCCGCTGGACGAGATCGCCGGCATCGGGGCGGCGCGCAAACGCGGCCTGCTGCAGCATTTCGGCTCGGCCCGGGCAGTGGCGGCGGCCGGCGTCAGCGACATCGCCGCGGTGGAGGGCGTCAGCGCCGCCATGGCCAAGAAAATCTACGATTTCTTTCATCCCAATGCCTAGGACCTCCCTCTCCCCCGCGCAGCGGGGGAGAGGGCCGGGGTGAGGGGGTGCTGATGTCGAGAGTGGTCGACCGACGCCACTGGGGGCAGCCGCTACAACGCAACGTCGATTTTTGTGCTTTGTTCTGAGAAACCCCCTCACCGTCCGGCAGCGGCCGCTGCCGGACCCTCTCCCCCAAAAAGGGGGAGAGGGCAAAACCATTAGAAATTGTTCTAAGCTCCCTCCCATGTTCCAGATTCCGAACACCATCACGGTCCTGCGCATCCTGCTGGTGCCGGTGTTTGCCATTGCCTTCGTGCTGCCGGGCGACGGGGCGCGGCTGACGGCCTTTGTGGTGTTCACCATCGCGGGGCTTTCGGATTTTCTCGACGGACTGGCGGCGCGGCGGCTGAAACAGGGCAGCGAATTCGGCCGCATGCTCGATCCCATTGCCGACAAAATATTGGTCGGCGTGGCCTTGATGATGCTGGTGGCGGAGGGTTCGGTGCATCAGTTCAACCTGATCCCCGGCCTGCTCAGCCTGCTCAAGCTGGTCCCGGCGCTGATCATCCTGTCGCGCGAAATCCTGATCTCGGGCCTGCGCGAATTCCTCGCCGGCGTCTCGGTGAGCGTGCCGGTGTCGAGCATCGCCAAGTTCAAGACCGCGGTGCAGATGGTCGCCATCGGCGCCATGATCCTGGGGCCCATCGCGGACCGCTGGATCCCGGGCTCGCTGGCCTTCGCCTATATCGCGCTGTGGGTGGCGGCGGGGCTGACGGTGTTCACCGGCTACGCCTATTTCCGCGCCGGCCTCGCCTATGCCAGCAAGCGGCGCGCGACATGAACGTGCTCTATTTCGCCTGGGTTCGGCAGAAGGTCGGGCGCGGCGACGAGGTGATCGAGCATACGCCGGCCCTGCGCACGGTCGGCGACCTGGCCGCGATGCTGTGCGCCCGCGGCGGCGGCTACCGCCAAGCCTTCGGCGACATGAGCCGGCTGCGCGCGGCGCTCAACCAGGCGCATGTCGGGCTGGACGCGGTGCTGGCGCCGGGCGACGAGATCGCCTTCTTCCCGCCGGTGACCGGCGGATGAGCGCCAACATCCATATCCAGGCCGAGGACTTCGACGTCGGCGACGAGATCGCGGCGCTGACGGAAGGCAAGCCCGAGACCGGCGCGATCGCGAGCTTCGTCGGGCAGGTGCGCGGCGGCGACGAGCTGACGGCGCTGACGCTGGAACACTATCCGGGCATGACGGAGCGAGAGATCGCGCGCATCGCCGAGGACGCGGGCAGGCGCTGGGCGCTGGACGGCGTCACCATCATCCATCGCGTCGGGCGGCTCAGCGTCGGCGAGCGCATCGTGCTGGTGGCGGTCGCGGCGGCGCATCGCGGCGCGGCGTTCGAGGCCTGCGAATTCCTGATGGATTATCTGAAGACCCGGGCGCCGTTCTGGAAACAAGAAGAACGGGCCGGCGGGGCGCAGTGGGTCGAGGCCAGGCCGGCCGACGACGCAGCGGCGGAGCGCTGGCGCAAGACATGAGCTTTCTGTGGGTGATCTTCACGGTCGTCGCGGCGGCGGGCCAGACGGCGCGCAACGCCATGCAGCGCGAACTGACCGCGAGTCTCGGCGCGGTCGGCGCGACGCATGTGCGCTTCCTGTTCGGCTTTCCGTTCGCATTGCTATTCCTGGCCGTGGTTTCATTCGGCACGCAGACGCCGTTGCCGAAGACCAACCTGCTGTTCTGGGCCTGGGATGTCGGCGGCGCGCTGGCGCAGATTTTCGGCACGGCGCTGATGCTCAAGACCATGACCGAGCGGTCGTTCGTCGTGACCGTGGCTTACCTGAAGACCGAGCCGCTGTTCGTGGCGGCGCTGGGGCTTGCATTCCTGCACGATGCGATCGCGCCCGGCATGGCGGCGGCGATCGTCATCGCGACGTCGGGAGTCGTGCTGATCTCCCTGCGCGGCAAGCTCGCCGACGGCGGCGGGATTCATTCGGCGCTGTACGGCCTGTCGGCCGGCGGGTTGTTCGCGGTGTCGGCCATCGGCTATCGCGGCGCGATCCTCAGCCTGCACCTGCCCGGCTACCTGATGCCGGCGACGTTCACGCTGGCGGTCGGGCTGGTGGTGCAGGCGGCGACGCTGACGGTTTATCTCGCCGTCGTCAGTCCGGCGGTGCTGCGCTCGATCTTCCGGTTGTGGCGGCCGTCACTGTTCGCGGGCTTCATGGGCTCGGCAGCATCAGAGTTCTGGTTCCTGGCTTTTGCCCTCGCCACGGCGGCGAGCGTGCGCACGCTGGGCCTGATCGACGTGCTGTTCGCGCAGATGGTGAGCCACATCCTGTTCAAGCAAAAAACCACGCTGCGCGAGGCGGCGGGTATTGTCCTGCTGGTGGGCGGGGCAGTGCTGCTGGTTTATGCACACAAGTAGCCGGGCCAGGCGGACATTGGCTAGCCACGCAGGTCCTTGTAATATCGCACCGCTTGCCCAATCTCATGTTTCCAAGGCCGCAAGAACGCGCGAGGTTTGCATGCGTACCGTTGACGGCGACAGTCCTTCGCATCGCGGCCCCTGGCACCGCGTCGCCTGCGCGGCCGCGATCGTCCTTGCGATCCTTGCGCTGACCCGGCAACCGGCCGAAGCGGCCGACTGCGCCGGCACCAAGCCCGGCTTGGCGACGTTCTACGCGAACAGCTGGGGAATCGACGAGCATAATACCCGCTTCCAACCGGCACAGCGGACATCGATCACGGCCCAGAACGTGGCGCGGCTGCGCCTGAAATGGGTCTACGGCTTTAGCAACCAGGCGCCGCGGTCTTATCCGCTGGTCAGCGAAGACACGATCTTCATCGGCGACGCCGGCAAAGGCGTGGTGGCGCTGGACCGGCAAACCGGCTGCACGCGCTGGATGTTCGCGCATCCCGGCGCCATCAGCTCGGCCATCCTGCATGAATCGCGGAACGGCAAGACGACGCTGTTCTTCACCGACCGCAGCGAAGGCGTCTTCGCGCTGAACGCCGCGGACGGCACCTTGCGATGGAAGCGCCCGCCGCCGGGTGACAATCCCATACCGCTGCTGTCCGGCACGCCGCTCGTCCATGACGGAACGCTGTTCGTGCCGCTGTCCTCGATCGAGATCGCGCTGCCCCTCAATCCCTTCTATGGCTGTTGCAGCACCAGCGGCGGAATGGCGGCGCTCGACACGAGCAACGGCGAGACGCGCTGGTACCGGCGCACAATTCCGACGCTTCCCGTGGTCACCGGACGGCACTACTGGTTTGTCGAGGAGCAGGCGCCGTCGGGTGCGCCGGTATGGGGGGCGCCGACATTCGACTCGGCCCGCGGCACACTGTTCTTCGGCACCGGGCAGAATTACAGCCGCCCCACGACAAACACCAGCGATTCCATCTTCGCGCTCAACGGCGCCAACGGAAGCATCCGCTGGGTGCACCAGTTCACGCGCGGCGACGCCTACAACCAGTCTTGCGATCTGAGCGCACGCCATCCCAACTGCCCCAAACCCTTAGGACCCGATCTCGACTTCGGCGCGCCGCCGATCCTGGTCCACACGCCGGACGGCCGCGAACTGCTGATCGCCGGCGAAAAGTCCGGCGCCGTCTACGCCATGAACCCGGACAATGGCGCCGTGGTGTGGACGTACCGCGCCGGCCGGGGTGGCGCACTCGGCGGCGTGCATTGGGGCATGGCGGCCAACGAGACGCTCGGTCTGCTGTTCGTGCCGGTCAGCGACATCGATGCCGGCCATTTGACGGGCAAGGGAGAAGCGCGGCCGGGAATGTTCGCGCTCGATCTGGCGAGCGGTGCGTTGCGCTGGTCGCATCTGCGCACGGCGCGCTGCCCGGATCGTTCCTGCTCGCCCGGCCTGTCGGCGGCCATCGTCGCCGGGCCCGATCTGGTTTTTGCCGGCGGCCTTGACGGCAGGCTGGAAGCCCTCGACGCAAGCAGCGGAAAGCCGTTGTGGACCTATGACTCCTGGCAGGACTACCCGAACACGGTGAACGGCACGCCCGCCAAGGGCGGTGCGTTCGACGCGCATGGTCCGATGCTGGCGGACGATCAGCTGATCGTGTCGTCCGGTTACGGCGCCTTCTTTCAGCATCCCGGCAATGCGCTGCTGGTGTTTCAGGTGCAAGGGAAGGCAGCGCCATGACGACAGAACTTGCCCTCGCGGGCCGGGGCCGGCGCTTGGCCGCGACGGCGATCGACCTCGTCCTCGTGCCGGCGCTGGCGATAGTCCTCATGCTGGTGACCGGCGTCCTCGAACACGCCGCCGATTGGGCGACGAGTGCCATGCCGATCCTGCGCATGGTGGCGCTCGGGCTGGCCAGCTATCTGATTCTGAACTTCTGGCTGTTGTGGCAGCGCGGACAAACCGTCGGCAAGGCCATCATGGGCATCGCCATCGTCTCGACCAAAACCGGCGGCCAGGTGCCTTTATGGAAACTGGTCATCCGCGGGCTGTTCTTTCCGACCTTGTACCTGACCGTCTGGCCGATCGCGGCGCCGTTGCCGATCATCGATCAGCTGTTCATTTTCGGCAAAAGCCGACGCTGCCTCCACGACCTGCTCTGCGGCAGCTCGGTGGTGAGGCGATCCCAGCGATCGTCACCTGGCGCGGTATGACGCGGGACACGCGTTTGGCGTTCGGGGCAACCGCATTGTGCCGCGAGCATTCACCCAAGCGCGCTCGGTGCGCGAGCCGGGAACACCGTCAACAGAGTGGCGGGCAGTGCTGCTGGTGCATGCGCACCGTTGAGTGGTGAAGGTTGCAGTCCCTTGGAATAGAAAAAGACTGTCATCCCCGGCGAGCGCAGCGAGGGGAAGGGGACCCAGGATAAGCCGCTTGAACGGTATCGAAGAATTCAGCGGTAGCTTGTTCTGCGACAGCGCAGATACGGCTTAGCCTGGGTCCCCTTCCCCTCGCTGCGCTCGGCCGGGGATGACAACCTATTTGGGCGGCTATATCGCATCACCACGCATACGCTTCCGGCGCGGCGCCGCCGGGGCCGGGGAAGAGTTCGTTCAGCTTTCTCAGCGTCTCGTCGCTGAGTTCGATGTCGAGCGCGGCAAGGCTGGCGTCGAACTGGGCCATGGTGCGCGGGCCGATGATCGGGGCGGTGACGCCGGGCTGGCGCGACAGCCAGGCGAGCGCGACGTCGCCCGGCGCATGGCCGAGCGTGGCGCAGAAATCCTGATAGGCGTCGAGCGTCGCGTTCTGCGGAATGTAGGCGCGGCGGCCGCGTTCGTTCTCGGTCGGCTTGCCGCCGAGCTTGCCGCCGCCGAGCGGGCTGTAGGGCAGGAACGCCATGTTGTAGGCGCGCGACGCGGGGATGACTTCGAGCTCGACGGTGCGGTTGGTGAGATTGTAGACGCTCTGCTCCGACACCAGCCCTAAGAAGTTGCGCGCACGGGCGACTTCCTGCGCCTGGGCGATGTGCCAGCCGGCGAAGTTGGAACTGCCGACATAGAGCACCTTGCCCTGGGCCACGAGGATCTCCATGGCCTGCCAGATCTCCTCCCAGCGCGTGTTCCGGTCGACGTGATGCATCTGGTAGAGGTCGATGTAATCGGTGCCCAGACGCTTGAGACTCGCCTCGCAGGCTTCGCGGATGTGCTTGGCCGAGAGGCCGCGCTGGTTGGGACCGACCCAGGCACCGGTGCGTTTCACCGGATCGGGCGAGCCCCACTCCATCGGCGCGGAGTAGACTTTGGTGGCGAGCACGGTCTTCTCGCGGCGGCCGCCGCCTTGCGCAAACCAGTGGCCCAGCAGGCTCTCGGTCTTTCCGGCGTTGTAATTGTCGGAGGTGTCGAGGAAGTTCACGCCGAGCTCGAAGGCCTTGTCGAGGATCGCGAAACTGTTCGCCTCGTCGGTCAGCCAGGAGAAATTCACCGAGCCCAATCCGATGGGGCCGATCTGAAGGCCGGTATTGCCCAGCTTGCGATATTTGACGGTCACGGCTGTCCTCACTTCCAATGCAGGTGCGTTGCGAAATCGATGTGCCGGCCGTCAGACGTCGATGACCGTGCCGTCGGCGGCAAGCGCCGGCACGATCTGCGGCGAGACGAAGAGCGGCACGGCGGGACGGGGATTTTCGACGCGGCCAAGTCCCGCCCAGGGCGTGAAGCCCAGGCGCTTGAGCAGGGCGGGGCGTTCGCTGTCCTTCAGCGCCGGCAGGAGCCCGAGCGCGAAATTCTCCTGCTGGCGGACGAACGGGCGGCAGTGGTAGCTGAGCAGCGCGTGGCGCAGGCCGGTGGTGCGGTTGGCGCCGGTGCCGTGCCAGAGCCGGCCGTCGAAGCACAGGATGCTGCCCGCCTTGCCTTGCGCCGCGATGGTGTCCTGCGGTTTGGGATTGTTCGAGGTGTCGCCCGGCGCGTAGGACGAGGAGCGTTGCGCCGCCTCGCGGTTGAGATGGCTCTTGGGGACAATCCTCGTGCCGCCATTGGCGTCGGAAAAATCGTCGAGCATCCAGGCGATGTTGGCGACCACCGGCAGCGGGGTCCAGAAGCCGACATAGCCCTGGTCGGTGTGCAGCACCATCGGCTCGCCGCCGGGGCCGGCGATGTTGGCGGTCAGGCTGGAGAGCAGGAAGTCGGGGCCGAGCAGGTGGCCGATCAGCGCCTCGACGATCGGATGCAGCATCAGGTCGCGAAAGACGCGGCCTTTGTTGATCAGCATCCAGACCCGCTGGTTGGGCCGCTCCGGGCCGCCATCGTGAAAGGCGACGCCGCGCTCGCGCTCGCCTTGGGCCTGCTCGACCAGCCGGGCCTTGAGCGCGGCGATATCGTCACGGCAAAGCACGTTCTCGACGACGCAATAGCCGTTGCGGTCCAGATCGACCCGCGCCTGGTCCAGGCCGTTCCGCGGCGGCGACCACGCTTCGCCGATAACAAGTGTCATGGCCCTGTTTTCCTTCGCCGCGCCGGCACACTGGCCGCGGGCGCGACTATACTGCTAAATCCGCGGCGCAGGAATGCAGGGGCCAGAGCATGATCGAACGCACCATCGACATCCCGACCAAGGACGGGGCGACCACGACCTTCATCGTCCATCCCGAACGCGGCGGGCCGCATCCGGTGATCTTCTTCTACATGGACGCGCCGGCGATCCGCGAGGAGCTGCGCGACATGGCGCGCAGATTTGCCACCGCCGGTTACTATGTCCTGCTGCCCAATCTGTATTACCGCGCCGGCGTGCTGGAGCTGGGGCCGCTGTCGCGCGATCCCAACGATCCCGGGCGCAAGCGGATGATGGAGCTGATGGGCGCGCTGACGATTCCCATGATCATGGACGACACGCGCGCGCTGCTGGCCTTCGTCGACGCCGATCCGGCGGCGAGGAAGGGCAAGATGGGCGCGGTCGGCTATTGCATGAGCGGGCAATACGCGATCAACGCGGCGGCGCAATTTCCGCAGACCTTCGCCGCCGCCGCCTCGATCTATGGCGTGCTGCTGATCACCGACAAAGCGGACAGCCCGCATCTGATGGCGCACATGGCCAAACAGGCCGAGCTCTATTTCGCCTGCGCTGAGGTCGATCACTGGATGCCGTTGGAGCAGATCGCGCCGCTGCGCGAGGGGCTGAAGGGCCTGAACGCGGAAGTCGAGATCTGCCCGAAGGTCGAGCACGGCTTCGCCTTCCCGCAGCGCCCCGCCTACAACAAGGACGCGGCCGAGCGGCACTGGGAACGGCTGTACGCGCTGTGGCGGCGGAATTTATGAGATGCAGGCGGCCATCACACGCAGCTGATCATCCGCCGAAATGGGTAACAGCTGCGTCGTCATGCGTAGTGCAAAATTCGGCGGTTGGTCCTACATCATGCGCACTGTCGAACGCCGGGCTGCGAGCCATTCGTGATGGCAACGCCTTTCCGAGGGACCCGGTGGCTAACTGCCATCGGGTCTTTCTTTGCGAATATCCATTCGCTCGCGAGGCGCGCATTAGCGTTTCGCTGGATTTCTCTTTTTCGCGCCAGTCGCTTTAACAGCGGCAACAGCACCTTTGGTCGTCATGCCGGTGAATTTTGTTCGCTTTCCCTTGGTGGCACGCATGGCCGGCACGCGAGGCTCCGCGCCCGCGTTCTCATGAAGCCTTGCTTCAAAGCGCTCTTTATCCTCATCCATGTAGAGGAGCTTAGATGGACGCCCTCGCTTTTTCGGCTGGCTCATGTGTTCTAGTTGTACAGATTCACCAGAAAAACCAGCGCCAGCACGAGGCCGACAGCGCCGACCATCCATCCGCTGGTACCGATTGCCGTACTCAATATGCGCAGTTCACGCTGAACGCTCATGTGTGACCCCACCAGTTCTTAGCGAGCGGGAGCGGGGCACCTGCCAAGGCAGATGCCCTGAGGTCTCTCAATCGCCAGCGCCCTTGTTGCCCTAGCTGACGACGATGGAGCATCGCATGGGCGGCGAGTACAATCTGTCCAATATTGCTCACGTCACGCAGAGATTGCGCGTCCGGAGCGTGATTTGGGATCGCTATCGCAAGCCATCGAGCGCAAATCCTTGGGCGCGTGAGCCGCCAAACCGCAAGCACTTGATCATTGTTTTGCGGATTCGGCACTTTTCGCGCATCATTTCGCAAAACGTAAGGGAGGCGGGACATGGCGATGCTGGACGGCAAAGTGGTGTTGGTCACCGGCGGCGGGCGCGGCATCGGGCGCGAGACGGCGCTGGTGGCGGCGCGGCTGGGCGCAAAAGTGATCGTCAACGATCTGGGCGGCGGCCTGCACGGCGAAGGCGCCGACAAGACGCCGGCGCAGGAGGTCGTCGATCTCATCCAGGCGGGGGGCGGCGAGGCCGCGGCGAATTTCGAAAGCGTGACCGACCTGCGCGCGGTGGGGCGCATGGTGCAACAGGCGATGGACCTGTTCGGCGGGCTGCACGCGGTGAGCAATCCCGCCGGCATATTGCGCGACCGCATGGCGCACAACATGACGGAGGAGGAGTGGGACGCGATCATGGAAGTGCATCTGCGCGGGCACTTCAATGTGGTGCGCGCCACGATCGGACTGTTCCGCGAGCGGCAGGACGGTGTCTATGTCATGTGGAGTTCGACCTCGGGGCTGATCGGCAATGTCGGCCAGAGCAATTACGGCGCGGCGAAGATGGGCATCGCCGGCTTCTCGCGCATCATCGCGCTGGAGGGCGCGCGGAATAATGTGCGCTCGAACGCGCTGGCGCCGGGCGCCGCGACGCGCATGACGGACTCAGTGCCGCGCGACGAGGAGACCGCCAAGCGCCGCGCGGCGCTGCGCGAGGTGCAAAGCCCGGCGCGGCCGGCGGAGATGGCGGCGGCGCTGATGAGCGGCGCGGCCAAGCATGTGACGGGCCAGATCTTCGGCGTCGGCGGCTACAATCTGTCGATCTATTCGCAGCCGCGACCGATCGCGACCTATGCGCGCGAAGGTGGCTGGGATGCGGCGGGGATCGTGAAGGATTTTCTGCCCAGGGCGGAGAAGGATTTCACGGCGCTGACGCGGCCTGCGCCGGGGGTGGTGGTGAAGGTGTAAGGGGGAGTCGCGAGACGGGGCCCGTCCGTAGCGCCAGCGTACGGACCCCAGCAAAATCTAACGCCCAGTTCCGCTACGCTACGCTAAACGTAAGATTTTGCGGTCATAGGCGAATAATTTTCCCGCACGCAGAGGATATGCGCTCGGACGGTTTCCGCCACAGGCCCAAGACGGCGGCGTCGCCGATGCGGATCGCGATCTGCCCGGCGTTCACGGATGGAGGGCGGCTTTCAGAAAGGCGATGGTCTTGGGCCAGACTTCGGCCCGCGCCGCGGCATTGCCGTCCGCCGAGCCGCCGAAGTGGGCGAGCCCGGCATAGTTCGGGTCCAATTTCGCCACCGGCGTTCCGAACACACCGTGGCCGGCATCGCGATAGCGCAACAGGACAGGCGCCGGCCGGCCCTTGGCCTGCAAGCGAGCGGAAATCTGGTCGGCCATGGGGCATGAGGGCCACAGCGTGTCCGCCTCGCCGCAGACCAGGAGGATGGGGCCGGCGATCTGCTCCACCGCAATCGCCGCTTCGGGATGCTGCGGCAGCGTGGGCAGCGCGTCGTTGTAAAGGCCGAAGATGCCGCTCTTGCCGAACGAGGCAAAAGCATAGGGAAGGAAGGGGAGCGGCGCGCCGCCGACGGACCAACTCGATTGCATCGCCGTCGCGGCGCTGGAACCGGGCCAGGCGACACTGGATGGCATGGCCGCGACCACCGCTTTCAGGCGCCGGTCGCGGGTGCCGAGCAGCAGCGCGGCCTCGCTGCCCTTGGAGCCTCCGACGACGGCGATCCGATCCGGGTCGATGCCGGGTTGGGCACGGAGAAAGGCGAGCGCCCGGTCGAACGTCTCAAGCGGAACGTTCGCCATTTGCGGCGGCGTGCCGGGGCAGCCGAAGTAACACAGATACAGGACGCTGAACCCGGCGTCCGACAGCCCCTTGATCATGCCGCCGCCGCCCGGATTGAGTCCGCCTTCCGAGCCGCCCAGGAGCAGGACCGCCGCGGCCCTGCCGGGAGTCCCGGCGGCGAAGAAATTCGCGAACACGCCATCCTTGTCGATCCTGACGCCGCCAGGCCCCGGATCGCCGACGGCTATGGACGGCGTCGCCGGTGGCGGGCTCGGCGCGGTCTGAGCTGCAGCCAGGGCCGGCGCCAGCGCGGCGGCAGCCACCAGAAGGATGAGCCTGCGCATGGTTCGAACACCTTCGGTTGCGCAGGTCTTTTTGGTCCAGCCTGCCGGTCGCATTGAGAGTTGGTGCGCACGGCGGTCTTCTTCAAGCCCGCATCGGCGGTTTATCGGCCGACCTCACTTCCACTTTCCGTTGCCCGCCACCTTGATCGTGCCGATGAGCTGGGCGCCTGCCATGCTGCGCTTGAGTTCGAGCTCGAGCATCTGCTCCTGCTCGCCCGCGCGGCCGTAGTTGCGGAAGAGGTGGACTCGGACGGTGGTGGCGCCGTTGGGATTCAGCCGATCGGCGGCATAGACATTGGCGCGCACCGTGTAGGTGCCGTCCGGCGCGCGGTGCAGCAGATACTGCTCCGGCCCATAGCCGTTGGTCATGTCGTTGGAAAGCTGGCCGCCGATCCTGGTCCTGGGATTGCTGTAGATGGCGCGCTCGCCGGTCGGCTCGTCGACCCACAGGTCCATGTCGGTCTCGTCGGTGTTCCATTCCAGGATAACGCGCAGATCGACATCGAGCAGCGCGACGAGACGCTTGTCGAGCGGCACGCGCGCGACGCCGAGTTTCTTCAGGCGCGGCACGATGCGGTTGGCCTCGGTCAGCGAAATGAGCTCGATGCCGTCATATTTCTCCTGCCAGTCATGCGTCACGACGTCGTTCAGCAGGTCGAGCGCGCGGCCATAGTCGCGGCGCTGCTGCTCCGCCGACTCGGCGCGGTCGCCCTTGAACTCGGCGCGGGCGACGAGGGCGAGCGCAAGATTGCGCCGCGGCTGCGGCCGGTCGGGCTCGAGATAGAGAATGCGGTCATAGAGCCACAGCGCGCGCTCGACATCGCCGTAGCGCAGCAGCCGGTCGGCGAGGATGGTCATCGTCGTGGTGTTGGCCGAGGGCAGTTCGAGGGCGTTGAGCGCGACCTTGATCGCGTCCGGCGTCCGGCCGTGGCGGAAGAGGAACTCGGCGACATCGAGATAGAACACCGGCAGCGTGCCGAACTGGCGCTCCTGATCGCGGTAGATGCTCCAGAAAGCCTCGGGCTTGGCCGCGTTCAGCGCCGCGATATAGGGCCGGTCGGGATTCCATGGCGCGATCGTGACTTCGATGCTCGGCGCCGGCGTGGCGGCGCTGGTGAATACCGAAATCGCCACCGGCACGGACTGGTTGCTCTCGGCACGCCGTTCGGCGGTGACGACGACCGTCTCGGCCTGGCCGTGGCCGGCCATTGCGGCTGGGGCTGGCGGCGGTGGGGGCGGTGGCGGCGGCGGAGGTGGTGGCACGGCGTTGGCGGCCACCGGCGCGGTCAACACGTCGCCGCCGGCACCTTGGCGCGGTTTTGCCGGCGGCGTCCTGGCCGCGATGGCGCGGAAGTCGGTGTGCCACCAGATCTTCTGCTGGTCCCACAAGGCGACCATCTTTTCCAAACGCTCGCTCTGTTCGCGCGCGGCCTGCGCATCACGTTCGGCTTTCATCTTCTTGAACGCGGCGCGCGCTTCCGGGCCCAGCGACGCCGGCGGTTCGGCCTCGGCTTCCAGATAGTCCGGAAGATTCTCGAACACCGCGAAGGAGGCGGCGGCGCTGGCGACCGAGTAGCGCCGCGACAGGGCCAGCGAATCGTTCTGGCTCGGCCGGTCGCCGGCGCTCATCTCGTCGATGCGCCGCATCGCCCAGAGCGCGCCGAGCGCATCGCTGTCGCCGATGGCGGCGCGGTCGAGCGCATAGGCGCGGGTGTCCTGCACCGCGCCGGCCAGAGTCACGACGATGCCGCCGGCATCGGGCACGCGGCCGACAATGCGAAAGCGATTGCCGCTCGCCGGCAACACTTCGAAATCGACATCCGCGCCAGTCGAAGTCTTGACGCCCGCGACGCGCGGCGCGCGCTGCAGCAGCCGGGCCAGCGCGGCCTCCGGAGCCTGGACCGTCAGATCGAGATAGTCGCCGGCCGACTTGCGGGCCAGCGCCGTCAGCAGCGCCCGGTTCGCGTCCCGCACGCTCGACACGGCGATCAGCGAACAGGCCAGACGCTCGGCGGAATAGGAGTCGACGGTGATGTTGCCGTCGGAGAACAGCAGGCAGGTGCCGGCCGGCGGCAGGCCCGCCTGGAACACGGGCTTGAGCGACGTGGCGCCCTGATAGTCGGTCGTCTTGAGCAGCGCGACGATCGCGGCGGCCGCCGGCGACGCGAAGGAGCGCACCAGCGGCGCGTCGGCCGAGAAGAAAACGACGTCGACATTGGCCGGATGGGCGGCGGCGATGTAGCGGCCGACCAGGTCGATCTCCTGCGCCAGATCCGCATCGCGCCGCGACAGCGAACTGTCCCAATAGATGCGCAGGCGCGCGGGCGGCGCGTCCGCGTCGCGGGCCGGCGACGCGATGTCGGAGATTTCGAAGAAGGCGTCGCCATTGTTGTGGCGCGCCAGCAGCACCGGCGCGGCGGCGGCGTTCGGGCCGATCGCGAGCGCGCCGGACAACACAAGATTCGCAGCGCTTGCGCTGGCCTCGAAGCCCTTGGCGCCATGCGTCCAGCGCAGCTCCACGCCTTGCGGCGCCTGCAGCGACGGCGCGGCGTCGGATGTGACGTGGAGCGACAGCGCGCCGACCGGCGCCTGCGAGATCAGCGGGATTGTGAAGGGGCGGGCGGGATCGAGCGGCGTGACGAATTCCAGCCGCACGGTGCGGCCCAGATTGGCGAAAATGGGAAAGACCCTCGTCGTGAAGGCGCCGGCGCGGTTCACTTCGGCAAGGCCCGGATCGATGCCGCGGCGCTCGCGCGCTTCGAAGGTGAGCGTGCCCTGCCGGCGGCCAACCAGCACGCCGTCCACCATCTTGCCGCCGATATCGAGGGCGTAGCCGGTGACGACGGAGCCCGGCGGCAGGTCGAAGACGAAATCGCCCTCCAGCGCGCCGGCGCCGCTGTTCAGGAAATGCGCGGTGACGACCGTATGCGCCGTGTCGCCGGCGATCTGGACGTCGATGTCGAGCTTGGCGATCGACAGCGCGGCGGATTTGGCGGCGGGATCGTCGCCTTCGCCGACATGGGCCATCAGCGCCGGATTCTGCGGCGCGGCCAAGGCAGGCGCCGCGGCCATCGCCGCCACCGCAAGAACAAGCGTGCCGCAGAGCTTCTTCAGACCGATTGCCTGGATGCGCATGGCGTGCCCCGCTTTCACACCATCGCAATCTCAAGCCCGGGCGTGGCCAAAGTGTGGCTGGGGCCGGCGATGACAGAACGTCAGTGCGTCAGGCGAACAGGAAGTGCTTGGCCAGCTCGCCGCGGATCACGCTCATGTGTTCGAAGTATTGCTGGAAGCCGCCATTGTAGTTGCCGTCCTGACGGCGGTTGAACTCGCCCTCGAAATTGTAATAGCCGGGCGTGCAGTCCGAATTGCGGCTGGTCTTGCCGCGGTGGTCGATGACTTCGCGGACCCACCATTCCTCGGTCTCGGGCTTGACGTCGATCTCGGCGGCGCCCTTCTCGCGCGTCAGCTTGATGCATTCGGCGATGTGGTCGCCTTGCGTCTGCAGCATGAAGGTCAGGTTGAACTGGAAGCTGGCCTGGTAGCCGCCCATGATGAAGAGATTGGGAAAGCCGTGGGTGTGGACGCCGAACAGGGTGCGGATGCCCTCGGCATAGACCTCGTTGATCTCGCGCCCGTCGCGGCCGCGAATCTCGTTGTAGATGCCGGTCTTCTGAACCTCGAAGCCGGTGGCGTAGATCAGGACGTCGAGCGGATAGGTCTTGCCGTCGAACACCGGGCCTTCGGGACGGATTTCCGTGATGCCCTTGCCGTGCGTGTCCACCAGATGGACGTTGGGGCGGTTGTAGGCAGGCAGATATTCGTCGTCGAAGCAGGGGCGCTTGCACATGAACATGTACCAGGGCTTGAGCGACTCGGCGGTCTGCTTGTCCTCGACGACTTCCTCGATGCGGCGGTGGATACGCATCATCATGTCGATGTTGGAATTCTCCTGGCGGCGGATTTTTTCCTCCTTGCTGAGCGCGGCCATCGCCGCCTTCTGCTCGGGATCGCCCTCGCGGATGCGCATCGCCTTCATGCGGCGCGCTTCCTGCCAGCCCGGCCGGCGCGAAGCCGCCCAGTCGGGATCGGTCGGCCGGTCGTTGCGGAAGTCGATGCCCGACGGCGTGCGCTGAAAGACGTAGAGCGCCTTGGCGCCGGCGGCGAGGCGCGGGATGGCCTGCACGGCGGAGGCGCCGGTGCCGATGATGCCGACGACCTTGTCGGACAGATTGGAAAGATCGTCGCCGGTGTAGGCGTAATCCCAGCGCGAGGTGTGGAAGGAGTAGCCCTTGAACGTCTCCATGCCTTCGATCTTGGACAGCTTGGGCTTGGAGAGCGTGCCGTTGGCGCAGATGACGAACTTCGCCTTCATGGTGTCGCCGCGGTCGGTGCCGATGCGCCAGAGCTTTTCCTTTGCGTCCCAGGTCGTGGAGGTGACGGTGGTGCGGAAGACGGCGAGGTCGTAGAGGTCGTAGCGCCTGGCGATGGCCTGGCAGTGGGCGAAAATCTCGGGGCCCTTCGCGTAGAGGCGCGAGGGCATGACTTTCATCTCGTCGAGCAGCGGCAGGTAATCGTAGGACGGCACGTCGCAGGCCGCCCCGGGATAGCGATTCCAGTACCAGGTGCCGCCGACATCGGCGCCGCGCTCGACGATGCGGATGCTGTCCACGCCGCGCTCGCGCAGCCGCGCCGCGGTCAGCAGGGCCGAGAAGCCGCCGCCGATGAAAAGGACTTCGACGCTGTCGTTTATCGCGGCGCGCGGCGTTTGCGCCACGGATTCGGCGTAGGGATCGACGGTGTATTTGGCCAGCGCCCCGGTGTCATAGATGTATTGCGCGGTGCCTTCGGGACGGTATTTGAGGCGCAGGTCGCGCTCGGCGGCGAATTTGTCCTTAATGCCGTCGTAGTAGTCCTGCGGCGGGCGCTCTTTGGTGTCCATGACCGTTTCCCCGATTTCTTTGGGGGAATTGTGAGGCGGAGCCGGTGGGCGCGCAAGAGTGCCGGCGCGTTCGGCTAGCCCGGAGCCGCCGCCTGTTTCTCCAGCATTTCCCGGACCACGGCGGCAAGCGTGTCCGGATCGAACGGCTTTTGCAGGAATCTATCCGCAGCGAATTCGGCCGGAACGTCGGTGCCCAGATAGCCGGTGACGAACAACAGGCCCAGCTTGGGCCGCAGCGCCCGGGAGGATCGCGCCAGTGCAAATCCATCGGTTTTGGGCATCCGCACATCGGTGACGATCAGATCGAGGTCCGGCGTGGCGCCGACGATCGCCAGCGCCGTCTCGCCGTCGGGCGCCTCCAGCACCGTGTAACCGTCGTTCTCCAAAGTCTCCACGATCAGAAGCCGGATGAGAAATTCGTCCTCGACGACCAGGATCTTGGCCATGCGCTAGGCTCCCTTCGTATCGTTGGCGGCGTCCGGCGCGCCGGGCGACGGCAGCAGGATCGAAATCGTCGTTCCCTGGCCCGGCGCGCTGTCGATCGTCATGCGGCCACGCGATTGGCTGATGAAGCCATAGGTCGTGCTGAGGCCCAGGCCGGTGCCCTGTCCGATGGGCTTGGTCGTGTAAAAGGGATCGAGGGCCCGGGCGCGCACGTCCTCCGTCATGCCGATACCCGTATCGCAGACCGTCAGCTTCACGCCGTCGCCGGCCTCGCCGCCGGTTTCACACTCCATCGGCGCATCTTCCGTGTACAGGCAGAACTTGCCACCCTCAGGCATCGCATCGCGGGCGTTGACGGCGAGATTGAGGATCACATTTTCCATCTGGTTGCGGTCCAGGATCACCGCGCGCGTCGCCCGCAGGTCGGTCTCGAACTCGACATTTTCCCGCAGCGAGCTGCGGATGAGATCGCCCATGCCGCCGATCAGGTCGTTCAACTGCACGGCCGTCGGCATGAGCGCCTGTTTGCGGGAAAAACTGAGGATGCGCTGCGTCAGGGCGGCGGCGCGGCGGATGCCCTCGAAGGCGCTGGCGATGTGACGGTCGCTGTCCGGCAAGGCGAGCCTGCGCTGCAACAGACGCAGATTGCCGTTGATGATCATGAGAAGGTTGTTGAAGTCGTGTGCGATGCCGCCAGAGAGATGGCCCATGGCCTCCATCTTCTGGCTTTGGCGCAGCGCTTCCTCGGCCTTGGCGCGCTCGGACATTTCCGACTGCAGCCGGGCATTGGCGTCCGCCAGACGGCGCGCCTGGCGCTGCAGTCTCACCTGGGCGCTGCCCAGCCCGGCGATGACCAGCACCCCCATCACCGCCAGCAGAAGGAGAACGCCAAACCGGCTCAGGCGATTTGCCATCGGCTCCGCGCCCGCGCGAACATAGACATAGCCCAACGCCGTGTTGCGCTGCGCCACCGGCACCGCGACGCCGCGACCCTTGTCGAAATTCAGCGCGTTTTTCGCGCCGACGGACAGCGGCAAGGCCGGCGCGTCCTTGCGCGAGAAACCGGCGAGCAGCGCTCCGTCCAGACCGTAGACGCCCGCGGCTTCGATTTCCGGGTTGACCTGCATGGGCTCGACATATTCCTCGGCGGCCTTGCGGTCGTTGAACGACAGCGCCGCCGTCACGCTGGCCGCCAGGATCTCGGCCTGTTCGCGCGTCTGGCTGGCCCGCTGCGCCTGGTACAAATGCTCCTCATAGAGCGCCGTGAGGCTTCCGGCGACCAGCAACAGGACGGCGCCGGCGATCGCGGTCCAGGACGTCGCACGAAGCCTGCCTTGTGCCGGGAAAAAGCTCATTCTCTCACCTGGGATGCCGGCGTCACGGCATGCGCGAGATTGAGAAGCTTGGAACTGATCGCAAGACCGTCGTCGGCGGCCAGTCTGGCATCGACGTCGAAGCGCACACGCTGATCGATGACGGACAACCGGATAACGCTGTGATCGGCCACGGTGTCCGGCGTGACCGTCAGGATCGGCTTGCCGCGCGCGGCGGCCAGCGCCGCAGACGCGGCGGGGGAATTGGCGACATACAGGATCTGGCAGCCTGCCGGCGCTTCCGCTTCGCCGAGGCTTCTGACCGCTATCGGCCTTCCGTCGACCTGCTGGCCCGCGACGACTTCGCCAAGCAGCGCGGTCACCGGATCGGCGCCGCTGGTGCAGATCACAAATGTCGCGCCCGGCGAACCGGGCCAGCTGACGAAAGGCGCGAATTTGTAGATGTAGGCCGCCTTGACCGCATTTTCGAGCGACGCCGGAGCGCCGGCGGCCGGCCGGACGGCCGCGAGGCAGACGGCAAGCGCAAGGGCCCCGCGCCGGCGTCCGCGCGCCAGGGGACGATAGGCCGGCGATGCCGCGTTCAAAAACGCCATTGCAGCCCCACGGAAAAGCTTCGTGGCACGGCGTTGGCCTCGGATGCCGGAAACTCCTGGTGGTGGGCATGCAGAAGATTGAAGCCGGAAAGCGACAGCCTGACGGTTTCGGACACGTTCCAGCCGACGCTGGCGTTGAATTCGACGAAGGCCGGAACGTGGGGATCGGGCAAGGGCGCGACATAGCGCAGTTCGCCGTCGGCCGTGACGCCGGCGCCCAGATTGACGGACGAGCGAAGCGCGGCGCGCTGCTGCGGATCATCGCCGAGCTGGGCTGCGCCCAGCAGCGCGCTGGCGCCCGGCTTGAAGGCGAAATGCTCGACCAATTCGTCGAACGACGCCGACAGATGCCACCAGGGCGTCAATTGGTAATCGACCCAGGCGTCGAAGCCATAGGTTTCGCCCTTCAATCCATTGCCCCAGAAGATCGGCAGAAAAACCGTGGCGGAGGCCGGCTCGACGTTTCTGAGATCGTCGTAGGAATTGTAGAAGGCCGACAGCGACAGCGAGACGCTTGCATGAAGTTGGGTGCGGACACCCAGTTCGTAGGCCGTCAAGGTCGAGGACTGGAAGCCGGGATTGCCCGTCAGAAACAGCAGCGTGCCGATTTTTTCCTGCACGTCGTCGTCGAACGGCGTCGGCGAGCGGATGGCGCGCGAGACCGCGCCCCAAACCAGCGTGTGCTCGCCCGCGTTCCAGGAGAGGCGCGCCGTCGGCAGCACGGCAAGCCCCGAATAGGGATCGTCCTCCAGTTTCAACGCCACGATCGCATTGAGCGCCGGCGACAGCGTGATGCTGTCCTGCACGAAGGCGTTCGACAGATCGAGCGTGCGGCTGGCGGGCGCGAAGAAGAAGGTCGACGTGCCGTTGATCTGGTAGAGGCCGATGCGCAAGCCGCCGCCCCAGGTGATCGCGTTGCGCGCGTCGAGCGCGAAACTGTGCTGGACATCGAGATCGTAGGTATCGAACCAGAAATTGCCCTCGCCGACCGAGCTGCGGCTGATGCGGTCGTAATAGGCCTGAACCTGAAGCGACGAGCCGTCACCGAATTCGTGATTCCATTGCGCTTGCAGGTTCCGGCCGCTGATGTCCTCGTTGACGCCGCCGGCCTGCGTTTCCCAGCCCGCATAGGCGTCGCCCTGAAACGTCACCGCGTCGCTGCCGGACGGCGTCCAGTCGAGGCGAAAACCGCCTTGCGGCCTGGACCAATGGTCATGCGGATTGGCGCCGGTGGCGGTTTGCGTATCGTCGCCGATGTAGTCGCGCAGATAGATCCGGTACGCCACGTCCTCGGCGAGCCGTCCGCCATAGCGCAGCGTGGCGCTCTGCTCAAGATTGCCGACGGAGATGTCGAGCAGACCGCCCTGGGTCAGCGACGCCTTGCGCGTAACGATGTTGATGACGCCGTTGACGGCGTTGGCGCCCCACAGAGTCGCGCCCGGACCGCTCAGGACTTCAATGCGCTCGATGTCCTCCGGCACCACGTCCTGCATGTCCCAATAGACGCCGGAGAACAGCGGCGTGTAGACGCTGCGCCCGTCGATCATGACGAGCAGGGTGTTGGCAAAACTCTGATCGGGGATATTGCCGCTCAAACCGCGCGATGTGACAATGTAATGGGACGCGCTGATCTGGACGACGTGAAGGTTGGGCGCGAGCCGCAAGATTTCCGGAATGGTGCCGGCGCCGGAGCGGATGATGGCTTCGTGCGTGATGACATAGATCGCGGCGGGCGCCCCGCTCAACGACTCGCTCGTCCGGGTGACCGACGTGATGTTGATGTCCGCCAGATCGGCAATGGACATCTGCTGCAAATCCTGGATGGTCTGCGCCTCGCCGCTGCCCGCGCCTGCGAGCCATGCTGTGAGCGCTAGCGTACAAATCTGCCCGGCGTATAACCCCCGCATGCCCACGCCCCACAAACCAACCAACAGATGGTAATGCCCAAGTTCCCGCCGGGTTCCCAGCGGAGTCCGGCAAAAATCCCATTTGCGTTCGAGCCGGAGCCGAACAAGGTCATTTTGGCACACCCGGAACGCGACGGGCTGTCCGGCGGGCATGGGCCGGCGGCTACGGCGCCGGGCGCGGAAAGACGAAGCGCTGATAGACCAGACCGATACCGACCAGGGAGAGTCCCAGCCCGAGGAACGAGCCGACGCGGTAAAGGCCCGACAAGTCGCCCATGTCGAGCAGGAACACTTTCAGCGCGACGACGACCAGGATCGCCAGCGAGGCGTAGCGCAGCATCGCCTGCTTGAAGACGATGCCGAGCGCGAGCAGCGCCACGGCGTAGATGAGCCAGACGATCGAGTAGGTGTAGAGCTCCGAATCGTTCAGGACCGCTTGTTGCAGGATCGGGCCCTGGAAGGCGTGGCGCACCTCCAGCGAGATGTAGACGAAGAGCAGGACAAAGCCGGCGATGGCGCCGGCCGTTGCGACTTCGCGCTCGCCGCCGCGGTTGAACACGACCGACAGGCCGAAGGCGAAGGCCGCCGGAACGGCATAGGCGAGGAACAGCAGGTCGATGACGGGCCAGTTGCCGATGAACTCGTGCGTGACGACCGGATTGGCGGCCAGCAGTTGCAGCAGGACGATCTGCAGCGCCGCCAGGCCGAGCAGAATCCGCGAGCCGTAAAACGAAACCGGATTGGCCCGGCGCTGATGGTGCAGCGCGAGGACCGAGCCGATGGCGAGCCAAGAGATCGACTGCAAGCTCTCCTCCAGCAGCCGGTATTCGGGGAGGCCCAGGCTGCCGCTGACCGCGATGCGGATTTGAAGCGACACGAGCAGGACGAAGAAGGCCAGACCGCCGGCGTCGAGCAGCGTCACCAAAAGGCCCAAAGCGGTCTTGCGGAAGAAATAGGCCGCGGTGAAGAACGACAGCGCGGGGATGCCGTAGCCGTAAAGCACCCAGTTCAGCAGCGGCGTGCCGGAGAGCGCGTAGCTCAGGACGTCGTAGTTCAGGACCAGGCGGATCAGGACGGTGCCGGCGACGATCGCGGCAAGGACGCGGATCGGGCGCACGGCGATGCGCTGGTGAATCCACGACAGCATCGGCAGCTGCAGCGACAGCGCGACGGTCAGCCAGGCCTCGCGCAGGCTCATGGTCGCGGCCAGGCTGAGGAAGGCGACGACGCCGGCGGCGTAAAGCCCGAGCGCATCGCCGAGCGCCGCGCGATGGCGTTCCACGCGCTCGGCCGCAACGAGACACAGCGCGGCGAGCGCCAGCGCGATGCCCGCCCAGGCGAAATCGACATGCAGGTCGACGATCCGCCAATAGGCGATGGTCAGGATGAGAACCGGCACGCCGGCCGAGACACCGGCCCAGATCGCCGGACGCTTGGCGCCCCACAGCGCAACAAAGCCGCCGGCGCCGAACAGCGCGCCGAAGGCCAGCGCGGCGGAAATGTAGAACGACAGCTGCGCCGGGACGAGCGGCGCATGCGGACGCAGCGACAGCGTTACATGCCCGGGCAGCGGCATGGCCGTGACGATGATCAGCGCGGCGGCGGCGACGACGACAGGCAGCGCGTCGAAAATGCCTTCGCGGCGCCCTGCAACGAGATAGAGCGCCGCGACGACGCCGAACAGGACGAGCGCGGTGGGGTTGTAGCCCGCGCTGTCGACGACAAGCAGAAGGAGCAGGGCGATCAGGCAGCCGGCGATCCAGACCACGCGCTCGGGCTGATGCAGGGCGCGGATGTCCTCGAGCCAATTGCGGCTGCCTTCCGGACTCTCCCAGCCGCGGCGGACGAAGAAGAACGCGATAGCGGTGAGCAGAAGATAGATTCCGAGCGGGATTTCATCGGAGGCGTGCCAGGGGCCCAGCATCCAGGCGACCGGCCAGAATGCGGCGCCGGCCAGCGTGGCGAGCGCCAGCCACCACCAGCCGCGGAACCGGGCGACCGCGAGCGCCGCGGCCAGGATCACCAGCAGATAGCCGAACAGGCCCCAGGCGGACGGCGACGGCGTCACGATCAAGGCCGGCGTCACGAAGCCACCGAGCACGCCCATCAGCGCGACGAACATGCCTTGCAGCAGCGACAGGCCCACGGCCAGCAGAGCAACCGCGGCCAGAGCCAGCAGCGCGGCGAGCGGACTGAGCAGGGCGTAAAGCGCATAGGCGGCGTAGATGCTGGTGAAGGCGATGAACAGGCCCGACGCCGTCAAGGACGGCGGCACGTAATCGGGATGGATGGCGGCAAACGCCTTCTGGAACGGCCGGCGCCGCAGCCACTCGCCAGCGGCGGCCAGGCTCAGGCCGAGCAGAAGCCCGAGCGAGCAGCGCATGGCCGGCCCCAGCCAGCCATTGTCGATGGCGTATTTGACGAGAAACGTTCCGGCGAGCGCGACGGCCACCGCACCCAACCAGACGAACCAGCGCGAGGTAAGCGATTCTTCCAGGCCTCTGGCGCTGGCGGCGGGCGGCGGCGAGGCCGGCGGCTTTGGTGATGGGGCGGCCTCGCGAACCGGCGCGGCGGTTTCGCTCGCGGGCTCGCGACGAATTGGCCCGGGCGCCGCTTCGGGCGCGCTCGGCCGAGCGGCGGCGGGCGGCGCGTCCGCGTCGAGCCTGGCGGTCAGGGCGCGCAGGTCGCGCTGCACGCTGTTGAGCTGATTGCCCAGGCGGTGCAGCTCGCCTGCATTGGCCTGCGCCTTGACCAGGGCGATGATGGCGATGACCGGGAACGCCAGGAGCAAAAGGGCGAGGAAAATCCATTCCATCAGCGGCCTCTCGTTTCGGATCAAACCTGACGGCGACGGACGCGACTCAGAGATGATCCGCCGCCGGCGCAGGCTGCCACCGGCGCAAGTGCCGGTAAAGGCGGCGGCGAACGGCTTGAACTATACCGCGCGGTCGGCGGCGGTTCGCACGGCGGCGATCTGGGCGTGGACGATGGAGACGGCGGTACCGGGATTGGCGCCGGCGACTCTGACGACGGCGTGCAGCTGCGCCGTGAGCGCCTGCACGATGCTGCTGCCCAGGCCGGGTTTGGCGTCTTTCGAATCGGCGGGCATGCCGATGCCGTTATCGCTGACCGACAGCGTCCAGTTCGGTCCGTGCGCGCGGTAGTCGACCTTGATCTTGCCGCCGCGGTCGTCGGGAAAAGCATGCTTGAGCGCGTTGATCACCAATTCGGTGACGATCAGGCCCAGACTTACCGAGACATCCGCGCTGGCGACGCTGCCGTCGACGCTGACATCCAGCGACATCTGATTGTGGTCGCGGATCATCGAGGCGCCGATGCTCTTGCACAGCGCGGTGAAGTAGGGCCGCAATTCGACGTCGCCGACAGGCGAAGCCGCGAGTTGCTGCTGCAGGGCGGCAACGGACATGACGCGCTGATGCGCGTCGCGCAGGTGACCCCTGAGCTCGTCGGACTGCACGCGGCGGGCGCTCTGCATGAGCACGCTGGCGATGATCTGCAGGCTGTTGGCGACGCGGTGCTGCAATTCCTGCAGCAGGACCGCCTTCTCCTTCAGCATGTCGTCTTTCAATTTCTCCGCGAGGCGCGCCTCTGTGACATCGGACACCGACAACAGGAGCCGGACGCTTTCGCTGTTTCCATAATCGAGCTTCTGGGCGTTGAGAACCAGACGGCGGGCCGGCTGGCCGGCGCGCTCGAGGTCGATCTCATAGCCCTCGATCTCGGCATAGCCTGCCGCCGTCGCTTCCAGAAGCGACAAGAGTTGCGGCACGTTCCACTCGCCCGCGCCAAGTTCGCCCAGCGTGCGGCCCGCGATGCTCTTCGGCTCGATCGCAAAGGCGGAGCAGAACGACTTGCTCGCCGCGATCAGCGCAATGTCCTCGTCCAGCAGCAGCAGCGGCGCGGTCGAAGAGGCGACGACCGCCAGAGCGAGATTGAGTGACACATCGGCGTGCGCTGTCGGATGGGGAGCCATGGCTGCCCCTTTCTTGGAACCGGAGGCTCGCGAAGCGAAAGCCGTACCCGCAAAAATTTCTTGAAGCGACCAAGCCTAGCTCGAGGGCACAGGTCCGGTCGTCAGGCTACCTTACTGCAGTTTTGGCCAGAGTCGCCCCCAATTCGATCCGGCGCGGGCTGGGAACCAAAAAGTTCCCGCAGCACCGCCGCGACGTGTTCGGGGGTATACGGCTTAAGGATAAAGCGCCCGTTGGCCGGAAGTTCCCCTTCGGCGGGAACTTTGCGGCCCGACGCGACAATCAGGTGGATCGGCGGCCAGCGGCCCCGTATCGCATGCGCCAGGCGCAGCCCGTTCATCGAGCCGGTCATGTTGATGTCGGTGAAGACCGCGCGAATGTCGCCGCGGCTCTCCAGCATCGCGATCGCCTCATCGGCGTTGCCGGCATCCAGCGTCGCGAAGCCGGCGTCCTGCACGATGTGGACCGCACTCATTCGAATGAGCGCCTCGCTTTCGACGACGAGGACCATCTCCATGTTCTTTTCCGTTATTTTGTCCACGCAGCGACGGCGCGGAGGAGCTGGAAACGCAAGGGTTCCGGGGTGACAACGCGCGGCGCGCCCGTTAGCTGCCGAGCCGGTAGCGGCGCTGCACAATGGACCCGCCGCGCGCCCGGGAGGGAACGGTCACTTCATCGAGGTATGCAAAGCCAAGTCGCGTCAGCACGCGGCCGGACGCCGGATTGTCGGCGGCATGGCCGGAATTGAGCGCGGTCAGGCCGGCCTGTTCGAATCCGAAGCGCACGACGGCCTCAGCCGCTTCGAAGGCGAAGCCCTGACCCCAATACGCTTCGTCGAGCCAGTAGCCGAGATCGCCCTCGCCGTTCGCGATCTCGTCGAGATCGACCAGCCCGATCATGCGGCCGCCGTAGAGGATGGCGAAACGATAGGCCGTGCCGCCGTGCCATTCCTGCTCATGCGCCGCGAACCACTGGGCGAGATCGGCGCGGTCGGGCGGAAAGCGCGCCATGCGCAGATTGCGCGTGACGTTCCAGTTAGACTGGATCTCGAAGGCACGGGTGGCGTCGGCGGCGGCGCTGGGGCGCAAGACGAGTCGCGATGTTTGGAGCCGGAACGAATACGGTGGATTCATCGCAAAATGCTACCGTCCCCAGGAGGGAGGGTCGAGATCGTTGGAGTGTTGAGGAAACGATTATGGCCTACGCCAAAGCTTCGGCGGGTCAGGAGCATCTCTGGTGTCCGGAGGATGAAGTTCACCATTTCGCCGAACTCCAATTTCCCAGATACCGTCATGGCCGGGCTCGTCCCGGCCATCCATAAACACCGTTTGAATCGTGAGTATGGGTGGCCGCCACGAGGGCGGCCATGACGAGTGAATAGGTAAGAGCAATCACAACTGACCCTAGCCGCTGTCGGAAACGCGACGTTCCTTTGCGTACTCAGATTCTACAATGATTAGTTCCCCACTATCTGCGTCAAGCTTTGCCGCAAACATCACAATTGGCGCCGTCTCAAGCACTTGATCGTGAAATTTGGCTTGGCATTTGCCAAACTCGACTCCGAGGTCATGAGCTTCTCGAATCAGCAATTCGTATTCAGAATCAGTTGTAAGCATGTCTCCGCCGTAACGGTGGAACAAAAATTTATGGACGAAAAAGTCGCGTTTTTCTTTTGTTGAGCCTAAATCGTCAGCCAAATTTTTCAGGAACTCGTGCTTCCGCATTTCACGAATCAAATTTCCAAACGTCTTGGACGCAAACAGGTCGAACGACGCGCTCGCGCCGATTTCACCGCCCGCAAGAACATCCAAGTAGGAAATGATAGAATATTCGAGCTGCTGCAATTCGATGAATGCATTACCCAGGGCATGGGCAAGCGCAATTGCGCCGTCTGAACCCGGAAGAACATAGTGGGCTTGACCAACTCGCAAGTTGCGCACGCTGGTCGACCCCTAACTCGCCTTCGCCAGCACCACCGAGCTTTTCTCCGCCCGAACTTCGGCGGCGTAGTCGGTCATCAGGGTTTCGCTGATCTTGCCGGGCTTGAAACGGTAGGGGCCGATCTCCGACACCGGGGTCACTTCGGCGGCGGAGCCGGTGATGAAGCATTCGGTAAAGTGGATCAGTTCCTTGGCCTCGATATGGCGCACGTTGACCGGGATCTGGCGCGCCTTGGCGAGTTCGATCACCGACTGGCGGGTGATGCCGTTCAAGAAGCAGTCCGGCGTCGGCGTGTGCAGCTGGCCGTCCCTGACGAAGAAAATGTTCGCGCCGGTCGCCTCGGCGACATAGCCGCGATAGTCGTACATCATGGCGTCGGCATAGCCGGCGGCTTCGGCGGCGTGCTTGGACAGCGTGCAGATCATGTAGAGGCCGGCGGCCTTGGCCTGGGTCGGCGCGGTGTCGGGGGCCGGCCGCTTCCACTCGGCGATCGTCAGGCGGATGCCCTTGAGCTTCTCGGCCGGATCGAAATAGGACGGCCAAGCCCAAGCCGCCACGGCGACATGGATGTGGCTGTTCTGCGCCGCCACCGCCATCTGCTCGCTGCCGCGGAAGACGACCGGGCGTATATAGCCATCGACGATGCCCTGGGCCTGCGCCGCCGCGTAGCAGGCTTTGTTGATGACGTCGTGCGTAAAGGGGATGTGCATGCCGAGGATGCGGGCGGATTCGAACAGGCGCGCGGTGTGCTCCTCCAGCTTGTAGATGCGGCCGTTGTAGATGCGCTCGCCCTCGAAGACGCAGGAGCCGTAATGCAGGCCGTGAGTCAGGACATGGGTCTGGGCGCTGGCCCAGGGGACGAGATGGCCATCGTACCAAAGGGCGCCGTCGCGCTGATCGAAGGGAATGATTTCGGCCATGATCGCGTCCTTGTTTGTTGGTTGCGGATCCTGACGGATCCCTGGCCACCCTTGCCCGCCGTAGCGTCAGGGCCTAGTTATCGTAAGGGGTTAGCTCCCTTTGCGGTCATTATACCGCCGCGTTGGGGCTTGCAAACAAGGCCTCGGGAATAGCTGCCATGACCGCCGCCCAATCGTCCATGGAAGACCCGCACCTGCTGGTGGTGGACGACGACGAGCGGCTGCGCTCCCTGCTGCAGCGCTACCTGACCTCGAACGGTTATCGCGTCACGGCGGCAGCCGACGCGGCAGGCGCCCGCGCCCTGATGAAGAGCTTCGCCTTCGACCTTTTGGTGCTGGACGTGATGATGCCGGGCGAGAGCGGCTTCGAGCTGACCAAGGCGGTGCGCAGCCAGAGCCAGGTGCCGATCCTGATCCTGACCGCGCGCGGCGAGGCGCAAGACCGCATCCAGGGCCTGGAACTGGGGGCCGACGATTACCTGCCCAAGCCGTTCGAGCCGCGCGAGCTGGTGCTGCGGGTCAGCGCTTTGCTGCGCCGCGCCGCACTGCCGGTGCAGTCGGCGCATGCCGAGGTGCGGATGGGCGAAGCGGTCTACGATCCGGAGCGCGGCCAGCTCAAGCGCAAGGACAAGCCGGTGCACCTGACGAGTTCGGAAGCCGCCCTGCTGAAACTGTTCGCCGCCAATGCCGGGCGCTCCTTCTCGCGCAGCGATCTGTGCACCCGGCTGGGCGTGGCGCTGGAGCGTTCGATCGACGTGCAGGTGACGCGGCTTCGCCGCAAGATCGAGGAAGACCCCAAACTGCCGCTCTATCTGCAGACCGTGCGCGGCGTAGGCTACGTCCTTGTCCCAGACCGCGTCGCCTGATCCCAAGCGCGGGCTGGCGCGCTACGATCCGTTCCGCTTCCTCAAGCGCTACATGCCGCGCGGGCTGTTCTGGCGCTCGCTGCTGATCATCGTCACGCCGGTGGTGCTGCTGCAGGGCGTGGTGTCGTATGTGTTCTTCGAGCGCGACCTGGAAACGACGACGCATTGGATGGCGCGCGACATCGCCGCCGACGCGGCCTTCCTGGTGGCGCTGGAAGACAGCCATACGCCGAAGGCGCGCGCCGATCTGCGGGCGCAGGCCACGATCATGCTGGGCTATCCGGTGACCTTCCTGCCGGGGCTCAAGCTCGAGCCGCCGGCACAGCGCCGGCGCGGCACCATCGATCGGGCGCTGGACGACGTCATCGCGCAGCAGATCCGCGTCAGCCGTAATTTCGAGGTGACGAGCGCCGGCAACGCCATCGACATCCGCATCGAGACGCATGACGGCGTGCTGGAGATGGAGGTGCCGCGAAGCCGCGTGACCGTGACCAGCCCCGACATCTTCATCGTCTGGATGGTGGGTTCGGCGCTGATCCTGATGGCGGTCGCGGTGCTGTTCCTGCGCAACCAGGTGCGGCCGATCGAGCATCTGGCGCTGGCCTCGGAGGCCTTCGGCAAGGGCCGCGCGGTGCCCGATTTCAAGCCTTACGGCGCCTCGGAAGTGCGCCGCGCGGCGCTGGCCTTCATCACCATGCGCGAGCGCATCGAGCGGCATGTGCAGCAGCGCACCGAAATGCTGGCCGGCGTCAGCCACGATTTGAAGACGCCGCTGACGCGCATGAAGCTGGCGCTGGCGCTGATGGGCGAGAACGCCGACGTCCAGGCGATGCGCGGCGACATCGCCGAGATGGAGCACATGCTCGACGAATATCTCGACTTCGCGCGCGGCGAAGGCGGCGAAGCGTCGGCACTGGAGGATTTGAGCGATCTGGCGCGCGACGCGGCCGCGGCCTCCGCCGGCGCGCACGGCATGGAGACCGCGATCATCGACGTCGACGCGCCGGGCCCGATCGAAATGTACATGCGGCGCAAGGCGCTCAGGCGCTGCGCCACCAACCTGATCGACAACGCGCTGAAATACGGCAAGCGGGTGCAGATCGCGGTGCTGCGCGACGGGCGCTATGCCCGAATCGTGGTCGACGACGACGGCCCGGGCATTCCGATCGAGCGGCGCGAGGAAGCGTTCCGCCCCTTCCACCGCCTCGACGAGGGCCGCAATCTGCAAACCGGCGGCTCGGGCCTCGGCCTCGCCATCGCGCGCGACATCGCCCGTGCGCATGGCGGCGACATCCTGCTCGACAAGAGCCCGCTGGGCGGGCTCAGGGCGACACTCAGGCTGCCAGTGTAGCAAGACCCCTTGAGGGTTGAGGGGGGGTACGCGCCTGGGCATTACATTTTTGACCACATTAAGAATATTGCCCATGCCGATCTTTTGATCGCGAAGAGGCAGACTGAAAGTGGCATCACGCCTGGAGAGACTGGCGGAAGCGCGGTTGCCGTCGTGGCAGCCCTGGGTTTTGATTTTCCGGGCCCAATGCCAAAGCACTGAACCGCCTGGCTTTGCGCATCTGGGTCTTGTCTCAAATTTCCGCTTTTAGATCCGCCATACACCGAACGGTCGGCTGCACGGGGTGACACGGCCGAAATTGATTAGGAACAGAAGCAACCAGAGCCTAAAATGGCGGCATTCTTGAATAGTGGCCCATCACTTCCCTGATCATTCAGCGACAGAACGATCTCGCGGTCGCCAAATGACATGAGCGAATCGCCTTCGTCCCTCGAGAGATCTCTCTCGATGACCGATATCAGGTACCGAATTCGCCGCTAACTGCGGGAACCAAGTGGTGGAATCAATCCACTAGCGCCTGAGGGCAGGAAATTGACTGCTATACATGTGCCATTTGAAACTCGAACTTCCCATATGGTAGATCCAATAATGAGGTCCGCCCCGACCGCCGAGAGTGCGGGTCATGCCCGGAAGCAGGCGAGGGTGATCGTTCCGATCATCCTGAGGCGCGGTCACGTCTTGCCTCTGGCCATTCATCATGCCGCCTTGTTCATGTTTCACATCAGCGGCCATTGCGCTTGAACTCGCGCAAGCGAAGCCAAGCATTGCCACGGTCAGTACTAGATTTCTTGCACGCATCTCTGATCTCCCAATTGACACGAACTTTCCACAGGCTCCCTCAAAACATTACGCCAACGATCGCTTAGGCGTCATGGGCGCACCCATGGATGGGGGATGTAATTGCAGAATATACTGGCACTGAACGGAAGCTTGTCACGTTCGGCTGGGAGTAGCAACGCGATCCAAATTCAAACGCAAGGATACTCTGGTACTCTGCCGAGGTTGGATTGGCGACGGCCTACCATGTCTTAACCGCTTGTGCCCTTCACGCCTGCCTGCACATAAGTGACCGAAATTTAATCCTGCGCGCGCATCTCTGACTACCGTCCAAGATGATGCCCAACGAAAGGACCCCGTATGACAGCGAACTTCGCTCGGGCGACGACGAGTCAGGCCCGAATTGCCTCCGCCCGGCGCTCGATCACGTCGCTCTTTGGCGGGCTCCAACTGCGAAATCTAGCCTTCCTGTGCCTGGCTGGGTTTTCGATCATTCCGTGGCTTGCGCAGGCCGCAGCAGGCGCAGACGCCGAACCTCGGCGATTCATTCTCAATGAAAAGTTGATTCAGGGTATCAACACACCTTCGCCCTCGCTGGCCTGCGCGCCAAGGGATGTGCTTGTCGATCTGTTCAAGCAAATTGGTCCTGTCGCCAAGATATACCCGACCGAGAACTATTATTACTTCACTTTCTATCGAGACGGAAAATCCTACTCCGGCAGCCTGCGTCTGCCCGTAGACAGCCGGGACCGTGGCATCCTGCAATTTGCCTGCAACGAGACTGCCACACGTTGGCTAACCCGCGATGACCGGTCGGCCGTGCAGGCCGAGTTATCCGAGGTCGACGGGGTTATTGTGAGGAAGATCGCCGACCTCGAATATACCGTCGATGTTGGCGGAGAAACCGTCAAGTTCTTGCTGAATAAAGTCGATCAAACGCCGGACAAAGGCATGTTAGGTCCGAATGAGTATTTTGCTGGAAGGAGCGTTGATGAATCGGGAGTCACCTTCGATCTGATATACAATAAACCCGCCAAGTCGTTCTACTACGCTCTAGCGAGATCGGACAGTCCGATAGAGACATTTGTAGAGGTGAAGCATGATGTATATCTAGAGAAGAGGACTGGATTTGTCTTCTTTGCCGATAAGGCTGCCAATAGATACATACTGATCGCTGCGCATTCCGAAGATATCTACGAGAACACCTGGTTCGACGGGCCATTTGATCAACTTCCGGAGAATTTCTACGAGTCGATCGGGTTTTGGAACTATGTTTATGACGCCTTTCCAGAACTGAAAGGGAAGTTGTCGGCTGGGGGAACCAATCGAGAAATGGGCGTGATCTTTGCGCTCATGCCCTACCGGGGTTACGTCTCCAAATTCGGGCTAAAATTCGTCGACTCCTGCCTTCGCAACAGCCGCCATCAAATCGATCGGATACTTTGCTTGACCCGCGCGAATCACTGATCCAAACCGGCCCGAGCATATCATCCCCTCATCGGCGTTCTCGATCTCTAGGTGCATCAATATGTCGACCGGCTGCCTTCACAATCTATGCCGATATGAGCCAGCGGTTTGGCAGCATCGAACGGATTGTCGGTCCCAACATATCGGCTGCCCGAATGCGGTGTGGTCACGAGTTTCAAGTCCGTACGTGTTAGCAATACCTCCTTTGAGGGTTGAGCGAGGATGACATCACCCCGGCAGCGGGATGTGGTGCGCGTAGGGGCCGCGCAGCTTGAGCCATTCGGTCGGGGCGAAGCCGGTGAATTCGCGGAAGTCGCGGATGAAGTGCGACTGGTCGTAATAGCCGTGGCGCTCGACGACGTCCCACCAGTCGATTTGGGGCAGTTGGGTGATGCGTTCGAGCGCGCTCTGGAAGCGCGACACGCGCAGATACAGCTTGGGCGTCATGCCGACCTGATCGCAGAACAGCCGGATAAATTTCTTCTGGCTGATGTCGGCGTCGCGCGCGGTGTCGGCGATCCGGGCGCGCGCCGGACTGCGCGCGAAGCGGTCGAGCGCCAGGGCCACGGCGGGATGCAGTTCGAATGCGCGCGGCGCCATGGCGATCAAACCGCCCTGCAGGATGTCGAACTTGTCGTCCGGCGTCGGCGCCTGCACCAGACGCTGATGCAGGCGCTCGGCATGGCGGCCCCAGACATCCTCCAGTGAGACATGCGTATCGGCGAATTCGTGCGCCGCGGGGCCGAGAAAGGGATAGGCGCCGCCGGGCTTGAACTGCACGCCCATGATGTGCGGCTGGAAGGCGTCGATGGCGAAATGCGTCGCATTGGGTCCGCTGACGGCGATGCCCTTGAGCAGGTTTTTCCGCGCATAACCCTCGCCGCTGTACCAGGAGAGCTCGTCGGCCGCGAGACTGATGAGGATGCCGTGGCTGCTGCCCGCGGTGATCGCATCACGAGCATAGGCGGGCGCATCGCCTTGCCAGTACCACAGGAAGTCGATGAAGCCGTCGAGCGGCGGCGGCACACGGCGTTGCAGCGAGATCATGCGGCCAGACTGCGCGGATCGAAGGGCGCGCTCAAGAGCCGAGTTGGCGCGCCCGCTTCGCTGCTGCCAAAACCGCACGGCGCAGCAGCGGCGATAAACCATTTTTGGCCAGCAGGACCTCTAGCGCGGCCTCGGTCGTGCCGCCCGGGCTGGTGACGTTGCGGCGCAGGATTTCGGGCGGCGATGGATCGGCATCAAGTAGCGCACCGGAACCGGCGACCGTGGCGCGGGCGAGTCTCTCGGCCAGCGGCCGGGCGAGACCGGCCGCCTGTGCGGCATCGGCCAGCGCTTCGACCAGCAGGAAAATGTAGGCGGGGCCGGAGCCGGAGACCGCGGTCACGGCATCGATGTCGCTCTCGGACTTGACCCAGACGGTTTCGCCCAGCGCACGCAGCAGCGAATCGGCAAGCGCCCGGTCCTTCGCGGTGACGTTTCTCGCCGGGTAGAGCGCGGTGATGCCGCGGCCGATGGCGCCGGGCGTGTTGGGCATGGCGCGGACGATGCGTGCCCGGTCGCCCCAGGCCTTTCGCAGCGTCGCGCTGTTCGTGCCGGCGGCGATGGAGAGCATCAGGGCGCCGGATCCGGCGATGGCTTTCAGCAGGTGCGCTTCGGATTTCAGAACCTGCGGCTTGAGCGCGACGACGCAGGCGCGGGCGCGCACCGTGTCGATGCTGGCGGCGCGCGCGAACAGTGCGATGTGGTTCTTCTTCGCGAAAGCCTTGAGTTCGGCGGACGGCGACGGTTCGACGGCGATGACGGGCGCGATCTTCTGCCGGGCCCAGCCGGCGAGCAGCGCGCCGCCCATGCGGCCGGCGCCGATCAAGAGAATGGGGCCTTGGGCCATGGTGAAATTCTCCCTCTCCCCCTCCGGGGGAGAGGGCGGGGTGAGGGGGTGCTGATGTCAAAACACAGAAGTCAAAACCAAAAGCGCGTCCGTGGACACAGTGCGCCAGCAATTTCCGATTTTGTGTCCTGACCTCAGCACCCCCTCACCCTAACCCTCTCCCCCGAAGGGGGAGAGGGGACTCTTTTTTCTAAGCCTGCCCCGCGCACTCCAGCACGGCGGCGGCGACGGCTTCCTCGGCGGTCTTGCCGCCCCACAGTACGAACTGGAAGGCCGGATAGTAGTGCTCGCAGGCTTCGAGCGCGAGATTGAGCAAAGCTTCGCATTGCGAGGCGCTGGCGCGCGCGTCGGGGAAGATCATGGCGTGGCGGAAGACGATGGTACCGTCCTCCGGCCAGAGGTCGAAATGGCCGATCCACAGCCGTGCGTTCACATACATCAGCAGGTCGGCGACGTTGCTGCGGCGGACACCGTCGGTGATGCGCATGTCGAAGGCGCTGGAGAGATGCAGCGACTGCAGATCCTCGCGCCAGGCGAAGCTGAAATGATGATCGCTCCAGCGCCCGGCCACGGAGAGATTGAGCTCGTCGCGCCCGGCCCGCTCGAAGGCCCAGCCGTTCTCCTCCACCGTCCGCTCGAGCATGTCGATCGGATGGGGGGCGGCAGGCGCTTCGTCGTGGTGGGTGACCGACATCAAGTGCTCCGGATTCGGACGGCGACGCAGCGCGAAGCAGTCGTGAATCAAACTGGCACAAGATTTTGTGGCGGCACAAGAGTCCGACTCTCCCAGCCTTGGGACATGTCGTGGCATCCACAGGCTAGATGTGCGGCGTTGTGACTCGGGCAACCTGTCCACACTATCACCCGTCATCACCCGCGAATGCGGGTGATCCAATTTTTCAGCGGCGAGAAAAATGGGTCGCCCGGACAAGCCGGGCGATGACGATTTGGTGTGTGCGGATTGCGCGATTGAAGACTAAGCCGTTGTCGCCGGAGTCATTTTCGCCTCCAAGGCGGCAATGCGCGATTCGAGTCGCTCATTTTCCGTCCGCGCCTTGGCGGCCATGGCCTTGACGGCCTCGAACTCGTCGCGTGGGACAAAGTCCATGTCGGCGACCAGCCGTTCCAGGCGCTGCTTGACGAAGGTGTCGATCTCGTCCCGCACGCTTTTGGCGGCGCCGGCGGCGTCGGTGAAGATTTTGGCCATTCCGTCGAGGAACGGGTTGTCTGTCTGGGCCATCGGCGCCTCCTGTTAACACTTATATGGCGAGGCGACCGGCGCACGGCAAGGTGCGACGCTTGACAGGGAGAGCCGAAGCAGACGTGTTTCGCCCATGATCCTGGCCACCCTGCCCTTCCCCGAAATCGACCCCGTCCTGATCCATATCTGGGGCGCGGTCGCGGTCCGCTGGTACGCGCTGTCCTATATCGCCGGGCTGATGTTCGGCTGGTGGACGATGGCGCGCATGACCCATGAGCGCCCCCTGTGGAAGAACCCGACCTTCAGCAACAAGGCGCCGATCACCGCCGACCAGGTCGGCGATCTGGTCGTATGGGCGACCTTCGGCGTCATCTTGGGCGGACGGATCGGCTGGATCCTGTTCTACGGCATCGCCCTGTGCGGCGTGTCGCCGGAGTCGGCGATGTGCGCCGGGCTGAACGGCGGACCGCCGCTGCCGATGGGCTTTCTCGCCGACCCCTGGCGGCTGGTCACGGTGTGGGAAGGCGGCATGTCGTTCCATGGCGGGCTGGCCGGCGTGGCGCTGGCGGTGTGGCTGTTCTGCCGCCGCCACAAGCTTGCATTGCTGCCGGTCGCCGACATGATCGCGGTGGTGGCGCCGATCGGATTGTTCTTCGGCCGCATCGCCAATTTCATCAATGGCGAGTTGTGGGGCAAAGTCACCGACGTGCCGTGGGCCATGGTGTTCTGCAACAAGACCATCAGCGACGCGCATCACGGCTGCCCGGCCGGAATGAGTCCGCGCCATCCCAGCCAACTCTATGAAGCCGCCCTGGAAGGCATCGTGCTGTTCGCGATCCTGCAATTCGCGCTCCGGCGATTCAAATTCAACGAGCGGCCGGGCTTGCTCAGCGGCCTGTTTTTCCTCGGCTACGGCCTGTTCCGTTTCTTCGTCGAGTTTTTCCGCGAACCCGATGGGCAATTCATCGGCTGGTTCAGCATGGGCATGGCGCTTTCGATTCCGCTGTGGGCGGCGGCCGGCGTCTTCCTGTGGACAGCGCTCAAGCCCCATGTGAACGGGCGCGCATGACGCCGCTCGGCCAGCGCATCGTGGGCCTGATCGCGGCGCAAGGCCCCATCTCCATCGCCGAGTTCATGACAATGGCGCTGCACGACCGCGAGGCCGGCTATTACGCCACCCGCGATCCGTTCGGCGCGGCCGGCGATTTCATCACCGCACCCGAGATCAGCCAGATGTTCGGCGAATTGCTCGGGCTGTGGCTGGCGCAGGTTTGGGAAGATCAGGGCAGGCCGAAACGGCCGCGGTTGGTCGAGTTGGGGCCCGGACGCGGCACGCTGATGAACGACGCGCTGCGAGCGCTGAAACTGGTGCCGGAATTTCGCGACGGGCTGGAGGTCGTTCTGGTGGAGGCGAGCCCGGTGTTGCGCGCCGCGCAGCAGGAGACGCTGCGCGAGAGCGGAGCGGCGATAAGCTGGACGGAGAATTTCGACGCGCTCGCCGACCGGCCGCTGTTCCTGGTGGCGAACGAGTTCTTCGACGCGCTGCCGATCCGGCAATATGTCAGGAGCGAACGCGGCTGGTGCGAGCGCATGGTGACGCTGGACGACAGCGGCGCGCTGGCGTTCGCGCTGGCGCCGGTAGCGATCTCCAATGCCGCGGTGCCGGCGAACCGCGACGGCGCGCCGCGCGGCGCGGTCTATGAATGCTCGGCGGCCGGCGAAGCCTTGATGGAGGACATCGCAGATGTGATCGGCGCCCAAGGCGGCGGGGCGATCGTCATCGACTACGGCTATGATGTGCCCGGCTTCGGCGAGACCTTGCAGGCGGTGGCGAACCACAAATTCGCCGGCGTGCTGACCGATCCGGGGGCGAGCGACCTGTCGGCGCATGTCGATTTCCGAACGCTGGGCGATGCAGTGGTGCGCGCGGGGGCCTCGGTCTGCGGCCCGATCGGGCAAGGCGAGTTGCTCATGGCGCTCGGCATCGTCCAGCGTGCCGACCGCCTGGCGCAGCAGGAGACCACCAGCGCCGACTGGCGCCATCGCGACCATCTCGTCGATGCGCCAGACATCCGGCGGCAAGTCGAGAGACTGATCCTGCCCGACCAGATGGGCACGCTGTTCAAGGCGCTGGCGATCGTACCCAAGAGCGCGCCGACGCCGCCGGGGTTTTGAGATGTTGATTTTGCAAGCGGCCAATTTGAAAACGATACCCGGCATCGCGCACGGCTTCTTCGGGCGGACGGGCGGCGTCTCGACCGGCATCTACGCTTCGCTCAATTGCGGGCCGGGGTCGGGCGATCAGAGAGAAAATGTGCTGGAGAACCGGCGGCGCGTCGCCCAGGCGCTGGGCGGCGCGGCACTCGTCACCATGGGCCAGATTCACAGTCCGAAGGTCATGACGGTGACGGCGCCCTGGCCGATCGGCGAGACGGCGGCGGACGATGACAAATTCATCCCGCTCGGCGACGCGATGGTGAGCGCGACGCCGGGAATCGCGCTGGGCATCCTCGCCGCCGATTGCGCGCCGGTGCTGCTGGCGGATGCGGACGCGCGCGTGATCGGCGCGGCGCATGCCGGCTGGAAGGGCGCCTTGACGGGCGTCCTGGAAGCCACGCTCGCGGCGATGGAGCAACTCGGCGCGCGGCGGGCGCGCATCGCGGCCGCCATCGGGCCATGCATCGCCCAAGCGAACTACGAAGTGGGGCCCGAGTTCCTCGCGCGATTCGCCAGCGAAGACGCGGGCAGCGCGAAATACTTCGTGCCGAGCGGCCGCGCCGGACATCACCGCTTCGACCTCGGATCGTTCGTCGCCGACCGGCTGCGCCACGCGGGTGTGGATAGAATCGAACGCTTGAACACCTGCACTTATGCACAGGACGCCGATTTTTTCAGCTTCCGGCGCACTACGCACCGTGGCGAAAAGGACTATGGCCGCGAAATATCGGCGATAGTGCTCACCTGACGCTGTCGCTTTTTTGCAATGGGTCCCGGATCAGCTTCGCTGCGCTACGCGTCCGGGATGACATCGTTGATGTCACTTGCTACAAGCCCGTCACACTTTCTTCACAGTGCGGGACACAGCGCATGACCGACGCAAATGGTTCGCGGGGAATGAAGCTGCTGGCCGGCAATTCCAACCGCGAGCTGGCCGAGGCCATCGCCGCGCATCTGAAGCTGCCGTCCGTCAAATCCATCGTGCGGCGCTTCGCCGACATGGAAGTGTTCGTCGAAATCCAGGAGAACGTGCGCGGCGAGGACATCTTTGTCATCCAGTCGACCAGCTTTCCGGCCAACGACAATTTGATGGAATTGCTGATCGTGATCGACGCGCTTAGGCGTGCGTCGGCGCGGCGCATCACCGCGGTGCTGCCCTATTTCGGCTATGCGCGGCAGGACCGCAAAGTCGGCCCGCGCACGCCGATCTCCGCCAAGCTGGTGGCCAACCTGATCACCGAGGCCGGCGCCCACCGCGTGCTGACGGTCGACCTGCATGCCGGGCAGATCCAGGGCTTCTTCGACATCCCGACCGACAACCTGTTCGCCATGCCGGTGATGGTGCGCGACATCCAGGATTATCTAGGCACCGGCGATCACCTGATGGTGGTGTCGCCCGACGTCGGCGGCGTGGTGCGCGCCCGGGCGCTGGCCAAACGGCTGGGCACCGAGCTTGCCATCGTCGACAAGCGCCGCGAGCGCGCCGGCGAATCCGAGGTGATGAACATCATCGGCGACGTCGAGGGCCGCTCCTGCATCCTGATCGACGATATCGTCGATTCCGGCGGCACGATCTGCAACGCGGCCGAGGCGCTAATCAAGAACGGCGCCAAGGACGTCTGCGCTTATGCCACGCATGGCGTGTTATCGGGCGGCGCGGTGGCCCGTATCGCCGGCTCGAAACTCAAATCGATGGTGGTGACCGATTCCATCGCCGCGACCGACGAACAGCGCAAATGCCCCAACATCCGCCGCATCTCCATCGCCCCCCTGATCGGCGAAGCCATGCGCCGCATCAACAACGAAGAGAGCGTGTCGAGCTTGTTCGACTAGATTTTCCGCTGTCGCGGTGATGGCGTGAACGGTTCTGAGGACAACGAAGAAATCGCGTTCAGCGGCGGGTTGATCGCACATCAGACGGTGCGCGTCGGCGATACGATCCGCAGGCCGGCGGGCGCCTGGACGCCAGCCGTGCATGCGCTTCTGAGCCATCTGGCGGCCAAGAACTTTCCCGCACCGCGCCCGCTCGGCATCGACGACAAGGGGCGGGAGATTTTGTCCTTCATCGACGGACAGGCGAGCACCTGGCCATGGCCCCAAATCCTGCGCTCGCCAGCGGGCATGGCAAAGGTCGGCGCGATGCTGCGCCGCTATCACGATTGCGTCGCAGATTTTTCCGGTCCGGAGGTCTGGCAAAAGTTCAGCCGGCCGATCGCGCCCGGTGAAATCATCTGCCATGGCGATTTCGGGGCGCAGAACCTGATCTGGCGGCACGATGAGATCGTGGGCGTGATCGATTGGGAATTCGCCTACCCGGCGCTCGCCATCGAAGACGTCGCCTTCGCGGCCTGGATGATGGTGCCGCTGCGTCCCGATGACGAGTTGCCGAACCTGGGATTCGGTGCCCCGCCAGACCGGCGCGAACGGCTGGCGGCGCTCCTGAGAGGCTATGGCCGGTTCGAGGCCGGCGCCGTCATCGAGACCGCTTGCGCGCTTCAGCAGCGGGACTACCACGATATCGAGACTTTGGGCGGTCAGGGCATCGAACCCTGGAAGACCTATCGCGAAGCCGGTCTGGCTGAGCGCACCATGCGCGATCAGGCATGGCTCAAGGCGTGGCCGCCGCTGGCATAGACCGGGCATCTGCCTTGGGAGCGCAATTTGTCCCGCTTCGCCCGCCGCGCTAGGCTTGCTGCCAACAACAATAGATACCCAGGAGCAAGCGATGCATGTCGGCATGGGGGTGATTTTTCAGGCGACCGATCCCAAGCGCACGGACCACGATGTCTACAGCGCAGAACTGAAGCTGGGCGACCTGGCCGAGCCGCTGGGCTTCGATTCGATCTGGGGCGTGGAGCACCACTTCACGGACTACACGATGTGCCCCGACGTGCTGCAATTCCTGACCTATTTCGCGGGCCGCACGACGCGCATCCAGCTGGGCTCGATGGTCGTCGTCCTGCCCTGGCACGATCCGATGCGCGTCGCCGAGCAGATTTGCGTGCTCGACCATGTCTCGAACGGCCGCTTCATCTTCGGCATGGGGCGCGGGCTCGGCCGCGTCGAGTTTGACGGCTTCGGCGTCGACCAGAACACGGCGCGCGAGCGCTTCGTCGAATCGGCGCAGATGCTGCTGGAAGGGCTCGAGCGCGGCTGGTGCGAATTCGACGGCAAGATCATCAAGCAGGCGCGCCGCGAAATCCGGCCGCGGCCGTTCAAGACTTTCAAGGGCCGCAGCTATGCCGCCGCGGTGTCGCCGGAATCCTCGGAGATCATGGCCAAGCTCGGCATCGGCCTTCTGATCATTCCGCAGAAGCCGTGGGACGCGGTGATCGCCGAGATGGCGAACTACCGCCAGATCTACGCCCAAATGAACCATGCCGAAGCGCCGGCGCCGATCCTGGCGGGCTGGGTGTTCTGCGACAAGGATGCGGCGCGCGCCGAGGCGATGGCGCGGGAATATATCGGCGGCTACTGGAACACCGTGCTCAAGCACTACGAGCTGGTCGGCGACCACCTGACCAAGACCAAGGGCTATGAGAATTACGGCGCCATGCAGAAGATGGTGACGGCGCCCGGCGGGCGCGACGCCATGGTCGATTTCTTCCTCGGGCTGCAAATCTATGGCACGCCGGAGCAGTGCTATGAGCGAATCGTGGATTTCTCCGCCAAGCTGGGGGCCGAGACGTTCAATGGCGTCTTCTCCTATGCCGGCATGCCCTACGACATGGCAGAGAAGAACCTGCGGCTGTTCGCCTCCGAGGTGATGCCGCGCCTCAAAGCGCACGCGCCCGTGCGCGCCGCGGCGGAATGATGCCGACGCCGGCCGATGTGCGGAAAATCGCGGGCGCCCTCGACGGCGTGAGCGAAGTCGATCATTTCGGGCGTCCGAGCTGGCGCACCAAGAAACGCATCTTCGCGGTGATGCGGCCCGACGGGCTGTTCCTGCATCTGGGCGAGGAGCGCAAGGAGTTCCTGTTCGAAGCCGATCCCAAGACCTTCGTGAAATACATGTGGGGCAAGCGCGCCAACGTCATCGTGCAGATCGACAGAATCGGCAAGCACGAGCTGGAGGCGCTGATCTGGGAATCCTGGCAGCGCGTCTATGTCCCAGCCAAGACTGCCGCCACCAAACCGTTGGGCAGGGCGCGCCGCTGATGGCGAAGGCAAAAGACGTCCGCAAGATCGCCTTGGCGCTCGCCGGCGTCGAAGAGAAAGGCCATTTCGGCTCGCCGTCGTTCCGCGCCCAAGGTCGCATCTTCGCGCAGACGGACGAGGAGGCGAACGAAGCGATCTTCAAGTTGTCGCCGCTGCATCAGGAGGTGTTGTTCGAGACCAGGCCCGATGCGTTTCGCCCGGAAATCTGGGGCGCCATCCGCTGGACGCGTGTCCTGCTCGATGGCATTGCCGGCGACGAACTCCAGGCGCTGGTGCGCGAAGCCTACGACCAGGTCACGGGCGCAAAGCCCAAGAAGCCGTCAACCGCCGCCAAACCACGACGGTAGTGGGCGCTCACCGAGCGCGACGTCGACCGCGGCGCGGGCCAAGAGGCGCGTGCTGTCCAGGGTCGGCAGCGACGACGTCGTATCGTCGAGCAGCATGGGAAGTTCGGTGCAGCCCAGGACGACCGCGTCGCAACCCTGCGCCTTGAGTCCCGCGACAGCTTTCGCCAGACGCGTGCGCGACGAATCCTTGACGACGCCGCGCACCAGCTCATCGAAGATCATGGCCTGGATCGCGTCGCGATCCGCGCGCGGCGGCGCGGCATGGGCGAGGCCGCGGCGAGCGAAGGCCGACGGATAGACCGGACCCTCCATCGTCCACAGCGTGCCGGTGATGCCGATTTTCGCAAAGCCGCGACGTACTGCTTCCTCCGCGACGATCTCAGCGATGTGCAAACCGGGAAGCGGCAAAGGCTCGCGCATCGCCTCGAACGCCAGATGCGTGGTGTTGTCGGGGCAGATCCAGAAATCGGCGCCGGCCGCCGCCAGGCGCTGCACCGCGCGGCGGAAACGCTGCGCGATGGGGGCGAAGTCGAGCTTGCGCCAATCATCCATGCTGGCGCCCATCGCCTAGATATCGAGGACGATGCCGGGATGGAAATGCGCGCCCAGCCGGCGCTCGCCCTCATGGCAGGCCTCGAGAAAACACAAGGCCGCGCCTTCCGCGCTATGCGCCAGGATGCCGATGCGCTTCACGGTTGAGCCCTCTTGCCTTGGCTACGCAATCTTGCCGTCGATGACGGAAGCCAGCACCGTCAACGGCACGGCGCCCGCCTCGACCACCCAATCGTCGAAATCGCGCAGGTCGAAGCGCGCGCCCAGCGCCGCCTTGGCCTTGTCGCGCAGCCGCAGGATCTCATTATGGCCGACCTTGTAGCCGCAGGCCTGGCCCGGCGTGCCGCAATAGCGGTCGACCTCGCTGGTGATGGCGACTTGCGTACGACCGGTCTGCTCGACCATCCAGCGCACAGCCTCATCGCGCGTCCAGCGCATCGCGTGAAGGCCGGTATCGACGACCAGGCGGCAGGCACGGAACTGCTGCGCCTGCAGATAGCCCAGGCGCGCGAAAGGATCGTCGTCGTAAAGGCCGATCTCGTCGCTCAGCTGTTCGGCATAGAGCGCCCAGCCTTCGACATAGGCGTTGAAACCGCTGAGCAGGATGCGGATCAGCGGCAGGTTGCCGGTCTCGGTCAGATAGGCGCCCTGCCAGGCATGGCCGGGAATGGTTTCGTGATGCGTCAGCGTCGGCATGGCGAATTTCGGCCACGTCCGGGTGGTCTTGAGGTTGATGTAATAGGTCGATGGCCGCGAGCCGTCGAGCGAACCGGTGTTCATGTAGCCGAGGCCGGCGCCATCCTGGATATCCACCGGCACGCGCCTGGCGATGACCGGCGCCTTCAAATTCAGCCGCGAGATTTTCGGCATGACCAGCCGCGTGTCGGCGATCAGCTGGGTGAGATAGGCCAGCGCTTCGTCGCGGCCGGCATCGGTGTCGGCGAAGAGATGGTTCGGATCCTGTCCCAGCGCCGCCATGCGCGCGCCGACCGAGCCCGTGGTCAGGCCTTGCGCTTTCAACAGCGCATCCATCCTCGCCATGATCGCGGCGTTCTGCTCGAGGCCGGTCTGGTGGATTTCGGCGGGCGTCTGGCTGGTCGTCGTGCCGACCTTGAGACACCAGGCGTAATATTCCTCACCCAGCCTCAGCTTCCAGACGCCGGCATGCGATGTGGCGTTCGCCGCGGCGGCGGTCAGCGCCGCGAGCTGACGCGACACCGCCGGATAGATCTTGTCCGTCACGATCGTTTCGGCGGAGGCTGCGTAGTCGCCTTCGATGCCCTTGGCCTTGGTTCGTGTCGCCAGCGAGAGGACGAGCTTGGACCCCGCCGCCGGCGCGGCGCGGAAGCGCGTCATCTGTCCGATGGCGGTGCGCAGCAGGAAATCCGGCGGGATCACGCCGCGCGCGGAATCGCGCACGACGCGCGCCGTCTCCTGGTCGAGCGAGATGGCGAAGACTTCCAGGCGCGCCAGATAGGCATCCGCGTCCGCTTTGGTCTCGATGCGGTGCTGGCTGTTGAGGAATTCGGGAATGCCGACCAGGTTTCCCGACTGTTGGCTGATGACATAGGGCGTCGAGGATTCGCCCATGGCGCTGGCCAGCGTGTTGTCGCCGAAATCGAAAGCCGCGCTGTCGATGCCCAGCTGCAGCGCATAGGAAACCACGTCGCGATCGAGCGCCGCGCCCGGCGGCATTTGCGCCGTGGGAAATTGCGCGAGCCTCGCCTGCCACAGGGCGCAGGCCGCGTGCGATGCCTTCACCGCATCCCAGGAACGGTCGCCAAGCTGCGACTTGAGCGCGGCGCGCGCACCCTTGTCGAGGCCGAGACTGCTCGCGGTCTCGGGCGAAGCCGCCAGCAGCAGATCGGCCATGACGTTGAAATAGTCGTCGATGCCGGGATGGTCCGGCGTCGCGAGGGCGGGAGCGTTCAAGGCGAACGCGCCGGCGGCGGCGCTTTGCAGAAGCATGCGGCGGGAAAGGCGCATCATATCCTCAGGGTGGATTGCCGGGGGCACAGCCTAACCGCTGCGGCACCCGGTTCAAATCGCAACCGCGTGACCGCTCAGTGCGCCGTGATGAAGTGGATCATATCCTCATGCAGCGTCGTGCGGCCGCGAAAGCCGTGCGCCAGCGAGATGACGATGCCCAGATGGCTGACGCCGGCGTACTCGATCAGTTCGACCGTGTTGCCGGCCTGCCGCAGGCGCTCAGCCATGCGGCGCGAATTGCCGGCGCCGACCGTGCGGTCCGCCGTGCCGTGCGCCAGCAGCATGGGAACGGTCTTGCGGCCGGCATATTTGATCGGCTGCGTCGCCATCTCGCGGGCGCCGCCGAAGATATCGATCAGCGCCGGATCGTGGAGGGGGAGAAAATCATATGGCCCCGCGATGCCGATCACGCCGCGAATCCAGGCCGGATCGGCGTGCGCGTCCAGGAGATACGAGTCCTTCACCGCCAGCATCGCGGCGATGTAGGCGCCGGCGGAATGGCCGCAGAGGAAGATCCGCGCCGCGTCGCCGCCGACCTCGCCGACATGGCCGTGCACGAAGCGCAGCGCCTGCGCACCGTCCGCCACGAAGGCGGGATATTTTGCCTGCGGATAGAGCCGGTAGTCGGCGACGGCCACGACGATGCCGCAGGCGGCGAAGGCCTGGCCGAAGGCGCGGTAGATCGCCTTGCTGCCGCTCTGCCAGCTGCCGCCATAGAAGAACAGCAGCGCCGGCGCCGGCCGTGTCAGCCCGTCGGGAACATAGAGGTCGAGCTTGTGCCGCGGATCGACGCCATAGGCGATGTCGGTCTTGACCGTGTAGCCGCCCCTGGGCAGCGAGCGGTTGAAGAGCGGGATGGCGGCCCGCAGCAGCGCGCTGCCGCCGGTGGCGATCAGGTGGGACAGGACGCGGGCCGGGTTCAGTTGCATAGCTGTTGTGATACGGAGGGCGGCTTGTGATGGACCGCCGGGACTGGGCGGGAGCGACAACCTTGAACACTATCAATGGTTTAGTCCATGGCGGGGCAAGGGTTCGAAGCGCGGTTGCACCGGCCCCTCGCATCCGCTAAAAGCGCCGCCTTCTCAGACCCTTACAGCGCGCCCAAGGAATTTACGACCATGCGTGAGACACAGGAACTGCGCGCCGAACCGCGTACCGGCACCGGCAAGGGTGCGGCCTACCAGGCCCGCCTCAAGGGCCTGGTGCCCGCCATCGTCTATGGCGGCGACGCCAAGCCTGAGAACATCACGGTCGACTACCGCACGCTGGAGCGCCATGTCGAAACCGGCACGTTCCTGACGACGCTGGTCAATCTGGAAGTCGGCGGCAAGAAGACCCGCGTGCTGCCGCGCGCCGTGCAGGTCGATCCGGTCACCGACCGTCCGGTGCATGTCGATTTCATGCGCATGGTTCCGGGCGGCACGGTACGCATCGCCATTCCGGTGCATTTCCACAACCAGGGCGAGTCGCCCGGCCTGAAGCGCGGCGGCGTGCTGAACATCGTGCGCCATGAGATCGATCTTTTGTGCCCGGCCGATGCCATTCCCGACTCGATCGAAGTCGATCTGACCGGGCTCGACATTCACGGCACGATCCATATCTCGGCCGTCAAGCTGCCCGAAGGCGTCAAGCCGATCATCCGCGGCCGCGACTTCACGGTCTGCTCGATCGTGGCGCCGTCCAGCGTCATCGAAGAGCAGAAGGCCGCCGCCGAAGCCGCCGCAGCCGCAGCCGCCGCGCCCGTCGTGGAAGAAGGCGCCGCTCCGGCCGAAGGCGCGGCTCCCGCCGCCGGCGCCGCGGCACCGGCCGCGGCCGGCGCCAAGGCCCCCGCCGCCGATGCGAAGGCCCCGGCGAAAAAGTAACGGGCGCGTAGGATCGCGCCATGTCCGACACGCCTCTCCTCATCGCCGGGCTCGGCAATCCCGGTGCGGAGTATGCGCGCAACCGGCACAATGCCGGCTTCATGGCGGTGGACACGATCTACGAGAGCTACAAATTCGCGCCCTGGCGGGCGCGCTTTCACGGCGCGCTCAGCGAAGGCGCGCTGGGTGGGCGCAAGACCTATCTGCTGAAGCCGGGCACCTACATGAACGAAAGCGGCCGGGCGCTGGCCGCGGCGGTGCAGTTCTTCAAGCTGCCGCTGTCGGCGGTGGTCGTGATCCATGACGAGATCGCGCTGGAAGCCGCCAAGCTGAAAGTGAAGACCGGCGGCGGCGACGCCGGCAACAACGGCGCGCGCTCGATCACCGCGGCGCTCGGGCCGGACTATCGCCGGGTGCGCATCGGCGTCGGCCATCCCGGCGAAAAGCATCGCGTCAGCGGCCACGTGCTCGGCAATTTTTCGCGTGACGACGAGGACTGGCTGGTGCCGCTGCTGTCGGCGATCGCCGAGGCCGCGCCGTTCCTGGCCAAGGACGACGACGCCGGTTTCATGAACAAGGTGACGCTGATCCTCCGACCGCCGGAGAAAAAGCCGAAGCCAACGGCAAAGGATCCGGAATCTTGAGATACTCGTTCGCCGTCATCGCCCGCTCAATGCGGGCGAACCAATTGGGTCACCCGGACAAGCCGGGTGATGACAATATTTTTTGGGGTTTTTGAATGGGTTTCAAATGCGGCATCGTCGGGCTGCCCAATGTCGGCAAGTCGACGCTTTTCAATGCGCTGACGCAGACCGCGGCGGCGCAGGCGGCGAATTATCCGTTCTGCACCATCGAGCCCAATGTCGGCGACGTGGCGGTGCCGGATTCGCGTCTTGAGAAACTGGCGGCGATCGCCAAATCGGCGGAGCTGATCCCGACGCGCATCACCTTCGTCGACATCGCCGGCCTGGTGCGCGGCGCCTCCAAGGGCGAAGGGCTGGGCAACCAGTTCCTCGCCAATATCCGCGAGGTCGACGCCATCGCGCATGTGCTGCGCTGCTTCGAGGACGACGACATCACGCATGTCGAAGGCAAGATCAATCCGGTGAGCGACGCCGAAACGGTCGAGACCGAATTGATGCTGGCCGACCTCGACAGCCTGGAAAAACGTATCAAGCCGCTGGAGAAGAAAGCCCATTCCGGCGAGAAGGAAGCCAAAGACCTGCTCGGCCTGATGATGAAGGCGGTCGTGCTGCTGCGCGAAGGCAAGCCGGCGCGGGTCGCCGAACTGTCGCATGAAGAGCGCGGGCCCTATTCGCAGCTGGGGCTGATGACGGCCAAGCCGGTGCTCTATGTTTGCAACGTCGATGAGGCTTCCGCGGCGACGGGCAACAAGTTCTCGCTGGCCGTGGAAGCGATGGCGAAGGTGCAAGGTGCCGGCACCGTGACGATCTCCTGCCGCATCGAAGAAGAGGTCGCGCAATTGCCGGCCGGCGAGCGCGAGGAATATCTCGCGAGCCTCGATCTCGAAGAGCCGGGCCTCAACAAGCTGATCCGCGCCGGCTACGCGCTGCTCGGCCTGCTGACCTTCTTCACGGTGGGGCCGAAGGAAGCGCGCGCCTGGACGGTGACCAGAGGCTCAAAGGCGCCGGCCGCCGCCGGCGTCATCCACACCGATTTCGAGCATGGCTTCATCCGCGCCGAGACCATCGCCTATCCCGACTACATCGCCGGCAATGGCGAAGCCGGGGCGCGCGACGCGGGCAAATTCCGCCTGGAAGGCAAGGAATACGTGGTGCAGGACGGCGACGTGATGCATTTTCGCTTTAACGCGTAAAGCTGCCGCAATCGTTCCCCAATCGCGCCTTGTTGCGCGCCCAACGTTTGGTCGTCTGTTTGTCGCGCAATTTACGGCTGAAGCGAAGTGCTGCAGCCGATTGCGCTCCCGAGCCAACGAGGGGACGCGTCATGGTTCGCAAGATACTTCTGCTTTCGACGTGCGTTTTGCTGCTGGCGGGATGCGGCGACCGGTCCAAGCCGATGTTCATGGAAACGCGCGTCGGAGGCCTTGCCGCCGACATGGTGACGCCGCCGAGCACAAACGTCTCACCCGCACAGGAATTCAGCTTCACCCATGCCTGGACCGTCCTCATGGCGCATGGGGCGGTGACGGCGCGGTTCACGCGGACGCGCGATCTGTGCCTGCACGACAAGACACTGAATTGCCGGCTGGTATCGGCCAATATCTCGACCGACGCGAGCGAAGGCTTCACCAGCGCCAATCTGCAAGTGCAGCTGCCGCACGGCAAGCTGGAGGGGTTCGAGCACGCGCTGCTGGCGCCGGTGGCGGGCGAGCGCGACGCGGCCGCGATGGCCTCACGTTCCACCCAGGCGCAGAGCGTGGAGACGCAAGCCGGCGACACGGCACGAAAGATCACCCAGTTGACGGCCTATCGCGACCGGCTGTCGGACATCGCCAAGCGGCCGAGCCTGAGCGTGGACGACATGATCAAGGTCGAGGCGGAGCGCTCGCGGGTGCAGGGCGAACTCGTCGAAGCGACCAACCACCACCGCGATCTGACAGACGGCATTGCGCGGGAAAGCGTCTCGATCCAACTCGTCGAACGCGTGGAGTCTGTCGGCCCCATCGCGCAAGCGTTCGCCAGCGCCGGGGCGACCCTGGCGGACAACACGGCGGCGGTCCTGCTCTTCCTGGTCGGCGCGATCCCATGGCTGCCGATCGTCGCGGGCGGGTTGTATGTGATGTTGTGGCTGTGGCGATCGTTCCGGCGGCGCCGGGCCCTGGATAAGGTATAAGCCGCGAGCAGTTGGGTCGCGGAGACAGGCATGAACGGGCGCCGGTTGGCGGCATGGGCTGGCATGATCGGGCCGGTGCTGTTCGTCGCCGTGTTCACGATCGAGGGCTGGCTGCGGCCGGGATACGACCCATTCGCGAACTTCGTCAGCGCGCTGTCGCTGGGTCCGCGCGGCTGGGTTCAGATCGCCAATTTCGTCGTCCTGGGCGCGCTGTTGCTGACCTTTGCGCGCGGCGTCGCCGCCGCGTTTCCCAGCGGCAAGGCATCGCGCGCCGGGCCGCTGCTGCTGGCGATCGTTGCGGTCTGCTATCTGCTGTCCGGTCCGTTCGTCATGGATCCGATGGTCACGCCGCCGGCGCAGATGAGTCTGCACGGGACGCTGCATCAATTGTTCGGCGCACTGGTCTTTTCGCTCTCGCCCATCGCCTGTTTTGTGTTCTTCCGCCGTTTCCGCGATGAGCCGCGATGGCGGGCCTTCGCGCGATGGACGCTGGCGGCCGGACTGATATCCGTCGCCGCGGTCGCCCTGCTGGCGATCCTGCCGGCAAAACCCTATGCGGCGCCCAACGCCTTCAATGCCTGGCAGGGTGTCCTTCAACGCGCGGCGATCGTCGCCAACATGGTCTGGCTGTTTGCCTTCGCGTGGAAGCTGCGCGGACAACCCGCGCAGAGCGCAGCGCGGGCCGGGGAATTTGCGCCCTCCTGAAAATGTGGAAAGATGGCGCCAGCCAACCAGCGGAGGATTTCACATGGCTCTCAAGGGCAAGATGGAGAAGATGAAGATGAGCGACGGCGCCGAGATCGGCGTCTATCGCGTGGCGCCGGCGGGCGCGCGGCGCGGCGGTCTGGTGCTGATCCAGGAGATTTTCGGCGTCACCGAGCACATCATGGAATTGTGCGACGGCTACGCGGCGGACGGCTACGAAGTGCTGGGACCGGCGCTGTACGACCGCGAGGCGCCGAATTTCCAGGCGAGTTATTCGCCCGAAGACATCCAGAAGGCGATCAAGATCGCGCGCGGCGAACATCCCTTCGATCTGTCGATCGCCGACACGCAGGTCTGCATCGACGACCTGAAGAAGCGCGGGCACGTGTTCATCACCGGCTACTGCTATGGCGGCAGCGTGACCTGGGCGGCGGCAGGACGCTGCACGGGCTTGAGCGCCGCGTCCGGCTATTACGGCGGCAATATCGGACAGATGATCGACCTCAAACCCAAATGCCCGACCATCCTGCATTTCGGCGAGAAGGACGGCGGTATTCCGATGGAGACGGTGCGCAAGGTCGAAGCCGCGCATCCGGACGTGAAAGTGTACGTCTATCCGGCCGGCCACGGCTTCAACTCGGACCGGCGGACGGATTACGACGAGGCGTGCGCCACGCTCGGCAAACAGCGGACGCTGGAACTTTTCCGGGCGAATGGCGGATAGCGGAACAGTTTCGGTTTGGAGTCGTTTGGAAATACGGCGCGGGGCTCAACTGAAGGAGTTCCACATGTCCGTTCATTCCCTTCTGAAACCGGCCTTGCTGGCAAGCGCGCTGGGAACATTGCTCGCCATCCCGGCCGCCAACGCGCAGGACAACGGCCGCTATAGCAATGCCGCCTATTCCAACGACAACGAGACCGTCACGGTGACGGCGCCGAATTTCCGCGTGCAGCGCGGCACGTTCGGCACGCCGCAAAAGGTTTCGCTGTCGCGCGCGGTTCCCTATGACGACCTGGATCTGCGCACGCCGCAGGATGCCCGCGCCTTGCGGCAGCGGGTGGCCGAGACGGCGCGCGACATCTGCGATCAGCTGGCCGATGCCTATCCGGGGCCCGAGGCGTCCGGGACATCGTGCTATCGCAGCGCCCGCGCGGACGAAGCGATCCGGGACGCGCGCGAGTAGCGCAGGCGGATCAGTGCAACGCCGCTTCGATGTTGCCGCCGTCACGACGCTGACGGCGGCAGCGTCATGCGAAGAGACACCCGACAGAAGCAGAGCGCAAAGTCCATGGTGCGCCGCGAAGATTTGTTCCATCCGGCTGGCCACGGCTTCAACTCCGACCGCCGCACGGATTACCACGAGGAAAGCGCCAAGCTCGGCAAACAGCGGACGCTGGAACTGTTTCGGGCGAATGAGAGTTAGGTCCACCAGGCAACATCATAGAAGTTGCTCTCTCCTTTTGGACATTCCCGAGCGAGACAGGCAGCGGCATAGCCCGCAGAAGCACTGGTTGTTCCAAGAACCTCAACACTATGGCCGCATCGCTCACAAGTAACGCATAAGCCATCAATCATGCGTCCGTCATCGTTTTCTACTTCGGCCTCATCAATGTCGACCGACACCTTCATGCTACCGCTCCCGAGTCGGAAGCGGGAATTGTACCGGAACGCCGTCTCGTCGGCACCGCCGTCGACACTGCTGACAGGTCTTAGCTATCGTCGTGGATGAGGAGCCTTGTAACCCGCTTCACGCATGACATCGATCCAGTCGCGTAGCGCAACGGCCGCATTGGTGAGCGCTGTGTCGACTGTCTCGCCCATCGCCGTGCATCCCGGAAGATCGGGAAATGTCGCGCCATAGGCGCCCCGCTTGCCATCGATCTGGGCGATGTAGCCTTCGACTATTCGCCTTTGCATCAGCACCCCCTCACCCTGCCCTCTCCCCCGCTTCGCGGGGGCGAGGGTTTCTTCTCATCTTAACGCCGCTTCGATGTTGCCGCCATCCACCGTGATCACGGCCGCCGTCGTCTTCTCGGCGTGGGCCAGGTAGACGAAGGCTTCGGCGACTTCGCTAGCGTAGACTTCGCGGCCCAGGAGGTTGCCAGACATGTAGGCGGCTTCGCTGACGCCGCGCGCCTTGGATCTCGCGGCCACCATGTCGTCGGTGAGCAGGCCGGTGCGGACGCGGTCGGCGTTGACGGCGTTGGCGCGGATGCCGTCCTTGCCATGGTCGAGCGCGTATTGGCGCACCAGGAACAGCGTCGCGGCCTTGGGCAGACCGTAAGGGCCGAAGTCCTTGCCGGGGTTGACCGCCTGCTTGGACGTGTTGAACAGCAGGCAGCCATAGGTGCCCTGCGCGCGCATGATGCGCACGGCGTTCTGCGCCACGCTCTGGTGCGCGAAGAAATTCAGTTCGAAGGATTTGCGCAACACTTCGTCGTCGACGCTGCCGATGGCGCCCTGCCAGGCGGCGCCGGCGTTGGAGACAACGATGTCGACGCCGCCGAAGGCGTCGACGACCTTGTCGAACGCGGCGCGAACGGAAGCTGCGTCGGTCACGTCGCACTGGATCGCGAGCGCATGTCTGTGGATGGCCCTGGCCGCCCTCACCGCCGCGTCGTGGTCGCGGTCGAGAACGGCGATCTCGGCGCCTTCGGCGGCCATGGCTTTCGCGGTGGCGGCGCCGATGCCCGAGCCGCCGCCGGTGACGACGCAGACCTGGCGCGCCAGAACATTCTCTTTCCCCTTGCCGAGCTTGGCCTGTTCCAGCGACCAGTATTCGACCTCGAACATGTCGAATTCGGAGATGCATTTGTACTCGCCGATCGCCTCGGCGTCGGTGATGACCTCCACCGTGTTCTCGGCGATGTCTGCGGCGATGGCGGCATCCTTGGCGCTGGCACCGACGCCGAACAGGCCGACGCCCGGCACCAGGATGACGCGCGGCAGGGGATCGAGCTCCTTCTTCTTGGGCGTCGAGTGTTCATTGTTGCGCGCGAAATAAGCGTGGTAGTGCGCGACGAAGGCCTCGACGGCGGCGTGCACGGCCTCTTTCCAGTCGTCCAATTTGTGCGCGTCGGGCGCGGGCACCAGCAGCGGCCAGTTCTTGGTGCGGATGGTGTGGTCGGGCGTCACGACGCCGACCTGGCTGTAGCGGGCGACATCGGCGCCGTTCACATAGGCGAGGATCGCCGGCGAGGTGCGGAAGCAGAGGATCTGGCGCTTGACCGTGCCAGCCATCTCGTTGCGCTCGATGGCGACGGCGCCGCGCAGGATCGGCGCGATGTCGGGCAGACGGGCGAGATTGGCGGGCAGTTTCGCGGCGGCGCGCGGCTTGCGCTGGCGCGCCAGGCGCTCCTCGGCCAGCGACACGAAATCGATCATGCGCTCATAGGCTTGGCGGGCATCGCCGCCGACGGTGAAGATGCCGTGCTGCAGCAGGACGAGGCCTTCGACGTTCGGGTTTCTGTCGAAGACATCGGCGACGGATTTGGCGAGCGCGAAACCCGGGATCGTGTAGGGGACGTAGGCGACCTTATCGCCATAGACCTCGCGCACCACGGCCTCGCCGTCGGGCTGGTCGGTCAGCGCCAGCACGGCGGTGGAATGGGTGTGGTCGATGAATTTGTGCGGCAGGAAGGCGTGCAACAGCGTCTCGACCGACGGGTTCGGCGCGGTCGAGTCGAGCAGGTTGATGCGCTGGAAGTTGACCATGTCCTCGTCGGAGAGCTTGTCCAGCGCGCGCAGGCGGCGCAACTCGGCGAGGCGCACGGCCGGCAGGCCGGCGGGCTCGATGGCGCCCATGTCCCAGCCGGAACCCTTGACGCAGATGACGTCGACCTCGGCGCCGAGCATGTCCTTCTGTTTGGTCTTGACCGAGGTGTTGCCACCGCCGTGCAGGACGAGCTTGGGATCAGAGCCGAGCAGGCGCGTCGTATAGGTGCGCAGGGCCAGGTCGCGATCGACCCCGAGCGCGGCGTAGCGCGCGACGAAAGCTTCGGCTTCGGATTCAACCCAGCGGGATTTCATCGGCGTTCAACCACCATATTTGGGGCCGGAACATCCGGCCTGACCACATCGTATTGTTTTCGAGTTTGCCAGGGGCCCCCTCCCCCTTTTCGGAGAGGAGCATCCCCGCCACCCAAACAGGGCCTTTAGGCGGCGGGGAAAAGGCTGCGTAGGCCCTGTTCCGTTGCGGCGCAAGTGCCCCGTTCGGTGATCAAACCGGTGACGAGGCGGGCGGGCGTCACGTCGAAACCAGGGTTGGCAGCGGGGCTGCCGGGAGCCGCGATCTCGACGGTGGCGAGAGTCCCATTTGGGGTGCGGCCGGTCATTTTCAAGAGCTCGTCGGCGGATCTTTCCTCGATCGGAATATCGCGGCCCGATTTCAGCGTCCAGTCGATGGTCGAGGACGGCAGCGCGACATAGAACGGCACGCTGTTGTCCTTGGCGGCGAGCGCTTTGAGATACGTGCCGATCTTGTTGGCGACGTCGGCGTTGGCCGTGACCCTGTCCGTCCCGACGATGCATATATCGACCGCGCCGGCCTGCATGTAGTGGCCGCCGGCATTGTCGGCGACGATGGTGTGCGCGACACCGTGCGCGCCGAGCTCGAAGGCGGTGAGCGAGGCGCCCTGGTTGCGCGGCCGCGTCTCGTCGACCCAGACATGCAGGGCGATGCCGGCATCGTGCGCCATGTAGATCGGCGCCAGCGCGGTGCCCCAATCCACCGTCGCCAGCCAGCCGGCGTTGCAATGGGTCAGGATGTTGAGCTTGCGATTCTTCTTGGCGGCGAGGTCCTGGATGATCTTCAGGCCGTGGCGGCCGATGGACTCGCACATCGCGGCGTCCTCATCGGCGATGGCAGCGGCTTCCTTCCAGGCGAGCGCGGCGCGGGCGGCGCGGGGCTGATTGCGCAGGGCGTCGGCGACGCGCTTCAGGGCCCAGCGCAGATTGATCGCGGTGGGGCGCGTCTGCGCCAACATGTCGTGGGCGGCGGTCAGGTTCTCGTCCGACGGATCGGCGCGGATGGCGAGCGCCAGACCATAAGCCGCGACGGCGCCGATCAGCGGCGCGCCGCGCGTCTGCATCGACTTGATCGCATGCGCGGCGTCGCCGGCCGTTTTCAGTGTCAACGTGACGAATTCGTGCGGCAGTTTGGTCTGGTCGATGATGCCAAAGGCATCGTTGCCGATCGGCCAGACGGAGCGGTAATGTTTGCCGGCGATTTTCATGGCTTGCCTTTTAACACACCGCTGTCATCCCCGGCGAGCGAAGCGAGGGAAGGGGACCCAGAACTATGAGCGCCTGAGGCTCTGCTAATCCTGGGTCCCCTTCCCTTCGCGTTGCTATCGCAACGCTCAGCCGGGGATGACAGCGGAGTTTTATGACGGCACATCCGGCGCCGTCGCCAGCATCGACTTGTATTGCGCGAATTTCGCGAACCATTCGGCGAGTTTGGGATGGCCGTCGCGCCAGTTCAGGTCGGGGTAGCGGAAATCGAGATAGCCGAGCGCGCAGCCGGCGGAGACTTCGCCGATGGTGGGGACGTCGCTGAACGTCACGCGCTCCAGCGCGTCGAGGCCGGCGGCGACGGAGGCCATATGGCGGGCGATGTGGTCGGCGTTGCGCCGGTCTTCCGCCACGAGAACCTCGTACCGGCAGCCGACGGCGGCATCCATGATGCCGTCGCACAGCGCTTGCAGCCCCAACGCCTTCCAGCGTCCCGACACGGAGCGCCAGATGCTCATGCCGGGGAAGAATTTGCCGCCGCCGAACTCGTTGAGGTACTCGCAGATCACCGGCGAATCGAAAAGCGCCGAGCCGTCATCAAGAATCAGGATCGGGATCTTCTTGAGCGGATTGAACCGGCGCAAGCTCTCGTCGTCGCGCGCCATGACGACGATCTCTTCCAGCTTGATCTTTAGCTCATGCGCGATGACGCGGCATTTGCGCGCGAAGGGCGAGGCGGGGTTGGTGTAGAGCTTCACGCTCAGTGCCCCTCGTAGGTCACCAGCGTCGTCACCTGCTTGCCGAGCGCGCGGATCTGGTCGGCGCCGCCCAGTTCGGGCAGGTCGATGACGAAGGAGCAGCCGACGACGTTGGCGCCGGCGCGCTCCAGCAGCTTGACGGCGGCGACGCAGGTGCCGCCGGTGGCGATGAGATCATCGACCACGATGACGTTCTCGCCGGGCTTGACCGCGTCGGTGTGGATCTCGATACGGTCGGTGCCGTATTCCAGCGCGTAGTCCTCGCCCAGCACGCTGAAGGGCAGCTTGCCCTTCTTGCGCACCGGCACGAAGCCGGTGGAGAGCTGATGCGCCACCGCGCCGCCGAGGATGAAGCCGCGCGCCTCGATCCCGGCGACCTTGTCGATGCGGATGCCGGCATAGGGCTGCACGAGCTCGTCGATGGCGCGGCGAAAAGCGCGCGGGTTGCCGAACAGAGTCGTGACATCGCGGAACATGATCCCCTTCTTGGGATAGTCCGGGATGGTGCGGATGGTGTCCTTGAAGTTCATACCGAGTCCTGTTCCCGCGTCAGAAGACGCGCCGTGGCGAAACCACCGTTCTTTTCCCGCTTGGCATCCGACGCGGCGACCATGTCGGCGAGAGAATGACCGTTCATCCGGCCCAAGGAAACCAGTAGTTCGAGCAAATCCCCATATTCGTCGACATTGCCGAGATCGGCGGCGATTTCCTGCACCTCTTCATGCATTTTCGCGACGATGAGGGCCTGGTGCAGCGCGCTGCCGGGTTCGACCGTGCCCACCATCGAGTCGGCGGGCGTGAGCTTGTCGCGGATCAGCTTGACCGTCTTCATGCGTTGTCCTTCCAGCCGCGCCGGCGCTAGAGCCGCATTCACATTATTTGAATCGGAACGCGGCTCTAGCCTTTTGAATTGTCGCGCAATTTTACGAAAAACCGGCCTCCACTTTTCCGAATTGCGCTCTAGCGCCGGGATTTCCCGGACGGCTTCTTCGGCAACACGCGGCCCGCCACGGCATCGAGCTTGCGCATCAGCCGGGCGTCGCGCTTGTCGGGCGCGGTCATCACGGCGGTGTCGAGCACGGTCTCAATTCCCGGCGAGGCGGTGTGGCCCGGACCGAGTTTGCCAGAGACGTTCATGATCAGCCGCCGCGCCTGCTCGGCATTGGCGTGCATCACTTTCACGACGGCGTCGACCGTGACGTGGTCGTGGTCGGGATGCCAGCAATCGTAGTCCGTCACCATGGCGACGATGGCGTAAGGCAGCTCGGCCTCGCGCGCGAGCTTGGCCTCGGGCATCGCGGTCATGCCGATGACGGAGCAGCCCCAGGAGCGGTAGAGCTTGCTCTCGGCCAGGGAGGAGAATTGCGGGCCTTCGATGCAGAGATAGCTGCCGCCGCGGGTGTGGGTGATGCCCTCCTCCGCGCAGGCCACCGCGAGCGCACCTGCGATGCGCGGATCGACGGGATGGGCCATGGAGACATGGGCGACGAAGCCGGGGCCGAAAAAGCTTTTCTCGCGCGCGAAGGTGCGGTCGATGAACTGGTCGGCGAGGACGAAGGTGCCGGGCGGCAGTTCTTCTTTCAGCGAGCCGCAGGCCGAGACCGAGATCAGGTCGGTGACGCCGACGCGCTTGAGGGCATCGATATTGGCGCGGTAGTTGATCGAACTCGGCGTCTGGACATGGCCGCGGCCGTGGCGCGGCAGGAAGACCAGATCGGTGCCCTTGAAGGTGCCGAACAGCAGCGCGTCCGACGGCGCGCCGAAAGACGATTTGATCTTCTTCCAGCGCGGCTTTTCGAGGCCGGGAATGTCATAGACGCCGCTGCCGCCGATGACGCCGAGGATGGTTCTCATTCGGATAACAGAATACGGAATACAGGGATCGGATAGCAAAATGCCGGGTCTTCCGATACCTGTTTTCCGTTTTCCGTCATCTGAATCAATGCGCGTCCTTCCAGACGCTGCGGTAGGACAGATACAGCAGTCCCGACAGCACGATCAGGAAGATCATCACACCGAAGCCGATGCGGTGGCGGTCTTCCAGGTGCGGCTCGGCGGCCCAGGACAGGAAGGTGACGACGGCATGGGCCTCGTCGGCGATCTTGCTGGGGGCGCCGTCCACGAAGGTCACCTGGCCGTCGGTCAGGGGCGGCGGCATGGAGATGTTCCAGCCGATGAAATAGGGATTGTAGTACTTGCCGTCCGGCACCTTGAAGCCGGCGGGCGGCTTCTCGCCGAAGCCGGTGATGATCGAATAGACGTAGTCCGGGCCGCCGGGACGCGCCTTGGTGATCAGCGACAAATCCGGCGGCAGGGCGGCGCCATTGGCGGCGCGGGCGGCTTCCTCATTGGGGAAGGGCGGCGGGAAGGTGTCGGCCGGGGTGCCGGCGCGCATCAGGGGGTTGCCCTTGTCATCGACCGTCTCGCCCTTGTCGTTGGGACCGGCGAGGATCTTGTAGCCGGCGGCGAGCGCCTTCATCTGCGCATCGCTGAATTCCGGCCCGCCCGATTGCGACAGCGTGTGGAAGGCGACGCGGTTCAGGCTGTGACAGGCCGAGCAGACTTCCTTGTAGACCTGAAAGCCGTGCTGCAGATCGGTGCGGTTGTAGGTGCCGAGCGGACCCTCGAACGACCAATCGATCTTCTTGAGCGGCTTTTGCTCGCCGTCGGCCAGCGCCGGCATGGCGAATGCGAGACCCAGGACGAGGCCAAGCGGAAGTGCGAAGCGCATGGAAGTCCTCACTGGGCTGGTCCGAGCACGGATTTGGCGATGCTGTCGGGAAGCGGTTTGGGCGTCTCGATCAGTCCGACCAGCGGCATGATGATCCAGAAGAAACCGTAATAGTAAGCGGTGCCGAGGCGGGCGACCCAGACCAGCTGGAGCGCCGGAAAGAACGGCACCACGGCGTCAACGCCCTTCGATCCGCAATAGCCCAGGATCAGGCAATCCACGACGAAGACCCAGAAGAACTGCTTCATCAGCGGGCGGAAGCGGTTGGAGCGCACCCGGCTGGTGTCGAGCCAGGGAATGAAGGCGAGTGTCAGGATCGCGCCGCCCAGCACCATGACACCGATCAGCTTCTGTGGGATGGAGCGCAGCATCGCGTAGAACGGCAGCAGGTACCATTCCGGCACGATGTCGGACGGCGTCACGACCGGATTGGCCGGAATGTAATTGTCCGGATTGCCGACGAAATCGGGCGCGAAGAACACCAGATAGGCAAACAGGATGGCGAACAGGCCGACATAGAAGGCGTCCTTCGCCGTGTAATAGGGGTGGAAGGGCAGCGTGTCCTGCGGCCCCTTCACGTCGATGCCGAGCGGATTGTTGTTGCCCGGCACGTGCAGCGCCCAGATATGCAGGCCGACGACGCCGGCGATGACGAAGGGCAGCAGGTAGTGCAGCGAGAAGAAGCGGTTCAGTGTGGCATCGCCGACCGCGAACCCGCCCCACAGCCAGGTCGCGATGGCCGAGCCCATATGGGGCACGACCTGATCGAGCGAAGAGAACAGGTTGGTGATGACGGTGGCGGCCCAGAACGACATCTGGCCCCAGGGCAGCACATAGCCCATGAACGCCGTCGCCACCATCAGGAGATAGATGATGACTCCGAGGATCCAGAGAATCTCGCGCGGCGCCTTGTAGGAGCCGTAATAGAGACCGCGGAACATGTGGACATAGACGGCGAGGAAGAACATCGAGGCGCCGTTGGAATGCACATAGCGCAGCAGCCAGCCGTAATTCACGTCGCGCATGATGTTCTCGACGCTGTCGAACGCCAGGCTCGAACCGGGCACCGCACCCACATTCGCACTTGGCGTGAAGTGCATTGCCAGCACGATGCCGGTCACGATCTGCACGCCGAGGCAGAAGGTCAGGATGGCGCCGAAGGCGTACCAGAAATTCAGGTTACGCGGCGTCGGAAAGGTCAGCATCGTGTCGTGCGCGAAGCGCATCAGCGGCAGGCGCGAATCGAGCCAGCGGGTGAGGCCGGTGGCGGGGACGTAGGTCGAAGGACCGGACGACATGGGTGCGCTCCTCAACCGACTTTGATGCGGGTGGGCGAAAGGAAGGAATAGACCGGGACGTCGAGATTCTGCGGCGCCGGTCCTTTGCGCACGCGCCCCGCGACATCGTATTGCGAGCCATGGCAGTGGCAGAGCCAGCCGCCGAATGCGCCTTCGGGCGCTTGCGGCGTGCTGACGGTCGGGGTGCAGCCCAGATGGGTACAGACGCCCGAAACAATCAGCCACTCCGGCTTGATCCCGCGGTTGGCGGCGGTGGCCGGCGCGTCGTCCGGCAGATTGGCGTTGCGCGCCAACGGATCGATCAGTTCTGACACGGGCACAGCATCCGCGGCCGCGATCTCGGCCGGCGTGCGGCGGCGGATAAACAGTGGGTGGCCGCGGAAAACATGGGTGACCGCCTGGCCCGGCACGATCGGCGAGAGGTCGATCTCGATCGAGGCCAGTGCGAGCACCGCCGTGGTCGGATTCATCTGATCGATGAGCGGCCAGGCGGCAGCAGCCGCGCCGACGGCCGCAACGGCTCCCGTGGCGATGTAGAGAAAGTCGCGCCGCGTCGGTTCGGCGGTCGTGAGGGTGGCCAAGGGTTCACCTTTTTATTCGTTCGCGGGCGGCGGGAAACACGGACGCGCCAGCCCCGAGAATCTGAAAGGCGCGCCGCTTTGCTGGCGGTAAAATAGAGAGACAGGTGTAGAGGGTCTTGCGGCACGATGACGCAGAAAATGCCGAAGATTCACGGGGTTGGCGAGAGCCCTGCGACCGGAATGCTCAGCACTCCAGAACGCTGAGATGGCCTTGCCTAGCATAGTCGAGCAGAGCGCGGTCGCGGGTCATAAGCGTGTAGCCGTACTGGCGAGCCGTGGCGGCCAGAATACGATCCGCCGGATCCTTATGAAGATTGCCGGGCAGGAAGGAGGATTCAAGCAACAACTCCGGCGTCATCTCGGCAAGAGCTGTTCCGGGCGCACTCATCAGCTTCTCAAACCATCGTTGCGGCCGGAGGTGAGATTTAAATCGCCCTTTTCGAGCGAGTGTTCCGACCTCCCACGCCGTTATCGGAGAGACAAAGATGGAAATGCCGGCATCAAAGGCACTCCCAAGCGCAGCCACAGCCGAGTCCGACAATTCATCGGCGACAATCCAAAGACACGCGCAAGTGTCCAGCAAGAGCGGCGTGTTCATCGTTTCTTCGACATCCCCTGTTCAATCATGTCAGCCGTCCGATCAAGATTGGCTTCCATTTCGGCCAACTCATCATCGTCCATTGTCGGACGCGTCAGATCATAGCCGGGCTCAATCGTAAAAGTGCCCTTCATCCAACCGATCAGAGGATGGACGCGCTTTTTTCCGGCATTGGCCGGCAGGAAATCACGAGATTCTTCAGACATGCCGATTGCGGCACCGATCGTGTGGAATGATTTCGGGGGCTGCGTTTGGGTATGAAGGACGCGTTTAAACACCAACTTCTTAGTGGCCAAATCGACCTGCTCCGTTTCGAAACCGGCGGTCATCCAGGCACGTGCTTGCACGTGACTCGTATGTTCATTTGCCCACCATGCGGGATATTCGTGCGCCGAGGCCGGAAGTTTGAAGCCCAACACCTTTTCCACTTCCGAGAAATTCATTGGCAGGCGTTGCGCAGATTGCTGCTTCAAGAAGTTGCCCAAAACGTCGTATTTAGACATACAGTTTCCTTTCGTGTTACTATGAAAATAGTACATACTCTTACAAAAGTAAAGTGTCAATAGTACATGCGTCTCGTCCTGTTCGAGCCCGATATCCCGCAGAACGCCGGCAGCTTGCTCAGGCTCGGCGCCTGCCTGGGCGTGCCCGTGGACATCATCGAGCCCTGCGGCTTTGTCTTCAGCGGCGCGCAGATGCGGCGGGCGGGGATGGACTATCTGGCGCATGCCGATTTCGTCCGGCATGCCTCGTGGGCGGCGTTCCTGGCGCAGCACAGCCAGGGGCGGCTGGTCCTGCTGACCTCGAAGGGCGATGTGTCCTATACGGACTTCGTCTTCGCAGGCGATGACAAGATCGTGCTGGGGCGGGAGAGCGCCGGCGCGCCGGCCTTCGTGCACGATCGCGCAGACGCCCGCTTGCGTATTCCCCTAAAATCGGGCTTGCGTTCGATCAATGTGGCGCAGGCCGGCGCCATGGTGCTGGGCGAGGCGTTACGCCAGACGAGGGCGTTTCCGAGATGAAGATGGGTCCGAAATGAAGATGGGTCCCAAATGAAGATGGGTCCGAAATGACCGATGCCGCAGTCCTGGATCGCAAGCAGCGCGCGCGCGACTGGTTCGAAGCGCTGCGGGACAGGCTGTGCGCCACTTTCGAGCAAATAGAAGAGGAGCATACGACCGGCCAGTTGTCCGACATGGCGCCGGGCAAGTTCGTCCGCACGCCGACCAAGCGCCAGAGCGACGACGGCAGCGACGCCGGCGGCGGCGTGATGAGCGTGATGAAGGGCCGGGTGTTCGAGAAAGTGGGCGTCAACGTCTCCACCGTGGACGGCAAGCTGAGCGCCGATTTCGCCAAGACCGTTCCGGGCGCCGAAGCCGATCCGCGCTTCTGGGCCAGCAGCATCTCGGTGATCGCCCATATGCGCAATCCGCACGTGCCGGCGGTGCACATGAACACCCGCCACATGATCACGACGCAGAGCTGGTTCGGCGGCGGCGCCGACCTGACGCCGATGTTCCCCAATGCGCAGGACGAGGCCGATTTTCATGCTGCAATGCAGCGCGCCTGCGACCGGTTCGGTCCCGACACCCATGCCAAATACAAGAAATGGTGCGATGAGTATTTCTACCTGCCGCATCGAAAAGAGCCGCGCGGCGCGGGCGGAATCTTCTTCGACCGCCACAACAGCGGCGATTGGGAGAAAGATTTCGCACTTACCCAGGACGTGGGGGTGGCATTTGCCGAGGTCTATCCCCAAATCGTAAGGAGGCGGATGGGGCAGCCCTGGACGGAAGCCGACCGCGACCACCAGCTTGTGCGGCGCGGCCGCTATGTGGAGTTTAACCTGCTGTGGGACCGCGGCACGCTTTTCGGCCTGAAGACGGGGCACAATATCGACGCGATCCTCGTGTCGATGCCGCCTGAAGTACGCTGGCCTTAAGGGCCAGTTCACCGAGGTATTGCGTTTGGAGCCTTTGTTCAGTCACGGCGGGTTATTCGCGCTCCTGCAAGTCGTGCTCATCGACATCGTACTGGCCGGCGACAATGCCATCGTCATCGGGATGGCGGCGGCGCGCGTGCCGCAGGTCATCCGCCGCAAGGTGATCTTCTGGGGCCTGGTCGCCGCCGTCGTGCTGCGCGTGTTCCTGGCGGCGATCACGGTCGAGCTGCTCGAGATCATCGGACTGATGTTCGCCGGCGGCATCCTGCTGCTGTGGGTGTGCTGGAAGCTCTATCGCGACATCCGCGACGCGGCGGAAGAGAAAAAATCGCTCGAGGCGCTGGGCTCGCTGCCCGACAAGCTGGGCGGACCGTTCAGCGCCGAGGCCAGCGCCGCGATGGTGCGCCGCGCGGTGGTGCAGATCGCCGCCGCCGATCTTTCGATGTCGCTGGACAATGTGCTGGCCGTGGCCGGCGCAGCGCGCAATCACGTGGTGGTGCTCGCCATCGGCCTGTGCCTTTCGATCGGCCTGATGGGCGTGGCGGCCGCCATGATCGCTCGCGTGCTGAACAAGTATCCGTGGATCAGCTATGCCGGGCTTTTCATCGTGCTGTATGTCGCCCTCGCGATGATCTGGCGCGGCGGCATGGCGATCATGCATGCGATGCCGGCCTGACGAACGTTTTCGCGCGCCCGGCGAACGGGAATGTCGCGAACGAGCGTTTTTTGCCGCGTCAACCGCCCAAAGCCATTTGCCTACATCCCTAAAGCGGCGTTCAATCCGATCTCGTGACCTGCGGGGGCGGGGATTGCGGACGGGGCAACGGACAAAGAGCATCGTGCGCCGCGCAGCGGTGGCGGCGCTGGTCTGCGCCGTCGGCGTCGCGGCGGCAGGAGCGGAGGTGCCGGCGCGCCACCACGGTCAGCACGGCGGCCGAAGGCTCACCGATCCCGAGCTCGATGCTGCGCTGGTGATCGATGCCAGGACAGGCAGCGTCCTGTATGCGCGCAATGCCGCCGCCGCGCGCCACCCGGCCTCGCTGACCAAAATGATGACGCTTTATCTTCTGTTCGAGGAATTGCGCCTCCACAAAATCACGCTTGAGACCAATCTTGCGGTGTCGGCCAACGCCGCCGCGCAGCCGCGTTCGCATCTGCGTCTTCGGGTAGGCAATGCGATCTCCGTCGATATGGCGATCAAGGGAATCGTCGTTTGCTCGGCGAACGACGCGGCCGTGGCGGTCGCGGAGGCGCTCGGCGGCACGGAGCGGCATTTCAGCGAATTGATGACCGCCAAAGCGCGCCAGCTCGGCATGGCGCATTCGTTCTTTCACAATGCGACGGGCTTGCCGGACGATGCGCAGCAGACGACGGCGGAGGATCTGGCGCGCCTGGCGCGTCACCTGGTCTACGATTTTCCCGAATATTTCGCCTATTTCCGCATCACGCAGATGACCTGGCACGGCGACGACTACAGCACGCACAATGCGCTGATCGGCAACTACCAGGGCGCGGACGGCATCAAGACCGGCTACATCGAGGCCTCCGGCTACAATCTGGTCGGCACGGCGACGCGTGGCGGCACGCGGCTGATCGCGGTTGTGATGGGCGGCCTGACCGCGGAAAAGCGCGACGAGGCGACGGTCGCCCTGCTCGACGCGACGTTCGAGGGCCTGCCGGCAAAAACACTTCATCCGCCTGCATATCCAAGACATGACCTCGCGCGTCCGCCGAAGCCCGCAACGACGGCGTCGCGAACCGCACCGGCAAGCATCGCCAGCACGATGACGATCGCGCTGGCGATCCTGGGCGATCCGGGCTCGCTCTTGGCGTGGATATTGGCCGTCACCGTGAGCGAAACGGCGAAAGCGGGCGAGCCATAGCTGCGTTGGTCCGGCGGCTATTTGCCCTTTACCGTGACATGGATGGCCGCGGGTGCTGAAGGGTGGCCACCGCTCTTGAAATTATCCCACATGAAAAAGGCCACCACGGCGACCGCCAGCAAGACGGCGCCGAGAATGAAGCCAATGAGGACTTTGCCGCCGCCGCCGCTACCGCTGTCCGAGTTGATGATTTCCACTGCCATGATGCGCGCTCCAATTGGGATACCTGCCAAGAGGAACGAACGGCATCCGTTGAAGTTCCGTCGGGCTCCCGGAATGGACAAAATCTCATGCGAGCCTCAGCAACACCGCGGTCGCGTCGTCGCTCTTCTTGAAGCGCGGGTGTTTGTGGCCTTGCGGGTCAGCGTCCTCGATCTCGCGCAATTCGTCGGCGAGGAGCCCAAGACCCTTGGCGACGGCCTTGTCCAGGAAGCTCTGCGCGGTGTGGCGGCCATAGTCGCTGACCGGCGCGAGATATCCGTCGGACGTCAGCAGCAGCAGCGAGCCCTTGGGCGCAACGATGTGCTTGACCGCGACATGCTCGGCGGCGCGCGCGTCGGGACTGAAGACCCAGTGCGCGCCGGAGTTGAGACGATTGCGTGCCTGGCGCAGCGACGGCAGGAAGCGTGCTAGCTCGCTGCTCGCCACCGGCGCCAGATTCATCTCCTTGGCGATCTTTGCGGCGTTCCTGGCTTCGCGTGCTTTCGCCGCGAGGGATTCGCCCAGCATCTCGACCTTCTCGCCCGGCCGTTGCAGCAGGCCAGCACAATCGCCGTACCAGAGAAATTCGAAACCGTCCGGCGCCTCGAAGGCGAAGGCCATCGAGGCGAAGGGCATTTCCCATTGTTCGGCGGGCTCGCGGCGGCGCAACGCCTTGAAGGATTTTTCCGCGTCGGCGAGCGCGTGGCGCAGCGCGTCCTGCGGCGCCTCGCCGTCGCGAACGTGGGCCATCAGGCGGCGGGCGCCGAAATGGGCGATCCAGGCGGCGTCGCTGTCGCCAGGCATCAGGGGATCGCCGAGGCTGGTGGCGCCGTCGAGCACAACGGCGGCGTTGTCCGTGTGGCCGAAGGCGTCGTCATTGGGCTTGAGCGGATCGCCGGGGAGCGAGAGCGTGTCGAGGATTTCGAAGGGCATCAGTAGGCCGTCGCCTGGACGACCGCTTTCAATCGCTCGGCCAGGGAGAATTCGTCTTCAATGAAATCGGCGTCGATCCACCAATCCTCGACCTCTTCGAGGATGCGGCCGATCAGAGGGCCTTCGGGGACTCCGGCGAGCATCACTTCGCGCCCCGAGAGCGGGAATTTCGGCCGCTCCCAGGTGGCGCCGACCTCGAGCAGCATGCGCCAGTTGACGGCGTTGGTGGCCTTGGGGTCTTCGGCCCATTTGATGAAGACGCGATCGCGGAAGCGTTGTGCGCCCAGCCTGTAGAGCAGCTTGCGGACCTCCTTGATCGACAGATAGGAGACGATCTTTTCTTTTGCTTCGGCAACATCGATTAGGCGTGTCGCCTGAGCGTTAGATAGACGCCACTCCTCCGAAACGTACTTGGCCTCATCCGCATTTGGCAGCAAAGCCGCTAGGCGGAGCAGGCCATCTGGTTGGAAGAAGGCATCCGCATCGACCTTGGCCAACTGTTCGAGCCGCGGTCTGTTGAGGCCTGTAGGCAACACCTCAACGAGAACGCCAGACGCTGCCATAAGCCGAATGGCTTCTCCGGGTTGCTCAGCTTCAAGCAATCGCAGCATTTCTTTCTGGACTCGCTCGCCAGGAAGTTTTTTTAGCCCTGCTCGTTCTTTTCCTGCGGCTTGTATCGCCTCAGAATCGATCTCGCCCTTGCCGTACCAGGCGTGGAAGCGGAACAGGCGCAGGATGCGCAGATAGTCTTCGCGGATGCGGGTCGTCGCGTCGCCGACGAAGCGGACGCGGCCGGCGTTTAGATCGGCGACGCCGCCGACCGTATCGAATATCTCGCCATTCGCGTCGGCATAGAGCGCGTTCATGGTGAAGTCGCGGCGCTGTGCGTCCAAGGCCCAATCGGTCGTGAAGGCGACGACGGCGCGGCGGCCGTCGGTCGCCACGTCGCGGCGCAGGGTGGTGACTTCGTAGGGTTTGCCGTTCGCGATGGCGGTGACGGTGCCGTGCGCGATGCCGGTCGGCACGGCGCCGAGGCCGGCGGCACTCAGGCGCCTGGTGACGTCATCGGGCGTCAGCGGGGTGGCGATGTCGATGTCGGCGACCTCGCGCCCCAGCAGCGCATTGCGCACCGCACCGCCGACGAAACGGCCCGCGCCGCCCAGCGCATCCAGCACGGCGCGTGTTTCCACCGCCGTCATCCAGGGATTGCGCTTGGGGTCCAGCTTCAAGGCTTTTTCTCCGCCGGCTGAACATAGCCCGGAACGATCCTGCCGTTGACGACATGCGGCGCGACATAGGTCCCGGTGGTCGGCTCGCCCTCGGTGATGCCCCAAAGGATGAAGCTGAGCGCGAACAGCGACAGACCGGCGATGAAGAGGACCGTCCAGGGATGCGGGCGCGCCGGCTGCGGCGGCCACAGGCGCAGCAACAGCAGATAGCCGCCATAGACGATGAACGGCACGCCGAACAGCAGGAGGCGCTCGAAGATGATGCGGCTCATGGCGCCGAAATCCGTTCGCCGAAATTGATCAGCATGGCGGCCGTGGCGCCCCAGATGTAATGGCCTTCATAGGTGTACGAATAGAAGCTGCGCTGGCGGCCCTGGAATTCCCGGGACTGTTTCTGCCGGTTGGCGGGATCGAGCAGGAAGGACAAGGGCACCTCGAAGATCTTGGCGACTTCGCTGAGCTGGGGCGCGAGCGCGAAGCCTTCGGCCAACAATCCGACGACCGGCAGGATCGCATAGCCGGTGCCGGTTTCATACGCATCGAGAAAGCCGGCGACGGTGACGAAGGCCGGCTCGATGCCGGTCTCCTCCTGGGTCTCGCGCAGCGCGGTCTCGACCAGCGAGATATCCTCCGGATCGGCGCGGCCGCCGGGAAAGGCGACCTGGCCGGCATGGCGCGACAAATGATCGGTGCGCTGGGTCAGAAGCACCATCGGCTCGGCGCGGAAGACCAGCGGCAGCAGCACGGCGGCCGGGGTGAGATCGCGCTTCTCCTTCGGCCGGTTCTGCGGATTGAGATCGAAATCGCCGCGCGTCGGCTGCAGCGGCAGCAGGGGCGCCTCGTGCAGCAGCCGGCTGCGCAGCAATTCGACGCCGCCGCTGACGATGCGATGGCCGATCGCGGCGGGCGTTTCACCACTCATGCCGGGCGGCCCATGCGGAAAAAGCAACCGCCGCTCCAGACGCCGAGGAAGCCGGCATGCTCGCCCTCGCCCGGCACGGCAAGGTCGGCGAGCTGATAGAAGACGGCGCGGGAGATGCGCGCTTCCAAGCCCTTGCGGACATGGACATAGGGCGCGGGCTGGGCGGTTTTGGGATCGGTTTCGACGCGGATCGGGTTGCCGGCGCCCGCCACGGTCTGGTCGCCGACATTGGTGGTGAAGGTCAGACGCTGCTCGCGTCCCAGGCCCTCGACATCCAGCAGCACGGCGAGGAACGGCGCGTCCTCGACCACGATGCGCATCTTCTCGCCCGGCGTGACCAGGACATAGCCGTCCGGATCGCGGCGCAGGATGGTCGAAAACAGCCGAACGAGTTCCTTGCGGCCCACGGGCGTACCCTCATGGTACCACGTGCCGTCGCGGGCGATGCGGATGTCGATGTCGCCGCAATGGGCGGGGTGCCATGTGTCGACCGGCGGCAGCTTGCGGCCCGCCGCCGCGTCGCGCTGCAGGCTTGCCAGACCGAGAGGGAAACCGCTGTTCATGATTACCAAATGCCCACCCATCACAGCGTTGTGCGGGAACGGGCTTTTCCTTGTTGCGCCTGCACCGGCGGGGTACATAAGTCGCGTCCCGGCACATCTCTCAAGATAGGGTGCGCCGCTAGGACCGGCAACCAAGCATCCGGACCCTTTCATGAACGATATTGTGCCGCCGAACGTTGGGGCTGAGAGTTCGAGCGCCGCCGCCCATCTCGAGCGCGCCGCCGCGACCCTGGCCCATGTCCGCGCGGCGGTCGGAAAGGCGATCTTCGGCCAGGATGCAGTGATCGAGCAGACGCTGGTGACGCTGCTGGCCGGAGGCCACGGCCTCCTGATCGGGGTGCCCGGTTTGGCCAAGACCAAATTGGTCGAGACGCTGGGCATCGTGCTGGGCCTCGACTGGAAGCGCATCCAGTTCACGCCCGACCTGATGCCGACCGACATCATCGGCTCGGAGGTGCTGGAAGAGGCGCAAGGCAAGCGCGCCTTCCGCTTCCTGCCCGGGCCGGTGTTCACCCAATTGCTGATGGCCGACGAAATCAACCGCGCCTCGCCACGCACCCAATCGGCGCTGCTGCAGGCGATGCAGGAGCGGCATGTGACGGTGGCGGGACAGCGCTACGACCTGCCCAAACCCTTCCACGTGCTGGCGACGCAGAATCCGCTGGAGCAGGAAGGCACCTATCCCCTGCCCGAGGCGCAACTCGACCGCTTCCTGCTGCAGATCGACATCGGCTATCCCGACAAGGAGGCCGAGCGGCGCATGCTTATTGCCACCACCTTCGGTGAAGAGGCAACGCCAACCAGCGTCTGCACGCCGCAGGACCTGATGCTGGCACAGCAGATCGTGCGCCATATTCCGGTCGGCGAGAAAGTCGTCGAATCGATCCTGAAGCTGGTGCGCGCGGCGCGGCCGGGCGAAGAGGGCGCCAAAGACATTCGCGACGCCGTCGCCTGGGGACCGGGGCCGCGCGCCTCCCAAGCCTTCATGCTGGCGGTGCGGGCGCGGGCGCTGATGGAGGGACGGCTGGCGCCTTCGACCGACGACGTCGAAGCGCTGGCGCAACCGGTCCTGCGGCACCGCATGGCGCTGACCTTCCCGGCCCGCGCCGAAGGCATGACGGTGCCGTCCGTCATCGAGCGGCTGTGCCGGAGTTATCTTTGAGTCCAAGCGCTTTTTCAAAAAAAGACGTGGGCGGCAATCTGCAATACGAAGCCGAGGCGCTGAGCGCCGGCCTGCCGCCGCTGCTGGTCGACGCCGAACGGCTGGCGACCGCGGTGAGCCTGGGCGTGCATGGGCGGCGCAAATCGGGCATGGGCGAGAGCTTCTGGCAGTTCCGCCGCTATCGGCCGGAGGATTCCGCCGCCGCCATCGACTGGCGCCAATCGGCCAAGTCGCAAAAGCTCTTCGTCCGCGAGCGCGAATGGGAAGCGGCGCAGTCGGTGTGGTTCTGGTGCGATATGGCGGCCGGGATGAATTTCTCGTCAGGCGCGGTCAGCAAGGGCCAGCGCGCGCGGCTCCTGACGCTGGCGCTGGCCTCCCTGCTGGTGCGCGGCGGCGAGCGCGTGGCGCTGTACGGCGAAGGCCATGCGCCGGCGAGTTCGCGCGCCGCGCTGCGGCGCATGGGGCATGCGTTGCTCGACCGGCAGTCGATCGGCCCGGCGCTGCCGCCGGACGCCGTCATCGCCAAGAATGCGCAATTCGTCTGGTTCAGCGATTTCCTCTCGCCCCTGAGCGAGATCGAGACGGCCCTGCGGCGGCTGTCGCATGCCGCGGTGACGGGACAGCTGGTACACATCATCGATCCGGCGGAAGAGGACTTTCCTTATTCGGGGCGCATGCGCTTCGAAGACACCAACGGCCTGATGAACGAAACCATAGGCCGGGCCGAGACTGTGGCGAGCGCCTATCGCTCGCGTTTCAAGGCGCATGCGCAAACAGTGGGCGTGCTGGCGCGCAAGCTCGGCTGGTCGTATATCGCGCACCGCACCGACAAGCCGCCGCAGACCGCGCTGATCGCGCTCTACGCCGACATGAGCGGCGCGTAGCGGCATGGAAGTCCTCTCGGGATTGAGCTTCGGCGCGCCCTATATCCTGGCGGCATTGATCGTGCTGCCGGCGATCTGGTTTCTGCTGCGCGTGACGCCGCCGCTGCCGCGCCGGCTGAGGTTTCCGCCGCTGCATCTGTTGCTGGGACTGTCCGGCAAGGAAGAGACGCCGGCACGCACGCCCTGGTGGCTCCTGCTGCTGCGTTTGATCGCGGCGGCGGCGGTGATCCTGGGCCTGGCCGAACCGCTGTTCGGCAAGGGGCCGCAGGTCGCCGGCGGCGGACCGGTGGTGCTGTTCGTCGACAATGGCTGGACCGCCGCGGCGAACTGGGACGCCCGCGAATCGGCGATCGCCGACGTGCTGCGCAGCGCGACACAGCAGGGGCGCGCCGTGGCGATCGTCGCGACGGCCGATATGCCCGATGTCAGCCTGATGGATGCCGGCAAGGCGGCGCGGATCGCGCAAGGCCTGACGCCCGAGCCCTGGCTGCCGGATCGGAAGCGCGCCGCGGCGGCGGTGCTCAAGGCGCGGTTCGCGCAAAAGCCCCAGATCATCTGGCTGAGCGACGGCATCGAGGACGGCCAGGCGGCCGCAACGGCCGAAGCGCTGGCCCGCGCCGGCGACCTGAGAGTCTATGCCGACGCGCCGGGGCACGACGCGCTGGCCTTGCTGCCGCCGGCCAATCTCGCCGACGGCTTCGACGTCGCGGTGCTGCGCGCCGGCACGGACGGCGCGCGCAGCGGCGAGGTCGCCGCGCTGGGCAATCACGGTGAGATGCTGGCGTCGGCGCAATTTCATTTCGACAACGGCAAGAGCCGGGCGACCGCGCATATCCGGCTGCCGCTGGAGGTGCGCAACGAGACGACGCGCATCGCGGTTCTCAACGCCGACGCCGCCGGCGCGGTGCAGCTTCTGGGCGGCGGCGGCGTGCGGCGCGCGGCCGGAATCGTCTCGGCCGCCAATGCCGAGGACACCCAGCCGCTGCTGTCGGACACCTATTACCTGGAGCGCGCGCTGGCGCCCTATGCCGAAGTGCGCAAGGGCACGGTGAGCGACCTGCTGAGCCGCAACGTCTCGGTGCTGATCCTGGCCGATGTCGGCAGGATCGCCGGCAGCGACTACGACAAGGTCGAGAAATTCGTCGAAGGCGGCGGCTTGCTGATCCGCTTCGCGGGCGAGCGCATGACGGGCGGCACCGACGACCTGGTGCCGGTGAAATTGCGGGTCGGCGGGCGCTATCTCGGCGGCGCGCTGGCCTGGGCCGCGCCGCAGAAACTGGCGCCGTTTTCCGATTCCAGTCCGTTCGCGGGCCTTTCGATTCCCCCCGACGTCTCGGTGACGCGGCAGATCCTGGCCGAGCCTTCGGTCGAATTGGCGGACCGCGCCTGGGCGCGGCTGGCGGACGGCACGCCGCTTGTCACCGCGCAGGGGCGCGGCAAGGGCTTCGTCGTCCTGTTCCACATCACGGCGGGACCGGGATGGTCGTCGCTGCCGATCTCCGGACTCTATGTCGACATGATGCGGCGGCTCTTGGCGCTGTCGGCGGGATCGCGGCCCAGCGACATGCAGGGCGCCACGACGCTGCCGCCGGTGTCGACGCTGGACGGTTTCGGACGCACGCGCCGGCCGCCGGCCGAAGCGCTGCCGATCCGCGCCGCCGACATCGGCAAGACGGCGGTGTCGCGCAGCCATCCGCCGGGGCTGTACGGCGTTCTGGGAACCGAGGACGCGCTCAACGCGGTGAAGCCGGACACGGTGCTGCTGCCGATCGGCGATATCGGCGTGCCGGTCGAGGCCTATGCGCAGACGACGGTGCTGGCGCTGGCGCCCTGGCTGCTCGCGATCGCGGCGGCACTGCTGTTCCTCGACGCTCTGTTGTCGCTGTGGATGCGCGGCTATCTCTCGCGACTGCGCTTGGCGCGGGTCGCCGCGGTGATCCTTGCCGTTTTGTTTAGCGCCCATGCGCGCGACGCGCGCGCCGACGACGCGTTCGACCTGAAGGCGGCGACCGACACGCGGCTCGCCTATGTCGTCACCGGGTTCGCCGATGTCGACGACATGAGCAAGGCGGGGCTGACGGGCCTTGGCCTGCAATTGCGCGCCCGCACCTCCTATGAGCCGCAGGAGCCGATGGGCGTGGACATCGCCAAGGACGATCTGTCGTTCTTCCCCCTGCTCTACTGGCCGATGGATCCGCGCGAGACGGATCTCACGCCAGAGACACTGTCGAAGATCAGCGACTACATGCGCAACGGCGGCACGATCCTGTTCGACACCCGCGACCTGACGCTGGGCGCGGAGCGCGGGCCGCAATCGGCCGGCGCGCGGACGCTGCGGCGGCTGATCGCCAAGCTCGACCTGCCGCCGCTGGAGCCGGTGCCGGCGGATCACGTGCTGACCAAGGCGTTCTACATCATCCAGGGATTTCCCGGCCGCTGGGACGACGGCAAGGTGTGGATCGAGGCCCTGCCGCCGGCCGATCCCGAGGCCGGCCCGGCGCCGGCGCGCGGCGGCGACGGCGTCTCGCCGGTGATCATCGGCGGCAATGACTGGGCCGCCGCCTGGGCGGTCAGGCCCGACGGCGCGCCGATGGTGGACGTCGTGCCGGGCGGCGAGATGCAGCGCGAGCTGGCCTTCCGCTTCGGCGTCAACCTCGTCATGTACGCCTTCACCGGCAACTACAAGACCGACCAGGTGCATGTGCCCGCCTTGCTGAAGAAGATGGGCAAATGAACGCCAGCATCGACTTCGCGCCGCTGCTGCCGCCGATCCTGCTCTGGGCCGCGATCGGGCTGGCCGGCCTGCTGACGATCGCGGCGGCGGCGCTGCGCGCCCATGGCGCGTGGGCGCGGGCGCTGGTTTTCGCGGCGCTGATCTTCGTCATCGCCAATCCCTTGATCGTCAACGAGACGCACGCTTCCCTGCCCGACGTGGCGGCGATCGTCATCGACCGCAGCCAAAGCATGGGCATCGAGAACCGCCGCGCCCAGGAAGATGCGGCGCTGGCGGCGATCCGCAAGCAGCTCGGCGGCGACAAGAATCTCGAAGTGCGCGAGAGCGTGGTGACGACCACCGCGACCGGCGAGGACAACGGCACACAATTGTTCGCCGGGCTCAACGCCGCCCTGGCCGACGTGCCGCCGGAGCGCATCGCCGGCGCCATCCTGATCAGCGACGGGCAGGTGCATGACGCGCCGCCGGCCGACAAGCTGGGGCTGCACGCACCGATTCACGCGCTGATCGCCGGCCGCCGCGGCGAACGCGACCGCAAGCTCACCATCGTCAACGCGGCGCGCTTCGCCATCGTCGGCCAGACGGCGGCGATGGTGATCCGAGTCGAGGATTTCGGCGCCGGCGCGGGTGGCGCGGCGGATGTCGACGTGCGCATCGACGGCAGCAATCTGGGCACGCAGACGGTGCCGGTGGGCCGCGACGCGACAATCCAGATACCGGTGAAGCATGGCGGCGAAAACGTCGTCGAAGTGGAGGCACGGCCGGGGCCGGTGGAGCTGACGCTGCAGAACAACCGCGCGGTGGTGACGGTGACGGGCGTGCGCGACCGCCTGCGCGTGCTGCTGGTCTCCGGCGAACCGCATGCCGGCGAGCGCGTCTGGCGCAATCTGCTGAAAGCCGATCCGTCGGTCGACCTGGTGCATTTCACGATCCTGCGCCCGCCCGCCAAGCTGGACGGCACGCCGGCCGAGGACCTGGCGCTGATCACTTTTCCGAAAGAGGAATTGTTCCTGGAAAAGCTCGGCAGTTTCGACCTGGTGATCTTCGATCGCTACAGCGAGCGCGGCATCCTGCAACTAGCATATTACGACAACCTCGCCTCCTATGTGGAAAACGGCGGTGCGCTGCTGGTGGCGTCGGGACCCGAATTCGCCCAGCCGATGAGCATCGCGCGCACGCCGCTGGCGGCGGTCTTGCCGTCGCAACCCACCGGCGAGATCGTCACGCAGGGCTTCAAGCCGGTCGTGACGCCGCAGGGCCTGGCGCATCCGGTGACGCGCGACCTGCCGGGCGCCAACAGCGCGAATGCGCCGCCGAGCTGGGGCCGCTGGTTCCGCATCATCGGCTCGACCAAGATTTCCGGCGTCACGCTGATGAGCGGACCGAACGACCGGCCGCTGCTGGTGCTCGACAATGTGAAGAAGGGGCGCGTCGCCGAATTGCTCTCCGATCATGCCTGGCTGTGGGCGCGCGGCTTCGAGGGCGGCGGACCACAAGCCGAATTGCTGCGGCGGCTGGCGCATTGGCTGATGAAGGAGCCGGAGCTGGAGGAGGAGCGCCTCGCCGCGAGCATCGCCGACGGCGCGATCACCGCCGAGCGCCGCACCATGGCGGATACGGCTGCGCCCGTCAGGCTGACCTATCCGTCCGGAAAAACCGTCACGCTGACGCCGGCCAAGGTCGAGCCCGGCGTGTGGCGCGCCAAAGCGAGAGCCGACGAGCTCGGCCTCTACCGGCTGACCGACGGCACGCTGACGGCGGTGGCGGCGGCGGGGCCGCTCAATCCGAAGGAAGTCGCCGACATGCGCGCCAGCGACGCGGTTCTCTCGCCGATCGCGGAGGCGAGCGGCGGCTCGGTGCATTGGCTCGTCGATGGCGTGCCCGATGTGCGCCGTGTCGGCGCCAGCGGCAACGCGGCCGGTTCGAACTGGATCGGCCTGCGCGCCAACGGCGCCTATCGCGTGACCAGCGTCGAGCAGCGGCCGCTCCTGCCGGCGTGGGCGGCGCTGCTGTTGCTGCTCGGCACGCTACTGATCGCGTGGCGGGTCGAGGGGCGGTAGTTTCTTGACGCGCCACCCGTGCGCATATATATACGCACAGAATGCCGATCTTCGAGACCGACCGGAGCAAGATCGCCGCGCGATTGCTGCGCGACGGCTGGGTGGTTCGGCATGGCGGCGCACACGACGTGTTCAAGCATCCATCGCGGCCCGGACGCATTGTGCTGCCGCGGCACCGGTCGATTTCGCCCGGTGTCGCGCGGGCGGTCGCAAAACAAGCCGGTTGGCAGGAGTAAGCAAATGGCACGGTATGTCGTGTTGATTGACGGTAAGGCTGGTGCTTACGGAGTCGTCGTGCCCGATCTGCCGGGCTGCACATCCGGCGCCGGGACGACCGACGAGGCGTTGAGGAACGCATCCGAAGCGATCCGCTTGTGGGTCGAGGATGCGCTGGCCGATGGCGAAAAGATTCCAAAGCCGCGCACGGCGGAACAGTTGCGCAAGGACAAGAGCGTCGCGGCGGCGTTGGCGGATGGGGCCGCGCTTGCCGTTGTACAACTGGTGCTGGACAGCGGCAGGCCGGCGAAGGCGAACCTGTCGCTCGATTCCGGATTGCTGAACGCGATTGACGAGGCCGCCGCCGCTCGCGGCCTGACGCGCTCCAGCTTTCTGGCGACAGCAGCGCGCGAGAAGATCGAGCAGGAAAGTTAGGCTTCTCTCGCGTCCAGCGTACGCTTGAGGAAATCGAGCAGGAATTGCTGTTCGTTGCGCGCGGCGCTGCGGCCGATAAAGACAGCGAGAAAGCCGATGCCGGCCAGCAGCGGTATGACGCCGAACGGCGCCAATATCGCGGCGAGCGGGACATCGTGAAGCTGCGCCCTGTGGCTTAAGATGCCCCAGAGCGCGCCGGCGACCGACAGCAGCACGATGATGCCGGCAAGGATGAGGATGGGCTTCAAGTTCATCTCGCGAACTTCGCAGTGGATGCAGGTGCCCTTGCTGGTCGTGTCGGATAGCCGGCCATACAAATGGCGCTGGAATGAGTTGCGGTAGTAGATCTTCTTGTGAAGACGAAAGCTGTCGCCCTCGATCTTGCCGACGACGCCGCTATCCGTAATCAACGACCATTCCGAGGCTACCGTCTGGCGCAGGCGCTGCTCGCATTCGGCGCGTGGGAGGTCGGTGACGAGGTCGATCGTGCTCATGTCAGCCCAGGCCCGCGCCGTCGGCGCATACCGGATCGTCGAGCCGCGCCTTGCGCACTTCGCCGGAGAGGTTGAGCGTGGCGCCCGCCTTCAGCGACAGGCCGAGGATGCGCGAGCGGTCGACCGGACCCGGAAAGCGGATGCGGCCGGGCGGCAATTTGGCAAAGCCGACGCGGGCGTAATAGGGCTCGTCGCCGATCAGGATGACGACGGCGTGGTCCAGGGCGCGCGCTTCATCGAGGGCACGTTCCATCAGCGCCACGCCGATGCCGCGGCCGCGCTGGCCGGCGGTGACGGCAAGCGGACCCAGCATCAGCGCGCGCGTGCCGCCGATCGCGATGGGCCAGAAGCGGACGGAGCCGCGCAAGGCGCCGTCCTCGACCGCGACGAAGGCCAGACTCGCCACCTGCGACACACCTTCCCGCAGGCGATAGGCCGCCTTGGCAAAACGGCCCGGGCCAAAGGCGGTCTGGTTCAACGCCTCGACCAAAGGCGCGTCTTCCGGCCGTTCGGACCGGATTGTCCAGGGGAGTTCGCTTGCTTCGCTCAAGGCGGGCTCGGTAGTCTAAAGACCAACAAAATCTGCGCGGAGGAAACACATGACTTTGGCCGAAGGCAAGGGCGTGCTCGATGGCAAGGTCGTTCTGGTGACGGGCGGCGCCAACGGCATCGGCAAGGAGTGCGCCTTGCTGGCCGCCAGGGAGGGCGCCAGCGTCGTGGTCAACGATCTGGGCGGCGCGGTGGCCGGCGGCGACGAAGGCTCAGCCGGGCCGGCCGAGATGGCGGCGCGCGAGATCGTGGCGGCCGGCGGCAAGGCGGTGTCCAACTCCGACAGCGTGACCAGCCGGCCCGGCGTCAAGCGCATGTTCGAGCAGGCGCTCGATACGTTCAAGGGCCTGCACGCGGTGATCAATCCGGCCGGCATCCTGCGCGACACGATGTTCCACAAGATGACGGACGCCGATTGGGACATGGTGGTCGATGTGCACCTGAACGGCGCCTACAACGTGACGCGCGCCACGATCAATCATTTCCGCGAGCAGGGCGAAGGCTCGTACGTGCTGTTCACGTCGACGTCCGGCCTGATCGGCAATATCGGGCAGGCCAATTACGCGGCGGTGAAGATGGGCGTGGTCGGCCTGTCGCGCATCATCGCGATGGAGGGCCAGGCCAAGAACGTCCGCTCCAACACCATCGCGCCGTTCGCCTGGTCGCGCATGATCGCGACGATCCCGGTGAAGGACGAAGCCAGCGCCAAGCGCGTCGACCGCATGAAGAACTACATGCGCGCCGACCAGGTGGCACAGCTGGCGGTGTCGCTGGCGTCGCCGGCCTGCAAGGACGTGAACGGGCAGATCTTCGCGGCGCGCGGCAACGAGATCTTCCTGATGAGCCAGCCGCGCCCGGTGCGCGGCATGGGCAAGATCGAAGGCTGGACGCCGGCCACCATCGCCGAGCACTGCATGGCGGCGATGAAACCGAGCTTCACGGACCTGCAGCCGACGACGGGCACGTTCGGCTGGGACCCGGTCTAAGAAATCACAACAACGGCAACGGAGGTAAGGATGGGCATTCTCGATGGCAAGGTCGTCTGGGTGACGGGCGGCGGCAACGGCATCGGCAAGGACACGGCGCTGATCGCGGCCAAGGAGGGCGCGGCGGTCGTGGTCAACGATCTGGGCGGCGGCTTCAAGGGCGACGACGAGGGCTCGGCATCGCCGGCGGAGCAGGTGGCGGTGGAAATCCGCAGCAACGGCGGCAAGGCGTTTTCCAATTCGGACAGCGTGACGTCGCTCAAAGCGATGGAAGCCTTGCGCGACCAGACGCTGAAGGAATTCGGCGGACTGCACGGCGTGATCAATCCCGCCGGCATCCTGCGCGACGCAATGTTCCACAAGATGACCGAATTCGACTGGGACAAGGTGATCGAGGTCCATCTGCGCGGCTCGTACAATGTCTGCCGCGCGACCATCGAGCATTTCCGCGAACAGCAGGACGGCGCCTATGCGCTGTTCACCTCGACCTCGGGGCTGATCGGCAATATCGGCCAGGCCAACTACGCCGCCGCCAAGCTCGGCATCATGGGCCTGTCGCGCGTGGTCGCGATGGAAGGCGCCAAGACCAATGTGCGCTCCAACATCATCGCGCCGGTGGCGTGGACCCGCATGACGCAGAGCGTGCCGATCCGCGACGAAGCGCAAGCCAAGCGCCGCGAACAGATGGCGGCGATGATCCGTCCCGATCAACCGGCGAAGCTGGCGGTGGCGCTGGTGTCCGGGCTCGCCAAGGATGTCAGCGGCCAGATCTTCGGTGCCCGCGGCGACACGATCGAGCTCTACAGCCAGCCGCGGCCGATCATGAATCTGAACAAGGAAGGCGGCTGGACGCCGGAAGGTATCGCTACCGAAGCCTTCGGCCAGATGAAGGAGAAATTTTTTCCGGTGAGCCGTTCGGCAACGTCGCCGCAGCCGGCGCCCGCGAAAACAGGCTGATTTCGTTCCTGCCGCGCTATCACCAATATGGGTTGGGCGGCGTCTTGCCGATAAGCTCGGCGAGACGCCGCACCGTTCCGCTCGAAGTTCCCGCCGGCGGGTTCGCCGGATCGGCGAAGACGATCTCCCGCACTTCGAAATTCGGGCGAAACTCCACTTGCGCATTCATCAGGTGATAAAGCGCGATGACGTTCGTCGCCCATCCCGTGCGCCGCGTATAAAGCCCGAAAAATATGGGCGGATCGGACCGCACCGTGCCGATCTCCTCGCGAAGTTCCCGCAGCATCGCGTCGACGGGCGCCTCGCCGCGCCCGACACCGCCGCCGGGAAACGACCAGCCGTACTTGTAGGAATGCCGCGCCAGCACGACTTTGCCGGCGGCATCGACGATCATCGCGTGCGCGCCCAGCGCGACCGGCGCGATCAGCGACTTCGCGGCCATGCCGACGCCGCCGACGGCGAATTGTCCCACCTGACGAGAAATCCAGGAAAGCATGTTGTTCCTTTAGGGCAACTTTTGTAACCAATTAATAACCGGCCCTTTCTAACCTGCCGGCGCCAAACAAAGCGAAGTCAAATTTGACCTAGCTGGGCACATCGACAGGAGTCGCCTGCCGCAAGCGCGCTTATTGGCGTTTGTGCGGGTATGCTCACCGTGTGTTGCTTAGAGTCGCGGAGCGGTAAGACAGCATGTCCGGGGGGGCATTCGAACATCTGAAGGCGCTGATTGTCGAAGACAATCAGCACATGCGCGCGCTGCTGCGCTCGCTGCTAAACGCGCTCGGCATCGCTGTCGTCTTCGAAGCGTCGAACGGCGAGGACGCCTTCGTGCTGCTGCGCGACAAGCAGCCCGACATCATTCTCTCCGACCTGTCGATGAAGCCGATGGACGGCATCGCCTTCGCGCGCGAGGTGCGCATGTCGACGTCGAGCCCCAACCCCTACATTCCGATCATCATGGTGACGGGCCATACCGAGCGCCATCGCATCGAGGCGGCGCGCGACGCCGGCGTGACCGAAGTGCTGGCCAAGCCGATCACGGCGGGCAATCTGTTTCAGCGCATCGGCGAGATCGTCGACCGGCCGCGGCCTTTCGTGAAATGCCCAAACTATTTCGGGCCCGACCGGCGCCGTCATGCGACCCCGAATTACGCCGGTCCGTTCCGCCGCCGCGACGATTTCGAAAACGATCTGGCTGTCCGCTGAAAGAGTGTTGCATGCACAAAAACGCACCGAAAATCGAGTTGGTTGCGGCGGCGGACTATCCGTCGCTGTTGCCGAAGACGCGCAGCGGGCAGGCGATGGCGACGCTGAAAAGCCACGACACGCTGGCCAAGGCCAGCCGCATCATCGCCCTGAAGACGGCCGAGTTGCGCGGCGCGGTGCTGGAACTCGTCAAACAGATGGAGCAGGCGGCCCGCGCCGCCGACTGGCCTTCGGTGTATGACACGACGCACGAAATCCGCGGCCTGGCCGGCACCGCCGGGCTCGCGGCCACGGGACGCATCGCCAACGGCTTGTGCCATTATCTGGACGCGATCGCGGCCCTGGGGCTTAAGCCCGACAGTGCGATCACCAGCCTGCATCTGGGCGCCATCAGCCGCTCGGCCCGGACCGACGACGATGCGGCACGCCATGGCGACGCGGTGGCGCAGCAATTGTCGGCGCTGGTGGCGCGCAAGCTGAGCGAAATTAAGGATTCGACAACGGTTCAGACGCGGCTATTCAGGCCTTCTTAAGCCCTCTCGTTAATAGTAACCGCCTGAATTTCCCCGGGCGGTCCATGCTTCAAATCGGCGGCATCGTAGTTCTTTTCGCATGCGTCTTCGGCGGCTACCTGATGACGGGCGGCTCGCTGGGCGTCGTGTTCGAGGCTCTGCCCCACGAGATGCTGACGATCTTCGGCGCCGCCATGGCCGCCATGCTGATCGGCGGCTCGATGTATTCACTGAAGAAGATCTTCGGCTCGCTCGGCAAAGTGATCTCCGGCCCGAGCTGGAAACCGGCCGACTATCGCGACCTGCTGTGCCTCTTGTTCCTGCTGACCAAGACGATGAAGTCCAAGGGCCTCATCGCGCTGGAAGCCCATATCGAAAAGCCCGAAGATTCGTCGATCTTCAAGCGCTATCCCCGCATCACCAAGGACCATTTCGCGCTGGATTTCATCTGCGACACGCTGCGCATGATGACCATGAGTCTGGAAGACCCGCACCAGGTCGAGACCGCGATGGAAAAGCAGCTCGAGAAACACCATCATGAAGCGCTGGTCGGCGCCAACGCGCTGACCACCATGTCGGACGGCCTGCCGGCGCTCGGCATCGTCGCCGCCGTGCTCGGCGTCATCAAGACCATGGGCGCGATCAGCGAACCGCCCGAAGTGCTGGGCGGCATGATCGGCTCGGCCCTGGTCGGCACCTTCCTCGGCGTCTTCCTGGCCTACGGCATCGTCGGCCCGATGGGCGCGCGGCTCAAATCCATCGTCGACGAGGACGCGCAGTTCTATCACGTCATCCGCGACATCCTGGTGGCGCATCTGCACGGCAACGCGGCGCAGGTGTCGGTGGAAATCGGCCGCGGCAGCGTGCCCACCGAAGCGCAGCCATCCTTCGCCGAACTGGAAGAAGCGCTCAACACCATTCCGCCCGAAGGCGCTTAGATTCTTTGATTGGCGCGCAATTTACGGCTGAACCCGAAGTTGGTTCAGCCGATCGCGCTTTAGCGCCGGACCTTCGCGAGTTTCTGTTGTCCGTCAGAGAACGCGACGAAGAACGTCGCCAGCGCGCCGGCCATGATGCCCAAGGGCATGGCGTAGAACACATCCATATCCGTGCCGAACACGATGATCGCGGTCACGAAAATCCCGGTGAATTGCGCCACGTTCTTCGGCATCTCAAGCGTGTCCCTTGCTCAACGCGTGAAGGCTAAACCCTGCCCGCGCGAATTGAAGCGGATGCTTAAGGGAAGGTTAATGCAGCCGCAAGCCGAGCAAGACGGTGCGCGGCGCGGCCGGCGAGAGACTGCGCGGATCGCCGGCGCCCGGCGCTTCGGCGATGGGCACGTCGGCGGTGGGCGAGAAGGCGCCGAAGGTTTCGTAAGCGCGGTCGAACAGGTTCTCGACCGTGGCGAAGACCTCGACGCTTGCGGCTGGACGCCAGCGGACGCCGGCGTCGAACACGGTGTAGGCCGAGGTCGGCGGATTGAGATTGGCTTCGTCGCCCTGCAGATAGACGCCGCCGGCATAGCGCGCGGCGAGCGTCAGATCCCAGTCGGGCGTGAGCGCGAAGCCGGCGCTCAGCTTCAGAAGATGCCGGGGGATGGACGGCAGGCGATCGCCCGGCACGACGAAGATATGACCATCGGCATCGGCAAGCGGGTTGTCCGGACTGTTCAGCGTCACCGGGGAGCGGAAGACGGCGTCGGTGAAATTGTAGGCCGCGGACAGCGACCAGCGGCCTTCGCGCCAGCTTGCGTTGGCTTCGATGCCCTGGCGCCGCGTCGCGCCGATGTTGCGGAAGAAGGCGCGGCCGCGAACCGTGCTGGCGGTGAAGAGGATGTCGTTGCCGGTGTCGCTGCGATAGGCGTCGATCTGCCACGACAGCCCGGCACCCTGGCCGCGCAGGCCGATCTCGTACGTGCGCGCAACGACTTGTTTGAGGTCCGGATCGCCGACGAAGAAGTTGGTCAGGCTGCACGGCGCGGCCGCGTCGGCACAGGAGAATTCCGCCGGCGTCGGCGTGCGGTTGGCCTCGGCGTAATCGGCATGGGCGGTGATGCCGGTATCCAGCCGGTAGCTCAACCCCACCGCCGGGTTAAGCCGCGTGAAGCGATGGCTGCCGTCGAGGGCGCTGCCGAGACGGTCGCGCAGGACGATGTCGGCGATATTGTAGCGCGCCGATAGATCGAGCCGGAGGGCCGCGGTCAGATCGACGCCGCCCTGCACATAGAAGCCATAATAGGTGTTGCCGGCCGACGCTTTCACCGGCGCGATGACGAGGTCGGGCTGGTCGATGACGATACCCGGTCCGCCGAAGCCTCTGGTGGGCGTGAGCGCGCCGATAAGCGAACTGGCCGAGAAATCCGTATGGCCATGATCGATGGCGAGGCCAGCGAGCAGGTGGAGAGGCGGGAGCGGCTGGTAGGCCGCCTGCAACGCGCCGCCGACGCCGAGGGTTTCGGTCCGGGTCAGGTTGAGCTGGGCGTAGGGGCCGCCGGACAGGAAATCGGCAATCGGATTGCCGTCGCTGCCGGTCAGGAACGCGCCGTCGTCGAGGCAGAGAAACGCATCGTCGGGCGGAGCGCAGACCTCGGCGTCGCTGGCGTCGCCGTTGCGCGTGTGACGGGCGAGGCCGTCGAGATAGAGATTGGCGGACAGCGTCAGCGTCGCGCCGGGCCGCCACACGCCGGTGAGATTGACCAGGCCGTACAGGTTCTGCGTGTTGTCCGGATAGGTGAAGACCGCGCTGCGCCGCGCCGCGAGCAACTCGACCGGCGCGGTGCCGTTGCCGGTGAGGCTGTTGGAGGCGGCGATCACATCCAGATGCAGTTCGCTCCTGTCGCCGCGCCAGGCGAGGTTCGCGAACAGCCGCGCCAGCGACGACGGCGAGTGCTGGCGCCAGCCATCGTCGTGAAACAGATCGGCGGCGACGAAGCCGGCGCGGCTGCCGTCGCTGCCACCCCAGTCGAACGAGGCCTCGCCGCGGCCGAACGAGCCGCCCGAGACTTGCGCGCCGATGCCGGAAAAGCCGAAGCCGTCCTTGAGCGACAGCGACAGCGAGCCGCCCAGCGCGTTCAGGCCGAACACCGGATTGGCGCCTTCCAGGGTCACGCCGGCAACCGCGCCGTCGGGGATCATGCTCCATTCGACATTGTCGCCGAAGGGCTGGTTGAAGCGTACGCCGTCGACATAGACGGCGAGGCCCTGGGCATCGCCGACCAGCGACGACGCCTCGAAGCCGCGATACAGCACGTTGGGCTGGAAGGCGTTGTCCTGCGCGTCGGCGAGCGAGACGCCGGCCAGATCGCGCGCCATCGCGCCGAGCAGATCGGACGGGCCGAGGCGGTCGAGATCGGTGCTGTCCAGCGTCTGGACGTGGACCGGTATCGTCGCCACGTCGATGTTCGCCCCCGGCAACGCACTGCCGGTGACGACAACGGTTTCAAGCGGCGCGGCGCAGGCGGGACTGAGAAAACCCGACAGGACGATGAGCGCGAGAAGAAATCGGCTGGGCACGACCGCAATCTACAGGCATTCGCGGCGAGCGGAAGCTAGCCGCCGAGGTCCTGCTTCATGCGCAGATATTCCTCGCGCTGAATCTCACCCTTGGCGTAGCGCTCTTCCAGAATGGCCCGCGCGCCGGAACGCGAATTCGGATCGGGCGCGTGCCACCACCAGGGATGATAGTAGCCGTAGTAATAGCGCCGACGGCCGAAGATCAGGCTGAACAGCACGATGAGGACGATCAGGCTCACCAGGCCGTGGAACGGCCCGAAAACCCAAAACGCGAACGGCCAAAACAAAATTGCGTGAAGCATGCAGCCTCCCGAGCCCGACGGAACAAGATATAGGGTGTCGCCCGAAAAATTCTAGACGCCGAATTCAATCCCCTGCGCCAAGGGCAGGGCGTCGGAGTAATTAACGGTCGCGGTCTGGCGGCGCATATAGGCCTTCCAGGCGTCCGAACCCGATTCGCGGCCGCCGCCGGTCTCCTTTTCGCCGCCGAAGGCGCCGCCGATTTCGGCCCCGGACGGCCCGATATTCACGTTGGCGATGCCGCAATCGGAGCCGAACTGGCTGAGGAAACGCTCGGCCTCCTGCAGGTCGGTCGTGAAGATGCAGGAGGAGAGGCCCTGCGGCACGGCGTTGTGCCGGGCCAGCGCATCCGCGAAGTCGGCGTAGCGCATGACATAGAGGATCGGCGCGAAGGTCTCGTGGCAGACGGTGGCGGTCTGGTCCGTCATCTCGACGATGGCAGGATGGACGTAGTGGGCGTTGGGAAATTTGCCGGCCAGCACACGGCCGCCGCCGGTGACGGCGCCGCCTTCGGCTTTGGCGGACGCGAGCGCGCGTTCCATGTTTTCGAAAGCGTGGCCGTCGATCAGCGGGCCGACCAGCGTGCCGGACGCCAGCGGATCGCCGATGGCGAGCTTGGCGTAGGCCGCCTTCAAGGCGGGCACGAGCCTGTCGTAGACGCTGTCGTGGACGAACAGGCGGCGCAAGCTGGTGCAGCGCTGGCCGGCGGTGCCGACGGCGGAGAACAGAATGGCGCGCAGGGCGAGATCGAGCTTGGCGCTGGGCGCCACGATCATCGCATTGTTGCCGCCGAGCTCGAGAATGGCCCTGCCGAAGCGCGCCGCGACGACCGGCGCCAGCGCGCGGCCCATGCGGGTCGAGCCCGTGGCGCTGACGACGGGAATGCGCGCGTCTTTCGCCAGCGCTTCGCCGGCATCGCGCAAACCCAGAACAATCTGCGAGAGATGGGCCGGCGCATCGCCGAAACGCTTCACGGCGCGTTCGAACAGCGCCTGGGTGGCGAGCGCGGTCAGCGGCGTCTTCTCCGATGGTTTCCACAGCACGCTGTCACCGCAAACCAGCGCCAGCGCCGCGTTCCAGGCCCACACCGCGACCGGAAAGTTGAAGGCGGAGATCACCGCGACGGGGCCGGCCGGATGCCAGGTTTCCATCATGCGATGACCGGGACGCTCGGACGCGATGGTCAGGCCGTAGAGCTGGCGCGACAGGCCGACGGCGAAATCGCAGATGTCGATCATCTCCTGCACTTCGCCGAGGCCCTCCTGGAGGATTTTTCCGGCTTCGAGCGTGACGAGGCGGCCGAGCGCGTCCTTGCTGGCGCGCAGCTCCTCACCGAACAGGCGCACCAGCTCGCCGCGGCGAGGGCCCGGCACGTCGCGCCAGGCGCGGAAGGCGACGACGCTGCGCGCGATTTTCGCGTCGATGGCTTGGGCATCGTCGAACGCGACGCGGCCGATCTCGGCGCCGTCGATCGGCGAGCGGACGCCATGCGGGCCCGAGGCGGCGCTGACGCCCAGCGCCCTGAGAATTTCGTTCGACATCCTGGTCTTCCTATCCCACGCCGGATCGCTCCGGATCATTTCAACACTTTGTTCTAGCTGCCTTTATTCGTTTTCGACTTTCTGGGACCCCCTCCCCCTGCGCAACGCTCTGGAAGGCAAAAGGGAGCGCGGCCCGAAGGCTCGCACTCCCGCCGGAACTATGGGAAGCGCGAGCGGCATTGTCCAGCCTTCGCAGTTCGCTGCCGCTCGCAGTTCACCGCCGCTCACTGCTCCTTGGCGTAGTAGCTGCCGAAGCGGTTGGCGAGGAAGTCGGAAAGTCTGGCTTCTTCCTGGCGCACGAAACCTTTTCGCGGCAGCTGGCCGTTCACCAGCATGTCGCACATGGCGCAGATGCCGGCGGCGGTGGTGATCTGGATGGCGCTCATCAAGCGGCCACCGACGGTCTGGGCATAGATCTTATTGGCGTAGCTTTCCTGGCGCAGATGGCCATCCCGCATGCCGGAGACCGTGACAAAGATCAGAACCACGTCCTGATAGGTGATCGGGATCGCGGTCTCCAGCACGTCCTTGAGGATATCGCGGCGCAAGCCCAGGCGCAGGTCGCGCACCAGCATCTTCACGATGTCGCGGTGGCCGGGATAGCGCACCGTCTTGTAATTCAGGTTTTCGACCTTGCCTTCGAGCGTGTCGCACAGCGTGCCGAGGCCGCCGGAGGTATTGAAGGCTTCGTATTTGGTGCCGTCGAGGGCGAATTCCTCGAGCTCTTCCAGCGCCGGCACTTCGCCACGATGGCCGTCGCGGATGGATTCGCACGGATTACAGTATTCGTTGATCAGACCGTCGGTCGACCAGGTGAGATTGTATTTCAGCGCATTGGTCGGGAACACCGGCAGCGCGCCGACACGCATCTGCACTTCGCGCAGTGTGTCGAACTTCTTGGCGAGATCGGCGGCGACGATCGAGATAAAGCCGGGGGCGAGGCCGCATTGCGGAATGAATGCGGTGGACGCGCCGTCGGCGAGCTTCTTGATGGCGCGGGTCGACGCGACGTCTTCGGTCAGGTCGAGATAGTGCGCGCCGGACCGCTTGGCGGCTTCGGCGACCGTGGCGGTGAGATTGTAGGGCGTGGCGGAGAGCACGATGTCGTGGCCCTGCACCTCGCGCGCGAACGAGGCCACGTCGCCGATCTCGACCCGACGGGTCTCGACATTGTTTTTCGGCATGCGGGCGAGCGAGGCGGCGTCGCGGTCGGCCACCGTGACGCGGTAATCGCCGGTCGCGCAGAGCAGTTCGGTGATGGCGACGCCGATCTTGCCGCCGCCGACGAGTAGGACGTTTTTCATGAGCGCATTCCCTCTTCAGCCCGGAATTGTCGTCGAACGAGGCGACGGCTGGGAGACGACGATGTGACGGGACTTGCGTGCACGACCGGCGAATCGCAGGATTGTCCGTCGAATCGACGAATTTGTCTTTCCTCCCCCATTGTTACGGGGGAGGAAAACAGAGGCGAATGTGAATGCGAGAAGGCGATCAGAAACTCCTCACCCTGCTGCGCGCCAATGCGCGCGAGCCGACGGCGTCGCTGGCGCGCAAGCTGGGACTGGCGCGCTCGACGGTGCAGGAGCGCATCGCGCGGCTGGAGCGCGAGGGCACGATCAGGGGCTACACGGTCAAGCTATCCGACGCCACCGACGCCGCCAAATTGCGCGCCGTGGTGATGATCGAGACCGATCCCAAGCGCGCCGACCGCGTCGCGATGGAGCTGAAAAAAATGCCCGAGGTGCGGTCCCTGTCCGCGGTGGCGGGAACCTTCGACCTGATCGCCACGGTGGAGACCGAAACGCCGGCGCGGATCGACGCCCTGCTCGACCGCATCGGCAAGGCGAGCGGCGTGGCGCGCACCGTCTCGTCCATTATCCTTTCGGAGAAGTTCAGCCGTTAGGCGGCATTCGCCGCCAATCGGGGCGGTTATCGCAACGTCTCTTTTTCGCCCGCTTTTGTACGTTGTATCGTTCGACGCCGACGGGGAAGCCAGCGCCCACATGACGAGTTCCGATCAGAACCGGCCGCGCGGGCTTGTGGGGCGCTTCTGGGAGCGCGTGCGGCGGCCGAACCGCGAGCATGTCGAGAAGCTGAAGGAGCGGGTGCCGTTCTGGTTCGTGGCGCTGGTGCTGTTCGGCTTCGCGCTGCTGCAGATCGTGCTGAACCCGTTCGGCTTCAGCGACCTGACGCAGCGCTATGCGCAGGACGTCTCCAACCTGCTGATCACCGGTCCCAATTTGTATCCGACGAGCGGGCGCGACCAGGTGACGGTCGCCGTCGTCGACGAGCCGACGCTGCACGACCTGCAAATGCCCTGGCCGTGGAACTACAGCGCGCACGCACGCGCGCTCGACGCGCTTCTCGCCTACAAGCCAAAAGCCGTGGTGGTGGACTTTTTGTTCGTCGATTCCCGTCCCGACGATTCGCTGAGCGAAATGGTCGAGGAAATCGCGCGCTACAAGAAGGCCGGCGTGCCGCTTTATTTCGAGGGCGGCACCGACCTGCCTTTCGGCGAAGCGCCGCTGCGGCCCGAACTGGCGAAGACCGGCGTGCCAATTCTGGACCCGTCGATCGAAACCTATGACGGCGTCGTGCGGCAATATCCATCGAGCGGCCGTTGCTTCGGGCCGAACGGCCTTGCGGATGGCGTCTGCCTGTCGCTGGCGCCGCGGGTCTACAAGGACCTCTTTCCGGCGCATCCGCTTGCGCCGTTGAACGGACAAATCGAACTGGTCTGGGGCACGCGGACAGCGCCGTTCAACATGGCATTCAACGACCGGCACAATCCTTTGCCGTGCAACGAGCCGACGTCGTTCTGGCTGCGCATCTATCGCGCCTTCTTCGACAAGAAGACCGCCGTCGGACGCTGCCCGTACAACAATTATGTGCCGGTCGAGGCGTTGCTGGCCGGCGGCTATGACAAGGACCTGCCCGATCTCATCGGCGGTCACGTGGTGTTTTACGGCGGCGCGCTGCAAGGGGCGCAGGACAAGTCGTTCTCGCCGGTCAACGGCAATCAGCCGAATGTCTTCGTGCATGCCATGGCGCTGGACAACCTGATCACCTTCGAAGGGCGCCCCGAGCAGAACGTGATGACGGTTTTCGGCACCACGTTTTCCAACGAACCGGCGCAGGTGCTGGCGATCATTCCGGTCATCCTCATCCTGTCCCTCCTGCACATGCGGCGCATCCGGGCGCGCAAGAGGCGCGCGCATGTCGAGCGCGGCGCGGTAGCCGCCTGGTTCCTCGACAAGGGCGTCGAGAGCCTGTGGCACTGGCTGGCTTTTTTCCTGGCACTTGGAATTGGCCTGCTGCTGGCGATGTGGGTCGGCCTTTCGGTCGCCAACTGGGTCGAGGACGTGTTCATTTCCGTCGCGCTTGCGGCCATGCTGCTGATCGGCTTGCCGGATTCGTTTTGGGGTTATCTGCATCACGTCGCGGGCGGGCGCCCCGACACTTTGGAGGCACCGTCATGAGGCGAACGATTTTGCGAATGGCATTGGGTTGCGGCTTCGCGCTGGCCGCGGCGCCCGCGCTGGCTGCGACCGGCGAATGCGCCGGCCTCAGCGGCGACGCGGTGCTCTCGGCGCGGACGCCGCAGGTCGATCTCTATGACGCGCCCAACGGCAAGCGGCTCAAGTCGCTGGACGACGACAAGTTTCCCAAATGCCTCGCCGTGACCCAGCGCGCGCCGAACATGATGCTGCAGGTCACGGTCGACGGCGCCGCCGTCTGGGTACCGCCGCACATGGTCAACTACCGGCTGACGGGCAAGAAGCCCGCGATCTGCCGCAACCTCGCGATGGGCGGCAACGACACCAAGGTCGGCGCCACGCGCGCCCTGGGCGAAGACTGCCCGCCGGCGAAAGGCAGCAAGCCATGAACCGCGCAACGTTCGGCGGCCTCGCCACACTCTTTCTTGTCACGGCGACACCGGTGCTGGGCAATGGCTATCCCGGCAGCGGACGGGCGATCGACCAATTGCATCCCGCCGCCGATTACAGCGACATAGCTGGCGGGCGGCCGCTGGCGCTGGGCATCATGCGGGCGCGGGCCAACGGCTTTGTGCCCTCGCCGGTGATGCAGGCCTATGCCAATGGCGTGCTGGCGAAATTGCTGCGCGGCGTGCCTTTGCCGGCCTCGTTCCAGCCGCAGGTGCGGGTGCTGGCGGCGCCGGAGTTCAGCGCGCTGTGTACGCCGGACGGCACCATCATCGTCACCATCGGCCTGCTCGAGCAGCTCGACAATGAGGACGAGCTGGCCTTCATCCTGGGCCACGAAGTCAGCCACGCGATCTACCGCCATCATGACAAGGACTGGTACAAGAAATCGCAGTATTTCGCGGTGGTGAACGGCGCGGCGGTGCAAGGCGTCGCCGACGCGGTCTCGCGCTCGGGCGTCAGCGGCATGCATGGCAGCGACATCGCGCGCGGCCTGGACGTGGCGGCGCATCTGTCCAAGCTCAGCGCCAACGTGCTGGCGCCGCAGATGTCGCAGAACCAGGAGGACGCGGCCGATGCGCTCGGCTTCGACCTGATGGTGCGGGCCGGCTACGACTCCGAAGCCGCCCTGGCGGTGATGGACAAGCTCAGCGAACAGGAAGCCGAAGCAGCCGCGGCGGCGCGCGCGGCGCATGACGCGGCCAAGGCGGACAAGCATTCGTCCGGCGGCGGCTTCAGCCTGGGCAACGTCATGGGCGCGGTGAACAACGCCATGAGCGGCAACTGGACGGATGTGGCGATCTTCGCCTTCGACACGGCGGTCGACAACATGTCGGAGGAAGCGGTGTCGCATCATCCGGCGCCGGAGCGGCTGAAGCTGCTGAGCAATTACGAGTTCAAGCAGTATCGCGACGCGTTGCCGGCGCAGCCGACGCCGCTGCCCTGGGCCGAAGGCAACAAGGGCAAGGACGGCGTGGCGATGACCGCTCTGCTCGCGCACTACGCGGCGGCGGAGAACGCGGCGGCCTATATCGCCGACGCCAATCAGGGCTCGCCGGAGAGTGCGCGCAGCGAGGTGACGCGGTCCTCCACCGCGCCGACGGCCGATCACGCCTACACCCAGTTCGTGGCTTATGAGTATTACGACAAGAATGGCCAGAAGCCGCAATCGGAGGCGGCGCTGCAGCGCGCCGCCAATGGGCCGGAAGCCTCGTGGGAAATCTATTCGCGGCTGATCGACGTGCATGTGGCGCGCGACGACTGGGCGGGCGCGCTCAAGGTGATGGACCAGGCGGTGATCCGGTTCGAGGATTCGCCGGTGCTGCTGCCCAAGCACATCCAACTGCTGGCGGGTTCGGGCGACGAGCCGGGCGCGCGGGCGCTGCTGCCCAAATGCAAGAGCTACGGCATCGACGAACTGACCGATGCCTGCAAGAAGGCGGCGGGGTCGGGCTAAGCCTGCGCCCGCAGTGTGAATCCCGCGCCGGTCAGCGCTTCGCGGATTTCGGCGGCGTGGCTTGCGTCGCGGGCTTCCACCGTCATGCCGAGATAGGCCGATTTGACGGGCGTATCGGTCATCATGCGGTTGTGGCTGACTTCCAGGATGTTGCCGCCGGCGTCGCCGACCAGCGTGGCAACGCGGGCGAGCAGTCCGGGGCGGTCTTCGATCTCCACTTCGAGGCTGAGGATGCGGCCCTCGCGCGACAGCTCGCGCAGGATGACGTTCGAGAGCAGGCGCATGTCGATATTGCCGCCGGACAGCACGATGCCGACCTTGCGGCCGTGGAACAGCTGCTTGTTCTCCAGCACGGCGGCGTAGGCGGCGGCGGCGGCGCCCTCGACGACGGTCTTCTCGATTTCCAGCAGCGCGGCGAGGCCCTGTTCGATCTGCACTTCGTCGACCAGCAGGATGTCCTGCACCATGGCGCGGACGATTTCGCGCGTGATCTTGCCCGGATCCTTGACCGCGATGCCTTCGGCAATGGTCTGGCCGGCGGATGGCAGGTTGGCGCTCTTGAAATTGTCGAACATCGAGGGATAGGCGCGGGTCTGCACGCCGAAAATCTGGATGTTGGGATTGATCGCCTTGGCGGCGATCGAGATGCCGGAGATCAGGCCGCCGCCGCCGATCGGCACGACCAGCGTGTCGAGCGGCTCTTCGGCGTCGGCCAGCATCTCGAGCGCCACGGTGCCCTGGCCGGCGATGATTTTCGGATCGTCATAGGGATGCACGAAGGTCAAGCCGTCGCTTTGCGAGATGGCCAGGGCCTTGGCGTAGGATTCGGTGAGCGTCGCGCCTTCGAGGATGACATGGGCGCCGAAATCCTTGGTGTGCTTGACCTTGGTGAAGGGCGTGCCGACCGGCATGACGATGGTGACCGGCACGTTCAGGCGGCCACCGTGATAGGCGACGCCCTGGGCGTGGTTGCCGGCGGACATCGCGACGACGCCGCGCGCTTTTTCGTCTTCATTCAGCGACAGCAGCTTGTTGAGCGCGCCGCGTTCCTTGAAGGAGGCGGTGTATTGCAGATTCTCGAATTTGAGATGGATCGCGGCGCCGGTGATGCGCGACAGCGTGTCGGAATGGCGCGTCGGCGTGCGCTCGACCGCGCCCTGGATCGCGCGCGCGGCGGCGCGCACATCGTCGATGGTGATGGGAGGGGCGGCTTTCACTTCCAACTCGTCACCTCTTCGAAAAGTTTGATAGAGAACCTAGCATGGGAGAACCGAGATCTGGGACGCGATGCTTCCCGGTTTTGGTGCATTAAAACGAAAGCCCACGATCGGTTCCCATCAAAAGCTCTCGCTTGCGGAAGCACGTGATCAGACTCCGGTCGACGCGCGAATGTAGTGCAGAAGCGGCGCTTCGTCCAAGGTTGAAGGAGCATACGGCAAGATATGAAGACCGATCGAGCCGTCGTAGACGTGTACGATCCAAGCCACAACAATTGCCCACAGAATGCTGGCGAGCGAGCCGATCAGAAAGTACTCGGCCGTCATTTGCGTATCGAGCTCTTTGTATCGAGCTACGGTCTTAAGAGCTATGACCGCCGTGATGATATCCCAACTGCTCGCGAGCAGTCCGATGACTAGGAGTAATCGTTCCAATGGACCAATCCAGCGGCCAGCCTTAATGGTTTTTTCGGCGGCGGCACTGCTTCCTTGCGCAGCTTGAGGGAGCAGTTGATTTGCCAGTGATGATTGTATCGGTGTCGCGATGGAAGATATCGGCGTGGAAAGTGTTACTGGCGATGATGGTGGTGGCGACGACGATGATAACGCCGCCGTCGATTGCGGTGGCGTCGAAGACACCCCGCTCACCTTCAGTACCGCTCGAACAAATTTGTTTCCTATTGGGCCGAGGAAAAAACCAATCAGCAGGTAGCCAATGAGTTGGAAGATGATCGTCATGTCATGTTCCATTCCACATCGAGAATGGCGAGGACAAACAATATCGCCTGCCTTTCCTCCTCGTAGTAGAACCAACGAGCTGCCTCAAGTACTTTGTAAACGGACCTCGCGCTAACTCGTTGCTTTTTGGCGATTACTTCGACAGACAAGCCTTCGCTACGCAATGCCACGCAACGGCGTTGTCGGACGGTCCACCCCTCATCGAGGATAGTAAGTGCAAGGCCCACTGCATCGAGCAGTCGCTGATGTCCTTGATCATCCAGGATCGAGAACCGGTAGATATTTGTGTCTTTCTTGTTGTTGAGCTTGGCCCGGGCTTGGGCCAGACCATCGCCCATCATGTTCCAGGCGTTGTCGGTATTGAGCTTGCTATCAAGCTGTACGATACCCAACACAAAACGGCAGTCCACACCGACGGCGAGAAGGTTCCGTCGGAGCTTCTCGATGATCCGAAACCCTTTCTTCAAGTCTTTTGCGAGTCCTTGAAATTCGTCCCCCAGTGTTATGGTCAGGGGTGACTCCAACTCTTGGTGAAATTCTCGGTTAGCCGCGATGATTGAGCGATTAAATTCTCGGCTGAGGCGACCGCCGGCGCGGGTATTTTCGCTATCTACAATGTCGCCCATGATAACGGCGAATGAGGGCGCGCGTTTGTGCCGGGCCGCCGCATTGCGGGTTGGTTCACTGACCTTTTTTTGGGTCATATACTTATATTGTACCATTTCGGGGTCAATCTGCAACGTCGCGCTAAATTGACCCAAGATTGGTTCATTTTCAGTGAATGATACAAATCGGGGTCATTCGATCAGACCGGTACTTTCTCGACGACACCTTCGGGCTCCCCCTTGCAGGGATTTGGGGAGTTTGCCCGTCAAAATGCCCACGGAATTGGTAGCAGCGGAGGGATTTGAACCCCCGACCAAGGGATTATGATTCCCCTGCTCTACCACTGAGCTACGCTGCCAAACCCGTCGCGGCGGGGGATGTAAGGGGCGGGTCCGACCCCTGTCAAGGCAAGGCTGCTGACATGCTCCGGCGCCGTGGCCATGGCATAATATCTCGCATGGCTGCCCGTTCCCGACTGAAAAGACCGCCCAAATATGCCGCGATGCAGCGCCTGGCGCTGAGCTTGCCGGGCACGCGCGAGGAAGGCCACCGCTTTGGGCCCTGGTTCAATATCGGCAAGCGGCCGTTCGCGCTTTATTGGGGCAAGTCGGCGAGCTGGATGCTGCGGCTGCCGCCCGATCATGTGATGCTGCTCGCCGCGGTCGGGGCCGGCATTTTCAAGCCGATGCGGAACGGCTCGCCGTTCTGGATCTACATCGATGTCGAACGCATGGACGCCAAGATGCTGCGCGACTATGTGAACGCCGCATGGCGGCACACAGCGCCCAAGAAGATGCGGAGCGATGACCGGCAAGACGAAGAAGACGAAGCGTTCGCTTGAAGTGCGCAAGCCGCCGAGGGACGCCTTTATCCGGCGCGTGGCGCTGTCGCTGCCGGGCGCCAGCGAGACCTACTACAAGGGCCCGCGATACGGCGTCGGCACGCCGGCCTTCGTGCATGGCTGGACGGGCGAGACGCTGTGGCTGTTCAAGCTGCCCGATCACCAGTCGATGATGCTGTTCGATACGCGGCCGCAAACCTTCACGCCGATGCGCAGCGGGCTGATGCGCTGGTGCTATATCGATGTCAGGAACCTGGATGCGGCCGAATTGCGCGACCTGATCGTGGCGGCATGGCGAACCGTGGCGCCGAAGAAGGCCGTGAAGGCGTTTGACGGGGGCGGCAGATGATTTTACAGCGCGCCGCTGCCGGCGGTAAGCCGCCGAAATACGCGGCGATCAAGAGGATCGCGCTTGGCTTTCCCGGCACGCAGGAAATCGTGGACCGCCATGGCCACTGGTTCAATGTCGGGTCCAAGACTTTCGCACTCAACGGGATGCCGAACGGGCGATGGATATTCAAACTGCCGCAGCATCAGCAGATGATGCTGTTCGACGCGCGGCCGCAAACCTTCACGCCGATGCGCGCAGGGCGGTTGGTCTGGAGTTACGTCCAGGTCGAGAACCTGGACGCGGCGGAGCTTAAGGACCTGCTGACCGCCGCCTGGCGCATGGTCGCGACCAAGAAGCTGCAGGCTCAGTACGGCCAGCCTTCGACTTCGCCGAAGCAGACCAGATAGAAGTTCAGGTCGCGCACCAGCATCTCGCGGCGGCCGTCTTCCAGTTCCGGCGGATTGACGATGTCGGCGCCGCGCCGGCGCAATTCCTCGGCCAGCGCGCAGACGTCGGAGACCCAGATGTAGAGGTCCAGCGCTTCGTGCATCTTGGCGGTGTTGGTCACGGCCGCGGGACGCGCGGCGGCCGGCGCCTGGCGCAGCATGACGCGCGCGGTGTTGCGCTGCATGATGACGAAGCCGGGCGGGCTGCCGAAATAGCGGCCGAGATTGAAGCCGAGCGCGTCGCGCCAGTATTCGCCGCTTTTGACGACATCGTCGACCAGCAGGAACGGGGCGGCTTCGAGAAAGATGGCGTTGGACATGGGGCGGTCTCGGAGGTTCGGCGGAAGTCTAGCCCAGGCGGGCGGCGCGTGCCCTGACGCCAATCGCCTCCAGGGCATGGGCTTCGATCGCGAGCAGCATGGGCCGAACATGGCGGCGATATCGTATCACTTCGGAATAGCCGCCATCGGCCACCCGCTCCTCGCCGAAGGATTCATATTCGGGCCGCTCGCCGTGCAACGGCGCGGCAAAAGCGCTGGCCGGCCTCAGAAACTCCTTGGCGAAATAGCGTGGACCGAATTTCGCGATCACCTCCGATATCTCCGGTTTCCAGCCGTCGTATTTCAGCGCCGTCGCGATCTTGTCGCCGAGACGTCTCTCGTCGAGCACGATCTCGAGGTCGCCGGGGCGCGGCGCTTTTGCGGCGGCATCGATCCATTCGGCGAGGAAGAATTCGTGGTTCGCGATTCGGCGTCCGCTGCGATGTTCCGCGATCGTCACCGCGGCGTCGACGATGAAGCGGCACAGATCGTGGGCCGGGTTGTAGCCTTCGACGGCATCGCCGAAAACGAACTCCGTTCCGTCGCGCTCGAGGTCGTCGGCGATGCGGTCGGCGATGTCAGTGAAGAGCCTCACATCGTGGCCGAGAAGCGCCTGGTAAATCGTAGCGTCCGGCAGCAGACCGAACATACTGCTTGGGCGGGCGCCAAGCCCGAGCAGGTCGCCGCGAAGCCGCTCGGTGTGCGGCTTGCCCCACGGTCCCGCGCCCGAACCGTCAGTCAGGACGGTGACGCGGCATGGCTGCCGCTGGACCCAACCTAGGACCTTGAACACGTGCTGCGCATGGCTGACGATCAGGGCGCTGCGTTGCCGCGAAGCGTCCTGCAAGTCGTCGTCGGGGGGAGTGCTGGCCATGCGGCGCAAACTTTCTGTATTCGACAGCACCGTTCGGGAAAGGCGGCAGCATCGCCCAATTTAATAGATTATCGCAACCGTCCCCGATGTGCCAGATTTTGCCCTGTCGGCACGACGACACATTATGTCCAAAAGCGCGAGCGGGTGACGATTGAAGATATTGATCGCGACATGGACGATGAAGCCGCTGGACGGCGGCACGCTTTTTGTCGCGGAACTGGCGGCCAGCCTGGCGGCGAGAGGCCACGACGTGGCGATCTACGCCCGCAATCGGGGCATGCCGCCGGCCGGGTCGCGGTTTAGGGACCGGACAATCATCCATGATCTGCGCGACGTTCCCTTTGAGCCGGAAGTCATTCACTGCCACAGCCAGCCGGTAATGCTCGAAGCGATAGGCTTTTTTCCCAGGGCGCCCGTGGTCTACGCCGTCCATCACGCGACGGACGGTCTTCAGGAGCCGTTGTTTCACCCGCAGGTCCACGCCTATGTCGGGGTCGACGAACGCTGCCGGCGGCGGATCGCCGCCAATCCGCAAATCCCGCCCGAACGCATCGGCATGATCCTGAATTTCGTCGACCTGGACATGTTTCGTCCGCGGAGCCCGCTTCCGACCCGGCCCTCGCGGGCCCTGATTTTCAGCAACTTCGCCCATCGCACGACACATCTGACGCCGATCCTGCAGGCCTGCGCGGAGCGGCACCTGGACGTCGACACGATCGGCCGCGGTGTCGGCAAAGTCGACCTGGAGCCGGCGTTTCGTCTGCCGCGATACGACCTTGTCTTTGCCAAGGCGCGCTGCGCCATCGAGGCGCTGGCGGTCGGCAATGCGGTCGTTCTGTGCGACTTCTCCGGCCTCGGCGGCATGGTCAGCGGCGAGAATCTCGAACGCTTCCGGCAATGGAATTTTGGCGGCGGCGTCCTCACCCGCCCGCTCGATGCCGCGCTGATCGGCGCGGAAATCGACAAATACGATGCCCAGGATGCGGCGGCGGTCTGCGCGCGCCTCCGCGCCGTGGCCGGGCTGGACAAGGCGACGGACGAATGGCTTCGCCTGTACCAGGACGCGGCGGCGCACACGTCGTGGCCTCAAGCCGCGATGGCGTCGCCGCAGGCGTCGCGCGCCGCGCTGAGGTGGCGGATCGTCGACCGTTTGTGGCTGCTGCGGCACCTGGTATTGTGGGTCGAAGTCATTCCCGGCGTCGGAAAGCCGCTCGCCCAGAAGGCACGGGATTTGTGGCAGAGAGTATTGCGCCGGACGTCGGCAGAACGGTTGCGCTGAGCGCTTCGGCCGACGGCAAGAGACTTATGACGGCGATGAAAATGAAAATGGCGCGGCTGATCCTGTTCACCAACCAGATGGAGGCGATGAGCGCGTTCTATCGCGACGTGCTGGGCCTCAAACAGGTGACGGACGAAAAGGGCTGGCGCGAATTCGACGCCGGCGGCGTGACCGTCGCCCTGCATTCGGGACCGCCCTCGCCGGGCCGGAAGGGACCGAAGATCGCCTTCCTGGCGAAGGACGTGGCCGCCTTGCGCGACACGCTGATCAAGCGCGGCGCGAAATTCGGCAAAGTGTCGACGGGCGATTTTCAGCTGTGCAACGGCAAGGATCCGGACGGCAATCCGGTCCAGCTGTCGAACCGCTGAAGAAGGGCCGCTAGGGCTTGGCGCTCCAGGGCTCCACCGTGCCGACGATGCTGAGCGGGGCGCCGGATTGCACCGCGGCGAACACGCCGGCGGAGATTTCCGCATTGTTCAGCCAGCGCGATTTGCCGCCTTCGACGACGAAGCCGAGCACCACCGCGGAATAGTCGATCGGCAGGCCCTCGGCCGCCTGCGCCATTTCCAGGAGGCGCTCGGGATGTGCCGGATCGCCATGCGCGCTGCCCAGGACCTGAAGCAGGCGGCCCTCGGCGCGCACGCTTTCCGCCAGCGCGCGGCGCGCCTGCGGCGCCCGGCCGTGAATCCAGGCGACGACCAGATCGGGCGGTTCGAGGCCGGCGAGAATTTCGCTCAGCGCCACGCCGTCATTGTAATCGCAGGCCAGCGGTTCGATGGCGCCGCCGATAGCGCGAATGCGTTTGTCGTTGCGCGCCATGACCGAAACGCGGTCGCTGCAATCGCACAGCGAGCGGCACAGCCCGGCCAGCATGCCAGAGCCGCCCACCACCAAGGCGTGGGCGTAACGGGTCATTCCGCGGCTAACGCTTGCGGCCGCGCGCGCTCGATCCAGCCGCCGCCGAGGACGCGCGAGCCCGAATAGAAGACGCAGGCCTGGCCGGGCGCGACGCTTTCTTCCGGTGTCAGGAGTTCGACCGATGCCGCGCGGTTCGCGAGCGGCGTGACGCGCGCCGGCACCGGTGAGCGCGTCGAACGCACTTTTACGGCGCAATCGAACGCGCCATCGACCGGCGTCAGCCAGTTGATGTCGCGCACCGCGACGGTTCGCGTGGCGAGCGCCGCGCGCGGCCCGACGACGACGCGGGCATTGGCGGCATCGAGCGCGACGACGAACAGCGGCTCTTCATTGCCGGACAGACCCAGGCCCTTGCGCTGGCCGACGGTGAAATGAATGACGCCGTCGTGACGGCCGACGATCTCGCCCTTCAGATCGACGATGACGCCGGGCTTCGCAGCATCGGGCTTCAGCTTTTCGACGATGCTGGAATATTTGCCGTCGGGCACGAAGCAGATGTCCTGGCTGTCGGGCTTGTCGGCGACGCCAAGCCCCAGTTCGGAGGCCAAGGCGCGCACCGCGCGCTTGGGCATGCCGCCGAGCGGAAAGCGCAGATAGTCGAGCTGCGCGCCGGTCGTGGCGAACAGGAAGTAGCTCTGGTCCCTGGCGTCGTCGACCGCGCGGTGGAGCTCGGGACCGTCCGCGCCGGCGACGCGCTGGACATAGTGGCCGGTGGCGAGCGCCGCGGCGCCCAATTCGCGCGCCGTGACCATCAGGTCGGCGAACTTGACGCGCTCATTGCAGCGTACGCAGGGGATCGGCGTCTCGCCGCGCGCATAGGAGGCGGCGAAATCCTCCATCACGCGTTCCTTGAAACGCTTTTCATAGTCGAGGACGTAGTGCGGGATGCTGAGGGTTTCGGCGACGCGGCGGGCATCGTAGATGTCCTGGCCGGCGCAGCAGGCGCCCTTCTTTTTGGCCGTGCCCGCATCGTAAAGCTGCAGCGTCACGCCGACCACGTCGTAGCCTTCGCGCTTGAGCAGCGCGGCGGTGACGGACGAGTCCACGCCGCCGGACATGGCGGCGACGACGCGGGCACCCTTGGGCAGATCGAGGCTCATGCGCGAGGCTATAGTCCGGCCGGACGCGGACGGCAAGATTAAGCCAAATTCCGTCATGGGCGGCCTTGAGCCGCCCATGACGGGGTTGGGGAAATGCCGCTTACTTCAAATAATTCAGCAGCGAAACCTGGTTCAGCTGGGCGGTGACTTGCAGGGCGGCCTGCAGCGCCACCTGGTTCTGGTTGAGCTGGGTGATCGCGGTCGGCATGTCGACGTCTTCGATGTTCGAGACGAAGCTCTGGTAGAGCGTCGACAGCGACGACTGGTGGTCGGACGCGTCCTTGAGCTGATTGTAGACGAAACCGTTGGCGGCCGCGGCGGCGTTGATATTGGCGGCCGCGCCGACGGCGGTCGGGATTTCGCCGGTGAGGAAATTGTTCTGCGCCTGGGTCAGGTTGGTGCTGCCGGCGAAGGTGCCGGACGGACCGGCATCGAAACCGGCCAGGTCCTTCAGCGTCTGCATCAGGCTGGTGCCGATATCGGACGCCAGGACGCCGACCTGAACGCTCTGGCCGTCTCCGACCATGACCGATTTCTTCAAGCTGCCATTGGAGAACGCACCGGCGGCAGAAGGCAGCGCGGCCAGCTGCGACAGCGAGGCGATATTCAGCGGCGCCGTGTTGTCCTTGTCGCCGCCATACAGGTAGTTGCCGTTGGCATCCTTGGTGTTCAGAATCTGGCTGGCCTGATCGAAGATGCCCTGCGCCGTCGCCATCAGCGTGGTGCCGTCGCCATTGGCGACCGATTCGGTGATCGCCTGGCGCAGCTGGCTGGCGAGATCGGACAGCGAACTCAGCTGCGAGTCCTGCAGATCGGCCTGGTTGACGGCCTGGGCGGTGTTGGTCTGATAGGCATCGGCCTTGCCGGCGGCGGTGCGCGCGGCCTCAAGCAGCGCGACCTTGTCGCCGAGTCCGGCGTAATCGGTCGAGACCTTGCCGCTGGCGACCTGGGCCTGCGACTTGCCGAGCTGCAGCGCAGAGCTCTGAACTTGCGAGAGCAGGAACTGGGCCTGACCGGCGGTGGATGCGCGTTCGATGCTCACGGGTTCCTCTTATTGGATCTGCAGCAGCGTATCGAACAGCTGCTGGACGACCGACAGCATGCGCGCGCCGGCGCTGTAGGCCTGCTGGTAGGTCATCATGTGGGTGAGTTCTTCGTCGAGATTGACGCCCGAGGTCGCCGACTGGCGGGTCTGGGCTTCCTGCAGACGATCGCTCTGCGCGGTCTGGCTGGCGGTGGCGGCCGAGCCGCGCGTCGCCACGTCCTGATAGAACGCCGCGGCGTAGTCGCCGAGCGAGGCGGTCTCGGCCGCCATGCCGCCGGCCTTGGCGAAGCTCTGGGTCGCGGCGCCGACATTCTGCAGCGCCAGGGCGCCGGTATTGTCACCATGGCCGATGATGGCGTCGCCGGCGACCGTCGCCGAGGTGATCTGCGATTTCGCGAAGGCGAGATTCTGCGGCGCGGCGGCGATCGCGGAATTGACCGAGAAGTTCGAGGCCTGCAGCGCCATCTGATTGGTGCCAACGCCGAAGAGCTGAGTGAAGCTCATGCCGGTGCCGGCGCGCTGGGTCGTGTCGCTCGTCACGTTCAGCGAATAATTGGCGAGGCCGGCCGAATTGGTGGCGCTAAGCGTGCCGTCGCTGCCCAGCGAGAAGTTCACCGCGCCGCCCGCCGCAGTGTTGAGCGCGGTGACGACATTGGCGAGCGTCATGCCGGCCGCGATGGTGACCGTCGCGGTCCTGGCGACGTCGCCATTCGGACCCTTGAGTTGAAAGCCGATCTGGCTGCCGGCGGCGAAGCCGGAAGCGTCGCTGCCCGACAGGCCGGTGGCGAGGATCGAAGGCGCGGCGGAGCGGAAAAGATCGTTGAGGCCGAAGAATTGCGCGAAGCCCGAGCCGCCGCGGTCGGACGGCGACGTCGCGTCGTCCTGCACCGCGATGCCGTTGCCGCCGGACGCCGAGATGCCGAGCACGCCGTTGGTAAAGCTGGCCGTACCGTTGGACCCGAGCGCCGTATTGAGCGCCGTCGTGAAGCCGCCGACCGTGCCCGCGAAGGACGCGGCCGAGCCGCCGTCGACCGAAATCGTTTGCGCGCCGAAATCGACATCGATGCGCGACACCAGATCGCCGCTGCCGTCGGCGACCGCGACGGTGGTCTTGCCGGTGAAGTTCAGCGCGTCGCCGGACACCAGTCCGGTGTTTCGCCCGCTGAGCGACGAGGGCGGCGGGAAGGCAGTGTTGGCGTTGTGCTGCGTGTTGTAGGCCAGCGCCGTGGCGCGCGCGAGATTGCCGACTTCCTGGCCGAGGCCAGCCAGCGTGCCGTCGCGCATGTCGAGCAGGCCCTTGAGCTTGCCCGAGGCGAGATGCGATTCGAAGTTCTGCGGCGGCGAGATCGCGGCACCGGAGGCCGCGTTGATGTCCTGGGAGGTGACGGCGCCATAGGTGCCGTTGTTGGCGCCGGGCGTGTAGGCGAGCTGGGCGTAGCTGTCGCCGACCAGGCTGACGCCATCCTCGGTCATCACGGCGATGCGGCCGTCGGGCTGCTCGACGGTGCGCACGCCGACCAGCTGGGAGAGGTTTTGCAGGGCGACGTCGCGCTGGTCGAGCAGGGCGGAGGAATCGTCGCCGCTGATATGGGCGGTCTTGACCTGGGCGTTGAGGTCGTAGACCTGCTTGATCAGGGCATTGATGCCGCTGATCGAGGTGCCGACCTGCTGGTCGACCTGGTTGCGCAGGCTGGAGACCTGGGACGACAGGCTGGAAATCGTGGACGCCAGATTCTGGAAACCGTTCAGCGCCCCGATCTGGTTGGCGCTGGACGTAGGGCTCAGCGCGGCCTGGCCGAGCGCCGAGGACACGCCGTTCAGTTGCGACGTCAGGCTGGTGCCGTCGCCGGGCTGACCCAAGAGGCCGTTCAACTGGCTGAACACGGTCGCTTGCGTGTCGTAGCGCGACGAGGAAGCCTGCGCCGACAACTGCTCGGCATTGAGGAACTGGTCGACCACGCGCTGGATGTCGGAGATGCTGACGCCGCCGAGCGCGCCGCCATTGCTGAGCGTCTGCTCGTTGACGACGCGGCGCGCGTAACCCTGCGTGTTGAGGTTCGCAACGTTGTTGGAGACCACGCGCAGCGCCGTGCTGTTGGTCTGCAGGGCGCTCAGCGCCGCCGATGCGATTCCGTTCAGGCTCAAGCGAAAATTCCGTTCAAATGCTTTGCCGCCGAAGACGGGATCGCAAGCCCTGTGCCACGCGCCGTCCAGTGATTTGGCGGAATATCCGATGCGGGTGTGGCAATTGACGTCGTCTCGACCGGCAGAGATTGCCGCCCAGGGCAGTTCGTGCCCGGCGTGGCGCGGCGCGCAAGGCGCGTTTCCGCAGTCAAGATGCAGAAAGGCGCGCGAAAAAATCTGGTCCGGCCCTTGCTACCAGCCTTGCGGAAACATGCGGATCGAACTTGTGACAGCTGTCGCAGCAAGCATCGTGACGACCGGATCGGGCACCAACAGTGTCAGCGGTCCCACCGCGTCGACGGGCGATGACGGGTTCGCGGCCATCCTCGGCGGCGTCCTGCAAGCGCCCGCCAACGACAAGGCCGTCGTCGCCGCATCGGCGGTGCAAGGCGATGAGCAAGCCGACATAGCCACAGATGCATCCAGCGATCCGGCTGCGGACACGCGTTCGCTGCAATCCCTGCAGTCGCTGCAGGAAGTCACGCAACCGGGCGATCAGGCGTGCCGGCCGGCTGCATCCCAAGACGCATCGACCGATCCAGGCTCTATCCCTGTCTCCTTGCCGCAGGACCCCGGCATGCAGAATGGCGGCGCTGCGACGGCGACAAACCCCAATCCCGCGACCGGCAATTCGCCGCGCCTGACAAAGAGCGTGGCTTCCGATCCGGCGCGCGTCGCGGCCGGCGAGATTGCGAAGCCCGCCAACGATCCGAACGACGATCCGCTGCTGGCGCAGATGCTCGCGGCGCAACAGCCCTTGCCGGCCGCGATCGTCGCCGCAACGACGACGGACACTTCCTCTTCCACGCAAGCCCCGGCCGGCGTCCAGGCCGACCCGGCGCAATTGGCTGCCGGCGCTTTGGCCGCGCCGTCCAGCACCGTAACGGCCGCCGCGATCCTGAGCGGTGGCGCGATCACCAAGCCCGCCAAGCCCGGCACGGCGGACGCGACCGGCGACAGCGAGAAGACGCAGAGCCAAGGTTCGACGGCCGCGGCATTGGCCGACAGCGCCGTGTCACGCCTCTTCACCGATCAACAGGTCAGCAGCGCGCATGCCTTGCCGCTGCACTCCGCCGCCGATCCGGCCAAGAGCGACAACCAGTCCGGCGGTTCGCAGCCGGAGCAGCACAACCCGGCCAGCACAGCCGCCCCGGCACAAGCGTCTGCGCCCGATGCGCCCGCCGCCAATACCAATTTCGCGCCCGCGCTGGCGCACGCCGCGCCGCAACAGAATGTTTCGCCCGCCGTCAACACGGCGGCGGCCCCCGCTGCGCCCATCGCATCCGTCGGCGCCGGCGCACCGGCACAGGCGGCCGCCCAGCTTCAGGTCGCGCATCCGGCGACGCCCGACATCAATTCGCTGGCCTTCAACATCGCGACCAGGTCAGAAGGCGGTGCACGGCATTTCGATATCAGGCTCGATCCGGCGGAACTTGGCCGCGTCGATGTCCGCCTGACGGTGGACGATGCCGGCAAGGCGCAAGCGACGCTCTCGGTCGAGAAGCCGCAGACGCTCGCATTGCTGCAGAAGGACCAGGGCCATCTCGAGCGCGCGCTGAAAGATGCCGGCCTCGACCTGTCGCAGAACGGTCTCAACTTCTCGCTCAAGGGCCAGCAGCAGCAGGCCGGTCATGGCAGCGACACGCCGTCACCGCGCGGCCGCGCGCTCGCGGTGCGCGCGATCGCGGCGGTCGAGACCGCGGCTTCCAATCTTTCCCTGAGCAGTGTCAGCGCAAGCGACACGCGGCTCGATATTCGCGTCTGAGGTAAGCCATGACGACCGTCGATCCCACCACGTCTGCCGCAGCCGCGACCACAGCCAGCACGCAATCTGCCGCGCAGACGCAGCTGGCCGGCAATTTCGACACCTTCCTGACGCTGCTGACGACGCAGTTGCAGAACCAGGATCCGCTGAACCCGATGGACTCCAACCAGTTCACCCAGCAGCTCGTCGAGTTCAGCCAGGTCGAGCAGCAGATCAACACCAACGACAATCTGAAGACCCTGATCGGCCAGGGCTCCAACCAGACCGGTTCCTATGCCGTGTCCTATCTCGGCAAGGCCGTGACCGTGACCAACGGCCAGGCGCCATTGGCCAACAGCGAAGCGGATTGGACCTATAATCTTGGCGCCGCCGCGTCGCAGTCGACGCTGACGGTGACCGATGCCAACGGCAATGTGGTCTACACCGGCGCCGGCCAGACGGCGGCAGGCAACCACGCCTTCCAGTGGGACGGCAAGAATACCAACGGCACGCAACTCGCCGACGGCACCTACAAGCTGACTGTGACCGCCACCGCGGGAGACGGTTCGGCCGTCGCCACGAAAGTCGCGAGCACCGGCGTCGTCAGCGAGGTCGACATGACCAGCGGCACGCCGCAACTGATGATCGGACCCATGGAAGTGGGTCTGGCGGACGTCTCAGCCGTCCAGAGTCTTTGATGTGAAACCGGCGCCCGAGAAACGGGCGCCTGAAAACCGGCACGCCGACGAAGTCTCGCGTAGCGGTCAAGGGAAGTAAAACAATGAGCTTATATGGCGCAATGATGATCGGCGTCGCGGGTCTGGATGCCAACAGCCGGGCCCTGAGCGTTTCTTCAGCCAATATCGCGAACGTCAACACGATCGGCTACAAGGCCAGCGACAATGCGTTCTCCACGCTGCTCGCCTCCTCCGCGGGCCTGTCGGACAATTCCTCGGCCGGCGTGATCGCCAACCAGGTGCAGCATGTCACCGAACAGGGCGGCATCAACTCCACCCAGTCGCCGACCGACCTGGCGCTGTCCGGCAACGGCTTTTTCGTCGTCAGCCCCTCACTGGCAACCGGCACGGGCACGGGGCAGTCGCTCCTGTACACCCGCGCCGGCAGCTTCGTGCCGGACTCGAGCGGCAATTTGAAGAACACCGCCGGCTTGTACCTGATGGGCTGGCCGCTCGATTCCAGCGGCGCGGTACCGACCGATCGCAACGATCTGGCCAGCATCAATGTGAGCAACCTGTCGGGCAAGGCCGAGGCGACGACAAAGCTGTCGCTGAAGGCCAACCTGCAGGCGAGCACGGCGATCACCACGCCCTACACCGCCGGCGCCATGGCGGCCGGAACCGTGGCACCGAATTTCCAGCGCACCATCAACGTCTATGACAGCCAGGGCGGCGCGCAGCCGCTGCAGGTGTCCTATGTCAAGACCGCCGCCAACACCTGGTCGTACGAAGTGACCTATCAGGGGGCCGCCGCCAATATCGGCAGCCCGACCAACAACGTCATCGCCAGCGGCACGATGTCGTTCAACGCCGACGGCACGCTCAAGACGGCCGACACCGCCGCCGGCTCGCCGACGGGCTCGATCAACGTCACGATCCCGTGGGCGCCAGCGGTCTCCGGTCTCAATCCGCAGGCCATCTCCATCGACATGGGTACGGTCGGCAGCTCCGACGGGCTGACGCAGTTCGACAATCCCTCGGCGCTGGTGTCGTCCTCGGTCGACGGCTCGCTGTTCGGCAGCCTGTCGGGCATTGCGATCGACAATGACGGCTTCGTCACGGCGCAGTTCTCCAACGGCCTGTCGCAGAAGGTGTTCAAGCTGCCGGTCGCGACCTTCGCCAATCCGGACGGTTTGGCGGCGGTGTCGGGCAACGCCTACGCGGCCTCGAACGCTTCGGGCGCCCCGACGATCGGCGAGGCCAATCTGGGCGGTGCCGGCACGATCCAGTCGGCGGCCTTGGAAGGCTCGACCGTCGACCTCGCCACCGAGTTCACCAATCTGATCACGACGCAGCGCGCCTATTCGGCGTCGGCCCGCATCGTGACCACGGCGGACCAGATGCTGCAGACCCTGGAGCAGATCCAGTAGCGCTGGATAAAACACCGGCGCCGCAAGGGTTTTGCGGCGCCGACTGTTTAATGTGCCGACAGTTCTAGGAGAAATATTGCGACTTCATTTACCACGCCCCTTGGCCTTTTTTTAAAGCCATCAAGGTTAGCTTGGGCGCGGGTAATGAGTTGGGAGTCCAGATAAATGGGCGAAGATAGAAAAGGACGCGTCAGCTACGTCATCGGGCCGGATGGCAGCCCGCTGACGCTTGCCGACCTTCCGCCGCCGGGAACGCGGCGCTGGGTGATCCGGCGCAAGGCCGAGGTCGTCGCCGCCGTGCGCGGCGGGCTGCTCAGCCTCGACGATGCCTGCAAGCGCTACACGCTGACGGTGGAGGAATTCCTCGCCTGGCAGCGCGCCATCGACCGCTTCGGCATGCCGGGGCTGCGTGCCACACGCGTGCAGCAGTATCGAAACTAGTTAGCGAATTGTGAATGGCGAGTTGCGAATAGGGGAAACAAACTATTCGCCACTCGCAATTCGCCATTCGCTTTTGCCTTCCCGTTAAGGCCGCCTTTACCGTACACGCGGCAATGTTTGCCTAGCACGGCGCGAGACCATTGGGTTTCGCGTCTTCATGCGGAGGGCAGGCATTGCCGGAATTCGTCAAAGCGATTGGTGCGGCGCGGTTCGGCGTCATGGCGGGGGTCGCCGCCGCACTCACCGCGTTCTTTCTCTATGTCGCCGGCGCGCTCACCGAGCCGCCCAAAACAATCCTGTTTTCGGGTCTTGAGCCGCGCGACGCCGCCGCCGTCACGGCCAAGCTCGACGCCATGAACGAGAAGTACGAAGCCAAGGGCGACGGCGGCACTATCCTGGTGCCGTCCGACGACGTGACCAAGCTGCGCATGCAGCTGGCGTCCGACAATCTTCCCGCCGCCGGCGTCGGCTACGAGATCTTCGACAAGTCCGACACCTTCGGCGCCACCGCCTTCGTGCAGAACATCAACCGGCTGCGGGCGCTCGAGGGCGAACTCGCCCGCTCGATCCAGACCATCGACGGCGTCGACGGCGTGCGCGTGCATCTCGTCATTCCCGAACACCAGATCTTTTCGCATGACGATCAGTCGCCGACCGCCTCGGTCGTGCTCAAGACGCGCGGCGTTTTGGGACGCGGCCAGGTGCTGGCGGTGCAGCATCTCGTCGCCGCCGCCGTGGCCGGCATGTCGGCCGACCGCGTCGCCATCGTCGACGACAAGGGCGACCTTCTGGCCGGCGGCGACGACAAGACCGGCGCGGACGCCACCGCCATCGGCGAAGCGACCCAGACCACCGATTTCGAGGACCGCCTGCGCACACGCGTCGAATCGATCGTCGCCAGTGTCGTCGGTGCCGGCCATGTCCGCGTCCAGGTCACGGCCAACATGAATTTCAAGCACGAGAACACGGTGGCCGAGCACTACGATCCCGACAGCAAGGTCGTGCGCTCCAGCCAGACGGTGGAATCGAACAACACCGACAGCAACGGCAACGGCGCCGCGGCGGTCTCGGTCGGCAGCGCGCTGCCCGGCGCGGCGACCCCGGCGTCACCCGACGGCACCAAGTCCGACGCCGCCCGCACCGAAGCGACGACCAACTACGAAATCGACCGGACGACGACGACCAGCACGGTAGACGGCGGCACGGTGAACAAGCTTTCCGTCGCGGTGGTGGTGGACGGCACGCCGGGCCCGAACGGCGCCTACAAGCCGCGCACGCCGGCCGAGATGCAACAGATCGAGGGCCTGGTGCGATCGGCGATCGGCTATGACACCAAGCGCGGCGACACCGTGCAGGTCGACAATCTGCCCTTCGCGCGCATGGATGCCGGCGACGGCACGCCGGCGCCGGCGCCGCTGCTGGGCCTCGACGGCCAGGACTGGTTCAAGATCATCGAAGTGGCGATCCTGTCGATCACCGCCCTGCTCATCGGCTTCTTCGTCGCCCGTCCCCTGATCAGCCGCATGTTCTCGGCCAACAGCCTGAGCAACGGCCCGGGTGCGCAAGGCTCGGTGATCGCCGGGCAGCTTCCTGCGCCAGCCGGTTCGGCCGTAAGCGCCATGCAGCAGGTGGACGGCAACGGACAGCCGCTCGCTCTTGCCGCACCGGCGCGCTCCTCGATCGATATTTCCCAGATCGAAGGCCACGTCCGCGAATCCTCCATCAAGAAGGTCGGTGAAGTGGTCAACCAGCATCCCGAGGAAGCGCTGGCGATCATCCGCACCTGGCTCCACGAACCGGCATAAGAACCATGGCCCCCCGCGCAAAAACCGCCGTCAAGGACGACATCCGCCAACTCACCGGCGCCGAGCGCTCGGCGATCATCATGCTGTCCCTGGGCGAGGACCACTCGTCCAAGATCTGGAAGATGATGGACGAGGAGGAGATCAAGGAAGTCAGCCAGGTGATGTCCACCCTGGGCACGGTCAGCTCGACGCTGATCGAAAAGCTGCTGGTCGACTTCGTCTCGCAGATGTCGGGAACCGGCTCGCTGATGGGTTCCTACGAATCCACCGAGCGCCTCCTCGCGCGCATGATGCCCGAGGAGAAGGTCGGCCAGATCATGGAGGAAATCCGCGGACCCGCCGGCCGCACCATGTGGGACAAGCTCGCCAATGTGAACGAGACCGTGTTGGCGAACTACCTGAAGAACGAATATCCGCAGACCGTCTCGGTGGTGCTGTCCAAGATCAAGCCCGAGCATGCGGCGCGCGTGCTCGGCGCCCTGCCCGAGGAATTCGCGCTCGAAGTCGTGCAGCGCATGCTGCGCATGGAATCGGTGCCCAAGGACATTCTCGACAAGGTCGAGCAGACGCTGCGCATCGAGTTCATGTCGAACCTGGCGCGCACCGCCAAGCGCGACAGCCATGAGCACATGGCCGAGATTTTCAACAATTTCGACCGCCAGACCGAAGGCCGCTTCGTGACCGCGCTTGAAGAGCGGGCCCGCGACTCCGCCGAGCGCATCAAGGCCCTGATGTTCACCTTCGAGGATCTGGGCAAGCTCGATCCGGGTTCGATCCAGACGCTGCTGCGGCACGTCGAAAAGGACAAGCTGGGCCTCGCGCTCAAGGGCTCCACCGACACGCTGCGCGATGTCTTCTTCTCCAACATGAGCGAACGCGCCGGCAAGATCCTGCGCGAGGACATGGAAGCGATGGGCCCGGTGCGCCTCAAAGACGTCGACGAGGCACAGATGCGCATGGTCAACGTCGCCAAGGACCTCGCCAACAAGGGCGAGATCATGATCGCCAGCGGCAGCGCCGAAGACGAGCTGGTGTACTGATGACCACCGCCAGCAGCAAATACACTTTCGACATCGAGTTCCGCCCGGAAGGCGATCTCGTCTCCAACGCCGCGCGGGCGCGCCAGAAGAAGGCGTACACGACCGAGGAGATCGACACGCTCTCGGCCCGCGCCCGCGACCAGGGCATGAAGGCCGGCCAGATCCGCGCCGCCGAGGCCCAGACGCAGGAAATCGCGACGCTGGTCGATTGCCTGCGCGATGTCGTGGCCCGTTCGAGCAAGGCCACCGACGCGGTGCGCCAGGAAGCCTCGCTGCTGGCGCTGGCCGCGGCGCGCAAGCTAGCGGCCGCCGCCGTCGGCGCGCTGCCGTCGGCCGATGTCGAGGAGGTCCTGCGCCACGCCCTGCACCAGGCGCTGGGCGAGCCGCGCATCGTGCTGCATGCCAGCCCCAAGGTCGCCGAAATCCTCAAACCCCGCCTCGCCGAGATCGCGCACGAAGAAGGCTTCGAGGGCCGCGTTGTGGTTTCGGGCGAGGCCGCGCTCGGCCATGCCGATTGCCGCATCGAGTGGCGCGGCGGCGGCGCCGAGAGATCCGAAAGCGTCATCGAGGCGGCGATCGCCGAACTGATCGCGCGCCGTTTTTCAAACCAGTCCGCGAAAGAGGAATAGAACATGGCAGCCAGCGACAATGTCGATCTGCCCGATCTGGGCCATCAGGACGCGCCCGGCGGCGGTGCCCTGCTGAACAACGACGCTTCGCAGGAAGCGGAGATCAAGCACTCGGCCCAGGATCTGGAAGCGGTGTTCGACGTGCCGGTGACGGTCTCCGCCGTATTGGGCAAGTCGTCGATGGAAGTGAGCCAGCTGCTCAAACTCGCCAAGGGCACGATCGTCGAGCTCGACCGCAAGGTCGGCGAGGCCATCGACATCTATGTCAACGACCGGCTGGTCGCGCGCGGTGAAGTCGTGCTGGTCGAAGACCGGCTCGGCGTCACCATGACGGAAATCATCAAAGCCGGTCAGTCCTAAGGACTAAGAAGGAATACGGATATGAGACTTCTCATCGTCGGCCAATTGCAGGGTCAACTCAGCGCCGCCACCAAGATCGCGATGGACCGGGGCGCGAAAGTCACACACGCCGTCGACATCGAGCAGGCGCTCGCGAGCCTGCGCGGCGGCAAGGGTGCCGACCTCGTCCTGTGCGACGTCAAATGCGACATCGGCCAGCTGGTACGCGGCCTGTCGACCGAGCGCATCTGCACGCCGGTCGTGGCCTGCGGCATCGGCACCGACGCCAGGAGCGCGGTGGACGCGATCCGCGCCGGCGCCAAGGAATATCTGCCGCTGCCGCCCGATCCGGAACTGATCGCCGCCGTGCTCGCCGCCGTCGCGGACGAGAGCCATCAGATGATCTTCGAGGATCAGGCGATGGAAGCGGTCATCACGCTGGCCGACCAGGTGGCGCCGAGCGAAGCCTCCATCCTGATCACCGGTGAAAGCGGCACCGGCAAAGAGGTGATGGCGCGCTACATCCACCGGAAGTCGCTGCGTGCCGACAAGCCGTTCATCTCGGTCAATTGCGCGGCGATCCCGGAGCACCTGCTGGAATCCGAATTGTTCGGCCATGAGAAAGGCGCCTTCACCGGTGCCATCGCGCGGCGCATCGGCAAATTCGAGGAAGCGAACGGTGGTACTTTGCTGCTGGACGAAATCAGCGAGATGGACGCGCGCCTGCAGGCCAAACTCTTGCGCGCCATCCAGGAGCGCGAGATCGACCGCGTCGGCGGCACCAAGCCGGTCAAGGTCGACATCCGCATCATCGCCACCTCGAACCGCGATCTCGCCGAAGCCGTCAAGCACGGCATCTTCCGCGAGGATTTGCTCTATCGCCTGAACGTCGTGAACCTGCGCCTGCCCGCCCTGCGCGAGCGGCCCAAGGACATCCAGGCGCTGGCCCGCCACTTCGCCCACAAATACGCGCAGGCCAACGGCGTCCCCTATCGCGCCATCGCGCCGACGACCGAGCGGCTGCTGTCCGGACATCCCTGGCGCGGCAATGTGCGCGAGTTGGAGAACACCATCCATCGCGCCGTCCTGCTGGCGAGCGGTCCCGACATCCAGCCCGAAGCCATCCGCCTGCCGGACGGAACGCAGGTGGCCCAGGGGCGTCCCGGCGATCTGCCGGCGCCGGTCCAGGCCGCTGTCAACAACGCCGTCGCGGTGACGCGCGGCCTGGTCGGCCGCACGGTCGCCGAAGTCGAACGCGACCTGATCCTCGACACGCTCGACCATTGCCTGGGCAACCGCACGCATGCGGCGAACATCCTGGGCATCTCGATCCGCACACTGCGCAACAAGCTGCGCGAATACGGCTCGGCCGGTCTGGCGATCCCCAATCACGGCGAGCAGCGCGCGGCGAACGGCTGAGCGGCCAGCACGCGAACACATAGAGCACCATGGCTGACACCACCGCCGCCGCGCCGCCCGCTTCAGGTTTCGGCCTGAACCTCGCGACGCTGACCGATATCCTCAAGCGCAGCGATCTGGCGCTGGCGATCGGCATCATGGCGATTCTCGTCGTGCTGCTGCTGCCGCTGCCGCCGTGGCTGCTCGATATCTGCCTGGCGCTGTCGCTGTCGTTCTCGATCCTGATCCTGATGACAGCGGTGTTCATCCGCAAGCCGCTGGAATTCAGTTCGTTCCCGACCATCCTTTTGATCACCACGATGATGCGGCTGGCGCTGAACCTCGCCTCGACGCGCCTGATCCTGGGCCACGGCACCGAAGGCACCGCGGCGTCCGGCTATGTCATCCAAGCCTTCGGCAAGCTCATCATGGGCGGCAATTTCATCATCGGCCTGATCGTCTTCGCGATCCTGGTGCTGGTGAACTTCGTCGTCATCACCAAGGGTTCGGGGCGCATCGCCGAAGTCGCGGCGCGCTTCAGCCTGGACGCCATGCCCGGCAAGCAGATGGCGGTCGACGCCGACCTGTCGGCCGGCCTGATCGACGAAAAAGAGGCCAAGCGCCGCCGCAAGGACCTCGAAGCGGAAAGCAACTTCTTCGGCGCCATGGACGGCGCTAGCAAATTCGTGCGCGGCGACGCCATCGCCGGACTGATGATCGTGGCGATCAACGTCATCGGCGGCATCATCATCGCGGTGGCGCAGAAGGGCATGAGCTTTTCCGATGCCTCGCAGACCTTCACCCTGCTCACCGTCGGCGACGGCCTGGTCAGCCAGATGCCGGCGCTGATCGTTTCTACCGCGGCGGGCCTGATGGTATCAAAGGCGGGCGTCGAAGGCGCCACCGACAAGGCGGTGATGACGCAGCTTTCGTACTATCCCCAGGCGCTCGGCATGGCCGCAGCGGTGATGGGCATCATCGGCATGCTGCCCGGCATGCCGACCCTCGTCTTCACGGGCCTCGCCGCCGGCGCCGGCAGCCTCGCCTATTTCGCCTACAAGAAGAAGGACGCGAGCGAGTTCAAGGCGCGCGCCGAAGAAGCCAAGGCCAATGGCGACGACAAGACCAAGGACGAGCCGATCTCCACAGCGCTGGCGCTCGACCTGCTGCGTGTGGAGCTGGGTTACGGGCTGTTGCCGCTGATCAACGACGTCAAGGGCCACCGCATCACCGACCAGATCAAGGCGCTGCGCCGCCAGCTCGCCACCGAGATGGGCTTCGTCATGCCGGCGGTGCGCATCCTCGACAACATGCAACTCAGCTCCAACGAGTACCGCATCCGCGTCAAGGAAGTGGATTCGGGGCGCGGCGATCTGTACCCCGGCAGCCTGTTGGTGATGGATCCCAAGGGCTTGCCGATCGACCTGCCCGGCACGCATACGACCGAGCCGGCCTTCGGCCTGCCGGCGACCTGGATCAACGCGGCGCTGCGCGAAGAAGCCAGTTTCAAGGGCCTGACCGTCGTCGATCCGGGCACGGTCCTGACCACGCATCTGACCGAAGTTTTGAAATCGCACATGAGCGAACTGCTCTCCTATTCGGAGACCAAGAAGCTGCTCGACGACCTGCCGCCGGAGAACAAGAAGCTGGTGGACGAGCTGATGCCGTCGCAGATCTCGGTCACCGGCGTGCAGCGCGTGCTGCAGACGCTTTTGGGCGAGAGAATTTCCATCCGCGACCTGCCGGCGATCCTGGAAGGCATCGCCGAAGCGGTCGGCCATACCAAGAACGCGATGTACATCACCGAGCATGTGCGGGCGCGCCTGGCGCGTCAGCTGTGCCATGCCAATATCGCGCCGGGCGGCTATCTGCCGCTGATCGCGCTGTCGCCGGCCTGGGAGCAGGCCTTCGCCGAATCCATCATCGGCCAGGGCGAGGACCGCCAGCTCGCCATGGCGCCGTCGCAGCTGCAGGCCTTCATCCAGTCGGTGCGCGACCGCTTCGACGAAGCAAGCTCCAAGAACGAGGTGCCGGTGCTGCTGACCAGTCCGCAGATCCGTCCCTTCGTGCGCTCCATCGTCGAACGCTTCCGGCCGCAGACCGTCGTCATGTCGCAAAGCGAAATCCATGCGAGCGTGAAGTTGCGCACAATGGGTCAGGTGTAACGCATCATGCAGCTCCGAACGTTCCTAGCCAAGGACATGCGCGAAGCGCTCGCGACCGTGCGCGCCGATATGGGGCCCGAAGCGGTCATCATCGCATCGGAGAAGTCCAAGAGCGGCGGCGTCATGGTGCGCGCGGCGCTCGATACGATCGAGGCCGATGCGCCGGGCGAAGCGCCGACGCCGGCCGGACTGGTCGCCGACTTCGACACGCATCATCGCGACAGCCTGCTGCGCCGGCTGCGCGGCAACGGCGCTGGCGATCGCAAGAGTTCGCTGAGCTTCGATCGCGCCGAACTGCTCTGTGCGCTCAATCGTCACCGTTTGCCCGAAGGCGTGGCGCATGCGCTGGCCGAGACGGCTGCCAAAGCGCAACTCACCGACATGACGCTGGCGCTGGCGAGCGCCCTCGACAAGAAGATGAAGCCCTGGCCGATCGACATGCACGACGCCAATGCGTTGCTGCTGGTCGGACCCAATGGCGCCGGCAAGACCGCCGTCGCCGCCAAGATCGCCGCCCATGCCAGACTGGCCGGGCGAAGGACGACCCTGGTCGCCTCCGATTCGGCCGGCGCCGGCGCGGTGGCGCGGCTGGAGACCTTCGCCAAGCACCTGGATTCCGCGGTCACGACGGCCGAGAGCGCCGCCGAACTGACCAAGCTGGTCGGCGAGTGCATCTCCAAGAAGACCTTCGTCATCATCGACACCGCCGGCTTCGATCCGCGCGACGCCAAGGCGCGCACCGCGTTCGCCGCACTCGGCCAGATCGGTCGCGTCGAATCGGTCGGCGTCGTCTCGGCCCTGAGCGACGCCGAGGAAATCTCCGAGATCGTCGAGGCGCTGGCCGCGCTCGGCGCCAAGCGGCTGGTCGTCACCGGCCTGGACCTGGCGCGGCGCGCCGGCGGCCTCATCGCCGCCGCCACGCAAGGCGTTCCTCTCGCCCATGTCACGCGCTCGCCGTTCATCGCGGGCGGACTGGAATGCCCGACCTCGCTGTCCCTGGCGCGGCTTCTGCTCGACGAACAACGGAGCGCACAATGACGACGCACATCACCGCCATCGGCTCGGGCAAGGGCGGCACCGGCAAGACGCTGATCGCCGTCAGCCTGGCGCATTCGCTGGCGCATGTCGGCGAGCGCGTGCTGCTGTGCGACGCCGATCTCGGCCTGTCCAACGCCGGCGTGCATCTGGGATTGTCCGAGACCGGCGACCTGGCCGGACTGCTCGCCGGAGCCAAGACCCTCAAAGAGGCCGTCGTGCGCGTCACGAGCGGACCCAGGATCGGTTTCGACCTACTCGCGGCGCCGCCGGGTTCCGGCGCGCTGGCCAATGCCAGTGAAGCCGCCATCGACAAGCTGCTCGCCATTCTGGAAGGCGCCAGCGCCTATGACCGCGTGATCGTCGATCTGGGCGCCGGCGTCGATGCCACCGTCATGACCCTGGCGGCGCGCGCCGACGACGTCGTTCTCGTTGTCACACCCGACCCGGCATCGCTGACGGATGCCTACGCGTTTGCGAAATTATTGCTGCGCCGCACCACAAGCCGCGTGCCGCAGATACTGGTCAACATGGCGCTGAACGCGACCGAGGGCCGCCGCATCGCCGACGCATTGATGGCTTCCGCGCGCGCCTTCCTGAAGGCGACACCCGAATATCTCGGCTTTATCCCTTGCGACACGCGGGTTTCCGAAGCGGTTCGCCGCCAGAGTCCGCTGCTTACATTGTTCCCCCAGACGCCGGCCGCGACGGCCATCGAACAGGTTGCGCGCAAGCTGCACGGCAGCGCCAGCGCGCCTGTCGCCGTCGCGGGTTTGCGTTAACCAAACAACGCCATTGCCGTCATTTCGCGTTGCCTCAATTCGCGGCAGCGCGGAACTGGTGTATGATGTCTTAACAAGCAGCGTCTGACGGTGTTGAGTTGCGCCGGGGCGTCCGCGCGGGAAGCGTCTGTCACATTTGGGGGTTTCATGTCTTTTCTAATGGATATCTGGCACGCCGTTCAGGGCATCGTGACGACGTCCGGCCTGATGACGCTGATCGTCATGGCGGTGATCGCACTCGGCGCCGGAGCGATGATGCAAAGTCTCGGCTCGGTCGTTTCGACGACGCTGGTCGCGCTCATCGCCTTCGCGCTGGTGGAGTATGTGCTGGCGATCACGCTCGGCAAGCAGAACGCCTCGGCCTATGCGACGACCGACTGGCAGACGTTTCAAGCGCTGCACATGCTGACGCTGCTCGCCTACGCGCTGCTCTTCGGCGTGGTGATCGCCGTCGCGCATGCCGCGCGGTCGCTTATCTCGCGATAATTCAGGCTGTTATCGGGCGGATGGACGCCAAGCGGCGAAGCGGTTAACTTCGCCGCATGGTTCTATACATCGCCATCGGAATCCTCGTCCTGATCGTCCTGTGGGCGATCATGACCTATAACGGCCTCGTCAGCCGCCGCGCCATGGTGGCCGAAGGCTGGAGCGGCATCGACGCGCAGCTCAAGCGCCGCAGCGATCTCATCCCCAATCTGGTCGAGACCGTGAAGGGCTATGCCACGCATGAGCGCACGACGTTCGACGAACTGACCAAGATGCGCGCCGGCGCCGGCAGCCAGGACCCGGCGCAACGCGCCGCGAGTGAAACGGCGATCACCGCCGCCATCGGCAAGATCATGGCCGTCGCCGAGGCCTATCCGGACCTGAAAGCCTCGGCCAATTTCCAGTCGCTGCAAAAGGACCTGGCGGATCTGGAAGACCAGATCCAGCTGGCGCGGCGCTACTACAACGGCGCGGTGCGCAACTTCAATGTCAGCGTGCAGCAGTTTCCCTCGAACCTGATCGCCAATATGGGCGGCTTCACCGCGGCGCAGTTCTTCCAGCTCGACAACCCGGCCGAGCGCAACGTGCCCAAGGTTTCATTCACCTGATGCTGCGCGGCGTGCTTGCGCTGCTGTTCGCACTTGCCGCGCTGCCGGCGGCCGCGCAAACATCAGAAAGCCGTCACCACGGCGGCGCCGGCGCGGCGCACGACGCGCCGATCGCCACACCAGACACGGCGCCCGATCCGGTCGGAGACGAACTGCGCTCCACGCTGGAGCGCATCATGCGCTTCGACAGCGACATCGTCGTCGCCCGGAACGGCACGATGACCGTCACCGAAACCATCGCCGTGCATGCGACGCACGATCAGATCAATCACGGCATCTACCGTGATTTTCCCACGCTCTATCCGGGTAAACACGGCACCACCGTGCGGGTGCGGTTCGACGTCATCGCCGTCGCGATGGACGGGCACGACGAGCCCTACGACACCGAATCGATCAGCAACGGCGTGCGGGTGAAAATCGGCGACAAGGACACGCTGGTCGACGTCGGCGACCACACCTATGTGCTGACCTATATGACGGCGCGGCAGATCGGCTTCTTCGACAAATTCGACGAACTCGATTGGAATGTCACGGGGACCGGCTGGGTCTTTCCGATCGACAAGGCCGCAGCGACGATTCACCTGCCCAAAGGCGCCAGGGTCCTGGAATCGTCCTTTTACACGGGCGCCCAGGGCGCCACCGGCCAGGATGCGTCGTCCGACCAGCTGTCCGGCGACACGATCCGCTTCTACACGACGCGACAACTCGACTCGCATGAGAATCTGACCGTCGTGGTCGACTTCGCCAAAGGCGCCGTTGTGCCGCCATCGGCCGAGGAATTGCGCCGCGATTTCATCGTCGACAATGCCAGCGCCATCGTCGCGGTGCTCGGCGCGCTGGCGCTGGCGATCTTCTACCTCATCTCCTGGTGGCATTTCGGGCGCGATCCCAAGCGCGGCACGATCATTCCCCTGTTCGCGCCGCCGGCCGGCCTGTCGCCCGAAGCGGTACGCTACATCCACAAGATGACCTATGACCGCAAGGCCTTTGCCGCGGCACTGATCAACATGGCGGTCAAGGGCGCCATCACGATCGCCGATGAAGGCGGCACCTATACGCTGACCCGCACCGGCAAGAATGTGCGCGAATGCGGCCTGTCGCCGAGCGAGACCGCGATGAGCGATGCGCTGTTCGACGGCCCCACCGATTCCATCGAACTCAAACAGACCAATCACGGCGACATCCAGCGCGCCATCACTGCGCTCAAGACCAGCCTGAAAACCGAGTGCGAGAAGCATTATTTCGTCACCAACAGCGGCTGGTTCCTGGGCGGGCTGGCAATCCTGGGATTGACGGGCGCGGCTTCGGCGCTTCTGAGCGACAATGCCGGTCCGGCGGCCTTCATGCTGGTCTGGCTGTCGGGCTGGTCGGCAGGCACCGCGTTCCTGGTGCATCAGGCCTACAGCAATTGGGTCGACGTCTTCAGCGGGCCGGGCTCGCGCATCAGCAGCTTCTTCAGCGCCGTGGTCATGACCCTTATGGCCGTGCCGTTCACCGGTGGGCTGGTGTTCGGCATTTTCATGTTCGGCATTTCGATGTCGGCCTGGGCCGGCGCGGCGCTGGTGGCGGGCGGCCTGCTCGCCTATGCCTTCTATCACCTGCTCAAGGCGCCGACGGCGGCGGGCGCGGCGATCCTCGACCAGATCGACGGCTTCAAGCTGTTCCTCGAGACGGCGGAGAAGGACCGGCTCGAAATGCTGCATCCGCCGAACGTCACGCCGGAACTGTTCGAGAAGTTCCTGCCCTACGCCATCGCGCTCGATTGCGAAAATCGCTGGAGCAAGAAATTCGAGGCCCAGGCGGCGGCGGCCGGCATGGGCTCGGATCAGAATTACGGCTATGTGCCGCTCTGGTATACCGGCGGCAATTTCGGCAGCCTCGGCACGACCGGCTTCGTGTCGTCTCTCGGCTCTTCGATCGGCAGCGCCGCGGCCTCGGCCTCGACCGCGCCGGGATCGAGTTCGGGCGGCGGCGGCGGCGGCTTCTCCGGCGGTGGCGGAGGCGGCGGTGGTGGTGGCGGCTGGTAGGTTCCGGGTCGCGCTGCTGTTTGCCTTCCTGTGTGCCCTGCCGGCGCGGGCCGACATCAACGACAGTATCGAGCGCATCACCAATTTCCAGCAGGACATTGCGATCACGCGCGACGGGACGATGGACGTGCGCGAGACCATCACGGTCAACGCGCAGGGCGATTTCATCGAGCACGGCATCTATCGCGACTTTCCCACGATCTATCGCGGCGGCCGCGACATGCATGTGCGCTTCGACGTCCAGAGCGTCACGCTGGACGGGCACGATACGCCTTACAGCACGATCTACATCGACAACGGCACCCGCCTGCAGATGGGCGATGCGGACGTCACCTTGAGCCATGGTTTGCATACGTTCGACATCCGCTATGTGACGGACAGGCAAATCGGCTTTTTCTCGAAACGCGACGAGCTCTATTGGAACGTGACGGGCAATCGCTGGGGCTTTGAAATCCTGCATGCCGGCGCCGTCGTCCACCTGCCGGACGACGCCAGGATCGAGAGTTGGGACTATTACACGGGGCCCCTCGGCAAGCGCGGCAAGGCGGCCGCCGCCAGACGACTGTCGCCCAACGCCATCGCGTTCGATACGACGGCGCTGCTGGATCCCGATTCCGGCCTGACCGTCGCCGTCGACTTCGCCAAGGGCGCGGTGCTGCCGCCGGACCGCGCCGCCCGCCTGGACTATTTCCTGCGCGACAATGAAGGCGCGGCGGGCGCGCTGGCCGGCCTCGCCCTGCTCTGCCTGTATTTCCTGGTCGCCTGGTGGCTGGTCGGCCGCGATCCCAGGCGCGGCACGATCATTCCCCTGTTCGCGCCGCCGCAGGATTTGTCGCCGGCGGCGATGCGCTACATCCATCGCATGCGGTATGACCGCAAGGCGTTCGCGGCAACGCTGATCGGGCTGGCGGTAAAAGGTGTGGTGACCATCGCCGAGACGAAACATTTCCTGGGACCGGTCTATGCGCTGAAGCGCGCCGGCGATCCCAACGCGCCGCTCTGCGCCACCGAGAGCTTGGTGGCACAGACGCTGATCGGCTGGGACAGCGAAATCGAACTGACGCGGAAGAACGCAAGCCGGATCAACCTCGCGATCAGTGCTTTGAAACAGGGCCTGAGCGACGAGTATGAACGGGTCTATTTCAACACCAACCAGCGCTGGTTCTGGCCGGGGCTTGGGATTATCGGCCTCAGTTGTGTCGCAGCCGCGCTGCTGTCGCACAATCTCGCCGGTGCCTTCCTGGTCTTCCTGTGGAGCGGCCTGTTCGGCGTGGCGACGGCGGTGTTCGGCTATCTGGCGTTCGGCGCGTGGCGAACCGTGATCACCGGACACGGCGCCTTTGCCGTCAATCTGGCGGCCGCCTTGTGGCGCACGATGGCCGCCTTGCCGTTTGCGGCGACGCTGATCGGCATGATGTTCTTCCTGAACGATTCCATCCAGCCGGTGACGATTTTCATTCTGGCACTGGAGGGCGTCGTCGCGCTGCTGTTCTACCATCTGCTGCGTGCGCCGACGCGGGCGGGCGGTGCGTTGCGCGATGCGATCGATGGCTTCGCGCTGTTCCTGAAGACCGCGGAGCAACCGCGGCTGGAAATGCTGCAGCCGCCGGAGATCACGCCGCAACTGTTCGAAAAATTCCTGCCCTACGCCATCGCGCTCGACTGCGAGACACAATGGAGCCGGAAATTCGAGACCGCTGTCGCTAGCGCCGACGGCGGGAGTGGCGCTGCGGCTTCTCATACGTATATGCCCATGTGGTACCAGGGGGAGAGCTTCGGCGCGATCAGCACGCCCGCATTCGCCGCGGGGCTGGGCATGGCGCTCGGCGGTGCGGCGGCGTCGGCCTCGGCAGCGCCGGGATCGGGTTCCGGCGGCGGGGGTGGCGGCGGATTTTCCGGCGGCGGCGGTGGCGGTGGCGGCGGTGGTGGCTGGTAGGGGTCTCAGCGCTTCTTCGGCGGCCCGCCCATGCTGTCAATCGCGACGGGTCCGGGGCCCATGCCCACCAGCAACAACAGGCCGCCGGCGATCGCCATGTTGCGCGCAAAGATCTCGTAATCCGAGGCGCGCTCGATCGGATTGTTGATCAGCCAGTAGTCGTGCATCGCCACCGACACGATGATGGTGAAGCCGAACAGCGCGACCGCGCCGTAGCGCGTCTGGAAGCCGAAGATCAGCGACAGGCCCCCCAAGAACATCACGATCAGCGCCAGCGCCAGCAGCAGCGGCTGGGCCGGGATGTTCTTGAGCGCCATGAGCTGGATGGTAGCGTCCCATTGGTTGGCGTAGGCGATCCCTTCGCCGAGGAAAAACCAGGCCAGGATCAGGCGGCCGACCAGCGGCGAGATGTATTCGGAGAAGGACATCGACGGAGCCCAGGATGCGAATCAGCGTTTCCATCATACAATGGCGGCGCGGCGCCTGCGGACCTGCCGGAAAATTTCTACAATACGGCACGGCGCGGCCGGACTAAGCTGGCCCTTCCATCGAAAGAACCGCCATGGCACCAACCCTCAACCAACTCGATCTCGTCGCGCGCGATGTCGAAGCGAGCGTCGCCTTCTACCGCCTGCTCGGCGTGAAGATCCCCAAGAGCGCGGTGTGGACCACCAAGACCGGCGCGCATCATGTGCGCGTCGACTTTCCCGGCGGCGCGGAGTTGAGCATCTCGAGCCCCAAACTGGCGCGGATCTACAACACGGGTTGGCGCGGCAACACCGCGGGCGGTAATGTCGTGATCGGCTTCGCGGTGGCGACGCGGCGCGTGGTGGATGCGACTTACGCCAAGCTGACCAAGGGCGGACACAAGGGCGTGTCGCCGCCCTGGGACGCGTTCTGGGGCGCGCGCTACGCCATCGTCGCCGATCCCGACGGTAATCATGTCGGCATCATGAGCCCGTCGGACCCCAAGAAGCGGTATCAGGGGCCGGAGCTTTAAGCCCCGCGCAACGCGTGTTTGCGCAAGTGGCGGACCAGCGCCATTTCGTCGAGACGCGATTGGCCACGGCGGGCTTCGATTTCGGCGACGCGCTTGGCCTGCTGCTCGGTGGCGAATTCCAGACTCTTCAGGTCCTGGAACGCGACGTTGAGATCGGCCTGGGCGGTGACGCGCTCGCGTTCGATCTCCTTCAGCGTGGCGCGCAGGTTCTCGCGGCGCACTTCGATGGAGCGCAGGAAAGACGGAAAAGCGAGGCGCCCGATGTCGGAATCGCCGGCGCGCTGGCGCTCGCGCGCCACGCTGTCCTCAAGGTCGGAAAGCTTGCGCTCGGCATCGGCCTTCATGCCGTCGAGAGTCGCCATGCGGCGCTTCATCTCGTCGACGCGAAACCGACGCAAACGGATCAACGTATCGCCTCGCTTCATGACGCATTACCCTTCCCCGGTGCGCTGCCCATGATCTTCTCAAGGGCGGCATAGCATTCGGTAAACGCCGACCGCTCGTCCTTCTTCTGAGACAGGAAGGCTTCGAGTTGCGGGTACACCTTAACAGCCATGTCCACTTCAGCATTCGTGCCAGATTTGTACGCGCCCAGCCGGATCAGTTCGGCCATGTCGTCATAGACCGCCATCGGGGCACGGGCGCGGGCCACAATCGCCTGTTCTTCCAGGCTGTTGCAGCCCGGCATGGTGCGCGAAACAGACTTAAGAACGTTGATCGCCGGAAAACGGCCGCGCTCGGCGATGTTCCGTTCCAGGACAATATGGCCGTCCAGGATGCCGCGCACGGCGTCGGCGACTGGTTCATTATGATCGTCGCCCTCGACCAGGACGGTGAAGAGGCCGGTAATCGAACCCATTCTTTTTTCGGAAGAGGGGCCGTCGGCGAAGCCGGGGCCGGCGCGTTCCAGGAGGCGCGGCAGTTCCGCGAAGACGGTGGGCGTGTAGCCTTTGCTGGCCGGCGGTTCGCCTGCCGACAAGCCGATCTCGCGCTGCGCCATGGCGAAACGGGTCACCGAATCCATCAGAAGAAGAACGTGCAGGCCCTGGTCGCGCAGCTGCTCGGCAATGGCCATCGCGACATAGGCCGCCTGACGGCGCACCAGCGGCGGCTCGTCCGACGTTGCGGCGACGACGACGGAACGCGCCAAGCCCTCTTCGCCCAGATCGTCCTCGACGAATTCCTTCACTTCGCGGCCGCGTTCGCCGACCAGCGCGATGACGATCGCATCGGCATCGGAGTTGCGCGCCAGCATCGACAGCAAAGTCGACTTGCCGACGCCGGAGCCTGAGAAAATGCCCATGCGCTGGCCCCGGCAGCAGGTCGCAAAGGCGTTAAGCGCGCGAATACCCAGATCCAGCTTGGCGCCGACGCGGGCGCGCGACGCGGCCGGCGGCGGATTGGCTTTCAGCGGATAAGGCTCGGGTCCAACGGGAAGCGGTCCCTTGCCGTCGGCCGGGTTGCCGAAACCGTCGATGACGCGGCCGAGCCAGGCCGAAGAGGGAAAAATCACAGCCGGCGAATCGTCGAAATCGGCGCGGGCGCCGAGCGTCATGCCGTCGAGATTTCCGAGCGGCATGACGAGCGCGCGGCCGTCGCGGAAGCCGACCACTTCGGAGGTAATTGTCTTTCCCGATCCGGTACTTAGCCGAACCTGGCCGCCCAGGCTGATGGCCCCGGCGGCGCCGGTGACCTCGACCAGCAGGCCCTCGAGACGGGCGACCCGGCCGAAGCGGCGGACGGCGGGGATATCGGCGATTTCCTTGAGCAAAGCGTGCATGGGGCCCTTTTTGGCTGAGCTTTCTGCCCGCCGCAGCCCCGAATATTGCAGAGAAGGATTTAAGTGGCGGTAAACTTAACAAAGCGAATCAAGGGGATGTACCTATCCCGCGAACGGTTTTTTAAGCCGGGGTTCGTTGTCATTAATCAATGCAACGGGTTCTTAACCAGTTAAGCATAGGGTCATGAAGTCAAACGACCGCAGCCGGTGTGGCTGGCCTAAGAGGGGTTCCTTGATATGCGCGTTCTCTTGATCGAAGACGACAGCGCCATGGCGCGCAGCATCGAGCTGATGCTGAGAAGCGAAGGCCTGAACGTCTACACCACCGATTTGGGCGAAGAGGGCATCGACCTCGGCAAGCTCTACGACTACGACATCATCGTGCTGGACCTTCAGCTGCCCGACATGAGCGGCTTTGAGGTTCTCAAAGCCCTGCGTGTCGCCAAGGTGCAGACGCCAGTTCTCATTCTCTCCGGCAATGCCATCGTCGAGGCCAAGGTCAAGGCGCTCGGCTTCGGCGCCGACGACTACATGACCAAGCCGTTCCACAAGGACGAACTGGTCGCCCGCATACAGGCGGTCGTGCGCCGCTCCAAGGGTCACAGCCAGTCGGTGATCACCACCGGCAAGCTGATCGTCAATCTCGACGCCAAGACGGTCGAAGTCGATGGCAGCCGCGTGCATTTGACCGGCAAGGAATATCAGATGCTGGAGCTGCTCAGCCTGCGCAAGGGCACCACGCTGACCAAGGAAATGTTCCTGAACCACCTTTACGGCGGGATGGACGAGCCGGAATTGAAGATCATCGACGTCTTCATCTGCAAGCTGCGCAAGAAGCTGGCGGCGGCGACCAACGGCGACAACTACATCGAAACCGTCTGGGGCCGCGGCTACGTGCTGCGCGACCCGGTCGGCGAGGAAATCGTAGCGGCATAGTCCCGCAAACCTGTTAGAGGGCATGAAAAGGGCGCCAGAGATGGCGCCCTTTTTTTGATTATTTGTGGACGCCGGGATGCCAACCGATGTCGATAAAGCGGTTCGCTGAAAGTTGTTTTGCGCGGTCACGAACTTCCGACGATGCATTTAAAATCAAGAATAGTCGCGGCGAATAGTTGCCGGCGCGCAACGCATCAACACTGGCGAAACCAGCATCTCTAAGCCGATTGATCAAAAACAGGATTTCCTCGAAATGGCCGCCCTTTCTGCGCGTCTGATGATGATACAGAACGACGCATCGGCCTGACTCGGCAAGAACTCTGAGTTCAAGCAGCGTCGTGCTCTTGCCCGACTTCGCCGCACCGAATGAAAATCGATCCGGCTCCAGCCCATTGTCAGGATCAGCAAATATTAAATCTGCGCCGACCAATGTCTCTTGGACACCACGAAACCAAGCTTGCCGTGCGCTTCGGCGTTCGGTCGCGCGCATGAGAATTGGCATTACCTGCCTCGCAAAAATCGCCGTCGGCCACCAACGTTCAAGGGCAGCAACATGTCGTTCGCCGTTCGAAACAACAACTCCCAGGTGGTCGAATAGAGTAGGTGCGAACGAACGCCATCGATCGGGTGATTTCAGATAGTCAACATGCCGTCCATCACTGTTGTGTCGTTCGTCCTGATAGAGGTACCAGGCAACCCCGAGCCGAAAATCTTCCGAGAGCCTGCTCCGAATAGCGAGCTTCACGTAGTCGCCGAAATCACCGACATATCGGTTCTGCATGCGAGGTCTCTAACGCCGTCGGCAATCGAGTATCTGGTCGCCAAAAAGGGGGCGACGAGGAGGCGCTGCCACTTACGCAGCGCCTCTATCGAATCACTGCGCCGCGTGCTGTGCGGCCCGCGTGTTCAGTGCATCCACGACTTGTTGAACGGTGGCGTCGGACCGTCCCGTCGTTTCGCTCGCGATGGCGAACCACCAGGTATCAGGATAGTCGCTACGCATCTTCCGCAACGCTTCAGCTTCGTCGATGGCAGGCCGAAAGCCATGTGCTTCCAGCGCATCGTTAATTAGGCGCGGTCCAGGCCATCCCTCGACCTCCTCAAGGCCAAGCGCCTTGAGCAGACGGGGCCAACGGCCACCTTCCGCGATTGCTTCGCCAAACGCCGCTAAGATTTTCTTGGACCTCTGGACACTCATGGTACGGCCGTTTGGATTTTCGTCCAGACTTGCGGGTCGTGCACGATCATACCCTCAGGGGTCTTCTCGGCAACCAGCTTACCCTCTCCAGCCGAATTGTCATAGACCGCCGCGGCATCGGCCACGGATAGGTAGCCCTCGCGAAAATTGGCCAGCCCTTTCCAATAGCGCCGTACGATGAATTCCTCGGGAATGTTGTGTCCTCCCCGACCGACTCGCAACGCCACACGTTTGATCGCCAACTCGGGCGAGGAAAGCCAAACAAAAAGCAGAAAAGTCCGCCATCCTTGTTGTTTTGCCCGCTTCAGGAATGCGATGTGACCGCGTCCCGAGCAGGTCGTCTCAAACGCAAACGACCTATCTTGTGCGAGCAAGTTGTTCATGCGCTCAATCATCATGCGCCCCGCCGAAATGGCAGCAGACTCGACGTCATCTGGAGCGAGTGCGCGGGCGATTTCATCGGCGTTAACGAATTCGCCGAAGCCGATCTTTCCGGGTAGGAGAGCCTTGGCAGTTGTCGTTTTCCCGGCACCGTTTGGTCCGCCAAGAACGATAATCTCCTTGGCCAGCGTAGTCATGCCTCAATGATCCATCGTGCAGTCGAGGATCTTGGTATCGAAGGGGGAGCCGATCAGCAGGCGGTGACCCGTCGCGGCGGCGACGCTGGAAGCGCCGATCTCACTCCCCAGGTTGGTGTAGACCGCCGTCGCACTCTGTGGGATGCCGTTCGCCAGCGTGACTTTGAAGACCTCGGAAGGCGCGGGCTTCGATCCGTCCGTCCGGTACGTCGCCATGGCGAAAGCCTTGGGGTGGGTTGCGACCCATAGATTGCCGGCCGCGTCGAGCCTGAGATTGTCGAGATTGGACGGAATGCCAAACGTGTTCACCACCTCCAGCGTTCCGGAGAGCGGCTGGCGCTTGTAGGTCGTCAGGCGGCGATTGTAGGACTCGCTGATGTAGAGATACTGGCCGTCCGGCGACAGCGCGGCGCCGCTGGGGAAAACCAGATTGTCCGCCACGACGCGGAAAACATTGCCGTCGAAATAGAGCACATTGGCGCGCGGCAGGACGAGATCGTCGTCCAGCATGCGGCCAAATTGGGATGTGCTGGTGTGGTCGTTGGTGACGTAGAAGCGGCTGCCGTCGAGCGCCGCGACGGCGTTGGGGCTGACGAGCTGGCCGCCCTGGATGCTTCCGGTCTCACTCAGCATGACCTGGCCGTCGGGCGCGATCTTCACGTCGAAGATGTCGATGCTGTGCGTGCCGTCGCTGCGGTGATTTATCGCCATCAAGGTCAGGCTGCCGTCGGCGCCGCGCACAAGGCTGATGCCGTGCGGATGAAAATCGGCCGGCGTGCCCGTAAGCTTCGTCAGATGCGCCGCATCGTCGAGCCGCAAGACATATAAACCGTCCTGGGCCGCCGGCTTACCGCGCGCCTTGGCGCGGCGGTCGAGCGCGGAGATGAAGGCAAGGCCGGTCGGCTCGTCGATGGCGATATCTTCGGGACCGCTCACGCCTGCGATCGCGCGGCAGGTGCCGGCGAAGCCGGGAACGACGTCTGTGAAGACGCCGAAGGCGTTCAGACTGCGGATCGTAAACGCGGCGGCCACGACCAGCACGACGGCTGCGGCGGTGACGGCGGCGCGGATGGCGGGTCGCATCTTCAACTCGCGAGCGCCAGCGCGCTGGTGAACTGCAGATCCGCCAGTCGGGCATAGAGCCCGCCATGCGCGACGAGTTCCGCATGGCTGCCCTCGCCCACGACCCGGCCCTGATCCATGACCACGATGCGCTTGAGGCGCTGAATGGTGGCGAGACGGTGGGCGATGACTATGGTGGTGCGCCCGGCCATCAGATTTTCGAGGCCGATCTGCACGAGCCGCTCGTTCTCGGCATCCAGCGCGCTGGTCGCCTCATCGAGCAAGAGCAGCGGCGCGTCGCGCAGAATGGCGCGGGCGATGGCGATGCGCTGGCGCTGACCACCGGACAGCGTCACGCCGCGCTCGCCGACCAAAGTCTCATAGCCGTCCGGCAGGCGTTCGATGAACTCCGCGGCGGCGGCGGCATCGGCGGCGCGGCGCACATCCTCGTCGCTCGCGTCCGGGCGGCCGTAGCGGATATTGTCGGCCAGCGAGCCTGAGAAAATCACGCTGTCCTGCGCCACGACGGCGATGTTGGAGCGCAGATCGGTCGGATCGGCATCGGCGAGGTCTACGCCGTCGAAGGTGATGGCGCCGGACTGCGGGCTGAAGAATCGCAGCAGGAGCTGGAAAACCGTTGATTTTCCGGCTCCGGACGGACCGACCAAGGCGACGGCCTCGCCCGGCGCGATCTCGAGCGAAAAGCCGTTCAGCGCCTTGAAGTTGGGCCGCGAGGGATATTGGAACGTGACATCGCGGAACGTCACCGCGCCTTTCGCCGGTCGCGCAATCAGGCGCGGATGCGCCGGCGCGGAAACTTCGGGCTGCACATGCAGCAATTCCATCAGCCGCTCCGAAGCGCCGGCGGCGCGCTGCAGGTCGCCCCAGGTCTCGCTCATCGAGCCCATGCCGGTGACGAAGATCATGGCGTAGCCGGCGAACTGGGTGAGGAGTCCGACGGTCATGCGGTGCGCCACGACGTCATGCGCGCCGACCCAGAAGACGCCGACGATGCAGGCGGTCACTGCCGACATGACGACGGCGGTCATGACGGCGCGGGCGCGGGTGCGCAGGATGGCGACGACGAACGAGGTCTCGACCGCGGCGCCGAACAGCTTGCGCTCGGTGTCTTCACGGGTGAACGCCTGGACGGTCTGCACCGCATTGAGCGTTTCGCTCGCCCGCGCGCTGGTGTCGGCGATCTTGTCCTGGCTGCGGCGGCTCAAGGTGCGCACCCAGCGCCCGAACAGGATCAGCGGCAGCAGCACCAGCACGACGATGCCGATGACGAGCGCCGTCAGCTTCACGCTGGTGATGAACAGCAGGATCAGGGCGCCGATCAGCATGACGAAGTTCCGCGCCGCGACGGAGGCGGATGAGCCGACGACCGTCTGGATCAGCGTGGTGTCGGCGGTGAGGCGCGACAGGACTTCGCCGGTGCGCGTCACTTCGAAGAAGGCCGGCGTCAGGCCGATGACGTGGTCGAACACGGCCTTGCGGATATCGGCGATGACGCGTTCGCCCAGCCAGGTGACGAAATAGAAGCGGATAGCGGTGGCGATCGCGAGCGCGAAGGCGATGCCGATCAGCGGAAAGAAATATTCGTCGATCTTGGAGGCCAGCGCGACGCTGAAGCCGTGCTGGACGAGCTGGCCGAGGGCGGGCGGGATCAGCAGGCTGGCGGTCGAGGAACAGATCAGGGCGACGAAGGCGACGGCGATGGCGGGGCGGTAGGGCTTGAGGAACGGCACGAGCTGCCTGAGCGGGCGCAGCGACCGGGCCTTGGGCCGGGCGGCGGCCACGAATTCGAGCTGTTCTGCGTATTCTTCCCCGGTCTGCGACACGTTTCCTGCCCGATTAGCCTTGTTCCAACAGGTATATAGGAGCCCCGGGCGGCAACCTAAGGGGCGCTTCGCCGCGCGCCTTGTCACGGGCGCCGCGTGCCTTGCCTTGGCGCAAGGCGCACCCTATAAGGCGCGGCTTCAATTCTTCGGGTCCAGCGGTCATGAAAAAGGGCATCCACCCCAATTACCACTTCGTCGAAGTCCGTCTCAACGACGGCTCGACCTACAAGACCCGCACGACTTGGGGCGAGGCCGGCCAGCAGCTGACCCTCGACATCGATCCGACCACGCACCCGGCCTGGACCGGCGGCCAGCAGCAGCTGATGGACCGCGGCGGTCGCCTGACGCGCTTCAACAAGAAGTTCGCGGGCATGCTGAACGAAGGACCCGCGGCCAAGGCCGCGACTCCTGAAACGAAATAAATCAGTTCCGCGCCAAGCGCTGGAACGCAGTCGGCGGCCCGGGTCCTTGCGCCAGAGCGGCACGGATCGCGTCCGCACATTGCGCCGGGCTTAGCTTCGACGTGTCCACGTCCAGATCGTAAAGTCCGTGCGCGTGCACGGCGTCCTGCCAGAGCCGCACCGGCTCCGGCACCGGATCGCCGGGTGAGGCCTGGACGTATTGTCCTTCGCGGCCGGCCTGGCCGGCGGCGCGCCGCGCCAGAATGACATCGATCGGACAGCGCACGCCGACGAACAGGACCGGCAATCCTTCCAGCCGCCTGGCGCAACCCTTCAGGATTCCGATCGGCTTCGAATAGGCGTCGTGATGGCCGACATCGGCGACGACGTTGAGGCCCCGGCGGGCGTGCGCCGCGATCGAATCGTAGAGCGCGGCATAGAGCGCCGGCAGGATGGCCTCCAGGTCGGGCCGCTCACCGCCGGGCCGCAGGCCGATTCCAGGCAAAAGGCGTTTGGGCGTGATGCGCGCGTATGCATCGACGCCGAGATTGAGCCAGGGTCCGTCGAAACTCTCCTGGATCGCGGCGGCAATGCTCGACTTGCCCGCGCGCGGGGCGCCGTTGAGGATGACGATCTGGCCGCTCAGGGCTCGCCGCCGAAGGCTTTTTCCAGACGGCCCATCTGCGCCTGCACGCCGGATTGGGTTTTCAGGCCACCGGCGAACAGCACATCGTCGAGCCGCGCGATGCGGCGGTAGAGATTGTCGCTGCGGGTCAAAAGATCGCGCAGCGTCGCCGGCAGAAGCTCGATGCCGACGCCGTTGCCGCCGAGACAGATTTCCTTGGAGCCCAACCGGTAGCGCTCGCTGTGCGCATCCTGCGCCGCCATGTCGCCGTCATGCACCGCGCGCTGCACCAGAAGCCAGCTCGCGGCCTGCATCAGGCGGGTCGTGACGCGCATGCTTTCGCCGGCATAGAGCAGCGCGGCCTTGCGCGGCAGATCCTTGGCTTCCTGGCGGCCGCGGCCGTCGAGATATTTCGCGGTCTCCTCGACCAGCGACATGCCTTCGTCGAAGGTGCGCTCGAACAGCGCCGAACCGGTGAAGCTTTGAACGGTGAGGTCGTGGAGGTCGTCGGCCGTATTGGTGTTCATTCGCCGCTGCCCGCTCTGTGCGCGAGGAAAGCTATCAACTCGCACGCCTTGCGCAAGACGGATTCGCCTTTGCTCTTTGCATAAACCAAACGAATGGTTGCGCGCGGGCAACGTTTGGCTGTGCGTATTAATCTTTATATGCGCAACTCACGCAGCGGGCCGGACCGATTAACGCTTAAAGAACGCATCGGCGGCGGACTTGGTGGAATTGCGCGCCACGATCGCTTCGCGGCAACGCGCGATCTCGCTCTCCAGCGCCGCGATGCGCTTTTCCAGTTCATGCGCCGACATGGCCGAAATGTCCTCGCCCAGGACGATGTCCGGCAGTTTCTTGCGCGGCAACAATTCTTCCGGGTCGACCGCCAATTGCGCCTCGCGCCTGCTATCTTCGGCGCGGATTATAGGACCAATCGCGGCGAGGCGTCATGAGAGCCATCGAAGTCACGAACCCCGGCCAAGGCTACACATTGGCCGTGACGGATATTGCCAAGCCAAAGGCCGGCGCGGGCGAAATGCTGATCAAAATCGCTGCCGCGGGCCTCAATCGCGCCGATCTGGCACAGGCGATGGGGATGTATCCGCCGCCGCCCGGCGCGCCCTTGACGCTGGGCATGGAATGTTCCGGCGAAGTGGCCGAATTGGGCGTCGGCGTCACGGGCTTTGCGACCGGCGACAAGGTTTGCGCCCTCTTGGGCGGCGGCGGCTACGCCGAATATGTCGCCGTGTCGGAGAAACTGGTCCTGCCGGTGCCCCAGGGCGTCAGCCTGGTCGACGCGGCGGCGCTGCCCGAAGTGCATTTCACCGTGTGGACCAACCTGATGGATACGGCCCGGTTGAAAGCGGGCGAGAGCGTGCTGATCCATGGCGGCTCCAGCGGCATCGGGACGGCGGCGATCCAGCTGTGCGCGGCGCGCGGACACAAGGTGTTCACGACGGCGGGCAGCGCGGAGAAGTGCGCGGCCATAGCCGCGCTCGGCGCGACGCGGGCGATCAACTATCGAGAAGAAGATTTCGTCGAGGTGATCAAGACCGAGACCGGCGGCAAGGGCGTCGACGTCATCCTCGACATGGTCGGCGGCGACTACATCCAGCGCAACATGAGCGCCGCGGCGCTGTGGGGCCGCATCGTCAATATCGCCTATCAGAGCGGCATGCAGGCGAATGTGAATTTCGGGCCAATGCTGATGAAGCGGCTCAGCCTGCTGGCGACGACGCTGCGGGCGCGCAGCAACGACGAGAAGGGCGCGATCCGCGACGCGCTGCTGCGCGAGGTCTGGCCGCTGATCGACGCGGGCAGGATCAAGCCGGTCGTGGACCGGGTCTACCCGCTTGCCGAGGCCGGCGAGGCACACAAGCGGATGGCCAAGAGCGATCATATCGGGAAAATTTTGCTGACGGTGTGAAAAATGGGCTAGGCTTCCTGCACGCCATCACCCTTCGATGGAGTTCGCGTGCGAGCAGGATACGTTGCTGCCGGTGTGCTGGCCGGGGTGCTAGCCTCTATCGCGTGCGCGCAGGGTCTATCGCAACCGTCCGACATGGACTTCGAATCAGACGCGGTCGGCCAGCCGCCGCCGGGTTGGACGGTCGATATGGCGGCGGCCGGCACAGGCGCGTCGGCCATGATAGATGGCGACCGGCCGGAATCCGGACACGCCAGCGCCCGGCTCACCCTTCCGCCACCGGCGGCCGCCGACGCCTATGCCAGCGCCACTCTGCGCCGCGACATCGACGCCGCGCCCTATCGCGGCAAGATCGTCGTTATCCATCTCGCGATGCGCACGGACATCAAATCGCAAGGCGCGTTCGCCTCGGTCATTTTCCGCGCGCGCGCCGAGCGGGTACAGGGCCGCTTCTATCCTGACGCAATCACCAACCGTGCCCCCTCTGTCGACTGGACCAGTTACGATCTGCCCCTTGCCGTTCCGGCCGATGCGGATCGCCTCGCCCTGGCCATGTCGCAAACCAAGCCCGGCTCCGCTTGGCTGGACAGTGTGCGCATCCACATCGCCGATCCGGCGGAAGTCGGCTGGGAAGCGCCGCGGCCGCTCACCCCGCGGGGCATCGCGAACCTTCACGCCTTCGCGCGCCTTTTGGGTTATGTGCGGTTTTTTCACCCGAGTGATCAGGCCGCCGCCGCGGACTGGAACAGCATCGCCATCGCGGGCGTCCAGCGGATCGAGGACGCGCCCGACGCGGCAAAACTTGTGAAAGCGCTGCGTGACATATTCATGCCGCTCGCGCCGACGCTCCGCATCTATGCGACAGGCGGTTCTGTCTTGCCCCGCCCCGTCGCGCTCGCCGACACACCCGGCGCGACAATCGTCGGCTGGCAGCACCACGGCGTCTTTCTCGGTCTGCCGCTTCCGGGGAATTCAGCGCTCTATACAAGCGAGCGCATCGGCATGACGAACCCGAAGCCAGCGGACGCATTTCCGGCGGACCTTGGCGGCGGCGCGTCGATCCTGATGCCGACGACGCTCTACAGGGACGACAAGGGCACGCTGCCGCACGTCCCTCCGGCGCAGATCCATCTCCATAAGCCGGCACTCTTCGTACCGTCCGGCCTGGATCGCTCGACCCGCCTGGCGGATGTGATCTTGAGCTGGAATGTCTTCCAGCATTTCTATCCCTATTTCGCAGAGGAGCCGGTCGATTGGGCGGCGGTACTGGATGTGACCCTGGCGGAAGCCGCGACCGATGGCGATGAGGCCGAATTCCGCGCGACCCTGTCGAAGGAGCTGGCGGCGCTGCGCGATGGACACGGCTACGTCTATTTTCCGCATCAAAAGGAGCTGAGCCTGCCGGTTCTGTGGGACTGGGTCGAAGACCGGCTCGTCGTCCTCCGCGTGGAACCGGACGTCAAAGGGCTTCGGCCGGGCGACGTCGTCGACCGTATCGACGGCGTGCCGGTCGCGAATCTCCTGGCGCATTTGATGCCGACGATTGCCGCATCGACACCGCAATTCCAAATGGACAAGGCGCTATGGGCCATCATGCGCCGGACAAGTTCGGCGCCGGTCACGGTCCAGGCGCACCATCCGGACGGAACGGCGGTCACGGCGGCTCTTACGCCGGACGAATACAAGATCGATCCACTTGCGTTCGACGACCTCAAACCTGTCAGCGAATTGAGGCCGGGCATCTGGTATGTCGATCTGAGACGATTCAAGAAAAGCGATCTCGACGGTACGCTAAGCGGCCTTGCGGGCGCGAAGGCCATCGTTATCGACATGCGCGGCTATCCCACGCCGGACGCATTGATGGTCGTGGCCCATCTGTCGGATAAGCCGATCCCAACCGGCCAGTTCGACATCCCGGTTGCATCGGTGCCGGACCAGACGCGCGTGACCTATCAATCGGTCGGATGGAGCTTGCCCGCGGCCGTGCCCCGCTTCACGGGCAAGTTCGTCTTCCTCACCGACGCGGACGCCGCCAGTTACGGCGATATGGTGATGGGGATGGTCGAAGACAATCACCTCGGCGCCATCGTCGGCGGGCCGACGGCCGGGATCGACGGCACCATCAATCCTTTTGTGCTGCCGGGCGATTATCGGCTCAACTGGACCGGCTTTCGGGTTCGCAAGCTGGACGGCTCGCGCTTCATGGGCGTGGGTGTCTCTCCCACCGTGCCTGCCGCGCCCACCATCGCCGGCATCGCGGCAGGGCGCGATGAGGTGCTGGAAAAGGGGCTGGCCGTGGCGGACGGCAGGCGATAGGGCCAAATCCCTGTAAATTCAATGGTTTCGGTCTAGCCCAGATTTTGCTTTATTCCTGCGGGGTCACCCGCTAGAACACGCGCCTTCCTCGAAAATCCAACAGTCGAGCGAAGGGACGGGGCGGACAGCCTCGCCCGGGAAAGGAAAGATTTATGGCCGCCGAACCGCAAAAACCGCTGATGCCCAAGGCGACCGCCGTCTGGCTGGTCGACAACACCTCGCTCAGCTTCGAGCAGATCGCCGATTTCTGCGGCCTGCATCCCCTGGAAGTGAAGGGCATCGCCGACGAGGACGTGGCCAAGGGCATCAAGGGCCAGGACCCGGTGTCATCCGGCCAGCTGACGCGTGAGGCGATCGAAGAGGCCGAGAAGAACCCCAAGGTGCGCCTGAAGATGGCCGCGCCCAAGCACAAGATGCCGTCGGTCAAGCAGAAGAAGGCGCCGCGCTATACCCCGGTGTCCAAGCGCCAGGACAAGCCCGACGCGGTCTACTGGATCCTGCGCAACCATCCCGAATTCGCCGACGCCGACATCATCCGCCTGATCGGCACCACCAAGGCGACGATCCAGAAGATCCGCGAGCGCAGCCACTGGAACGCGACCAACATCAAGGCGGTCGATCCGGTGACGCTGGGGCTGTGCTCGCAGCTCGAGCTCGATCTCGCGGTGACGCGCGCCGGCGCCAAGCGCGACCGCGCCATCAAGCGGGCCGAGAAAAAGGGCGAGACCATCAAGCCGGTGTCGGAGACGACCGGCACCTCGGCGACCGCCCCGGCGCCCGCGCCGGACCCGCTCGAATTTCCCAGCGAAGACGACAGCCCGGGCTAAGCCGCCGTCTGGTCCGCGCGCGGGTCGAGCTCGGCGGATGCCGGCGTGCCCTGCTGCGGCTGCGCTTCGAACCTGTCGTGATGCAAGTCGCTGGGCGCATCGCGCACGCCGATGCGAACAATTGTGAACACCGCCATCGCAACGTGGATCGACGCGGTATAGAAAAACAACGCCTGCGTGCCGAAACGGCCGATCACCAGGGCCGCGACCGTCGGACCCAGAACCGACGCCAGCGAATTGATCAGCAGCAAGGTCGCCGAGGTCTCGACGAATTCGCTGCGCGGAATGCGGTCGTTGGAATGGGCGACCGAGAGCCCGTAGAGCGGCAACGCCACCGTTCCGAACAGGCCGATCAGGGGCAGCACCGTCCAGCGATGCGCGCCGCCGAACGTCGCCAGCGCGATCCCGATTGCCGCCGCCACGACGCAGACGAAGGCGATGATGAAGCGCCGGTCCATGCGGTCGGAGAGGCGACCCAGCGGCAACTGTACGATGGCGCCGCCGAGCGTGAAAACGCTGACGAACACCGCGATCCAGCCCTTGCCCAGGCCATGGGTCTGGGCATAGACGGGCGCCAGCGTCCACACCGCGCTGTTGGCGAAGCCGACCGCGATGCAGCCCATGACGCCGACCGGCGCGATGCCGTAGAGCCGCAGCGGCCGCAAAACGGGGACATGCGCGGCTTGCGGCTGCGGCAGCCGCGTCAGGCCCATCGGGATCAGGCTCAGCGCGTAGAAAATGGCTGCCGTGCTGAACAACACGAAGCTGGTCGGACGACCGGTTCCGAACAGCATCTGGCCGACGATCAGGGCTGAAAAATTGACGGTCAGGTAGGTGGAGAAGATGCGGCCGCGATTTTCGTTGCTGGCGCGGTCGTTGAGCCAGCTCTCGATCACCATATAGATGCAGGCCGCCGCCAAGCCGAAGGCGCCGCGCATCAGGATCCAGACGAATTCCGAGACGAACATCGACTGCAGCAGGATCGTGGCCGCCGAAATGCCGGCACCGATGCCGAAGGTGCGGCTGTGGCCGACACGGGCGAGCAGCCGGGGACCCGCATAGCACCCCAACACGAAGCCCGCGAAGTAGAACGAGCCGACGACGCCAAGCGTCAGGTTGGAGAAGCCCTCCAGATGCGCCCGCACCGGAATGAGCACGCCGATCAGGCCATTGCCCGCGATGTAGAGCGCGGCGGAAAAGAGAATGGCCCCAAGGGCGAAGATCTGCTTGCGCATCGACGATTCTTCAATTGGCGCGCAATCTCTCGATCGCGCTTGCAGCGCCTTACGCCGCCATTGCGGTCAAACTATGTAGCGCAGGACCACGAAGCCCAGAACGACCAGAACGAGAAATCCGATCAGCACGAGCTCGAGATATTTCTCGATGAACAGCTGCGCCCGCTCGCCGAACAGGTAAACGGCCAGCCCTTCCAGGACGATGAAGCGCAGACTGCGCGTGATGGCCGAATACAGCATGAAGGACGCGAACGGCACATTGGCGAGGCCGGACGAGATCGTCACGAGCTTGTAGGGCACGGGCGTCAGCCCCTGCACGACGATCAGATAGGCGTGCGCGGTGTATTTCTGGCGCAGGGCCTCGACCTGCTCCAGCGGGATGTGGAGCAGATGGATGAGCCAGATGCCCGCTGTATCCCAGAACAAGGCGCCGATCGCATAGCCGAGCATGCCGCCCGTCACCGACCAGAACGTGCACCAGGCCGCAACCGCCAGCGCGCGCCGACGGTTGGCAAGCATCATCGGCAGCAGCATGACGTCGGGTGGAATCGGGAAAAACGACGCTTCGGCGAAGGCGAACGCCGCCAGCGCGGCCCAGGCGTTGCGGCCCTGCGCGTGGCGCATCATCCAGGCGTACAGGCGGCGGAGACCGCGCGGCGCGGGTAGAACCTGATCCGTCATGGGTTTTCCTTGGGCCGCGCTTTCCTAGCAATGCCGCCGTGCCCCGTCCATGGCGGCGCTTGCTGGTTAATGCGGCATTCTTTAGCGTTTCGGACCCGACGAAACCGCCTGCCGAAGAACCCTCATGGCCAAGCCGAAAAAGAAGACGAAAAAGAAAGCGTCCAAGCCCGCGCGGGCAAAGACCAGACACGCCAAAAAGGCGCCGAAGAAGAAGGTGCAGCCCAAACCGGTCCGGACCCTGGCGCGCGTGCCGGCCAAGCCGGATGCGCGGCGCCGGCCCAAAGCGCCGGTGCGGCGTGCCGCGGAGGGCGCGATGCGCGCCCTGCCGCGCCTGATGCCGCGCTTGCGCGCCGGCAAATACGACGCCGATCTGGAGCGCAATCCGGCCAATTTCCAGGCGCTGACGCCGCTCACCTTCCTGGAGCGCGCCGCATCGGTTTTCCCGAACCGCACCGCCATCATCCATGGCGCCCAGCGCTTCAGCTATGCGCAATATTGCGCGCGCGCGCGCCGCCTGGCATCGGCGCTGACCAAGGCCGGAATCAGACGCGGCGATACGGTCGCCGTCATGCTGGCCAACACGCCGCCGATGCTGGAGGCGCATTACGGCGTGGCGATGGCGTCGGGCGTGCTGAACGCGCTGAACACGCGGCTGGACGCCGCCGCGCTCGCCTTCATCCTGGATCATGGCGAGGCGAAATATCTCGTCACCGACCGCGAATTCTCCGGGGTCATGCGCGAGACGCTGAAGCTCGCCAAGGCGCGGCCGATCGTGATCGATTATGACGATCCGGAATTTCCGCAAAGCGGCGAGCGGCTGGGGAATATCGATTACGAGGCATTCCTGGAGGGCGGCGATCCAGAATTCGCCTGGCTGCATCCGGCGGATGAATGGGACGCGATCTCGCTCAACTACACGTCGGGCACGACGGGAAACCCGAAGGGCGTCGTGTTCCACCATCGCGGCGCGGCGCTGATGGGCTACGGCAATGTCCTGGCGGCGCAGATGCCGCGCCATCCGATCTATCTGTGGACGCTGCCGATGTTCCATTGCAACGGCTGGTGCTTTCCCTGGTCGCTGTCGGTCGTCGCGGGCACGCATGTCTGCCTGCGTTGGGTGCGCGCCAAGGCGATGTTCGACGCCATCGCCGATCACAAGGTCACGCATCTGTGCGGCGCGCCGATCGTGATGTCGACCTTCATCAACGCCAAGCCGGAGGAGCGCCGGCCGCTGCCGCACAAGGTCGAGTTCATCACCGCCGCCGCGCCGCCGCCCGAGTCGGTGCTCGCCGCGATGAGCGATGCGGGATTCAACGTGACGCACGTCTACGGCCTGACCGAGACCTATGGTCCCGCCGTGGTCAACGAATGGAGCCAGGAGTGGGAAGCGCTAGAGGCCGGGCCGCGCGCCGCCAAGAAGGCGCGCCAGGGCGTGCGCTATCACGCGCTCGACGGGCTGTCGGTGATGGATCCTGAAACCATGGAGCCGGTGCCGACCGACGGCGCGACCATCGGCGAAGTGATGTTCCGCGGCAATGTCGTGATGAAGGGGTATCTCAAGAACCCCGCCGCCACGAAGGAAGCATTCGAAGGCGGCTGGTTCCATTCGGGCGATCTGGGCGTGATGTATCCGGACGGCTATGTGCAGCTGAAGGACCGCTCCAAGGACATCATCATCTCCGGCGGCGAGAACATTTCCTCCATCGAGGTCGAGGACGTGCTCAACAAGCATCCCGCCGTGATGTTCGTGGCAGTGGTGGCCAAGGAAGACGAGAAATGGGGCGAGACGCCCTGCGCCTTCGTCGAACGCAAGGCCGGCTACGAGCACGTCACCGCGGAGGAGCTGATCGAACACTGCCGCGCCAACCTGGCACGCTACAAATGCCCGCGTTACGTGGCGTTCGTCGACCTGCCCAAGACCTCGACCGGCAAGATCCAGAAATTCAAGCTGCGCGAGATGACCAAGGACGTGAACTAGACACGTATGATAACCACATTGGGTACATCGAGGCTTCACGCGAAAAGTTGCACTTCGCAACTCGAACACCCCTTGTGATCGCCCCCCGATTCAGAGGGGTGGCGGGTGCTTTGCGCGCAAACGATCCTCCGCGCCGGCGAGTGGGGTATCTGATGGCTGCGAAAAAAATACGAGGAGCCGCGAAGAAGACACCGGGCGGCGATCTGCTGCGCCGGCTGCAGGGCATGCTCTACGAATATCATGACATGGGCCGCTTCGAGGAAGCGCGGCCGCATATCCTGTGGCTGATGGAGATCGCCGAGTCGGAAGCGGGAAGCCCGCCGGTCCTTACGTCCTGAGAGGTCAGGTGGCGCGCCCGCTCTTCGCCAGCGCCAGCGCGAGCCCCAGGACATTCAAGGCCAGGAACGCGCCGGTCGAGACGACCATCGTATGCTCAAAGCCGGCATTGCCGGTGCCGGCGCTCCAGTTCTCGTAATGGCTGAAGAACGAGCCGTAGAACATGGCGCAGCCGAAGCCCCAGCCGGCGGCGAGCAGGCGGCCCGAGCCACGCCGCAGGACGAGAACCGCGCCGACCAGCAGCAGGCCGAGCGCGATGAAATCGTAGACGGCGAAGGGGAGCGGCTCGCTCTGGCGCAGGACGCGCAGGATTTTCAGCGGTCCGCCGATGACGCAGAGCACAATTCCCAGCCATGCCGAAATCTTCTGCGCGGTCATATGAACCCCTTTCCCCGGCGCGGAGCCTAGCGCCAGTCGGGGACGGCGGGCAATCGGCGCCTCAGAGCTGCAACCGCATGGCGCAGCGGTTGGGCAAGCCGCGGGCTTCTTCGGCGCGCACGATTTCGCGCAAGCGACCGTCGCTCTGGGCGCCGGACAATTCGACGAAGCCGTAGCGCGCGTAGAAGGGGGCGTTCCACGCCACGTCCCGAAAGGTCGTGAGGGTGATCGCCTTCAAGCCCCGCGCCCGCGCCGCGTCCACCGCAACATCGATCAGGCGCCGGCCGAGGCCGCGCCGCTGAAAGTCTTTCGCCACCGCCAATTCGAGGATGTGCAGCACATCGCCGAAGATTTCGCCGCGCAGCGCACCGATCACGCCGGTGCCGCTGTCTTCCGCGACCCAGACCATGCCGGCAGTGATCAATGGCAGAAATGATTCGGGCGAAGCGAGCGGCTCATCGGCAACCCAGGCGAGTTCCGTCAGCGTGCGAAACAAAGCGCCGGCCGAAGCTTCTATGCCCGGCAAAAAAGCGGCGTCGCGCTCGTCGGCCAGCCGGATGGACATGGATGTGGTCATTGCTCGGTGATAGCCCAGACGCGCTGCCGCCGCGCGGGAAAATTTCTACAAGACGGACGGCAGCCGGCGCTCTACCCTTGGCTTCGACAGCGGGGAAAGTCCATGAATTCGAGCGTCCAACCGATCGCCAGCCGCTATGCGCTGACCTTCGTCTTCATCACCATGCTGATCGACACGATCGGTCTTGGCATCATCATTCCAGTCACGCCCGCGATCATCAAGCAATTGACCGGACAGGAACTGAGCGGCGCGGCCGGCTGGGGCGGCTGGCTGATGTTCGTCTATGCGCTGATGCAGTTTCTCTGCGCGCCCATCATCGGCAATCTGAGCGACCGCTTCGGCCGCCGCCCGGTGCTGATCCTGTCGCTGGTGGCGCTCGCTATCGACTATGCCATCACCGGTCTGGCGCCGACCATCGCCTGGCTGTTCGTCGGCCGCTTTCTCTCCGGCGCGGCCGGCGCGGCCTATCCGACCGTCAACGCCTACATCGCCGATGTTTCGCCGCCCGAGAAGCGGGCGGCCAATTTCGGACTGACCGGCGCGGCCTTCGGCATCGGCTTCATACTCGGGCCGGCCTTGGGCGGACTGATAGGCGACCATTGGGGCGCGCGGGCGCCGTTCTTCGTGGCCGCTGCCATCGCGCTCGCCAACGCGCTGTTCGGGCTTTTGGTGCTGAAAGAGTCTCTGCCGCCGGAGCGCCGGCGCAAGTTCGAATTGTGGCGCGCCAATCCGCTCGGTGCGCTCAAGGCGCTCGGCCGCTTTCCGGCGATGTACGGTTTGATCGGCGTCGGCGTCCTGCTGCAGCTGGCGCATGACTCGCTTCCCGCGACATGGACCTACTACACCATATTGAAATTCCATTGGACGCCGGCTGAGGTCGGCTACTCGCTGATGGCGGTCGGCGCGCTGACGGCGGTGTCGTTTGGCGTCCTGCCGCGCTTCGTCGTGCCGCGTATCGGCGAGACCAATTCGGTCTATGTCGGATTGCTCCTGTCCGCCATCGGCTATGCCGGCTACGCGTTCTCCGGTGCGCCGTGGATGCTTTACGCATGGATGGTGGTGTGGTCGCTCGGCGGCGTCGGAGGGCCGGCGCTCAATTCGATCATGTCGAAGCAGGTGCCCGCCGACGAGCAGGGCGAATTGATGGGCGCCCGCGCCAGCATGGACAGCATTACGTCCATCATCGCGCCGCTGCTGCTGACAAATCTGTTCGCCTATTTCACCAGCGGGCATGCGTTCATCTACTTCGCCGGCGCCTCGTTCCTGGCGGCGGCGTTGTTCGAATTCGGCGCGCTGGCGCTGTTCGCGTATGCGCAACCACGCATCGCCGCTGTGTCGGCGGAACAGGTCAGGCGTGGAGCGGGGAATTAGTGAACGCTGCTTCGCAGTCGTTCGAGTTCGTCTTTTATTCGGAGTTTTTCTTTCTTAAGCGCGGCGACCCGAACTTCGTCCCAATCGGGATGGGCCATCTCGTCGTGTATGCGCTCTTCCAGTTTCTTGTGTTTTTCAGATAGTTCCTGGATATGCCCTTGTAGTGCCATGCGTGCACCTCACTTTTTAGGCCTGTGAATTAGATCACTGTCGGAGGGTGCTGTCACGCCCCTCTTCCGCCCTTGGCCAACAGTCTGTAAACGGAACCCCATGGCGAAGGTTGCGGAAATCCAGAAAAAAGAACGGCTTGTGGTGGGCATCAGCGGCGCCTCCGGCGTCGCCTACGGCATCCGGCTGCTCGAGGCGCTGGCCGAACTTAAGGTTGAGTCGCATCTGGTGGTGACCAAGGCGGCGGAGATGACCATCGCCCTGGAGACTCAATTGAAGCCCAAAGCCGTCGCGGCCAAGGCGGACTATTCCTATGCGCCGGGCGATATCGGGGCGGCGATCGCGTCCGGCACCTTCAAGACCAAGGGCATGATCGTGGCGCCCTGTTCGGTGCGCAGCTGGTCGGAGATCGCGACCGGCGTGACGACCGGCCTTCTGACCCGCGCCGCCGACGTGACGCTGAAGGAGCGCCGGCCACTGATCCTGATGGTGCGTGAGACGCCGCTGCATGTGGGCCACCTGCGCACACTGGGGCAGCTGGCCGAGATGGGTGCGACCATCCTGCCGCCCCTGCCCGCCTTCTACGACGAACCGCACAGGATTTCCGACTTCGTCGACCAGATCGTCGGCCGCGCGCTGGACCTTCTGGGCTATGATTGGCCGAAGCAGAAGCGCTGGGACGGCGGCCGCCGCAAGCCAGGCGCTGAAACCTGATGGTGCGATGAGCAGTGAAGTCACCAGGCCCGACGAAGTCGCACTCCGGGCCAAGCTCGCCGAGCTGACGCAGGAGCATCGCGACCTCGACAACGCCATCGCCGCGCTGACCGAAGCGGGCGCGCGCGATCAGCTGCAATTGACGCGGCTGAAGAAGCGCAAGCTGCAGCTGAAGGACGAGATCGCCAAGATCAACGACCGCCTGCTGCCCGACATAATTGCTTAGTGCGAGCAACGCGAGCGTTGAAAACTTCAGCGCGCGCCGCGCTTGTGGGCGTACATCGCTTCGTCGGCGCGGGCCATGGCGAGGTCGGCGTCGTCGCCCGACTTCAACTCGAAAGCGCCATAGGCAAAGCTCACCGGGATCGCTTTGCTCGCCCACGAGGTCGGCGCGGCGCGCAGTTTTTCAGCCAGGATGTCCGCCTTCTTGTGGGCCTGGGCCTGGTCGGCATGGCTGAGCAGGACGCCGAATTCGTCGCCGCCGAGGCGCCCGACGCAATCGCTGTCGCGGACATTGTCGGACAGCACGCCGGCGAAATTCTTCAGCACCGCGTCGCCGCCGGCATGGCCATAGGTGTCGTTGATCGCCTTGAAGCCGTTGAGGTCGAAATAGATCAGGCTGGCCGGCGTGCCGTAACGGCCGGCGAAGGCGATATAGCGCGTCAGCTCGCGCACGAAGGCACGCCGGTTGAGCAGCGGCAGGAGCTGGTCCTGGTCGGCGTTCTTTTCGGCCTCGTCGAGCCGGTTGCGCGTGGCCTGCAATTCCCGGCGCAGGCTGTCGACCTCGCCCATCAGGGTGACGATGGCGTCACGCACGCGGGGGGTGAATTCGCTTTCCGGGATGCCCAGGACGCTGGCGGTGGCACCCGCCGTGGCCGGGCTGACAGGCGCGGCAAGGCTTTCCGCCTGACGTGCATAGGCAGCGGCGCCGGTGGCACGCGTTCGGCTGGTCGGTCCTGTCCGTTCGATCTTCATGATCGACCCCTTCGGCCTTTCTGGCGGCAAAAACAATACTAAGAGCGCTTTAACAATTCCTTTATGAAACAGAACAACTGGTAAACAGCCGTCAATCAGGGCTTTTCCGCAGACCGCGCAGCCCTATAATCCAGCGCTTCCTGCTGGCTGATTTGCCCGCCAACTCCCAAGGGAAGCATGCCCAGCCCAAAGCCCCCCCTTCCGCTTGTCGGCCTGATCATGGGGAGCCAGTCGGACTGGCCGACGCTCAAACCCGCGTCCGAGATCCTGACCGCGCTCGGCGTGCCGCATGAGAGCAGAATCGTCTCCGCCCACCGCACCCCGGAGCGGATGAGCGGCTATGCCAAGGCGGCCGCGGGGCGCGGGCTGAAAGTGATCATCGCCGGCGCTGGCGGCGCGGCGCACCTGCCGGGCATGACGGCCTCGATGACGACGCTGCCGGTGCTGGGCGTGCCGGTGGAATCCAAGGCGCTGAAGGGCATAGATAGCCTGCTCTCCATCGTGCAGATGCCGGGCGGTGTGCCAGTTGCGACCTTCGCCATCGGCGAGAGCGGCGCGAAGAACGCGGCCCTGCATGCCGCCGCCATTCTGGCGCTGGGCGACAAGGCGCTGGCCAAGCGGCTGGCGGCCTGGCGCGCCAGGCAGACCGCGTCGGTCGCGCAAACGCCGTCCGACAAATGAGCGATGCGAAACGCCTGACCGCGCCCGTGCCGCCGGGCGGAACGATCGGCATTCTCGGTGGCGGGCAATTGGGCCGCATGCTGGCGCTGGCGGCGGCGCGGCTGGGACTGAAGACGCATGTGTTCTGCCACGACGAGCAGTCACCCGCTTTTCAGGTGTCCGACGCCCACACGATTGCGGAGTTCGACGATCTGGCGGCGCTCGCCAGGTTTGCCCAGCGTTGCGACGCCGTGACCTTGGAATTCGAAAACGTGCCCGCGACCACGGTCGAGCATATCGCGCAATTCAAGAGCTTCAATCCCTGCGCCCGGGCGCTGCGGGTCACGCAGGACCGCTTCGAGGAAAAGTCGTTCGTCACGGCGCTGGGGCTGAAGACCACGCCGTTCTTCGCGGTGGATTCGGAAAGCCAGGCCCGCGCCGCCTTCGCGCAAGCAGGCGCCAATGCCATCCTGAAGACGCGGCGCATGGGGTATGACGGCAAGGGCCAGGCGAAAGTGGCGAGCGACGCGGAAGCGGCCGAGGCCATCGTCGCCTTCAAGGGCGCACCGTCGATCCTGGAAGGTTTTGTCGATTTCGCGTTCGAAGCCTCGGTCGTGGCGGCGCGCGGGATGGACGGATCGTTCCGTGCCTATGACCCACCGGAGAATCTCCACGAGAACCATATCCTGCGGCGCTCTATCGTGCCGGGACGGCTGACGGCGGCGCAGGCCGGCGAGGCCAAGGCCATCGCCCGAAAGATCGCCGACGCGCTCGACTATGTCGGCGTGCTGGCGGTGGAATTGTTCGTGAGCAAGGACGGCACGTTGCTGGTCAACGAAATCGCCCCGCGCGTGCACAATTCGGGGCACTGGAGCATCGAGGCCTGCGCCGTCAGCCAGTTCGAGCAGCACATCCGCGCGGTCGCCGGCTGGCCGCTCGGCGATCCCGCGCGCCATGCCGACGCGGTGATGGAAAACATCATCGGCGCGGAAGCCGACGACTGGGAAAAATACGCAAAGCGGCCGGGCGCGCTGCATCTCTACGGCAAGGGCGAGGCGCGGCCCGGGCGCAAGATGGGACATTTCACCACGCTCAGCCCGTTGACGAGGGCCTGAGCCGACAATAGGGTCCGTGATGATGAACACGATGTCGAAGCGCACGACGAAGACGACGAAGCCGGCCAAGGCTTCGGAGACCGCGCGCGCGTAACGTTCACCGCCTCGCCTGATCCGAAGCCCCGCCCGAAAGGTCCGGGGCTTTTTGCTGTTTGGAGACCAAGATGCAGAAGAATCCCGTTGTCGCGATTGTCGGTGCTACCGGTGCGGTCGGCGCCGAATTCGTCGGCTGCCTTCAGAAGCGCAATTTTCCGCTCGGCACGCTGAAGGCGCTGGCGAGCGCGCGCTCGGCCGGCAAGACGCTCGACTTTGGCGGCAAGAAGATCGTCATCGAGGAGCTGACAGAGAATTCTTTCGCCGGCGTCGACATTGCGCTGTTCTCGGCCGGGGGCGGCATCTCCCGGAAATACGCGCCCATCGCGGTCAAGGCCGGGGCGGTAGTGGTCGACAATTCGTCAGCGTTCCGGATGGACCCGAACGTGCCGCTGGTGATCCCGGAGATCAACGCCCGCCGCATCGCCGAGCACAAGGGCATCATCGCCAATCCCAACTGCTCGACGATCACCGCGCTGGTGCCGCTGTGGCCGATCCACAGGAAGAATCGGATCAAGCGCCTGATCATCTCCACCTATCAGGCATCGAGCGGCGCGGGCGCGGCGGCGATGCAGGAACTGGTGGATTCGACTCGCGCCCATCTCGACGGCAAGCCGTTCCAGCCCAAGGCCCTGCCGCATCCCTACGCGTTCAACGTGTTCAACCACAACGACACCGTCGATCTCACCACCGGTTACAACGGCGAGGAGACCAAGGTCATCCAGGAGACCAGGAAGATCTTCGAGGACGAGCAGATCCGGGTCGGCATCACCTGCGTGCGCGTTCCGGTCTTGCGGGCGCATTCGGAGTCGATCACCTTCGAGTGCGAGAAGCCGATCAGCGAAGATGAGGTGCGGGCGATCCTGAGCGATGCGCCGGGCGTCAGGATTGTCGACGACCGGGTGAAGAATTACTTCCCGATGCCGATCGACGCCTCGGGCCAGAACGACGTGCTGGTCGGGCGCATCCGCAAGGATTTGAGCGATCCATCGGGTCATTCCATCGCGATGTTCGTGGCGGCCGATCAGTTGCTCAAAGGCGCGGCGCTGAACGCGGTGCAGATCGCCGAGTACCTGCTCTAGCGTCGGACGCTGAGCGCGCCCAACACCTCCGAGAGCGAAGGAAGGCGCGAAAGCCCTTCCTTCGCCTGCGCCTTGAACTTCTCGAACGTCATGACGTTCTCGATGCGATCGGCAAGGAAGGCGGCGGTTTCGCTTTCGCCGGCGCTCTGGTCGGTGAACCAGCGCATCAGCGTCGCCGAATAGACCGCCGCCAGGATCCCGCGCTTCGTGTAGAAATTGAAATCGGTCGAGGTGTCGCCGACGGCGCGCCATATCGCATCGACCGTGCGATAGACGAGCCTGGCGCCCAGCGCGGCATGCGGCGGCAGCGTGAGGAAGGCGGCGGCGCGGCGCGCGGCTTCCTTGTGCGGGCGCACCGCCTCGATCCGCGCCATCACCGCGGCGGCGATGCGGGAGCGAATATTCATCGCTTTGAGATCCAGGGCCGCGAGCTTCCTTTCCATCTCGGCATCGGCGGCGAGCGAGAACGCTTCGACCAGGCTGAGCGGGCCGTTGGGAAACAGCCGCGCCAGCGCCGGCTTGTCGGCTCCGGTCTCTTCGGCGGCGCGGGCGAGCGCCCGGTCGGAGAAGCCGTCGAACACGGCGTGTTTCAGGGCGGCCTCAAGAACTTTCGCCTTCAGGTCCGCGTCGTCCGCCGGTTTTTTTCTGGGTGCCATCGCCGTTCCGCCAAGAAAAAAGGGTGCCGATAGTATCGGCACCCTTAAAGCAAAGTCAGCTGCTTACGGCACGCGATCCGCAGTATTTGCCGTGCCGCCGAGGCTGTAATACAGCCGCGCCACGCTGGTCACCGGATGGGTCGAAGCCGACGTCAGGCCGAAGAAAAAGCTGGTCGCGCCGGGACAGACCGGCGAGGCGAAGGTGAAGGTGATGAGGCTGCCCGACTGCGAGGCGGAGGCCAGTCCGACGCTGCCCAGACCCCCGGCGGTGCCCACGAACACGTCGAACAATGCGCCGGGGCTGTAAGGCTCCTTGGCGACGGGGCCGAACAGGACCTCCAGCTTGGTGACGCAGTTTGCCGCGGTGAGGCCAGACACGGACGTCAGATCGACGCGATAGATGTAGGCCATCTTTCCGCCCGCCGGCGCCGGCGCGATGCCGGGGCTGGTGCGCGACTGCAGCCGCGCCACGCCGCTGTCGCCCGGCGGCGTGAAATTGCCGACCGAGTCGGTGACGACAATGACGCAGGTGGTGTGGAAGACGCAGTTCACGGCGGGAAAATTGGTATTGACGATGGAGAGCGGGCCCGCGCCCGCCTCGGTTGCGACGAGAGCGGACGCGAGCAACGCGGCGGAAGCAAGCAATGTCCTTGAGCGTGTCATGTTTCCTCCTGTTGGCGGCGCCGACGCCATCGGCGCCCCAAAGAAATTGGTCGTTGGCGAGTACTCTACGGAACGCGATCGTGCACGTTGGCGGATCCGCCCTGGTTGAAGAACAATCTCGCCGTGCCGAGAATCGGATGGACCTTGGCCGAGGTCAGGCCGAAGAAGTAGCTGGTCTGGCCCGGACAGACGCCGGGCGTCGTGGGGTCGGCGAAGTTGAAGGTGATGACGTTGCCCACCTGCGTTGCCGTGCTGACCACGACGCTACCCAGTCCGCCGACCGTCACGACGTAGATGTCCCTGAGCGGACCTGGCGGATAAGGCTCTTTCACGACCGGACCGAAGGCAACCTGCATCTTGGTGACGCAGTTTTCCGATAGTGGAGCGGATACCGAGGTCAGATCGACGCGATACTCATAGTCCATCTTGCCGCCGGCCGGTGCCGGCGCGATGCCCGGAGAGGTGCGCGATTGCAGGCGGCCGACGCCGACCATGCCCGGCGGCGTGAAGGTGCCGACCGAGTCGGTGACGACCTCAATGCACGTGACGTTGAAGACGCAATTGACCGCCGGTGCGTTGACATTGACGACCGAGAGCGGCGCGGCGTGCGCAGCCAATGGCAGCAAGGCGGCGGCCGCAACCGTGAAAGCGAGTACGCTTTTGAGCCGAAGCATGAATATCCTCCTGATCAAATAGATGGGGAACTCTGCGCCTTGCACAAAGGAGGGACAAGAAAGGACAGCCAGATTAACTGCCCGCAATGAATGGTTTTTGGCTTTACTTTTGAAAACTCATTCCGGTTCCTTGGTCCAGTGCCGCGCCTCGCTCTCGAAGATCAGCCGGCTCATGTCCGACATGCGGCTGGGATAGAGAATGCCGTCGAGGTGATCGCATTCGTGCTGCACGACGCGGGCATGAAAGCCCTTGGCGCTGCGCGCGACCGCGCGGCCCTCCAGATCGAAGCCGCGATAGCGGATGTGGAAGGCGCGCTCGACGAAACCGCGCAAGCCGGGCACCGAGAGACAGCCCTCCCAGCCGCCTTCTCTGTCGTCGCCGACGATCTCGATCTCGGGGTTGATCAGCACGGTCAGCGGCGCGGTGTGGTCGAAGCGTTCGTCTTCGCTGAGGCCAGGATCGGAACGGCCCTCCGGCGCCTGGAAGACGACGACGCGCAGCGGCACATGGACTTGCGGCGCCGCCAGGCCCGCACCATTGGCGTCGATCATGGTCTCGACCATGTCGGAGACCAAGCGGCGGATATCCGGCGCGCCGGGGTTGGCGACGGCCTCTGCCCGCTGGGCGAGAACCGGATGGCCCATGCGGGCAATTTTCAAGATGGCCATGATTTCAACCGCTTAGCATTTTCCGGTATTCGAACCTCAAAAAAATGAGGGGGGTCCCCCCCAATTCTACAGCGCCTATTCGTTTTTGAGTTTTGCGGCACCCTCCCCCCTGCGGAGCGATCCGGGGGCGCGAAACGCGGGCCGACCGATGATAGGAATTTGGTCAACTTTCTGCAAGTGCGGTGGACAGTCCAAACCCCGTCTGATATCACCCGCGCCTCCCAAAACGGGCCCGAGGAGCGGAATTTGCAGATCATCGTTCGCGACAACAATATCGACCAGGCGCTCAAAGCGCTGAAAAAGAAGATGCAGCGTGAAGGCATCTTCCGCGAGATGAAGCTGCGCGGCCACTACGAGAAGCCCAGCGAAAAGCGCGCCCGCGAGCGGGCCGAGGCGATCCGCCGCTATCGCAAACTGCAGAGGAAGCGCCTGCAGCGCGAGGGGTTGCTGCCGAGATAGGCGGCAAGACAGCGAATTCGAAAAGGCCGTCCGATATGTCGGGCGGCCTTTTCGTTTCAGCCCGGTCTAGATTTTTCGCCTAGTCAGCGCCGCGACGCCACCGCGGACGAGCGCGCCCAGCGAGGGCGGGCGCTCGGTCGTCAGCACATGGCGCGCGAAGACCCGGCCGGTCCACCAAATCAGCAGCGCCGTCGTCGTCACCGCCAGCAGCACCGTGCCCCAAAGCTGCCAGACCGGCGGGTGCGAGGCGATGCGCAGCATCATGAAGAACGGCGTGTAGATCGGCACCCAGGACAGCGTGCTGGCGAGCGCGCCGTTGGGCTCGCGCATGACGCCGGCGATCATCAGATTGGGCAGCATCAGGATCAGCATCGACGGACCGAGCAGGGACTGCGCGTCGGCAAGGCTGTTGGCCATGCTGCCGATGGCGAGGAACAGCGAGCCGTAGATCAGAAGGCCGCAGAGGAAGAAGACCAGCAGCAGCGGCAGCGTTTCCAGCGAGGCGGTGGCGCGCAACGAGGTGAAGACCAGCGCCGCGGTGTCGTGGCTGGCGATCGCCATCAGCGCGAACAGGGCCAGCGCCCAGATCAGAAGCGTGGTCAGCGCCACCGCGATGACGCCGATCAGCTTGCCGGAGGTGATCTCCCGCGCCGTGGCGCAGCTGAGCAGCACCTCGATCATGCGGGTGGATTTCTCCTCCACCACGCCCTGCAGCAGCACGCTGGAATTCATCACCGAGACGACGAACAGGATGATGGCGAGCGCGATGGGGACGATGGAGTCGATGGCGGAGTTGTGTCCGCTGGCGCGGTCGGGGTCGCGGGCCTGGACATCGGCCGTAACGTCGAGAATTTCGGGATCGTGCAGCTGCGGCGCGATCTTGCGCAGGTCGTTGAAGCGCAGCGCCTGGGTGAGAGCGTCGGCGACGAAATCCTTCAGCGTGGCATCCGCGCGTCCCTGGGCCCAGATCTGAGCGGGGTGGCCGTCCTCGGCGCCGAAATCCGCAGGCACGACCACGACGGCTTCCAGATGCGGCGTGTTGTCGAGACCGTATTCGCGCTCCTGCGCAAAGGCCCGCCGGACGGCGACGGCAAAACGCTCGCCGCTCGCGCCGACCAGATAGTCGGGCGCCGGGCCATCGGAAATGTCGGTTGGCTGCGTCTCATAGCGCGGCGCGCCCGGCTTCAGGCTGAGTTGGCTCGACACGGCCGCGTCGCCGCCGACCGCGCGATAGTCGCGCAGTACTCGCGGCGAATTCGGATTTTCCAACATGGCCGCGACGGCGGGCGACGCCTGCCGGAGCTTGTGCATGTCGGCGTAGGCCAGCGCGTAATGCGACAAGCCGGCGAGCTCGCGATGCGCGCGGCGGCGTTCCACGGCGCCGGCGACGGCGCGGCGATAGACGCCGCCCGCGCGGTCGACGACGGTGATGTAGTGTTCCCGGGCTCCGCCATCACCGCCGCCGGTCCATTGCGGCACCAGGATCACGATCATGATCCACAGCGGAAACATCAGGATCGAGAGCGCGAAGCCGCGGCGCGTGACGTATTTGATGAATTCCTGGCGGGCGATGAGGAAGGCGCGCTTCATTCGACCTTCTCCACCAGAGAGACGAAGACATCGTGCAGGCTGGGCGGCGCGATGTCGAAATGGGTAAGCTCCACGCCGCGCTCGAAACAGGCGGCCAGCAGCGTGCGGCCGTCCGAGCCTTCCTTCATCTCCAAAGTCCAGCTGGGCTGACCGTCGCCGGGCGGCGTCGCGCGCTGCACGCCGTCGACGCCTTTCAGAAAACTCAGATCCGAGTCGGCGCCGATGCGGGCGCGCCGCGGCATCAGACCGCGCGCCTGGTCCAGCGTGCCTTCGAACAGCTTGCGGCCCTTCGCCAGCACGATGAGGCGGTCGCAGAGCCGCTCGGCATGCTGCATCGTGTGGGTGGAGAACAGGATGGTCTTGCCCTGCCCCGCCAGCGCGCGGATGAAGGCTTCGAGTTCGGTCTGGTTGACGGGGTCGAGGCCCGAGAACGGTTCGTCGAGGATGACGAATTCGGGATCGTGCGCCACCGCGGCCAGCACCTGGACCTTCTGCGCCATGCCTTTCGACAAGCCTTCGATCCGCACCCGGGCGAATTCGCCGAGCCCGAAATCGGCCAGCAGCTTGCGGGCCCGCGACAGCGCCGCGGCGCGCTTCATCCCCTTGAGCGTGGCGATATAGGCGATGGCCGCGTCGGCGCGCATGCGCTTGTAGAGGCCGCGTTCCTCGGGCAGATAGCCGATGCGTTCGCGCACGCGGGCGATGTCCTGGCCGAGGACGCGGATGGTTCCGGAGTCCGGCGGGATGATGCCCAGCATCATACGCAGCGTCGTGGTCTTGCCGGCGCCGTTGGGGCCCAGGAAGCCCAGGATGGAGCCGCGCGCGAGATCGAAGCTGAGATCGTCGACCGCGGTGAAATCGCCGAAGCGCTTGCTGACGTGGGACAGTTCCAGAACGGCTTCGGTCACAGGAAATCCAGGGGCGTAGCTTCTGAATAGTCCAATTCGATTTTAGATTTGGTTGACACGTTCCTATACACCGCTGATCTTCGATTGATCGTCATTGGGAGTCGATAGCCAGATGCATTCCCACAAGCTGCGCGACATTCCTGAAATTGTCTTAGACGCATTATCCGGCACGCATCCCCTCATCTACTTGTTATTGTATTTACTGGCAATTCCAGTATTTGCGACCGTCTATTGCGTTTTGCCGTCAGGGATCTATGCGCCCTACGCTCATCTCGAAAACGGCGGAAGAGACGACATCAAAGAAGTACAAATCATGCTGGCCCAAGCCATACAACGACAGTTGCGCAGCAGTGGTTCGCAAAAGCGAGATGTTCCTGATCGATGGAATTTGGAAAGCGAGTTCATAGCAGGTGTTTTTGATCTTGATAGCTCGAAAATCTCATTCGACCTATACGTGATGGCCCATGATCGAACAAATGCTGCTCCGGGTCTCATGCAATTTCCGGTTCGCATTACCATTCCATTCTTTAGCCGGATGATTTCGTACGCAGACACTAACCATCCGAGGTATTTTCGAGTTCCAGTATTTGAGCGAGCGCCAAATTGGTCAAAATATCTCGACAGTCCAATTGACTCTGTTATCCCACAACTAGAGTCCGACCTGCGCGTTATCGAACTTAAGCGGGAGGAGGAAATGGCTCTTGAGCGCCTATTTAGAGGCGCTGCGGGGGACGCCACCGCAGTGAGTGGGGTCTACGGGCGAATGTTTTACTTTAGCGCAATGGTTCAAACCACGGTTGGATTTGGCGACATTGTGCCGATGACAATGCTCATGAGGTTGTTGGTTGCTCTACAGGCTATGTTGGGAATCGCCTTCGTCGGCCTGTTCCTCAATGCGGTCGCCTTCCGAGCGGCTCGCCGGGTGGTCCCGAGGGTTGACGTGACCGATACCTGAGTTCCTGAACGACGTCTTTCGTGAGATGGGATGGGCATCGCGCCGTTAGAACAGAGTCAGCAATAGAATTAACTAACGCCAACCACGCGATAGGCGCAGCGGCCGGCGCCGGCGATGATGTGGGAGAGGCGTTCGACGCGGATGTCCTTGCCCAGCACGCGGTGAAACAGCGCCAGTTCCTCAGCGCACAGACCGGTGCACAGCCGCGCGGCGGCGCAGATCGGGCAATGGTTCTCGACGAACAGCCAGTGGCCGGTCTGAGGCTCGCGCCTGACCTCGGCCATGTAGCCTTCGGCGCTGCGGATTTTCGCCAGCGCCTCGAGCTTGGCCCTCAAGGTCTGCGCCTTGTCGGTCCTGGCGCGGTAGGATTTTTCCAGATCGGCGTTGCGCAGCTTGAGCAGCTTGCCGAGCCCCTCCTCGCCGAACGCCTTCTTCATCTGCACGATCAGGTCGGAGGCGAGCGACGAATGGCTGTCTGCGAAATGGACGTCGGCAGCCGGGGTGGCGCGCCACAGCTTCACCGGACGGCCGCGCGGCCGGGCCTGTTCTTCGTACGTCGCGTCACCCTCAGCCTCGAGCGCATAAAGGTGCTGGCGCACGGCCATGGCGGTAAGTTTGAGCTTTTCACCAGCGGAATCCGCGGAAATCGGGCCGTCGCGCTTCAAAAGTTCGCGCACCGCCGCGCGGCCGGTGGTTGGCGTATCCTGTGACTCGCGCGACGCTGCCATGCGTTATTTTCTAAAGGCGAGCCTTGTGTAAATCAAGGGGCGGTATATTTTAAAGTTGTCCCTTTGGAAAATGAGGCGGCCATGTTCACCGGCACGGGCATAAGCGAAAGCGCCCTTAAGACGTTGGGCCGCAAGGTCGTGCGGCGGGCGGGCAAGCAGGTGCTGCTGATCGCGTCGCGAGGCAAGCTGTTCGCCATCGCCAATCGCTGCCCGCATGAAGGCTATCCCTTGAGCGAAGGCACGCTTCAGGAAAGTCTTGGGGGACCGGGCTGCGTGCTGACCTGCAACTGGCACAATTGGAAATTCGACCTCAGCACCGGCGAGGCTCTGGTGGGCCGCGATCCCGTGCGCGCCTATGCGCTGGAGGTGCGCGGCGGCGAGATCTTCGTCGACCTCTCCGATCCGCCGGCCGAGGCGCAGCGCGCACGGGCCCTGAAAGGCCTGGTCGAGGCCATCGGCTACAACGACCATCCGCGCATCGCGCGCGAAGTGGCGCGGCTGGAACGCGCCGGCTTCGACGCCAGCGTCGCGCTGACCCACGCGATCGCCGCGCGCAACGACCGTCTGGAATACGGCACGACGCATGCGCATGCCGCGGCTGCCGACTGGCTGGCGCTGGCGGAGCGCGCGCCGTCGGATGCGGCGCGGCTGACGGCGATGATCGAGCCGATCGCGCATCTGGCCTGGGATACGCTGGGCGCACCGCGCTATGCCTATGGCGAGGAAACGAAGAACTGGGATGGCGAGGCGTTCCTTCGCGCCATCGAGACTGAAAACGAGAACGAGGCGAGCGCCTTGCTGCGCGGGGCGCTGGCCGGCGGCGTGGCGCGCGATGCGGTCCGGCGCGCGCTCGGCCGCGCGGCGCTGTCGCACTACGCCGATTTCGGACATAGCGCGATCTATACGCTGAAGACAGGCCAGCTGATCGCGCGGCTGGGGCCGCAAGCCGAGCTGCCGATCCTGCTGGCGCTGGTGCGTTCGCTGGTGAGCGCGACGCGCGAAGACCGGCTGCCGGAATTCCGCTTCTATGCCAAAGCGCTCGCCGCCTGGGACGGCAAGGGCGAGGCGCCGGTGCAAGCGGCGGACTTCATCGGGCTCTCGGTCGAGGCGGCCCTGAAGCGGACACTGGAATCTTCGGGACGAAGCCCGCGCGAGATTTACGACGCGCTGACCGGCGCGGCCGCGTGGAATCTTCTGCATTTCGATATCGGCGTGGACCGCGCGACGGACAACGCCATCGCCGACAACGCCAGCTGGCTGGATTTCACCCATGCGCTGACCTTCGCCAATGCGGTGCGCCATATCTGCGGCGAGCAGCCCGAGTTGTGGCCGCAGGCGCTGCTGCAGATGGCTTTGTTCGTCGGCCGCAACAAGCCCTATGTCCGGGCGCAGCAGGACGTCGAAGCCTGGCGCGTCGGCGACGCGCAGCACTTCATCGCGCGGGAGATGGAGACGCTGTTCGATCACGGCATCGTCGAGCCGATCATCGCCTGCCACCGCATCAAGATGCTGTTCGCGCTGGAGGAGGAGCTGGCCGTGGCGCCGGAGGCGCCCTGGGCGGCGGAGATGTGCGCCGCGATGAACCGCTGGCTGCACACGCCGCAGAAGCGCCATCACGGCCTCAGGCTCGCGACCCAGGCGCAAGACTTCGTCGCCAAGGAAGGTTAGGATCGGGCCATGAGCCATGAAGCGTCCGTCCGGCGCGTTTCGATGCCCGGCGCTGCGCGCGTCCTGGCGTTCTGCGCCATTGCCGGCGGCCTGCTGCGGATCGCCGACAGCTTTGCGGTGAACGTGCTGCCCGCGATCGCGCTGCCGGCGCTCTATCTCGCCACCGATATTCTCCTGCTGGCGGGCATGGCGGGCATCTGGTGGCGGCGGCGGCAGACGCTGGGCATCGCCGGGGCGGCGGGCCTGGTCATCTTCGCCTGCGGGATTTTGATGATCCGCGCTTCGGCGTTCGGGGTGGTCGGCTATCAGCTCGGCGCGACGGTGGCGCTCCTGGGCTTCGCGAGCTATTCGGTCGAGACGCTGATCCGGCGCAGCGCTGCGCCCTGGGCGCCGCTGCTGTGGCTGCTGTCCTTGGCTCTCGGCATCGCCGGCGTCGCGGGGCTTGCGCCCCAGACCATGATACTGGCGGCGGGCGTGACATTCGGCGCCGGCTTCGTCGCGGCGGGCGCCGAGGCGCTGATGACTTAATCGAAATCGTGCGCCTCTTCGCCGACATGGGCCACCATGTCGGTGATGACTGAGCGCACATGCTGGTCGGCGGCGACGTAGAAGACCTGTTTGCCCTGGCGCTCGGCGCGCAGCACGCGGGCGGAACGCAGCAGCCGCAAGTGATGGCTGACCAGCGAGGGCGAGAGCTTGGTCTGGGCGGCGATATCCGAGACGCAGATCGGCCTTGCGAGTGCCGCGAGAATGATCCGCAGGCGGCTGGCGTCGCCCATCAGGCGGAAAATCTCCGCCAGTTCAATGGCTTCATCGTCGGTGATTGACACCTTGCGCTTCATGGCTCACCATTACTGAACATATGAACACTCGTTCATATATTTGGTTTCGCGAGGCTGGTCAACCGTCCCATGAGTCACGTCCACGATCACGCCGGCCATGGGCACGGCCACAGCCACGGCGCGAGCGATTCCCGCCGTGTCGCCTGGGCGTTCGTCATCATCTTCGTCTTCATGCTGGTCGAGGCGGCGGGCGGCATCGTGTCGGGCTCGCTGGCGCTTCTGGCCGACGCCGGACACATGGTGTCGGACGCCGCGGCGCTGGCCATGAGTTGGCTCGCCATCCATGTCGGCAAGCGCCCCGCGGATTCGGCGCGCTCCTTCGGCTATCGCCGGCTCGAAGTGCTGGCCGCCTTCGTCAATGGCTGCGCCCTGTTCGTCATCGCGGCGTGGATCCTGTTCGAAGCGGTGATGCGCCTGCGCGCGCCGGCACCGGTGCTGGGCGGCACGATGCTGGCGGTGGCGATCGCCGGGCTGCTCGCCAATGCCGTCGCCTTCGCGGTGCTGAACGGCGGCAGCAAGGAAAGCCTCAACATGCGCAGCGCCTGGCTGCATGTGCTGGGCGACATGTTGGGCTTCGTCGCCGCCATCGTGGCCGCGCTCGTGATCCTGGGCACGGGCTGGACGCCGATCGATCCCATCCTGTCGGTGCTGGTGGCGCTGCTGATCCTGCGGAGCGCCTGGACCATCGTCACGGCCTCGGCGCACATCCTGCTGGAGGGCACGCCCAGCCATCTCGATGCGATGCGGATCGCCGGCGACCTGATCGCCAGCGTGCCCGGCGTCGCCGACGTGCATCATGTCCATATCTGGTCGCTGACCTCGCAGCAGCCGCATGTCACGCTGCACGCGCGCTGCGCGACCAACGACGCCCGCGTCATCGCCGGCATCAATGCGCGGCTGAAGGAGAAGTACGGCATCGCGCACTCCACCATCCAGATCGATGTCGAGGCGTGCGCCGACGAAGATTGCGCCGAGCCGGCGCACAAGGCGCATGCGCATTAGACAAACGCGAAGGGCCGCGCTGGGAGCGCGGCCCTTGCTTCTGTTTCAGGAGGATATGCGAAAGTTCAGTGGCTGAGCACCAGCTTGCGGCCGTCGGGGAAGGTGAAGCCGGTCAGCGCGTCGCCCTGCGGCTTCAGCACGGCGTAGATATCGCCCGAGCCGCCGACCAGCTTGTAGCTGGAACCGACGTTCACCAGCTTGGTGATGGTCGTGCCGGTGGCGCAGTCGGAGGCCTGGGTGACGCCGCCGTCGGCGGTGACGGTCAGGTCGCACGGCGCCTTGGCGCCGATCGCGAGCTTGTAGGTGCCGGCCGCCAGCGCGGGCGCCTGGGCGTAGGCGGTGCCGAAACCGGAGATGGCGAGGAGGAAGGAGAGGGTCAGGAAGCGGGACTTGTTCATGTGAATAATTCCTTCAGGGTTCAACGTTTAGAAGATTAGTATCAGGACACCGGATTTCAAGGACAAATTGTTCGCATCTGCAACAATTCGCCACTCCGACTCCGCGACAAGAGAAATTATTGTTTATATTCAGATAGTTGAATGAAAAATAATTTTCTGGAAAACTTCGTGCTGTGAGTTTGAAAGATCGAATTGTTTGCACTGCAAGAGCAATTTGGTCACGCAGGGTGATGGATCGTGTCACAAATTACGGCGGCTGGCCGAAGTTGCGACCGCCTCGGCCGGCGCAGCGAAAAGCCAGCGCGCGAAAGCGGCGGCGAACAGGGCTGCGGCCAGTTGTACGACGACAAAAGCCGGAGCGTCGGCGGGGCGTATGCCGGCGAAGGTCGGCGTCAACGCACGTGCCAGCGTCACCGCCGGGTTGGCGAACGAGGTCGAGGCGGTGAACCAGTAGGCCGCGGTGATGTAAAGCCCGACCGCCGCGGCAACACTGCGGTAGCCCCCGGCGCGGCAGCCGAAGATCGTCAACAGCAGGCCGAAGGTGGCAACGCCTTCGGCGAGCCACTGTCCGGCGCCGCCGCGCGCGGCCGTTCCGGCTGCAAACAACGGCAGCGAGAACATGGCATGCGCCAGGACCGTGCCCGCCGCGCCGCCGAGAACCTGCGCCGTGGCATAGAGCGCGGCATTGCCGATAGCGATCTCGCCGCGCGCGCAGAGCGCCAGCGTCACCGCCGGATTGAGATGCGCGCCGGAGATCGGCGCCAGGATCAGGATCAAGGCCGTCAGCAAGGCGCCCGTGGCGACCGCATTGCACAGCAGCGCCAGCGCGACGTCATGGGTCAGGCTCTGCGCCATGATGCCCGAACCCACGACCCCGGCGACGAGCAAGGCGGTGCCGATGGCCTCCGCCACCAGGCGCCGCGCAAGATCAGGAGCGGCCGATATCGTCGACATGTTTTCTCAAGGCCAGAGCCGCATTCACATCATTTGAATCGGAATGCGGCTCTAGCTTTTTGAATTGTCGCGCAATTTTCCGGAAAACCGGTGTCCACTTTTCCGGATCGCGCTCTAGACGGTCGAGCTTCTCGAACGGAAGCGCGATGAAGACACGGATGCGATTGGAGAGCAGGCGTAGCGTCTCGCGAAACGCCTTGGCTTTCTCCGCGTCGCTGCCGGCGACGGCGGCGGGATCGGGCATGCCCCAATGCGCCGTTACCGGATGACCGGGCCACACCGGGCAGACTTCCCCGGCCGCGTCGTCGCAGACCGTGAAGACGAAATCCATCTGCGGGGCGCCAGCGGAAGCGAATTCATCCCAGCTCTTGGAGCGATAGCCTTCGGCGGCAAGGCCGGCATGTTTCAGTGTTTCAAGTGCGAGCGGGTTGACCTCGCCCTTCGGAAAACTTCCCGCCGAAAAGGCGCGAAAGCGTCCCTTGCCTTCGAAATTCAGCAGGGCTTCGGCCAGGATCGAGCGCGCCGAATTGCCGGTGCAGAGGAACAGGACGTTGAACGTCCGTTCGCCCATCAGCAGGCGCCGCCGCAGCAAGCCCCGGACTTTACCGGTTCGCTCGCGACAACCGCCGGAGCGGGGCAACAGCCGACGGACGCCGCGGTCTGCGTCCGCGTCTCGTCGGCGCCGACGCCATAGACGGTGAGATCGCCGGTGGTGCGGAAGGTCTCCCAGCGCACGCCCTGCGGGTCGCTGGCCCAGGCTTTGTCGCCGACGGCGTAGCAGCAGTTCGCGCCCTTCTCCTCCAGCACGCTTCCGGCCGCATCAAGGGCGCGCGCCGTCGCGGCCGTGAGCGCGGCATCGTCCTCGACCTGGATGCCCAGATGGCTGAGACCTTCGGCGCCGCCCGTCGAAATCGCGAAATTCACGCGCGGATCGTCGAGCATCCACTTGGCGTAGTCGGCTTCGCGTTTGGCCGGTTCGGCGCCGAACAGCGCGTTGTAGAAACGCACCGACTGCGAAATATCACGCACATGAAGATGAACATGAAGTCGGTTCATGGCAGTTCTCCAGCGGTTTGAATCGACAGATTTCGGGATGGCCGGCGCAGCAATCCTCCATCAGGAAGGACAGCAGATCGCGCATGCCGTCATAATGCGCGGCGTAGATCAGGCTGCGGCTCTCGCGCCGCTGGGTGATCAGGCCGGCGCGCTCCAGTTCCTTGAGGTGAAAGGAGAGTGTGGGCGCTGGCGTGCGCAGCGCCTCGGCGATCGCGCCGGCGCTTTCGCCGGCCGGACCGGCGCGGACCAGGCGGCGGAAGATCGCCAGGCGCGTCTCCTGCGCCAGGGCGGACAGACCTATGAGGGCTTGCGGTGATTCCATATTTCCAAAATAGTGGAAATATAAGGGAAGTCAATACAGCAGCTCACTTTTTTGGCGCCAGTCCGATGCAGATGCGCCGTTACCAGATTGTCGCGAAGTCGGCGTCGATGTCGTGGCGCAGCTCGCTCTGGGTGTCGAAGACCATGCAAGCTTTGGTCGCCGCGTCGTAGGGCGCCCACCCCGCTTCCGGCTTGCCGGTTTTGATGAACTGAACGACCGCGCGGTGCAGCGCATCGCCGGCGGGACGCGCCGCGGCGACGCTGCCGAGCAGCGGCAGCATGGACTCATAGGTCTGAAAGACGCCGGGAATGTCGATGCAGTGGATGGCGCCGCCGAAGGTGGGCGATTGCCAATCGTAGCGATAGAGGAAGGTGCGGCCGGGACTGACGGCGCTGTGCACGTCGGCAAAAGACGACGTCCATTTGCGGAACAGCGCGTCGGTCATGGCGCGCTCGTGGATCGGGATATCCGAGGCGCCCGGCATCATTGCCTTGTAGTTGGCGAACGCTTGTTTCGGCTCGTCCCTCGGATTGAGGATTCCGCCATGGACGCGAAACGCCATGCGCGCGGCATACCGGTCCGGCAGCGGCAGGAAGATGGTCCACAGCCGCGCCTCGTCGCGGCAGGTGCCGAGCATCACATCGAGGCCGGGCTTGTTGCCGGCGCGGATGAAGTCTTCCGGCGCCTGCGGAAAGAGTTCGGTCCCCGTCGCCATGCCGAAATGTGAGAAGTGCTCGCGGCCGAGCGCGCCGTAACGGGCGCGGTGTTTGCCTAGGAAGGACGATGGCGAAGCCCTGGCGACCGCGTCGATGCTCAAGGCCGTGAGCGCGTCGGCGTCGCCCGGCTTGACGCCCAGCGATTCGAAGAAATCCCGCGCGAAGCGGCTGTATTCGTCGTGCGGGAAGACAGAGATCGCCGCGCCGCTGAAGCTGATGGCGCGCCGCATCAGGCCGTTGGTCAGGGGCGACATCGCCATCGCGATGGTGCTGGTGGCGCCGGCCGACTCGCCCATCACCGTGACGCAATCGCGGTCGCCGCCGAAGGCGCCGATGTTCTCATGCACCCAACGCAGCGCCTGAAGCTGGTCGAGGAAGCCGCGATTGGCGACGCCGATGTCGCCGGCGAAGAGATCATCGCCGCCCATGAAGCCCCAGAGGCCGAGGCGATAATTGATCGTGACGACAACCATGCCCCGCGCCGCCAGCGCGCTGCCGTCATAGCAAGGCTGCGAGCCCGCGCCGGAGGTGAAGGAGCCGCCATGGATCCAGACTGCGACGGGCAGCCTGGCGTCGGGATCGAGCGTCGGCGTCCAGATATTGAGATTGAGACAGTCGTCGCCTTCCGGCGCCGCGAACTGCGAGATGACGTCGCTGACGACCCGCGCACCGCGCTTGAGGCGCATGGCCGCCCTCAAAATTGGATTCATGCGCGGCTGGTAACAAGCTTCGCCGTTGCGCGTGGCGTCACGCACGCCCTGCCAGGGCACCACCGGTTGCGGCGGCCGCCAGCGATTTGCTCCCGCCAGCGAAGCGGCGAAGGGCACGCCGTGGAAAACATGGATATCGCCATCGCGCCCGCCGGCGATACGCCCGCCGGTGACGTCAACCGGTCTTGATTCCGCTCTGCCGTGCAAGCCGTTACCCGCCTTTCGACCGCAAGCCGGACGGCACGCCGAATGCGCCGCCGCGAACGCGCGCGCATAGCCCGTGGGGCTTTTGCGCAAGGCATAATTGCGGTCATACTGCCCGTCCGCAAGGAGCGGAGAGGCTTTATGTCCAAGATCACGACTCGCACCCTGACGCCCGCCATCGGCGGCGTTGTCGAAGGCGTGGACTTGTCCAAGCCGCTCGACGACGAGCAGATCGCGATCATTCGCGGCGCGCTTCTGAAGCACAAGGTGATCTTCTTCGAGGACCAGCACATCACGCCGATGCAGCATCGCGACTTCGCGGGCCGCTTCGGCGAGCTGCACACCCATCCGCTCTATCCCGGCGTGCCCGAGGCGCCCGAGATGTTCATCCTCGACAATCACGCCGGCAACCCGACCGACAACGACGCCTGGCACACCGACGTGACCTTCATCGAGACGCCGCCGCTGGGCGCGATCCTCTATGCCAAATTGCTGCCGCCCGAAGGCGGCGACACTTGCTGGGCCAACATGCAGGCGGCCTATGAAGGCCTGTCGAAGCCGATGCAGCGCTTCCTGAGCGAGCTCGACGCGGTGCACGATTTCGCGCGCGGCTTTCCGGCGCGCGGCACGGTCGCCAAGGAAGCCGGCGCCGACAAGCATGCCAAGGCGCTGGAGGAACATCCGCCCGTCATTCATCCGGTGGTGCGCACGCATCCGGAGACCGGCGCCGACGGGCTGTTCGTCAATTACGGCTTCACCGACCGCATCAAGGGCCTGCGCCGCGAGGAGAGCGCCGCGCTGCTCAGCATGCTGTTCGTGCACATCCAGAAGCCGGAATATCAGGTGCGCTGGACGTGGAAGCCGAACGCCATCGCCTTCTGGGACAACCGCATCACGCAGCACTATGCGGTGAACGACTACCTGCCCCACCGCCGCATCATGAACCGCGCCACGATCCTGGGCGACCGTCCGTTCAACCGCGCGCGCAAGGCGGCGAACGTCCGGCAGGCGGCGGAATAGTGACGAAGCGCGAGACCGGCGGCTCCCATTTGTCCGTTCCGATGCGCCGCCCTGAGGATGTGATCGCACATCTGGGAAAAGGCGTGCGCCATTGGAGCAGCGGCTATTCCGCACATTCGCTTGCATCTGCGTGGTTTGGCGCGAAGGGCTTTCCGCCCGCAGTCCGCGCTCTTTTGGACGGCTCCGATGTCTTTCGCGGCGCGGTTTTCGTTGACGGGCTATTTGAACGCGCGACCGAACTGGGAGACGGTCTTGAGCCAACACATACCGATCTCCTCGTCATCGCGAAGCGAAACGGCAAGTTGATCGCGATTGGCGTGGAAGGAAAAGCCGAAGAACCGTTCGCCCAGCTGGTCGGCGAATGGCTCGCTGCGGACACAAAAGGCACGCGACCCAAGCGGCTGCGCGAGCTTTGCGCGATGCTGGGCTTCGCGGGCGAACCAGACCCCCGGTTGCGCTATCAGCTGTTCCATCGCGCCGCTGCTTGTGCACTCGAGGCCGAGCGCTATGGCGCAGAGACCGCATTGCTTCTGGTGCATTCGTTCAGCGAGAAGCGCACGAGTCTTTGCGATTATCGCAACTTCGTCACCGCAGTGGCGGGCGATGCGGCGGCGTTGCCGGATGCGATCACCGGCCCCGCACGGTGCAAAGTGAACGGTCAAGCGATCGAACTCTATTTCGGATGGGTCAGCGATACGGTGACGCGCCAGACCTTCTGGAAAGACCTGCAAACACATTCGCACGAGCGCGAGGCTTACCTTCGCAGCATCGCCGACAAGATTCAGCGATACGGACCGAAGGATGCGTGAGGCACCGTGACGGTCGTCTTCCTCAACGGCTCGTTCGAGGTCAGGACTTCGGCGGCAACAGGATTGCTTTGAAGTCTCGCGCGCCATGCAGAACGTGCAAGACGTCAACGCGCTCGCCAACGGCATAGAAAATCGAATAACTGCCGCAGACGCGACGGCGAACGCCCGAATTTCTAAGACCCCGAACGAGCGGGAAGGCGTTCGGCATATCGCCAAGGCTCATGCAAGCGCCGAACAATTCCTCGACGAAAGACTGGGCACGGATTGGGCTGTCCTGTTCGATCCATTCGCCGATCTCGAAGAGTTCAGAGCGCGCCTGTTCGGAAATATGGACACGCACCGCTAGCCGGCGCGGGCCGCAGACTTACGCGCCGCCGGCTTCTTCGCCTTTCCGTTGAACCGTTTCCTCAGTTCGGCAAAGACTTCCTCGGCGGGCTTTGTCCGTCCCGCTTTCACATCGGCGAGTCCGCGCTCCAGCGCGCGATCGAGTTCCTCGAGCCGCTTCTCGCGCTCCTCGACCATGCGGACGCCTTCGCGGATGACTTCGCTTTTGGAACCGTAGCGGCCCTTGGACACAAGCTTGGAAACTACGCCTTCGAGTTTCGAGCCGAGATCGACGCTGGATGCCATGGCAATTCTCCTGTGGCGGCCAGGATAATCCACCCAATAACTATTATCAACGCGCCTACTTCCCCTCGAATTTCGGCGTCCGCTTCTCGACGAAGGCGAGCATGCCTTCGCGGGCGTCCTTGGTGCGCATCAGGGGCAGGAGCTGCAGATAGACGTGATGCACGTGCTCGTCGAAGGGCTCGCTGAGCCCCATGCGCATCATGCGCTTGGCGGCCTGCACGGCGAGCGGGGCGTTGGCGGCGATCTCGGCGGCCAGGGCGCGGGCGCGCGGCATCAATTCGGCGTCGGGCACGACTTCGGAGGCGAGGCCCATCGCGACGCACTCGGCCGGCGACAGCGTGCGGCCGGTGAAGATCACCATCGCCGCCTTCTCCCAGCCGATCAGGCGCGGCAGCAGCCAGGTGCCGCCCGACTCGGGCAGGATGCCGCGCTTGGCGAAGGACAGCGCCAGCTTGGAGGACTGCGCCATGATGCGGATGTCGCAGCCGATGGCGGTGTCGGCGCCGTAGCCGGCCGCGCCGCCATTCAGCGCGCAGATCACCGGCGTGTTGATGGCATGCAGCACGGTCGGCGGCGTGTTGCGCAGATCGAGGTCGGTGGCGCCGGCGCCGCTGCCGATGCCCATCCCGGTGCCTTCGGTCGCGGCACGCAGATCGAGCCCGGCGCAGAAGGCGCGGCCGCTGCCGGTGAGGATGATGCAGCGGACCAAAGGGTCCTCGTTCGCCTCAAGCAGGCATTGTGAGAGCCGCGCCAGCATCGGGCCCGATATGGTGTTCATGCGCGCGGGCGCGTTCAGCGTGATGGTCGCGATATGATCGGCGACCTCGTAGAGGACTTCGTCGGTGACGATGCGTTCGGGCTTGTTCATGGCGCTCTCCCCGGATGACTGGTGGGGAAAGTCTAGAACGAAAACGCGGAAGCTGGCGAGGCCCGGCGCGATCGGGAGATCGCGCGCAAAAATCACGTAGGCGGTGGACTGTGGAGGTAGCTTTCCACCAGGGATCCCGCCACCAATCGCCAGCCGTCGACCAGGACGAAGAAGATCAGCTTGAACGGCAGCGAGATGATCACCGGCGGCAGCATCATCATGCCCATGCTCATCAGGATGGAGGCCACCGCCATATCGATGATGAGGAACGGCACGAAGATGAGAAAGCCGATCTCGAAAGCGCGTTTGAGCTCGCTGAGCATGAAGGCCGGCGCCAGTGTGCTGATGGCGACGTCAGTGGCGGCCTTGGGCACCTTGGCGTTGCTCATGTCGAGGAAGAGCTTGAGGTCCGCCTCGCGCACATGCGCCAGCATGAATTTCTTCATCGGCGTGGCGGCGCGGTCGAAGGCCTGCTCGGTGGTGATCTGATTGTTGACCAGCGGCACGATGCCCTGGTTGTAGGCGTCCTTCAGGGTCGGCGTCATCACGAACAGCGTCAGGAACAGGGACAGCGAGACGATCACGCTGTTGGGCGGGCTCTGCTGCAGGCCGAGCGCGGTGCGCAGCAGCGACAGCACGACCACCATGCGCACGAAGCTGGTCATCATGATGAGGATGGAGGGCGCGATCGACAGGACCGTGATCAGCGCGATGATCTGCATCATGCGGTCGGTGAAGAGCCCGCCGCCGGAGAGATCGATATTGAGTCCGCCGCCGGCGGCCGTCGCCGTGGCGCCGGTGGTGGCCGCGGCCACCGCGTTCGCGGCCGGCGATGCGGCATAGGCCGCGCCGGGGAGAATCAGAAGCGCGAACACGACGGTGATGAGAAGAGGCGCGAGTTTCTTCACGAGCCGGGCGGTGCTCACGAGACCGCCTCGGCGCTCATCAGCGACGCGGTGATCGGCAGGGCCGTGGCCGGAATTCCCGCTTCGATGACGCTGGTTCCATCGGGCCCCGAGAGCACCAGATGTTCGACGCCGTCGCGGCGGATGATGAGAAGGCGCTGGCGCGGCCCGATCATCAGCGTCTCGACGACGGCCAGACGCCGCGTCGCGGACGGCTTGACGAGGCCCGAAAGACCGAAGCGGCGCGCGGCGAGACCCGCCGCGCCGACCAGGCCGAGCACCAGAAGCAGGGCGCCGAGATAGCGCGCGAAATCCATGAGATCCATGCGCGCATCTAAGGACCGTCAACCTTAATCGGGCGTTAAAAAGCAGCAGAATTTGCCCGGCAGGTATTTCCCCTAGCGTTAAGCGCGGCTTAATCGTTCGGGCGCACCCTCTGACTTCTTAAGGCTAATTTTCCGTGTACGGAGAAACGTCCATGGCAGGAAACATCAGCGATATGCCGCTTCTGGCGATGCTCAAGCAGCGCATGAGCTGGCTGAGCGCGCGGCAGAACGTGCTGGCGCAGAACGTCGCCAATGTCGACACGCCCGGCTACGCGGCGCGCGACCTCAAGCCGATCGATTTCGCCGACATCCTCAAAGGCGCGACGACGCCGTCGCAATTCACCGGCGGCATGAGCGTCACCGATCCGCGCCACATCTCATTGACGCAATCGCACGCCTCGGACTACGGCGACTTCGCCTCGCCCGACGTCGAAGCCAATCCGAGCGGCAATTCGGTCAGCCTCGAGCAGGAGATGATCCGCGTCTCCGACACCCAGGCCGAATATCAGGCGGCGAGCAACCTCTACGCCAAGGCCATCAGCATGATGAAGACCGCCATCGGCGGCGCCTGAAGGAGAAAACCATGGATTTCACCACATCCCTCATCGTCGCCGCCTCCGGCATGCGCGCCCAGTCGGACCGCATGCGCGTCATCGCGGAGAACATCGCCAACGCCAATTCGACTTCGCCGACGCCCGGCGGCGATCCCTATCGCCGCAAGATCGCGACGGTGAAGAGCGAGTTCGACCGCGAGCTCAACGCGACTCTCGTCACGCCGGGCAAGCCCGTCAGCGACAACAGCGAATTTCGCCTGCAATACGATCCGGGCAATCCGAACGCCGATACCAAGGGCTACGTCAAGCTGCCGAACGTGAACTCGCTGGTCGAAATCATGGACATGCGCGAGGCGCAGCGTTCCTACGAAGCCGATCTGACCGTGATGGACGCATCCAAATCGATGCTGACCCGCACCGTCGATCTGCTGCGCAAATAGGGAAACATAACAAATGGCACTTCCAGCAGCAGCCGCGGCCGCCTACCAGGCGATCGCCAATATCGGCGGCGCCGGCGGCGGCGCGGGCGCCGCGACGTCGGGCGCCACCGGCGCCAGCGCGGGCGATTTCTCGAACTTCCTGTCGACCGCGCTCAAGGACGGCATCGGTTCGATGAAGCAGGGCGAGACCATGGCGGCCCGCCAGGTCGGTGGCCAGGCCAACATCGTCGACGTGGTCAGCGCCGTGAACCAGGCCGAGATCACCCTGGATACGGTGGTCGCGGTGCGCGACAAGGTGGTGCAAGCTTATCAATCCATCATGAACATGCCGATCTGAAGACAGAAGACAGGGATCAGGGATCAGAATTATGACACCGGCAGATACTATCGACTTCGCGCGCTCGGCAATCTTGACATTGCTAGAGGTCATCACGCCGGCCATGCTGACGGCGCTGATCGTCGGTCTCGGCATCGGCTTGCTGCAGGCCCTGACGCAGATCCAGGAAATGACACTGGTGTTCGTGCCCAAGATCGTGGCGATCTTCCTCGTGCTCCTGATCTCCCTGCCCTTCGCCGGTGCGGCGATGAACGGGCTGATGGTCGATATCGCGCAACGCATCTCTGCCTACTAGCGCACTCGCTGTGAGAAACTCGCTTCACCCTTTCCTCCCCCGTTGTTACGGGGGAGGTGCCGAGCGCAGCGAGGCGGAGGGGGC